>ERZ869921.11-NODE-11-length-150631-cov-8.557625_pt1 | contig 150631 bp, 197 predicted proteins | sample MGYA00579310_ERZ869921 | MGnify/ENA primary metagenome ERZ869921 (study PRJEB32216, sample SAMN09231816) | wastewater metagenome | place: USA: Maryland | collected 2016-06-21 | study: EMG produced TPA metagenomics assembly of the PRJNA472060 data set (Reclaimed...
AGCGTCATGTGCTCGACGCGCTCTGTCTCCTCGTCCCATGCGGTGATGGTCACAGGGTGGGCCACTCGATCTCCTCTCCTGCGATCTCGATGGGTCGCGCGATGATCTCGCCCGTGTGGGCGAACTGGGTGTTGCCGTCGCCGTCCAGGTAGCTGCGCTCGACAGCATGGACGCGCCACTTCATCAGGGGGTACGCGGGGTCTACTGCGTGGTGCTGGTAGCTCGTCTGGTTCAGCTCGCTGGCGAGCTGCGTGAGCACGGTGTCCGAGATGTGGGCGCGGCCGGCGAAGCGAGGCATCACCATGTCGAGGACGCGCTGGGCGAGCGCCTGGTCCTCCGGTGTCAGTTCGCGAGGGGTGCTCATGCGGTCCAGTACGCCACGATGAGGCAGACGAAGAAGACCATCATCGTGATGCTCATGATGACGATGCACAGGCCGGCGATCTGCCAGTCGCGCTCACAACGACATGAAGGCTCGCCATCTCGGTAGCGTGCGTGGCAGGCGGAGCAGACGAGGTGGACGCTCATCAGTACGTCACCTTGGCCAGCACCTTGTCGAGGGGCACCGGGGCATAGTGCGTCACCTCGACGCTCATGTTGAGGTGGCGGTACGACGCCTCGCGGTACGGGTTGTTGTGGACGTGCCCGTGGATGTTCACGGCGCTCCCCTTGTGGTGCTTCATGTCGAGGGGGTAGTGGGACATCAGCACGGTCCACTCGATGGGGTCGCAGCCGGGCGGCGGCTTGCGTGTGTCGGTCCACCGGAACTGGAAGTTCGTCCTCTGCGGCACCACCGTCTCGAAGCCGTGGTCGTGGTACCACTCGGCCGGGTAGTTGTCGTGGTTGCCGAGGAGGATCGTCTTGATGCCGGGCAGGCCGGCGATACGCTCGATGCGCTCACCCTGGTCCCACTTGCACAGATCACCCAGGTGGATGATGCGGTCGTCCGGCTTGACGAGCTGCTCCCAGTTGAAGTACATCAGCTCGTCCACGGCCTCGGGCGTCGGCATGGCGGGCGTGGTGCGCCAGGAGTACTTGTTGATGTTGCGGTGGCCCCAGTGAGTGTCACTGATGATCCAGTCGAAAGGCAGGCCCTGGCTCATCGTGCATCCAACCACTGGAGCACCAGACGCAACAGGCGCATGGCGAGGGCTGCACACGCGAGGCCGCCGACCAATGCGTAGATCAACGCGATGGCGTCGAGGTACCACGGAAGCCCAAGGGTCAGCCATATTGCGAACGTGGCGACTGTGAACGAGAGCATGACCGAAATGGCGAGCGCCGTGAGTACATAGGGGATCAACCTCATCGCAGCAGCTCCTTCACCATCTGGCGCATCTCATGCAGGTCCAGCTCGCGCGTGGGCTTGCCCGTAGCCGCGCAGTAGCCACGGTGCGCCCTGTCGATCTCCTGGAACACCTCGGTCATGCGGTTGGCGATCTCGCGCACTCGGGGCGGCACGCCGACACCGCCGTGGCGCGTCACCATGTCCTGGAGGTAGCGGTGGATCTCCGCCATGTTGCTGAGCTGCTGCACCGTGGCCTGGTAGAACGCCTCGCCCGCCTCGGTGGGCTGTTGCGCCAACGCAACAGTCAGGTCGTCCTGGAGCGAACGGGCCAGGCCATCCGAGAGACGGAACTCGAAGCGGCGGGAGGCCGGCGGCTTGCCGCCCAGGTCCTCGACCAGCGCGACGAGCACGACGCTCTCGTTGTCCTTGCGTGCGCCCACGTCGCTCGGGCTGGCGGCGTTGGGGAAGTCACTGGTTGCCGACACTGATCGCCTCATCGTTCTGGACCTGGGCCGCGATGGCTCGGTCGGTGATCTGGACACGGAGCAGGAAGCGGTGCGCCTCGATCTGGCGCTCGGCGTGCGTGACGTGGCCCACGACTTTGCCCTTGAGCTTGAGCGGCTTCCCGATCAACTCGTCCGCCTCGATGCCTCGGGCGAACTCCTCGATGGGCCAGGTGAGGTCCATGTGTGGCATGTCGGAGGAGCCTACAGGCAGCGCCGGTCGGGCACCCAGCTCCAGGTCATCAGGTCGAAGCAGATTCACTACGTTCCTTCCTCGCTCGTCGCTGCTCGGTCGTGACCTCGACATGGTGAGGTCGGCACAGCGTCTCCAGGTTGTCCAGGTGGTGGTGGCATCCGAAGGCGTACCCCCTCATGCCCTGGTCGGCCAGCGAGTGGATGTGGTTCACCTCCAGCTTGGCGTAGGGCGGCTTGCGCTCCGAGACGCCGCACTGGATGCACTGACCCTTGTCGCGGCGCACGGCTGCACGTCGCGCCCAGGACCAGTTGTGATTGAGGCTGAACAGGTCGCTGCACGCCTTCTTGCAGAACACGCGACCCTTCGGGATGTTGCCAGCCTTGGTCCTGGGCAGCGGGCCAGCACACCAGGCGCAGTTGCCCTCCAGCTCAGCGCCTTCGGGCGTGAGGGAGCACGCAGCCGTGACGGTGCGCGTGATGCTCACCTGATGCCTCGCTCGACCTGCTTCTGGATCTGCTCGTCCAGCGTCTGGCTGATGAGGTCAGGATGCGGGATGAGCCGGTGCGGATCGTTGCTGTCCTGGCCGAACTGCACGAACGCACCGATGGTGCGTGTGCCGATACGCACGGCGCGGTGGACCTTGTACGTCCGATGCCACACGCCGTCGTCCCAGCTCTCCTCCACGACCTCGATGGTCGTGTTGGGGATGCGTGGCTCGAACTGGTCCGTACAGTCGTACTGCGCCGCGTGGATGCGGAGCGGCTTGCGCAGACCTAGCGCGGCGAGTAGGCGCGAGAGCCTGGGCCGCATCAGTACGAGCGCAGGGACTGGCTGACGAGCTTCTTGAGGTTCTCGTCGTCAGCGAGGAACGTGCGCACACCCTCCGCGATGCGGTTGCGCAGCACAACGGCGGGGTGGTCCTCGGGCAGCTCCTGGCCGTCGCGTGCTTCGCGGGCCTCGGGGTAGCTAAGCGTCCGCTCGATCTCGCTACGGATCTGCTGCTTCACGATCTGCTCGATCTGCTGCTTGACCTCGTACTGGTTGCCGAGCGCCTGCTTGATGACGCCCGCGATGAGGTCGGACAGCTTGCTGTCCACCACCGCCTGCGCGAGAAGCTGGTCGATGTTGGTCTTGGGCACCACGATGGGCACCTGGACTTCCTCGGTGGCTTCGGTGTCAGCCATGTCGATCCTCGGTTCGGTGTGTACTGGAATGGTACCGCGCTGGTCGGTCGGACTACGCGGCGACGAGCGTCGCCAGCTCCAGGGCGCGGGCCGAGCTGATGACCTCGACACCCAGGTCGAGCGCCTTCTTCATCTTGGCCGACTGCTTCGTGTCGTCCGTGACGAGGAAGTCCGTCTCCTTGTTGACGCTGGACTGCTCCAGCCATCCCTGGGCGACCAGGAGCTTGGCGAACTCCTTGCGGCTCTTGTAGCCCTCGATGGAGCCGGTGAGCACGAACCGCTTGGTGTCAGCCGTGACCTCCTTCGGCGCGTCCTCGGGTAGGCGGTCCAGGTTGACCTCGGCGTCGCGCAGCTCGGAGAGCAGCACCATGCCGTTGAGGCCGAAGTCGTCGTACCAGTGGTTGATGCTCTTGGCCACGATGTCGCCGATGTCCTTGATGGCCACCAGGTCCTCGTAGCTCGCGCCCAGGGCGTCCTCTACGCTCTCGTAGTGCTCGCAGAGGCGCTTCGCGGTGCCAGGCCCCACGTTCGAGATGGACAGGCCGATGATGGCCTTGCGCATGCCGACGTGGATGCTCTCCTGGATCGTCTCGAACATCTTGGCCGCGAACTCGGGGGTGCGACCGATGCGCTCGAAGTGGAGCGGCTCCAGAGTGTAGAAGTCCGAGACGTTGGACACCAGGCCCTCGGCCACCAGCTTCTCGATGATGTCGTCGCCCAGGCCGTCGATCTTGGCGGCCTCGCGGCTGCCCCAGATGGCGAGGCGGCCGGCGAGCTGCGCCGGGCAGTCGTAGCTCGGGCACGCCACCTGTCCGCGCTCACCTGCGGGGATGAGCTTCTCGGAGCAGACGGGGCAGGCCTTGGGCACCTCGATGGAGTGACGCGGCCCCTTGGCCATGCCACCCTCGGCGATCTCCACCACCTGGGGGATCGTGTCGTTGGCGCGGGTGACCATCACGCGGTCGCCCACCTTGATACCCAGCTCGCGGATCACCTGGATGTTGTGGAGCGAGGCGCGGGAGATCTCGACGCCCATGCACTGCACCGGCTCCAGCTCGGCCACCGGGGTGACATCGCCGCCAGCACCGGTCTGCCAGGTGACACCTCGCAGCGTCGTCTCGACCAGCTCACCCGTGGTCTTCCACGCGATGGCCCAGTTGGGTGTGCGAGTGCGGAAGCCCATCTCGTCACGGGTGGCTCGGGCGAGCACCTTGATGACCACGCCGTCCGTCTCGAACGGGAGGTCGGGGCGGCTGCGTGACACGCTGTCCACGAACGCCTGGAGCGGGTGCTCCTCGCTGCCGTCCAGCTTGTAGGCGAACGTGTGCGCCATGTCGAAGTCCTGCGGGATGTCGAGCGCGTCGCCTGTGGCGTTGTCGTACGCCAGGAAGCTGAGCCGGCGACGGCGTGCCTCACGCGGATTGGAATGACGCAGGGCACCGGCTGCTGCGTTGCGCGCGTTGGCGAACTGGCCCGCGTGGTTGACGATGGTGAAGTCGTCCCGCGTGATGACCACCTCGCCACGGATGACGCCGTTCCAGCCGCCCTGGCCCGTGATGACGTGCGGGATGCCACGGATGAGCTTGGCGTTGGCCGTCACGTCGTCGCCCTGCTCGCCGTCACCGCGCGTGATGGCCTGGACCAGGATGCCCTGGACGTAGCGGAGCGACAGGCTCGCGCCGTCGTACTTCGGCTCCACGATCAGCTCGGCCTCGGGGTCCACCTTGAGCACGCGCTCGACGAACTTCGCCAGCTCTTCCGGCTCGGTGGCCTTGGCCAGCGAGAGCATGGGGACCGTGTGCTTCACCTTGGCGAGCGTCGCGGGCGCACCGACGAGCTTGGTGACCGACTGGTCGTGGACGAAGCCCGTGCTCTCCTCCCACGCGAGCATCTGGTCGAAGGCCAGGTCGTACTCCGCGTCGGTCATGAGCGGCGGCTGGTCCGGCTCGTTGTGGTACCGCTCGTTGGCGGCATGCGTTCGCTCGACGAGCACTTCGTACTCGTCCTGCGTGAGGCTGGCGTCGGTGTTCGCCACGGTGTCCCTCGGTTCGGTTGTGGGGTAGGTCAGGCGGTCTTCTTGGCGCGGGGCTTGCGGGGGCGGTGGCGGCTCGGGTTGTCGGCCAGGGAGTGACCCTCGGCCCAGGCGAGCACCTCCTCGTCCCAGTACTCCTCCGTGCCACGGAAAACGCGGACGGGTTCCGGGAACGGAGCCTCGTCGGAGCCTGCGGCGATGCGCTCGCGTGATCGGCGGCGCGCGGTGTAGAAGTGCTTGTCCGACTTGGCACCGGCCATGTGCGCGATCTCGCGCAGGGTCTTGCCTTCCTCGGGGCGCTTCTTGGGCTTCGGCTTGGTCATGACGTGTCCTTCTGCTTGAGACGTACCTCTCCTACCATTCACTGTGTACCTAGAGTGTACACCATAGCGTCGAGTGGCACAAGGATCTCGTTGCAGCTACTCCTCTTCGTCCACCAGCTCGTCCTGGACCGGCTCCGCCCGCTCCAGGCGCTCCTGCGCCTCGGGCGTGGGGGTGAGGCTCTCGGTGTCGGGCAGCTCGGCCGGCTCCAGCTCCTTCGGCACGGGCTTGAGGTTCGGCTCGCGCTCGGGCATCTGCTGCATCTCGTTCGCCACGGCTCGCAGGATGGCTCGGGCCATCGGGCCGTCCGGGTCCACCATGACGCGCTGGCCGCCGACGCCCGTGGCGACCGACATGGCGGGGATGGTGCCGAGGATCATGGCGGTGTCCCCGTCGTGCTTCTTGGCCTTGTTCTTGATGAACTCGGCGAAGTACTTGTGCAGGCGCAGCACGGCCGCCTCGACGGCGTTGTGCGCGACCGCGTTGAGGATCTCCATGTTGCGGGCGAGGAACTGCGTCTGGCGCTCGTACGCACCGGCCGCTGCGCGTGCTCGCTGGAACTCGTCCTCCAGCTCACGCCACAGGCCGTCCTTGGCGAGTGACACGGCGTCATCGAGCTGCTCCTTGGTGCGAGCGAGCTGGTCGGCCGTGATGGCGTGCAACTCCGTCTCGCGCTCCAGGGCGAACTTCACCTGGCTCATGTCGCCCGCGATGCGCTGCACGTCGCCGTAGTGCGCCTCCACGACAGTGTGCGCCTCGACGAGCGCCGCCCTGGCTCCCTTCGGGTACCACCACGGGATGTTGTCGATGTCGATGGTGCTCATGCTGGTACTCCTTGGGTGACGTGCGCGGAGACGAAGCAGCCAACGCATCGGGGTTCGTAGGTGTCCTTGCCGCCGACCTGGACCAGCTCGCCGTTGGTCACCGGCTCACCGCCCTCGTCGAGACGCTGCGTGCGCGAGGCATCGTTGCCGCACTTCATGCAGATGGCCTTGCGCTTGTCGATGCTCTCCGCGATGGCGAGCAGCTCGGAGATGGGCGACCACGGCTGCGCGAAGGCGTCGAGGTCGAGGCCAGCCACGTCGATGTGGTAGCCGTTGGCGAGCGCCCACAGCACGAAGTCCACGAACTCAGGGCCGAGGAACTGCGCCTCGTCGAACGCGAGGTGCGGCTTGATGCACTCGTCCTCCAGCATCTGGATGACCTCGGTGAGGTCCTTGCCGATGAGGTGCTTCGCGGTGCGCTTGTCGCCGTTGTGCGACACGACCTCGAAGGTCGAGTAGCGGTCGTCCACCTGGGGCTTGAACAGCCACACCGTGCGGTTGGCAAGCTCGACGCGCTCGACGAGGTTGAGCAGCTCGCGGGTCTTGCCACTGAACATGGGGCCAGTTATCACATGCAGACCAGGACGGATCACGACTTCTCCAGGTACACGGTTGCTCGTTTGAGCACCTCGGGATTGTCACCGAGCAGTCCGATCCCTCGGTTGCAGGAGTGACACAACAAACCACGCACGACGCGGGTGTCGTGGCAGTGATCGACAACCGGCTCTTTCATCACCCGACGACAGATCGCGCAACAGCCCTCTTGCTCGCTGACCATCTCCTCGAACTGCTCCAAGGTGAGGCCGTACTTCTTGAGGTTCTGACGCTTGATGAAACCAGGTCGAACTTCGTGCCGGTATCGCCTCACGAACTCTCGCTGACATACCTTGCAGCGAGGCAGGCGACCGCTCTTGTAGGAACGGTTTCGATGGAACTCCTCAAGCGACTTTTTCTCGCCACATGGCCCAACGCACACTTGGGTTGCCGAGGGGTTGTCGGAGGAGTTCATGGCCGCAGCCTACCGGTCACGCCGGTCGGAGCTGCACCGCCTGCGTCACCGCGTCCCAGACCGCGTTGCGGTCCACCGTGGACATGAGGATCTGGGGGTAGGCCCCGTTCATCTGTCCGACCGCCACGTCGATGCCCTCGGGCATCTGGGCGCGAGCCAGCATGTTGCTGACGTACTTCGTCTGGTTCTCGTCGAGGCCTGCCATCTCGGCGGCCTGGCGTGCGATGCCGTGGTGGTAGTCGGTGCCGAACGCGACATGCCCGTTGACGTACACCCACTGGGTGCCCGAGCCGACCTTCGTGGCCCAGGCCTTGCCCTCGTCGGTCTGCGCCTCGGGGTCGGCCATGCGAACCTCGCCGAGCTGCGCACGCGCCTCGCTCAGGAGCGCGGTGGCGATGCCCTGGCGGGTCCACTCGCCCTCGGTCTTGATGTTGTCCACGACCCAGTTGTCAGGCGCTTCCTCCACGACCTCCAGGTGTGCGACCTGCACGCCGTGGATGACACCGACGAATGTCAGTCGGCGCTCGTTGGGATCGAGCTGCTCGTCGTGCGTCGTCTCGTCCACGACGTAGATCTGGAGGCCCGCCGGCATCGCCGTGCGCAGACCCCCGAAGGTTCGCATCCAGGTGCCGGCACCGTTGCCGCGCTGCGCCATCGCGGTGACCTGCTGCGTCGTCTGGGCGAGCGGCACCCACTGGTCGCCCTGGAGCACCTCGACCTGCGCCGGGGCGATGGGCTGCTTGTACACGATGGCCAGCATGTCGTGTCCGCCGTCCTCCGCCCACGCGCGCTGGTCCTCCGGCGTCATGCGGTTCACCAGCTCGATGTAGTCCTCCATCGGGTTGCTCTCGCCGGTCCCGAGGTTCTCGTCGTACTTCATGTTGAGCGCGTCGGCGTTCTGGAGCAGGCGCTGGTCGAGGGGGTGCATCGGCCCGTCCTCGGGATGCGGGTAGTTCCGCTGCCCGATGAGGTTGTCCACCGACATCCCCACGTCTTCGTGGTCGGGCAGCCAGTGGCTCTGCTCCAGGCCCGCCCTGGAGTTCGGGATGTGGACCCGCAGCATGACGCCCTCACCGTGGAGCGCGTCCTCCAGGTACATCTGCGCCCGCTCCTGCGTGGGCCAGAGGTAGACGCCGGGGAGCTGCGGCGTGTGGGTCCACTCCGCGACGCCCGACTGCTGCCGAGGCAGGAGGCCCTGCTGAGCGATCTGAGAGAGGCGGTCGGGGCGTGTGACGTGGAACCACGAATCGTCGGTCCAGGCCATCGCGGTGATCGGTGTGGCGGTCCAGTCCATCTACCACTTACGCCCCAGGGCCGGAGGCAATCCCTGCGCCTCCGACCCCAGGACGATCCCCCTCAGTAGACGTAGTTGACCAGGACGCGGGGCGCTCGGCTCCAGGCGTCTCGGTTGTCCACGGAGCCGGGCTTGCAGGACCAGGGTCCGAAGCCTCCGCTCGGGTGGTGCTTCACGGAGTAGTCGTAGTAGCCGTGAGCCGCAGTCGTCTGCGCAGCGATGGAGGAGCCGTGTCCCCACCTCGCCCTCTCACCCGTTCCCATCTGGAACGTCCCCTTGTACTGCCCGTTCGAGGCGTCGGGGTTGAACGTGCCCTCGCACCAGGCGACCGTGACGGCGGCCTGGTCGGAGCCGTTCGTTGGCCAGACCGCCATGATCTGGCACGCCCTCACCACGGTCCACCTGGTGTGGTGGTTGCCGAGGGTGGTCTTGGTGCAGGCCGTCAGCTTGTGGCCCAGGTTGTGCTGGGCCGCGAACGACAAGCAGCGCCGGAAGCTCTCTCGGCGCTGCGCTGCGGTGTGGGGCGGGTTGTTCACCATCTCGCGGTGAGCGGCCTGTGCGCAGCTCGTACGGGTGATGGTGTGTGCGCTCGCGGGCGTCGGGGCTGCCATGAGGGCGACCACGATGAGGGCGAGCAGGGTTGCGATGCGCGTACGCATGCGGTTCCTTTCGTTGCCTACAGGACGTGCGTCCGGCCTGTCACCCCGGAACGCAAACGACCCTCCGAGGAAGGTCGCGTTACGTACCCTAACAGGGTCGATGGTCGGACACGCAATAGGCGGTCCAGGGCAGGCAGCGTCAGTGGGAGGAAGCCCCAGCGTACGGCACGCTTTTGTCCGCTCGGCGCAAGGCCTCGATGAGCTGGTGCATGAGCGTTCTTGCCTGGCTGAGGTCCATCTCCTTGACGGCGCACTGACCCGGCTCTTGCAGGGTGAGATGGACCGTCGTCTCGGAGACGCTGACTGATGTTCCCTGGACCGCCATGCGTGTCAGTCGTCCGTCTCGGACGAACCCTTGGCGGCGATGTGCGCCGCGTTCTCGGCGGCGATCATGTCGAGGTTGGTCTTGACCAACCGCAGGATGAACTGGAAGAGGTTGGGGTCGAGCAGGGACGCCTCCAGCATGCCCTGCATCATCGAGCCGAGGCTGCTGTACTGCTCCAGGAGCTTCGCACGCGACGGCTCGTCCAGCCCCTCCCAGGTGATCTCCGGGAGGTCGATGCCGAGGGTCGTGTAGCGAAGCGCGTTCTCAGCCTGTCGGCCAGTCGTCTTCGTTGGCTCGTCCATCGTCCTCGCTCGCGTCCGTGCGGTGTCCGTGGAGCTGCTCGAACCACGGTAGTCGGTAGTGGGGGTCGATCCCCAGGTGGGGGCTGTCATCGTCGTCCTGCCAGTGTGGCTGTGGATGTGATTCGGAAGCCGCCATCTCGCTTCTTACGGGGTGGCGGTTGGGGCGATTCCTACCTGCGCCAGAAGCGCGCCAGGCGCTCTCGCAGGGTCGGTTTGCGTGCTGCCCCTCGCACGGCCTGGTCGATGCTGTGGAGCTGCATCAGCAGGCGCTGGCTCTCGGGTACCGAGAGGACGTGCATGGTGCCAGGTAGGGTGTCGATGACCACCTCGTCCTCGCCCGTCGTCTCGTTGCGAGTGAGCCTCGCGTTGATGTTCCTCACTGCTGCCATCGTTCCTCCCAGGCTTCCCTGCCCAGTCCGTCCGCGATGGTGTTCTCCTCTCGCGGGATGTGCTTGAAGGTGACCTTCTCGAAGGCGTCGGCGCACTGCCGCTTGGCCTCGATGTAGAAGGGCTTGAGGTTCTCGGCGCGGACGACGTACTGGCCCTTGAGCTGTCGGATCATGACCTGGCTGTCAGCCAAGACCTTGACGTGCGTCGCACCGAGGTGCTCGCAGCAGTAGAGGCCGGCGAGCAGTGCGCTGTACTCGGCCTCGTTGCTGGTCGTACCTTCGTCGAGCCGGCCACCCTGCTTGTGGACGATCTCGCCCTGGGCGTCCCGCACCACGAACCCGAAGCTGGGTCCAGGTGAGATGCCGCCATCGGTGTTGAGGGTGACTTGCATGGACGTAGCGTACGTCATGCGCCGGTCGGACCGAGACACGAAGAGGGGCCGCCGAAGCGACCCCTCCCGTGACCCTCGCCTGACACCTGGGTGTCAGTCCTCGTCGCCACCCTCGGTGGCTTCGGGGGTGCTCTCCTCGCTGCCGTCGAAAGCGTCGAGCGCGTCGGCGTCCTTCACGGCGCGGCCGAACTCGACCGTCGCTGCACGGAAGTCGGGCAGCAGGCTGGCGTCGCGGCGAGCCTGGATGAGCAGGTCGCCCACCTTGCGCTCGGCGGCGTCCACCGCCGCGCGGGCTGCGACCTTCTTCTCGCCCTTCTCGGCCGTCTTGGCCTTGAGGGCCTCGACCTTGGCGAGCGCCTCCTGGAGCTGCTGCTCCTCGGTCTTGCGAACGCGGGGAGCGCGGGCCGGGGTGTCCTTCTTGGGTGCCGCCTTCTTGGCTGCGGGCTTGGTCGCCATGTGGGTGTGCCTCCTGGGCATCGGTGTGAGCTGACACCCGGATGGTACAGGAGCTACCGGTCGGAGCAGACCTGGGCCTGGAGGTCGCAGGTGCCCGTCTCGAAGCCGGCGTCCAGGTTGACCATGTGGATGACCATGATGACGATGATCGTGATGATGAAGGTGATGAAGGTCCACTTGGCGATCATGATGCACTCCCGTACTTGAGCTTGCGCTGCCGGCGGCGGGTCAGATCCAGGAGCCGGCGAGCATGGTGGCGTTTGCGGTGACGCAGACCCCGCTTCATGTGTTGGCGGGGTTGTAGGGGGGACTTGGCTCAGTCCTTGAACGACTTCCCCCACTTCTTGTCCGCCTTCTTGGCGTCGAGCTTGGCGACCTTCTCGGCCCGCTCGGCGGAGGTAGCCCGCTCGGCCGGGGTGAAGATCTGCGTGGCCTTGGAGACCGGCGCGTTGGGGTAGCAGACGGTACAGGCAGCCTCGCCAGCCAGCTCGGCGATCTCGTCGGTCGTCATGCCGGACAGCTCGGTGACCCAGTACAGCTCGGTGCGCTGGCCCATCTTGTGACAGGTGGAGCAGTTGGTGGAGGAGTGGACGTGGCCCGCCTTGTAGGCGCGGGTCCAGCCGTCGCGTGCGCTCCACTCGGCCTTGAACGGAGCGGAGGTCGCCTCCAGCTCGGCCTTGGCCTCCTCGGCGAGGGCGTCAGCCTCGGCAGTCCACACGGCAGCGGCCTCACGATCAAGCTCGGCCTGCAAGGTGTTGAAGCCGTTCGACCTCTTGGCCCAGTACGCGATGCGATTCTCGGCGCGGCTCCGAAGGGCGGCGGCCTTGTCGAGCTTGGCCTGCGCCGGAGCGACGGCCTCGGCCCATGCGGTGTCGATCTGGGCGGGGGTGGCGGTGGTGAGGTCGGCGGTGAAGGTCATGAGCTGCTCCGTGTCGGTGTCTACTCAGAGTATACACCGTATCTTCGGGCCTCGCACCTCGGATGTTGCAAGATGGCCTCTTTTGGCCTACCCCAACATCGCCTGCGGAGCGGCCATCTGCTGACGGATCGCCCTAGCCACCTCGACCCGGAGGGCAACGTACGCAGGAGAGCGGGGGTCTGTCATCGCGGCGGCGAACGCCTCCTTGAGGGCAGCCCTCGTCTCGTCCAGGCCCAGGGTAGAGAGGGCGCGGATGGCATCCAGGCTGGCGGGTCGATCCTCGATGTCTGCAAGCTCACGCTCACCCACGACGAACATGTCCTCCACGTCGCCTCGGGTGATCGGCTCCGACACAGGGTTGTGGACCTCGGTCCGCCACTGACTTTTGCGCTTGTGCGCCTTCACCATCACCTCGGCCTGCACCGGCAGCTCCACCATCGGTGGCAGATCTCGCTCCATCAAGAGATGCGCAATCCGCTGTGGCGCGGCTACGGCTGGGTTGATGCCGTACATGCCGCCACCGAGCTTGACGAACCAGCCCTTCCCCTTGCCATCGGCGTTCTGCCCGATGCGCGACTGAGTGGTGGCCCAGGGTGTCTCTCGCCCCGGTCCTGCGGGAGGGAACCCCAACTCCGTCTCCATGATGTGCCAGCAGGTGTTCCGGTAGTGGCCGACGACCATCCCGTCATCACGGCGCTCGCCTCGAAGCCAGATCGCCAGGTAGGCGGCCTCGTCGTAGTTGTAGTCAGGATGCCGGAACGCGGCACGGAGCTTCTTGGGCGCTTCGATCCCCAGGTCCACGATGCCCTGGCAGTGCGTGCAAACGTCTCCCGCACTCGTCTCGATGACCTCGGCCGAAAGGCACTCGGGTGATGAGAGGCAGGCGCTCATGGTGCGACGCGCCCGTTGTCCACGAAGGCGGCGGCAGTCGCCGGCATGACCTTGGTGAAGATCTGCTCCATGATCTCGGCGTACCGCTTGATCTCGCGCTGGGCGTTCGGCGCGTTGCGCAGCGACAGGAACGCCATGAGGCTGCGCGGGTTGCAGCTCCACCACATGGTGCTGTACGTATTGACTGGGAGGACCAGGCGAGCGATCTCCTTCGCCACACCCTGGTGCAGCATGTCCTCGTACTCGTCGAACGCGCTCTTGCCCACGATGTCGATGGCGCGGCGGGCCGCGTTGATACGCTCCATGTCCTCGTCCGGGACGAAGCTGTAGTTGCCCGGCTTGCCCACCTGGACCCGGAAGTCCTCCGCCGCCGGCACGTACCACTCGCGTTCGAGCTGCATGTAGCGGCCCGACTGCTCGTTGATGCTGATGCCGATGCGGTGGCGGTGCCACTCGCGGAACACGAAGATCGGGGCCTTGACCTCGAAGCGGAAGAAGGAGTGCTCGGTCGGCGAGCCGTGGCGCTCGCGCACCAGGAACTTCGCGAGGCCTCGGTCGCGGTCGTCCATCTCGTGCTTGCGCTGGCCGAAGCTGACGCGCGCCGCGTTGACGGGATCGAGGTCGGAGGCGAGCGCACCCTCCAGGCGGACGAAGCCCTTGTCGAGCACCGGGATGTAGTCGGTCCAGGACGTGACGAGCGGGCTGTCGTTGGGCCGCTGGACGGCGAACGTGTCCACCTTGATCTCAGGGACGACTTCCTTGATGGTGCTCTCGCTCATGATGCTCCCAGGTTGGGGCCGAAGTCAGGCACGGCCGCCGTGATGTTGCCCAGGTGGTCGCGGATGACGCGGGCGCTGGTCCCACGCTCCAAGCCGAACCGCCTGGCCAGGTCGTAGTCCACCTCGATGACGGGCGGCAGCTCGGGCATTCGCACTGTCTCGCCACGTTCGTGAGCGCGACCGGCTAGGAAGCCGGCTTCGTACCCACGGTCGTACCAGGAGTTGATGCGGCGCTCTACTTGATGTGTGTCCACGTTCTGCCCTTCTGGATATCGCGAATGGTGGAAGGTGAGACGCCAAATCTTTCGGCGATCTCAGATTGCTTGATTATCCCTGTCAGCTCACGGATCTCTCGCACCTGATCGTCTGTGAACTTCGCTTTGTGATGACCAGAGCCTCGCTTCGCCACTGAGATTGCTTGTCGATGCTCTGCTGTACGCTCGCGACCTCGCAACTTGGAAGTCACCCGCTGTCGATATTCGGGATCGAGCCATGCTTGTCGTGAGGCATTCCCACACCGCGCCCTCACCTCCGCACTGTGTCGAAAACCCGGAGCTTGACCATCGCCACCATCGGTGAGATTTGTCAGTCGTGCCCCGCTGGCTCGATAATAGGCGATCCAGTGTCTCTCGCGCTCCGAGCCAAACTCCAGATCGACAACTTCGATTTCGCGGATCACTGGGCGCACACCCTGCTCCAGCAGGCTCTTGATCCAAGACGCTGTGTAGTGTCGATACTTGCGAGCTGCATGAACGTGATTGGCAAGACGTTTTCGCAATGGCGCGGTTGTCTTGCCCACGTAGCGAAGTTCGTTGGTAAGTGGATTGTGAAGTGAGTAGATCGTGACCTTCATGGCAGCTCTTGTGGTTCGCCCAAAAGGCGATTGCTGCACCACGCTCGTATCCGCGCTCGAAGGACATGGGCGAAGCGTACCTGGTGCGTCGGTCGGAGAACGACGAAGGGAGGCCCCGCAGGACCTCCCTCCAGCTACCCGTCCGGCCGTGGCCCTCGGGGTCAGCCTGCCGTGACCGCAGCCCGTCGCTGGCTGCGCTCCACGTCGTTGCGAAGCATCTGCTTCTGGTACTCGGTCTTCTCGCCGAGCACCATGTCGCGCATGTCGCGCAGCTCCTGGGCGCGGGCAGCGACCGCCGCCGGCTCCAGGACCTTGGGGCCGAACATCTCGGCGAGCAGCTCCGCCTCGTCCCGCGCCATGTCGAGCGCCGCCTTGGCGTTCTCGGCGGGGATCACGGTGAGCGTGTGGATCAGGTGCGGGCCGCCCAGCGCCACGCAGATCTTGTCGGCGAGGTGGAGGCCAGTGAACTGGTACTCCTGGTTGCGGATGCGACGGATGGAGCGGACCGGCAGGTCGTTCGCCTCGCACCAGGTCTGCATGTCGCTCTTGCCCTTGGGCTTCTCCGTCTTGGCCTTCACGGCGGAGGAGAAGGCCGCCAGGCTGTTGGGATCGACGGTCGGGTCGAAGTCGATCTCGGGCACCTCGGTGATGTCCTCGGTGGTGTCCTCGGTCTGTGCGCCGAGGCGCTGCTCCTTGTCGCCGAAGTAGCGGTTGAGCAGTGTGGCGAGTTCCTTGGCCGGAACACCCGTGTAGTCGCGCTGCATAGCAGTAGCCCCCTGTAGTTTGTGCCTTCGTCCACACCCACTTGTGCGGAGTGCGGAACCTACTGGAAGGTTCGGACGCACGTCAAGCAACTCCTTCTTTCCTGGCCTCAGCGGCGGGCACGGAAGGGGTCCTTGAGCGTGTCGAGAGGCACGATGTCATCATAGGAAACCCAGCCCTGGAAGAGGTGGGGGTGGAGCGGTCCGGTATCGTTGATCGGAACCTGGACGTGGACCATCTTGAGGAACGGCTCGATGTCGGTGACCTCCCCTCGTCGGCCCGCCCGCACGTCCGCGCTCAGGTCCTGGTTCTCAGGAGCGCCGTTCGGGAACTGCGGGTGGTTGGACGGGATGCGCTGCTTCGACTGCGGGTCCCACCCGAGGTCGAGTAGCTTGTACTTGGGCAGACCGTCCTTGGTCACGTCGATGGGCTGCGCTCCGGGCATGGGGATCTTGCCGCCACGCGCCTGGAGGTGGACCGTCTTGCGGAGCTGGAAGATAGGCTTGACGCGGTTCTGCTTGCAGGCGTTGTACCAGTTCTCCACGTCGTTGCCGGCGGCGTACACGAAGGTGTCAGTCGCCAGGTGGAAGATGGGCGGGAAGTGGTCGAACGACGCGACTGACATGTTGGCCGGAGCGCCCCTGTCAGCCGGCGGGTTGACCCAGCTCTCCGGCACCTCGATGAGGCCGTCCTTGGTCCACCGCTTGACGTACTCATCCTCCGGCACCTCGCCGGTCCACTGGATCTCGTAGTCGTCCTCGTCCCAGGCCTCACCCTCAGTGTCTGGGATGTGCCTGACGATGCGAGCGGGGTACCAGTCGGTCGGCTGGCTGCCGTACAGACCGAGCTGCACGTCGATCAGCACGTCCTGGCCTGGTGCGTAGTCGGCGGCTGCCGTGCGCACGCTCTTGACACCCTGGCCGCACCAGAAGCAGGTGAAGCCCTGCTCGTCGTCCATGACCTTCTCGCCGGGGATCTCGCCGTGCTCGGGGCACAGGAACGTGCCGCCGCCCGCTCGGGCAGCAACGTGCGAGAACGTGCCGGGGAACTGGGTCGGGTTGCCGGGGTTCTCCCAGCCGGGCGGGTTGATGCCGGGGATGGAGACGGGGTTGGTCGGCGGCACGGGCTGACCGCCCGGAGGGGCGGTGATGTCGAACAGGCTGAGCTGGTCGGGGCCGGGCTTGCGCAGGTTGGGGCGTTTGCGCTGCTTCGGCGTGAGGAACGGGTTGACCGGCTGCTCCGGCGCGGTCTGCGGCTGGCCCACCGGCATCTGCTGGATCTGCTGGCGCATCTCGGGGATCGAGGGGCCAGTCATCGGTGCTACGTCGTCAGGGCCGAACGAGCGCGGCAGGTTGCCGGCGTCCGCGTCGTCCTCCGACATCGGACCGAGGATCTTGTCGTTGTACTGCTGGAGCTGCTGGTCGTGCGCCGCCTGCTCCTCGGGCGAGAAGTCGCGGAGGCGCTGACCTCGCGGAGCCTGGTAGCCCTCGTCCTGGTCCGTGATGTCGAGCGGCACGCTCTTGGCACGCCAGTAGGCAGCCAGGACGTGGCTGCACGGGCGGCCCTCGTACTTCTTCCACTTGCGCGTGCGGTCGAAGGCGTACTGGTCCCAGGGGCACTCGCAGTGCCACTGCTCGATGATCTGGCTGTTGGGGTCGGTGCGCGTGATCTCGCAGTCGTACGCGCCGTGGTCACCCTGGACGTGCGCCATGACGTGGTGCGGGCGGTTCACCAGGACGGTCACGTTGCCCGTCTGGATGAGGCGCTTCGCCTTGTTCATCACGTCGGTCCACGCCGCCTCCTTGCGAAGGGAGGCGAGGCGGACGTTGAAGCCGCGCGTCGGCGCGGGCGTGGCGGCGGTCGGGATCATTGCGATCCTCCCTGGAGGTGCGGGTACGCTTCGAGGGCTTCGTCGGTCACATCGTCGGGTCGATGTTTGAGCGCATCGCGCACGAAGTCCTCATGCGTCCAGAGCCACGACTTGTGCGGCACGACGCCAGACACACTGCCCGTGTCCTCGGCTTCGTTCTGGTACCAGTAGCCGTGAGGTGACTTCGGGTGGATCTGCTCGTTCGCGTAGGCATCGCCCGAAGGGAAGTCCTCGTCGCCCATGTCGCCCCCGTTGAAGGGGTACCCCTCGTCATGCACGTCGATCATGTAGTCGGCGTGATGAGGGCTGACCCGAACGGGGATGAACTTCGGCTCCGTGTGCCAGTCCTGCGGCCCCTTGTGCCAGGTGTCAGCCGTCTCGGCTCGCAGCTCGTCGAGCGGTTGATGCGGCTGCCACTTGAGGCTACGCGCGTTCCCCCCAGCGAGGTTCGCGGTCATCGCCTCGTAGGCGGCCTTCTGCGTGCCGAAGTGGATCACGCCATCGCCCATCTGACCAGCCGGCGTGGCGTGCCACATCGTGTCTGGGTGCGCGGCGAACTCCTCGGCTGACATCTCATGCGGCTCGTACGCCCGCAGGGTCTGGTCGGGCGAGGTGCGGTGCTCCCACTCGTCCCACTGCGCCATGCTGGTACGCCATCCATCCGCACTGGATGCGTAGCGACCACCGGTCATCACGTTGCCGTCACGGTCGCGGCGCACGGGCATGCCCTCGTCGTCCGTCTCGTCGGTGCCGACATGACGGCCATTCTCGTCGAACTCGTTCCAGCCCCATCCATGCACATCGTGCAGGTAGTCGCGAACGCGGTGCAGATGCTCCGCGTGCTCCTCGGGCGTGAAGGCGCGAGCATCGTCACGATCCCCCGTGCTGGCGGGGCCAACGGCGTCCTCCAAGGTCCCTGGCGTGTTCTTGTGCCGCTCGCGCTGGTACACGTCGAAGGGCACCACGCGGTTGACCTGGACCTTGTCGTAGTGCTCGGCCGGCAGAAACTGCTCCCCGCCCCACCGCTCAGCGTGCGCCAGACCTTCGGGCACATGGATCTCTGCCACGTAGGGGCGCATGTACCCCTTGGCTCGCCAGTGGTCGGGATCGGCGGTCAGGTAGACGCCCTTTCGGCCCGAGCGGTCCTCGATGGAGAACGTGTTGTCCTGGGGCGCGAACTCGGGGTCCAGGGCGAACTGGTTGTTGTCGGTGATGTGGTAGAGCGTCTGGGTGCCGGCGGCTGCCATGCGCAGGTTGCCCATGTACTCGATGGCCTCGGGAGGGATCGACCCCTCGTATGCTACCGACCCGCGCCCAAAGCTCTTGTGCGTATGTTCTGGATCGTTACCCAGTCCCATCTCGTCTGCCTGCTGCCCCATAGTATGAGGTGCGTGCAGGTTGGTATCCCAACCCACGTTGTCGCGGTACCAGTCTTCATCGGCCTTGACCTTCGTGGGGTCGAGCTTGCGCAGGTCAACACGGAAGACGTGATCGCCATACGCTTCCACTGGGTCGGTCGCCATGAAGACGTGGTTGGGACGAGGATGGTGCATCCATTCATCCCATGCGCGCCACCACTGACCGTGCTCATTGGCGTCACCGAAACCGCCGAACTGTGTGTCATCGAAGTTCTCCCAGCCACTCTCGCCTGCAAGCTCGAAGGGAGGCTCCGGCATCGGCCCAGCCTCGCCGTCCATGTTGGGCTGGATGCCCTCGCGCTTGATGCGCTCGACGCGCTCCTCCTCTGGGATGTCAACGCCCCGGCTCGGTCGATTGGTGACGCCGTGGTACAGGTACGGCCCGTTCTTCTCGATCCACTGCTGGATGAAGTGGGAATCGGCCGCCATCGAAGTCTTCGCGATGTACTCACCAGTTGCGTGTGAGATGTCTGGGAAAAGGTTCGCATTGGCCAGCCACTTGTACACGATGTTGCTCTCGGCGAAGTCGCCCTTGCCGGCCTTCTGGTCGGTGCGGCGCTTGTCGTGGATCTGGTGCCAGTACTCCTTCGCCCCGTACTTGTTGTACTTGAGCAAGGTCCGCATCTTGTCCTCGACCATGCGGCAGTACGCGATGAGCGCCGGCCACTTCGACTGCACGTCAGTGACACGCTCGCGCTCGGGCACGACGATCCACTTGCCGTCGTTGAGGTCGTAGCCCGACCGGAGGCCGGGCTGGTACAGGTCGTCCTTCGAGACGCCCTGGGGCACGACGAAGATCTGGGCCGGGTGCGTGGTGCCCGGCACGATCACGCCGTCGAGCTTGTCGATCATGATGGCGATGAGGTCCGCCCGCACCCAGTCGGGGAACCGCTCCGCGTCGATGAACAGGCTCACGTCGAAGTCGCTCACCTCGGACCACTGGTAGGTCGTCAGCGAGCCGGTGAGCACCAGGTCGAGGTACTGCGTCGGGTCAGGCCAGCCCGCCTCGCGCATGGCCTTGAACACCTGGCCGCGCACCCACGCGACGTGCTCCGCCTTGACGACCGGCTTCTCGCTGTCCGGGCGGTCGAACACGTCAGGGTCGAGCGTCTCCTGGATGGGGTCGAGCACATTGGTCAAACGTGCGCTCGAAGGTACTCCAGTGCCTTCTGCACCAGCACGGGATCGTCCCGGAACTTGCCCAGCCCCAGGTTGCACTCGCTGCACAGCAGCGCCCTCACCTTGCCCGTCAAGTGACAGTGATCGACGTGGAAGCCTCCCGAACCATTCGGTGTCCCCTGACAGATCGCGCAGACCCCGCCCTGCGCCTCGCTCATGCTCTCGTACTGCTCCAGCGTGATTCCGAACTTCGCCTTGAGCTTCGAGTTGCGAGCCACCCTCTTGACCGTCTCGGGATTCTCGCGTCGGTGTCGATCTCTCGATGCCTTCACCTTCTCGGGATTCGCCGCCGCGAACGCCTTCTGGCGCTCCCGACCACACATCGCGCACTCGCTCTTGCGACCATCCTTCGACGCTCGCCTGACGTGAAACTCCGCGAGCGGCTTCACCTTCTTGCACCTGGAGCACTGCTTCTCGTTCATCACCACTTACCGCACTAGCGGGGTGGACAAAAACAGCACCACTACCGAAGTCGAGGATGTTGCCCTCGCGGCTCCAGCCGGCGGTGCGATGGAGGTTGGTGTCCATCACCCAGTCGGGCAGCAGGCCGGCCTTCTGATCGGCGTACACCGTGTCATGCGTGGCGGTCTGGTTGTGCTCGCCGTGGGGGCCGTAGTTCACCCAACTGTTCTGCCCCCGCGTCTCGGACGTGAGGGCGCGGCGGGCGTTCGGGGTGAACATGGCGGCGTGCTGTCGCCAGGCGTTGTCCTCGCCGTCTGCACGGAAGCCGAGGCCCTCCTTGGCGTGGCCGTAGAAGTCGTGGATGGCTCGGAACACGTCGTTGTAGGTGACGGGTCGGCCCGACCACTCCAGACCCGGCACCTTCTCCAGGAGCGGGTGATCGGTGAGGCCCTGGTCGGTCGTGCCGTAGCCGCCGTCCTCACCCAGGGTCGGGTAGACCTTCATGTGCTTGTTGTGGTGCAGGTCGAGCACGGCCTCGCGCGGCGAGTTCGGGTAGGGGTCTTCGCCCTGGGGGTAGAAGTCGAAGCTGTAGCCGTGGTCGATGGCGTGCTGGTACTGCTGCACCGTCTCGCGCTTGAGGTCGTCGTAGGCGCTCTTGACGGCCGGGTGGTTCGGCGCGTGCGGCATGCGCTCGTACTCGTCGGCGATGCGGGCCGAGATCTGCGGATCGACCTTGGTGTAGTCGGTCGGGTGCTGCTCGGGGATGCCGTACTTCTGGTTGTAGCTCTCGGCGATCTGCTGGATGCCGCCGTGGGCACCGAACGCGAGCGGCCCGATGCCGGGCACGTTGACGGGCTTCGCCGGCAGGCCGTTGAGGTTGCGACCGGCGTTGTTGTTGAGCACCTGCTGGTGCATGACGTGCGGCTCGGCCTGGGGCTGCGGCACCTCGCCCGTCATCTCGGCCGTGACGACGTTGACCGCCGCCACCGTGATCGGGGCGAACGGGTCGTCGAAGGTGGCGATGCGGGAGAACTCCGGCGCAGCTCCGGCGGCGCGGGCGTAGACCTCCAGCTCCTCACGCGAGAGGCCCTGGACGGCGAGCGTCCAGGTGTCCGGCACGCGCCCGGCTGACACGTCCTGGATGGCCTTGCCGACCACGTAGACGTTGGCGTGCTCAGAGAGCGCCTGGGCGGCCTCCCAGAGGTCGTGCTCGGTGGCCAGGAGGGCGCGCACCTGGTGACCGATGGCCTCGCGGCTGAGCTTCGGCCGGGCGATCTTGCGATGTGTCACTTCATGCCAAGGCATCAGCAGCCTCCAAGTAGCGCAAAGCGGCGATGAGGAGTTCTGGAGAACCCAGGTTCCCCAGGGCAGTATTGCAGCGATGGCACAGCAGGCCTCGCACCTTGCCGGTGTCGTGACAGTGATCGACGTGCATGGAGTAGCCTCGACTGTCACTACCATCCTTCATGCAGATAGCACAGACCCCGCCCTGCGTCGCAAGCATCTTGTCGTACTGCTCGGGTGTGATGCCGTACTTCCACTTGAGGTGGGCTTTCCTCTTGCTCACCCGCTTCCGCTCGGTGCGTTCTTCCTCTGTCAGCGCCTGCGGTCGAACTACTCGTCCCTCTCGCTCTGCGCGCTTGCGACGGTGCTCACGGGCATTCTCATTGCTGCACTTCTTGCAGCGCGGATGGCGACCCTGCTTACCAAGCGGATTGGGCGAGAAGTCGTCGAGAGGCTTCGTCTCGAAGCATTGGGAGCACTGCTTATTCATCGCGCCACTCAAATCGCCGGCCATCAGGCAGTTCCACGATCTCCCCCACTCGTCCTCGCGCAGGGAGATAAGCGATCTTCCTGCGCTCCTCTCCAGCGAGAAGGTAGATCGACTTGATGCCCAGCTCGGGGTGCATCGCGTACCAGAGCTGGTTCATGTGGTAGACGCTGTAGGGCATGTCCGTCATCGAGCGGATCTGGACGTTGCCCTTGGGGTCGTAGACGCCCTCGACGATGCCGGAGGGGTTGTACTTGCCTTGGATGTCGGAGTGGCGCTCGCCGGGGTGGCCGACGAAGATGCGGTCGCTCTCGATGTCGTAGATGAACGGGATCGGGCCGGGGATGTCGCCGACCTGCACCTTGGGTGCGGCCAGGAGCCGGCGCATGCTGGCCACGACGCCCGCCTGGCCCATCTGGTCGGAGTGCTCGCGGAGCTTCGCCGGCAGCACGGCGTCGTAGTCCACGACGGGTGTGGGGTCAGCCGGGGTGGCGACCGCCTTGGTGTGCTCCTCCATCGTGTGGCGGTGCCACGCGGCGTAGTTGGCGCACGGCAGGCCGCACTCGCTGCACACGTACGGGGCCGCCGGGTTCTCGCCGTCCGGGTGGACGTTGTTGAGGTCCACGGAGGGCATCTGGTCGTACAGCTCGGTGCCGCCCCACTCCTTGTGCCGCCAGTCCTTGATGCCGTTGGCGTCCTCACCCAGGCCGGAGGCGACCTTGCTCGTCACCTTCGGGTGGTCGGTGTAGCCGTACTGGCTCGCGGTGAAGTCGATGTAGATGTCGCGGCCGTAGGGGCCGTACTCCGGCCCCTTGAGCACGATGGTGGCGACCGTGTGCTCGGGGTAGAACCCGTGCTGCATCACGCCGTGCTCGTCCTCGCCGATCTCGCCGAACGGCTCGATGGACGGCTTGTAGCCCATCTCGTCGAGGTCGGTGTCGGTCGAGTACGCGGTGAAGCCACGCGCCCTGGCGAACTCGACGAACTGCTCCGTCACCGCCTGGCACATGCCGTGGGCGTTCTCGGGGTCACGCATGTGGAGGATCGTCTCGGGCGTGTTGCCGCCGTACGCCTCCACCGGCTCCTTGAGGAAGTCCTCGATGAGCTGATCAACCTCGGGCACGCCGGAGCGGTCGGCCATAGAGGTCTTGCCCCAGTGCTCTGGAAGCTCCCCCGGCGTCTCGATGAACTCCAGATCGCTTGGCTCGAAGTTATAGCGCCGACCCACGCTCTCCTGACCCCAACCTTGGGCAAGGCTGCTGCCCGCCAGCCACTGCGTGCCATTGTGGTCCGGCTTGCCGTAGGGGCCGTGGATGAGCACCGGATGTCCGTAGGCAGGGTGCTCGGGATTGGTCACGCGGGCGTACCCCTGTGCGGCGGCCACCTTGCGGTCGGCCGTCTCCATCGGCATGCCGTGGTCGTCGATGATGCCGCCGAACTTCCACCCCTGCTCGCGGCAGTACTTCTTGAGCTGCTTCTCGATGAGGTGGAGCGCCATGTTGCTGCGCTCGATCTCCCACACCGCATCCCAGCGGTTGTGGAGGTTGAGCGTGCCGTAGGCGTGGGGGCGCGAGAAGTGCGAGTGCTGGGTCGTCTCCAGCATCGTCTGGTGGTCCATCGTGCCGTGGACGAGCACCATGCCGTTGGTCGCCACCCAGTTCAGCTCCTGGGGCGGCACCTCGGGAGCCTGAGTGTAGTCGGCGCGCATGCGCTCGGCATCGGCGGCGGCCTGCGGCTCCTGGGCGGGGTGGCTATCCCCCGCGAGATCGAGTGCGGTGTGCTGTTCCATCTACCACTTACCTGGTCGGACGGAGGCCAGACGGTGCCCCGCAGCGAGAGCGGCCGAAGTGGGAGAACGGCCGACCGTCGCGCGCCCTACACTGCGGGACACCTCTGGTACGAGACGATCTACCTCCATCAGACGGACGAGCGGCGGTCACCCCTTACGTGTGCGGTCGGGGAAGGATCGCTACTGGCCACCTTGGGGGTTCACGTTGTTCTTGAGGTAGGTTCTGATGACCCGGTACGTGTTCTCCGCGTCGCGCTCCAGCCCGCCCCAGTCCAGGTCCGGGTGCTTGTCGCGCAGGCGCTTGATGTCGTTGAGCACCTTGAGCGCGTTGCGCTGCACCTGGAACAGGTCGTCCGCCTGGGGCACCGGCTTGGGTGTCGGCACCCTCGGCTGGAAGTGGGGCTTCCCCATCGGCTTGGCGATGTCGAAGTTCCCCATCGGGTTGCCGCCGAAGGCGCTCACTCCTCCGGCTCCTGCGGCTCGTCACCCTCCGGCTCGTCCTCGAACTCCATCGCGGGCGCTCGCTGCACCTGGGGCGCGCCGAACGGCTTGTCGGGCAGCGGGAGCATCTCCTCACCCTCCTCGCCGCCCTCGTCGCTCTCCTGGGCCTCCTGGGCGGCTGCGAGCGCCTGCTCGCGACCCTTCTCGGCCCAGTAGTCGGTGAGGTGCCCCTCGAACCGCTTGATGACCTTCTCGACCTCGCTGGTCAGGGGGCTGTAGCGCACGTCCACCAGGTTGTTGTGGCACTTCGCGATGTCCTCGGCCTGCTGCTTGCCGTGGACGAGCCGGAGCACCTCGACGAGGTTCTCCAGGTCGGGGACACGCACCTCCACCTCGTCCAGCTTGTAGCTCTCGTCAGTCTGCATACTCGTCTCCTTCTCCCAGGGCGTGCGCCCGTTCGATCATGGCATCCACCGCCTCTTGCGACGGCGGGAGAACCTTCCAGCTCTGCACCTCGTCTACCACGACCACGGTGCGGGTGCTGTCGGTGGCGCGCAGCACGATGCGCAGCTCACCCTTCGTGTCGAGGACATCGACGAGCGTTCCCTCGACCTCGGTCATGATCGCCTCGACTGACAGCCCGCCCTCGATCACCTGCGACGCCCAGACCGGGAACCGGTGGTCGTACTTGTCGGGGAACGCCTGACCCCGGAGCCGGATCTCCAGCTCCAGGTCGAGGTACACCTGGCCGTCGAGCAGGTCAAGCATCGGCGGCAGCTCTCCCGTGGGCGGAGACGAGCCAGAGCGTCTCGCCGCACACGTCGCACTTCCAGAGGTTGACCGGCACCTCGGGGCGACCCGAGCCGGGGTCGTCCACGTACTGCGTGACGGCCCCGATGGGGTGGGGACACTCGTTGTCCGGCTTGCCCGCCTTGACCGCCTCGACCTCGCTCTTGCGCAGGAGCTGCGCCTCGGGGTGGGTGATCTGGCGGAGCACCTGCTCGCCGCTGAGGATCATCTCCTGGACGGGTGTGAGGGGCTTCTCGGGCATCAGGTGCGCTCCAACAGGTCGGGGATGCTCTGGATGTCGTCGATCCAGTCGCTGCCCACCTCGCTCGCCAGCCCGCCGTTGCGCATGACGTAGCCGCCGTCGTAGGTCGGCAGGATGGTGAGGTGCATGCCGAAGCGCGTCATGCGCATGGGCAGGCCGTGGACCTCGGACAGCTCCAGGTCGCGGCGGCCCGAGAGGAAGGCCAGAGCCGTGGCACCCAGGGTGAGGATGAGGGCCGGCTTGAGCTTCTCGATCTCGCGCGCGAGGTGGTGGCCGCAGGTGTAGATCTCCTGGCGCGTCGGTGCGACTGACACCACTTCGAGCGCCTTGTACTTGACCGGCCGTCGCTTCACCACGTTGGTGAAGTAGGTGCGGTCCTCCAGCCCGAGGCCCGAGAGGATCTCGCGCAGCATGCGCCCCGTCTTGCCCTGGAACGGCAGGCCGGTGTCCTCCTCCTCTGCACCGGGTGCGCACCCCACCACCATCAGCGAGCACGGGCTGACACCCGCGCCGGGCACGAACGCGCGAAGTGCCAGGGGGCATCCCCGGCACTCGCGGCTTCCGTCGATGGCGATGTTGGTTCGCTCAGACAAGGAGCGTCTCGTCCTCTGGGTCGGTGATCTCCAGACCAGCGTCCTTCGACTTCTGGCGGAAGTGAAGGAAGGCCTCGCGGAACACCACGCGTGAGATCTCGGGGATGAGGTACGCCGGCAGCGCGTGGTTACCCACTCGGGCCTGCGCCTTGCTGAGGTTGTGGCGCGTCAGCTCGGCCACCACGTCGATCACCGGCACCTCGCCGATGACCTCCGTGTCGTCGCCACCCTCGATGCGCCGCACGCAGCCCTGGGGGTTCTTGTGCCGCAGGATGACAGCCTCGGCCAGGAGTGCCTGGTAGTCGGCCTCCTCGACCATCTCCTGGATCTCCGGCGCGATGGGCCACGGGATGCCGTACGCCTTGCACATGCGCTCGTAGAGCTTGTGCTCCAGCTCGCGCTGGGCCGGCGACTTCCACGGTGTCGGGATGTCGCTCATCATGCTCTCCGGCGCGTCGTGCATGAGGCCGTAGATCGCGGCGATGGGTGGCACGATGGTGGCCGTCGTGAGGACGTGCCCGAGCACCGGGTACCACTCCTCCGTCTGCCCGGCGAAGCGCGAGATGCGCCCGAGGCCCTGGCCGATGTCGCGGAGGCTGGGCACGCCCTCGTCGTGCTGCCACACGTTGCGTCCTGATGCGGTTATCACAGCAGCTTCTCCATGAGGTTCGAGATGGCGACGCCGATCAGCGCCGCGCCGACGAAGACCCACACCGCGTTGGTGCGGAACTGCTCGGGCGTGGGAATCCACGGCCCCTGGTCACCCAGCGGCTTGGCGACCAGACAGGTGCCGGCGCTGACGAGCATGAGCCACGTCGGGCGGAGCAGTACGGCGACCGCGAGGGCCACCAGGATGATGTCGATGAAGGTGGCCAACATGTCAGACCTCCTGGATGTCGATGGCGGGGTGCTCGACGATGAGGCGGGTGAGCTGCTCGCGCAGGCTGGCACCATCGTCGTCGCGGCGCGTGTTGTCGATGGTGAAGTCGATCAGCTCGGCCGGCAGCGTCTGCTCGCTGTCGTGCCCCTTCTTGCCCTTCGTCTCCTCCTTGGGAGGACCGATGAGCTTCCAGATGCGACCGCCGGGCGTGGAGCGCACGGCATGGCACTCGTTGGGGAAGCGGGTGTCGGTGAACAGCGCGATGCCGGTCGGCTCGACCTCGCTCATGGCGAGGTCCACCCAGAAGTCCTGGCCGAACACGTCGCGGCCTCCCTCGGTGCCCTTGTACTGGAGGTACTCGCGCCCGCTGATCTTCTTGACCACGGCGCTCTTGCCGCGCCCGATCTTGACCTCGACGTGACCCTGCTCCTTGAGCTTGTTCGCCAGAGCGACCAGCTCGTCGTCCGTGCCGGTGAAGCCGAGCGACTTCATGGCTGACACCTTGAGCAGGGTGGCGAAGGCGTACTGGCGCACCTGGAGCGCGCCACCCGTCGCCTCGTCGATGATCTCGGCGATCATGTCAGCGGCGAAGTTCTTGCCCGCCTCCATCTCACCGTTGAGGCCGATGAACAGCGCGGTCATTCCGGCTCACCTGCGAGCGCGGATGTCTCGCCGTACTTGGTGAAGATGCGGTCGGAGATCTTCTCCTCCAGTGCGGCGCGGCGGCCGTCCACGAACGTCTGCACGTCGTGGTCGTCCATGCCCTCCGGCACCTGCCACGTCTCGCTCTCGGAAACGTGGTAGTCGGCGCTCTCGTACGTGCCCTCTCCGAGGTTGCACTTCACGCCCATGCTGTGGCTGATCCTGACCTCGGTCATGATCGGCTCGGGGGTCTGCTTCTTGGCTGGCATGTGGGGCCTCTCGTCGGTGTGGGCGCATCGTATCCGACACGCCGGTCGGAGCCTCAGCCGTATCGCTTCCCACGCCAGTAGAGGTGCTCGCCGTTGAACACCGCGTTCTCGATGTGGTGCGAGCCATCGGGCCACAGCACGACGGTCGTGAAACCATTGACCCAGTTGGGGTCCACGGCGTACCCGAGGCCCTGACCCTTCTCGCGCTGGCCGTCGCGCACGACCTGCTCGAAGTCGCAGAGGGCACCCGTCTCGACCGCCGTGATGATGCGGTAGTTGCGCTCGATGTCCCACACCGTGCGGTGCTGGATCGACTGGGCGTGCGTGTGTCCGATGATGACGCTGTGCGTCAGTCGGTCGATGGTGCCCAGGGCGGCGTTCTTGCCGGTGCGCGATCCGTGCCGGACGGCAACGTGCGGGCCGATCTTGAACTGGGCGTGCTCGTACTCACCCATCGGATCGACGTAGTTGATGTTCAGCTCGTCGAGGCGCAGGACGTTCGGGAGGGACATGAGCGCCTTCTGCTCGTCCATCTCGTCCCACTGGGCAGCCGTCAGTCCGTGGACGGCGGGGATCTCCGCCAGGATCTGGGCACCGAGCCGGATGTCGTGGTTGCCCGGCATCCAGTAGATGTCCATGTCCTCGTCCGCCATGCGTCGGCCACGGAGGATGCGCCCGCCGCCGTTCACGTCGAGCTGCAACGGGGAGTTCCACCGCTCGTGCGCGTTGGCCTTGTGGCGGCTGACGGAGTTCTGGTCGGTGAGGTCGCCCGTGCCGACGTAGCCGTGCGGGCGCTCCTGGGCGATGAACTCGTTGACCAGCTCGTCGAGGAGGACGTGGTGGAAGATCGCCTGCTCGTCGCCCGCGACGACCCAGAGCTGGGGCTTGTCGGCTGGCATGCGTCGGCGCGGCTTCGGCGCGATGTAGTCGCCTGGAATCCGCGCCGGCACGATGAGGTCGAGATCGACCTTCGGGATGGCGTGGACCTTCGATTGGTAGTACGTCACGGGACCCTCTTGCGAGGGTCCGTCCCAGTGGTTGTCCGTGTAGAGCTTGAGGGTGAAGTGAGCCGGGTCGAGGTTCGCGTCGCGGAGGATCGTCTCCTTGTCGCGGAGGCCCGAGGGCTTCGAGGTCGTCGGCCTGGAGATGACGACCGTCTCGCCGTCTTTGACCGTCACGCCAGGGCGCTCCGGCTTGGACTGACCCGGCGGCTTGGTTGAGGCGACCTGGCGCTTGAGGCCGTACCGACGAGTGGCTCGTCGAACGGCTGCTTCGGATGTCTCGACCCCGAACGTGTCGCGCAGTCGCTGCACGATCTGGTTGTTCTGGAGGCCCTGCTTGAACCACTCACGGATGGCTTGCCCGTGGAGTGCGTCGTCGATCTTTCGCTCAGCGCCTTCTGCCATCTAGCTCCCCGTCTCTACGACGCGAGCTTCCGGCGCACGGCCGGGGGAACTCGGTCGATCACGACGCGGGCTTCGCGTCGCATGTCCCAGTCGAGTTCCTTCTCATCCTTGCTCACCACGGTCCGTGTGGAGGCTTGCTTGATGCGGCGCACGCGCTTCGACAGCTCGATCTGCACCAACGTCTCCCGGAGGCCGGCGAGCTTCTCGTCCACGACCTCGGGGTTCAACTCCGCGAAGACAGGTCCGCCTTGCACGGATGCCGCCGTGGGCATGCCGGGACGGCGCTCGCTGCTGACGGGCGGCACGGTGCCCGCTGGGCCACCCTGCATGGGCGCTGCTGCCGGGGCACCGCCGCCGGGGGTCGCCTGACCACCGAGGCCGGGCGGGGACGGCGGCATGACGATGCCACCGCCCGCGTCAGCGCCCGGCGCACCGATCTCGGCACCTCCGGGCATGCTCGGGTCGCCGATGCCTCCCGGAGCGCCTGCCATGCCGCCGCCGGGCATGCCGCCTGCGCCAGGCTGCGCCGGAGCGTTGGTGCTCTCCACCTCGGCCTTGAGGTCGGGAGGGATCGGGAGGCCCTGCTGCTGGAGGATCTTGTACGTCTGGAGCTTGGCCTGCTGCTGCGCCACGGTCTTCTGGATCATCTCCTCGGACATCTCGTCCAGGCTGTCCTTGAAGTCGAAGCTGATGCCGACCATCATGCGCTCGTCGGAGATCGGCACGCCCATCGCCCGGAGGCTCTGGAGGAACTGACGCTCGGTTGCCTCGTCGCGGAGGTCGAGCGTCTCCATCTGGAGTTCCGGGATGAGCAGCTTGTGGCGCTCGACGATGTAGGGGTTCCCCTCCTCGTCGAACTCCACGACCTCCTCCATGATCGGCACGCGGGTCGCTCCGCGCTTCTCGTAGTCGTAGTGGCCCTGGGCCTCCGCGACGACGAGCGCCCGGTCGCGGAAGTGCGACTTGAGGTAGCCCTGGAACGTCTTGAGGATCTGGTTCATGAACTCGGCCTGGAGCGCCGAGCTGGCGTACGGCTGGGCGTTCGCGCCGGCCGAGAGGAGGCCGGGGTTGATGCCGAACGACTGCATGAGCCTGCGCTCGATGCGGTCGAAGTCGTTGCCCAGGTCCGGCACCTGCTCGCGCCCGAAGACGTTGGACACCTCCAGGGCGTAGTGGTACACCAGGAGGCGGAAGTCGCTCGACAGCGCCACGTCCATGTCGTCGCGGAACGATTCGAGCTGGTCGGGCGAGGGCAGCCAGGGTCCCTGGTTGCCGCCCATGTCGTTGATGCCGAGCTTGGCCAGGATGAGCGGGCTGTAGAGCCGCTCCGCGATGGCGTCCTGCGAGGCGAGGAGCTTCTCCTCATGGAGCAGCGTGCGCAGCGAGCGCAGGAGCATCGGGGTGCCGTGGTCGTCCCAGTCCGTGGTGCGGAAGGCGACCTGCTTGAGCATGACCTCGGACACCGGGAACGGCTCGCCGCGCTGGAGGTACGGCATGAGGTCGGGGAAGTTGATCTGGAGCTGCTTGTACTCGTCCGGCGGCGTCTTGGTCGAGACGAGCCGCTTGAGGTACTCCGGCGGGCGCACCTTGAGCTGCCGGGTGCCGAGCAGGGGGAACTGCTCGATCACGATGTCCTCGGGGTTGAGCAGTTCCTCGCGCTCCCAGATGCCCAGGCTCTCGTTGAAGGAGCCGAGCGCGAAGGCCTCGCCGACCGTCCAGTACTCGCGGCCGAGCGAGACGAGGAAGTCCTCGTACTTGAGGCGGTCGAGGAATACGTCCTCGTAGAACGCCGTGATCTTCTTGTCCTTGCTGTACAGCTCCAGGCCGGCCAGCGGGAAGCGGGTGAAGATGTCCACCAGCATCGGCACCAGGTGGTGCGTGGCGTAGAACAGGCGGAGCCACTTGTGGAGCTTGTGCCGGTGACCCTCGTCCGCCATGTTCCACGGCAGGCCCGAGAGGTCCCAGTACTCCATCGGGTCGTAGAAGCGAGGCGTCGCCATCGACACGTCGCCACCGCCCGACGCCGTGCGGCGCATGCCGCCGGTGGCTGCACGCTGGCGCTTCATCGCCTCGATGACGGCGGCGTTCTTCTGGATGCCCTGGACCTCCGGGGAGGCCTTCGGGTCGAACATCGCACCCACGTCGCGCTTGAGCTGGCCAGGGTTGGCCAGCATCGACTGGTAGTCCTTCTGGGCCTGCTGTCGGGCCTGGAAGTTCCTCGGGAGCGGCACACCCCGTGCTTGCAGGTGTGCCAGCTCCGTTCCGAGGCCTTGCATGAGCTTCTTGCGTGTCATCTGGGGTCCGTTCCTGGACGAGCGGGCGGTGTGGGCGGAAGCGGAGTGTCACCCGTGGGTGACCTCACCATGATGTCACTCGGTGGCGGCGTCCTCGACCTGCCAGCGGCTGGTGACCGGGCTGGCGTTGTTGCCGATCTCCGGGTGGGTCGAGGTCGGGCCGCCGACCTGCTCCGACCCGATGGGCTTGTCGGCGTCGATGCGCGTGCCCGTCTCGCTGGGCTGCGGGTGGCTGCCGTCCGCGAGGCTCTTGTCCACGTCGGTCGGCGAGATGGACTGCATCTCGCTGGGGTTGCGGTTGCTGGGCGTCTCGGGCACCGGCACGCCACCCTCGGGCACCTTCTTGGTGTCCATCGTGGGGACCGGACCGGCCTCGCCCTGCACGTCCACGCGCTCCTGGGCGTAGCTGTCGCCCGTCTCGGGCTTGGGGCCGGTGCCGTCCGCCACCTTGGTGCCGGCGGCGCGCTCCAGGTGGTTCTCGTACTCGGCGTCGAGGGCGCAGTCGGCGCAGCGACCTTCGCCGTCGATCTCCTTCTCCTTGCCGCAGCCCGAGCAGGTGCCGGTCGAGGCGACCTTGAAGGCCTGCTTGCGCAGCTCGCGCAGTGCGCCCGAGAGCACCTCCTGCACGTTGTCCTTCGTGGTGAAGCCGTGCTCCTCGCACGCGGCCGTCACGGTGTCGAGGATGTCCTCCTTGGCGAACTCGATGCGAGCCTCGCGGTCGGACTTGTCCTCGGCCTTGCCGACGTAGCGACCGAACTGCGACTTCACGCGCTCGGTCGCAGCGATGCGGGCGCGGTTGCCCCCGACGCGCTCGTTCTCGTCGTCCTCGGTCTTGGCCAGATGGGCGAAGTAGTCAACCTGCATGGTGGTGTCTCCTGGTGGGGTTCGGGTCAGACGACGAAGAGGGCCTCTGCGGGGCCATCTGCGTCGGTGGTTGTGGATGCGGTGCGGGGTGCGGGAGCCGCCACCGAGGTCTGGCTGAGACGTGCCACGCGGGCCGCCTCCACTGCCTGGCAGTACTGGTCGCGCATGTCGCGCTGCATGTCCGGATCGAGGCCTGCCGTGCGCTCGTCGCTCCAGGCGGCGGCGAGGTCGTTGATGGCCGCCGCGTCGTGGAGCATCAGCTCCGGCAACTCGGACACCATGATGAGCGCCTGCTCTGTGTTCGCCTGACGCGGGTCGTGCGTGGAGGCCTCGGCCGCCATGTGCGCCTGCACCGCGTCGAAGTCGGGCGAGCCGTTCTGCGCCGGAACGCCCAGGCCGCCGCCGTTGGCGGCGATCTGCTTGGCGATCTCGAACTGCGGCTGACCCAGGAGGTAGTCGCGCTCGCCGGCCGTCACGATGTGCTTGCCGGTGTCCTGGAGCGACTTGATCGCGCTGGTCGTCGCGGTGCGCATCGTCTGGAGCACGCCCATCGTCTGGGTGTCTCCGGCGCTCGACGCCGTGTTGAGGGCGGCAAGCACCATATTGCGAGCCTCCTGGAGGCCCTGGATACGGGCATGGACGCCCTGGATGTCGTTCGGCTGCACCTCGGGGATGCCGTCGATGAACGTCTGGATCTCGGACACCGGGTCGTCGCCGACCGGGGTGTCAGCCGGCTCCGCCTTGGTGGCGTCCACCTGGATCTGCTGACCGTTGTCCTGCTCGACCGCCATGACGGCTCGGCCGTAGAGGTCGAACGTCACGCCCGCCATCTTGCCCGAGATGTTGCCGACCGAGACGCGCCCAGTGTACTGACCCCACATCGTGGCGATCTGCTGGCGGATGGCCTGGGCAGTCACCTGGTCGCCCTGGGCCTCGGCCTCCATGAGCTTGGCCTTGAGCTGGTCGATGCCCACCATGCCGGACTGCTGCTGCGCGGCAGTCGGCTCCGGGTAGGTGACAGCCTCGGCAGCCGGTGCGGTCTGCGCCGGAGCCTGGCCCGCCATCGGCGGTGCCATCGGGGGCGGCGAGGCGACGTGCTGCGCGAGCGGGTCGATCTGCACGATGCCCTGCTGCTCCATCTGCGTGACGAAGCCAGTGACCCAGTAGCCATCCGGTGCCGTGGAGTTGGGCATCTCCTCGGCCGAGAGGATGTGGCCGATGCGGGCGGCGTCAGACACGCGCTGGACGACGTAGTGCGAGTGGTGCTCACCGTCTCCCAGGCCGAGCACGTCGTACGCGACGCCCGCAACGGTGTGGCTGGAGACGAGCGCGGGCACGTCGATTCCGGTCGGGTTCACGTTGTCCTCCTGGACACTGGCCTGCACGCCCATCGGCGGAGACACCATCGAGGTGTCGTCGGGGGCCGGGAGCTGCTCGGGCTGCTCCGTCAGTTCGGGCTGGACCTCGTTGGCCTGCTGCGCCTGTGCCTCGATGGCGCGAGCGTAGACCTCCTCGGGCGCGGGGCAGCCGTCATGAGCCAGCTTGGCAATGACCTCCTGCTCCATCGCGCCGCGCGACATCTCGTCGAGCGCCATGTCCACCCAGGTCTTGAGTGCGTTCTCCTGCTCGAACGAGTTGTTCGCGTTGTCCGCAAAGTTCGGGCCAACCGGGTTGGGGCCGTCCGTGATTGCGTTGTAGTCCGCCGCGTCTGCGGCGATCACCTGCCATCGGCTCACTTGAAACCTTCTCCCTGGGCTGCGGTCATCTCTTACGCCTTCGTGGGGTGGGCGATCCTAGTGCCTGGAGCGACGGTGCCCCATGCCTCGGGTCGGGTTGGCACCGGAGCCACTGGACCCACGGCTGTTGTAGAAGTCGTCGAAGTTGCGCGGGCCTTCTGCCTGGCGACCACCGATCTGGTAGCCGCCCTGGGCACCGCCGCTGACCGACATCTCGGCGAGCTGACCACCCATGAACGCCTCCAGGAAGGTGCCCAGGAACTTGTACGTCACGTCGCGGATGCAGTCCGCGATGTCCTTCGTCTGGATGGGGCCGGAAGTCTGGCGCTCGACCTTCGGGTTCTGCTTCGTCAGGTCGGCCGAGAGGAACTTCAACTCCTGCTTGGCGTACTCGCTGTCGGGGCAGTCGGGCGCGATGTGGACCAGGTTGAGGTTGAGGGCCGTCTTGAGCACCTCCCACTTGTCCCAGTTCTGCTTGTTGTTGCCCTGGCTCTCGTAGACCTTCGTCTCGTAGATGTGCTTGTCGCGGAGGTCCTGGCGCAGCCACTGGATCGGCATGGCGGACTGGTACTGGTCGAACGTGACCTCGTACGGGCGGAACAGGTTGATGATGTGCGACAGCTCGCGCATCACCTGCATGTAGTCGATGGTGCCCTCGGGGAAGTCGTCCGGGTTCCACCGCTTCACGAAGTCGAGCACGACGTGTGTCGTGGGCGCACCCTCGAACGCGGGCGACGGGTACTCCTCGGCGTGACCCATCGCAAAGCCGAAGCCGGCGGTCGTGCTCGACGGGTCGAGGTGGCCGGCGTAGGTGTAGATGTTCTGACCCTCGCGCGCCATGCGCACGGCCTGCGCCACCTGGAACTCCGGGATGATGATGTTGCCCGAGAAGCTCCGGTCCACGGCCTGCGGGTTGAGGTAGGCGTCCAGGACCTCGGCCCACTGGGCGCGGTACTCGACGCGGTACGTCTCGGGGTTCGCCTGCTCCTTGAGCCGCTCCTTCTCGGCGGCGATCACCTCGTCCTCGTTGGGCTGCTCCTCGTCCGGCATGTCGGGGTTCGGCATGACGCCCTGGTTGAACGGGACGTGGCGGTAGCGGAACTTGCGCGGGTCCTTGTCCCACCCTCGGTACAGCGCCCAGCTCGGCCACTGGAAAGCCAGCATGTGGGGAACGAACGGCTTGGGTTCCGGCCCCGTGCCGTTGCCGTCCGAGAAGCCGATCTCGGTCTGCTCGTAGAACTTGCCCGCCTTCGAGTAGGGGGACGAGTTGAGGAACATGAGGCCATGCTTCTTGAACTGCGTGATCGACGGCTCGGCCGCGCCGTACACCTCGGAGCCGGTGGACTGCGAGAAGCCCTCCAGCATGTGCGCCATCTCGTCGAACACGATCACCATGCTCGCCGAACCACGGATGGAGCGGGCGTTGGCCGGCAGCGGCTTGGCTCGCAGCTTGGAGTAGTCGCGGCCCGGCTTGAGGCCCATCTCCTCCAGCTCGCGGACCAGCTCCCGGTCGGCGTCCGTGTGGATGTTGAAGCCCTCCTCCAGCACGGAGGAGATGGCGGGCTTGCCGTCGATGCCGGGCTTGAGCAGCGGCTTGCACCGCGACACGACGTTCACCAGGTCGGCGAACTGGAACTTCTTGGCCTGGTCGAGTGACGCCGCGACGCAGGCGAAGTAGATCTCCTTGTCCTTGGCGATGCCGAAGTAGGTGCCGGGGTCCGGGATCTGCTGGACCTCGTAGATCTTCTTCGTCATGGCCAGCGCGGTGACGAACCCCTTGGACCCACGGCGACCACCGATGAGCTGGATCTCGCCGAAGTGGCGGTAGCCCTGCTCGCGGAGCTGGTCGCGGCGCTGGCGCACCAGCGGTGAGATGTGGACACCGCCCTCGCCGCGAATCCACTCGTCGAGCACGTCCTCCTCCCAACCCTCCATCTCCTCCAGGAAGAAGAGCTTGAGCAGCACCTGCTGCCGGGGGTAGATGCGGGTGTCGCAGTACTCGTCGCTCTCGGCGAACTCCGCGATCCCCACGTTCGACCCCTGGAGGGATCGCATGGCCATGTCGGCGACTATACCGATGGTGTCACCCCCAGGTAGGCGATGGCCTGGGCCAGTCGCTTCGGGTCGTCCTTGAAGTGTCCGAGGGCGAGATTGCAGTGGTGACAGAGGATGCCTCGAATGGCTCCGGTGGTGTGGTCGTGATCGACGTGAAACCGCTTTCCGTTTCCGCTCTCCGTACCGCCGCAGATGGCGCACACGCCGCCCTGGGCCGCGAGCATCTCGTCGTACTGCTCGGGCGTGATGCCGAAGGCCTTTTTGAGGTAGGCCCTGCGAGATGACGCCTGCACCTTCTCGGGATTCGCGGCACGCCACTTCCGCAAGTTCTCACGCGCATCTACGTCATTCGCAGGCGTACGACGACACTGCGGGCAGCGCGAACGCCGACCATCACGCGAGCTACCGTCCCGGTGAAACTTCTCCACCGGCAGCTCGCGCTCACAGGGACCGATGCACACCTTGGTTGCCATCAGCCGATGAAGGTCCCGGTGTCCTTCATGCCACGGCCTGGCTCGATGACGTGGAGCTTGCGACGCATCTCGACCTCGCCGCCCGTGGTGATCGACTTGGCGATCTCCCACCCCTTGCGTTCGTGGTCCATGCCGTGCTTGTGGAACTCATGGCCGGCCACGCGGTCCACGACCTCCAGGGTCGGCGACTCCAGGCCGAGGAGGCAGCGGGCCGTGTGGACGCGCACGACGTAGCCGAGCTTGAACGCCTCGTCCACGATGCGCTTCTCCATCTCGTTGACGTGGAACTTGTCGTTCGGCTTCGTGGCGTAGTACGACTGGATGCGGATGGCCATAGCGAAGATGGCCTCCACGTCCTCGTCGTACATGTCAGCCGTCGTCATGCCGTCCTGGGTCGGCTCCTGCGGGCGCTCGATCACGATGTGATCTCCTTGGGTGTGGGTGTGGGTTCGGCGGCCCGGCCTCGGGCCTGGTCGAGGTTGATCTGGAACTGCTTGGTGATCTGCTGCCACACGCCCTCGGGCACGGTGGACTGCACGGCGCGCAGGAGGCAGTTCAGCTCGACCATCATCTCCTGGAGCTTCTCGCTCTCCTCGGAGCTGTCGAGCACGTCGAGCTGGCCCATGACCTTGAGCAGCGTCTCGGGTTCGACGTGCGTGTTGCCGTCGATGATCTGCTCCGCGCCCTTCTGGCGCATGACCTCCAGGATGCCGCGAGTGGTGAGCAGCGTCCCGGCGACCTCCTCGATGTTCTCGAACTGCTTGGCGGCCTGCTGCTCCACGATGCGGCGGACGACCGCCTTCCGCAGCGTCATGTGCTTGCGGACGTGGTTGCTCATCGAGTTCTTGTTGAACTTCTGCCCGAGCTGCTCGAACTGCCGCAGCACCTCGCGCTGGCTCATTCCGTACGCGATGAGCTTCTCGATCTCGTACCGGTCGGGTGACATGCAGATGCGGCACTGCTTGTTCACGATCTCGACCACGCCGTAGTTGCGCTTTGGCTTGTCGTCCTTCTTGGACGCCTTCTTGTCGGTGTCAGTCGCGGCGGCCACGATCTCCTCCGACGTGGCACCCTCCGGCAGCACCTCCCAGCTCTCGTTGGACTGGGGCTGCTTCTTGCCGACCGTCTTGGGGTCCTTGGTCGCCTTGCGTGGCGTGGGCTTGGGATCGAACTCAGTCATGCGTCACTTACGGGATCGGGGTGTGGACGATTGTCCCTACCCAGGGACTGGCCAGACGCCTTCGAGCTGCCACACGCTGTGATGGACGGCATGACAGTTCGAGCAGAGCAGGTCGCACTTCGCGATCTCCTCCAACACCATGTCCCACGGCACCTTCTTGGGCGACGCCAGATGATTGGTCGTGATGGAAAACACCTTGGCGCTCGGGTCGCGATGATGAAACTGGAGGGCGGCAGGGTGCTCGTCGTACCCGCAGATCTGACACTTGCCGCCGAGCAGCATGACGGCCTTCACCTTGGCTGCGAGGAGACGAGCCGCGACCTGCGCCTTCTTGACCTCGCGGTTGTCGGCGTAGTGCTGCTTCGCACGCTCGACGATCTTGTCCTTGTTCGCACGGTAGTACGCCTGGTTCTGCGAGATGATCTCCTCTCGCTTCTCCGCGTACCGCTCCTTCTGCTGCGCGAGGATCTTCTCCTTCTCGCGCCGGTAGCGCGCACGATTGTACGCGCGCTTCTCCTCGGGGGTCTGCGCCATGTGTCACTCCTGGTTGGGTCCTACCAACCACATCGACAGAAACAGAAGAAACTGTTGTGTTCTGTTTCATCTGTAGAAACTGGCCCCGTTACGCTTGCGCTGCTCGTCCGTGTTCACCTTGCGCCCCTGCGGGTGGGTGCGGTTGAAGATGCCCGAGACGATCTCGGGGTCCGGGATTCCGTTCGCGTTGTAGATCTCGCGCTTGCGCCGCTGGTGGAGGTGGTCCTCGAACAGGATGGCGTGCTCGCCGTCGATGCCGCGCTTCTTGCAGCGGCATGCCACTGGGTTGCCCTTCTTGTCCTTGGCCCGCTTCTCGGGAGGTGGACAGGAGCATTCGAGCGCCACGTTGGCGTCGTCTCGGAGGAACTGGTCCGCGAGGATCTCCAGCTCCTTCTTGGAGTAGCCGCCAGCCTCAGCCTTGGCGGCGTCGTAGTCGATGCGTTCCGGCTTGTCCCGGTTGCGTCGATTCCATGCCATGTGCTCTCCAGGGTGGGGTCATTGACCCGCTACCTCCGAGAACCGCTCGGCAAAGTGGTGCTTCGAGAGCTGGATCATGGCCTGGTCAACGTACTGGCCAACGCTGACCGTCGTGATGCCCATGATCTCGGCTACGTCCTTCTGCTTCTTGTCGAGAATGACGTTCAGATGCACCGCTTCGCGTTTGCGGTCGCTCAGCGCAGCGAGTGCCCCCTGGAGATCGAGGAACGACAACTCCACGCCCTTGTACTCGATCTCATAGACCCCCTGCTGAGATACGAGTGCCTCGAAAATGAGGTAGTTGCGCAGGACCTCGCGGAGGAGGCGATGCACAGCTTCGGGTGGAATAGGTTTCCCCATGTACGAGATCCTACCGGGGTTCCCGGTCGGACCCGATCTACTTCGCTTTCTTGGGTCGCTTTCGTGGATTCGATTCCTTGGCCTTGGCCACCCGGAAGCCGCTCCCCACGATGGCCACGGCGAGGCCGTCAGCCTCGTCGGCACCCTTCCCGATCAGCTCCGCCTTGCGCGGCTCCAGCTCCGGGAACACCCGGAGCACCGCGTCGCGGACCTGCGCCTTGGTGGCGTTGCCCCACCCCGTCAGCCGGAGCTTGATCGTCGTCGCGGGGATCGTCTCCCACTCCACGCCACGCTGGACACAGAGGGTGTGACACACCGAGATGGCGATGCGTGTCAAGTCCGACTGACTGGAGCCGGAGCGGAAGTTCTCGCCACCCCCGAGGGGGAACTGCTCGAACACCACCTTGAAGGGGCAGCCACGGTCGGCTGCCACCTGGGTCAGCAGGTCGAGCGTCGCGCCGAACTCGTCGGTGTAGTACTCGATCAGCCGGCGGGCGTACTCCTGGGCCGGCTCCAACTTCGACCCTCGCTTCTCGCGGCGCAGGCCGTCGATGTCCGAGGTGAGGTAGAGGAGCTGGTCGTCGGTGTCACGCGCCACCAGGCCCCAGCCGAGCCGGAGCGCACCGGGGTCAACGCCGAGGACCACGATCATGCCGCCGCGTACTTCGAGTGGCCTGGGCAGGAGGAGCGATCACCGCAGTCGCACTTCGGCGGCACGCCGTTGGCCAGCGCCTCCGCCACGACCGCCCACCGCTCGTACACGGCCTCGGCGAACGACGGGTCGCGCTTGATGATGCGCTCCTTGAAGTCGTGCGGGCCGTCCTTGTTCTGGTACAGCACGATGGCGGCATCCTTCTGGTGCCAGTCCATGTACATCTGCGCCTGCGCCTCGTACTTGGCCCAGTACTTGTCGTCCACGCCGACCTGCCCGAACGAGTACGAACGGGCGGTCTTCACGTCCACCAGGTAGTCGCCCTGGTCCGGGATGACGCAGCTCGACACGTCGGCACTGCCTCGCATCCACCAGGTGCCGCGCTCCTTGGCGGCGACGAGCGCCGGCTCGTCCTGCCACTCGCCCGGACCCGTGAGGGGCAGCTCCTCGCCATCGACCGTCCTGCGGACTTCGTGCTCGATGTGCTCCCAGCCCGAGAACCCGAGGCCCTCGACAAGGACCCACTGGAGCAGGCCGTGGTACATGTGGCCAACGCAGAACGTCTTGTTCTGGGCCGCCGAGAACTTCTGGCCGGGGATCTCCTTGCGGGTCCGGCCGTACAGCAGGGTGACACACGACAGGGGGTCGGACGACGGATGGAAGGCGTCGTCCTTCTCCTTGTTCATGTTGATCTCGAAGGGGATGCTCTCGGGGAACTCGCCCGCGAGGAACCAGTTGTCGATGAACGGGGCGAGGATGCCCTTCTTCTTGCTGAAACTGCGGAGCACGCTGGACACGTCAGCTCCTTCCGTCGAGGTCGTCGTGAACGTGGCGGACGATGAGGTCGAGCCAGCCGTCGCGGTCCGCCAGGACGTGATCGGGCTGGTAGATGCGCAGGGCCATGACGGGGTAGCGGCCGGCTTCGAGCGCCTCGTCCGTGATCTTGGTCCAGTCGGCCATCGAGATGGAGATGGACTTCGGCGGGTCCTTGTCGGGGTCGAACTCGCCCCGCACCTTGCACTCGAACAGGTGGGTGTCAGTCCGCACGTCGCCGAGGTCGGACATGGACGCGCCGGAGGAGGGGGAACGCCGCCCGCCGTACCAGCGCGCGATGTCCTCCTCCTGCCTCACGCTTCTGTCTTTCGATGAACCTCTCCTAGCCACTTTCAACCTCTGGTGTCAGGCACCCACCACAATGTGGGCAGTGTGTCGCACCCGTTCCGTGCTGGCCCTGTCGCAGCTCCAGGTTCTCGGGGCGATTGTCGGTCTTGATGCCGTTCTTGTGATGAACTGTCTCGCTCGCAGTAAGGTGGCGACCCAGCATCTCCTCCATCACCAAACGATGCTCGGGGACATACCCCTTGACCCCCGCCGCTGGGTGATCGGGTCGCTTGACGTGGACGTACCCATTCCAGTTCGCGCGCCCTCCTTTCCAGCGCGGATGCCCCTCGCCTCCCTTGTGACCACCGTGGCCAACGCAGAAGCGACGAGGCTGTCCTTGGAAGGTGCCACTCGACCGCTTCGTGCGAGTGGCGATGGGCGCATCCTGACCACACCCACAGTGACACTTTCCACCGTTGGTGTTCGGCTTGTACCAGTCAGAGGCGAGAGCTTCTTCGAGCGTGATGAGATTCTTCATGGCACCTCTTACAGGTGCCGGGTCATGGCTCTTTCCTTCCATAACGATCCTTGCTGGAGCCTCGCTTCGCCATCAGGCGACTTCCAGCGGCTTGGCGAGGTTCTCCGCCTTGCCGTACTTCTCGGCCATCACGGCGAGTACCTGCTTGCGCACCTCGTCGTAGATCGTCGGGTCGTCGGCCATCGACTGGGCCACGGCGAGCGCACCCTGGACGCGCTTCGTCTCGCCGTTCGGGAGCGGGAGGTCGAAGTACGCACCAGCCGTGCCGATGACGCCCGTGCGCTTGCCCGTGTTGATGGCGTCGGCCACCAGGTCGATGCCGAACGGGTAGTTCTCCGTCTCCATGTAGTACATGTCGTAGGTCGCCTTGCGGCTCGAACCCTGGGAGAGCTTGTTGCGCTGGATGTGCGCGAGGACCGGCTTGCCGATCTCCACGTCCTGGCCACGCTGCTTGATCTTGAACGCGGTGCCGCCGGCCTTGAGGTGCATGATGATGGCTTCGAGGTGCTCCAGCGCCTCGCCACCCGGCTGCTGCATCGCGCCAGCGTAGCGGGCGTTGCGGTCGGCACGCTGCTGGTTGAGCATCATGAGCGCCGTGTTGGCGTGGTACGCCGCCGGCACGCACATCTTCATGCCCCAGGTGATGAGCGCCGCCTGGCCGCCGGAGCGGGCGTTGGCTTCCTCGCCGATCTCCGTCTCGCCCAGGAGGGCACCGATGCTGTCGAACACCACCATGTCGGCTTCGTAGTCGATGCACTGGTACAGCATGTGGAAGGCGTCCTCGCCCGTCTTGGGGAAGAGCACCAGGAGATCGTCCGTGTCCACGCCGTGCATCTGCGCCCACTCGGCATCGAACGTCGGCTCGACGGCGATCCACGCGCAGTTGAGGCCCTGGGCCTGGGCGTTCGCCACGGCGCGGAGCGCGATGACGCTCTTGCCGATGTCGCGCTTGCCCCAGACGCCCGAGGCATGACCGCGCGGCCAGCCACCGGTACCCAGCTCGAAGTCGAGCGCGAGCGAGCCGGTGGAGATCACGTCGAGCGGCGGCTTCTCGCTGCCCATGACGGCGGCGCGTGCGCCGTACGACTTCTGGAGTTCCTTGCCGAGCGCCTGCATGCGCGTCAGCTTGGCGGTCGGCTTCTTGCCGGTGGGGGTGAGCTTCTTGTTGGTCATGAGGTGAGCCTCTCTCCGCTCTCGAACGCGACACCGCGTGGGTTGACTGACAGGTTGAACACGCCCAGGTTGCCCATCTTGAGCAGGTGGGCCTTGTTCTTGCGGAACGGCTCGGGCCACGCCACGAAGGTGACGCTCTCGCCCTCCCATTCGACGGTCACTCGGGCGTACTCCTTGCCGCCGTTGTATCCGCCCTCCTTGAGCTTGAGCTTGTTGACCTCGGACACGACACCGATGCAGCGCACGATGTCACCGTCCTCGGCCGTGTCGCAGTCGGAGATGCGACCGATGTCACCCAGCTCTTCCTTGTACGCCTCGACGATCTCGCTGTAGAGGTCCTGGAGCACGACGCCGATCAGCTCCTGCTCGAACACGGCGCGTTCGTGGATGTCGTAGTCCGGGTGCAGGATGTCGAAGGCACCCACGTTGATGAGTGACTTCACCGCGCCTGCGTTGCACCGCTGCTTCGGCGACTTGAGCGGGCGGCTCTCCTTCGGCAGCTTGAGGTGCGCCTTGTTGGCGGCCTCCAGGCGCTCCTGGAAGTCCTCCACGCTCTCGAACAGACCGTTGGCTTCGCGCTCCTCGATGATCCACTCGCAGGCCGGCTCGCCGACACCCTTGACGCGGAGGCCGAACACGATGTCGTCGCCCACCTTGGACACCTGGGTGACCGAGCGGTTGATGTCAGGCGACATGATGGTGACACCCATGCGCCGACCCTCGTTGACGTAGGCCCCGATGCGCTCCGCACCCTTGGCCTGGTTCGTCACGATGGACGCCATGATGAAGTTCGTCGTCTCGATGGCCTTGGCCCAGAGGGTCCAGACCAGGATGACGCCGTACGCCACCGCGTGCGACTTGTTGAAGCTGTACTTGGAGAAGTCGATGATCTCGTTCCAGATCACCTCGGCGGTCTTCTTCGAGATGCCGGCAGCCTGCGCACGCTCCAGGTAGCGCGGGTGCTCGGCGTGCATCGCCTTGACCTTCTTCTTGCCCAGGATGCGGCGGATGTCGTCCGCCTCACCGAGGGTGTAGCCGATGGCGCGGAAGTACGCGAGCACCTGCTCCTGGTAGAGGAAGTCGCCGTATGTCTCGCCGAGGATCGGCTCCAGGAGTTCGTGGTGGTACGTCACCGCCTCGTCGCCAGCGCGGCGAGCGAAGTAGCGGTCCACCATGCCGGAGCGCAGCGGGCCTGGGCGGTTGAGCGCCACGATGGCCGCGAGGTCCTCGATGGACCTGGGCATCATCTCCTTGGCGATGCGGCGGGCGGCGTTGCCGTCCTCGATCTGGAACAGGCCGAGCGTGATCTTGCGGTCGAGCAGCTCCCACACGCTGTCGGGCATGCCGTCGAAGTCGAGCATCTTCTTGAACACGTCGTTCGGGTTCAAGTCGCGGTACTCAGGCGACAGCTTGAGCGTCTCCATGAGCGTGTCGAGGTTGCGCAGGCCGAGCACGTCCATCTTGAGGAAGCCCAGCTCCTCGACCTCGTTCATCTCGATCTGCGTGACGAGCTTCTCGCCACCGTCGCCATCCTTCGCCATGCGGCCGGGCAGCAGGTCGTCGAGATCCACGTCCGACACGATGACGGCCGAGGCGTGGACGCCGTAGGTCGAGATGCGACCTGTCAGCCACTCCGCCACCTCGAACAGGCCCTCGAACTTGGGGTCGGAGGTCCAGGGTGCCAGCTCCTCACCCACCTGGGTGTAGATGCCCTCGATGATGACTTCGCCATCGTCCCCCAGCACGTCGCGCCACGGTGCCTGCTGGCCCGCGTCCTCGGTCTGCTCGATGATCTTCTTGATCTTGTTGACCTCGCCGTACACCCAGCCGGCGTCACCCATGTCGAACGTCTTGCGCCCGTTCTTGGTGACGATGTTGGCGTACAGCGGCTTGACCGCCTTGTCGAGCGCGGACTTCGGCCCGAGCCGGATGTGGGTTCCGATGTCGCGCACGCGCTTGACGCCCCAGCGGCGGGAGAGGTACTCCTTCGCTGCGTGGCGGTACTGCTGCGGCACGTCGTTGTCGATGTCGGGCAGACCCGCCGAGCGGCCTGGGTTCCAGAACCTCTCGAAGAACAGGCCGAAGCGGATGGGATCGACGTGCGTGATGCCGAGCGCGTACGCCAGGATGGAGCCGCCGGCAGAACCACGACCAGGGCCGGTCAGGATGCCCTGGCGGTAGCACCAGTTGAGGAAGTCCCAGGTGATGAGGAAGTAGTCCTCCAGGCCGCGCTCGTCGTGGCCGAACGCCTCGGCGATGGCGAGGAACTCGAACTCGGCGCGCTCCTGTACCTCAACCGGCAGGTCGCCGTTCTCGTCCACGCCGTACCGCTCGACCAGACCCTCCTCCATGAGCTGGAGCATCAGCTCCTTGTTCGGGTGCTTCGCGTCCGAGAGGTCGCGGGCGATCTCCTCCGACTGGACGAACACTGGGAGGTGGAGGTGGCGCTCCAGCGGCTGCGTGTCCTTGCACAGCTCCATGATGCCGTGCGTGTTGGCCACGGCCTCAGCCACGAAGTCCTCGCCCAGGTAGGAGAGCGCCGAGGTGATCTCGGTGTCGTCCATGATGTAGAGGTCCTGGGGGTGGTGGGTGACCTCACCCGTCTCGGGGTCGGTGTAGCCGTACCCCTCACTCGCGCCGGCTGGCCCCATCTGGATGTCGAGCATCAGCTCATGGAAGGGGTACGTCTCCTTGCCGCAGTAGTGGGCATCGGAGGCGGGCACGCACGGGATGCCGCGCTCGACCGCGATGGACTTGAGCGCCTCGTTGATCTGGCGCTGGTAGTCGGTGCGGTAGGCGTGCAGCTCCAGGTAGAAGCGGTCGCCGAAGATCGAGAGGTACCGGTTGAGGGCGTCCAGGTCGTCGTTCTCGATGCCCTTGGCGACGAGGCCCGCGAGACAGGCGGACGTGGCGATGACGCCCTCGTTGTGCTTCTCCAGCAGCTCCCAGTCGAGGCGCGGGTGGTAGAAGAACCCCTCCTTCGCAGCCGTCTCGGAGAGCACCTTGATGTTGCGCATCCCGACCTCGTTCTGGGCGACCAGGATGAGGTGGGCGGCGTCGCGCGGCTTGCGCTGCGTGCGCTTGGTGACGAGCTTGCCGGCCTTGAACTGCTGGTTGCCCTCGTCGTCCAGGACGGGCACGTCCTCGTAGAACGTCTCGGGCTTCTTGAGCCGGTGCTCGCCCGCCTGGTAGGCCTCCATGCCGACGCCCGCGAACAGGCCGGCCTTCGCCATCTTGGTCTGGAAGGGCTGCCACCCCGCCACGGTGCCGTGGTCGGTGATGAAGCCACCCGGCAGGCCGGCGGCCAGGTAGTGCGCCACCATCTCGTTGACCTTGCCCGCGCCGTCGAGCGCGGAGTACTCAGAGTGGGTGTGGACCGGGCAGTAGGGGGTGTTGCACATGGAGGACCTCGGTAGATGTCAGCCGAGGACCCTGGGACCGGTTCGGTGTGGAGGTCCCAGGGTCCCGACTGACGGGGTGGCAGGTGTCAGCCGTTCACCTGCGCGCGGAGCTTCTGGAAGCGGGACTGACCGCTACCGGACGATGCCTTGGGTGCCGCTGCTGCGACCTCCTCCTCACCGTCACCGTCGCCGCTGTCGTCGGCGGGCAGCTCCTCCTCGGCCGCCGGCTCCTCGTCGTCCGTGTCACGGGACTTGGGAGTGGACTTCTTGGCCGAGGACTTGGACGACGAGGACTTCTTGTCGCCCTTGCCCTCCTTCTCCTTCTTGCGCATCTCCGCGTACTTGTCGAAGACGTGCCCCTCGTCGAGGTGGTCGATGAGCGTGTGCATGCGCTCGTCGTCCGCGAGGTCGTTGACGTACGCCTCCAACTTGGCGAGCGATGCCTCCAGGTCGAAGTCGTCACCCAGCTCGAACGGCTTGGTCGAGGGGATCGGGTTGTACGTCGTGTTGGTGTCGGTGCCCACGCGGGTGACCGAGAACACGACGTTCTCGATGGGACCCTCGTCCTCCGCGTAGGTGGCGAAGTACGAGAAGAACGTCGAGGGCGATTCGACGATGACGCGGACGGCCGGCTCGGTGTGCTCCTCGCCGTCCTTGTCGGTCCAGGTGTCCATCTGCGGGACGAAGGACTTGACGACCTGGCGGCCACCCTTCGTCTCGGTCACCGGCTCCATGAGCACGACGAAGGCGATGTTCTGGTTGCGCGGCTTGAGGCCGTGCTTGGTGATGAGCGGGTCGTCCCCACCGATGGCCGGGTCAGCCTGCGAGATGAAGGAACGCCAGATGGTGTTCCCCTCCTCGTTCTGACCACAGTCGAGCATCTTGTGCATCAGCACGGTGGGGATGCTCTCCCAGTCGGAGAGGAACAGCACATAGTGCTGCATCGACTGGCCCTTCTTGTTGCCCCAGCGGAGCTGGCGGGTGAAACGTCCCCCACCACCTGCTGATGCTGCGGCAGCCGCCTTGGCGGATGCCTCTGCTCCCTTGCGGAGCTTGTCGAACACGGACACGAATGACCTCCTGGGATCGGTATTGTCCTACGTCCAGGATGGACGCAAGGAACACCGTACCAAGGAGGCCGGTCGGAGCCGGTCGATCAGTAGTTGCCGCAGGGCATGCCGCACGGAGTGGGGCAAGAGCAGTTCTTGGCCACGGGCTTGGCGGGTGTGAGGGTCGAGAGGTGGGCGCTACCGGTGCGCTGCTTCTCGTCGTTGGCTGCCGCGTTCTCCTGGGGAGTGGCGGGGGTGACCTTCTCGGCCTGGGTGAACTTCTGGAACGCCATGATGCGCCTCCTGTAGTGGGTACACCTTACGGGTTGGCTCGGTGCAGGATCGAAGGCACGACGAGCTTGAGCTGACGCTCCAGTCGGGGGTCGTTGCAGTCGGCTAGGTCGGCCTTCGCCTTGAACGTCGGGGGCGGGATGACGTGCAGGATGCAGTCGTCGTCCAGGGCCTCGATGAGCCGCTTGGTCGCACGCTCGCCCGCCTCGTCGTTGTCCATCGCCAGCCACAGGTGCTTGTGCGCTGCCAGGAGCCGGATCTGCTCGTCCGTGACCTTCGCGCCGTACGTCGCCACGGCAGGCAGGCCGAACGTCAGCAGGCGGGCGACCGTCATGGGGGATTCGTTCACGATGACCGGCCCCGGCAGCTTGAGCATGTCCTGGTTGTACAGGGTCTGCTCGCGCGGGAAGTCGGTCGTGTTGGTGTACTTGCCAACCCAGTTGGGGCGGTCATCGTCGAGCCATCGCTCCTGCCACCCGATGCACTGGTCGCCGACGAACACGGGGATGATGAGCGCCGGCCCCCTGTAGCCGCCGCCCTTGCCCTTGGTGTGCTCCGGGTCGAAGCCGAGCTTGAGGAACTCCGCGACCTCCCGACTGACATACCGCTCGCGCCCGTCGATGACGAGGCCGGTGTCAGTCCAGAAGTCGTCGGTGTCAGCCAGGTTGGTGTGCCACTCGTCCACCTTGGACGCGGGGTACCACGGCAGCGACCGTGTGTTGCGCTCGCGCCACGGGTCCTTCTCCTGGTTGAGCAGGCCCTCGATCTGCGAGATGAAGGTGGCGTCGTTGTCGGAGCTGTACTCCGAGAACTCGATGAGCCAGTCGAGCGCGTCGCTGTACCCCAGCTCCAGGAGGTTCATGGCCAGGGACGGGATGCCACCGTGCTCGTCGCAGGTGAAGCAGATCCACCCCTGCTTCTCCGGGCTGTAGGAGAACGAGGGGTTGTTGTCCGCACCAGGGTGGCTCGGGAGCGGGCAGTGGGCGAAGCAGTCGCCGCCACGCTCGTACAGAACGTGGATGCCCATAGCGTCGCAGGCTTCCTCGACGCGGATGGTGCGGGAGATCTCGGGCCAGCGGGTGTCGTCATCGAACTGGCCCTCGCGCCTACGACCTTTCGGTCGCTCGCTCGGCTCCTCTCGGCGGAGCTGCCCCCAGATGCTCATGCGTCAGCCCGTGTCTCGACCCACCGCATGTTGGAGTTGTCGTTGAGCGCGATCTTGATGAGGCCACGCACGCTCTCCGCCTCGCGGGCCGCGATGGTGCCGAACTCGATCAGGCGGCTCTCCCACATCTCCTTGTTGCGGTACAGGCCGAACACCATGTCGGACGCCTGGCCGATGGCGTCGGTCAGTCCGATCTGCGCCAGGTCGGCCATCTCGGTGAGGCTGGCGGCCTCGCGGTTGAACTGGGCCGCGACGTAGAACGGGCAGTACTCCGTGGCGTCCTTGATGTCGTAGACCGTCGCGGCGTCTGTCTCGTTCTTCTTGTGGTACTCGCGCAGCGGGGTGATGAACGAGAACTGGTCGAGCATCACCGCGTCCGCGCCCCACTCCTTGGCGCGGGCCTCCACGTCCTTGATCGTGCGCTCCGTGGGGTGCGCGTGGACGAAGTTGATGTCGCCACTACCCTGGCGCAGGATCTCACCCGCCTGGGCCATCGCCTCCATCTCGTCGGCCGTCATCGTGCCCATCTGGTAGTGACGGTAGTTGACGCCCGCCACCATGCACTGGAAGCGGCCGTACATCTGCTGCTCACCCAACTCCATCGTCTCGAAGTGGATGCGTGCGCCCTCCAGCATGTTGGCGACGGCGGGCTTGAGCAGGAACCACGACTTGTAGTGCTTCGGGCGTCCGCAGACGAACACCATGTTCTTGGGGCGCAGACCACCGACCGCATCGTCCAGCTCGGGGAAGCCGAACGACAGACCCCGGAGCGCACCCTTGAGCACGCGGTGCTTGTAGTCCTCGTAGCCGCGCTCCCAGTCGCCCAGGGCGGTGAGGCGGCGGTCCTGCGTCGCCACGGCGCGCGAGATGTCACCCAGGTCGCGCAGGCCGATGCGCAGGGCCTCATGCGGGTCCTCCACGACGGCAGCGGCGAGCCGGGTGACGGCCTCCTTGACGCGGTTGCGCTCGAACCGCTCACGGAGCTGCTGGACGAGCCAGGTGACGGGCTGCTTGGGCTGGTCGAACTGACCACCAAGCTCGTAGAGGATGGCGGACTTCGCCGGAGCGACGCCGTGCTCCTCGATGTGCGCGATGACGTAGACCAGGAGCGCCCGTGCGTCCTTCTCGCGCTTCGTGAGGAACTCCTCGCCGATGCGCTCGCGGTAGATGTACTCCGCGCTCTCGGGCAGGGCGAGGTGCTCGATCAACTCGTCTTCGAGATTGACCGCCTCCTCGTATGCCTCTTCTTCGACTTCGCTCATGCTCACCACGTCAGGGGTCGTACTTCGCCGTTGAGCACAAGCTCCTCGTTCGACACCCACGCCGCGTCTTGGCGGTAGTCGGTGCCGGTCAGGGCAACCATGAACTGCTTGGCCGACAACAGGGAGGAGACGCGGGGGAACTCGGCCTCCATCTGCTCCTCCATGTTAGTGGTCGTGGCGGTCGGAAGGTTGTTGGACGTGCGGTGACGTACGACCTCCTCCAGCTTGTCCTCGAACAGGGCACGCGCCGCGTTCGACTTGGGCTTGAGCACGTCGTCGATGACGACGAACTCGCTGTCCATGACCTTGCGCAAGATGCGGTCGCGCTCGGCTGCGTCGTCCATCTCGAACAGCCCCTTGAGGGACATGAAGGGGATGAACCAGCCGGTGTACCCCATGAGGAGCACCTGCTTGAGGATGTGGACCGCGAGCCAGGTCTTGCCGACGCCGAGCCTCTTGCCCGAGACGTGCCAACCGACACCAGCGATGCGGGCGCTCTCGTAGTTCTCGACGTACCGGTCCGCCTTGTCCTTCCACTCGTCGTGGGGGTAGTGCTCCCAGACGAGTGACTGGTACTCCAGCGGCAGGTTGGCCAGGCAGTACAGCTTGAACAGGCGCGTCATGGGGTGGCCGAAGTCGTCGTCCGGGCACTCATGCGTCTCGCCGTTGTAGCGGTACTCGTTCGTGCCTCGGCAGACGGGGCACTTGCCACCCATGCGGGTGTAGAGCGGGTTGCGCTCCAGCTCCAGGTTCTGGCTGTCGTTGAAGTACCTCGGCAGCTTGTCAGTCAGCGTTGTCAGTTCCACGCTCGGCCTCCTTGAGCTGGGCCACGCGCTTCGGCTCCAGCTCGACCAGGGTCTTGATGACCTCGGACGCCTTCGCGTCGTCGTCACCCTGGAGCACCTGGACCTCCATGCCAAAGCTCCCCATCGCGTCCTGGATCGCCAGGTCCACCGTCGTGGCGAACGAAGCGCCCATCGAGGTGGGGGTGATGATCGTCGAGGCGACGAGCGGGAGGTAGAAGGCGTAGTTCGCCTCCCAGGCGTCCATCATGAGCATCGAGAGGACGGGCATCGCCCCCTGCTCCTGGACCAGCGCGGCCTGGACCTGGGGCGTACTCGCCGACAGGCTGGTGGCCATGCGCTGCATGTGGGCCGCGCTGTGGGCGAGGCGCTCCAGGCCGCTGCCGCAGGCGATGGAGGGCACCGAGGTGCCAACCCCTTCGCGCTGCCGCATGTGCTCGAAGTGCATCGCCACCCCGGTGCGGAAGCTGGCCTTCTCGCCGACCTCCAGCCCCAGGCCCTCGATGCCCTTCTCGTAGTCGTCCAGGACCTCGACCGTGAGGTCGTCGTGCCACCAGGGCATCACGACCTCCTGGGCCTGGAGCGGCTTGAGCACCTCCTCCCGCCATCGCTTCTTGACCGCCTGGGCCACAGCGGTCTTGCCGGCACCTGGTGCCCCGATGAGGATGATCCTCACAGCTCGTCCTTCTTGGCCTTGCGCGGGGCGTTGAGCTTGACGACGGGCTTGCCGACGACCGAGAACTCGGCCAAGGCTGCACGCAGCTCGGGGTAGCGGACCGTGAGGGCCGGGACCTTCTCCTCGTCCAGCGAGTAGCTGGCGTTGCCGAGGCCCGACGAGATCATGTCCTCGAAGGTCAGCCCCTCGGTGTCGGCGTCGAGTGCCAGGTCGAACGAGACGGACCGGCGGATGATGGACCGGAGGCCCGCTTCCACCTCGGCCAGCACCGTCTTGAACTTCTTGCTGCTCGGCTTCTCGTCCGTGCCGACCAGGCGCACCGTGACGCCCTTGGCGAGCGTGGGAACGTAGTCGAGGTAGGCCTCGGCGTCGAGCACTTCCTTGCCCGGCGTGATGCCACGGGCGTAGACCTTCTGCTCGTCCTTGTTGACGAACGAGTACGGGATGTACTTCGCCGCGAGCTGGAGCACCGCCACCCAGGAGCCAGGGTTCTCCGGGTCCTCGGCCAGGAGTGGCTCGTCGTCACCGTCGAGCACGACCTCCATGTCGGGGAACCGCTTGACCAGCGCCTCCTCGATGGTTTCGCCACGTCGGAGGGTGATCTCCTTCGTCTCCTGCTCGCGCTCGACCTTCTCGATGACGTACTCGTCGAGGTCGTCGAAGAACACGTCCTTGAGCTTGTTCTTGAAGCCTTCGTGGTCCTTCCAGAGGACGTACTCGCTCCCCAGGACCTTGGTGATGGCAGCCAGGCGCTCGTCCTGGTTCTCCATGCCCTCCAGTTCCTCGATCAAGAGGTCCACGGAGGACTTGGGCTTCGGTTCTGCCTTCGGCTTGCTCTTCGTTGCGGCCATGTGGCTGTGCCTTCCTACTCGGTTGGTGTGAGTGCAATCTCGGTTGTCGTCGGACCGCCACAACGTGGACATGTCCGGTCTTCGTTCGCAGGCTCGGGGCCGTCCAGCTCGTTCCACTGACACGCCAGCGCCTTCGCTGCGTCCAGGTGAGAGCAGGTGCCCTTCTTGAACCGGAACCCCTCGCAGTCGCAGACCCCCTCCCTCCCCTCCGTGAAGTCCCACGGCGGGAGCAGCACCTTGTGGACGGTGCCAGGGTGGGACTTCGAGGGAATCTCGAAGGTCCTCCACCCAACGCCGGCCTGGGCGCACTGCTGGAAGGCGATCTGTGACATTGGCTTCTACCGTACCAGCCTGCTCGGTCGGATCAGGCAGCCGCCGCCCCGATGGAGGGCAACTTCCACTCGGTGATGTTCGCCTTGCTCTTGGAGCGACTGCTGCGAACGGCAACCCTCTCCACCAGACCCTCCACGACGCCGAGATCGCGCAGGGAGGCATTCACGTTCTGCTGGGGCGCACCGGCCCAGAACTCGCAGAACTTCTCAGCTTCGAGCAGCCCCATGAACTTGCCGATGATCTGTTCCTCGCCTCGACCGTCGATGGTGATGACGCTGTACTTGCTGATGAACTTCATGGGGCGGCTCCGGGTCGGTGTGGATGGGTGTGTACTCAGAGTGTACACCCTTTCCATCGGACGCACAAGGGAAACCGTCTCAGTTCGTAGGCAGGGCCTGGCGGCCCAGGTCCTCTCCCACCAAGGTGGGAGGTCCCTAGTACTCGCGCAGTGCGCGCGTACGCAGGAAGAACTGCGGAGGCCCCCAGAGCTTTCGCCTGCACCAGCCTGAGCCAGAATCGAGAGGGTCCACCCCGGTGGCTTCGTACCACTGACCCGAGCCGGTGAGCGAGCCGGCCTGCGTTGACGTTGGGTTGCGAGGGCGGTCCGTGCGTCTCCCGTTGCCGGGGCGTAGCTCGACGCAGCACGAACTGCTGGACCCCGCATGGTACGCCTGGGGCCGGTCGGACCGACACCAAGGGCCGCCCCGAAGGACGGCCCCATGTGTGCGCCAGAGCTGTGGAGGGTCAGTCGAGCTTCTCGTACTCCACCGCACCGAGGTCGATCTCTCCCGAACCGTCCTCGGCCGGCAAGCCGGCGCTCGGGGCGGGCTGCTCCACGTCGTCCTGGGAGCCGGTCAGCTCCTGGGTCACGATGGGCGGTCCGTCCGTCGTGATCGTCGTGTGCGCCTCGGCCACCTTCTGGGCGACGGCATTGTAGCCGACCACGGCCCCGAGTGCAGCCTCCTTGATCTTGCCGCGCCGGATGTTGTAGACCGAGGTCTGGATCGTGGTGAGCGTGAGGGTTGCGATGAGCACCCACGGCTTGTACTTCTCGGGGAGCGTCGGGCCGATGTCGGTGAGGACGGTGAGGACGGACGCGAGCCACGCGGTGACGATGGTCGCCAGCGTGACGAGGAACTCCGAGGTCTTGCGCCCCGGCTTGAGCGTGAGGTCGTGCATGGTGATCTCCGGTGTGGTGGATGGGTGGTCACCACTTATGTGTTCGGGGCGGGGCCGATCCCAGTCCGACCGGGTGGAGCAGTATCGTGGCAGGGCCAGGAGTACGTTTTTGCTACTCCCGCTCGGTGTGTACACGTTCCACCCTCGGGCCGGGAGCGGTAAGTGTCACCGACAACCTACGATCACCGGAGATCCACCAGATGGAATCCTTCTCGCCCGCACCAGGCCTCGCCTTCGACACCTTCCAGGAGAAGTACGCTCGTACCCCTGGCGAAACGTGGGAGGAGGCGTCGATCCGAGTGGGCACCGCCGTCGCCGCTGCCGAGGAGAACGGCAAGGCGAAGTACTACGGCGCGCTGTTCGCCGAGCAGATCAACCAGGGCCTGTTCATGCCGGGTGGGCGCGTGCTCCGTGGCGCAGGGCGCAAGGTGCAGCAGCTCCTCAACTGCTTCGTCGTGCCGACCGAGGACAGCATCGAGGGCTGGGGCAAGACCGTCTCCGACATCATGTCGATCTCGGCTCGCGGCGGCGGCGTGGGCGCGAACTTCTCGCCCATCCGTCCGCGCGGCTCGCACATCTCGGGCATGGGCGGCGAGAGCACCGGCTCCGTCTCCCTCATGGAGATGGTGAACGGCATCGGCGACGTGCTGATGGGTGGCGGCGGCCGGCGCATGGCGCTCATGTTCGACCTGGCCCTCGACCACCCGGACATCAAGGAGTTCCTGGAGGCGAAGTTCATCGACCCGGATGCGTCCGAAGCCGACCGACGCGAGCAGGGCGACCGCCTCAAGAACGCGAACGTCTCCATCGTGCTGCCGCAGCACATCTCCTCGGAGCGGTTCCAGGAGATGGTGCGCAACGACGAGCAGATCGAGCTGATGTTCCGTGGCCTGCCCACCGAGGACGGCAGGACGATCTCGGCCAGGTGGCTGTGGGAGCGCATCGTCCACAACGCCTGGAACTCGGGCGAGCCGGGCGTGCTGAACGCCTACCTGGCGAACAAGATGAACAACATCGCCTACTACAAGCCGCTGATCTCGACGAACCCGTGCGGCGAGATCTGGCTGGAGGAGTACGGCTGCTGCTGCCTCGGCGCGCTCGTCCTCTCGCGGTTCGTGCGCGACGGCGTGTTCGACTGGGACATGTTCGGCGAGAGCATCCACCTGGCAGTGCGCTTCCTCGACGACGTGCTCGAAGTCAACCACTACCCGCTGCCCGAGATCGAGGAGAACTGCCGCAAGGTGCGGCGCATCGGCCTGGGCCTCATGGGCCTGCACTCAGCGATGCTCGACATGGGCCTCAAGTACTCCTCCGAGGAGGGCTTCGAGTTCGTCGAGCAGGTGTTCAAGTTCATGCGCAACTCGGCGTACCGGGCCGGCGTCAACCTGGCCATCGAGAAGGGTGCCTTCGAGGCGTTCTCGCCGGAGTTCCTGGACAGCCCGTTCGTCAAGGAGCTGCCGGAGGATCTCCAGCGTGACATCCGCCGCTACGGCAACCGCTTCTGCGCCGGACTGACACTCGCACCCACGGGGACGACCTCGATGGTGCAGGGCGTCACGGGCGGCGTCGAGCCGGCCTACACGGCGGTGTACAAGCGCACCAAGAAGGTGGACGCCGGAGCCGGTCGCACACGCGACGTGGTGACGCTCGTCGTCAGCAAGGAGTGGACGGATCACCAGGAGCTGTTCGAGGGTGCCCTCGACATCCACCCGGAAGTCCACATGCGCATGCAGGCGCTCGTCCAGCGGTACATCGACAACGCGGTCAGCAAGACGATCAACCTGCCCAACGACTTCCCGGTGGAGGAGCTGGCCGAGCTGTGGCTCAAGTACCTCCCCGAGATGAAGGGCAGCACCTTCTACCGCTCGGGCAGCCGCTTCGCCGAGCCGATGGAGTTCGTCCCCGCAGACCAGCTCAGCGACCTCATCCTCTCCTGGGACGGCCCCACGGAGTACGAGGACGCCCAGAGCATGGAGTGCGTCGGCGGCGCGTGCGATGTCATCCTGCCGGGCGGCTTGGAGGCCGTCTCCGACCGAGCCGCCCTGTAGGCTCGCAGCACGGCTTGTGGCATCCCTGGCCCCCTGGGGCACTGCCACTCGGCACCTTGGTGGAACACGGCCGCGATCCGTGGAGTAGCCCAGGCGCAAGAGGTCCCGGTCCCTGGTGTCGCAGCCACGGGCCGGGACTTCGCTTTTCTCCGACCGCCACATGCGCTATGGTGGTTGGTACATCACGGGGGCGATCCGGCTTCGACATGCTGACACGGACGCTTTCGCTGTAGCGGATCACCGCCTACGGTGCCGGCCCGGAGGGCAACCTAACTGCGAACACCAACGTGCTCGACAACACCTCGTCCGGTCTGACGTTCCCCGAGAACTGGACCCGCGAGCTGGCCGCCGCCTGACAGAACCCAGGCGACTGACATCCCGGACAGACGGGAGGACGGTCGGAGAGACGACTGACACCGGGAAAGACTGGTGGTGGAGGACCAACCTTCCAGGTTGATCCCCAGACGCCTCGGATAGACGAGGGAAGCTGCTAGATAGGCGAGAGTGAAACCACCAGGGTGGACGCGGGTTCGATTCCCGCCGCCTCCACTCCCGTGACTTGAGGCCCCGAGGACTGTGCCCCTCGGGGCCTCTTCTATGCTCCGACCGCGAGGTCGTGTAGGTTCCACCCATGCTCATCAACTCGATCATCCAGCCTTCCTGCATCCACCCGCCCAACACGCCGTGCCCGACGCGCCCGCGACCGGCGGTGCCGACCAACGACAACGGCGGCATCGTGCCCCCGTGGCTCCAGGACGGCGAGTACCACATCCTGCCGGTGCCGTTCCCCGCTCCGACCGTCGCGCCTGCTACGGTCTGACCAGGCCCCGACCAGGGTCGAACGCGGCGAACCGCCAGCCGCATGCAAGGGCGGGACGACCGGAGCCGCGTGCGGCCCACGTCCGAGGGCCTCTCCCATGTGGAGGGGCCTTCGTGTTGGAACGCCCGAGTTGCACCGACCGACGATATGGTGTACACTCCCTGTACACACCCAACTGGAAGGCACAGTTCCATGACCCGCTTCACCTCCGCCCGCGCCACGCGCTGGATCGCCGACATCGACAAGCAGATCGCCCTCACGCAGAAGGCGCTCGCCGACCAGCGCGAGATCTACAACTCCGCCAAGGGCGGTCGTCTCCAGCGTGTGACCACGCTGCTGAACATCACCAAGGGCAAGCTCGAAGTCCTGCGCGAGGAGCGCAAGGCGGCCGAGGCGATGCTGGTCGAGTTCAAGTAGTCCGACCGCCCGCACCGGTACGATGGGGTCCTCAATGAGCACGACCTCGTACCTCATACTGGACGATGCCCTGGAAGCGAAACTCCAGGACGGAGATCGCAAGGGCTACCTCTTCCTGGAGGACCACCCGACGCTGCCGTTGCAGTGGAAGGTGGAGAGCTTCGACGCGACCTACCTCAAGAAGCTGGGGACCGGCGAGGACGGAGTGTTGACCAAGTACTCGACCGTCTCGCCCTTCGGCTTCGACGCCTTCATGACGAAGGCGAACGAGGAGGGGTACGAGGTCGTGTTCGTCGAGGACCCGGCGGAGCAGCTCGCGTGGCTCGCATCGCTGGACGACGCGCCGGGCATCGCCATCGAGAGCGACATGCCGGGCACCATCGACGGCTTCCTGCCGTTCCAGGTCAACGGCATCAACTTTGCCAAGGGGCAGCGCGCCACCTACTTCAACTGGTCCACCGGCACCGGCAAGTCAGTCGGGTGTGGTGGGGTCGTGGACTGGTACATCCAGAACGACCTGGTGGACCTGGTGATGTACTTCGCCAAGCCGCACAACCTGGTCAACACGCGCCGTGGCCTGCTGCGCAAGCACCACGTCCCGAGCGTCGTGATCGCGGGCACCCCGGTGCAGCGCGAGAAGCAGTACATCGAGGTCCTGCGTCGTATGCAGAACCCGACCGAGCCGGCCGTGCTCGTCACCAACTACGAGAAGATGCGCGACGACACCGAGGCGCTCGTCATGCTCGTCGAGGGCAAGCGCGTGCTGTGCGTCTGGGACGAGATGTCCTCGAAGCTGGGCAACCACACGACGGGCGTGTACAAGGGCGCGGCCGAGGTGCTCTACACGTCCTTCACGACCCGCAAGAAGACGGTCAAGAAGGGCGGCAAGAACATCGAGGAGGTCGAGCGGCTGTTCTACCCGCTGTACGGCCAGGAGCGCACCGCCGAGGTCTACCACCTGGCCGCGAGCGCCACGCCCATCGAGCACAACCCCACCAACTGGTTCAACCAGGTGCGGCTCATGGACACCCGCGTGTACGGCACGCGCAAAGACTTCGAGAGCAAGTTCGTCCGTACCCGTGACCCCTGGGGCAACCCGGAGTGGAACGAGAGCCGTCTGCCGCTCATCGGCGCGATGGCGACGCACATCGTCCATCAGGTGGACAAGGAGGACCCGGACATCGCGGCGCAGTTCCCCGAGGTGCTGCCGCCCGAGGTGCTCTACCTGGAGATGTCCAAGAAGGAGCAGTGGCTCTACGACGCCCTCATCAGTGAGTACGAGGCGCTCAAGGCCCAGGACGTGTCGATCCTGGAGGACACCGAGATCCTCTCGGCAATCAACTGTCTCCAGCTCCTCTGCTCGAACCCGATGGCGGTGCTCGACAGCGCCCACCGGTTCCAGGCCTGGCTCGACGGCGGGGGCGACCCCAAGAAGCGCGACGGGTCCGAGGTCGCGTGGAAGTTCGCGGCGGCGGTCGGCAACGACAAGAAGTTCGACGTGGGCGTACCCACCAAGATGCAAGCGCTGGCCGAGATCGTGGAGGACGACCCGGACGAGAAGTTCGTCGTGTTCTCGTCGCTCAACGACACGGTGATCCCGTACCTCTCGGCCTACCTGGACCAGCTCAAGATCAGCCACGTCCTGTACCACGGCGGGCTGACGGCGAAGCAGAAGCAGGCATCGGAGGATGCGTTCCAGGAGGACCCCTCCATCCGCATCTTCCTGTCGTCGGACGCCGGCTCGGATTCCATCAACCTGCACGCGGCAGGCGAGGTGGTCCACTACGACCGCCCGTGGTCCTGGGCGAAGCTCACGCAGCGCCAGAACCGCATCAACCGCATCATCTCGACGCTGGCCAGGAGCCGGTACCGCACGCTGGAGATGGAGGGGACGTTCGAGGGGCGCAAGGCGGAGGTCATCCAGGTCAAGGAGGGCTTCCACAAGGGTATCTTCCGGGGCGACATCGCGTCCCAGGCTCGCCAGCTTCGTCGAGGTGACTACCTCTACGTTCTCCTGGGTGATCCTTCCCTTCGCTGACGGAACCTCCCCAGGTCGCCTGCGACGTGGTGCCCGACCGGTGACGTAAGCTGCGACGGGAGCAATCCGGCTCCCCAGTCATACGGAGGCACTCATGAACCTGTCCGCACTCTTCTACCTGGGCGCAGTCATCGCGTTCCTGCTCGCTGCGTTCGGCGTGGCGGTCAGCGACGACTTCGTGATCGCCTGGATCGGCGCGGCGCTCGTCGCGGCCGGTCTGCTCGTCGGCGCTGCCGGCGCGGATCGCCGCCTGGGCTGACACCCAGTCCGACAAGGACGTTGGAACGAATGAGGGGGCCGCTTGCGCGGCCCCCTCGTCGTCTCTCTGGTGTCGCGGGGGATCACTCCTCCTCGTCACCTGCACCACCGTCGCCGGCAGCGTCCTCGTCGTCACCGGCCACGTCGTCCGGCGCGGTGCCGTCCTCGCGGTCGGCAGCGGCGTCGGCCACTGCGTCGGCCTCGCCCTCCGGCGGGGCCTCACCGTTGGCGGCACCGGTCTGCTTGGCTGCTGCCACGCCGACCTCCTCGGGCGTCTGGCCGGGCGTCACGTCGGAGCCGTCGCCACCCTCGGTCGCCGAACCGGCGTCCTCGGACAGGTCGAGGTCCTCGTCCACCGCGTCGGCACCGAGCGTCGGGCTGGAGCCATCGGGAGCCGTCTGGCCTCCGTGACCCTCGCCGGCCTCGGCCTGCTCGTCGGCGAGTGCGGAGAGGTTCTCGCGCGCCTCGTCGCCGTCCGTTGCGGTGTCGTCCTCACCGGGGATCTCCACGTTGCGGCCCGCCATCCTCTCCAGGATGGCGTCCTCGCGGGACATCTTGGGTGTCTCTTCGTCGGCCATGCGGCCCTCCTTGGTCGTCTTGTTGCGTGGGGTTGCCATGCAGGTGTTGCAGTGCCTCAGATCCTACCCGCTGAGGCGGTCGGGTCAGTCGTGTCAGGCAGCGACGACGTACTGGATGAGCGCGTTGCCCGCCAGTCCGGCGACTGCGCCCGAGGCCTGGGAGGCCGTGATGAAGCCGGAGGCTCCGACCATCACGCCCTTCACGCCGACACCGTTGGTGCCCTTGTCGGTCGCGTCCGCGCTCGACTTGTACGCCACGGCCGCGCCCGACACGCCGTCGATCAGCGTGTCGTTGAGGGTCGTGCCGTTGGCTGCGGGGCCAGCGTCGATGGTGGACGCACCGGACGACTGCGTGGTGATGTCGAGGTCGAGGCGCAGGACCTGGATGCGCTTGCCCGTGGGGTTCGCCCAGGACAGCACGCCACCTGCGGCTGCACCGGCTGCGAGCGGCACGACGGCCGTCTGGATGCCGGCCTCGGCACCGAGGAGCACCACGCGGTCCGCGTAGCGAGCGAGGTCGCGTCGGACGTTGCCGTCCTCCACGTCGATGACGGTGGGCGTCGGGTTGCCCACGGCCGGCTTGACGTTCGTCTTGCCGAGCCGGATGTTCTTGCGGCTGAGGTTCAGCACGCGGAGGTTGCGAGCCATGCTCTACTCCTGCACCAGGCTCCAGTCCGCCTGGGTTTGTCAACGTCCATGACTGGGTTGACCCACAGGGGTGGGGTCGCAACTTACGGGGTCGGCCTAGAAGGTTTGGAAGCTCTGGTCGAAGAGAGGTAGACCCAGTTCCGCGTAGTGCGGCAGGAGCTTGTATCCCGCCACCCATGCGTCGGGTGTCAGTGCCACGGCCTGGAGTTGGATGAAGCGCCCACGCTCGACCGGCGGGAAGTGAAGGGCGCTGTGTCGGTCGTTCACGGAGCGCCGCAGGTTGCGCCACTCGCCCGAGCTGGAAGCACGGACCTGCCACTCGACGAGCCGGCGGCCGATCTTGAGCTTGTCGATCCAGAAGGTGCCGAGGCCACCATCGAGAGACGGCGGCTTGATCTCCATGTGGTACACCAGGTTGCCGAACTGGTTGGCGTACTGCTCCAGGTCGATCTCGACACGGTTCCACTGCGCCGGCTGGAGCGCCGTGAGGTTGATGCGGAACGCGATGTTGGCTGCCGCCTCGTCGGGTGTCTGGGCGTCGAACACGACGTACGGCTGGTTGGCCCTCGACACTGTGCTGGGGACCCAGATGTCGAACTCGACATACGAGGCTCGCCAGTCCTCCATGACGAAGCGATTGGTCATGATGCCGGAGGTCGTACGGATCGAGCCGTTACCGCTGGTGGTCTTCGTGCTGTCCACGAAGATCTCGTTCGGGTCGAGCCAGATGGCGTGCTTGAACAGGTTGAGGTCCTGGCTGTAGCTCGCAACGAGCTGCGCGCCGTCCACCGGAGTGTCGGACTGGAACTGCTTGGTGCGCAACGTGCCGTAGCCGCCGATGCCCTGGTCGAGCTGGTCCACGAAGGCATCTGCATTGGTGAACGACGCCATCCACCCGGCACGACCTCGGAAGGCGAGGAAGTAGGGGCTGGTGACGATCTGCGAGCCGAGGAGCTGCCCCACGACGTTCTTGGCGCTGGAGCGGTAGATGCGCAGCTCCACCTGGTTGCCGACGAGCTGCATCTGGAAGTAGTAGCGCGCCTGCTCCGCGTCGATGCCGCGAGGTGGGTTCATGGCGAGCCGCTCGTCCTGGCCGAGTTCGAGTGTCAGTCCGGTCCATGTCTTCCAGGTGGCGAACGCGGCGGGCGCGACCGTCATGGCACCGGAGCTGGTGTCAGCCCGGAACACGCGATACTCCACCGTGCCGGTGCTGCTCCAGCGGATCTCGCCCCGGATGTTGCTGCCAACGTCGGTAGCGGTGGTGCGGTCGCGTGCCGCCAGGGTGAGCACGTTGGCACTCTGGGGCGACAACGCACCGCCCGTGTAGAAGTGCGCACCCACCACGCCATCGACGAACTTGTAGTCCTCGTTGTTGGTGTCAGTCTCGGAGCCTCGGATGAGTACAGCGTTGGTGAGGAAGTTGGTGACCGCGCTGGTGCTCTCGCCCTGGTTGGTCTGCACCACACCGCGCCGCGTCTCGATCTCCAGGATGCGGTCCCAGGAGAAGTAGTTGTTCGGCGTCGTCTGGATCGCACGGATGCCGTGCGTGCTGATGAAGGAGGTGCCAGCCGCGACCGCCGAACCTTCCAGGTGGATCTTGATGCCTCGCACTTTGGTGAGGTCGAAGCCACTCGCGGCGAAGTTCGCAATGGGCATGGAGAGGTAGTAGGTACTGCCGGCGTCTGCCGTGAGCAGCACTCGGGCGCTCTCGCCTGCGCTGTTGCCGGCGGACGTGAACGCACCGTCCTCTCGGGACGAGAGCTGGACGTAGCTGTTGGCTGCCGTGAAGCCCGACTTGGCGATGCCTGAGTTGGACGGGATGCGGATGACCAGGTGGGTCATCGTGGAGATGTTCGCGCCTTCGGTGCCGGGGATCGCCGGGTCATACGGGATGCTCGACACCAGGTCCAGGTTGATGGCACCGCCGGTCGCCGTGAGCTTCATGCCCCGCACGTTGTTGAGCGTCGGGCTGGTGATGTTCATGAGGCCGACTACGGGCTGCCCCGTGGACTGGCACTGGAACGAGATCGCATCGACGTAGTGGTCTTCGCTCGCGCTCGCGCCGACGACGTAGATCTGGAGCGCAGCGAAGCGCGCCGTGTCAGGTGCTTGCGCCGTGTTCGTGATCGTGGTGAACGCGCCGTTGTTGTCCGAACCACCGGGGCCGAACGCGGTCGTGATGACCGAGCCGGCTGCGTCGTACCAGATGATGTTCGCGTTGACCGAGCGGCCCGTTGTGGCAGCGCGGATGCTGATGGCGAACGAGTAGGTGTTGCCGCCGTACACCGGACGACCCGAGAGGCCCGAAGCGGACGTGGCGCTCATGTCGCCGCCGGCCGTCGCCCGCATGCGGATCGACGTGGGGCCAGAGACGAACTGGAGCGCGCTGGTCGCCAGCGTGGCGTTGACCAGCGTGGAGAAGGTCGCGGGGTCCTCGGGGCCAGGGATGAGGTTGCCGACCTGCGGGTTCTCCCAGTCCTGGGAGTTCACGAAGCCGGTGCCCGTGACGTTCCAGTACTCACCCGCGATGAACGTCTCCGCCTCGATGCGCGACTGGGTGCCGAGCGGCGGCTGCTCCAGGCCGAGCTGCGAGAAGGTGTCCAGCTCCTGCTGCGTGCGGCGGCGCTCGATGTCGTAGTTGATGAACGAGCGCAGATCGACGTGCGTGAGCACCGCAAACAGCACGTTCGACGTGGCGGTGCCCCAGTTGTAGGCGCTGTCACTCCACCGTGCGAGCTTGTCGTCAAACTTGGTGGCAAAGTCCTTCATGGGTACACCTCCACGGCGGTGACGACTGCCGTGCCCTTCGGGTTGTCACGGGTCGAGCTGAACGGTGCGATGGGCTGGCCGCCGACCCAGTGACGCTCGCCCTCGGAGTAGTAGGTGTTGCCCACCGTATCGAATGCGGGCAGCGGTTCGCCACCCAGCCAGAAGTCCATGCCTCCGGTTCCGACCGGGACGCCCTTGCCTCGCTCGATGTGTTCGAGCACCTCGGTGTAGAGGCTGTCGAGGTCGCCGAACGAGCCGCCGCCGAAGCCGCCGTCGCCCATGCTGCCGCCCGTGGGGCTGTAGACCGGGATGACGGCCTGGCCGGTGACCGTGCCGCCCTCCTCGATCACGACACCGATGCCGGCAATACCGGTGACGGTGCCGGCGTCGATACGGAGGCGGTCCTCCGTGCCGGAGACGATGGCCTGACCCACGATGGGGGTGTCGTCGTCCCCGACGCTCTCCAGCGTGTTGACGCTGCTCGGAACCGCGACACCGATGACCACGTTGGGGTAGGTGCCGTACTCACGACCCTCTGCTGCCGAGATGGACGCGACACCCGTGATGGAAGCCACATCCTCCTTGCCCATGAAGTCGATGCCCGAGATGATCGCTCGGCCGTCCACGGTGCCGGCGTCCAGGTTGAACGGCGCGACGGCGGCGCGAGCCACACCGACCGCCGTGGAGGCGTCCTGGTAGCTGTTGCCACCCGTGGTGTCGTGGTCCACGATGAGCTTGTTCGAGAGGTCGGAGCGGCCGATCTGGTTGAGCGTGTCACCGTCCTGCTCCGTGGCGTACGTTGTCACGAAGTCGGTGCCGAAGTTGTACTGGAGGCCCTGCTTGCCGGGCGCGGACCAGACTTCGATGTTCGTGGCGGGTGCTCCGACCTGGAGGAGGTCAGTCAGGGTGAAGTCGTAGAGCGCGACCGGTTCGTCAACCACGATCACGTCACCCACGCGGTAGCTGACGTAGGCGTTGATCGGCGAGCTGCCGGCGGCCACCAGCTCGTTGGCGTCCGGGATGCTGGTCGAGATGTCCTGGGTGAACGTACGCAGCTCGACATGCTGGTCGTCGTGCAGGATGTCGTCGATCACCACGGTGTCGGCGCGGACGGTGTAGTCGTTGCGCTGGAACTCGACCGTCTTGATGCCGACGTAGTAGGCCTGTCGGTCGAAGCGGGCGCGCTCGACGCGGTACATGTGGCGGCAGCGCCGGTTGAACCACATGGGCGTCTCGGCGATGGTCGAGAACGAGTGCGCGACGCGGTTCGCCTTCGTGGAGACGTACGGCGACTTGCGGATCGTGTCTGGGATGCGCTCGACCGCCAACGGGGGCGATGCGCTCGTCGCCAAGATGGAGCGGCCCAGGAGGCTGTCCTCGCGCACGCTGGCGATGAGGTTGCCTCGGTACTGCGTGTTCGAGCCGAGGTAGATCTTGCTGCTGGTCACCGGGTCGATGAAGACTTGGCTGCCCTGGTCCACCAGGCCGGCGTTGACCGAGCGCACGTCGTTGAACGTGCCCTGGGCGAGCGCAGTGAGGTAGGCCCGCGTCTCGAACTCGAACTCGCGGATCGGGTCGGAGATCTCGGCGAGGATGCGGCGCTGCACCGGCTCGGCGTTCTGGATGAACCAGTCCTCGACAGCACGGCGCAGGGTGGAGTTCTTGAAGGCGTCCTCGACCCACGTCGGGTACCGCCGGTACTCGACCGGCGGCAGCTCGGGGAACGTCGCCGTGTTGAACGGCATCGGGCGCAGGTTGGAGAACTCCAGCTTGACGTAGCTCGCCTTGATCGACTGCGGCAGCTCGATCAGGTTCTCCTTGCGCAGGACATACGTCTCGTTGACGGGCGACCACATCATGTGGTCCCACTCGGCGTCCGTCTCGGGCGTACGACCCTGGAGCGCGTCCGTGGTGAAGTAGACGTGCATGCGCACGCCTGGGGTGCGCGGCGCGATCTTGAGCACGTCGATGACGGACAGCGTGCGCTGCCCGGTGCCCATCGCCCCTCGCACGTCGAAGTAGAGGGCCTCCACGGCGTCAGCCGAGGGGCGCGGGGCTGACATCCAGCCCGCCTTGGCTGGGTCGAGCACGAACTCGCCACGGTCGCGTCGTGTGCCGTGGCGGTAGGCGTTGCCCAGCACGTCGCGCCCGGTGTCACCCACGTCTGCCCACAGGCGCATGACGAGGCTGCGCTCCGGGTCGTTGACCAGGGCGTCGTTGATTGGGTTCTTGTCGCCGTCGAGCTGCTGCACGCGCGAGACGCCCATGTCGTCTGCGGTGTCACCCATGTAGGGCAGGTCGAGCGTGATGCTGGTCGTCGTGACGGCCGTGACCTTCATCACGGGGCCGCCCGCGATGAGTTGGATGTAGTCGTTCGGCGCGAGGTAGGTCGTCAGATCGAAGCCGACCTGCGGCGTCCATGTGACCGAGGTGCTGTTGTTCGTGAAGCTGCCCGAGCCGATGAGCGGCGACGTGATGCGACCAGGGGCGCGGCGCAGCGGCCTGACCTTGATGGCCGGCTTCGTGGCGGTCGCGCCCTTCCACGTCTCGTCCAGGGTGATCGAGGTGTCACTAACCGCGTTGACGCGGTACGGCTTGCGCCCGCCGATCTCCTGGATGAAGTCGCCGACCCCGAGCACCTGGGTCAGCGGCACGGCGCTGTTGGGAGTGAAGGTGACGGAGGCGTTGTTGTTGACGAACGCCAGGGTGCCCGGCAGGCGGGTGCCGGGGATGTTGTTGGGGCTGTGGACGAACACCGAGCGACTGGCGTCGCTCACCAGGCTGCTGACACGTACCTCGAACACGTCGGACGGGGTGCCGTCGAGCGGGGCCTTGAAGTAGCAGTCGATCCACACGCGGCCAACATGCTTGGTGCCGTTCACGACGCCGACCTCGACCTGCTCCGGGCGGAGGGGGTCCGTGACGTTCCACAGCTCCCAGCGCCAGCGGGCGCGGTCGTCCTGGTCCACATCGACGTACGGGCCGTCGTCCACGAACGCGAGGAACGAGAAGCCCAGGAGCGCCGGCATGATGTCGCCGCGAGCGGCGTTCTCCGGGTACACGAACTGCTGGACGATCTCCCGCGTCGTGTTGGCCATGAGCACGGGCAGATCGAGGCGCGCGGTCTGCGCGTCGATGTCCACCTCGAAGAGCGGCCCGATGGTGTCGGGATGATCTGCGACGTAGCGGAACGTGCGCAGATTCTTGACCATGATGGACCACGGGAACGGCGCGTTGTTGCGCGTCGGCCAAGCCTCGTTGCGGCGATGGTACGTCACGCGCAGGTAGCGCGAGTGGATCATCTGGCCGTTCTCGTCGGTGAAGAAGAACTGGCAGTTCTGCCAGCTCGACTTGGCCTGCGCCTCGTAGAACACCTTGTCGTCGAAGCGCGTCTGGTCGCTGAGCTGCTTCACCGGAAGCCAGACGTGCGTGCCGTCGTCGGCTGACACCGCGTCGTACTCGATCACGATGTCCACCGGCATCTTCACGATGTCGAGCACCAGACCGTTGATCTGGCGCACGCGACCGAGGTCGATCTCCTTGTACTCGGCCGTGGGGACGCCGCCCGCGTCCTCCGCGTAGTGACGGTTCGGCTCGGCCGGGTTGACCGTGGCGAACCGCTCCGCCGACGCCCAGAAGCTGTCGTCAGCCTCCAGGATCGGATCGACGTTGGCGAGCTGGAAGTACTCGACCGGGTAGATGCCGTTGACGAGTTGAGTGCTCACTTGCTCCTCCACTGGCCCTTGACGAAGAGCAGCGTGTTGTTGAGCGCCAGGGACTGGGCCTTGCCGAAGGTGATGCCTGTGCGCCGTGCGTAGTCCGCAAGCTGCTGCTGGTAGGCCTCCAGCCAGACGTAGACCTGGCGGACCTCCTTCGACATCACGCCGACGTGCTCCGAGCTGTACGCAACGGCGGGCGCGATGGTGGACGGCTGCGGCGACTGCGACGGAGCGGTCGTGATCGTGGTGTTGCCCGCGATGTTCGGGATCGTCTGCGGCACCGTGGTGAATGGGTTGTCGATGATCGGTGCGCCGATGGTCGGCTGCGGCGTGGGGGCCGGTGCCGAGGTGTCAGGCGCGACGTAGAACTGCGAGGTGTTGTAGTACGGATCGTTGAGCGCGTGGTCGGTGTACGCCGTGACGCTCTCGATGGTGTGGAACACGACGGGGAGATCGACGGCGCTGTCAGCGAACTGCTGCGCCTCGTTCTCGATGCCGCCCTGGACGAAGAAGGCGTTGACGCGATCCACGGCCGGCCAGTTGACATCGGAGCGGCCGTTCACGAAGCGAGCGAGCGACATGCGCTCACTGCTCTCGCCGACGCCACTGACACCGACCACCAGGTGGCGGAAGGGCTGCGGCAGGACCGTCATGAGCGCGCCGACCGGGCGGAGCCGGTCGAGCACGTCGAGCATGTTGCGGTGGATGTCAGGCGAGAGGTAGTACCACCCCTCGGTCGTCTCGCCGATGAGCGCCAGGCCCGCGATGTAGTCCGGCTTCGTCATGAAGACCTTGGAGGTCTTGACGGGGGCCGTGTACGTCTGCGGACGGGCGGCGGTGCCAGGCACCGGGAACGTCACGTTGACGACCGAGACGTTCTCCGCCTCGAAGGCGTACTCGTCGTTGAGCACGCCGCCAGAGGCGTCCAGGCGCGGCATGAGGACGAACTCGAACACCGACTGGCTCTGGCCCCAGTAACGTAGGCCGAGCGGCAGGTCGGAGTACTTGTCGAAGATCGCCTTGTAGTTCTCCCGGACCTCCACCTCGACGCCGGAGCCGGCCTTCGCAGCCAGCGCCATGCCGGAGGGCGAGTTGCCGAGCCGAGTGGCGTTGAAGAAGTCCTGGACGCGATGCTTGTACCGGTCGTCCTTGAGCCGCACGTCGTCCAGCTCCGCCTGGGTCATCGACTGCGTGTCGGCGTCCAGGGAGTAGATCTCGGGCCGGATGCGGTTGAAGCGGAAGTGCTGGGTGTAGAAGGTGTCCAGGTCCTTGAACGAGAGGATCTCGGCCTCGCCCTGGAGGCGTGCGATGTAGGTCTGCTTCTGGAGCAGGCCAGCGCCCGCGTCGCCGCACAGCGTCTCGATGAGCTTATAGAGGTGCGTGTCGGTGCCCTGGGCGTACACGGCGGCCGGGAAGCGGTCCATGAGGTCCGCAGGTGACTTCGGGCCGCCGAGAGGCTCGACGACCGGCGAGGAGGCCACCAGCGTGGTGACCTGGGGGTCGCCAGACCCAGTTGTGATCTCGTCCAGGAACGGCATCAGACGTAGCTCCTCTTGCCATCAATGATGACGAGCTTCTTCCCTGCGTTCCAGCCGCCCAGGCCGGGGTTGTTCGTCTTGCCCTTGTGGGCGGCTGACTTCTTGGCGCGAGTTTCTGCCGACTGAGCACCTCGGGCGTACTGATTGCCCTTCATGCGCTCCGAGATGGCCTTCGAGTTCACCTTGCGAGGGCCGGAGCTGATGCCGCCCTCTTGGTGGTTTGTGAGGGGAAGCCCGCATGCGCGAGCGAGGACGATGTACTCGCGCTCGGCTTGCTGCCAGTCACACTCAGCCACTTTGTCGAGCAATACGATCTCGGGGCGTCGCCCCATGTCGAGGAGTGAACCGATCCATCGCTGTGCATGGCTCTGTCGATGACGGCGTGCGTCTGCACAGTGCGTCGAGAGGCGATTGCAAAGGTACTTCGCCACGGTCTTGCCGATGTAGCGAATCTCCATTGTGTCCGGGTCACGGAGCGCGTAGATCTTGACCATCCTCATCAGAGAACCCATGTGTTCTGGGCGCGTCGCGTGATGAGCGCCACGTTGTCAGCCGGCGCGGACGCCAGCTCTCGGTCCTCGATGAAGAAGTCGTTGGTGAAGTACACCGCGCCGCTCGACAGCGACGTGCCGTCCGCAGACACCTCCTCGACGCGCACCTCGGTGACCGCCGTGAGGACCGCCGTGCCGTCCGTCACCGGCACGCCGTCCACGGTGGGGTACGTCGGCGGCGAGCCACCCGTGGTGCCCGCCGTGGTGACGCGGTAGACGAAGCCGTTGGGTGTCGCGGGTCGGATGACGGTGCCTCGGGCGTACGCCGTGCTGTTGGCACGCACCGCCGCGCTCGGGTAGAGCTGGTCGGCGGTCCAGCGCACGTTGTCCACGCCCGGCACGTTGTGGACCGTCTGGAGGATGTCGGAGAGCTGGATGGCGGAGCCGTAGTACTGGTTCTCGTAGAACGCAGCGAGCGCGGCCCAGATCGACGCATCGACGAGGGCCTTCGTGGCACCCGGCGTGTACATGATCGTGAGGTAGCACTTGAAGTAGCGGCGGTAGGCGCGGTGGACGAGGATGTCACTCGTCACCTGTTTCTGCGCTTCCTGGAGCGACTGGAGCACGCGGATGTTCTGGTCGTAGGTGTAGCCCGCGACCGTGAACTGCTGGCCCTCCAGCTTGTCAAAGGAGAGGCCGCTGTATGTCTCGGTGCCAGCGCCGTCCGTACGGATACCGGGCGGCAGCGCGTTGCCAGTCTGGCCGGTCGTGAACCACTCGATGCCGTCGCGGGCGCGGACGGTGCCGTAGTGGCCGTTGACTTCGATGACGTGGCAGTAGTGCGCCGTGTTGCTGTAGACGTACGGGTCGGCGGGCGTGCCGGAGCCGACGCGATCCACCCAGTACTTGGGAGTGCCGACATCGTCGCTGCCCACCACGGTGTTGGTGCCGTAGTAGTTGGCCCGGCGGAACTTGTCTTGACCGACGACGATCTCACTCGGCACCGCGAGCACCGGCTGCCAATACAGCGGCGTCACGACGTTGCCGGCGCGAGCCTCGCGGCCGTCCAGTGCGCGGCGGAAGTTGATGACCTTCGGCGCAGTGGTCTTCTGGTACGTCCACTTGCCAGGGGTCGAGTTCTGGAGCGTGTGCGAGCTGGCAATCAGAGCGCCCGGCATGACTTCGACTGAGTTGACCACCACAGGGTCCCCGCCGTTCACGAACACGTCGATGCAGTTCATGACGCCGAGGGCGTAGTTGTTACGGCTGTTCTTGGACATGTACTGGTGCTCGAACAGCGCGATGCTGCCCGGCTCCAGGCCGGCCGGCCAGATCGGACCACCCAGGGCGTCACGGCGACCCAGGATGGTGACGTTCGGCTGCACCGTGGTGAGCAGACGCAGGTCCGAGCGGCGCACCGGCCCCAGGTAGGTGAAGGTCGCCGTATTGGAGGTCGTCGTGCTGACACCCGGTGTCGTGGTGACCCACGCCGGAGCGGCGGCAGCGGTGGTGCCCGCCGTGGTGCAGACGAAGATGTTGCCTCCCGCCTGGACCGTCTGACCGAGGCTGTACGCGGTGCTCGCCAGGAAGGGGTTGCCCGTCGTGAGGCCGATGTAGGTGAACACCGCGCCAGCCGAGGTCGTGCTGACGTACTGGGTCGTCGTGACCCAGGTGGGCGTCGCGGTGTTCGACGTGCCGGCCGTGGTGACCATGAAGAGGCGTCCGCCGCCGGACGCGCCATTGCCGCGCACGATGTCACCGACCGCGTACGCCGTGGCGTTGGCATACACCGAGCCGCCGTAGCCGTTGGCAGCCTGCGGGTTGTACATCCAGTCCACGCCGAGGCGGTAGAAGCTCGCGGTGCCGGGGTCGAGCGTGCCGTCCGTCAGGAAGGCGTTGTCGAGGTAGGCGTACTTGCTGTAGGGGATCGTGCTCAGCGCCGTGGTGCGCATGTTGGCGAACGACTGCGGGTCGCCGATGGTACCGGCGTTGTCGTCGTAGCTACCCGCCTCGGTGCGCTGGAGGTCGTCGTTGTCAGCCATCGCGGCACCCGTCACGGTGTGCGTCACCGTGTTGGAGCCAGAGCCGCCCGTGACGGCCGACGTGACGACTGGAGCCTGGCCGGCAAGTGCGCCCACGAACGTGATGGTGTAGACGTACGGAGCTGCGCCACCTGCGCGCGTCACGTTCACGTCGCCGATGATGTTACCGTTGGCCGACTGGAGGGCGAGCATCACCTGGTCGGCGGTCGCACCCTGCGCGATGTTCGCCGTGGTGAAGCTCAGTGCGCCATCGAGCGTGAAGGTCGAGTTGATCGTGATGGTGAACGTGGTGGCGGTGCCGGGCACCGAAACGGTCCATGTGTCGATAGTCGGCGCGGTGGCGCGACCGGGCACCTGGATGTACTCCTGGTAGCGCGACACGGGGCCGACGACGTTCGCCTTGGTCACCGAGGCGCTGGAGACTGCGAGCGCGAGGATCTGGTCGTAGGTGCCCGCCATGTTGCGGAACAGCGTGTTCTTGAAGCGCAGCTTGTACTCGGCGTCCGTCTCGCCGTCGAGGCCCTGGGACGTGCCCTGGGTGTTCGTGACGGACGTGATGCCGGAGATGCCCTTGAGCGACGCGAAGTTGTTGAGTGAGCCGGCCGGCAGGTTGCCGATGGTGCCGGCGGTCGTGGCGCGCACGGGCGCATCCACCGAGGTGCTGTCGGCGGAGAGCACGACCGTCTCGGTGGTGAGGAAGGTGATGTCCGGGAACGCGCTGTTGTCCACGGTGCCGAGGATCTGCGTGCCTCGGGGAATCGTGATGGGCGCGAGCGCCGGGCTGGAGCGCGAGAAGGTGACCACGCCGACCGCCGGGCGCGGTTGCTGGCGGCCGAAGCCGAAGTTGCCCAGGTAGGCGTCGAGCCGACCGCCCGTCATGGCGTCCAGGTCGTGCTGCTGGAGCAGGACCGAGAAGTCCACCTGGCTGCCGGCGATCATCTCTGCGACGGCCTCGATGATCTTGCGCTCCGGCGTGCCGATCTCGGCGGACACCGAGGGGTCGAGCAGTCGGAGCTGCGTGACCATGTTGCTGGCGATCTGGGCGGCAGTGAGCATCAGGCACCGTGCTTTCGGAGGTAGGCGACAGCTCGTTCAAGGATGTCGATGTTGTCGTGAGCGCGGCCGAGCATGTTGTTACAGTCGTCGCAAAGGAACTCGCGGATCTTGCCAGTGCTGTGATCGTGGTCAAGGCTCAAGACGCCTTTCACGCGACACTTCTCGATTCCACAGATCGCGCATCCGGTGGTTGCGGCCCGCATCTCGTCGTACTGCTCCTCACTGATCCCGTAGCGAGCCTTGAGGCGATGCTTCCGCTTGCGCTCGGGAGCATCACAGGGTCGCAGGCGACCAGACATGCGATGCTCCTGTTCACGCTCCTTGATGCACTGAGTGCAGGATGACGTGACCCCATCAGGGCTGCGTCGGCGCGTCGTGAACTCGGAGAGCGTCTTCTCCTTGAGGCATTGCGTACATGTCTTCGTGAGAACGACTGTCATGATCCGACCGGCTGTAGCAAGTTGACGAGCTGGCCACCCTGAGCGCGCAGCATGACGCGAGCGAGCACCACATCGTGGATGGGGAGAACGTCGAGCCGATCCAAGCTGGCTACGATCTCTCCGAAGGAGAGCGTGTTCTTGCCTCGCAGCTCGATGGATTCGCGCCGTACGCGCTCGACCTGCTGCTGCATGTAGGCGAAGATGATGCGCCGGATCTCGGCCTCGATGTCCATGAGGCGCTCGCGGTCGATCAGCTCACCGATGTGTGTACCGACTACTGTGCCATCCGGGTTGATCCCGCCGTCGAGCGTCGATCCGTACTCGGGGTGCATCACATCGTTGCCGCGCGGCTCCAGGAGCCAGTGCTTGAGGTCCTGGAACACCTTCTGGGTGCCCGTGACCACGGCGAGGCCGCCTGGTCCACTGGGGTTGATGTCCCCGTTCTTCACATGAAGTGACCAGCTCAAGCCGCAGCCCCCTTCTGCATGTTGCAGAGCAGGTGGCTCGGCTTGATGTTGGACGCGATGTGTCCGCCGCCCCGCGAAAGCGGGATGACGTGATCGAAGGATAGCGACTGCGGGTCTGGGTGGCGGAGATCCACGTCGATGCCCTTGTCACAGATGTGGCAGGTCGGGCCATGCTGCTCCAGGATGCTCTCATAGCAGACCGGCTCTACCTCGGTAGCACGCTTCTGCGCCCGACGACGTGCCGCCTTCTCGCGCACCTTGTCTGCGTTCGCCTTCCCGTAGGCGCTGTCGTACGCACGTCGCTGTTCGCGATGTTCCTGGGCGTACTGGAGCGACTGAGCCGCTGCGCGCTCCTGATTGCGGTGATACCACGCTCGGGAGGATCGACGCCTGGCGTCGAGGTTCGCCCTGTTCCTAGTGGCGTTCTCGTCGCTCATGCAGCCCCTGCACTTGGGCCGCCTGCGGTCCCTAGTGCTGGAGTGCTTGCCGAACGATTCCAGCGGCAAGTCAAGGCCGCATGGCCCCTTGCAGATCTTCGTTTCTGTGTGCAGGCTCCACGACAAGGAGAGCGGCCTTTCGGTGCAGGTGGTTCACCAGTTATCAGCCCAGGTCCAAGGAGGAAGCCTACGCGCTACAGCTCGGCCTTGAAGCTCATATCGAGACTCACCCAGGCGTTGAGTGGGATGTCGTGTTGGAAAATCGCTCCATTTGCGAGTATGTCCACTCGTCGTCCACCTCCCGCGCTGGAGATCATCTCCTTCATGAGTGTCTGACTAGGGCGACAGCCCACAGGCAGACCGCCAACGTCTACGATGTAGTTGGACCCCACGGACGCATGATACTGGGCAAGCCCCTTGATGAAGACAGTTCCCATCGCGTCTCGCATGTACATCACGGGACCAAAGGGGACTGCGTAGTTCCACCAGGTGCCCACATTGGCTGCTCCAGTCGGGTTCCCAAGAAGTGGGAGCTGGGTCCAGGGAATAGGAGTTACCATTCCGATGGATGCGGCCCATGCTGACACTTCCGCATCCACCTGCGGCATCGTCACCTTGGTGTCCACGTCGTCCAGCACGTCCTGGAACACCACGCCGTTGAAGAGCAACCCCTCAGTGCCCTCCAAGATGACCCGAGAGGTCGCCTGCATAACGGCATCACCAGGACCGGCGTCCTGTGGGTAGATCGTCTCGTCTGTGGTGGAAAGACGAGACTTGAGGTACCACTGGAACCCGATCCGTTCGCAGGACCACTGCTCGCCGGTTGCGGGGATCTGGCCGCCGTTCGGCACGTCACGGATTGACGCAATGAGGTCGCCGTCCATCTTGTCACGCACGTGGGCCACATGGTTCGCCATGTCCACTTCGCGGATCTCGACCTGGATGACGGTGCCGCTCTGCGGTGTGATGGACCTACGCGCCACTGGTGAACCCCACGGTGTTGATGCTGCCCGCCAGGACCATGCCCGGCAGCTCGTTCGGGTCGGCCCCGCCCATCTTGGAGGGCGAGGACAGGACGGCGGTCGTGTTGAAGCCGCTCTCGTCGTACGCGAAGGTGTGCGTGACCTCCTCGACGTACATCTGGAGGTAGTGGTCGGGGAACGCGAGCAGGCCGCCGGGGTAGACCTCGGGCTGGAAGGTGAAGTCCACGCGGGTGGCGAACTGGCTGGCCCACTGCTGCATGAACCGCTGCCACGCCATCAGGAACTCGTAGAACGGGTTGCGGATGATGGGCGATTCCTCGACCAGGACGCGAGCGCCGTAGTGGCTGAGGAACTTGGCGGCCTTCGTCCCGTCGAAGTTGATCTTGGTGCGCTCCTGCGCCTCCGTCGTGACGCTCTCGTACCCTGGGTTGATGAAGCTGTTGAGCAGCTCCACGTCCATGATGGTGACGACGCCCTTGGAGTAGATCTTGTCCTGCCAGTCCACCTTGCCGTCCGGGATGGCGGTGTCACCCGGAACGTAGACGTGCGTGGCGAGCGCACGGTCGTTGAGCTGGATGCCCATGTTGATGATCTCGATGTCGTAGATCGACCAGTAGGGCTTCCTCTTGGCTCCGAAGTAGTCGGGGTAGAACGCCAGGAACCGGCCGTCCGGGAGCGACTGCATGTTGCGCATAGACGCCTGGACGAACTGCTTGGCTCCGTCCATGCAGGAGATGTCGTTCATGAGGGCGCGGTTGCCCGTGAGGTTGCGGCTCTCCACCGTGTTGACCGGGAAGGAGTACTGCGCCGCGAGCGCCGCGTTGGTGACGAAGCGACCGAGGTCGGAGAACTTGAAGCCGTTTTCCAGGCCCGCGCCGTTGGCGTTGTCAGTCGTGTCGGCTGACAGCGGCAGTCCCACCCAGTCGGGGTTCTTGGAGCCGTCCTTGACGGTGACGCGCACCGTGTCGCTGGCCTTCATGTCCTTGTGGTCGGTGCCGAACGTGCCGCGACCGTCGCCACCCGAGATGACGCCCTTGGAGCACGACAGGTAGCTGTCGGTGCCGGTCTGCTCGACCCACAGCTCTGCCTTCTGGTACTCGTCGCCCTTCTTGCCCTGGCCGTCGAACCGCTTGAAGTACGCGATGAGCGGATCGACCTCGCCGCCTGACACCACGACACCGCCACCCGCACCGAACGTGCCGTCCGTGATCTGGGCGTCCGTGCTGTAGTGGATGTACACCTCCTCGCGCCGCATGCCGGAGACGTACTTGAGCTTGAGGTCCTCGCTGGTCTTCTTGGCGAGGTAGATGTACGGCACCAGCTCGACCTGGTGCTTGGAGTACTTGTCGCGGACGAGCTTCTCCTCGTTCGCGTCGAGCAGGTCGAGGAACTCGGGGCTGTCCCACGTCAGCACCGCCGGGGTGCCCTCGGTGTTCTCGCTGCCGGGCTGGTTGACCGCCTCGCCGTTGAAGCTCTTGAGGTAGCGGTCCGCGATCTCCAGGTCGTGCGTAAGGTCCTTGTCCACGACGGGGTAGTTCATCTTCTTCATGAGCGACTTGATCGCGCTGGCGTCACCCTTGGCGAGCTTCTCCATGAACGCCTTGCGCGCCGGCCCGTTGCCGCCCTCCTCGGAGAACAGCGCGTCGATGGCGACCTGCGCCTCGGCGTAGAACACGCGGGTCGCAGCGCCCGCGTCACGGAGGCTGGCGACCGGTGTGCCCTGGATGGTGTCGGACACGCTGCCGGCCGTGTTGGTCGGGTCGCTGTAGTCGTACGCCAGGCGCAGCGGCCGGGCGGCGAACAGGCCGTAGCCGTAGTTCTCGTTGATGCCGCCCTTGCGCAGCTTGAACTCGCTCCAGTACTGCGGCTGGTACTTGGTGCGGTGGTACGCGGCGAACACCGCCACGATGGGCGGGATGGCGCTGACGGTGGACGTGATGATCTTGGTGATCTTGAGCACGCTGGCCTCGGCCCGCCCGCTCTCCGTCACGCCGTCCACGCTGCCGATGGTGGATATGCCCATCATCTGGCGCAGCGCCTCGGCGGCGGCCGTCTGGTCCTGCTCCACGCTCTCCTGGAGCTTGTTGTACAGCTCCATCGCCTTGTCGGGCAGGTTCTCGTCCAGCTCGGTGATGAGCACCTTGTCCGGTGCCCAGCCGGCGATGAGCGTCATGAACTGGTAGAGCAGCGTGGCGAAGCCGCCGTCGCGGTTCTTGGCCAGCTCGGCCTCGTTCATGCCGTCGAGGCCGTACATCAGGTTGGGGTTCGACGCCTCGCCGCTCGTCGGGACGTACGTCCAGCCCGAGAAGCTGTTGGCGAAGTTGATGAAGAAGTCGAGGCCCGGATCGAACCAGGAGTACGCCAGCTTCTTGAGCGTGCAGGTCGCCTCGATGCGGCAGTTGTCGGGGTACATCTGGTAGTACGGCACCTCGTCGAGGTAGCCGGTGAACACCTGGATCGGCTTGCCCGAGATGCGCTGGAGCCAGATGGTGATGAGGTCGTTCGGGCGGAAGATCGGCGTGTTGTCCGCGACGTTCGGGATGCCCTTGGAGCGGATGTACTTGAAGTTGTGGTTGCGCAGCACCAGGGACGCCGTGGAGGCGTCACCCGTGATGCGGTGGACCTCGCCTGACACGATGTCGTCTGACACGTCGATGATCTGTCCGAGCGAGGTCGAGGCGACGAAGGCGTACACCTTCGGCGCGTAGACGAGACGCTGTAGTCCCTGGCCCATCAGTCGTTCCCTCGGATCTCGTTGCTGAGCTGTTCCCAGACCAACTGGGCCGCATCGACGAAGTGTCCCACACCCTCCAACACGTCGCCGCCCTGGATGTCCTCCACGCCGTCAGCGATGGCACCGACCACCCGGTCGCCGGTCGTGCGCGGCGGGTCCTGCGGGGTTGAGTAGAACGGGCCGAACATCTGCCACCAGTGGCTGTTGTTCAGCGAGCCGATGCCGGCGACCTCGGGGTCGATGAAGTCGCGGGTGACCTGGAGGCCGAACTCGAAGGTCGGCGCGTTCTCGAAGCGACGAGCGCCAGCGCGGATCTCCGTGATGAAGCCCTCCAGGTGGATCGGGACGAGCTGGTAGATGCCCTTGCCGATGCGGTACTCGTCCGGCACGCGCTCCAGGAGCGTGGCTTCGCCCGGCTTGGGTTCCGGCGGCGTGGTCCAGTAGATCGAGTTGTAGGGGACAAGGCGGAAGCTGACGGCGAGCGCCTCCTCCGTTCCGTCACCCGTGGTGATCGCCTGCATGACGCCGGCCGGCGAGGAGCCGGTGGCCACTTCGTGGTGGCGTGCGATGAACTCGACCAGTCGGTCGTACTCGTACTGGTTGGGCATCTGGCCGCGCACGACGAGCGGCTCCTGCGTCATGTGCTGCGGGTTGAACGACCGGCGGCCGGAGGTCTGGCTCTGCGTCCCCTGGAGCGTCCAGGAGGAGCTGACACCCGTGACGTACAGCCACAGCTTGTGGTTGTCGTCGCCATCGGTCAGCGCGGTGTTCTTGAGCAGGCCGTTGCCGGTCTTGGAATCCGCCGGCTTGTCCGGCCAGCGGTTGAAGTAGCCCTGCCCTGTTGCCTCGAACTTGGTCATACGTTCCACTCGATATGGACGTGGTTGTTCTTGTCGGCGAAGTCGGTACCCCAGGCGCGGCTCTCGGCTGCGTTCGCACCGCCGCCGATCTCGAAGTTGCCGAGCTTGTCCGCGCCCTTGTTGGCCTGGAGGAACGCGACGAAGTTCGCCGGGTTCGAGGACGAGGTGCCGCCCGAGTTGCGCGCCGCGCCGGCTGGCCCGTAGTTGTTCATGTCGAGCGCCAGGCCCTTGCTGTGCAGCGAATCGCTGTCAGTCGCACGCAGGGTCGAGGAGAGGTGGACATCCCAGCCGGCGTTCATGATGGCGAGGCAGCCCTGGAGCGTGATCGTCTGGAGGCCGTTGAGCGAGATGCCGGGATCGAAGCCACGGAAGCGTTCGTGCTCCGTGATCGCCTTCTTGAGCGCCGCCTGGTCGGTGCTCATGCCGGAGATCGTTGCGCTACCTCCGCCGCCCGCGCTCTTGGCGGCCTTGATGAGCTTGTCAGCCTCGGGCAGGAAGCGCGAGGGGATCTGCCCGAACAGCGGATTGTTGTCCAGGTTGACACCCTGCGCCTGCATCGCCCACGCCATGAGGACCTGCGCGTCGCGCTGGTTCTTGTTGCGGCTCGGGCTGCCGTTGGCAGCGAGCTTGAACCACTCGGCCGCGTCGAAGATCTGCTCGCTCGCGGGGTAGTGCTTGGTGATCGTACCCTCGGGCAAGAGCGAGGTCTTGCCGGTCTTGCGAGCGGCGTCGAACGCAGCCTGGAGATGCGGTGTGTGCTCCTTCGAGACGGTCTTGCCGCCCTCGCTCGCCGGAGCGGTCTGGAACACGCCGAGGTAGTTGCCGTTCCAGTTGTCCGGGAGGAAGTTGGATTCGAGCAGGGCGACCGCGACGCCGAGGCGGCCCGGCATGTCGCGGCTCTCGAACTCCGCCACGATGTTGTTGATGATCTGGTACTTGCCGGACGGCTCCCCGCCCGACGATCCGCCCGAGCTGCCGGAGCTGCTGTTGCTCGGCTCGACGAGGTACTCGGTGCCCCATGCGGCAGCGTACTGCTCGTCTGCGGTCGCGCCGAACTGGTCCTCGCTGTCGCGCAGCGGGTCGAAGCCGTAGGTGCCGTAGTTGCCCGTCGTCATGGCAGACAGGAGGCGGTCGAAGTTATCGCCGATGTTGTCGAACTGCGCGATGGTGTTGGCCGGCGCGAGCGGGTTGATCGCCGGGTTGTTCGGGTCGAACGCGATGGCCATGAACGTCGGGTCGGTGAGCGGCTTGGTGTACTGCGCCATCGTGTGCGTGGTGAGCGAGTTGCTCTCGGGCTGCACGACCTCGGCCTGCATCGCCCACTCGTTCGCCACCATGTCGGTCGCAATCTGCCACGGCCCGAAGTTGGTGGGCATGATCGCCAGCTCCCACCCGCGCTCGGGGTAGCGCAGGGTGACGTACCCCTGGTTGCGGCGGCCGGTGCCGGCGCTGCGCATGTAGTCCACGAACCAGCGTCGGATGCGCTCCAGCTCGGCCGTGCTGCGCGAGTTGCCCGTCACCTGGAGCGCGTCGATGTAGGTGCCGAGCACCTGGATGACCTGGCCGCCGTACGTCGCCTTGACCGAGGTGATGAGGCGGTAGCCCCACAGGATCTCGTTGACGCCGTAGATCTGGAGCGCCTTGCCGCCCTGGACGTTCGGGTGCGAGAACGTGATCGGAGAACCGTGGCGCGGGGCGACCCGATCCACGAAGCTCTCCACGACCTGCCCCTTGGCGTCGTACTTGACTGGGCGCGTCTCCTGCATCAGCCGAGGTCCATGATCGCGCCGCCGAGCTTGAGCGAGTTGCTCAGCGCACCCGTGGCACCGTAGTTGGGCAACATGTCGCCGAAGTCAGCGGCGCGGCGCACCACGTCACTCGGCGACTTGATCTTGAGGAGCTTGGCAGCGCGATCCGTGAGGTCCAGCTCGACCTTCTTGTCGGTGCCGCTGCGGCCCGACTTCTTGCCGACCATCGACTGGAGCTTGCGGAGCTGGTCACCGTACGACTTGTCCTCGGTGTCCTTGAAGAACTCCTCGATCTTCTCGCCCTTGTACCCGACGCCCTTGAGCATCTCGCGCATGCGGCTCTTGCCGAAGTTGCCGATCTGTCCGGGCTTGAGTGCCTCCTGGATCTCCGAGCCGTACTGCGACCCCCGGAGCTGCTCGGTGCCGGTGGTGCTCATGAACTCCTCGGGCGTCATGCCCATCAGGATGTTCTGCTGGACCCACGGGTCGCTGCCGTAGAGCTGGAGCTGCGACATCATCTGCTTGTACTCGCGGTTGGCGCGCGGGTCCTTGTTGGCGTTCTTCTTGATCCACTCGAAGTGCTGCGGGTCCTTCATCGCGGGGAACATGGTGGCGGCCGTCTGCCGGGCCTCTGCCTGGTTCAACGCGGGGTTCGACATCACGTCGTAGTAGGTGAGGTTGGTGTTGCCGCGTGCGTGCTGACGAGCCAGGGTGCGCAGAGTGAGGTCGCGGTTGGCGAACGAGGCGGCCTGGTCGGGGCGGAGGCCGCCAAGGCCCGCTGCCGTGACGTAGCCGGCTGCCTGCCGTGTGCCGACACCCGTGGACTGCGTGATCTGCTGCGTGGCCTGTGCAACGCCTTGGGCGAACTGCTCGACTGACATGCCGGCAGCCTTCGCTCCGCTCCTGAGCAGCTCTAGGTCCGAGCCAAGCGTCTTGAGCGCGTCGGGGTCCACGCGGCGGTAGGTGTCCATGAACTCGGCCGAGACGCCGATGGGGATGCCCTGCTTGGCCGCGTCCTTGATCGCACCGCTCGGGTCGTACGTCAGGCCGCGACGTGTCAGCTCACTACGCAGTTCGGCCTGCTGGTCGCCGGACCAGTTGAAGGCAGCCGTGGCGAGCTTGTCGCTCCACTTCTGCTGGAGTGCGTGGCGTCCACCCTCGGTCGTGAGGTTCATGAGGCCCAGCGTCTGCCAGCCGCCCGTGGAATCGCCCCCCACGTCGTAGCCGAGCTGCTGCGCGTCAGCCAGCGAACCGCCGACCGTGCGGTTGCCGAAGCTCTGCATGGCGAAGCCGGCTGCTGCGGCGATGGGGACGGCGTTCTTGCTGAACCACTGCCCCTTCGGCCCCGACATGGCGCGACCCAGCCCATCGGGGACAGACCGCCCTCCGATGATCTTGAGGTCGTCTCGGAAGGCGTAGTTGGTCGGCATGCGCGTGGCGACATCGCTCGTACGGGCCGAGACGTTCTTCTGCGCGAACTGCGCGATCTGGGCGAACCCCATGAGGCCGAGCGCCTGCTTGGGATTGGTGAGGAGGCCGGAGCCGATCATGAAGTCGCCGAGGCCCTGCTGGCCGTTGCCATCCAGGTCGAAGGAGGGCGAGTTGCGGCTGCTGCGGTCCGGCGGCCCAGGACGCTGCGGCATCGTGCGCTCTTCGTTGCGCGTGGTGCGGCGCTCGTTCTGCTCCGCCAGGGTCTGCATCACGATGGTCTGCTCGCGCAGGCTGGCCGAGACGGCGTTGCGCTTGGCGATGATCGCCTCGTCGTAGCGCGGCATGGCGTGCGCCGTGGTGTCCGGCTGACCGAAGCCCGCTCGATTCCGCCCGCGACCCCGGCGTCCCATGCTGGTGACCGACTGGGCGTGGCCGGCGAGCTGGTCGGCGTACGTCTCCATGCTGGCGGAGAACGTCGCCACGGACGTGGAGAATAGCGCCGTGATCGACGTGAGGCGGTCCATCTCCTTGTCCTGGAGGAGGCGGAGATCCACCTCGATCCGGTTGTCCGTGCGCTCAGCCATCTGGTGCGAAGCCTCTCAGTCGGGTATCATCACTTATGGAAGAGCACTGGAGCCGATCCCAGGAGGCACAGCCGGGATGAGCACTACCATCGACACCCTGTGGGCCGAAGGCCGCATCAAGCACGGACCGGACGGATTCCCCGTTCCCGACGAGAGCACGGGCGTTCTGCTCAACTGGCTCTGCGTCCTGCTTCTCATCTCTGGCGTCGGCGCTCCCATCGGGCTGATCGTCTGCTTCTTCGCCATGCGCGAGTGGGCTAGAGTTCGACGGGCCGGAGAGATATGCCGAACTGTGCGAGTTCTCGCACAGCCGAGCTGATGTCCTCGGTCGTCAGCGCACCCTTCGCCTCCTGCGGCACCTCGTAGCGTTCCATCCCGTCCGCGCCGATTCCCTTGGCGGCGTTCTCGAACATCTCGATGATGTCCTTGGCGCGCTCGGGGTGAGCCGCGATCATGCGCGACTTGAACCGCTCCTCCTCCAGCTCCAACTGGTCGCGGCGTTCGCCGGACAGCACGAAGTCCAGCGCCATGCGCTGGAGATGGTTCAAGTCACCTCGGAACAGCCCCTGGCGCTCCGCGAGCCGGCACAGGGCTAGGACTTCCGCCGACCCGCTTCGGATTTTCCCTGGAGCGCCGTGAAGGCGGCGTTCTGCTGGAGGACCAACGCGGAGTAGTGGTCGTAGACCATCTCGACGACGGGGTAGTACCAGCTCCGGGCGATGTAGTCGAAGTCGCGGCGGATGGCGTCGGTGACGCCGGACGGCCCGAGGGGAGCCGTGAGCGGCCTGCCGTCCACCGAGGAGATGCACGCCGCCGCGATGGCGATGGCGTACGCCTTGGTGGAGCCGAGGCGGCCCTCGTACTCCTGGACGATCTGCCCGATGGCCAGCTCCTCGCCCGCCTTGAGCGTGCGGATCTCGAAGCGGTGGCCCATGAGGTCGAAGCCCGAGGTCAGGTGACCCAGGAACAGCAGCCCCTCAACGGCGTCCGCCACCTCGGGCGGGAAGACCGGCTCGGGTGGCGTCTCGTCGGCGACCTGCTTGGGCTGCTCCGGTTCGGGAGCACCCAGCTCGGGCGCGTTGGCGAGGGGCGGCAAGTCCAGGAAGCCTGGGTTCCCCTCGAAGTCGGATCGCTCGGTGTCAGCCATCCGTTCCTCCTAGTTGGTGTGGTGTCAGTTGACGAACAGCGGCGAGCTGCTGGTATCGAAGAAGCGGACCGACCGGGTGTACATGATCGTCACGACCTTCGTGATGTCCATTGTCCCGATGTCGATGTTCTCGTCGTCACGGATGTCCGTGATCTTGCAGCCGAAGTAGGTGTCGGCGTACTTTCGCGCCGTGTTCCCCGCCTGGCTCGGCGGGTAGGTGATCTTGGTACACTGGATGCCGCCGCCGGCCGGGTCGATGGCCGCGAGGCGGATGAACACCTCGACGAGATCGTTGTAGATCTCCTGCTGGTTGAACAGCGCGCCGCCCGCGAACGAGTTGTCCGTGAGGCGCATGATGCGGTCCCAGACCTTCTCGTTGTACAGCTCGTACATGGCGAGCTGGAGCGTGCCGGGACCCTGGGCCGCCGGGGTGATGATGTCCACCGGGTACCGCTGGTCGAGCGGCTGGATCGGCACCGGGGCCGCGACGGGCTGCGGCGACTGGTGACCGATGGACTGGGCGAACCCGATGGGGTTGCCCTGCCAGTGGAACACGGTGAAGCCCGAGCCGCCGACGCGGGGCGTCGCAGGACCGCCCGTGATGGACGAGAAGCCCTGGTGTCGTGTGGGGATGCCAGCAGTCATCTAGCGTGCTCCGATCAGGCGGCCTGGGCCGACGTGTCCGTGGTGATGGTCCCGGTGCTGAGGTCGATGTTGAACTCGACCGAGACGTAGTTGAGCGGGAAGCTCGGCTTGTAGGAGAAGCGCACCTCGACCTGCGTCGGGTTGCTCTCGCTGAGCCGCGCCGTGAGGCCGCCGTAGGTGACGATGATGTTCTGGCTGGAGAGCGTCTCCAGGATGCCGCCGACCATCACCTGGACGGTGAACGGCGCGTTCTCGTCCGCGATGACCTGACCGATGATCTGGTCGTCGATGGAGCGCCGGATGAGCGTCATCATGTAGTGCTTCGCCCGGACCACGTTCAGCTCCCGCTTGGCGATGCTGGTTGTGTCCGTCGTGAGCGCATGCTTGATCTGGACGCCACCGTTGTTGCGGAGGACCGTCAGGCCGGCCGCGCCGTCCTTGAGTTCCTCCTGCGGGTCCACGATCTCGTTGACGCCCTTGAAGCCGACCAGGTACTTGCGCGTGAGCGGGGTCTGCACCGGGTAGCGGCAGAGCGTGCCGGCGAAGGCCGCCGCCGCGTACTGGCCGCCGACCGCGATCTCGCGGTTGAGCTGGTTGACGTACGCGAGCGAGCCGGGCGAGAGCACGACGAGCTTCTGGTCCGCCAGGAGCGAGGCCAGGGACCGGCGAGCCGCCTGGCTGCCCTGCCCCGGCGTCGTGCTGTCGGTGCCGATGATGCCCTCGATGTGCTGGTCGCTGCCCGCCATGTAGATGATGTGGTTCTTGACCGCGCTGGCGATGCTGGCGACGAGCGTGTCGTTGCTGGTGCCCACCGTGCCACCGACGCCGAGGATCGGCACGATGACGTTGACGCCCTGCGTGCGCAGGGCCTGGAGGGTGGACTGCCAGTCGTTCGCGCTGCCGGTCGGCTGGGCGTTCGGCGTGCCGGGCGCGAAGAGCGCCTGGAGCACCAGTTCGCTCGCGCCGTTGGCGAAGGCGATGCCTGCCGCGAACGAGAGCGGGCTGTTGACGTTGCCGGCGGCATCGAGCGCCGCGCCGTACTTGCGCTCGGCGTCGGCCGGCGACGTGACGCGCGTGGGCTGCCAGTAGTCGGCACTGGTCGCCTGGTACTCGACGCGCACGCGGATCTCGTCGTCCGTCGTGTTCATCGTGGTCGTACCGAGCGAGCGGCGGATGGCCAGGGTGAGGCCCGTGCCACCGACCTGGAAGTCCTCGTCCGTGCCGTTGACACCCTTGGTGTAGAGCGCGGCGGTGGTGAGGGTGCCCACGTCGTGACCGAGGTTCGGGGCGTTCTTGAGCACCACGTCCGTGATGACACCGAGGCCGGTGCTGATGGTCACGGCGGACGTGTTGTTGAGCTGGAACGGCTGATCGACGAGCTGCACGCCGTCGCGCTTGAAGTCCGCGTACACGCGCTGGAACTTCTTGACGACGGCCGCACCGACCTGCCAGGTGATCGTGGCGGTCTGCGTGCCGCTGCCCGCGATGGCGACATCGCCGACCGGGACGCGGCCCTTGCTCTGCACGACGAGCGAGTTGGTGACGGTGTTGGCGTCGAGGCCGTTGACACCGCTCGCGCCGAGCGAACCGTCAGCGAGCTTGCTGTACGTCCGGTCGAGCGTCACCTCGCGGGTGAAGGAGCTGCCCTGCGCCGGAGAGACGTTGTTCTCGAAGTAGGTGACGACCGTCTCGCCATCGGCGATGTCGGTCTGCATGGAGCGCGAGATGCGCACCGTGCCGTTCGAGATGTCGCTCAGGTCGAGCGTGTAGTCCCGCTGGCCGCTGGAGACGTTGCTCTCCAGGAAGGCGGCGGCGTTCGGGTCCTGTGCGTCGTACACCCGGATGGTGCTCAGGTCGGCGTACCCACGCGAGAGCGTGACCACCTCCTGGTCCACCAGCCGGATCACGTCCGTCACGTTCTCGAATCCACGCGACGGACCCACCAGGGCCACGGTCGTTGGGGCAGCCGTCGAGGGAGCACCGAAGTTCGGGCTTTCCAGCTCGCGGATCTGCACACCTGGTTCGCTGTAGGGAAGCGTCACGTTTTCTCCCTGGTTCGTGTCATCACTTACGCCCTCGGGGTCGGGGCGTTCTATGTGAGTTGGTCAATACCGCTCGGGAAGGCGTGCCCGACCACGATGTCTCGGTCGTTGAGGAAGTGCTTGATGGCGGGCGACACGGCGGGCAGCCCGAGGCTCACCGAGACGAGCCGCTCGCCCAGTGATGCGAGGCCCGGAACGCCGCTGTAGTCGAGCACGATCTGCGTGTCGGTGTACGTCGTGGCCAGCCAGTTGAGCCACACGTCCGACACGATGCCGATGAGGCCGCCGGAGTGGTAGCGGACGACGACCGGCAGGAACTCCTCCGTGATGTCGAATCCCACGCCGTTGATCGTGATGAAACCGTCTCCGTCGAGCGCCGCACTGTTGATCTGGACGTGGCCCTTGTCGTCCTCGCCCGTGACCGTGGCGACGCCCAACACGTCGTGCTCGTCGTACACGTCGCCGGGGCGGTCCCAGAACGGGTCGTCCTCCTGGTACAGCGGGAGCGACATCAGCTCGTTCATGTGCGGGTAGACGTGGACCGCCGTGATCGTGGCGGTCTGCGGGAGCGTCTTGCCCGGCACCTGGTTGTAGAAGCCGCCGTTGACCTCGATGGTCAGCGTCTTGGTGTACACCAGGTCGTCCTCGGATTCCCACGGCGCGGGTGACGCCGACTTGCCGCCGGAGCGGAGGATGTCCGTGTTGAGGTTGAGCTGGTTGAGCGCACGGAACCGGTCGAACGGATCGTCCGGGTCGCCGTACAGCTCGGAGAAGAGGTTGGCCTGGAGCGAGTACGTCGGCAGGTGGCCGAAGGAGAGCGTCTCGACCAGGGCGTCGTAGATGATGTCGCGGTCGATGGGCGAGAGCGCGTACACGCGGAAGTTGATGCGCCCCTTGAAGCGACGGTGATCCCACACGCGCAGGATGCCGTTGGGATCGTAGAACACCTCCTGGTGTCCGACGCCGGCAGCGCGGTTCTCGTCGTCCTCGAAGTCCACGATGATGCTCGGGTACTCCTGGCGCTTCAAGGGGTACTCCGTGACGATGTGCAGCCCCTGGAGCTGCTTCTCGCGGAACTCGTCGGTGAACACGCGAAGCAGGCCCTTGACGATGGTGTCCTGGACCATCTGGGTGAAGCGTACGACCTTGGGCTTGCGGATCGGCTCAGCCACGGCTCTCCCTCTCGTAGAAGGTCGGGGCGGGGTTGCGGATCGTGTCGCGGATGAGCGCGCCGAGGAAGTCGTTGTCCTGCGGGTCGGTCATCGCGTCCACGACCGCATCGGTGACGGCCTCGTCGATGCGTGGGTCCAGGGCGCTGGTGCCCATCGCACGCATGTCGATCTCGCCGATCTCGAAGCGGAAGCCGTCAGGCGAGCGGAGCCACATGATGGGCGACCACTGCTGCATCAGGATGAAGAGCTGCTGCGACCCCTTCTTGCGCATCTTGAGCAGCGTGGTGCCCATCGCCAGGTCGGTCGTGGCGGGATTGAAGAACAGGTCCCGGAGACGGCGATTCGCCCCCTTCACCGTTTCGGTGCGGAGGCGGTCCAGCTCCTTCTCGAAGTCGGCGGAGTGTGTCACTCGTCCACCGGAACCTTCATACGAACGTGTCCGTACTTCTCGATGATCTCCTCGGCCCAAGTCAGCACGTCTTCGACGCGCTGACCAGAGGGGTGACTGGAACACCATAACTCCAGGTTCTCGATTCGATTGTCGTCTCGCTGACCGTTGATGTGGTGAACCGTTTCGGTGGAATCCAACTCCCGTCCCAGGTGCTGCTCCATGACGAGACGGTGTTCACGCACGTAGCGGCCTCCGTCCCAGATCAGGATGTAGCCCTGCGCGTCCTTCTTCCATCCTCGCGCTGTGCGCGTGGGGCCGACTTCGCGCTCAGCGTCGGGAGATCCGTTGCGCTTCCATCGGCCATAGTGGGCTTCACAGTAGCCGTGTCCGTAGTTGGGACGGTCACAACCCTCGATAGAGCACTTTGGCTTGATGCGTCCAACAGGGATATGCTCTTGCGGATCGCCATGAGTTTGTAGACGACGATAATGAGCGAGACAGAAGCCCCGACCGTAGTGTTTCCTCTCGCAGGATGCTAAAGAGCAAGTCTTCATTCGTCCAGGCTCACTCTCTGTCTCACATGGTTTCGCGGGAGGCGTGCCATGTCGAAGGTCTGGCCGATGACGTGATCGACCGTGTTGCGCACGCGGCTGCCCCAGCCACGGATGGACTGCGGGTTGACGAGCTTGAGCTGGTACCGCTCCTTGGTCGCCTGGATGAAGGTGCCGTTCTGCTCTACCTCGACGTTGATGACGAGATCGTTGTCCTGCATCGCGGGCGTCCACGGCGCGAAGCCCTGGGCGTTCTGCGTCTGCACGATGGCACCCTGGTCGCTGATGCGGAACTGGTCCACCGCAGCGTCCGGCTCGACCATCCAGGTGAGCACCGAGGGGCCGTACCCCTTCCAGACCGGCGAGAGCTTGTCAGCACCGAGGTCTTCGTCAGTCGGCTCGCCGTCCTCGTCGATCCACTCGTCGTCGCGGCGCTCGACTGACGTGTAGCCCGTGCCGAAGCAGATGCGGCAGTCGGAACGCACCTGACCCCGGTAGCTGTTGTAGCAGGCGGGGCAGGTCTGTACCTCGATGACGGTCTTGGACGCAGCGAGCTGGAGCGTGTAGCCGTCGTCCTCGTCGTCGTTGGTGAACTGGTGACGCCACACGATGGGCTGACCCAGGCGCATGGCCATGTCCAGGTTCGATTGCCGCAGGCGACGGATCTCATGCGGGGTCGAGGGCGGCCCGAAGTATCGGCTGGCGACGCGCAGCATCAGGCGACCGCCTCACGGTAGCTACTGAACTCCTGCGTCGTTCGACGGCGATGGCAGTTGGCACACACGACATCACACTTGGCGATTTCAGCCTCGATCCGATGAAGCGCAACCGCCTCACTCACAAGCTGACTGACGTTCGCAACCTTGTCGCCTTGATGGTCGAACTCCAAAACGCGCCAATCGTCAACGCCACAGTCCACGCAGGAACATGACGAGAGGAAGTCGATCACGAACGCTCGGTTACGAGCACGCAGTCGGCGCATCTTACTGGCGTTTGTGTTCGCGGCCGTACCGCTCGATGTCCCCCACGCCTGACTGACCGCAGTGCGGACACGGTGGCAGTTCACACACACCACGTCGCACTTGTCGATCTCCGCCTGGATCGTCTTGATGGAGTAGGTGCCGTGAATCATCAGGTTCAGGTTCTTCTTCTTGCCGCGAACGTGGTCGAACTCCAGCACCACGATGTCAGTCTCACCGCAGTCCACACACGGATGGCTGCGCAAGTACTCCGCTGCCCAGCGGCGATTGCGGTCGCGGTTGTTCTTGACCCTCTGACGACCCTTGATCCGCCTCTCCTCGGAGAGGGGCTTGTACGTGTAGCCCTTCGCACGCTTGCCATAGCAGCCCTTGCAGTTCGGCTTGAACCCGTCGCGGTACCCCTTCGCCGGATAGAAGTGTTCTGCATCGAGGGGAAACTCGTCTGTGCAGATGTTGCAGATGCGGGTGGTGGCGCTCAATATGAAAACCCCCGACCGGCGTAGCGCGTTCGCATCGGGGTGGGCATGAGGCGGCCGGCCTTGTTGCCGACGAGCAGCGCACCGCGCGAGATGTCCAGCTCGGCGCGCTTCCACAGTTCGAGGATCGCGTCGAACTCGGGCTTCTCCACCTGGTAGATCTGGTTCCAGGCCTGCTGGTACCGCGTGCGATCCAGGTAGCCGACCGAGCTGTTGACGACGTTCGGCTGCTCGACGTACGAGCGCATGAGGTGCTTCACTGTCTCGATGAAGATGGCGTAGCCGAACATGGCCGCGCCGTCGCGCTCGGTGTAGATGAAGTTGTCCACGGTGTACGCGGTCTGCGGCTGCTGCGAGTTGATCCTCAGCAGCGCCATCGGGATGAAGTCCTTGAGCTTGTTCTGGTCGAAGTTCGCCAGCGTCATGTCGCGCAGCCACGGGCCACCCTGCTCGCTGTCGAAGCAGTCCTCCAGGCGCATCCACGCCATCTTGATCGCGTCGTCCGACACGGACGGGGTGTCAGCCCGAGCGAACACGTCCGCGACCTCGTAGGTCAGTGGGACGGTCTTGACGCGGTTGGCGATGCCGTCCTCGGTGTAGGTGAAGCGTGCGAGCACGCGGTAGTCGCCCTGGACCGTGTGGACGGCGCTGTCCACGGTGTAGACGGCCTTGCCGTCCTCGACGACCGTGCCGGCGTCAGCGGACACCGTGGGGGCGTTGGCGGCGTCACCAGGACGCAGGACGGAGAACAGCACCTGCTGGATGTCAGCCTGCGGGATGAGGCTCTCGCCCTCCGTGTCGTACAGGAAGGCCTCGATGGTGTGGGTGTCGTCGATGAACACCCGTTCGCGTCGGTCGAACCCGTACGGCATGCTGGTCCCTTCTCCTCGGTCAGCGGCGGGCGCTGGGTGGCGTGCCGGACTGCTTCATCGAACTCGTAGGGAACGACAGTCGTGGCGTGAGCCGATGCCCCTTGGAGGGACAGCCCCTCAGCCTGGAGATTCCCTTGCGGGCCGACTGAGGTCAGGTGCTGTCGGGCACCTTGGGGCGTGCCCTTGCTGGTTGGGTTGTCTTCGTCTCTTACGTCCGCGCCGCGAGGCGGATTGCTACCCGGCGACCGAAGAGCCGGCGGGCCAATCGCATGCCCCGGCTCGGGGCGCTGATGAGCTTGAGCGGACGCTCGCGGGACAGCTCGCTCTCCGCGTTCGGCTCGACCCACTCCAGGCAGGACATGCCCGGACCACCTGGGTCGCGGCCGAACGGGAGGCGCGAGTAGCGTGTGATGCGCGCCATGTCAGCCTCGGGTTCGCTGGACGGAGACGGGCTTGCGGGTGGCGTTCTGGACGGCCGCCGCGTTCGTGGACTGCTGGGACGCTGCGCCCATGCCGCCCATGCCCGCCGTCATGCCGTGGTCGCTGCCCGGCATGTTGGCGACGTGCGGGCCGACACCACCCGTGCGACCCTGCTGCGCTGCCTGCTGGGCCAGGAGGGCCTGCTGGGCGGCGGGGGACGCCTGGGCGTTCGCCTTCTCGGCGTACGGGTCCACGGTCTTGGCGACCACGTTCTGCTGCTGGCGCACGACGCGGACGTTCTGCTCGACCAGTGAGCCGTCCGCCATCGGCATGAGCGGCTGGCGGCCCTGGTAGCCGACCGGCGGGTACTGGCCCGCGAGGTCGCGCAGCTCGGCGTCCGTGATGATCTCGAACGTGCGGTCCAGGCCCGAGATGAAGGCCGTGTCGCTCTGGCAGTCGAGCGGGATGCCGGCGGTGTCACCTCGGACGCCACGCGGCTTCAACTCGATGCGGTACGGCTTCTCGCGGCTGCCCTGGAGGCGGAAGTGCTGCGGGACGCTGAGCAGGTTGCGGATGGTCTTGGGACCTTCCTTGGGCTTGCGCTGGCGCGGTGCCGGCGTCTCTGCCGCCTTGGGGGCGGCCTTCGCCTTCGTGACCGTGCGAGGCTTGCTCGCCGTGGTCTTCTTGGCGGTGGTCTTGCGGCCCTTCGCGGGCTGCTTCTTGCTGGCGGCCATGAGTGGCCCTCCTCTGGTTAGGTTCGGCGGTCGTCCATGTGCGCCTGTATCTCGTCCGCTGCATCCGTGCGGCAGGCCATTCGGTGTGGCACAACTTAGGCCTGCGGTGGCGGACCGAAGTTCAAATATCGCAACTAAGGGAGTACTATGCGTTACGCATGATTGCAGATCTGTCAGACCGGGTAGACTGCACCCATGACGAATCTCTGCACGCGCTGCGACAAGCGCCCCGCCTCGACCAAGCCGTACAAGGGCGCACCGCCCGATGGCCTCTGTCCAGCGTGTCGCTACGCTCTCAAACGCAACCCACACGCAGCGCGCCGAGTAGCTTCGGACGGGACCCAGGGCATGTCACAGGAGCAGCGGTTTTGGCGCAAAGTAAATAAGAACGGCCCCATGTCATCTCTCGGCACCCCCTGTTGGGTGTGGACCGGCCACCTGGACAAAGACGGATACGGGCGCTTCTGGTACGAGGGGTCCAACAAGGCGGCTCATCGGTACGGGTACCGCGTCCAGGTGGGCGAGATCCCCGAGGGCTTGCAGACGGATCACCTGTGCCGCAACAGGGCGTGCGTCCGTGGCGACCACCTGGAGCCTGTGACGGGCAAGGTGAACATCGAGCGTGGAGAGACGGGGCTTGCAAACGAAGCCAAAACGCATTGCCCTCAAGGTCACGAGTACACGGATGAGAACACAATGGAGTTTCGTCAGACGAACGGGTTCGGCTCGACTGGACGCCGATGTCTGACATGTCATCGAGAACAGTCGCGACGTGCCTCCAGGAAGTATGCAGCACGAAAGAGGGCCGCCCAAATGGACGACCCTCAATCGGACTAACTTCGCTACGCGAGGACGCTAGGTCCTACGCATAGTTGCCGCGCGTGGCGATGTTCGTGCGCACCATCGTGCTCGGGGTGAGCTGGCTGCCGATGTCGTTGTAGGCGTCGGCCTTGACGATGCGGGCGAGGCCGCGTGCGTTGAGGATGAGCATGCCGATCAGCTCGTCCATGACCCAGCCCTTGTAGAACTGCTCGACCTGGTGGTTCTCCTCCACGTCGAGGCTGTACATGACCGGCATGACGCCGACGTAGTTCGGGTCGGCGGTGAGGAACACCTCGCCCTGCGGCACCATGACGGAACGCTGGAGCTGGAACTCGCCGAACTGGGTGATCTTCTCACCCGCGACAGTCTTGTCCTTGAAGCCCCAGCCCGTGACGTTGATGTCCCAGGTGTAGAGGTCGCGCGCATCCTGCGGGTGGATGAGCACGCGGCTCGCTTCGAGCTGCTCGACCTCGATCATGGAGACGGCGGAGTAGAAGTCCACCGGCTCCAGCGGGTTGTTCGCACCGACGATGACGGTCTTCTCGCCCGTGTGTGCGGTCGGACCGGCGGAGATGCCGGTCTGGATGCCGCCCGTGGGGACGAGGCCAGCGTCACCGAAGTCGGTGATGGCCGTCTCCAGGAGGGTGATGAGCTTGAAGTCCTCCTGCTTCTGGATCGCCTGTCGGCTCTCGTCCTGCGCGTACTCCACCGCGTTCACGCGGAGGTAGTACAGGTCCTCCTTGCGGATGCGGGGGAAGGACGCCACGCGGAAGAGCTGCGGGTAGGCCTGCTTGCCCTCGAAGACCTGGATCTGGACCTCGGAATCCGTCGAGTTGAGGATGTACGCCATCCCCAGGTCATCGAGGATGTCGTACGGCATGAGCGGACCCTTCTCCAGGGTGTCCTCCTGGAGGACGTTCCGCACCATGCCCTCGTAGCGCAGGCGGATCTGGATGGGGCCGATCATGCCCTGGCCGAGGCGCTGCATGCCGTTGGAGCGGTCGGACAGGATGCTCGACAGGCGGGCCTGCTTCTGCTCCTTGTCCAGCGGCTCCAGGCCTGCCAGCTTCTTCTCGTAGTCGGCGGACGCGACCGCCTTGCGTGCTGTGAGGTGCATCTGAGTACCTTCGGTTCGTGAGTGAGTGAGTTGTCGCTTGGTGCTCTAGGTACTCAGACCAGGAGCTGGACGATGACGGCCTTGCTGGACAGCCGCTCGATCAGGCGGGCGGTGTGCCCGAATGCCTGGCCGGGGTCGGCGGGGGTGACGACGGCGAGCTGGCCCTTGGCGTTGGACCGGAGGTAGGCCTCCTTCTCGTCGGTGCCGTCCTCGCCGGCTGCTGCCGTGGCGAGGTTGGTGTCGTCGAACGCAGGAGCGAGCAGCTCCCAGTGCGAACCGACGCCGTTCCAGACGCCGACCTTGTTGCTGTCGCCGAGGTCGTCGAGCGGACCGCCGACGAAGTTGGCGAACAGGCCGAAGGCGCGCTCGGTGTCGGTGCCACCGGACACCTTGACGCTGCGGCCGACACCCTTGACGGCCACCATGCCCGGCAGGATCGCTGCGAGCGTGTTGCCGGTGATGCCGGTCGTCGGGGTGCCTTCGATGCCCTGGGCAACGCGGCTCTGGGTCGGGTCGAGCACCATGTCCACAGGGGTTGCCTGCGTCTGTGCGTACCGCGCCTGGAGGGTGCGGCGCTTGTGCGCGTTCTTGAGGGATGTCACTCGGAGCATGTTGATGTCCTCGTTGGTTCTGCCTGGAGCGCCTCCACCCGGCGGCCAGGACTTGGGGTTTGTGTGTTGCCCCTTACAGGAAGGCCCGCGCGTCCTCGACCGACTGGTCGGAGGACGGAGCGGCATGCTCCGTGGGGTCCACCGATGCCGTGCGTCCGCCCTGGAGGGACGGGATGCGCGTGGCAGCGGTCTTGTTGGCCTGCACCGGGCGGCGCAGTCCGGCCGTCCTCACTCGCGCGACCGTCGCCGACTGGGCTTCCACCTCAGCCAGCGACAAGTCTTCGAGTTCGGAGATCCTGTTGTGCTTGTCGGCCGGGGCGGTCAGCCCCAGCTCGATCTCGGCGTCCGCGAGCTTCACGCAGGCGAGTGCGTGTGCGCGACCCTCGGCACGGGCGGCCTTCACGCCGTCCTTGGCCGAGGGGTACGGCTCGTCGGTCACCGGGTCCGTCGTTCGGTTCGACGGGTTCCCGAAGGTCTTGGTGCCGTCCGCGACCTTGCTGTCGTCGGTGAGCGGCTTCTCCACGTCGATGGTCTTGGCGTGGTCCTCGTTGAGGATCGCCGCCGCGTCGTGCTCGCTGGACGACTTCACGCCGTCACCCTTCGCGGGGAAGGTGTCGTGCGAGACGCCGCTCTCCTGGCCGAGGCTGTCGCCCTTGCCATCGGTCCACGTCTCCGTGGCCGGGGCGGTCACCGTGACCGCCTTCTCGACGTTCTGGTGCTCGACGCCCGAGAGGGGCTTGTCCATGACACCGCCGACGCCATCGACCTCGACGCGGGCGTCGGGTGCGGTGTCGGCTCCGCCATGCGGCTTCGGGCCGTCTGCCGTGTGCTGCTGGTCTGCCATGTCAGTTGCTCCCTTGACGTTGCTCTCCACCGGTTCGCGGTGGTCCTCGACGGTCTGCGCACCCTTGGGCTTGTCGGAGGTCTGGCGTCCAGCGGGAAGCAGTGGCTTCTCCTGGACGTTGATTCGGCCGGGGCCGTCTCCGTCTGCTGCCGTGTGCGACATCCCGTTGAGGGTGTCACTGCTTACAGCGTTCGGGGTCGGATCGGTTGTAGTGCTCGATTGCACACCCATCGGACCGGCGGGTGCCGGCTGGGCGGATGCGGGGGTGGGCTGGTCCACGTCGGCTCCGGCCGGGATCGGTGTCCCCTCCTGGCCGGCGGCCTGGTCCTGCCGCATTTCCTGGTCCACTTCCTGGGCCTTGTCCAGGTCGGGGTTGTCGAAGCCCTCGGGCGGCTCCTCGTAGTTGCAGACGCCACAGACGCCATCCTCCATCGAGGAACCGCAGACGGGACACACCTGCTCCTGGCGGAGGGTGTTGACCTTCTCCGGGGCGGTCGTCATCTCGGACTGCGGCGGGTCGTTGTGGCGGTCAGCCGTGTGGGCCGTACCCTCGGCGTTGACCTCGGCCGCGATGTGTGCGTGGCGCAGGCTGCCGGGCAGCGCGAGCGCCGTGGTGTCAGCCGGATCGAACACGAACGAGATCTCGAAGAACCCGACCTTGTAGCAGTCCTCGTAGGACCGCTTCGAGGTCTTGGTCCCGTCCGGGAGCGTGAAGTCGTGCATCGCACCCTTGGAGCGGATGTGGTTGCAGAACTCGTCCGGGGTCGCCGCCTCGTTGCCGCAGTGCGAGCACTTCGACATCTCGACGTTGGCACCCATCGACACGCTGTCGATGTCACCCGCGATGATCGCCTTGGCGAGCTTCGGGAAGCGACGGGCGTCCACTTCGAGCAGCAGCTCGATCCAGGTGGGCGGGTTGTGCTCGGGCGGCGCGGAGGCGTAGTACGGATCGAGCGCCGCCGCCTTCTTGGTGTCCTCGACGTGGAGCTTCACGTCGGCCACGACACCACGCGCCCGGCTCGGGTCGTGGTTGTGGTGGTCCACGAAGATGGGCTTGCCCATGAACGACTTGTGGGCGCGCTCCAGCTCGCTGCTGGGCCACCCGTCGTGGTTCTTGTTCACGCGGGACGAGATGGCCCGCACGCGAACGTAGAGGTAGCCGTCCTCGGTCCGGTAGTCCGAGTAGTCGCTGTTCTTCTCAAACGACGCCAGAGATGCGTTGGCTACTCGCTGCTTGGAGCTACGGACGGACAGAACGTCCGCCTTGGCGTACTTGACCATCGTCATGATGCTGCTGCCTCCAGCACTCGGTTCCACTGCTCTCGCTTCGGAGCACTGAGGTAGGGGTACAACTTGCTCATCACGACATGCGCCTTGGCACCCATGACGCTCCAGTTGTGGATACGCTGGCCCTGTCCACGAAGACGACCCTCACCTACTGCTTCGACGAATCGAGCCAGCGGGCGAGGGTCCTTCTGGGACACGGTGAGCTTCGGGTAGAGATAGGTCTTGGGAGCACCGAACGCCAGCTTCTTGATCTGGCCCAGGGTTGTGCAACCCTCGCCATCGAAGAAGCCTGCTGCCCAGGCGAGTTCCAACTGCTCCGCGTCCACCTTGGTGTCAGCCCTTCTGGATCAGGACGCGCGCGACGTGCTCGCTCGCGAGCGTCTTGCGGTCGATCCGCTTGACGGTCCAGCCAGCGAAGGCCACGCGGGCCTCGTTGACGATCTCACCGTCGTTGAGCATGTGGGCGTCCGCGAGCTTCACCACGGCGGTGCGCCGGCCGGCGAGGCGCTCGGTGCCGTCCACCACGATGTGGGAGAACGACATGCCGCCGCCAGCGGGGCCGCCCGGCTTCTCGGGGACCGGCGGCGGGAGCGGGTGGTCCATCGGGGCAGCCTCGCCCGCGATGGGTGCGCCCACGTCCGGGAGGCCGAGCGGGTCGGCACCCTCGGGTGCGAGGGGGTCCTCGCCGAGCGCGTCGTCCGCGCCGGGGACCGGCACGCCGAGCTTCTCCGCGATGGCCGTCATGAGGTCCATGACCTCGGACATCTTCGGCTCCTTGGGCTTGTCGCCCTCGCCGTCGTCCTTCGGCTCGTCGCTGCCGCCCTCGTCGTCCGTCTTGTCCTCGGACGGCTCGTCGTCCTTGGGCTTGTCGTCGCCACCCTCGTCGGAGCCGCCGAAGGGGTTGCCGCCCTCGTCGTCCTTCGCGGGCGGGAACTCGGCGACGCGGACCGTCGCCTCGAACTGGCGACCGCTGCGCTCGTCGCCGACGATCTTGAGGTCGATGACATCGTGGCCAGCCTGCTTGAGGCTGGCACGGGCGGACGCCTCGCTGACGTTCGCGGGGCGGTAGAGCTTGTCGGTCTTCATCGAGTTCCTCTCGGGGTGCGTGTCACTACTTACCGATGGGGGTCGGGAATGGAATCCTGGTCAGACCGTGGTGACGTGTCGGACCTTGATGAGCGGGACCATGCCGACGTGCAGCATGCGGTTGTCGATGCCAGGCAGTCCGCTGACCGTCTCGATGACCGAGATGTCCACCGCTCCGGCGCTGCCCGAGGTGAGGCCAGGTGCGCCCTGGATCACGCCGGTCGTACCGGTGTCGGGCTGCACGGAGGTGAGGGGCTGCTCAGCCGTGTCGGGATCGGCGTCCGAACGCTTCTGGCCAGCGCCGGGGGTGACGGACAGGCTCGTCATGAGCTGGCCGCCGACACCGCCGTCGATGTAGGCCGCGTCGTGGTAGTGCTGGAGGCCAGCGATGCGGTTGTAGCCCTGGGACGCGCGCTTGGGCACGTCGCCGTACGGAAGGATGCCGTAGCCGTCGAGGCCGGACACACCGAACGATTCGTGGTACAGCACGCCTGCCGGCACCGAGAACTTCTGGTGGATCGCGGCGTCCGTCAGCTCGTACACCACACCCGCCACGCGCGTGCCGCCCGTGAACATGCCGCCGAGGTGCTTGTGGCTGAACGAGTGCTGGTGCCCCGGCACGATGTGCGAGTGGTCGGGCAGCCCGTGCTGGTGGTTCGGGACCTTCACCTTGAGCGACTTGACGTTGCTGCCGCCCTCGCCCTGGTTGGCCACGCCGTCGAACTGCACGATGCCGGGGGCACCCGACGCGAGGTCGGATGCGGTGCCGACTGCGCCGAGCGCCTTGGCGCGGTCCGCGCCCACCACGGTGCGGTTGAGCACCTGCGGAAGGCGGATCGACTGCGCCGTGATGCCGGGGAAGTGGTGGTTGCCCGCCGCGATGGTCTGGCCGTTCGCCAGCTCGTACCCCTTGGCCTGCCAGCCGGCGAGGTCGAAGGTGGTGCCAGTCGGCGTCCAGGCCCAGGCCAGCTCGCCCAGCTTCGGCCGCTCCTTCTGGAGCAGCGAGATGAGCTTGTAGATGCCCTTGCCCAGCCCCCGCTCAGCGAGCGGAGGCCAGGCGGCACCGTCAGCGGGCTTGCCCAGGATCGCGTCCAGGGTGTCCCAGTTGCCCGCCATCTCCAGGTGGGCGTACAGGTCCAGGTTCTCGTCCCAGACCTTGAAGCGGTCATTGGAGAGGCCCTGGGTTGGGTCAGACCATCGTGACATCAGGCGTTCTCCAGCCTCACGAAGCAGCGGATCTGGCTGATGTGGCGGCGGCGCTTGAAGACGCCCCCGCCGTTCGCCTGGCTGCCTCCGTCTCCGGCCGAGGTGTTGCCCTCGACCGTCTCGTACCAGCCGCCGCCGAGGTTGCGCACCACGAAGCCGATGTGGACCGCCTCGCCCTTGCCGAAGCCGAAGAGTGCGAGGTCGCCCTTGGTCGCGTACTTGCTGCCAACCAGGCGCAGACCGTTCTTGCCGGCCTTCGCGTCCGCCTCGACGTACGGGCAGTAGGCGTAGCGGAACTTGATACCCGCCTCGTTGAAGCACCACGACACGAACATGGCGCACCAGGGGCCGCGCATGCCGTACCAGTCGGAGTACTTCACCTTGTTCGAGCCGGCGGGGCGCTCGACGGTGCCGATCTGGCGCACCGCGATGTCAGCCGCCTTCTTGCGACGGGTGACGATCTCGCGCTCCTTCTTGGCCAGGGCGAGGCGCTGGGCGCGGCGGAGCTTGTAGGCGTTCGGCAGCGGCTTCGCGCCCCTCGACCCGATGGGGAGGAGGTAGGCGTGGAGGCCGGGACCGTAGATCCCGTTGATCTTGTCGGACGGGTACCCGATCCAGTACTTCGCCGACTTCGTGGCGGCGACTGACAGGGGGCCGTACACGCCGTCCACCGGACCCTTGAGGAAGTCCTGGCCGAGGCGGTTGTGCTTGTTGAGCACGTACTGGGCCAGACGCACCGACGACCCTCGCTTGGCGGGGGTCGTGAGGCCGATGTTCGCGGGGAACTTCGGGGCGGCTGGGGTTGCGGCGGTCGGTGTCATCGTGCGGCTCCTGGGGTCGGTGTGGGATGCTGGTCGCGCTGGTGGATCACCAGAGGAACTGGTCGTCCATGCTCGAACCCTGCGGGTAGTGCGTGCCCTTGAGGTCCAGGCGGTCGAGGTTGCGGGCCTCGCCCTCCTCGTTGATGAACTGGCGCTGCTCCATCGGGGAGAAGTCGGCCCCGGCGGTCACCTGGCCGGCGGGGGCGTGCCACGGCATGTGCTCGTCCGGCACGGACGCGATGCGCACGCTGGCTTCCTTCTCGACCGCCTCGGGCTTGTCGGCCTCGGACTTCTCGTCCTCCTCCGCCTTCGGCTCCTCGTCGTCATCGTCGTCCTTCGATCCGAAGGGCTTGGCGGCGTTCTCGCCGAGGTTCTCCAGGTTGGCGTGGCGCACGTCCTCGACGCGGCCGAGGTCGTCGGCCTCCTGGTGATGTGTGTCAGTCGGCGCGGGGACCTTGGAGGCGAGGTCGTTCTCCTCCGGGCTGGCGGAGTGCGCCGGCTCGAACTCGAAGCCCTCGCTCTCGATGTCCGCGAGCTTCATGTGGTCCTGCATGTCCATGCCGCTGGCGTGGAGCGTGTACGTCACGCTGTCGCCCGCGATCTTGTCGATGGTCACGCGGTCCGGGACCGTGTACTCCGCCGACTTCATGAGGTACGTCGCACCCTCGCGCAGCGGTGACCCCGCCGTGTCACGGACGTGGGCGTTGTCGTCGCTGTCGTGCTCGACGCCGCTCTCGTCCGGGTCCTGGCCGACCGCGCTGTCCTCCTGGGAGTGCGCCTCGTCGCCGTGGTGCTCCGGGACGTGGAAGTCGAACTGGTCGGCCGCCACCTTGGCGTGCATCGCCATGTCGTACATCTGGCTCTCGCTGTCCATCGCGTGTGGGCTGTCCATGAAGGGAGCGCCGCCCTGCTGCATCTCGATGCCGGTGCCGGGGTGCTCGGCGGCGTCCTCGCGCGGCTGCGGGACGAGGTGGTCGGTGTACGCCTTCTCGCGCTTGCCGTCCGGCCACATCACCACGACCGACGCGGCGAGGCCGGGGCGGTTGCCCTCGGCCTCCTCCTGGACGTAGCCCGTGCCCCGGTCGTAGAACTTCCAGCGGACCGGCGTGCCGGGTGACAGGTGCGCCAGATCGGCGTGCCAGTCCTTGATGTGGGGCGTCATGTCGTCGAACGCCTCGTCGGGACCCCAGCCGGCTGCCGCTGCCATCTGGAACTCGCCCGTGCCGACGCCCACGGCGCTGGGAGCCTCGCTGAGGCCAGGGGCGTACTCGCCGGCCGGCTCCGTCACCGGGTTGCCGAAGTCCACGTCGTGCTCGGTCGGGTCGAGCGTGGTGCCGGCGAACTCGTCCACCTGCGCCTGGGCCGCCTCGGCCTCCGCCTGCTCGGCGCGCTGCTGGGCGCGCTCGGCGTACTCCGCGTCCTTGTCGTCCCAGTACTTCTGGGTCGTCATCTGCGGCTTGAAGTTGCACTTGCCCTCGAAGCCGCTGTCCTTGCAGTAGTTCGCTCCGTAGTTGGACGGGGCGAACTGACCGAGGAGCGAGCTGCCGGAGATGAGGCTGGCGTCCACCAGGTCGTTGTGGGCGGGGCACATCTTGGGGCGGCGCGCCGCGATCTTCTCGATGGGGTCCACGCTGGATTCCTTGTGGTCGTGGTCGGGCTTGTCGGCGTCACCGCTGTGCTCGGCGCGGTAGCCAGGGAAGGCACCTTCGAGCGCCTCGTCGAGCTGACGGAGGATGGGGTTGGTCGAGCCGTCCATCTCGTCGTTCTCGGCGTACATCACGATGAGGGGCAGGTGCTGGTGGACCTGCTCCAGCGCGCCAAGCTGGACTTCGCTGAGCTGGGTCGCCAGCTCGCCGAGATCGAAGTCACCCTTGGGGTCGTTCTCGTCGGGACCCTGGTCCTTGGAGTTGCCGCCGTCAGCCGTGTCGTCCAGCTCCTCCGGCGCACCGGAGTGCTGCCGGCGGAAGCCCTCGGTCGCATGCTCCGGCATGCTGTCCTCGCCGTGGATCGGAGAGCCGAGGCTCTCCTCATTGGCTGCAAGAACACCCCCAGGCTGGTAGCCGACACTCGGGGGCGTAGTCGGACCCTGGTTGGTGTCGAACAGCCCCTTGGCCATGTCCATTCCGGCATGAGGACCGACGAAGCGCATGGCCTTGCCCATGAGGCCGCCGAGGCCGCCGCTCATGATGCCGCCACCGGCACCACCAGCCAGACCTGCCGCGCCGGCCGCCTCGCCAGCGGCGAGGCCACCCGCAGCCAGACCTCCGGCAGCCGCTGCGCCACCACCCGCAGCGGCAGCACCACCGGCTGCTGCGGCACCGCCAGCGGCGGCTGCTCCACCTCCACCGAGGAGGGGAGCTACGAGAGCTGCGAGAGGGGCCATCAGTTCACCTTGGGGATGTAGGGGAGCAGGTACGCGATCTTGGCGACACGCTGCTCGCGGGATTCGACCGTGAGGACCGGCTGGCGATGGCCACAGGAGTGGCACTGCGCTTCCTTGGTGTGGTTCGTCATGGGGTGCGAGCACTTCGGACACTCGTCGAGGTCCGGCTGGGACGCCAGGTGCTCTTGCTCTTCCAGGACGGTGTTGAAGTTGTCGGTCATGTCATTCCTTACGGCTGAGCGCAGGGAGGCTTTCCTGCTCGCCATCGTGGGGAAGGAGTTGTCGGTGGTCGCGGGATTGGGGCGGGGAACCTTGTCGGGGAACGGCCCCAGGTTGCGCTGCTGCGCCGGGCTTTCCAGCTCCTGCTGCTTCTCGTACTGCTGGTAGCCACACGCGACGCAGGTGCCGGCCTCGTCCACCAGGCCGCCGCAGTTCGGGCACGGACGCGCGCCGTGCGCGTGCATCACCATGTGCTCGATCTGGCCGGGCGTGTCGTTCTGCGGGACGCCCATGCCGGGGTGCGGTGCGTTCGGCATCGTGACGGGCTGGTCGTCTTCGAGGTTGGCTTCCTCCTCGTAGTGCATCCCCACGTTGTCCCAGTCGATGGCGTCCAGGAGAACGCCGCCGACCATGCCGCGCTCATCGACGTGGCGCGACGCGATCTCGCGCAGGCGCTCGGCGGTGTAGTGCCCCATCGAGATCTCCTGGCGCAACTCGCTGCCGAGATCGGCGTCGTAGTCCGCCGCGATGATGAACGTCGTCGTGTCGTCGGGGTCGAGCATGGCCAGCGTGAGGTGGGCGAGGATGCCCTCCTGCAACGGGTTCTTGGTCTGCTCGGAGTGGACCGCCGGATCGAACAGGTCGTTGTCGCCACCGGTCGCGTGACTGGCGTCGGGGCGGTTGTGCCCCGCCGTCTCCGCGACGACGTAGGTCTGGGACGAACCGTCCCAGACCATCATCTGGCCAGTCTCCCTGTCGCGGTAGGCCGGCATCTGCATGTCGGGCAGGTCAGCCATTCGTCGTGACGCTGGCCTTGATCGTGGACGAGCCGCTGTTGGCGTCGGCGATGAGGGCCAGGAACTGCGGCGCGAACGGCGACAGGTCGAAGCAGCGGCGCTTGCCGGCTGCGACCGAGAGCACCAGGATGGCGCTGTTGTCGCGCTCGACATACTCGAACATCAGAGCGGGGTCCGAGGGGACCGCGTTGCGTCCAGCCGACAGGCCGTCGTTGCCGGAGCACACCACGGTGAAGTCGATGGGCTGGCCGCCCGTGTTCTCGATGAAGATGGCGACATCGCTGGCAGGGCCGACGCTGACGACCTTGGACTTGTCGTTGTCCGCGACCGTTCCGTTGAACAGTTCGCCATGACCTCGGATCTTGCTCATGCTGCCTCACTTCGTTGGGGTCACCACTTACGAGTGAGCACCGGGGGCGAACTCAGCTCCAGGAGATGTCGTCCGCGAACACGCTGCCGGCGGTTCCGTCCGCCAGGACGACCAGCTCGACCGCCTCGTCACTCGGGCAGGTGACAGACGCAAGCGCCTGCTTCCACTCGGCCGAGCCGACGCTGGACACCGTGGTGGGCGGTGCCACCCAGTCGCCCATCCGGCGAATGCCCACCTTGATCGCCGAGCCATTCCACCCCGCACTGCGCCGGAGCCAGACCTGGATGTTGCGGGCCACGCCGCCCTGGCACGGGATGGGCCAGGACTGCTCCAGCGGGAGGGCGAAGTCGGTGGACGCGCTCGGCTGGAGTTCGACCGCCGGGGTGCCGACCTTGCCGCCCGTTGGGTTGCGCAGCACCGTGCCGTAGCCGTCGATGCGACGGTGGTCGCCGGCAGTCGTGTTGTGGCGGTCGAGGTTGATCGAGCCGCCACTCGAAGCCGAAGCGAGCGTGGTGAAGTTGCTCACGGCGCAGTCCGAGATGAACAGCGGGCCGTACGCCGCGCTGTACACCGTCGTGGCGTAGTCGAACGCCACCTCGGCAACCCGCGTACGCCCACCGTTGCCCGCCACGCCCGTGGACACGCGGGAGACGGCACCACCCACCACCGTGTTGATGTCGCCGCCCGAAGCCTGGATGCCGACGTTGGCGCGGTAGACGTTGAGGTTGTCCACGCGACCCTGGCGTCCGGCCAGGACGATGCCGTAGTTGGTGACGCCTCGGACCGACACGTTCGCGTTCGCGTTGGCGTACCCGACGAGGTACGGGCCGGACGAGCCTCCGGCTGCCAGGAAGTTGGTGAGCGTGACGCGCGTGCCGGTGAGGTACGCGGCGTAGACGCCGGACGAGTGGCTGCCGCAGTCGTTGATCGTGATGTTCAACGTCGAGGAGTTCGAGATGTAGAAGCCGTAGCCGAACCGGTGGAGGTGGATCTTGCTCACCGTCGCGTAGCTGTTGGCGAAGCTGAACGTGCCGTTGCGCGACGCGCCCGACACCCAGAAGTGGGTCTGGCCGTCCTGGAGACTGGTGCTGGTGTTCCAGCCACCCGTGAGGAGGATGGGGCTGCCGTTGGAGCCGGCGGCCGAGATCTGCTGCACGGTGGTCGTGGGCGACGCGGGCGAACCCACGTCGAACGGGTCGAGCCGCACGCTCGCGGAGGCCGAGGACGAACCGGCGTAGGCGAACGCCAGCGTGATGGTCGCGGGCGTCACCGAGGCGACTTCCCACCAGCCATCCGACCCGTCTGCGGTCTTGGAGATCATCTGGCGCGCGGAGAGCACGCCCGTGAGGTCGGCGCTCGTCGTGACGGTGGTCGAGCCATCCGTCCAGGTCAGCGTGCCGGTGAGCGCAGTCGTCGTGGACTTCGCCACGCGGATCTCGTCACCAGCGGTCGGGGTGACGGCGGAGATGTTCTTCTTCGCCGTTCCCCAGGATGTGCCTGCGCCTGCATCGTTCGCGGCGGAGGGGTTCACGTACCATGTGGCCACTGGGCAACTCCTTCGGTGTGGTCACCACTTACCGGGTCGATCAGACCCGGAAGGCCAACCCCTCGTCCACGAATACCAGCTCGACGCGACCCGATGGCGTGAACACGATGTCGGGTTCGCCCCGCCTGGTTTCGGAGACGGGCTGGCCTGGTCGGATGAACTGCTCGTACGTCACGATGTCGCCACGACCGAGGGCGGTGGCCACGTCCACTACCACCGCTGCCTCGACCAGGGAGGGAAGGCCGACACCGATGGCGGTGCCCTTGTCGAGGAACGTACGCTCGGACGCCTCGACCTGGTGCAGGACGGATGCGATACCCACCACGGTCGCCGCGTCGATGCGGTCGCGGGCGTCTGCCGCCTCGATCAGGGCCTGGCCCGCGACGGTCGCGGCGTCCTGGGTGTCCCGACCCGACACCGAGGTGGGCGCTCCAGCTCCACTCACACGCGCGGCGTCCTGGAACTCCGCTACGTCCTGACTGCCGATGACGGCTTGCCCCGCGACCGTAGCGGCGTCCTCGTACAGGTGGTCGGAATCCTCGCCGGCCGAGATGGCTGCCTGGCCCGTGACGGTGGTCGCGTCGATGTAGTCGCGGAGCCGACCCTCGGACCCGGAGATCTGCGCCGAGCCTGTCGCCGTGGCGGCGTCGTGGATCGTGGAGTTGTCCACCGGCCACGGGATGACGGCACGACCACGCACGCGGGCGTCGTCATCGAAGCCCGCGCCCTCCTGCTGCGTGATGATGATGGCGACACCCTCGACGACATCCTCGTCGATGCCGAGCTTCTCCTCGATGTCGGCAGTCGGCTCAGCGACACCAGTCGTCACGGCGGCGTCGTTGATGATCGCGCTCTCGACGCCCGAGATGGCAGCCGCACCGACAGCGGTGCCCGCGTCCGCGAGGATCTTCTCCTCGTCGGCATCCACGACAGCCGCACCCAGGGCGAGGCCGGCGTCCACCGAGAGGGTGATGTCCGCGCCGAGGGGTGCAGCGACACCAGGGACTACCGAAGCATCTTGGCGAACGCGACCTTCGTCCGCAGATGGGGCACCGGAGCCAGTCGCGGTGCCCGCATCCACCAGGGTCGCCACGTCAGTCGCCAGTGGGGCGGCTGCACCCGTGGCCGTCGCGGCATCGAGGCTCTCCCTGGTGTCCACCGCCGAGGGCGTGGCGGAACCGGTGACCAGGTTCTGATCGACGGGGAGGAACTGCTGGCCCGAGAGCGGGACCGCGACACCGAGCGCCGTGGCGCTGTCGATGGTGGTGAGGATGTCGCCCGCCGAGGGGGCGGCGACACCAGAGACGGTCGCGGCATCCTGGCGGATGCGATCCTCCACCCCCGAGGGTGCGGCCGATCCCACAGCGACGCCTGCGTCGATGAGGGTTGCGGTGTCCGTGGCACTTGGGACTGCGGAGCCAGACGACGTGCCGGCGTCAACTGCTCGGAACTCCTGGGCGGCGGACGGTGCGGCAACACCGGTTGCAGTCGTGGCGTCAACGTCCACGACAACATCGGCTGCGGTTGGAGCAGCGACACCGAGCGCGACCGCCGCATCGACGAGGATCGGTGCTTCCAGGCCAGAGGGGGAGGCTGCGCCACTCGCCGTGCTCGCGTCCACGGAGGTTGCGCTGTCAGTCGCCGTAGGGGCGGCGGCTCCTGGGACGACTGCGGCGTCCACCCAGATCGCGGTGTCAGCGCCAGAGGGGGCACCGGCACCGGTGGGCGAACTGGCGTCTGCGAAGATCGGCGCTTCGGCGCTGGAGGGGGCGGCTACACCGAGTGCGGTTCCGACATCCGTTCGAGTGGCCACATCGACCGCTGACGGCACGGCGCTGCCAGCCACCACGCCTGCGTCTGCGTAGATGGCCGATTCGACACCTGCGACGGCAGCGACACCTGTCGGCGTCGAGGCGTCTGCGAAGATGGGTGCATCAGCGCCCGAGGGCGCAGCAAGGCCCGTCGCCGTACCGGCGTCGATGCGGAGGCGGTTCTCGACGGCAGAGGGGGAGCCAACGCCGGTAGCGGTGGCGCTGTCGAGGTACTCGACGCCCGCGTTGCCGTACGTTGCCCCACCGGAGCCGTAGCCTACTCCTGCTGGTCCGTATCCGCTCATGTCACTGCTTCCCGACTGACATCAGTACACACCCATGTAGGGGATGGTGCCGCTGTTGACTATGGCTGACACCAGAATCGACGACGGCAGGTCCGTCTGAGCTGCAAGCGTGCCTGCGCGGAAGTGGCCCGTGCGGCCGAGCATCAGGTTGTACAGGGCACCAGGAGTGCTTCCGCCAACCGTACCCGAGCGAATGGGTACGCTCGGCGCAGTCGTCTGGGCACTTCGGCAATACAGGTAGGCACCGTACAGACGGCCGGCCGCCGCGACATAGGGCGTGGTGAAGGGGATGAGTTGCGCGGCATTCGTGCCACCCTTCCAGATGTTCGCGTTGTTCGCGCTCTCGGCCACCTTCGTCAACGTCGTGCCGTTCGAGGTGTAGAGGCCCACCTTGTTGTTGTTGTTCCCGGTGAAGTTGCCATTGGCGGCAGTGGGAACGACCATGCCTGTCAATGTCGCACCCGCTTCGAGGCAGATCAGCGACAGCTCCAGCGACTGATCGGCCAGGGAGCCGTTGCCGGCGGTTTGGAAGCTGGAGATGCTGTCGAGGGGGTCGAAGTTCTCCGCCTTGATCGAGCTGATCGCTCGACGGAGCAGTGCCATCTGGGTTGACGCCCCGGTGGGACCGGTTGCACCAGTGTTGCCGGTCAGACCCGTTGGACCTATGCCTCCCCTGGCTCCCGCCGGCCCCTGGAATCGCACAAGCCACGATCCGTCGTACTCACGAAGAACACCCATCAGTAGCATCCAATGAACGGGAGTTCTGCGCCTGTGGTCACGGCACTCATGGTGATCGAGGAAGGCAGGTCAGTCTGGCTGGCCAGGTACCCCATGCGAAACTCGTTGTTGGTCTTGGCGGCGAGCTGGATCGCTGTGCGAACGGCCGAGCTGATCTGCATTCCATACAGCTCCGGCGCACTCGTCTGGGCGCTGCTGTTGTACAGGAACGCGCCGTAGAGCAGTCCGACTGACGCAGCGTAGGGCGCGGTGAAGGGGACGCTCTTGAAGTCCGACGCCGTTGACCAGATGGTGCTGTCGTTTGCGCTCTCCGCCACCTTCGTGAGAGTGGTACCGTTCGAGGTGTACAACCCCACCTTGTTGTTGTTGTCAGCCGTGAAGTTGCCAGCGGTTCCTACGCAGAGACGCATTCCGGTGATGGAGGATGCGACGGGCAGGTACATCGCCATCAGATACAGGCGACCATCGACGATGGGGTTGCCGCCGAAGTTCCCGTTGAAGAACTCATCCACGTTCTGACACTTGAAGGTGGTGACCGCCACCTTCGCTGCATCGGATGCCGTGTAGCCAGTCGGCCCCGTGTCCCCCGTATCTCCGGTTGCCCCGGTATTGCCGGCGATGCCGGTGTCACCCCTGAGTGCCACGGTGGCCGGGACCCACAGGCCTGATTCGTATCGCTTGAGCATCAGTAGCACCCGCCCCAGAACTGGTACATGCCGACACTGCCACCCGTGATGGTGACGTTGGTCGCTGGAATCGACGCCTCGAACACGCCAGCGGTATTTCGCTGACCCACCCAGAAGTAGTTGGACACCCTCGCCGATTCGCGGTAGTTCTTCAACGACGCCGAGGTCCTCTTGGTGGGCATTGTGGGGGCGGTCGTCACGGCCGAAGCTGACCAGAGGGCGGCGGCGTAGTAGTAGCCAGGCTGCGCAGCGTACGGTGTGGTGAAGGGAATCGCCGTCGCGCTGGCCGCTGCTGCCGTCCAGATGCCGCTGTTGTTGGCGCTCTCGGCGACCAACGTGAGCGTCGAGCCGTCTGTCGCGTACAGCCCCACCTTGTTGTCACCCGAGGGAGTGAATACACCCTGTGCGCCGAGCGGGACGATCATCCCAGTCAGCGTTTCGGGACGCGGGAGGTACATCAGCGAGAAGTTGATCGCGCCGTTGACCATCGCGTCGCCGGAGCCGTTGTCCGACTGACCGATGTCGTACACCTGCATCAGGATGCCAGTCTCGCGTGCGGCGGCAAACGCCGCGCTCTGCTCCCCCGCGATCCCGCGAGGGCCGACGCCCCCGGTGGCTCCCTTGAGGCCCACTGGACCCTGGTCACCCTGTCGGCCCGTGACCGCCTCCCAGCCAGTGCCATTCCACAGTTTTGCGATGGGCATGGTCGTCTCCTACGCAACCCGGAATCGGACACTCGGTGCAACCACGTTGGCCGTGAGATCCGCCGTGGTGAAGGCAAACGTGGAGGGTGCGCTTCCGAAGGTGACAGTGCGTCGGATGACCGTGACGAAGTTGGTGGCGTTCAGGGCCGAGAGGCCCAGGTTCGGCAACGACGCGATGGGGATGCCGCTGATGGTGGGGGCAGCCGAGTAGTGAACGCCGACCCAGTAGATCTTGCCCGCCTCAAAGGTGAAGGAGAGCGTGACCTCCTTGCCACCCGTAGAGGTGGTCGCCATGTTGGCACTCTCGTACACCTTGGCGTCGGGCATTCCATTCGCGCCGGCTTCGTAGATGAGCACGCGCACGTTGGAGCTGCTGGCCAGCGTGGTGCAGTTCACGCCGATGCGGTCGATGGGGAAGTCTTCGCTGGGCGCGAACGGCGACAAGTCGATGCGGTTGGAGGCTCCCGCGATGGTGCCGTGAGCGGTCGAGTGCAGCGACGTGTCGTAGTAGCGACCCGTGATGTAGTCACCCGCGTTCGGTGATCCGATTCGGGCTACGGCGTCAGTGCGCCACTCGGCATCGCTGTCGATGCCGGAGGCCTTCACCAGGATCTGGTTGATCGTGCCACCCGGAGGGAGGATGCCCTCACCATCATCGCTGGTGTCCAACCACAGAACCGAGGTGTCAGCCGGAGGTGTACTCTGTGCCACGACACCCGAGGGGCCGGTGGAACCGGTGCTTCCCGTGTCACCCGTAGCGCCATCCGCTCCACGCAGAACGATGGGGTTGGGCCACGCGCCGCCGGTTTTCGGCCCGTAGAGCAACGGCTCGTTGAAGCGCCGCAGCTTCTGGTCCTTGCGCATGGCGATACTGTCGAGGTAGTGGACCTCTCCCGCAGCCGCCGCCTGCACGATGAACTGGAGCTTGGCCCACACAGCGCCGGAGGGGATCGTACCGAGATTGCGGTCGGTCGTCCAGGAGATGTTGTCGTTGTTGCGGTAGTCGCCGTCGTAGTCGCCGGAGATGTACCCGAGGCCGGAGTTGAGGTAGTCAATCTGGATGGTGGTCGTGCGCGGGGTGGCTGCGGCAGCTCGGAAGGACGCGACCGTGAGGAAGTCCTCCAGCGCAGTGACGGGGACGAGCCGATGCGCGTACATGGTCCCCGTGGCGGTGGCCGTCAGCGTCATCGCATAGCTGCCGTCTGCCGCCTGGGCATTCGAGACGCCCAGGGTGCAGTTGACAGCAGTCCAGCCAGACGGAAGGACGCCTCCCTCGAAGCCCTCGAAGTAGTACGCGCCGCCGGCCTCGTCGAGGTAGTAGTCGCCATCGACGCCAACACCACCACCTGGCGTTCCAGCGCCTCGCAGGATGCTCACCCCATCGGGGATGACGAGGGCGGCCAGGCGGTCAGCGAGCGTCGCCTCGGACCCGGAGGGGTTGAGGCCCAGTTCCGCCTGCATGGCGTTGATGGCAGACGCGAGCGCGTTGTGGTGCGCAGCGTGGTCGCCGACGTTCGTGGTGGTGCCGCCATCGGCACCCGTGACCATGTTGGTGTCGTCCTGCTTGTCAGCCGGGAGACTGTCGTACGAGCTGGGGTAGGCCACCTTGTCCTCCTAGTACTTGACGTAGAAGTGGAATCCGACCGAGGGCGGGACGTTTTCGTGCGAGGCGTTGCCACCCTGGGCGTAGATGGTCACGCTGGCGTTGTGCGAGTGCGTGCCCGCTGCGTCAGCCGAGCCGGAGTGCGAGTGTGCGCCTGCGCCGTTGGTGCCGGAGCCGAGGTTCGTGTTGTTGTAGCGGTTCGAGCCAGCACCGCCACCCTGGACAATCGTGCCATTCGACACGATGTACGTCTGCGTGGCATGCGAGTGGTCACCCACGCCGTTGATCGACAGGTTGTGCGAGTGGTAGCCCTGCGCGTCGGTGCCGCCGTACAGCGTGTTGGCCGCGTACGCCGGGTTGCCGCCACTGACGGTGTAGGGCGTGTGGTCGTGCGCCGCCATCTCCGCCACGGTCAGTGCATGCAGACGCTCGCCGAGGATCTGACCTCGGGTCGTCATGCGCGTGTCGCGGTCGTTGGTGTTCGCCCCGGCCGCGCTGCCGGAGTACTGGTTGAGGTTCATGATCCCGCGCCCGAGCACGTCGGGGCAGAAGAACGTCGTGGAGCCGTTGCCGTTGCAGACGGACGGCTGGATCTGCGCCGTGGACTGGAGCGACCCGCTGAAGTCCGTGCGGATGAGGTCCCAGAGGCGCTGGTACGTCGTGCGGGAGTAGCCGCCGCCCCCGTTGCCGCCCAGGCCGTCCAGCGGCAGGTAGCCCGCCGGGGCAATCGGCGAGAGCGAGGCCACGACAGTGCCGGTCGGCACGCCCTGGTTGAAGCCCGCGCCCAGGAGCTGCCAGACCGATCCGCTCCAGCGCCAGATGCCGCCGTCGCCGTCCGTCTGGAAGTAGGTGATGCCCGCCACGTTTGGCGTGGGCGTCACGGGGCGGTTCGTGAGGGTGCCGGCCAGGTTGATGAGGCCGGGCATCGCGTCGAGGCGCGCGGCGACGGTGCCGGACGCGCCTCGGGGGTTGGTGCCCAGCTCAGCCTGGATGGCCAGGACGGCCGCGTCCACGTTGTTGTGGGCGGCTGCATGGGCGGACGCAGATGCCGTGGCATCCACGAAGTTCGTGGGCAGGTTCGACACCGTGTCGAGTGCGCCGGGGTAGCTGGTAGGCATCTGTCACTCCCGAGATAGGTAGGCCAGCATCTGGTCGAGCCGATTGCCCTGCTCCAGGATGCCGAGGGTGGTGTTGCACTTCATGCAGAGGAGGCCTCGAACCTCACCCGTGGCGTGGTCGTGATCTACCGCGAGACGGCGACCTGACGCACACCCCTCTCCGCAGATGGCACATGCGCCACCCTGCGCCGCGAGCATCTCGTCGTACCGCTCGGGCGTGATGCCGAATCGGTTTCGGAGACGCCGCGTGCGTTCCACGTCTGACTGGCGACCCGCTGTCGCCGCCTTGTTGACACATGGCTTGCACCTCGCCCTACGCCGACCGCGCCCACGGAGGGAGAAGGCACTCTCGTCCTTCTCCTCGCCGCACGGTCCGTTGCAGATCTTGGTGGCCATCATGTCTCCGAGAAAACGTAGGACGGCTGCCCCTGGCCCACACCGAAGACCGTGGGACAGCCGTCCACTGTTGGAGCCGAAGCTCCGATGCTTGCGCCGCGCCTGTGGCTCAGGTCTGGCGGTACGTCGGCGTGATGCGCTCCGTGTCGCCGTTGGCGAAGGTTCGCGTTGCCGCCGTGTCCGCTCCGAAGAGCGCGTTGTCGTGGCTGGTCACCGTCGAGCCGGCGACGAACCAGCAGTTCGCGCCGTTCGGGTTGGGTGCGCCCGTGAACACGAAGGACACCTGCGGACCGGTCGTCTGGTACGAGTTCGACACCAGGGTCGAAGCCGGCCAGCCGGTCGTGTCGCGGAGGATGCCCTGGCGTGCGTAGCCGTTGGCGGCTGACGTACCCAGCTCGATGATGCCGGCGAGCACCGACGCCTTGGTGAGCGAGCCGATGGCCGTCTGGCCCATGCCCACGCCCCAGGCGTTGGTGACTGGCGTCGTACCCGGTGCGGGTGCGATGCGGTCCGTCTGACCGCTGGGCGAGTAGGCGGTGCCACCCTGGCCAGCGAGCCACACGTCGATGAGCGAACGCTCACCCTTGTTGAAGAGAATCGCAGCCATGTGGCTACCCGTCCTTTCGTGTCCCCACGGCGTGGGGGTGGTCGTTGCTTATCTGCTTGCTCCGGGGCCTATTCCAGCTCGGAGAGGTCGATCTCCTCTTCGGCATCCTCGCCGTTGAGGAAGGAAGCCTCGTCCTCGTAGAACTTGGCTCCCTTGATGAGGTAGGCGGCGTTGCCATCGGGTCCGCCCGGCTCGCCAGCGTGGTAGCGCCGGTTGTGCTCCGCGACGAAGCCCTTGACGGCCTCCTCCGAGGGGTTGGCTCGGATGACGAGCGGCTCCCCGACATGCGTCTCCAGGACGGCGACGCGGTTCTCGTTTTCGCTCATGGTGTGGCTCCTCTACTACAGGTGTTCGTTGACGAACTTGGGCGTGACGTGGTGCATGCTGATCTGATGACAGGAGCCGCCCTGCTCCGAGCCATCGGTGAACACCACGAACCATCGGTTGGGGCGGAAGCCCCACTGCATCTCGGGGCGGCTCTTGTAGACCGCCTCCGCGAGGGCGATGGGGCCAGTGGCGATGCACCCCATGCAGAAGCCCGGCACGGGGCCGGGCGTGTCGCCAGTCGAGACGAAGGCGCTCTTGGTTTCGGCGTTGTCCTCGCGCAGGTCGAACTTGACCTCGCGGACGTGGTACGTCGCCTTCGCCTGACATCCGAAGCCTTCGCGCATCCAGCAGAACTCCTGGCGCACCATCGCCTTGCCGGCGAGGTCCTGCTGGCGGCGCTCCTCCTTGATCTTGAAGTGGGGCAGCAGCTCGGTGTCCATGAGCGCCCCCTGGGTGACCTGGAGGATCTGGTCGCCCTGCTTGAGCGTGACCTTCTTGTCGCGTACGTCCGTCATGGTCACCAGCCCGTGTTCCGGTCCGACCAGGCGATGCCCTCGCGGAACTCGATGTGCTCGACCCGTGCGTCCGAGGGACCCAGGGCGACGTGCGAGAAGCGGCGGACGGTCCAGGAGGGATCGCTCTCGGCGACACCAGGCGCGGCCTGGCCGACGTAGCGGGTCTGGAAGCCGCCGTTGACGACGTAGTAGTCCAGCTTGGTCTGCTGCTGGACGTTCTCGTCACTGACCGGGTTGATCTGGCCGGGGCCTCGCTTGCCGAAGGGAATGCTCTCGAACTCGTCGTCAGACAGCGCGACGGTACCCCCAACGGGGATGGTCTGCGCAGGACGACCGTTTCCCCTCACGGAGATACGAAAGTCCTTCGCACTCTCGTTGCGAACGACCACCGGCATTAGGTCCACCACTCCCAAGCCGTGTGCTCCAGGAAGTGACAGTTGGCGCAGAGCAGGTCGCACTTCTGCGCCTCGGCGAGCACCACTTCCCAGGGGTACTTCTTGCCGGAGCTGAACACCTTGGCGCTGATCTCGAACGACTTGGCACTCGGATCGCGGTGGTGGAACTGGAGTGCGGCGGGATGGTCGAAGCCACAGACGACGCACTTGCCGCCGAGCGCCTCGATCACGCGCAGCTTCCGCTGGAGAAGCCGCTCCGAAGTGAGCTGGGCAACGTGGTCACGATTCGCTGCGTACGCAGCGCGGCGCTTGGCGCGCTCTTCGGTGACGTTCGCCTCGTAGCGCGCCTTGTTGTAGGCGGCGAGGCGCGGCTTGTTGCGCTCCCTCCACGCCTTCTCGCGCGCAGGGTAGCGATACACCTTGGCTGGTGCTTCGCTCATCTACAGTTCCTTCGGTGGATCGGTCCCCGGCGGGGTCAGTCCGCCCCAGTGGGGCGGTCGCAACTTACGCGCTCGGGCTGGGTTGGAACGAAGTAGTTGCGGGTACCGATGTTATGGTGTACACTGAGGGTACACACCGAACTGGAGGCCCACCTTGAGCAAGACCACCGTCCGACCCCCGCGAGTGACCGGCGACCCGATGTACCTCGGCGTCGATCTCGCCAAGGTTCTGACGAAGGCTCGGGGCTTGCCCACCGCCGCCCGCCTGCGCTACACGCCGAAGCTCATCATTCGCCGGAGCCAGACGAAACGAGAGACGACCGCCCATGCCTGGAACGACGGTCGGATCACCATGACCATTGGGTACGACGCCTCGATCCACGACGTGATCGGTACCATCCTGCATGAGGTGGCCCATCTGATCTGCTGGGCGTCCGGGGTCAGCTCCGATGACAGCAGCCGGTCGTTCGCCCGACGATGCCACGACCTGCATGACGAGTGGAACCGGCGCTGGGGCAAGCGTGTCGCCCTGGTGGACCGCCACCTGACCGGCGCGTACGCGGGGCCTTCCGGTTGCCGCGACTACAGCAAGTCCGCCGTGCCGGGCTACCTGGGCGTCAAGCCGCCGACCAAGGTGACACGCCTGGACGACTGGAGGAACAAGAAGGCCTGGGGCCTCCTGGAGGCGCTGCACACGCCCGAGCGAGAGATCCGGGTGCCCGGCACCCTGGCGGACGACATCCAGTGCCGGTACGTCGATCCCTTCGATGGCGACGTGGAGGAGCAGCCCGAGCGCGCCCAGTTCATCTACCACTGGGAGCAGGGCCGCTCCCGCAAGGTCGGCAAGGGCAGCCAGTACGTCTTCACCCTGCCGAACGTGGAGCTGCTCCGCGAGGCCCTGGACTGGGTGCTTGACGGGTGGGAGGACCAGGCGCTCTCGGAGCGCCAGGCCATCGACCTGGTGGAGCGGCTCGCCGCCAGCTAGGCTATAGCTCGGCCCTCAGCCTGCGACGGCAGCCTCGTCCTCCTGGGCGGGGCTGTTGTCGTTGAGGCCGACGATCCGGTCGTACACGCGGATGCGCGCCTGCTCCTGGACCTCGGGCTTGGCGAGCTGCTTCATCTCGATGCGCACGCCGCCGTCCGCGTAGACGAAGACCTCGCCCGCCGCCACGTCCGTCTCGTCGAGGTCGGCCGTACTCTCCATGCTGGAGATGTCGAGGCCGTGCGACTTGAGCAGGTCGTCCAGCATGTCCGTGTACTTGCGGTTGTGGTGCCAATCCTCGATGAGCAGCTCGCCCATGTAGTAGACGAAGATGTGGTCGGGCTTGCGCTCGGCACCCTGGCGCTTCGGGACGTTCTGGAGCTGGGACTGCTGGCTCGGGGTGAGCTTCATCCACTGCGGCGGCAGCGGCGCGGTGTCGAGGCCCGGCTGATCCATCGGAGTGCCGTCCTTGGCGTCGAACTGGTCCTCCATGTCCTCCTGGACCTGGAGCCAGTGCATCCAGGCCTCCTTCGCGCCCTTGGTCGCCTCCAGGGTCGTGAGGCCCTCTTCCAGGAGCGCGGCCAGGACGGCGTTGTAGGCGTCAATGCCGGAGCGGCCCTGGTGGAGCTGCTGCTCGAACAGGGTCCAGGCGCGCTGGTTCCAGTTGGGGTGCTTCGGGCCGATGTTGTCCGCCCACTCGTCGGCCTGCTCGCGTGCGCCCTCCCAGGCCTCCGGGTGGTCCCACTCGTCGGCAGCGTGGCGGACCAGGCTCTCGCTCTGGGCCGGCGTGTCCGTCCACTCGGGCGCGGGCAGCGTGTCGGGGACGGTCTGGTCGGTGATCGCCTGGTCCTCGCGGATGGCGTTCACCTCATGCTCCCAGAGACGCTGCCAGTTCACCTGGTTGGGATCGACGCCGTTCTGGACCGCCACATCGGCAAACGCCTCCGCGAGGTCTGCCGCCGAGCTACCGCGCTGGATGAGCGTGTGCAGCCGACGAGCCATGTCAGCCGTGTTGTTGACGATGAGCTGCACCTTGTCGGTGATCGGATCGTCACCCAGGCTCCAGGCGCTCCAGTGCGCCGGCAGGGTGTCAGGCACCTGGGGCGTCTCGTCGCCGCGCTGGTAGCCGCCCACGGGGATGACCTGTTCCTGCCGAACTAGCAGGCCGTTGATGAGCGGCCCCTGGATCTTGAACAGCGGCCACCCCATTGAGCCATCCGGCCGGTGGGATGCCGGCATGATCTCGACGATCTCGCCCTCGGGGTAGCTGTCCATGTCAGCCTCCCATCGAGGGTCCTTCGGCTTGATCCCCATGCTCTGGGCCAGGCCAGGCTTGAGTATCACCTTGTCGCCAACGACCGGCACCCAGTCGCCAGCAGCGGACTTCCAGTGACCGACCTCGCTCACGCTGTCGATGTCAGTCGGGTCCTCGATGCTCGCCTTGGCCTTGTCGATGTGGTCCTCGCAGCACGGTACGAAGGCGCGGCCCTCGGCCCAGATGACCGCGTGCGTCGCGCTCTTGGAACAGTGCTTGCACGTCGCGCTCTTGGGCAGGCCCGAGAGGCCGCGAGCGAGGCGGCGCACCTTGGTGACGACGTGCTGCTGCGGCAGGGCCTGGATCTCGGGCGCTCGACCCTGGGGCTGGCCGGCGAACTGCTTGTCGTAGTCGGCAGCGACCTGCGCCATCAGCGGGCGAGCGCGGGCGAAGTGCTCGGGATCCTGGAACGGGGTGACGGAGCCGCCCATGACGCTGCTCTCCCACTTCACCTTGCGCCAGTCGAGCGGGTCGAGCGGGCGGAGGGACTGGTGGTCGGAGTGCTGCGGCTTGCCTGTCTCGGGGTCCGGCGTGCGCGCCAGGTCCCACAGGCCCCAGTGGTAGAGGCCGAGCGGCATGTCGCGGTAGCCCGTGGCGTCCTTCGCGGTCTTCTGCATCCGCTCGAACTTGTAGTACTCCTTCGGCTTGCTCAGGCTGCTCTCCGGCACGCCGAACACGCGGGCCATGTGGGTGTCCAGGACGCCCAGGTCCGAGGTCATGGGCGAGAGCATGAGCCACACGAACGAGGCGACCTTCGCGTTCGCCCCACCGACGCCCAGGTTCATCACCGTGTTGCGGAAGTGGAAGCCTCGTCCGCCGTCTTCGCGGATGTCCTTGAGCGCCGCCTCGCGCAGCTCGTCGATGTGCTGCCCGATGTTGGCGATGTCACGCAGGTGCTGGCTGTAGAACATGCCGTACTTGGCCTCGGGCCGGGCGTCACCCTTCGGCGCTGCCTCGTCGCCCTGGTAGAGCGAGGCGTCGGGCAGGATGTCCTGATTCGGCTTGTTCCAGCCGAAGTCCATGCCCATCTGGTCGGCGGTGCGCCAGGACGAGAACAGCGACATGCCGGGATCGGCTGCCATCTCGACCTTCGGCTTCGCCGGCTCGTTGACGCGGTAGTGCGGACGCTTGGGGAAGACCTCGGGGTGCTGCCACAGCCGCTTGAGTGGGTCGCGGATCTCGCTCGGCGCACGCTTCACCACGCGGTGCGTGCGGTCCTTCGTCGGGCGCTTGAGCGGCACCTTCTTGGTGGGGTGCTCGGGCAGCGTGCCCTTGAGCCAGTGGTCCACGACGCGGTGGACCCACACCTCGACTGACAGGGGGTCCAGCTCCACGTCGTGCTTGTTGGCCTGGAGCATGAAGAGGTGCTCCGCCTCCACGCGCATCTCCTGGACGCGGCGCTTGGCGTCAGCCTCGGCCTCACTCGGCGACAGCTTCGTGTCGTGCATCATGAGGCGCTTGGCGAGGAGCGTCGTCTCCTTGTGGTAGCTCTGATGCGCGTCCGGGTCGTGACCCAGGGCTTCGTTGTGTCGGCGGCGCTCGGTGTCGAGGCGCTCGTACAGCTTGTGGGCCGGCGTGTGGGCCGGCATGTCCGCGATGGCCTGGTAGTGCGCCGCGTTCCACTTGAGGTGCTTCTGCGGCGACAGGATGGCCAGCTTGAAGGCGTTGAGGATCGCCTCGTCCTGGACCTCCTTCGGCACGCTCGGCTCCCACCACGGCTTGCCGTTGTAGCGCGGGATGTTGTTGTGGGCGTTCGCCTCGACCTTCTGGCGCTCGATGTAGTCGTGCTCCGGGCCATCCTGCGGCCCTGCCGGGTGCGGGTTGCCGTCCATCATTATATGGGTGTCGATGGGCGGCGCGGTGAAGCTGTGCGGGATCTCCGGCTTCCAGTCCCGGTTCGGGTCCACGCTCGCGCCCTTCGGCTGCGAGGCGTGGCGCACCAGGGCATCCATCTGGGCCGGAGTGTCGCCGGTCAGTGACGCAGGGGTATCTGGGACTTCGTCGATCTCTGGAATCGGGCGCAGCTCACGCGCCATCGCCCAGACGCGCTTGCCATCACGCAACTCGACCGTGTACGAGCCACCGTACATCGTGTGTTTCTCGACCACCTTGCCTGACTGGCCGGTGTTGGTGCCGTCCGCATAGATGATCTGCACAGGCGTACCGATCTCGAAGTGTGAAGAGGCGGTGGACTGGAGCCACTGGCCTGGCTGATTCGGTGCGGTCATGGCGGGCACTCCGGTGTGGGGGACGTAGAGGTGCTCGCCCTCGACGCGCTGAGCTGGATGGAGGAAGTCGGACATGAGGCCGATGCGCTGCGGCCCGTATGAGCGGTACTCCTGGAAGTGGGCAGCATGCCCAACCGTCTCGGGCAGCAAGGCCTGGCGGGCATGCTCCGAAACGTGTGGCATGTGCGCGGCCGTCGCCTTGTTCTGACCGTGCCAATCGAACTGGGCATCAGTGGTGCCGTATCCAAGCACGTTGTGGACGGTGCGGAAGTCCGCGACCTCCTCGGGTGACCACACGGGGTGATCGCCGCCCGTGACGTACAGGTGACGGTTGTGGTGCATGTCGTAGCGCATCTCGTCCGCGCTGCGGTACGGCGTCTGCGGCACGACCTCGACGCGGATCTGCTTGCGGATCTCGTCCGCCTGGATGCGGCTCTCGTCGCCCAGGGACCTCCAGTGCTCCGCCGCCTTGTGGTCGTACACCGGGAGCTTGCGGTACGCCTGCGCCATGTGGCCACTGAGATCGCCCCAGTGAGACGACCACGCCGCGACACGCGGGGCCGGCCCGGAGAGCTGCCGGATCTGGTTGTGCCGGCGGGCAAAGTTGATGAGGTTCGCCAGTGCCATCTCGGGTGTGGAGCCGTTGCGTTCGAGCTTCTCGCCGCCGGGCGATTCGCCCTTGGCCACGAAGACCTGCCCGGTCTGCTTGATCGCGTGCAACGTCCACCCCTGAGCCTGGAGCATGGCCTGGAGTTCGGTGTAGGAGTGCGCGGGGTTCATCACTACTTACTGCCCTTGGTCTGGAGCCGTTCCTTGGCTCTCTGACGGGCTACTTGCTTGCACTTGCGGCACTGCCGCGCAGGGCCGGTTCTCAGCCACCCACGATGGGGTTCAGTATCGGCGGGAACAGGGCGCACAGGAGTGAGCACACCGGGGGCGGGAGCGTCACGATGGGTCGGCCGGGCGTCGGGGGCACCGTCTCGATGGGCGGGACGGGCGTCTCCGGGGGCGGTACAATGGGCGACGGGATCACGGGAGGCGTCGGCGCGGGGGTTGGTGTAGGCGTCGGAGTGGGTGTCGGAGCAGTCGCGGTCGGAGGCTCCGGCTTCGTCGGTGTGGGGCCGGGCGTCTCGGGCTTCGGCTTCACCGGCTTCGGCTTAGAGGGCTTGGGGTTCGCGGTCGGCCGCTGAGGCTTGCGCGTCTCGGCGGGCAACGGCTTCAACGACGAAACGAAGCCCTCGGTGGTCGGCAGCGAGATGCCCTCGAACAGCTCGGGGTTCTTGTCGCGCAGTTTGAGGATGGCGATGAGCAGTCGGCGATTGCGGGCAATCTCCGCATTCTGGAGCCTGTCCTGCCGCTGGTCCACTGCCTGCTGCTTCTCGACGACTGCGATGCGGTTGCGTGCCTCCTGGTCGAGGCCTGCCCGCACGTCCTGGATGTCATTGTCCTGCCGGCGGTCGATGCCGAACTTGTAGGCAGTGGCGACGATGGAGCCGAGCGCCAGGATGACACCCACGACGATGAGCACGTTGACCAGAGAGATGCGGCGCAGTCGTTCTCGCATGTCAGCCTCCTCGGAGAGCTTGGATCGTGTTGATGACCGGGATCACGATGGCAGTGAACACGATGAAGGCGATGCCAATGACTGCCTTCTTGCCCGAGAGGTTGGCCAGGCTGCGCTGCTCGCGCCCCTCGACCCCTGCGATTCGAGCGTCGTGGCCGTCGATGGCGTCCTGCTTCTCCTTGAGCGCATCGGCCATCTGCCTCTGGAAGGCCTCGAAGTCGGAGACGTAGCGGGCGAACTCCTTGTCCCAGTTCTTCGACAGCTCGTCGATGCGCTGGTTGATGAGGCCGTTGGACCTCAGCAGCTCCTGGATGTTGCGCTGCATCTCCATCTGACCCTCGGTCAGTCGGCGCAGCTCATGCAGGATGAGAGCAGCGTACTCCTGGAACTCGGGCACACGCCCGCCGGGCAGTTCGTAGGGGCCGTCAGGTGTCACTCGCTCTCCGCCTTCATGCTCTCGTACGCACCGTCCAAGCGGGCCTTCACCAACTGAATCTGCTCCAGGATCGGATCGAGGGATTCTGAGCAGGAGCGGATGATGTGCCGGTTGATCTTGAGGCGGTCGAACTTGTCCTTCGTCTCGTCGGCGCTCTCGATCACGCGGGCCGAGGCGTACACAACGCCATCGACGGGGCGAGAGGTGCGCCAGGAGATCGAGACGTAGGACCCGTCGCGGCAGATGTAGCGGTTCTTGAAGTTGAGATGCGAGGTGCCCTCGCGCCGGATCTCCTCGAACTCATCGTGCGTGGAAGCCAGGTCGTCCGGGTGGACGAACTCGATGAACGGCTTGCTGGTCAGCTCCTGGGCCGTCCAGCCGGTGACGTTCTCCCACGCGCGGTTGACCTGGATGAAGTGCCCGCTCTGCACGTCGGCAACCGAGAACAGGTCGGGCGACAACTCGAAGAAGGCGTTGATGAGCGCGTCCTTCTGCGACAGGACACGGGTCAACTCTTCGATGCGGTCGAGGTTGGTCATCTACAACTTACCGCCTGGCGGTGGGAGCGAACCTAGTGCAATCAGGAAGGCAGGTGGTCGGACCACCGGAGCAGCGCATCGTCAAGGCGCTGCTGGACCAGCTCGGGGGCCTGGCCGGCGGCCGTCAACTCCTGGACGATCTCGGGCAGCACCTGCCGGCGGTCCGGCGTGAGGACGAGCAGCTCGTCGCTGGCAGCGCAGTCCCAGATGGCAAGCTGCACGAAGTCGATGGCGGCGTTGATGGCCTCGATGCGGTCAGCGTACCACTGCGACACGTCCATGTAGTAGATGCCGGCGTTGAGCCAGGAGCCGAGCTTGTAGTCGTGGGCCGCTGCGACCGGGCCGTACTGCTGCCAGTAGCTGCGCACGGCGTCCGACGTGAAGTTGGCGGCCGGGACCTCGACCTCGCTGTTGGGATCGCCCTCGATGCGCATGCCGGTGCCGAAGCCATGCTCGGCCTCGATGATCTGGAGTGACGTGGGGTCGAACGTGCCGCCCTGGTGTTCCAGGATGTAGCGCCAGGCCTCCACCTCCGGCGGATCGCCGTGGGACCACTCGGGCGCTGCCGCCATCATCATGTGGCTGCCCTGGGGAGCCTCACCCAGGTCGTGCTCCCACACGTCGAAGTCCTCGGTGCCGCCGATGAGGCAGACGCGGTACACGCGGCCGAGAGGCGAGAGGCCGGTCCCCTTCACGTTGGCCGGCCCGAGCTTCGTCATCACGATGTCGTCGATCTGGTATCGGCTCTCCTCGGGTGCCATCACGGCTCCGGTGTGCCAGTCGGTCGGGAGCGTCTCGGGCTGGACGAACTTGCCGTGCATGCGCACGCGCTGCCCGTTGGTTCGCAGCTCGATGTCGTAGCTGCCGTCCTCGATGCGCACGACGCGACCGACCTCGCCGTCGTACTGGCTCTCGGGGTGCGAGATGCGCACGGGGTCACCGATCTGGAAGACGTACGTCTGGTCGCCGTCCGGCTCGGGGAGGCCGAGATCGTCTACGTAGCTGGTGCCTGGGTGTTCGTGGTCGTCCATGAGGCTCCCTTCTACAGCTTACGGGGCCGCCGGGCAAACGAAAGCCGCCCCGAAGGACGGCTTCCGCTCCCCTGCCCCGTGTCGAAAGCTCAGTAGGTCTGGGTCACTCCCAGGACGTACCCGAGCGCGAAGGCTGCGATGGCCAAGGCCACGACGGCCACGACCAGGTTGAGGCTGGTGGTCGGGACGCCCGTCTCGTAGGGCAGGTCCTCCACCTCGTCGTCGGCGAAGTCCAGGGCGCTGCGACCCGGCTTGGCACCGAAGGACGGCGGCTGGAGCCGCATGCCGTCCGCGCCGTTGTCCTCGCTGGTGACCACACGGGCGGTCGGGTCCGGCTGGCTGCCGACCTGTCGGCCCTGGAGGTCAGGGCGCTCCGCGATCTCCTCGGGCGTGAGGGCACGCTTGGCGTTGGGGTCGATCTCGGCGGTGTCGCTCACGACTTGCTCCTGTTCTTGGCGAGCTGCTGCTCGCCGTACTTGGCGAGCAGTGCTTCCTTCACGTCTGTCATGTCCTCCGTCAGGAGGGTGGTGCCATCCGGCTCGAAGTCCGTGTGCTCCTGCGCGATGTCCCGAGCGGCACCGAGCTTCTCCTCGGCGTCCTCGATGAGGGTGAGCGCCTCCAGGATCGGGTCCTGGGCGGGCTTCGCCTTCTTCGCGGCGGGCTTCTTGGGCGTGGTCTTCTTGGCCGTCATGGCTACACCGTATCGCGTTCGCCGGTCGGAGCCGCCGCCGCGACGTGCAGCGCGTGGTGCAGACCCTCGCGGTTGAGCGTGAAGGCCGTGGGGGCGTACGCCTCCAGGATCTCACGGGCGTCGCCCTCGTCGTACACCATGAACTTCACGCCATCCGGCTGGATCGTGGCGGTCGAGATGTTCGCGCCGGTCCAGGCCTTGACCGCGATGGCCAAGGTGGGACTGACGCCGCCGTGCCGCAAGTCCACGCTGTCCGTGATGCGGCGGATGAGTTCCCGAGCTTCCATGTCAGCCAGCGTACCGTGCGGGCCGGTCGGACTACACCTCGGTGAACACCAGGCCGCTGTCCTTCGGGTCCGCCATGCGCACCTTGGTGTCGCCGTACATGGCACGGAGGTCCTTGTAGATCCGCTCACGTCCATCGGGCGAGAAGTTGAGCGAGTGGACGACGTGGCTGTGGACCGTGGGGAGCACGGCGAAGCTGCCCTCGTTCTGGGTCACCACCTTGGCGAACATCCAGGCGATGATCTCCTTCGTCTCGCCGCCCCGTCCGAGGTCGTGGTCCCACCACACCTCGTCCCACGGCTCCCACCGCAGGTCGTCGATGGCCTGGGTGGCGGTGCGGGCGTACCGCACGATGGTGCCGTCCGGGATCGCCTCGGGGAGGAAGCTGCGCTCGTCGTCGATGACGAGGATGCGCCGCGTCACTGGGCCGTCACGTTCGGATCGACGTACGGGTGGAGCGGACAGCGACGGATCGTCACGGCCTTGGGCCACCCGGTGGTGAAGGAGCTGGTGTCCGTACGCTTGCATCCCTCGATATCGCACTCCGGCGGCAAGTCGGCGGGGATGCCGAGGTGGTTCTCGATCCTCTTGATCCTGGCGAGGATCTCCTGCGCTACGTCCACACGTCTCCTAGTTCGAGAGGGACTTGGGGTCACCCGACCGCGACACGTCATCTCCGTCGATCTCGACGAGGACCATCAGCGGCGGGTTGGTGCTCTGCTTGCACGTCTTGTGCCGGAACGCACCGGCCTTCAAGGTCTTCACGTCTCCCCGGCACGCGGGGCACCTGTATCGGAACTCGATGGCCATGTGGCTCCCTCCTGCTACTTACGCACCAGATCGGGGATGGTCGCCTGCCCCACGACCAGCTCGATGTTGCGCAGGAGCACGTCGGCCGACTGGACGAGCGGCTCCAGGAGCTGGGGCTGCTTCAACTCGCGCGACGCCTCGATGGCGTTGACTGCCGCCTCGTAGAGGTCGAGCGCGATGCGGATGTGGGGCTTCACCTCGTTGGCGAGCGGGGGCATGGCGGGGGCGGCTGCCTCCTGGCCAGGGCGCTGCGTGATCTCGTCCACGATGAGCGCCTCGGACGGGATGTCGTAGGTCAGCGTCGGGGTGCTGCACATCTCGCACGTCGCCTTCTTGATGGCGGAGCCGTTCGAGATCTCGTCGGCCTTCGGCGTGGTGGTGCGGAGGCAGGGGTCACAGATGAGCATGGGTCATTCCTCGATGTCGATGGTGTCGCCGGCTTCGAGCGCCGGCAGGGTGGGGGGCTTCGATCTGCACGCCGTTGCGCAGGGCGTTCGCTACCATACCCTCCACGTCGGCGCGCATACGTTCGGTCGTGCTTTCGGCGTGCTCGGCCAGGCTCTTGGCGGCGTACTCCATGTTGGAGGGCACGCCGTTCATCGCGTTCTCCAGGCGGTCGAGCAGCTTGCGCATCTCGACGCGGCCCGCCTTGCGGTCGAAGCCGTCCTGGACTGCGGCCTGGGCTTCCTGGAGGTGGGTCAACGCCTTTTTGGCCGTCTCGCCGACCTCCTTGTGGTGTAGGGCGAGCCGGCTGGTGTGGACGGCCTGGGGAACGTAGCCCTGGGGCAGGTCCTCCGCGTTGATGAACGAGAGGGTCGCGGGGACCCCACCACCGTTGCCGTTGCTGGAGACGAAGCTCGACCACTGAGCCTCGCTCATCGCCATCTCCAGGATCTTCTTCTTCTGGTGCGGCCAGTCGTGCTTGAGGTCCCGTCGCCGCGAGCAGCGGTAGATGCTGACCTCGACGTAGTGCCGGTGGGCGGCCTCGCTCTGGAACAGGTGGCGGCCCGGCGTCGAGCTGGGGCGCGAGACGGTGAGCAGCAACCAGCTCTCATGCGTCTCGTCGCCGTGCTCGTCGATCCGAACTTCGGTCGGGTAGTCGCGGGGACCGTACGTCCTGGTGATGTCGGTGGTGGGCGTCATGCTCGGGCGTCCCGGACGAGCGACACGACGTTGCGCGCGACCGCGAGCGACATGCTCACTGCCTCGCTCACGAACTGCTGGATGAACTTCATGCTGTGCCTCTCCGGCGCGCGAAGCGCGCCAATCGAAAATACTGAGTACCCGCAGTGTACACCGAACGGAACCGCTCCGCCAGTCCCCGGCCGGGACGCCCGCGTGGCGGGCAGTCCCTTGGCCGGGTACGAGCTGGGTCAGCTCAGGGTGGCGAGGATGTCCGTCTCGCGGATGAGGCGCATCTTGGCCCCGTCCTCGATGACCTCGACGCCCGCGTGCCGGTTGACCAGCACGGTGTCGCCGACCTCGACGGACACCGGGTCGATGAGGATGCCGTCCTTGCCCTCGAACTTCGCGCCGGGGCCGGTGGCCACGACCTCCATCTTGAACACGCCGTCCGAGCGGCTGCTGTCGGGCAGGACCAGGCCGCTCTCGCGCACGGTGTCCTCGGCGATGTCCTTGACCAGGACGCCGTTGCTGGTGGGGGTGATGGTGCTCATGTGCTTCTCCCGTGGAGGTTGGTGTCGGTTCGGATGGTATCGCGGTGAGCGGTCGGACCAGATCGGTCGCGTAAGTGGTGGATGGGAACGATCAAGTCACTCTGGGCCAGCGTCATGGGCAACCCGACCTTCATGCGAAGGGTCAACGGGTGGTTCACGATCTTCTGGGCCGTCATGGTACCGGTGGCCGCCGTGGCCGGCTGGCTCCAGTCCGTCACCTTCGTCTCGGCGCTCTCCCTGTGGGCGCTCGTCAGCGGGCACTGGTCCGCCTGGCAGGCCGCACGGGTCGAGGAGCACCAGCAGCAGGACGCGAACGTCCAGGACGTGCTGGACGAGATCAAGGACAACTGAGCCGCTCCCAGGTGAGCGTGCGGTTGAAGGCGAGCCACTTCTCCAGGTCGTTCGCGTTGCCCTGCCCCACCATGTTGGAGTGCAGCGAGGGTCGTGGCCACAGCATGTCGTCCGGGTTGATCGTCTTGGTGACCGGCTGACCCTCGGCGTCGAACACGCGGACGCGGATCCGCTTCGGGGTGAACCCGGTGACGCAGCAGTCCACCTTGTGGACGTGACCGTTGCGCGAGCTGCACCACAGCCACTGGAGGTGGTCGCCAGGCGTGACGGGCCGACCCTCGACCTCAAGCATCGGGGAAGTCCTCATCGGCCTCATCGGCCTCTTCGCGGAGCTGCGCGTCGTACGCGAGGTCGTCGATGCTTGACACGCCATTGCTCTCGAACCACGCCTTCACGCGCTCGCGTGTGGCCAGGCCGGGGTCGCCGTAGTGCGCGTTGATCGAGCGACGGATGTCATCGTCCATGTCCACGGTGTAGCTGATGCGCACCTTCATGCCCGCCCTGCCGTATCCATGTGACCGTTCAACTTGGCGGCGTGCGCATGCGCCTCGGCGATGTCGCGATCCAGTTTCTCTGACCAAGCGCCCTTGGCGCGATCCTTGGCATGACGCTTCGGCCACTCCTTGACCACCTCGGGCTTGCGATTGCCGAGAGCATGGATGTAGCGGCCCGTCTCCTCGTCAACGAGTTGGACTTGCACAACAGCCCGCTTCCACGCGACAGCATCTTGTTCGTGTGAGTAGCGCCCCGTGGGGAGGCGAACGACGTGAATCTTGTTCATCGCCAGATCCCATCTGCACCGTCTGTGTACGGATGATCGTCACAACCACATCGGGTGCCAATCACTGTACCGCTCTCATCCGTGATCGCTGGAGCGAGTGCGTCGCAAACCCAGCAATGCGTCATGCCGCTGGCGGCTTCCATCGCAGCGTCTGCTTCACTGCACACATCGCAGTAGTGGGTCGAGGTGCAGGTGCAAGTTGCTGTGCTCATGTCGTGCCTCCGTGTCGGTGTGTACCCTGAGTGTACACCATACCATCGGGCCACGCAAGGCAAACGTCTCACTTCGCCTTGATCCAGAGCGCGACGGCACGCCAGACCTGGCGGCCCGCCTGCTCCCATTCGCGCTCCATGACCGAGTACGCACGCTCGCGCCCCGTCTCCGTGTAGCGGAAGTCCTCGATGGGTCGCTGCGTGAAGGCGAGCCGGATCATCCGGCCTGCCTTCGTGAACTGGACCATCGCGTGATCGCCCTGGGTCGCGTACATGAAGCCATCGGCCTCGTAGCGGCGCAGGGTGCGTTCGATCTCGCCCTTGGACTTCTCCACGGACACTTGGGTGCGAGCGGCGTACTGGGTCATGGTGGGCTACCTCAGCCGAGGATGGTGCCGCCGTGGGCGTCCGTCTTGCCGAGGTCGGCGACCGGCGTGTCGCCGTCCACCTGGCGAGCCGCTGCCGCCTCCTGCTCCGCCTGGAAGCGCGCCATCATCTCGGCCTGCTCGCGGACGGCGATGCCGGCCTGGACGAGCATGTTGTAGACGAGGGCCACGCCCTGGAACGCGACCTGGTGTGCATGCGAGTAGATCTCGCCCGGCTGGGAGAGGATCGGATGCGCCAGGGCGGCGTTCTGGAGTTCGTGGACCGCGTTGATGACGTGCTGGCGCGGGCGGCTGAACTCGTCGTTCAGCGCGTCCGGGTCCTTCTCGCCGGGTGCGGCGAGGTAGACGACGGCCGGTGCCTCGTACTCCAGGATCGCCTGGGCGACCTCGGCGGGTACTCGGACGATGGCCGTCTTGCCCTCGGCGTTGGAGAGCGTCAGCTCGACGGGCTTGGGCGGCTCGGGCTGCTGCGGCTGCTCGCCGCCTTCGGCCTCGGGCGCGGGGTTGGCGTCCTGGGGAGCCTCGGCCTCGGGGGCCGGCGTCTCCTCGGGAGCGACCTGGGTGTCCTCGCTCATGTGGTGCCTTTCGTGGTGTGACTGACAGAGCACCCCGGATGCTACTGGCTCACCCGGTCGGACTGTCAGGTCAGCGTGGCGGGCGAGAGCATCGAGTTGAGCGAGAACGCGCGATGCAGCGCGGGCTTGACGCGACCCGTGAGGATCTGGCTGATGCGGCTCTCGCTGACACCGAGCACCTCGCCGATCTCGCGGAGGTTGTACCCCTCGATGAACATGGCGAGCACCGTGCGGTCGCGGTCGTGCTTGAGGATCTTGGGGAGCCACGCCTCGATGATGTTGGCCAGCGCCTCGGTGTCCACCTCGGCCGTCTGGTCCGGCATGATGTCGTAGAGCGTGACGGTGCCGTCCTGGTCGGTCACGACCTCGCGCTCTTCGTCCAGGCTCTCGGTGGCGAACACCAGCGCCTTCTGCCCTTGGCGGCCGAGGCGGGAGCGCATCCAGTCCGCCGTGGCGAACTTGCATCGGGCGTTGACGTGGTGCTCGACCTTCTCCGGGTTCTTGGGCGGCCAGATCAGCAGCGCCTCCAGGATGGTGCCCTCCAGGTCGCCCGCATCCCACTCAGGATGGTGGAAGCACACCTTCATGGCGTACCTGCGGGCGACCAGGATGTACGCCTCGTAGTCGTGGAGGCTGTACCCGACTGGCTTCGTGGGGAAGCGGGCGTCGGGGGCGGGTGGGATCTGCTTCGGTGTTCCGGCGGCAACCTTCATGCCGGTCACGCTACCGGATCAGCCGGTCGGAGACTGGTTCGCTTTGAGCCACTTCCGACCGAGCGCCGTGGTACGCACCTTGCCCCGCTCGGGGCGCTCCATGAGGCCCTTGCGGATGAGGCTGTTGATGTGCGGGCTGGCGGCCTCGTAGCGTGAGGTCCACCGCTGCCCCTTGCGGGTGGCGTAGCGGTTCTGGTCGCTCTCGTAGAGCGCCGAGGAGATCTCGCGGGTGAGCGGCGCTCCACCCGGCTTGAGCAGCTCCTGGCGGCGCGTCTCGCGCAGCACCCACTCCTGGAAGTCGGTGATGTCAGGCAGGCTCACAGCCGACCCGCTTTGCGCAGCTCTTCGACACCCTCGACGGTGACACAGAGGTAGGCCGTGCCGGGCGTCTCGGTGAGGAGGCGCTTCTCGACCAAGACCTCCAGCTCGCGGCGCGCGGCAGCGATGCTCTTGGTCCAGCCCTGGGCCGCGACCTCACGCGAGAAACCGGCGCGGCCGAGCCGTCCGGTCTGGCGCGCGACGTGCAGCAGGATGAGGCTCGTCGTCTCGTCCATCAGCGGTCGTCTCCGCTGCCTTGGAGCACGCCACGGTCGGCGCGGTCCGCGAGCTTGTCGAGGTTGGCCTGGCCGATGAACGACAGGCTGCGGTTCAGCTCGCGCGCGAAGCGTGCGACGTACCAGAGCGCATCGCCCAGCTCCTTCTCCAGCGTGAGCAGGATCTCGTCGGGCAGGTCGTCGGTCTGCGTGTCCCAGGAGATCCCGTTGTCGCGCAGGATCTTCTTGACCTTGCCCTGGATCTCTCCGACCTCGCCAAGACCGAGCGCGACGTAGATCAACCCGGCGACCGTGCCGCGACCTGGGTAGATCGCCGTCTCGTCGGTGCTGTCCTGGTAGCCGTTGAGGGTGAGTTCGTGCCTCATCGGCGGTTGCGCTTCCGGGCGGCCTTCTGGGCGCGACGCTTCACGCGCACCTTCTCGCGCTCCTCGCGGTAGCGCGCTGCCGCCTCGTCCACCGTGAGGGTGAACACCGCGTTGCCGATCTTGGCGTGCAGGTAGGGCACGACGCGGAACTGCATCCAGCGTGCGTTGTGCTGACCCGGCTTCTTGGTCTTGGTCGTCATGTCGGGAACTCGTCCTTCTCGGTGTGGTCGGCGGACTGGAACATCTCCAGCTCGTCGGCGATCTTGCGGAGCGCCTGGAGCGCGTCGAGGGCCTTGGTGCTGGCCGTCTCGTACACGCCACGGAGCGTACCGTCGTGCTGGTGCGCCGCCTCCATGAGGAGGAGACGACCGTGCGCGTCATGCACACGGATCTCGATGGTGCGATTGGCGCTGGGGCCGATGGTGATGAAGCCGGCCGCCAGGGTGGCGACGTACGTCAGCGAGCTGGTGGGTGACACCCTCCAGGTGAGCTGCTCGCCGACCTCAGCCAGCGCCTCGTACAGGGAGCCGAAGCCACCCTCGGGCCAGTCGTACTGCGTCTGCTCGCTGTCAGCCGTCACGGGATCTTGCGCCCCTTGAAGCTGTCGTTGCGCAGCGCCTTGCCCGAGCGGACCTGGAGCTTGTCCACGGTCTTCATGGAGGACAGCACGTCCTTCACGGTGGCGGAGAGCTTCTGACCTCGCTCCTTCACCTGCTCGACGGTGCCGGCGTGCAGCGGGATGCGTGCGCGGTACACGATCTCCAGCGTCGGCGTGCCATCGTGGTGCGTCACGATGTCCTGCGCCAGCATGCTACCACGCCATTCGCGCGGCGGCAGGGTGGGCTTCTTGTGATCGGCCATGCTCGTTCCTTCCGTGTGGCTGTACACCGAAGCCTAGAGCATGCCCCGGTCGGAGCCTCAATCAGGTGACCTGACGTGGAGCGCGAAAGTCGGTGTACACCACATCCTCAGAGAGGCGGAGGTAACCGTGACGCTCGCCATTCCAAACATAGAGCCACTGCTCGCCGCCGTAGGTGAACGGTGTCTCGTTGCCGCCACATGCGGGCTTCCAGTTGCGCTTGGCCATCTCGGGTCCTTCCGTATGGGTGACTACACGCAGTGTACACCGAACATCGGTCGGACGCAACTCGCTGTTTCAGGCGGGGCAGTTCTCGCCGTGGTGCGCCTTGCACGTCTGGCACCAGCGCGCCTCGCGACCCGTCTCGAAGTCGATGCGCGTTCGCGTGCGGCTGTAGTGCGGCACCGGGTCGTCCACGAAGCCGACCTCCTCCGGCGTCTCCCGGCGGTAGCCGCTGTCGTAGTCCTTGCCCGAGCCTTCGCACTCGGGGCAGTCAATCTTGATGCGGTGCCGGCGCAGGTTGAACAGGCCCCACCGCTCCTCGATGACGGCGATGCCACTACCCTCGCACTCGTCGCAGTCCTCATAGACTAGCTCCTGCTCGCGAGCGAGCACGGCGACGAAGTAGTTCGACGGCATCATGGCCTGCATCTCCGGCCCCATCGCGTCGTTCATCTCGTCCATGATGGCGGTGAAGCGGTGCTGCCATTCGAGCGGCATCGACTGGAGGATGCTGCGCTGGAGCACCAGGTAGTTGGAGTAGCTCAGGCTGAACCAGGTGTCGATGTCGGTCGCCATGTCAGTGGCCCGTCATGGCGTGGTGCGCCGTGTGGTGCTCCTCGTCCGTGATGATGACGGTGCAGTCGTCGCACTGGAACGGGTACTGCGGCTTGGGGTGACCGAGCGGTGCGATGGTGGAGGGGCGACGGACCATGCGGTCCCAGGTGCGTCGCCACCACGACTTGCGGCGCAGGACGCCGATCTCCTTGACCAGGCTGTCGATGATGTTCTCCTGGCGCTCCAGGATGCCCGCCATGACCTTCGGCCCGATGGTGTTGCCGCCGCTCTTGCGCGCCTCCTCGGGGAACGCCGCGATGATGTACTGGCAGAGCTGCTGCGCGCTGTCGAGCAGCTTCCGGTCCGCGCCGTCGAGGCGCTGGTACTCGGTGTGCTTCGACATGATGCCGATGGCCTTCTGGATGGCCTCGCGCTCGTCCACCTCCTCGCCGACCTGCTCGACCGTGAGGTAGGACGCGAGCGTCCAGATCTCCTTCGCCATGTCCATGACGCGGATGGCCACGCCGACAGCGCCGCCCTCCTCGGAGCCGTCGCGCCCGATCTCGTTCGGGAACTCGTCCAGGATGTACTGGGCCAGCCGGTCCACCTGCTCGTTCGACGTGCCGTTGGCCAGCTTGAGCCGCATGATGCCCGAGCCGTCGCCCGCGTCGAGCCACTCGCCCACCTTGACGCCGATGTCAGTTCCTGCGGCATGCGCCTCGACGAAGATCAGCTCGGGTGAGCGGTCCTCGGGGGTGCGCGAGATGAACAGCAGGTCCACCACGTTCTTGCTCTCGCGGAGCGCCTTCTCGGAGACACGGGCCGCCTCGTCGGGGTCGTACGCCGCGTGCTCCTTCATGTTGTCGATGGCACGATGCAGACCGGGCACGCCGCTCTCGTCGTCGTACAGCTTGTCGTTGGCTTCGCGGTCGGTCATGCGTGATCCGTTTCGTCGATGATCTCGGTGGGGTGGTCGTTCTGCGTGGTGGTGATCTTGCGGGGCAGCTTGCCACGGCTCACGATGCGCGGGGCGCAGTAGGCGCAGTCCCCATCGCCGTCGTCATCGTAGCCCTGGCCGCACGGGCATGGTCCGGGCTTGCTCATCGAGCCATGCCCTTGATGAGGGCTTCCAGCTCGTTGAAGCGTCGGTCGATGTGCGCCGTCATGGAGCGACCCAGGGCCGCAACCTCGCGCTCGACGCAGAGGCACACGATGCGCTCCATCGTGGAGACGAGCGCCTCGGTGTGGCCTTCGATGTGCGCCGTGCGCACGCCGATCTCCGAGAGCTGGTCTAGGACCTGCTCGGCGAAGGATGCGTTCTGGGCGGGCACCGGGGTGCTGAACGGGGCCGTGCCGGGCGGCAGCTCGCCGGCCTCGCGCACGACATCGTCCGCAGCGGCACTGTGGTCACTCGCCTCCATCGGCCTTCTCCTTCTTCTTGGCGACGCCGGGCATCTCGATCTCCAGGTTGACCTGGAGGGCGTGCATGACGTTGAGGTGCTGAGCCGTCAGCATGGACGTGAGCGCCTGCTCCAGGCGGTTCCCCTCCTGCTGCACTAGCTCACTCACGATCTCGCGCACCTGGTCGGGGCCGACGCCCTTCTGGCGCAGGCGGTAGTCCTCGATGGACCGCTCCGAGATGCGCCAGACCTCGCGGCCGGCACGATCCTCCTTCTCGCCGTTGAGCTGTCCGCTCTCCAGCAGGCCGGAGATCTTGGAGTGGCTGCACGACAGCATGCGGGCGGCGCGTGCAACATCGACCCAGCCCTCGGGGAGCTGGGACTTCGCCTGTTCATGCCGGTCCGCGATGTACTGGGCGAAGCCAGCCTGCGGGATGCTCCACTCAGCGGTGCGCTCGTCCTGCTCGCAGTTGGGGCCGAAGTGCCCTTTCTTGATGAGCTGCACGACGCGGGACTGCGAGATGCCCAGGATGGCGGCGACCGTCGCGGTGTTGTACCAGGTGGCCGTGTTGATGTGGCCGACGCGCGGGTGGTTCACCTCGCGGCCCGAGGGAAGGTCCTCGGCCGCCTCGGCGAGCGCGTCGATCTCCTCGGTGGAGGGTTCGACCTTCTCCTGACGCAGGCCCCGTTTGTTCGCCCCGTTGAGGTCGGCGAGTGACATGCCGGCCTTCGCCTTGGGCGTCGTGGTGGGGGCCTGGAGTGCAATCTTGCGCGAGTCGGTGCGCTCGGCGAGCACGCAGGCCTTCTTGACCGCCTCGTCTGTGGCGATGGGGAGCTGCGCGTACAGCGCCCGCATGAGCGGTGTGGCGTGGATGTTCGGGTACCCCATCGAGCGCAGGGTCACCCAGTCGCTCGCAGGGATCTCGAACTTGTGCTCCAGGAACCCGATGATGCTGGTGACGCGCATGAGGTTCATGCGGTCGATGCGCAGCACCGTGCCTCGGGCGTCCCACGTCTCCTCGTCCAGGACGCGCTGGATGCTCGGTGAGAGGGCGATGTTGCTCACGTCGCCACCTTCACGGGTGCAGCCTCGTAGCACCGATTGGACCGCATCAGGCCCGCAGCGCCGAACGCCGTGCCGCAGGTGTAGTTCATGCAGCCGACGTACACCTCCACGCCGCTGGAGCTACAGCCGGGGCACTCCTTCGGGCGGGATGTGGCCAGCTCTCGGTTGAGCTGCTCCACGATCTGCTCGCGGATGCTGTTGACCTCGGCCCGCACCATGCGGCGGAGCTTGCCAGGTGTGACGAGCGCGATCATGCTCGCCAGAACTGGTCGGTGAGGCCGAGGGTGCCGACCTCGCTGTCGTCGAACGTGAGCACGCGCTCGACCGTCTTGCGGCGACCGAATAGGCCGCGTCCGATCTGCGGTGCCGACACCTTCCAGCCGCGCGAGAGGCGGGTCGCCGTCTTGCCACCGAACAGCCTGATGGTGTCACCCTCCCTCATCGAGAGGATGCGCTGGTAGTCGGAGTGCTTGGCGATCTCCTGGTGCGCGATGGCGCGGCGGCTCTCCTCGACCTCGGCCTCCTTCTGGAGCTTGTCGATCTCGGTCACCTGGAGCTTGCCCTCCGGGCTGACGGTGACGAACTCGACGCGGTGCTTCGGCTCCTCCTTGTCGTTCAGGTCGCGCAGCATGAGGAGCGTCTCGGACATCGAGGCCGACACGTCCTTCACGAAGTCGGCGAGCAGCGGGTCGCTGAGGAACTCGCCGTGGCCCAGCTCGATGACACGCTCGCGGATCTGCTGCTCCAACAGCTCGGGCGTGATGCCGAACTCCTGCTCCAGCTCGACCGGCATCGGCATACCGATGCGGCGGATCGTGTCGTACATGGCGCGGCGCAGGTCCTTGTGCTCGGGCGCGCTGTCGAAGCGGTTGGCGATGTCGAACGCCATGAGGGTGCCGGCGTGCGCGTCGTCGATCTCGCGCTGCGTCAGCGGCTCGTCCTCCGTCTTGGCTTCGTCCGCCTCGTCACCCGGCTCGGGCCGGTCGCGCAGCACGGTGAAGACCAGGCGCTCCATCATGGGGCCGAAGTCCTCGCCACCGTCCACGTCGGCAGCCAGGCCGGCGATGCCGCGCGCCAGGGCACGCATGTCGTAGCCGAGCGGGTTGTCCATGCGGTCGGCGTCGAACATGATCTCGCGGCTGAGGTCGTAGAGGCGCTGGACGATCTCCAGCTTGCCGTACGGCGCGGGGCCGCCCTGGGTGGTGCGCACGTTCGCCTGGTCGCGGAGCTTCTTGGCGATCTCGACCACCTCGGCCCAGACGTAGCGACCGTGGTCGCCGTACTCGGGGAGCTGGAGCGCCTCGCGCAGCTCGACGAGCCGCGCCTCGCTGATCTGGCCACCCTGGAGTTCGATGGTGTTGCGCTGCTCGAAGAGCGCGGAGCGCAGGTCGGCGATCTGGGTGAGGACCCAGGTCCACTGATCCTGCGGCGTGGCGAAGCTGGGGGCGACGTGGCCCGGCCCGACCAGGGCCTGGGTCGCCTCGCCAAGCATGGCGACGGGCGACGCGGAGGTCGGCGGGGTCGGAGCTGAAAGGGGTGTGCCGGTGGTCACGGTGATGTTCCTTCGTGTCGGTGTGTACTGGGGATGCTACGGGTTGCGCCGGTCGGACTTGATCTTGCCCACGCGCCACGACGCGGTGTTGCGGTACTCGAACTGCGCGACCATGCGGAACACACTGACCAGAATGGCCTTCATACCGCTTTCCTTCGGTGGGTCTGCTTGGTGAACGGTGGGAACTTGTGGAGCGTGCCGCCGACGCGGTTGCGGTTGTAGCATGCCCCGCACAGCCCGCGTGCGACATGCTCGCGCTCGTTGGTGCCACAGTCGCGGCACTCGTTGACGTAGACGCACCAGCCGGTCCGCTCGTCGCGGTGCAGCACGGGGCGCTCATTGTAGTCGATGTCGTAGCACTCCTTGCACATGCCCTTGGCGTAGTGCGGGAAGCGCCAGGTGCCACAGCCGGTGCAGTATCGATGGCCCACCCTGCTCCAGCCATCCTTGCCCTCCAGGGGCACCAGGGCGGCGAGTTCGAGCTGACGGTCCGCGATGATGGCCAGGGCGTCGGCGGTGGCCAGCTCGACGTTGCTGACGAGCTTGCCTCGGCTGTTGACCCCGCCCAGGATCTCGTACAGGCGGCGGTCGTCCACGCCGGACAGCTCGGACACGGCGGCCTGGCTGCCGTGGACCTCGATCAGCCGCTCGACCCAAGGTCGAATAGCGGCGACCGGGACAAGCACCTGGCTCATGGCGTCGCGGTCACGCTGGAGCTGCGCCTTGGCGCGCTTCGTCTGGGTGCGCCGCTTGGAGCGGATCTTGCGCTGGGCCTGGCGCTCCTTGGTGCGGTACTTGCGCGCCTCACGACCGCCGGCCTCCAGGATGCGGGCGCGGCGGGCGCGCTGCCTAGCGTTCCAGCAGTTGCGGCAGATCGAGTGCCGATGTCCGAGTGCGACCGAGCTGTCCTTCGCCATCGTGGCGGCGGTGTGCTGGTTCGCGTCGGGAGGGCAGTGCTCGCAGGTGAAGAGCTGGTCGGTCACCCGCATATCGTACGGCGTCATTCGGTCGGAGGTGCTCGTCCAGCCCGTCCGCGATGAGGGCCTTGGCCTCGCGCCGCTCGCGCTTGAAGTGACGCCGGCTCACAGGATCAGCTCGCCGTCCTGGTCACGCCGCATGGCGTCGATCTTGGGGTCGTTGGCGCACATGAAGCAGAAGTCCCCGCCGAAGCTGATGGAGATGGGAGTGCCGCACCCGACGCAGGTGTCCTTGGGCTTCGCCTGCACCGCTTCCTGAGCGTGCTGATAGTCGAGACGACCCTCACGGGCCTGGCGCTTCACGGCGTTCTTGTAGAAGCTCATGACGGGGCCGCCGGTCCGAGGATAATGCGGTGGTACTCCTGGAGCAGCTTGGGCGTGGCCGCCATAACGGCGCGGCCCTGCGACTGGTCGTTCCAGCCACCCGGTGGGTGGGGGAAGTGGACGGCACGACGCTCGCCCTCCACGTCGAGCCACACGACCAGACCGTCGCGGTCCTTCGGGTCGATCTCCAGGTCGGCCGGGATGTCACTCGACGGCGTGGTGCGGACGTGGAGGTCGAACTTCATCGCGGGTGCTGCCCCAGGTAGATCCGCAAGGCGAACACCACGATGGCCAGGCGCAGCAGGTTGCCGACGATGGTCGGCCCAGCGAAGTGGCCGCCATACATGAAGGAGATCACGCTGCCGCCGAGTGCGAGCAGGATGATGAGGGCGGCGGCGCGGATCGAGATGCGGCTCATGGGCGGTTCCTGGGGCTGAGGAGGATGCGGGCACAGATCACCACGATGGCGACGCGGACCGCGTTGGTGTAGATCGCCACCGTGTTGAGAGCGATACTCGGCTCGGTGGCCGTGTACCACACCGAGATGCCGCTGTTGATGAGCACCAGGATGAGGATAGCGAGGATGTTGGCCTTGAGGTTCATGAGGGTCGGTCCTTGGTTCGTGCTTCTCACCACTTACAGGTTCGGTGTGCGCCAGGTCCCTTCCCTGATCTGGCCGACAACTGACTTGTGGACGAGCAGGCCGTGTTCGGCCTCCAGCCAGTCCGCGATGCGGTTGGCGACCTCCAGGTCCGCGATGCGGTCGTTCTCCTCCTGGCGCTCGCGCTGCTTCTGCTCGCTGCGTGCGCGGGCCTCCGCCCTGTCCACCTTGCTCTGGCGCGCGTTGTGCTCGGCGTGCCGACCCTTCTCGGTGAGCTGCCACACCTTGCGGTCGCTCGTCTCGTCCCACGTCTGTTCCGCCTGGCCGTGACGACGGAGCTGAACCAGCGTGGCGGCCTGCACGTCGTTGTCACACCGGTCGCGGAAGTCCGAGAGGGAGTGCGGGCCATCGTCGTACAGGATGCGACGTGCCGCGTCGTAGCGATACATCGCTATGACATCCTTGTCGGTCAGGCGTGCCATCAGCTCGCTTCGGCGTCGGCCGCCTGCTCGATCTTGCGCACGTTGCATTCGTACCGCTTGTCGGTGCGCTGCCCCGAGGGGGACGACGGCACCGAAAGCCTACGACCAGAAGGGTGCGTGGCACGAATGTGCCCGCTCGGCCCCTTGGTGTCGATCTCCCAGCCTCCCTCCTTGAGGGCCGCAAGCGTACGGGGCATGCGCTTGCGGAGGAGCCGAAGATGGCCGGCGGCCATCAGTCCTTGTCCTGTGCAATGGCCTCGGCGCTGCGGGGCAGCGGCTCCGGCACGGGGACCTCGGATGCCGGCACGGCGTCCTTGTCGAGGTAGTCCTCGATGTCCTTCGCCTCGGGCACGACGAGTTCGTGCTCGACCTCTTCGGCCGGGGTGCTCTCGTCGGTGGGTTGCGTGTCGCTCATGGGTGCCTTCCGTATCGCTGACTACTGACAGGGTACCGCACACGGCGGTCGGACTGGCAACAGCAAGGCCCTCCCCTGGCCATGGGATGCCAAGGGGAGGGCCGCTGTCAGACCACTCGGGTCACATCATGCCCGGCATCGGGCCGGTCATGGCGGGCTGCTCGCTGGCGGCCTCGACCACGATGGCCTCGGTCACCAGGATGTTCTTTGCGATGGACACGGCGTTGTTGAGCGCCGAGCGGGTGACGAGCACCGGGTCGATGACGCCCTCCTTCACCAGGTCGATGATCGTGATGCCGTCCTTGGAGAAGTCCACGCCGTGGCCCTTCTCGGCGCGGCGCGTCTCGTTGACGACGACCGAACCCTCCAGGCCGGCGTTCTCGGCGAGCACGCGGAGCGGCTGCTCCAAGGCGCGGAGCACGATCTTCGCGCCCGTGCGCTCGTCACCCTCCAGCTCGTCGAGGTTGACTGACCACTCGGCGTTGAGCAGTGCGACACCGCCACCGGGGACGATGCCCTCCTCCAGTGCGGCTCGCGTCGCCTGGAGTGCGTCCTCCACGCGGAGCTTCTTCTCCTTGACCTCCGTCTCGGTCTGCGCACCCACCTTGATGATGGCGACGCCTCCCGTGAGCTTGGCCAGGCGCTCCTGGAGCTTCTCCTTGTCGAACTCGCTCTCGCTGCTCGACAGCTCGCTGCGGATGAGGCCGATGCGCTCGGCGACTGCCTCCTCCGAACCGCCGCCACCGATGATGGTGGTGTGGTCCTTGCCGACCACGACACGGGTGGCCTGGCCGAGCTGGGAGATCGTTGCCGTCTCCAGCTTCATGCCCAGCTCGTCCGTGATGACCTCGCCGCCCGTCAGGGCCGCGATGTCCTCCAGCATGCGGGCACGACGCGAGCCGAAGCCCGGTGCCTTGACCGCGACGGACGTGAAGGTGCCGCGCAGCTTGTTGACGACGAGGGTGGCGAGCGCCTCGCCCTCCAGGTCCTCCGAGATGACCAGCAGCGGGCGGTTGGCCTGCATGGCGGCTTCGAGGAGATGCACGAAGTCCTTGGTCGCCGAGATGCGCTCGGTCGTGATGAGGATGAGCGGGTTGTGCAGCTCGGCCGTCTGGGCCTCGCCGTCCGTCATCATGTAGGGCGAGACGTAGCCCTTGTCGAACTGCATGCCCTCGGTGAAGTCCAGCTCCAGGTCGAAGCCCTGGCCGTCCTGGATGTTCACGACGCCCTCGCTGCCGACCTTCTCGATGGCCTCGGCGATGAGCGCACCGATCTCCGGCTCGCGGGACGAGATCGTGGCGACGCGCGCCATGTCCTCGGCACCGCTGACCTCGGTGGCCGCCTCCTGGATCGCGGTGGTGACGGCCTTCGCGGCCTTCTCCATGCCGCGCCGGATGGCGATGGGGTTGGCCCCGGCGATGACGTTCTTGATGCCCTCGCGGACCATCGACTGTGCGAGCACGGTCGCGGTGGTGGTGCCGTCACCGGCTGCCTCGTTCGTGGACGTGGCGACCTCGCGGACGAGCTGCGCGCCCTGGTTCTCGAACGGGTCCTCGACCACGATCTCGCGGGCGATGGTGACACCATCGTTGGTGATGAGTGGAGCGCCGAACGGCTTGGCCAGGACGACGTAGCGGCCCTTCGGGCCGAGCGTCACCTTGACAGCATCCGCGAGCTTGTTGACGCCGCGCTCCAGCGAGTGACGTGCGTCCTCGCTGAACTGGAGTTCCTTGTGCATGTTGGTCCTTCGGTGTGAAGTGGTGGTACTGACGGTCGCATCCTACGGCGTCAGCCGGTCGGAGCGTAGGGGCCGATGGTGGCCTTGGAGTAGCCCATCGCGCGGAGGACCGTCTCCAGGTCGTCCAGCTCGATGTACACGCCACTCGACGGCGAGCCGGGCACGGCGACGTAGATCGACACGTCGCTGTCCTCGCGGTCGTCCTCGGACGGCGGGTAGATCTCCGCCGTGACGTACTTGTGGGCAAACTGGGACTGGTGGTTCATCCCGTTGGCGCGGGTGATGAAGTTCGCCTGCTCCCCGCTCTCGGGGTCGATCTGCTCGAAGACGGTCACGCGAACCACGCGCCCAGGGCGAGCGCCGTCCAGATCATCGTCCACAGAGCTGACAGGACGAAGAGGCCGCTGCCTGTGCCCTGGCGGTTGTACTTGTCGAGCGCGATCCACCAGAAGAACCGCGCGACGAGCGCGCTGGCGACGGCGAGGATGGTGAAGACGATGGCCCAGTTCATCAGTGGCTCCTGTCGTACGAGAGGTGCAGTGGCCCGAGCGACAGGCTCGCGACGAACCCGTCCTCCCAGGACACCGAAGGCCCCAGCGCCCAACCTCGCCAGTTGACGACGAGGAAGAGCGTCTGGGACCTGTTGGTGAGCTGCTTCAAGATCGTGCTCCTTCGATGAGGTCGATCCAGTCGTTGAGATCTTTGGCCAACTCCGGGAAGTCAGCCTCGCAGGAGGCAGCGTAGGCGCGGAGCGCAACCAGGGCGTGCGGGTCCGTGACGGGCTTGAGGACGAAACAGTCCTGGACCGGCTCACCTGTGGTGCCCTTGCGTACGTCGTACTTGGGATGCAGCCCCTTCATCAGGTGCCGGCCGGGACGAATCGCTTCTCGACGACGCCGAACTGGAAGCCGTCCTCGTCCGCCACCTTCTCGATGTCGCGCTGGGCTTCGCCGTACGTGGAGCGCGGCTCGCCCTTGCCGGGGCCGCTCTCGTACGAGATGAGAGCGTAGAACTTCTCGGTCAGTGCCATGTGGGTCTACTTTCGGTGGACACCGACCGTGTGGCCGATGCGGTTGGTGTACTGCTCCAGCGTCTCGTCGTACTCGTCCTCCTGGGGGCGGAGGTCGAGACGGTCGATGGCGGTGGACTTCCTGCGCCTGCGGTGGGGCGGAGCCGGGGGTGCCGGCTTGGGCCGGGCGCTGCGCACTCGCTCGCGGTCACGCAGCACCTCGACGCACACGTCCTCCACCGTCATGTGGACCGGCTTCACCTTCTCGATCAGGTGGACCCAGTCGCGCACACTCACCGGGGCGACCGGGATGTAGGTGCGAGGCTGCTGGAGGCTCGACAGGTTGAGCAGCTCGTAGCCCGACTTGAGCTGCCGCGCCTCGAACACCAGGCCGGTCCAACCACTGGCCGGATCGACGCGCAGGACCTCGGCGAACTGCTGGCGCACCTGCTCGGTCAGGGCGTCGCTGTCCGTGAGGTGCTTGATGCGGCGCACCACGTTGCCGAGGCTGTCGGTCTTGGACAGGCTGAGGCGCTCGGTCACCTCCTTGCGGAAGCGCACCACGTTCTCGATCTGGCGCAGCATGCCGTTGGCGCTGCTCGGCACCTCGCCCAGCGCATGGGTCAGCTCGGGCCACGTCGGGTGCGCACGCGCCCAGTCGAGGCACATGCTCCAGAGCTGTCGCACGTCGCTCGGTGCGGGGCCGCCGATGCGCAGAGCACGGTGCATGTCGCTCGCCATGCGGCGTGCGCTCAGCTCGATGGCGAGGTTCTCCGCCACCTTGGCGTCGTTCACCCGCTCGCCCAAGGTGTGGGTGAGCGAGTTGATCTGTCGGGCCTGGTCGGCACGCTGCGCCTTCGTGTCGTTATGCCGCGCTCGTTCGTGGTGCAGGGCATCGACCTTGCGGGCGTGTTCGTGGTACCAGTAGTCGCGACACCGGATGAGCGCCTTGACGTGCTCGACCGATGCGTAGCCACCGTCGAGAGCGAGCTGCTCCGCCTTGGCGACCCACTCGATGTCGTACTCGCTCAGGTCGCCGGCCGTGTGGACCTTCGTCACGACGCGGATGTCATCCGTGTGGCAGAAGGCGGAGTGGATGACGCTCGGGCGACCGAGCGGGCTGACCTCGATCACCAGGTCGTGGTGGTGTACCTCGTTGCCGCTCACCTGGCTCGCGTCGTCGGTGAGCAGCACCTTCATCGTGGTCCTGCCGGCCGGCACGTAGTCGGCAGGCAGCGGCTTCGGCTTGTCCAACTGCTCCTGCAACTCGACCGCCTTGCCACGCAGGTGCGTGTTGTGGTCGATGAGGTTCTGGATGGCGTCGATGATGCTGCCCGTGCCGATGCGGTCGGAACCGAGCACCCCCATGAGAGCGAGGTAGGAACCCTGACGCTCCTCCAGCGTCTCGCGCAGTCGTCGCACCAGGAACTTGATGTCGAGCGGCGTCACGCTGCTGCCATGTCGCAGCTTGTCCAAGATGGCAACGACGCGCGGCTCTTCGCCGGGCGTGGCGTCCGGCATCTCGGCCTCGGCGGCGGGCGGCTGGTGCCGGTCCGCCTCCTTCGCCATGATGGCCTTCTGCTCGTCGCTCCAGCCGTAGCCGCTCGGGAGCGCCGCGATGCAGTAGGGGCACGTCACCTTGTCGTGGACCGGCGTGATGACCCCGTGCGTCACGGACGGCTCGGGGTGCAGCAGGTCGTACATCGCGCCGCAGCGGGCGTCGCCGTTGTGCTCGGAGTGCCAGTAGTTGTTCATGGTGTACACCCTACGCAACGCGCCGGTCGGAGATGATGCGGTTGTAGGCGTCGAGATCCGCGCCCGTGAGCTTCCAGACGAAGGGGCTGACACACTGCTGCGTGCAGACACCGGGGCAGCCCGACCAGCCGTGACGGAGGCAGTAGCCCGCCGTGGGTCCGGGGTCCTGGTGATAGCCCGTGATGCGCGCCTTGGCGGCGAGGTTGTTGAGGCGCGCTCGCTCCTTCGGGTCCTCGGCCTCGTAGGCCGCCACCAGGAGGGCGGCGACGTTCTCTCGCAGGGTCAGTGGTCGGATGCTCATGCTGCCTCGTTCATGTTGGCCAGGATGCGCTGCTGGAGCGCGAGGATCTGGCGGTTCGTGATGGCGTCGAACGCCGGGTGGTTGAGGTTGCGCCCCATGTACGCCACGTCGGCCGGCGACAGGTGCTCGCCCGTGTCGAGGCGGCGCAGCGCCTCCGCTGCCATCTCGGGCGTCACGTCAGGCTCGACAGGCTGCGGCTCGACGTACACCGGCTCCTGCTGGGCCAGTCGGTACTGGCGGTGCATCTCGGCGAAGAAGAGCGTGCCGATGAGGTGGCCGAGCGCGTTCATCGGTTGACCCTCGACACCTGGCCGAGCACGAACGGCTCGCCGTACGGGAGCGCCACCTGGATGCCCGAGAGCACGGCGCTGCGGTAGTAGAACGCCAGGTCCCGTGTGACCTTCACCTTGACCTTGCGGCCTCGAAGCACGGGGCGCGATCCGTCCTCGGGGTGGAAGCGCATGTTGTTGCGCAGCGTCTCGATCTTGCCCACGACGAACTTCTCGCCGTCCACCTCGATGAGGTCGCCCCGCGTCACGCGGTCTGCCTTGATGACGATGGTGTCGTTGCGCTCCATGCTGTGCCTTTCAGATCAGTGTGTACTCTGAGTGTACACCTTATCCTCGGACGCCGCAAGGCAAACGTCTCAGGCCTTGGTCGCCTGCTCCATCTTGATGCGCTCGACCGCTCGCTCCACGATGGCGTCCTGGTACTGCACCTGCCAGCCCTCGCTCTCCTCGCGGATGATGCGATTGGCGAGCTGTACCGTCGTGCCGACCCACTTACCCTGGCGCTCCTCACCTCGACGCCAGCGCGATACGTCGAGCGTGATGATGGGCGACCTGATCTCAGCACGGACCCGCTCGGCCTTCCCCATGTCCACCAGGGTTGGCTCGGGCCTGTTCTGGGCCGCACGCTCGATGACGCCCTTGCTCTCCAGCGTGTTGAGCAGCGTGACGTGCGCCTCGAACAGCTTGGTGAACTTCTGGCGCATCACCTCGAAGCACTCCGTGATGGTGTGGACGCCACGCCCGCGCTCCTCCGCGTTGTAGGCATCGCACTCCTCGCCGCAGTTGGGGCACTCGTAGTACGTCTCCTCCTCGTCGCCCCAGCGGTCGTTCAGGTTGGTGCGCTCCTTGCGCACGAACTCAGTGGTGTAGGTGATCTCCATCAGTTCACCCACCCCCAGAGCGCCAGGGCGGCGTGACGAATCGACGGAGCCGCGATGACCAGGATGAGGATGAACACCAGCAGGTGAGTGCCCTGCACAGCGTGACGGATGTCGAGTAGGAGCTGGGCCTTGATGATCGAGTTGTCGGCCATCACCTCTGTTGCCTCGACGTACCGCTCTTCGAGCGACAGCTCGCGGATCGGCACCACGTTGTCGGGGCGCGCTGGGCAGGGACCTTCGTGCCCGTCCTCCAGGGTGCAGTACCATCCGGCAGGTGGTCGGGTGCAGGGCGTCATGCGTATCGCTCCCTGTGCTCCGCCTGGAGCCGCTCGATCTTGGCCTGGGCCTCGGGCGTGAGGCGCTTCCACGTCTTGGTGCGCAGCTCACGTCGGAACCAGCCGAACATGTCGCGCAGGGTGAAGGGATCATCGCCTGCGCCGAACCAGATCTCCGTCTCGGTCAGCTCGCGGCGTTCACGCTTCCAGTGCCGCACCCATCGGGCGCACGAACGGATGCGCTCACGCACCGGCTTGCGCAGCTCGACGTAGCTGTCATCCTCCTGCATGACGGAGAACGCGATGCCGTCCATCGGGTGCATGACGAGCTGGGTCGGCTGGATGCGCTCCTCGCTCATCCGCTCCACGGCCTGGCGGAAGCTGTCGGGCGTGAACGTCACAGCACCCTCGTAGATGTCGGGGTCGCTCGGTGTCTGTGCCATCAGAAGTCGTCCTTCACGTTGGTGTGGTTGCCGTCAGGCCGCTCGTCATCGTACGTGATGGTGCGGTCGGACTTCACCGGGTCGGCCGAGTTCTTGACCGCGTGGCCATCGGCATGAGGATGGGTGCCGCCGTCCTTGCAGTGATAGTGACCACCACGGTGCAGGTACACCACGTCGGGGGCGAAGTAGAACACCGGCTCGCCGCAGTACTTGCACGGATCGTCTTCACGCTCGGGCGTCATGTCGTCACGCAGGTTGTAGCCCGTCTCGGTGCGGCGCTGCGTGATCTCCTCGACGAGATCGTGGTCATCATCCTGCGCAGTACGAGCCGTAGTGTCCACTGGGGTGGTCAAGCTGCGCTTCGTGATGTCGGCAATCGCCTCGACGCGACGCAGTGCCTCAATGGCAGTTCTGCGCTCTCGCACCAGTCGGTCGGTCCGTATGGCGAGGCCCTTACGCCCGCCATCGGGACTGACGTGCAGCGAGCTGTGGCACTGGGTGCCTGGCTTGAGCGGCTGGCCGCACAGGTTGCAGACCCACACGTACACCTCGCCCTGCGGCTGCTCGTCGAAGTAGCTCTCGATGGCGAGGAGCTGCTCATAGCGAGCAAGCGGCACTGCTGTCATCTCGTCGAAGTCCATGTCACTCATCCTCGCTCAGGGATCGGTCGGAGACGCGACGCTTGAGCCGGGCGAACGAGCTGCGGTTCACCGGGTTGGTCAACTCCTCCAGCTTGCGGATGCCGCGCGCCATGTTCTCCAGGTCGGCCGCGTTGAGCAGCTCCTCCTTGCCCTGGCTCGTCACGACGACGTACTTGCGACCGTCCACGATCCGCGTGTCGATGCAGCGGCCGTCCACCGTGTTGACCGGGATCATGTGCGCCCCTGGCAGTAGGCGCGGAGGAAGCGCAGCTTGTCCACGCGGCCGAAGTGCGTCTCCTGGATGCACGGCGTGCCGGCGGGCACCTCGCAGGCCTTGCACCCGAACAGCTCGACGGCCAGCTCCGCCTCGGCGGCGTAGTCCTTCGGGTCGGTGTGTGGCTTGCCCTTCTTGAAGCCGATCACCTTGCTCGCCTCGATGAGGAAGTGCTTGCCGTCGTCCGAGGGGTAGCCGACCCCGATGTTCTCGATGCGCTCCAGCATGCCCTCGGGCAGCACGACCTTGAGCTGCTCGCCCAGGATGCGCTCGGTGCCGACGTACAGGACCTCGAACTCGTCCTCGTAGTCGTCGCAACACCAGAGCGTCAGCTCGACGTACTCGCCCTCGTAGCTGGAGAGCTGCGCTTCGGTGGAGAGGATGCGCCCCATCAGTCCTCGTCCTCCGGGTAGGCAGCCAGCTCGACCGGCACGCCCGTGAGCTTGCCGATGAGGTTGGCCAGGTCGAAGTCCTCCATGCCCACGGTGACGTAGGCGTGGCCCGACCAGCGGCGGGTGGACTGGCGGAGCGAGACGCCCTCGATGCCGTAGTGGTCGAGCACGTCCTGGAGCTGCTTCTGTCGCTTGTCGGCGACCTTCTGGTGCGCCCGCTTGACGAGGTTCTGGGCGTGACGCAGCTCGCCCTCCTTGCGGTCCAGCTCCTGCTGCTCCGCCCAGGTGCGGCGGATGTGCGCAGGGCTGACGACGTGGATCTCGCTCTCGTCGCCTCGGTAGCGCAGGTCACCGGTCACGACGACCTGCCACTTGCCGTGACGGATGTCGCGGTAGTAGCTCGTCTCGCCGATGCGCTCGGGGTGGTCCTTGGCGCTCCAGGAGCTGTGGCTCAGCTTCGCGACCTCGACGACCACGACCTTGTGGGCCTGGCCGTAGCTCGGGCTGTTGTTGTAGGCGTACTCGCCGCCCACCTTGATCTTGCTGGACTGCATGTCAGCCCTCCTTCTCGATGGTGACGTTCAGCTCGGTCGTCTTGCCCGACTGGCTGATGATGAACTGGCGGCGGCCGACCTGGACGTACGTGTGCGTCCAGCGGCTCGCCTTGACCTGGTGGATCTCGACCTTGCGGCTGGGCGGCTCGTCGTTGAGCAGCTCGTTGAGCGCCCACACCTGGTGCGTGGTGAGCACCGGGAACGCGACGCGGTGCTGAGCCAGGTCGGGGTCGTTGGCGAACGGGGTGGCCTTCACGATGCTGCCGCCTCCTCCGCCAGGATGCGCTCGGCGTGCATCTTGGCCATGCCGGGGTTCGGGTACATGTGATCGTACGTCTGGCCCGTCTTGGTGTCGGTCAGCTCGTAGCGCCACCGGTCGTCGTCCTGGTAGGGCGAGACGATGAAGCGCCCGTCCGAGCTGCGCTCGTCGTGACGGTGGTCAGGCTCGTCCCAGGACAGCATCCACGTCTCGCCGCTCATGGCTCGGTGCGGCCCGTTGGCGTGGCCAGCGGTGAGCACGCAGGAGCGCATGCGATCCTCGGGGTGGGGTTCTCCGCAGTAGCTCCTCATCGAACTCGCATCCCCATGACGAAGCCGAGTGCGTACACGGACAGGAACAGCAGGAACTCGATCATGCCACTGCCGCCGGGGTGCAAACGCCCATCTCGATGAGGGCTGCGGCCGTGCGGCCGTAGTGACCCTGGAGCGTCCAGGCGTGGCCCGTGTCGATGAGGTGCTGGAAGCCCTCGATCAACTCGTCCTCAGTCACGTCGCCGCCTTCGTACTTCATGATGAAGACCACGACGTTGAACTCGCCGGGCGTGCCCAGGCTGATCGTTTCGCCCGTGTACTCGATGTCCGCCATGTCTGTGCCTTTCGTGTGGGTGTTCACTCGGAGTGTACACCCTATCCTCGGGCCGTGCAACCCAAACGTCTCACCGGCCTCGCAGTCGTTGCCACCAGGTGCGCTGCTCGATGACGTGAGGACCCATGCTGTTGGGCACGACACCGATGGGGTTGGCCGCCTCGGCCTGGCGCGGTGTACCGACGAAGCGTTCACCCTCGAAGTCGAACGCCACCAGGTCACCTCGCAGGCGCTCGAAGCGGCGGGCCGTCTTGCGGTCGTGCCGCTGCATGGTGGAGGTGATGCGCGTGTTGGCGAGCGGGCCGCCCTGGTCGGCGGGCATGCTGTCGTACAGCCCTCGGTCCGCGATGGGGGTGGCGCGCAGCGTGTACGCCTGCCCCATGTCGTCGAGGATGTCGAAGCGGCCGGTCACTTGCGCTCGCTCGGGTCGTGGCAGAACAGGCAATCGTCGTGCGCAGGGTCGTCGCGGTCGTCGTAGATACAGCGGCCCGTGGGCGACGTGGGGCACTCGTACGCACCGAACGCCAGGTGAGCCGCGTCCTCCAGCGTGTGGCCGGCGCGGTACACGTTCACGCTGTAGCCGCCGGTCCAGTGGCACCAGTGGTCGCCGACCCAGAAGTAGCCAGGTGGGCAGTAGCTCATGCCTGGGCCGCCTTCCACTCGTCGTAGAGCTTGCGGGCCTGGGCGAGCATGGCGACCGAGTGGTCGAGCGGGCCTTCGGCGCAGAAGCCCAGGCCGCGCTGCGTCCCATCGGGCAGGTGCAGGTTGTAGCTGTCGCCCATGTCCATGCGGATCATGCCGCGCAGCTCCTTGTCGTTCGGCTCGCGCTCAGTCCAGACGGTCATGGCCTCGCGGTCGCCGCCGAGCTGGGAGCCGCAGCCCTCGCAGCGGGACCAGGAGAAGCCACGGCGTGCGCAGCCCTCTCCGTCCTCGCCACACGTCTCCGGGTCGTCGCAGTCGTGCTCCTCTGTCGTGAGGCCCAGCGTGACCTCCTCGCCGTCCAGCAGACCGAGCGGTGTGCGGTCGTGGCCCGAGGTGGGGTCGCAGCCGCCGCACTCGCCGTTGGCAGCGTGCTGGACGCAGTCGGTGCAGACCCAGATGGTGCTGGTCGTCTTGGTCGTCATGTCAGGCCTCGTCGGTGTCGTGGTTGCCAGCGAGGTCGGCGGTTGCCTCCTCGACCAGTTCGGCTACGTCTTCGCGGTTGCCGTCCTCCCACAGGCCCGTGAGGCCCACGTTGTGGCGGCTCTCGCTGCGGCGGGTGGCCAGCTCGTACACGTCGTCCGCGATGTTGTCGAACCACTCCTTGTCGAGCTTGGGCATGTGGCGCTCCGCCATGCGGGCGACGTACTGCTCGCGGCTCTCACCCTTGGCCTCCAAGCGACGGAGCAGCGCGGCGCTCCAGGTGATGGTCTGGACGCGCTGGCCGTCCACCTTGATGGTGGTCTGCTCCAGGTACGTGACCTGGTGTGCGTGGGAGCCGACGCTGCGGCGGGTGCTGTTCTCGGAAGTGAAGCTCATGATGAGGTGCCCTTCGTGTCGGTGTCTACTCAGAGTGTACAGACTAGATCGGGGTGGTGCAACTCAGTGGGCGTTCGCGGAGATGTCGCCAGCGACCTGATGCACCAGTGTCTCGACCGGGGTGATGTCGCCGTCCCGGAGGCAGTCCTCCCAGAAGCCAGTGAGGCCGACGCCGTGCTCCTTCTCGGCGCGGCGGGTGGCCACCTCGTACACCTCGTCGTCGATGGTGTCGAACCAGGCCTGGGCGATGGTGCGGGCGGTGATGAGTGCGCCCTTGGCGGTGACGTACGCCTCGCCGTCGTCCACCTTGGTGGGAGCGATGCGCAGGTCGATGTTGAGCTGGCGCTCGAAGTCCTTGACGGGGCACTCGGTCGGGCCATCCCAGTTGGGCTGCTCGTCCGGGCTGAGGTAGTGCGAGCCGCAGGTGCAGGTGGGGAGCTTGATGGCGGTGGTGGTCATGTCGTGCCTCCGTGTCGGTGTCTACTCAGAGTGTACACCATAGCATCGGGTCGCACAACCCATCCGTTCCACAACGACGAGGGCCGCCTCCGAAGAGACGGCCCAAGCCTGACGCCTGTTGGCGCAACGGTCACAGTCCAAGGTGACGCTCCTCACCGTAGCGGCTGCCTCGCGCACGCGCCCGCGTGAGGGGCCGGAGGGGGAGGGGGTCCGCCCGGTCCGGGGGCGGGTCTGTACCAACGCTGTACCCATCGGTTGCACACCCAACCGTTCGCATCGTGCCTGCACACAGGCACATTCTCGGTGCCTACCGGTGTTGCACACCCGTCCCGACCCCCACTACCCCTCCATCCCTATGGACACAGGGGTCATGTCCCTACCTGTAGTAGGGGATGGGGGCATGGGTGTAGCTAGGTCACGGGGCGGGGGTGGGGCTATGGGTGGAGAGGGGGATGCCAGGGGGTGAGGTGGGCCGCCTCCGAGCTGGCGCAGCGGTCGTAGAAGCTGTCGCCGTGGCCGGCTGCGGTGCTCTCGATGATGACCTGGAGGTCCCTGGCATCGGGCGGGCGCGGGGTGAGCGGGAGGATGTCGTGGTCGCGTGCATCCCAGCTCGGCATGTCGGCTCGGTACAGCTCGTAGAGGTACCAGGTGATGGGGTCGATGGGCTTGGTCATACCACGAACCTCGGGTCATCCTGGTCGATGACTTCGAGCGTGCCGTCGTCGTGGATGAGCACGTCGAAGGGGAGGCCCCTGATGTCGCAGTGCATCGCCTCGATCTCGGGATCGAAGTCGTCCGCCACCTCCATCTGGTGGGAATGACGGATGCAGTAGGGGCAGTTCACGGTACGGGAGTGGACGACCTTGAGCGGCCTGTACTTGCGCACGGAGTAGCCAGGGCGCTCGGGCGCTGGCTCGTAGCTGCCGAGGTACCAGACACCACGCTGCTGGCCCTTCCAGACCTTGCCGTCGTAGACGCCAGTGGGGGCGCTGGCGCTGTACTCCATGAGGGCGTTGAAGGTGGCGGGCGGACAGATGGCCAGGGTGTCGTCGAACACCAGGTCGGGGTAGTCGCGGGCGGGGTCGTAGCGAGGGTCAGCGGGCACGGAGGCCCTCCTTGATGACGTGGCCCGAGTGGGCGTCTCGCACCTCATTGCACCAGCAGCACACGATGTACGGATCGTCGCCGTCGAAGCGGAACGTGTGGGTGCGCTTATCCACGCGCTGCGACAGGGCGCAGTAGGCGAGCACGTCCGAGGTGAGCGGCCCCATGTCGGCGTGGTCCTTGCAGAAGGTGCCGATGGAGCCAGCAGGCGAGGAGCGCCAACAGAAGTCGCAGTGCTCGGGGTCCAGGTCGCCGTTCTGGGCGCGGTACCGAGCGAGCGTCATGTGCTCGACGCGCTCTGTCTCCTCGTCCCACGCGGCGACGGCCACCGGGTGGCCCACCCGGTCTCCCCTCCTGCG
>ERZ869921.13-NODE-13-length-125863-cov-12.934527_pt1 | contig 125863 bp, 162 predicted proteins | sample MGYA00579310_ERZ869921 | MGnify/ENA primary metagenome ERZ869921 (study PRJEB32216, sample SAMN09231816) | wastewater metagenome | place: USA: Maryland | collected 2016-06-21 | study: EMG produced TPA metagenomics assembly of the PRJNA472060 data set (Reclaimed...
AAAACTGCTACCGAAAATGTTGATACGAAGCGATAACGTAGCATTTGCCGATAACTTGTCGATACGCACTACTAAACAAAATTAAAATGCAAACAATATCAATTAACTATACTTTGGTTTGGCGCTTTAAAAACAAGCCTCACATACAAGTGACAAGATGCAAAAAAGTATTTAACTTAAAAACGGGCAAAATGCTAAAGCAAACTATTAACGGTGGGAGTATCGGATATTGGTTAGATGCAAAGACTTTCATTCCGACATCAAAAATTAATCAACAACTAGAATTAATCAAGAAACAAAATTGTCCATTTTAAAACTTAAAAACAATGCAAATTACAGCCAAAAAATTAGACGTTAATCATTTGCTCCTGCTACTAGACAATGCCGAGCAAATTAAAGACGAAATAACCAAAAGAAACATCAAAGAACCGCTATCTATATGGTTCAAAGGTGATGGAACTTTAAGCGTTTTTGAAAACGGGATTGTCAATATTTATTCATCGGATAGGATACCTTGTGATGATGAGGTTAAAGCAGACCCTATTGTTTTTGATATGCTAGACCCCCTTTAGTTTTTTTTATGAGAAAGTTAAAGACAATACTTGCATTAATAAGGGCAAAGCAGTATATTGTGGCAACATCTAGTGGTAAGCTAGAAATAGACATTAAGGCTAGTGGGGATAGTATTTTTTTAGTGCATCAGCATTTAGAGAAGATATTAGTGCAAGAAGAACTTAATCACGCAATAGAACAAGCTATTAAAGAAGCAAATCAGATTATTAACAATTAAAAATAAAGCAAAATGAAAAACATCGCAACAGCATTAGTAAAGGCTCAAAAAGAAATGAGCAACCCAAAGAAAGGGAACACAAATCCATACTTCAAATCAAAATACGCTGATTTAAACTCAGTAAGGGAAGCTGTTATCCCTATTTTAAACGACAATGGAATTAGCGTGCTTCAACCAATTGTACATTTAGAAGGCAAAAACTTTGTAAAAACCATCTTGTTACACGAAAGTGGAGAAACAATAGAAAGTTTTACCGAAATAGTTTATGCAAAAAGCAATGATGCCCAAGCGCAAGGGAGTGGTATTACTTATGCCAGAAGGTACGGACTTCAATCCCTAGTTTGTGTTGGGGCAGACGATGATGATGGAAATGCTGCTTCACAACCTCAAGTAAAAAAAGCAGAAGCACCAATAAATGACATTTCGGTAAAAGTAAAAGAATGCAAAGATGTTGATGCCCTAAACATTTATTATGATAGCATAGGCAAGCCTACACAAACTGCAATATTAGAACTATTCAAGGCTAGAAAAATTGAAATTCTTAAAGCATCTGTGTAATGGTAGCACTAATTGACATAGATAGCCTATTTTACAAAGCCGCTTACAAGTTAGAAGATAAAATAGAAGAACTAGGACTACAAGACGAAGACTATGACATGATAATAGCTACCCTTGCAGAGATAGCAGAAAGTAGATGCGAAAAGATGATTAACGACATTTTAGATGACATAGGGAATAACGAAAACCGAATTGAAATAACATCAGTAGAACTTTTTGTTACCGACTGCAAGGATAGCTTTAGAAAAGCAATATCTCCCGAATACAAGGCAAATAGAAAACCAAACGACATTGCTAGATGCCTACGACAAATTTACGTTTTTAAGCACGATGCAAAGAGGGATGATAAACTAGAAGCAGATGACCTAATAGCAATAAGAGCAAGGGAATTAGACATAAGCAATCGAGTTATAGTAACAATGGATAAAGACTTGTATCAGATAGGCGGCTTTATTTACGACTACTACCACAAACCCGACATTAGAGATGAAAATGGAGAAGTTATTGAAAGTTACCCACGAAAGGGCTTGACTTACATTTCTCCATTAGAAGCTAAAAAGACCTTAGCCAAACAAGTAATTATAGGTGATAGTGGAGATTGCATACAAGGCTTACCAAAATACGGAAAAGTAAAAGCCAGTAAGATAATCGACCCAGTTAATTCAGATTTTGGGCTTATAAGGGCAGTATTAAGGGAGTATAAAAAAGTCTACAAAGATGAGTACTTAGAACCTTTATTGCTTACTTTAAAGTTGGTTAGGTTAGGGGATTAAATAACAATTAAAAACTTAAAACAATGAAGCACATCAGCACAATGTATATAGTAGCCAAATGGTTACAGAACCACGAAAAGAGTTACATACACGAACTCAAGAGGCACTGCAAGGCGAACAATCCTATGCAAAGAATATCTTTATTAAGACGTATGTATGGTTGGGAGATAGCTACCATCTATGAAGGTGTGAAAGGGAGGGTAGCAGTGTACCATTATAAGGTGGTTAAAGAAGGTAGAATGCCAAAACAATTTTTGTAGAGATTTGGTGTCTTTGAAAGGATAATTGTTCCCTCTCACAAACGAACAATTTTAAGAGATTGCCCATTTACGAACTTTAGAGGTGAGAGGCTAAAGATTTGTAGATGGGCTTAATTTTTTAACTATGAACCATAATTGGTTTGCCGTAATTACGGCAAACGTGCTTCTTTCAAAAGAAATATCAAGCACACAAAAATTATTGATAGCACTAATAGGCAATTTAAGCAATGAAAAAGGTTATTGCTATGCTACTAACGCTTATTTAGCAGAATGCCTAGATGTTAGCCCAATAACAATAAGCCAAAACATTTCAGACCTAGAAGACAAGGGTTTTGTAGGTAGGGTAATTTATTACAACGAAACAAAAAATGTAGAACAAAGATTTCTTACCCTTATTGAAAAACCAATACCCCCCCCATTAAAAACCAATACCCCCCTATTGGAAAATCATAACCCCCCCCCCATTAAAAATCTTAAAGGTAATAACAAAGTATTTAAAAACAAACCTAATAACAAATACTATACTATTTTGTCCGAACAAAAATTTGAACGTTTTTGGGATTTATACGACAAGAAACAAGACATGCAAAAATGCAAGGATAAATTTTGCAAGCTATCCGAACAAGAACAAAATAGAATACTCGAAGTGGTTTGTCTGTATGTAGCAAAGACCCCCGATAAGCAATTCCGAAAAAATCCTCTAACTTGGCTAAATGGCAAATGTTGGTTAGACGATTATTCAGACGTGCAAGTAAAAACTATAAACCCGAAACCTGAACGTAAACAATTTTTTCTAACTACCGAATATGAACAAGCAGTTGCAGAATGGGAAGCAAAGAACAATCCAAGCGGTTTGCACGATATACAAGGACATTTACTCTAAAAATGAGCCTTACTACATAACGATTGAAAAAGCCCTAGAAAGGATTAAAAAAGGGGCTAGTATCCAAAAGATAAACGAACTACGAAGCACAATCGACAATGAAAGGCAAGATAGCCTAAAACGATGGTTGCCTTCTGTATGTTTTAGCGGTAAGTTTAGCTCAAGAACTGACGATGGATTAATCGAGCATAGCGGTTTTGTAGTGCTAGACTTCGATAAAGTGTACGAAATAGGGGAGTTAATGGCTAAACTGACTACCTATGAGTTTGTTTATGCTGCTTGGATAAGCCCTAGAGCAAACGGAGTTAAAGCATTAATCAAGATTGCAGACCCCGAAAAACATATTGAGCATTTTGATGCCTTAAAAGAAATATTCCCTGATGCAGACAAAAGCGGAAGGAATGTTAGTCGTGTATGCTACGAAAGTTACGACCCAAACATTTACATCAATGAAAAGGCGGTAGCGTTCAAAAAAATCAAGTCTATTGAAAAAATAGAAACCAAAGACGTTATTTCAAACGAAACTGACATATTCAGAAAACTACTTAAATGGCTATCGAACAAAAATGATGCTTTCGTAAAAGGAGAGCGAAATGTTTTCATCTTCAAACTCGCCAGTGCTTGTTGTAGGTTTGGAGTTACGCAAAGCGCATCAGAAGCCCTAATTTTGAACGAATTTCCACCGAGTAATGACTTTACCTTGTCCGAGTGTAAAAAGGCTATAAATTCGGCTTTTAAATGCAATTCTTTTGGTAGCAGCATTTTTGAAAAAGATATGCTAGTAGATAAGGTTACTAGAAAAGAAATTGAATTTGACGAAGCTATATTCGATACAAACGTAAAACCTAGAGATGTTATCTATGCAGAAGAAGTAAAAGCACAAGCATTAGACATTTTCAATAATGGGTATGAAAAGGTAAAAGGGATTGGAGTAGATGCTTTTGATAGGCTTTTCAAATTAAAAGGTGGGGATATGACTGTAATTAGCGGTATTGCAAATATGGGTAAAAGCCAATTGGTAAAATGGTTTATGCTTATGAGGATTTTAGTACATCAAGATAAGTTTGCTGTATTTGCCCCAGAAGATTTCCCGACACAAGAATACTACCACGATTTTGTTGAAATGTATTTAGGCGCTGCTTGTGTTCCTGAAAATCCTAACAGACCATCAATACACGATTTCGATGCTGTTTATGATATGATAGGCAAGCATATCTTTTTTATCTACCCTAAAGATGTAAGCCCTACACCGCAATACATAAAAGAGCGTTTTTTAGAAATGATGATTAAGGAAAAAGTAACTTGCTTGGTCATTGACCCTTTCAACCAACTTACCCACGATTACGGAAAGCAAAGAAACGACTTGTACTTGGAAACTATACTTGGTGATTTTAATAGGTTTGCTAAAAGCAACGACATCCCATTGTTGATAGTAGCGCACCCAAAAACTCCGGATAAGAACGCTCAAGGGAATTACAAAGTGCCTGAAGCAACAGATTTAAGTGGTGGTATGATGTGGATGAACAAATGCGACAATGTTCTAGTTTACCATAGACCGCACAGTATTACAGACCCAAATGACATTACTTGCGATATTTTCACTAAAAAGATTAAAAGGCAAAAGTCGGTAGGCAAAATAGGTTGGACAAGTTGCGAGTATAACAGAGAAAAAAGAAGGTTCATATTTGACAAGATAGACCCGATGGAATATATTTTAATGCCTAAGTCTGCAATTCCACAAAACCCCTTCACACCAAACAACAAATTGCCCGAAAACTTTTGGGATAGTTAATAAATTCTTAAAAACTTTTTCATTTCAAAACTATACTTCAAATTTGCTAAATGTCATACAAAGAAAAACGACAAGACTATCCTGATTTGGTAGAGAAAAGAGCCAACATAATTAGAGGATATATTGATATGTACGACTACAAAACCTTTAATAAAATTGGCGGAGCAAGCTACGACCTGCTAGATGATGATATTAATTACATTGAGTGCAAAGGGCTTGAGCAAAGGGTAAAAGGGAGATATTGTGAGGTTCATTTGCTTGAAGTAACCGACAAACTAGGGAACGTAACATCAATAAAAGCTAAACTAAAATCAAATATTTACTAATGAACTACAAACACAGAGACCAAATAAAAGACAGCATTGAAGTCTTAGAGTACAAAGTAAGCAAAAGGGGCTTATCTGCTACTTATGTTATCGAGCAAAATGGTGAAGAAGTAGAAGCCCATATCCTTGCCAACAAAGAACAATTATTTGAATTTTTATACTTGAAGGATATTTACCCTAATGGCGACCCTAAAAAACAAACATTTACTATTTGGGTGGACAACCACGTTCAGCAATGCGGTGTAATAGTAGATAAGTCCTACGAATACACTATTGATTTTGATGAAATGTTAGAACGTGAGTTAGAGTTTTTCACCGAAGATGTCATTAAAGAAATAGCCACTGAAATAGAGATTGATAGGCAAAATGGTGTCTTGGATAGGGTATTAAAGAAGTAATTATGAACCCCAAAAAAAAGAAATGCAAAGGTAATGGAGTAACTAAAGGCTATGGATGCTCTACCATTACATTATATAGAACACTAGGGCTTTGTAGTAAGTGTTATCCTGATTGGTTATTAAATACCGAAGAAGGCAAAGAAAGGTTGTCTAGGGCTATTACAACAGCTAAAAAAGCATCAGAAAAGCAAGAAAAACAAAAGATTAAGGAGTTAAATAGTGAGATTATAGATTGGAAGCCTAAACTACAAGTTGAGGTAAACAAGATAGTAAGGTTGATTGACAAAGGTTCACCTTGCTTGGCTAGGGGTAAGTTCGGGCAAATACACGCAGGTCATATTTACGCTAGGGGCGGCAATCAAACCATAAGATATAACTTACATAACATCCATAGGCAAAACGCTCAATCAAACCATTTTTCAAATGATGATGGGCTATTAAGAGAAGGTCTTACAAAAGAATATGGGCAAGATTATATGGACTTTGTATCTAGTTTAAGGGCTACCCCAACTTTACAATGGAAGAACAAAGACTACGAAAGATTAACTATTAATGCTAGGAAGATAGTATTAAGGCTTACAAAAGAAAATAAAACGTACAATTTAGAACAAAGATTAGAGTTAAGAAACATTATTAACCTAGAACTAGGAATATATAATGAGGATTATTGCATTTTTAAAAAATAACGGACAAGTTAATGGCACGTTGCCGTCACTAACTTAAATTTACAACAAAAACTTTAGAATTATGGTAAAAGTGTCAAATGAAAATCAAGAGCAATGTGCTATACACAATTTTAGGCGTAGTGCGTGTGGCAATTGTAAGTACTTTACAAAAAGGACAAAAAGAACAGGCACTTGCGAAGTACATAAAACTGAATTAATAAACCTTAAAAAGGGAATCAAAGAAGAACGTTTACTAACTGTCTTTAAATACCACTTGTGTGAGCATTACGCATAACGTTCGGCGGTTGGAGCAGTGCGAATTACTAACAAAAAACTTAAATAGAATGGCAAAAGTAAGCGAACAAAGAATGAAATTGAGAATTGAATATTCTCGTGAAACTGATTTGGTATTTAGCGACAATATACCAGCTTATGCTGATTGGCTGGAAAAGAAACTCGCATTGAGCCAACTGCCTGTTATCGGTTCGGTTTGCACGTGCAGGAACTCCGAACTTGAAAAAGGTAGTTTAATTCCCGTTTTTTGCCATAGTTGTAACGCTTATGTGCAAACTGACCTATAACGTTAAGGTGCTTTGCGATGTGGCGGTTTCAAGGCACTTAACTTTCAATTTACAACTAATGTTTAATTAATTTGTTTTATTTATACTTTTGTTGTATATTTGCAGTATGAAAGCATACGTTTATACACATACAAGATTAGATACCAATGAAGTTTTTTACGTTGGTATTGGAACACAAGACAATTATATTAGAGCATCAAGAACAGTAAACAGGTCTGTTTTTTGGAAAAATATAACAAAAAAAACAGGATGGGAAGTTAATATCGTTTTTGATAATTTAACTTGGGATGAAGCTTGTGATAAAGAAAAGGAATTAATAAGTTTTTATGGAAGAAAAGACATAGGAACAGGGATATTGGTAAACCATACAAATGGCGGAGATGGGTCTAACGGAAGAATTTTTAGTAAAGAAACAAGAAAAAAAATGTCAAAGACCAGAAAGGGTGTAAAAGTTACGGAAGAACAGAAAAACAAAACAAGATTATCTATGCTTGGCAAGAATTGCAAGAAAGTAATTAATACAGAAACGGGTGAAATTTATCAATCTGTGCAAGAAGCAGCTCTATCTATTGGAATGAATAGAACTTCTTTAATAAACAGATTAAAAGGAAAATGGGTGAATAACACAAAATTAAATTATTATTAATCAAGGCACTAACACTGAATTTTGCACTTAACCCGCCATAGCGCAAAACACGTGTTACCTGCCGTATTTCTTAAAATTATGGGATTATACACCTACATCAACGAACAAGACCGTATTAATATGCGAAAAGTAAATGACTTAGAAGTAAAAGAAGTCTTTGAAGAAGCATTGCAACACGACCCAACTTTAATGATTTCCGAAACTATTTTTACCGTAAAAGACGGATGGTTTAAGAAGCCAAAAGAAGTTTCAACTTTTAGTATTTATCACGAATGTTTTACCCCTAACGGTGAACCTGCTTATGAAGCAAGACAGCAACTTTCGGCTTCTGGCTCAAAGCAATTAGTCATAGCTTACTTGTATGGCATTATCAACGGAAGTCTTTCACGGTCTCGGTCTTAATATGGCAGGTAACGGGTTCGGGCTTGGCGCAGTAGCCGAAGCGTCAGCCCGTGCGTTGGGGCTATTGAGCCAAACCCGTGTTATCGGCTGCCCTTTCAAAGGATTATTAACTTAAAAACAAATATAAAATGTACAGAAAATTAAAAAGAGTGTGGTCGCATAATAATGCTAACTACATACCAAAATTTAGAGAGGTGTTCCCTGAATTAAACAAAGTTTCAAGTGAGGAAATGTGCGATAGGTGGATTGAATTAGGTGTAGATTTTTATACAGATGAAAAAACGCCTGTAAAAACTTGGATAAGATTTACCTTGCCATTTGCAATAGTCCTAATGCTCTTAATGTTTATCGGATTGCCTTTTGCGTTTTTGATAACTGGCAAATGGTCATATCCATTAGGAGAAAAGAACAGGATTTTAAATTGGTTCAGGTCGTTACGGTTGCTGTCTTAGGGTTGCCGATAACTTGTCGATTGGAGCGTAAAAATGTAAATTATGAAATTGGAAATCAAGCTAAAATATTACAACAGCACTTTAGGCGTAGGATTCAACAACATAATTGATGGGGTTTATTGCGCCAATACAAATCAGTGGTTAGCCGCTAAATGCCATCTAGGCAGGTTGGTTTTTGGAACAAAAAGGATACCATACAAGAAGATTAAAGAAGGAATAGACAAAAAAGATTACTTAATACAAAAAAGTACACCATTTTAAAATAAAAAAAACAATGATGAAATTAGCAGCAGTAGTAAATAATGAGATAATGGCTTTAAGGAACATAAGAGGGGAATACGATATTAGGTCTATTACCGAAATTTACAAAACAAAGTACCCTAGTTGTAATTTAGTAATTATTAGGGATGAAAAGTGGAAAGTAGGAATGCGATTTGTAGCCTTTAGAAGCGAAGATAAAAACATAGTTAAAACAGACTATAAAATAGCATTAGATTGGCTAGGCAATCAAAAAGTAGAAAGCGTAGAAAGGATGATGGAGCAAGAGTTTAAAATTAAACCTACAAAATTAATCCCTAATCCCACTCAAGAGCAAGTGATAATTCTGTTTGATAAGTATTCTTACAGACCTAAAGTATAACTTTAAAAACACGAAAATGCAAGAAACATTCAACCCACAGCCGCACTACGACAATAGCAAAGGTAGTTTGTATAAGGTAGCGAATGAAAGAGGATGGAACGCATATCTTTTTGACATTGTAAAACGCCTTGAGCGTGGAGGTAAAAAAGACCCACTAAAACAAGAAATTGAAAAGTCTATTGATGTACTTAAAATTTGGCTTAACGAACTATGATACATCCATACGTTTATATAGGGCTACCGCACTGCCAAAGTAAAGATTCTGAAAAACATATCATTGAATATGTATGCAGCACGTTTAAAGTATCTTTTGAAAGCCTTTGCGAAAAGAACAAAAAGCATAAGTTAGTAGTGGCAAGGTACACAATCTGCTACCTAATAAAACTAAATAACCCAAGCAAAACATTACTTCATCTAAGCAGTATATTTGGCAAGGCTATTACCGATCATACAACAGTTATGCACGGATTGAGAACTATTGAAAATCTTTTGCAAACTAAAAGCAGCCCTTGTTGCAAAGAAATAGAACATTGCATTTCACGATTAAAAAACAATCTTTTTATTTATAAATTAAAACTATGACAACAGAAGATAAAAGCATAGAAATTGCGAACTTTTTAGGAATTAATGTTCACAAATTTTCATTTGCAAAAGACCCATCTTATGTAAGGGTAATTCTTGGAACTGAAGAAGAATTTGATTGGGATTGTATAGAATATTTTGACCCTCACATAGACTATAATTGGCTTATGAAGGCTTGGGAAAAGTTTAGAGATATAAACTTTAATGGAGAAACTTCAAACCCTGCATATTGGGATATAGGACGTTGGAAAGATAAAGTTGGTTCTGCTATTTTAAGAAAACCTATTTTAGAAGCTTTTGAAGCATTGTACGAAGGCATTAATTGGCTAAAATCAGCGCAACACAGGGATTGACTACATTTAAAAATTAAGCCCCTACAATCGTAAGGGCTTTTTTTATTTTATCTCAAAGTGCATACCGTCAATTCTACTCCAATTACCACCCCACTCCAATCCTGCATCAGTAAAGCACTTTACAAACTTTGCGCTTAGTTTTGGCTTTTGCCCTAATTGGTTCTCAAAAGCGTTGATGTCAACTGCCAACCCCCAAGAGTGCATAGAAAGGCTAGACAATCCCCTTTTTTGTCGGATAATAAAGCACCCATCCCAAGTCTTCATTTCTTTATTTAAGCCCCTATCTGCTACGTTATTTAACGCCTTTTCTAGTAGTGGGCGAAAATCATTGTTGCAAAATATACGTTTTGGGAATCCTATAGTGCCAACTGCTGAAAATCTAACGTGAGCAAAGGCATCAAGTAGTTTTTTTGAAACATTCCAAACAGACATTGTTTTTGTTTGTGTTTCTAGGAGGGTGGGGTCTCCATACTTTCTAAGTGCTTGTTGCGATGTCATAGCAATATTCTTTTTTTATTGGAAACTTATTGTTTTTAAATTCTACTATTAAAACATTGTCGTGGTCGGCAATTACTTTTAACTTATCGCCTTTCTTGCAGTAATAGTCTTGATGTTTGGTTTTAGTAGGTATTGGTTTATCTATTTTTGATTTTACGAACATAGAGCCAAAGTAATGAAAGTAATGCAAATGCGGTTATAATGTTGGTAGTAATTAACGTTTTTCGGGTCTTTTTTAGGCTTTTATTCTTTTCTTGAGCCTCTATTAACTCCGCTTTCATATTGCTTAAATCAACGCTCATAATCTCTATTTCTCTATTGTCCTTTTGTATTGTTTCTTTTACTTTTACCAATGTATCAACCTTTGTTTTAGTTATTACTTTGGTTCGGTAAATAGTGTCGTGTATAACATCTTCAATGTAAAGCGTGTCGGTGTTATATTGCCCTTCTTTGTAGATAGTGAACGTATCAATCCTTTCCGTAATTGGGAATGATAAAAGGGATTGTTTAGCCATTTTTTCGGGGCAAGTAGCCATACCTTTTACCCAATGTCTAGTGGCTTTTTTTTCTTGTCGTTTTGTGCATTTTTTAGACGTGCAGGATGTAATAAGTAGCATCCAAACTACTAATGCTAGAACAAGAATATTGTATTCAAATTCTAGGTCTAAACTTCTTTTCATAAAAAAATATTTTTCCAAAGATATTGCTTTTTTAGAAAATGTCCATATCTTTGCCTTGTCTTGCAAACGATAAAAATATTAGCCCCGATGCTATTTGTGCTTTGCAAGACCACAATTAGTGCTCGGGGCAAAATTATTTATGGAATTTGTTATTTTATCATTTTTACTTTCGGTTACTGCAATAAATGTTGTAATAGGAGTTAGGTCTTCAATAAGGGCAAATAAATACAAAAAGATGGCGGAGAAAAAAATAAATGCTATGGGGAAAGACATCAAACACACAAATTAAAACCAATCAATAATTATTTCTGGAAAACTTTTAATTACATAAAAATGAAAAATGATGAAATGTCAGCCTAATCCAAAACTGCATCAAAGCGATGCGGTTGAATCGAGTTCTGTCCGTCCAGTTTGCACAAAAACGATTGTCGGATGTTGGCGCTTTTTTACTAAAATTAAAAAAAACAATTATATAACAAGCATTATTATTTTAATTGCAATTTTTTGTTTTTATAAATCCTATGTATTGTATAAAGATGATGAATATTTATATAAAGAGCGAATTTATAAATGTTTGATAAAAGAAAAATTTACAGAACAATATAATGCAACTTATAACGCAAGAATGTTTGACTTGCGAACCAGATACATGTTTATATGCGAAAGCGAAAATAATGTTTTTGAAGTAAAGGTTAATAGAGTAGTATATCATACTACTAACATTAATAGCATTGTATATTTTAATTTGTCTTTAAGCGATGTTCAAAAATATAAGGGGAACCCTTTTGTGGCAGTTTATTTGTTTTTAGCTTTTTCTATGATTATTATATTTTTTATAGAACAATATTTGTAAATTAGCTTATTAGTAGTGTTCGATGTGCCATTTTACAAGATTTCAAAAAAGAAAGTAGAACAACTTTATTCTGCTGTTCACGAGGAAATAATGCAGGTTCGCATTGCAGTAGATAAGTTGTCAAATAAAGAATTAGCAGACCAAATTGATAATATACTTGGTAGACTATGTTTTGAAGCACCTCAAAAAGCGATTGATGTCTTTAAGGCATAGCAGGTAACGTAGAAGGGCTTTGCGTTCGGCAGGGCATTTAACCACTAAAGTAAATTAGAAAGATGAAGCAAAATAAAAGCACAAAAGTTGATTTGAAAGACGAAACCCCTGCTGACGCAAATAATGTGTTGGCGGATGGGCTTAATCACTCTGCTCAAGTGATTTTCCAAAACAATAAAGCAAAAGGTTTTTGGGATAATGAGCGAAATGTAGGCGAATTACTTATGATTGTTACAAGCGAATTAGGTGAAGCAATGGAGGCTCATCGTAAAGGTAGGTTTGCAAGTGGTCATACTATGCTTAGTTCATATGCCACTTTTGAAGAATGGTTTAAAAATCATTATAAGGACACCTTCGAAGATGAAATTGCTGATGCTATCATTCGCCTGCTCGATTTGTCAGCAGGATTAGGAATTGATTTGGAAAAGCACATCAACGCAAAAGTCAAATTCAACCAAAGCCGTCCCAAGTTGCACGGTAAGCTGTATTAGCGTTGCCGCCAACGTTGAAGCATTGGCGAAGGCAGGAAATAGTAGCACAACTGCCAACCCAAGTACAAAAGTTTAATAGTGCTACAATTGTTGAAAGTAGAACGTCTGCCCTGCTTTTGCCAATGCAATGTTGTACGTAGCTTTTTCTTAAAATCGTAAAATATGGAAATATCAAATAGAAATTATAATAGAATAGAAAGGCTTTATCTTTTTTGTTGGCTATATACAGCTCATAGGGATTTTGATTTAGCAAAAAGAATAGCAAAAAACAAGCCTTTGAATTGGAAACAAGCTGAAAGTTTGTCTGATTTTTGTAATCAAATAGTAGTAACAAAGGAAACAAAGCCACAAGAATTTATATCAGAAGAAAATGAAAGTAGTAACAATGCTATTGATAAATATTTAGTTCTTAAAGATTGTATTGAGCAAATAAAAAACAGATTAGGGGCAAAAGGCAAAAACGAATTATATAAATCTGTTAAGGCTTTTTATAGAAAAAAATTATATTGTTATCAAATGGATAGTTTTTATACTTTTCTTATAAATGGGTTTTTTATGTACGCCAATAGAATGATTACTTTTGAAGAATTTTTAAATAATTATTGTTTTGAAGTGTCATTATTCACTGGCAAAAGTTCGCCTATAAAATTAAGGTATGTAATTAAAATGTCAAAACACATTTTAGAGTGTTAGGGTCTTTTAAAGTTACGTACAACGTTAAACGGCTTGCTGTCAGGGCGGGTATATTAGCACAAAAGTTTAACACATAAATAAAAGCAAAATGGAAGAACAAAAGTTGAATGCTAGTAGTCAGCCTGCCTTGCAGCAAACCGATTTTAGCCGCTTGTTGATTCTTTTCGACCAAATGATTAAGGAAGAAAACGAAGCACTTGGTAAGGCCGGATTTTACAATCAGTATGGCAGGGAAACTCACGCTAATAACAAATATTGCTTGGCTATTGTCAAATCGTTAATTGAAAGACGGTTCGGCAATAGCGGCTAACGTTTTGCGGCTTTGTGCAGTGCCGAATAAATGCACAAATGTTTAATTGAAAAACAAAAATAAAATGGAAGAACAAAAGTTGAATGAAGAACAGAACTCGGCATTGCACAAAACCGATGTTAGCCGCAGTTTATTATCCTATGAGGAAGCAACCGCACTTTGCTTAAAAACTAAATGGAAAGTAACAACCTGCAATTCTGGTGAACAATGTTGGTGTAGGTTAATTGTTCCTGAAACAGAAATAGAAGATAAAGACGGAAACGAAATTTATATTGCAGGTAGCGGTTGCGTTCCAAAAGTTTATGCTGAACACATAGTTGAATTGCACAATGCATCTCTAAATTGCGGCTAACGTTTTGCAGGTATATTTAGTAACGTATTAACAGTAAAAACTTGATTATATGAACACAACTAAAATTACAGAAAAAAAATTTAACGAGGCACAACAGCGGTTATTAAATATACCTGTTGTTATGCAGCAAAGCGAACAGTTATTTTGTAGTATGGCAGGGAAAGGATTTTGTCCTTACGAATACAAAAATGGTAGATGCATAGTAGAATGTAAATGCACAAATCATACTACAAAATAATTGTGCATAACGTTTTGCAGCTATATTTAGTTGCGGACTTTGAAAGCGAAAACTTTAAAATTAGATAAAATGAAAATAGAAGAACAAAACTTGAATGAAGCACAAAATTCTAAAAAAGAAATAAAAGAATGAAGTGTTGGTACATATGTTGTATTTATAAAAGATTATGGAAGATCTAAAATAGGAGATATTGATGAAATAATTAGAGAAAAAAGTATAGACCTATCTTTAAAATGTAAAAAAGAAGGGATAACAACAATGGATTCTAATTATACAAAATGGTTTGCTACTTATGAAGAAGCTAAAAAATTTAGCGATTTTCTTTTAAGAGCTAGTAACTTTGGAACTCGTAGATCTGCAACTATTTCTGATTTATCATACAATCCTTGTGGAGAAATACCTGTTATAAAATATTATTTTGTAGGAATTGATCCTGCAATTATGCAAAAACCTTTAACGGTTAAAGAAAGTTATCCTACAAAAGAAACAATTAAAACACAAGTGATTTCAACAAATATAATTAATATACCATTAAAGTCTAAAAAGAAAAAACAATTATTTACAATTTAAATTTAAAAACAAAATGAAAAAAACAATGTTATTGAAAAGTTTCGTGGCTACATTCGTAGCACTAGTTAAAGGTGATGATGCAGAAGCACTTGCACAAAAAACCTTACGTCGTGGAGATAATGCGTTGCAATCTCAAATTGCCGCTTGTAAAGGACAGGAAATCGACTTTGAAGACAGACTAGCATCCGCTGAAGAAAGTCTGCAAAAAGCGCTTGTAAACAACGGTAGTGAGTATTTTGACAAAGACGCTTACATTAGTAATCTTCTTACTGCTAAAAACAGATTGACAACAGAACAAGAAGCCTGGGATGCACACAAAGAGAAAACTGCTTTCTTACAAGAATGTTTAGAAGCACTTCAAAAAAAAGACTAAAATACAATCAAAATTTAAAAATTATTATTTAACAGTTTTTTGATGATTACTGGTTAAAGAATTAAAAATTATACTAATCACCTTCTTTAAAAAGGAGATTAATTTTTAAAAGCAAAACACAATAAAAAATAATTTAATCTCCGACGTTTTAAGTAACTATGTGTAAGATAGCTATTAAGCCACTTAAAACCAAAGATGTGGTAGAAATGCCACACCTTTTAAAATTTATTTTATGATATTAATAATAATATTAGTTCTGATAGGTATTATAGAATTATTACTAACACCCAGAATAGATCAAGACAGCGAATATTATTACTTATGGTATAATAAATCGCCTTACAAAAGAACATTTTTACAATTTAAAAAATAACAATTTAAAAACAAAATAATATGAAAAAAGCAACACAAAAACCAACAACAGCAACTTCTACAGCTTTATCTGTAGCCTCTTTAAAAGAGCAAGTTCCACAAATGATTGAAACTTTAAAAGAAAAACTTGAAAGTTTAAAAGGTGATGTAAAAGAAAAAATCTCTACAAATGTAGATTATGAAGGTCAGAAAATTTCTGAAATCAAAGAAGTAAGTCGTTTGTTGCAAACATCAGCCCGTATTCATGCAATGGAAAAAGCTTATAATGAAGAAATTGCTCGTTATAATCTACAAAAAAAGCCAATTAAAGAATTTGCTCCAGAAAATAAAACTGTAGCTCAGTGGGAACAAATTATTGCTAAGGCCATCAATGATCTTATCAATAAAACTGAAATTGAAAAAGTAGAAAACGCAATCAAAAAACTTTCCACTCATTTAGATGAAAATACTAAATTGCAGAACGAACTTGAGGAAATTATGAATAGTGCAGAAGCAGTAATTTCGTAATTTAATTTTTAAACAAAGTGGGTGTATTAAGTTACACCCACTTTAATTTTATTTTTATGATAGAACAAGAATTATTAAAATACGCCAAAAAACGGTACCCTTTGGGTAGCTATTATGTTTCAAATTGGGAATCAAAAGTATCTAAAGTAACTTCTGATTTTCTATACAGCGAAGCAGAAAACTCTATTCACGAATCTGGTAAAAATTATGTTTTTTATAAAAACAAATGGGCTGAAAATTGTGATAAAAACGGTAATATTATTCCTTATGTAGAAACAGAAAAAATTATTGAGTTGTGGTAGAAAGTAAATTTAAAGTAGGAGATATGGTAGTAGATATAAAAAGATGTATTGAAGAAAAAATATCTATTTGGTGTACAACTTCTGAACAATCTCAACAAATATGGACAGATTTTTATAAATATAAAAAACAAAAACCAAGATGTGATTCTTGGAATGTAAGTTATAAAAATGGTTTTGAAATTTGTCTTTTTTGTAGTAATTGTCCAGCATGGCAACCTGGGTATAATCGTACTTATTTTATTGATAAATATAAAGCTTCTAAATGTTTAGATTATAATGATGTTCTTTTAAAAGAAAAAACTTTAGAATTATGGTAAAATACACATTAGATAATATAGAAGGTCTTGTTTTTGAGCATTCAGGTATTACTTATAAAATATACAAAAAAGCAAATCAAATGAAGTTTTTAAATATCCCTAAGAAAAATACTTTTTTTACATTTACTTATTGGGACGATTGTGTTAGTTACTTAAATGACGGGACTTATAAAGTAATATCACAACCAGAAAGAACAATAGAACTTTGGTAAATATATGGGCCGCACATGGAATTGACTTCAGGCAATTAGGTAGATAGGTATGCAGGGTCAATGGTTTATAGATCCTTAATAAATGTAACCAAAAAATATCTGCTACAGAAATGTCAGAAACATTCGTTGATGCGAATGGTGAATTAGTATTTGCTGAGTTGTTAATAGCTGCTTAGTTTTACGCCCAGCGCACTATGGGTAAAAATGTTGCCACTTCCAAATTCAACTTATGGTTATTAGAAGTAAAATATTAGAACATAAGTCTTTGTTAATAGAATTAACTATTTCTTTGTTAGAAAACAAAGTAAGCATATAAGACAGCTATGTACAGAATAGTCGGAAACACGAGGGTTCGATCCCCTCGCGGTCCACTGATAATCAATTATTTAACAATTAAAAAACACAAAATGCAAAGTCAAAGAATTAAAAACGTACACACAAAAATTAGAAAAAGAATTTTAAAAGGTTTTCCAACACGTACTCAATATGTACCTATAAAAAATGAAGCCGGAAAAGTTCTAAGGTTTAAAACTATTATTCATCTTTTAAAACCATTTATGTCAATAAAAACAGAAATGAAGAAAATGGCCAACCAAATGAAGAAGCGTCTATTTCTACAACAAGCGAATAGTTTAAAAGTTAAAAAAGATTTAACTGAAAATCCAAAAATTTATGCTGATCTTGGCAAAGGAAATAAAATAAGAATATTCTAATGGAAGAAATACTTAAATTAGTAAAATTTATTAACAACAGTAAGAAATATACAGAAGAAGAATCTTCTTCTTGTAAACAGATTATTAATGATTATTTAAAATCTTTAGAGGTTAGCAAAAGCCCCGGATTTAAAAATCTATTTCTTTTAGTAAATAAAGAAGATTAAAATGGAAAAAATACAATCAAAAGTGGTTCCTGATAATCAACCTTCTTTACAAGATTGGTTAAAAGAGTTTAAAGTTAGCTCTACATATAATAGATTTGACATAAAAAAAGAAAATCCAAAAGATAAAAACTATATTAAAAATTTAGTAAAAGTTTAATTTTGGTAAGTAGAGTGGTGAAATTGGTAGACACATGATTATCTGGTAAACTGCAATAAGTACTAAAGATGTCATTATACAATGCAGCGGTTTTAATACCGAGTACTGCGGGTTCGAATCCCGCCTCTGCTACGATGAAAAACTTTAAAGTTGTTTATCTAGATGAAAATAATGTAAAGAAAAGCGAAGAAGTGTCTTGTTATAGTATTTATAGTGCTAAGACGACATTTGTTGTAAAAAACAAAGACAAAAACTTTAAAATTCTTTACGTTTTTTCTTTAGGTAAAAGTAATGTTACTTAGTGAGTAATTTTACACAAGAGTTATGCTTCTTTTGAACGACAAAAAGCAACTATTATTAAACATTTAAAAACAAAACATGACAATTACAATTCATTATCAAGACAAAACAAAAAGAATTATTAATCCTACAGACGAAATTTACAAAGTAGTTAAAGGAGAACCAAGTTTAAGTGAAAAAATAGAAGATATTGCCTACAGTACCGGCAGACCTTATACAATAGTGGCTAAAGATGGTGATAAAGTAGTATCCAGTAAAACTGATAATGCAAACAAACCCTTAGATCATTAATTTGTGTTTTGTGTTTTAAAGAGAAGGCAGAAATGTCTTCTCTTTTTTAAAATTAAAATTTAAAAATATGAATATACCAGAAAAATGGTTTTTTGAAGGAACCAGAGAAAGTGAAAAACAAAGTAAAAATAGTGATTATTATAATTATTTTTATAAAAATTTTAGAAAAGACTATGGTTTTTTTCCTGGTAGTCGTTATTATTCTGATGGAGGCCACAACTTTATGAGAGATAAATTAAGAAGCGGGTTTACAGAAATATCATTTGAGGATTTTAGACGCTATATATTAAATGAACCAGAAAAAAGTATAGATTTATGGTAAAATTTGAAGAAAAAACAGCGTATCATGCTGAAACAGAAGAAGAAGCTATATGGCTTTTACAAGAAGCAGACAAACAAGGTTATAAATTGGCAACTAAAAACTCTTTTTAGAATCTAGACCTGGATTTCATTTATCTTCTTATCCTTGTTATGATATAACAAAAGGAATGAGAAGTGATTTAGAATTTTATAAAGAAATAGATTATAATATTATAAATGTAAAAGATTTAATAACAGAAAAAATAATAGAATTATGGTAATTTTAGGAATATCAATAGTAATATTTATAGTTTGGTTAATAACTATATTTATAGACAAATATGAAGAAAAAAAGGAAAAAGTATTTGTTGACATTTTAAATGGAGACACTGCTCTTAATTTATTTAATACTGGCAAATATGAAGAGTATGTTGTTACTTTTACAAATAAAAAAGGACACGAAGAAATTTATCCAGTGTGGGCCAACTCTGAACAACAAGCTAAAATAATGTTTTCAGAAGAAACAGGTGAAAGTTATTTAAGAATCACTAAAATAACACATTAAATGAAAAAACTACCAAAAGATTGGTGTTTTAAAATAACACCTGAAAATTATGAAATATTTGTAAAATATAGACCCTTACCTAGAAATTACAACAATAAAGGTTATATTACTTCTGATTCAATACGTTCTAAAAATAACATAATAACTTGGGGTTGTTGGTCATCAGTTCCAGTTTATGAAGAAATAACTTTTGAAGAGTTTGAAATACATGTTTTAAAAACAAAATCTTTAAACCAAACTATTGAATTATGGTAAAGTATACGTTAGACAACATAGATGGTTTAAAAATTATGCAACATGGAAAAACTTATACTATTAATAAAAAACTTGGTGGTATTATAAGAGATGAAGATGGTTTTTTAATAGATTATAAAAAAACTTGGAATCATGTTGTTTTACTGTTAAATAACAATCGTGTTAAAGTTATTATTAAAACTATTGAATTATGGTAAAAGAAAATGCTTTGCTATATAAAAATTCAAAATGTCAGTTTAAACAATTACCTGGTAATGTAATAAAAGAGTTAGTAACTGTTGTTAATAAAGAATTTCAAAAAATAAAAATGCCAACATTATTTGTAAAAGAAGAGCTTAATGATTTTGAATCTTTAAAAGATATTTTTTATAAAGAAAAAATATTATTAGTATCTTCTTTGCATAATAAATCTTTATTGTTTCCTGAGAATTTAAATCTTAAATTTAGAGCCTGGCATGATAATGTACATATAAAACAAGATCTTCCTTTTAATTTAGAAGGAGAAATTGAAGCGTTTAAAATACAATCTAAAAATTTAAGTAGAATGGCAACACAAGTTTTATATTCTGAAATAGTTTTACAAACTTGTTATAATTTACATTTTAATAAATTTCCGGCAACACAAAAAATAGTATTAAAATGCTTAAATCAAATAAAAAACTAAGCGATTATAATAACAATAGTCGCTTAGTTTCTAACAGTACTTTAAAAAACAATGGTGCCAGTATAAAAAAAGGAAAAAATGTAATTAATAGAGTAAGTATTACAGAAAAAAAACGTCAAGAAAAATACCTTGTTATTCGTGAAAAACATTTAAAAGAATTTCCTAAATGTCAAATATGTGGTATTTTAGACGCAACAGAAATACACCATCCTGCTGGAAGAATAGGTGATTTTTTATACGGGCCTTTAATGTCAGTTGATAGAAACTGCCATATATACATTCACGACAATCCGACCGAATCTTATGAAAAAGGTTGGCTTTTAAAATTATAAAAATGTATACAACTAGCTTTACAAAAGAAAACAACAAAGTTTTAAATCAAGATCATTTTCGACAATTAATGATTAATCTTCCTGATGGCTATTATAATGTAATAATAGAAAATATAGGAGATAAAACTTTAGAAAAATGCCGGCATACATATTTTGCAATAATAGAGGTTATTGTAAAAATAACCGGTCTAACTAAACAAGAAGTACACGAAGAAGTAAAAGAAGCTTTAGATGTAGATACAACTAGAAATTTTGATCAAGAAGATTGGGCTTCTTATATATATAGAATGAAAAAATTCTATTTTGAAAAATTAGATATTTTACTTTAATTCAAAAACAAAACACAATAAAAATATGCAATTTAATTTGTTTTTTTGCTAAAAAATGTTTATTTTTGTAATAAATAAAAAGTAATGGGAGCAAATAAAAAAAGCTTAAAATATTATGAAGACAATCATAATAAAAATTTTCCTAATAGTTTGATAAAAGTGACAAAAAGAATAGGACAATATATCTATTTTGAAGATCAATTTGGTGAATGTAAAATGTATGTTGGAAATGTTGGTAGAGCTAATTATACTATGAGGTCTTCTACAAACAAAACAAGTTATCTTATAAATAGATTAAAATATTTGCACGGAAATGCTTATGATTTTTCTATGGTCGAATATAATGAAAAAACTAATACAAAAGTATCAATAATCTGTAAAGAACATGGTGTTTTTGAAAAAACAATAAATACGTTAATAAGTAATAAAAACGTATATTGTCCTGTTTGTTATAATGAAATAATTAGAGGAAAAAATAAGGTTTCAACAACTCAAATATTTATAGAAAAAGCAAATATTATTCATGATTATAAATACAATTATGAAAAAGTTGAATATAAAACAGCAAGAACAAAAATTACAATTGTTTGTCCTGACCATGGAGATTTTTTACAAACTCCGTGTAATCATTTAACTGGTTATGGTTGTAACAGATGTGCTGATAATCTAACCGGTTGGGCTTATTCTAATTGGGAAAAAGCTGGTTTAAAAAGTAAAAACTTTGATGGATTTAAATGTTACATTATAAAATGCTTTAATGAAAATGAAGAATTTTATAAAATAGGTAAAACTTACCAAACTATAAAAAACAGATTTAAAAATTTTGTTTATAATTACGAAATATTATCTGTTATTTCTGGTAGTGCAAAAAGAAATAAGTTTATTAGAAAACAAATTAAAAATAAATAACAATGAAGTTTCATACTTGCCAATTATAAAATTTGGAGGTATGTACGAATGCTTTAAAAAATTAATATATAACTATGAAAGAACAAGTACAGAATGCGATTGAGTTCTTAAAAAATCAAGATTTAAAAGGATGTATTACCGGATCATGTTTATTGGAATATTTTGAAAAATCCGATATAGATTTATTTGTATATGATGAAAAATCTTTTAATAAGATTCTTTTTGCTATGCATCATAATCCTATGTTTCAAATACTGGACCCAATGGAAAAATGGAAATTTGAAAGATTTATTAATGTAGAAGAAAAGACTTTTACAAAATTCGGTTTAGTAACAATTAAATTTACTTATAATACTTGTGTAGATGTAAACGTAATTCTTAAAAAAAGCTGTAGTAATATATTTTCAGTACTGTCTAGTTTTGATTTAGACATTATATGTAAAGGTTATGATATAGCTACTAAACAGTACTTAGATTTGACTGGTGATAGTACTATTACAAAAATAGCTAATTATAACAAATGGAACCCTGCGTTCTTGTCAGATGAAATTTGGCAAATAAGTAGAGTTTTACGTCAATTAGAACGCTGTTTCAAATACCACAATAGAGGTTACAATACAGATGCAGTAGTTTATAAATATTTAGAGTTAATTGATAATATTGAAAAATATGAAACTATTTTTAATTCTGAAAATTTTAATGAAAAACTAAAAATAACAAAAGCAAATGTAATTATTACAAAAGAAATATGCAATGTGTGGTTAAAAACTCATGAAATATCTGAAAAAGAAATAGAATTATTAAAACAAACATTAAAACAATTATAACATGGCAACAATCGAAGAGCTTTTAAAAAGCTTACAAACACCAGCTACAAGTAAAAGTATCAAGCTAACAGGGAGTGTAGCTGAAATTTATGAAAGAATAGGTAACAAAGATTCTTTTTCAGAATTAGGATTAACTGGTTCTGATTTAGACAATTTTTTACAAGAATGGATTTCGGAAAATCCTTACAATAATATTTAAAATATATAATATACTATGAAAGAACAATTAAAAAAATTTATAAAAGATAATAATCTTACTTTTAAAGAAGGTAGTAGAAATCAAGATTCGACCATAGTAGCCGGTTATGCCCTTCATTTACAAATGAATATGACGGAGGCTATGCAATGTATAGAAGAAGTCTGCCCTAATTCTTCAAACTACAGAGAAGAGTTTATACCTGTGTTTGAATTTGCTAACAAAAAAGGATATGGTTCTTGGTGGGCTTACGAGGACAACAGAAAGTCTTTTATTCTCTAAAAATATTTTTGGCAGTGTAGAGAATATGTTGTATATTTGTTCAGTAATGGACAAGATTACATTTAAAACATTATTTAGGCCTCTTGAAGATCTAGTGCTTGTCCCACTATTTTTCTTGAGGCTTATTTTTTATCATGAGCAAAAAAATAACAGATTTAAAAGAATTTGAAGACAGACATCATAAAAAATTTCCAAATCAACAAATAAAAGTACTATATAGAATAGATGAGTACATTTATTTTGAGACAGAATTTGGACTTTGTAGAAAAAGATTGGGCAGTTTTGGAAGAAATCCTTACAATATACAGTCGGCCGTAAATAAGTCTGACTTTTTAATTAAAAAATTAATTTCTATTTACAAAGAAAAATATGATTATTCATCAGTGGAATTTAAAAAAGACACACATGATAAAATTTTATTAAAATGTAAGATTCATGATAATTTTTTCTTAATGCCTATTTCAAAAGCATTAAGAAAAAAAGCTAGATGTCCTATTTGTAGTCGAAAAGAAACAGATTTATTGTTAACATCAAATAATGATAAATTTATTAAAAAAGCAAACACCATTCATAATTATAAATATGATTATAGTTTAGTTGATTATGTTCACTCTGAAAAAGAAATAATTATTATTTGTAATATTCATGGTAAATTTTCTCAAACTCCGGTAAACCATTTTAAATCATCAGGTTGTAAAAAATGTGGATTTCAGCGATCTAAAGAAGAAAATTCAAAAAATCCAACTGGTTGGTCATTAACTGATTGGATAAAATCTGCTAAAAGATCTAAATACTTTGATAGTTTCAAAGTTTATATTATTGAATGTTGGAACGAAAATGAACATTTTTATAAAATAGGAAGGACATTTAACACTGTTACTAAAAGGTTTACAGGCCAAAGAAACATGCCCTATAATTACAAAATAATTAGACTATATGAAGAAACAGCAGAAGAAATTATTAAATTAGAAACAAAATTAAAATCAATGAATAAACAAAATAAGTATGTTCCTGAAATATCTTTTAACGGTTTTCAAGAATGTTATAAACAATTAGAAAATTATGAAATCGTTCCTACTTAATAAAGATAACAAACCTATAATCAAATGGTCTCTAGTTCCACAAGGTATATTTTACGAGGGACAAGTTCCAGAAGGATTTTCACTAGCAGTGGCTCCTTCTGATAAATATATTGTTTTAGATGTAGATGTTAAAGGAGATAAAGATGGCTTTAAATATATACCTACTGATGTTCTTTTAGAACTTGAGATGACTTTTTGGTATAATACTAAAAGTGGAGGAGCTCATTTCTGGTGTCTTTACACAGGTAATAAAACTTTAATGAATAGAGCCACAAAATTTGGGTTAGATTGTCGAGTTGGAGCTGATAAAAGAAGTAATGGTGGCTATGTGAAATATCATCATAGTGTAGATGTACGTGAATGCATCCATTTAATAAAACCAACTTCCCCTTTACTTAACAATTTTTTAGAACAATTATTTAGTTAATTATGAACAATGTAAAAAGAATAGCAGATAGAGCATATTTGCAAAAACAAGAAGTAACTTATGACGGGGCCAAGTATTCTCCATTTACACATTTACAAGTAATAGATCTTATAGATGAATATCTAGATGTAAATAAATTAAGTATAGTAAAAGAAAGTTATTTACATTCTTCTAGTGGCCAAAGAGCTATTGGGAGATTAGCTTTACAAACAGGTAATTCTAATTTTACTTACGAATTATCCTGGAAAAACAGTTTAGATGGTTCTATGAGATTTGGAATTTGTTCCGGTATTCATACCTTTATATGTAGTAATGGTAGTGTGTACGGTGATTTAAATTCATTTAAAATGAAACACATGGGCAAATCTTCTATGATGATAGAAGATAATCTTAAAATGTGTATAGATGAAATAATTCCGGCTATAGAATTACATCAAATTAAAATTGACAGGTTAAGAGAAATATCTATTGACAGACAAACAGTAGCTCAATTTTGTGGAGAATTGTATATTTCTGATTCTATTATTAAAGCCAATCAACTTTCTATTTTAAAAAAAGAAATTGAACATTCTAGTTACAACTACGGTTGTCCTGAAACAGCTTTAGAATTTTATCAGCATGTTACTTTTGCTATAAAAGAAACGGATCCTTTAAACTGGCATAAAACACATATTCAGGTAAGCAATTTCTTTAATGAAAAATTTAAAATTTAATGCACAATATTAAAAAAATATTAGAAAAAGTATATAATAACGAAGAATTAAGAAAAAGTGTTGTACCTTTGTTTATAGGCAATCCTGGTTTAGGTAAAACTGCAATTATAGCACAATTTGCTAAAGAAAAAGAAGTAAAACTTGTAGAATTAATTACTTCTCAAATGTCTCCTTTTGAAATAAGTGGTATAGCTATGCCGGACAAAGAATTAAAAAAAATGATTTATTATAATTTTGATAAAATTGAAGATTTACAAGATGGTGATATTTTGTTTTTTGATGAATTGTTAAATGGCAATCCTGTTGTTTTAAATGCTTGTTTGACCATATTGGAACAAAGAATGATGATTAGTGGCAAACCTTTACCTAATATAATGATTGTTGCGGCAGCTAATGAACAAGGTATGACTCCATTAACACCACAGATAAAAGAGCGTTTTATGTGGTACTCTGTAGTGTTTAACAAAAGTATGTGGGTAGATAATTACATGATACCTAAGTTTAATATTACTTCTACTATAGGTGACAAATTGGCCGAATTGATAAAAACAGAAGATTTTACAGGAAGAAATTTTATGACTCCTAGAAGTATATCTAAAGCTGTTAATATGCTAATCAATGATGTACCGGTACCTAAAGAATACCAAAGTAATGTTTTACCAATATTATCAGAGTTAATAACTAACACTTTAGAAGATATTACTTTAAGTTCTGGTGAGATTTTAAAACAAGGAGAAATGATTAAATGGATTGATTTAATTAAACATTTAAAAAATAAATAATGGAATTATTACAAAGTAAACACGGTATAAATATACCTAAAGTGTTTTTTATAACCACAAAAGAAGAAAGGAGAGAAATACCTATCGGTGTTCCTTTTATCTTTGGTGATGAAAAAGTAAAAGACAATATTATTCGTATTTTAGAATATGAAGTATTGTTTCAAAACGCAATGAAATCTGGTTATCCTTTTAAATTTAAACAAATTTTAAATGACAATGGATTTACAGATTTAATAGATTGGGATTATCAAATAACACCTTATTTGAATTATAATACAGATGATAGCACAGATCCGGAAGATGTAACACAAACTCCTTTAAACGATAAAGAATTGTTTGTAGATTTTGTAAGAGATAGTAGTTGTGTTGTAGATGTTGCAAAAATAAAAGCATTGAATATTTTTCCTATATGGTTAGAAACAATTGAAAATGCTATTAGTACAAATATACATAACTTTTCTGCTTTTAATACAAACATGTATAATAAGAAGTTAGAGGGTATGTATGGGGCTTTGGAATTTAAAACTCCAGAACGTAATTTAATTTGTATTGATATTTCTGCATCTATTCCTAAAGCTGTTGGTACAACAACAATGACTTTATCTAAAACAATGGCAGAAACTTTTTATTGCGACTTATTAATTACAGGCAGAGATTCTGTTTTTATACCATACGAAGAAATATACATGATGGATATTCCTAAAATATATGATGAATATGGCAATAATCAAGAGTGTGCTACTTTTAGAAAAATAATCACAGCAGATAAAAAAGTGTATAACACTTGTATTATTTTTGGAGATAATCATTCTGTTTGTGGCAACTGGGGCCGTGAAAAATCTGTAAAAAGAGAACACGGGCAGAAAAAATGTAAATGGGAAATAAATCATTTGATAGCTTTTCACACAACATCAAATTATATTATTCCTGGTTTTGCAGATTGGTTTAAACCAAACACTGTAGAACATATTAAAGATTGGGTAAAATATTTATCATAAATTAAAATTAAAAACAAAATAAAAATTATGAAACAATTTGTAAAGTCTACTGACTTAAAAATCGAAAATGGCGGTTATTTGCTTGCTAATGGTAATCCTGTAGGACACGCTGAATTTGTAAAAGCTCAACAATCTGCTGAGTATGTAGTTAAATTTGCTGAATTGGCAAAAGGTAAAAACTTTAAACAAGTTAAAGTTGATAGTTTAGATGAACTTCGTTCTGAAGTAATGGCAGCACTTAGTCAAAAAAGTATTGAATTTATAGAAGCTCCAGCACCAGTTGAACGTCCTTTGACAAAACAACTTACTGCTGAAGCTATGGCATTTATTGGTTTCCAAGATGATGTTCAAAAAACATCTAAAGTGAACGAATTTATGCAACAATTTGCTGTACTTCACGACTTTGAACAAAACGGTCTTTATTTTGACCAAGAAATTGTACGTTTAAACAGAATTTACACAGTAAAAGAAATTACTGATGCTGTAATGAGTTGCATTGATTTGCTTTAATTTTTGTTAACATTAAACTCCCTTTCTGTAAAAAGAAGGGGAGTTTTATATAATTTTATATTGTGAAATTAATAAGACTTACACAAATACAAGACTTTAGACAAAAAGTTAATGATGTAAATGAAGGTAAAATACATGTAGGTTTAAACGTAAGAGAGCCAAAAGTAGGAGAAAAATATTTTATTGCAGATATAGATGATAAATACCATAGACGTGGATTTGTTACTGAAATTGTAGAAGAAATAATAGATGATACTACTTTTAAAACTAAAAATTACATTTATTTATACGAAAAAATAGAAAAAGATGATTGATTTTAGTAAGGTAAATGTAAGAATAGACGAGGAATGGCTTTTAAGCCGGTTAAATCCAAGTACTATTTTTAGATTGTATCATGGCGATTTTATGCTGGGAAAAGTTTATCCCAGTGTATTTAGAAAAGATAAAGATCCCTCTTGTGGATTTTTTATACACAAAGGAACCGGTGCATTACTGTACAATGACATAGCGCAAGGAGAAAAGCTTAATTGCATCCAATTTGTGATGAAATTGTACGATTTGAAGTATTATGCTGCAATTAATAAAATAGCGGCTGATTTCGGCCTTATAGAAGGAAATAAGATAGTTTCTGATGAATGGTTAAAAGAAAGTGATGAGTTTGAAGAAGAGATTAAAAGAGAAGAGGTATTAATACAGTTTATACATAGACCTTTTACAAAAGAAGATTTAGAATATTGGGCCCAATACGAAATAACAAAACAAGAATTAGAAAAAGAGAACATATTTTCTGTAGAAAGTTTATTTTTAAATAAAAGAGAAATTAAAAATTTTAGAAATGAAGTAAGATTTGCTTACCCTATTCATCAAAATGGAGAGACTAAAGTAAAAATATACACACCTTATTCTAAAACTATTAAATGGCTATCTTCTATACCTAATGATTGGTGTTTTGGTTTAAACGGTTTAAAATTTGAATCTGACACTGTTTTTATAACTAAAAGTAGAAAAGACGAGCTTGTCTTAAAGAAAATATTTACAGATGTTATATCTGTACAAAATGAGAGTGAACAATCTTTACCAAAACATGTTATAGAGTTTTTAAACGACCATTATAAAAATAAAGTAATGGTGTTTGATGCGGATCCTCCTGGTGTAAAAGCTTGTAAAAAATTTAATGATAAAGGTTTTGGATACTTTAATACCCCACGACAAGATTTTGAAAAATATTCAATAACAGACCCTTCTGATTTTGTAAAAGCTTATTCCGTCGATTTGTTAAGAGAAGAATTTAAAAAGAAAAATTTATTATGAATAAACAGTATAAACTTGTAAAGTGCTACCCTAATTCTCCTGAACTAGGTACAATAGCTGAAGAAAAAAATGGTAGTATTTATTTTCCAAACACCAAAATGACATGGAGTTGTAGTGTAAAAGATTATTTTAAAAAAACAATAATTGATAATCCGGAGTTTTGGGAAGAAATAAAACAAGAAGAATATACAATACTTAGTGTAAAGACTCCCAGTGGAGCTATTTTAGAATATGACGAAAATGGAAATTGTATAAAAAGAAGTGATCTTTTAGCTCCTAAATATACTTACAATTTAGAAAAAATTTTAGAATCTGGTAAAAGTTATATACACTCTGTACGTAGAAATTCTGATGGAGTTGTATTCACTGTTGGTGACCTGTGCAATCCTATTGGGGAACACTGTAAAAACAGACAAAAAATTACAAAAATAGAATTTTGTAAAGCTGGTTATCTAAGATTAAAAAGTAAAAATTATTATTTAAGTATTGATTTAATTGAACATTCTAAAGTATTGTTTAAAACTGAAGATAACGTGGATATTAAAATAGGAGATGAATATTATACTGTAAGAATTAAAGAAATTAACTCTATAAATGGTCCTTATGTTGCAGATGGAGAAGCCGAAGATTATGATTTTAGATTTGTTAGAGTTTTCTCAACAAAAGAGGCGGGGGAGAATTGTATTTTATTAAACAAACCATCTCTTAGTATTAACGAAGTATTTGATTTATTAGAGGGTAATATTAAAGGTTGGTACACCAATGAAAAAATAACTGAAATTTTTAAAAATTATATAAAAAACAGAGATTTTTAAAACTATGACAGCAGAAAAATGTTATTTAAAAGAAACAGGGTGTATAATAAATCACAGGGATGTTAAAAAAGCAATGATTGCATTTGCAACGTATCATGTACAAAAAGCATTAGAAGCAGCAAGTGAAAATTCAGTAAAAATGTCATCTACAAAAGACACTGTTAGAAATGCTTATGATCTAAACAATATAAAATAATGGACAGAAACGAAACATACTACATTAAAAAAGGTAAAAGATACGAAAGAATAGACAGGTTTAATATGGATGGTTTTGGGGAAGGTCTTTGGCTTATTACTCATCATCCACATTCTAAACAAACTCAAAATATGTTATATGCTGTAAAAACACACAGTATACAAGATGTTGGTAAATTTTCTGATTTTTATAAAGCTCATAATACTGAAATTAGAGAAAAACTAAGTAAAAATTATGAGTTTTTTGTAGAAAATCTTAAAAAAGATAACAAAAGTTTTTCTATTCAAGACTTAACAAATGTAGTTATAAAAACATTAAGTGAAATATGACCTATGATGAATTAATAGAGTATGTACTTAATACGCCCAGAGAAGAATGGGATTGGGTTATAATAGATAAAGCAATAGAAATATTATGGGAAAAAGATTTGTAATAGACATAGAAAGTAATGGTTTAATTAAAGATATGGTTGATTATTCTTCTTTTCCATATAAATTAAATAGTTTTGCCAAACTTTGGTGTGTCGTAATTAAAGATTTAGATACAGATGATGAATTTGTAGCTGAAAATGAGAATATAACAAGAGAGTGGTTTGAAACAGTACTGGAAGATTGTGAAGAATTAATAGCTCATAATGGGTTAAAATTTGATTTTCCAGTTCTGTTTTTATTTGGCCTTATGGATTATGAAATAAGTGCAAGTAAAAGCACTTTATATGGTAAAAATTGTAAATTTACAGATACTTTAGTTCTTTCCAGGCTTTATAATCCGGATAGATATGATGGTCACAGTTTAGATAGCTGGGGCAAAAGAGTTGGTTCTCACAAAACTGATTTCAGACAACTTTGTATTGATAAAGGTTATGTAGATAAAGGAACTAAAAAAGGATCTGAGTTTTTACAATATTGTCCGGAAATGACTGAATATTGTATTCAGGATACAGTTGTGACTAAGAAAGTATTTTTTTATTTAGAAAGAGAGGCTGGCAGCCATGATTGGTCTGAAGCTATAAAACAAGAAACTGTTTTAGCTCATTTAGCTGTAGCAAGAGAAAACTTAGGTTTTTGGTTTGATAAACCGGCTGCAATTAAATGTGTAGAAGATCTTACTGAAAAAATGAATACTATTGAAAACGCAATTAACCCTATTCTTCCCAAAAGAAGAATGAATAAAGGAGAAATTGGAGCTTATATACCACCTAAAGTACAGCTTAAAAAAGATGGCAGTCCTTCCAGTGCAATGGAAAATTTTACTAAAAGTTTAGGAGCCGTAATAGAAAAAGTTGGCACTGAATATGTGTTTATGTACAATGAAGATGCTTTTATATTACCTATGCCTCAAGTACCTTTAAAAGAAACTGTTGAAGCTGATATAACTAATTTGGACCATGTAAAAATGTATCTTATAAGTTTAGGCTGGCAACCATCTGAATGGAGAGAAAGAGATTTAACTAAAGATGCTAAAAAACAAAGTTTACCTTATAGTAAAAGAATTGCAGCTTTAGAAAGATGGTATGAAGAAACCATGGATGGAAAGTATAAAGAACAGAGAATAGCTTATTTAGGAATGGACAGATATGAAATATTAGATGTACTTTCTGAAAAGTTAAAAGATGATTTTCCTGTAAGAGTGCCAACATCTCCTGTTGTAAGAGTAGGTATAGAAAAAGAATTGTGTCCTAATCTTTTATCTTTAGGAGAAAAAGTAGCATTTGCAAAAGATTTTGGATTATATCTTACATATAAACATAGAAAATCCACTATTGCCGGTGGCGATATAGAAGATATGGATTTTGATTTAGAAGAACCAAGTTCAGGATTTCTTTCTATGTACAGAGAAGAGGATGGTCGGGTCCCAACTCCAGCTATAGAAATAGGGGCTTCTTGTGTAACAGCAAATACTTTAATAGTTGGAAAACAAGGGTTAAAACCTATAACAGAAATCAAAATAGGAGAAGAAGTATTAACACATTCTGGAAAATACAAGAAGGTCTTAGACACTATTAATAACGGTCTTAAAAAAGTTTTTAAAGTGACTTTAGAAAACAATCTTTCTTTAGAGTGTACTGAAAATCATCCTTTTTGGACAACAAAGGGTTGGGTTCAATGTAAGCATTTGACTTCTAATTCAAATGTCTATCATTATGGAGAGCAAGAAAAATGGAAAAAACACCCTCTTTTTAACAATTACGATGTATCTTCATGGGGACGAGTTAAAAATAAAAACTCAATTTTAATGAAGCCTTTAGAATCAAAATTAAGCGGGAGGCCATACACTTTAGACCTATATGATGGTAAAGGTAGAAAAAAAAGAAGAACTGTTGGTAAATTAGTCTTAGAAACTTTTGAAGGTATCTGCCCTAAAGGAAAAGAAACCTTACATAAAGACGGTAACAGCTACAACAATAACTTAAAAAATCTTAGATTTGGCACCTCAAAAGAAAACAGTGCTGACGCAATTTTACACGGATATTCAAAAAAAATTCAAGATAAAGGATTATTTAAATTAACTGACATTCAAGTAGAAGAAATTAGAAACTACTACAAAGAAAATGGTTTTAAACACGGGGATGATACTATTTTATCTAAAAAATATAATGTTTCGAGAGAGCATATTAGAGACATTAGATATAATAAAAAGAGAACGAAAAAAGCTGAAGAAAGTTCTTATGTAGAAACTTATTATTTTTCAAAAGTAAAATCAGTAGAATATTTGGGAGAGTTTTTAACTTACGACTTAACAGTAGAAGAAGACCATTCTTATGTTGCTAATAGTATTGTTACCCACAATACAAACCGTTATAGACATATTGGTGTTTGTAATATTGCTAGGGCCACTTCTATATATGGAAAAGAACTTAGAAGTTTATTTGGATGTGGACCAGGTTTTTTTCAGTACGGTTTTGATTTTAGTTCATAAATCTTGTGAACTTAGTTTGTCATTAAAAACTAAAAAACCTTTTTAATTGACTGGGAACTCCTGAAGAGGACAATCAGCAGCCAAGCTCAGATAGAAATATCTTTGAAGGTTCAACGACTATCGAAAGCACATTTTTAATGGAAGCGAGTAGAGTACATCCAAGCGGATGGAAAAGGAAGGGTGGTGCTAAAAAGCATTACAAGATATAGTCTAATCTTATATGAAAGTATAAGCAGTCTTAAAAGACGAAATGATAGTAGCGAAATCATTTGAATATAAATGTAGAAGCAAGAATCCAGGGCCATTATTGTTTTAAATATAAACAAGGAGAATCTTTAGCTAAAACTCTTATTGCAGAAAAACCAAACGACATTCATTCTTTAAACTCTGTAAAATTAGGAATTAATAGAAGTGATGTTAAAGCTGTTTATTATGCTGTAATTTATGGGGCTGCTGCTGCTAAAATAGCTAAAATGTTGAATTTAAATAAAAAAGAATCTGGCGAGCTCATAACTAATTTCTGGAATGCAATGCCGGCTTTAAAAGAGCTAAAAGAAAAAGTAGAAGCATTTTGGGAAACTACCGGTAAAAAGTATATTATTGGTTTAGATAATAGAAAAATATTTACCAGAAGTAAACACAGTTTATTAAATTCATTATTTCAAAGTGCCGGTGTTATTTGTACTAAATATACAAACATTTATATGTTTGATGAATTTGAAAAAATGGGTTATTGTATAAATCCTTTTAAAGGAAGACCTGATATATGTGAAATGATAGCATATCACGATAGATTTTGTCGTGAATAAATTTCGTTAATTGCTGGAAACTCTTAAAATCAACTAAACTACAAAATAATTCGTAAGAATAAGTTTGAAAGTTAAAGAATTAGTTGTATCTTTGTATCATGATACAGAACAGAACAAAGATTATAGACAATCAGCAGGATTACGTCTTAAATAACAAACAAGTGCAAGTTCTTTTAACAGGAACTTTTGGAGATGGTAGTATACAAAAAGGAAATATATCTGCAAGATATACAACAAATTGTATACATAAAGAGTATTTAGAGTATAAAGAAAATTTATTAGGTGATTTGGTTGGTTCCCCAGTCAGGTCATCAATGAATAAAGGTTTTAAAGAAAAAGAAATATATTCTTTTGGAACTTTATCTTTTAAAAGTATTTTAGATTTACATAATAAAACAATACAAGAAAAACTAGATCTTTTAGATGATTTAGGTTTAGCTTTGTGGTTTTATGATGATGGATCAAAACATAAAAAATACGATTTTTATAATTTAAATACACATGCATTTTCTTTTGAAGATCATGTTAACTATTTAAAGCCTTATTTTGATAAAAAAGGCTTTGAATGTAGTATACTTGAAGATAAAAAGAAAGATGGTAGGATTTTTTATTACTTGTATTTTGGAAGACACATAAGTGCTTACAAAGTAGCTGTTTTATTAAATAAATACCAAATTCCTTGTTTTGAATATAAGAGGTGGTCTTCAGAGACTATCCAGAAATGGAGTAAGCTGCTAGTGCAGTTGAAAAGCGAAAATAAAACAGTAGGTTCTCATATGTTTACAGCAATGTTGAACAAAATTGTTTTATAAGATATAGTCCAATCTTTATAGAGATATAAAGCAGTTCGTAAGGGAACGCAATGATACTAACGACATCATTGGAATAAAATGGAAGCCCAATTAGTTGTAAATCCTAAATTAATAGAATTTAAAACATTTGAAACTGAAGATGAAGCAAAAGAGTTTGTTTCTGCACATACAGGATCTCAATTAAGTGCAATAACTCATAGTAAAAAAATTTATGTAGCTTTGCCAAGTGTAGTTTCTATGGCGACAGAAAATGCTATTAAAAAAGTAACAGAAAAATTAAAATTAAATGTACCTTTAGGTTTTGAATATGCTGTTGGTAATAATTGGTTTTCAACACATTAAAATAAAAAACAAAAATTATGAAATTAAACGCAACACAAGCTGAAATATTAGCTGAAGAAGTAAGAAAACAAATAGAGGAAATAGCAAAATCTAAAAAAGATGGGGCCGCCGAAAAAGTAGTAGACTCTTTTATAAAAGAATACGAAACTTTATCAAAAGAAAGGGAAAAAAGCTTATAAAATTCTTAAAGCAATAGATGAAAAAAAAGAGATTGTTGTTAAAAACTTTAATAAAAAAACTGGTTTGAATTTTTATAATGGGCGTACTGCTAAAAAAGAAGACTTTTTAAACAATATTAAACAATCTAAAATACCTTCTGTACAACAAATTAAAAGTAAAATTGTAATGAAATCTTTGTTTGGTTCTGAACAAGAAATGCAAGCTTTCTTACAAGAGTTGGTTAAAGAATACAGTAATTAATGGATGAAAGTATAAGAAAAAAAATTGAAATACAAACTGAGGCAGAAAAATGCCATATAAAAATTGGTAAAAGAAGTACGGTCTGTATGTCTGTTGGAACTGGCAAATCCGTCCTCGCTATAAATAGGATTAAAACATATTCTAAAGATGCAAAAATACTTTTTGTAGGAGCCAGGGAGATTTATTCTGAAAACTTTAAAAAAGAACTTGAAAAATTTAATTGTGTAGATCATAATATAAAACTTATTTGTACAGGGAGCTTTAAAAAAGAAGCAGAAAAATTTTGGGATTTAATTATAATAGATGAAGTACATAAACATACAGAACAAGTTGTAAACACTGTTCCTAAAATAATAGAAGTTAATAAAGACGTAGAAATTTTATGTTTAACCGGTACTCCTAAAGAAAGTAGCGATTTATACATTTACTGTCCTATTTCTTATACAAAGATGATTGAGGATGCTATAGAAGAAAGAATACTTAATGATTACAAAATTAGTATTATAAAACATGATATAACATGGAAAGAGCGTTCTTATTATAATTTTGCTTATAAGAGGTGGGAAGAGTGGAAAGAAAACAACACATCTTTTGGAGTATATCCTCAAGAGATGCGTTTACTTAAAAACGTACTCAAAGGTTTAAAAAGCAAAGAAGAGGCTACAAAATATCTTTTAGAAAAATATCTTAAAAACTATAAAACTTTAATTTATGCTGGTACCATAAAACAAAGTAAAAGTATGGCCATAAATGTATTTCATAGCCAAATGGCAGAAGATGAAAAATGGAATAACTACAATGCTTTTTGTGACGGAAAGATTAACTGGCTTGTTAATGTTAATTCTATAAAAGAAGCAGTTAGTATCCCTAATTTAACACATAGTATTATAATGGCCCCAGATGCATCCTGGCAATCTCTTGAGCAGCAGCTTGGAAGGCTACTCAGATTGATGGCAGACAGTATTGGTACTGTTATTATATTATGTGCAAAAGACACAATTGAAGAAAGGTGGGTTGAAAAAGCCACAGCTAGATTAGATTCTAGTAAAATTAAATATTTAGATTTAAAGAATTTATAATGAACATACACCTAGAAATAAATGCAACTATAATAAAAAAAATGAACAGTTATCATATAACTAATAATATATTAGGTAGTGTATTGTTTATTCTTATAGGTTTATATGAAGGCAAAATTGAATTATTAGATGAATTAGATGATTATAATAGAAAACGACAAATTATACTTTTGTATAGAATGTTAGAAAGATTAAATCTTATAGAGTTATCTGATGAAGATGAATTGTCTTTATATTGCCTTACAAAAGAAGGCACAGAGTTAGTAGAATTTGTAAAAAAAGAATTTATTCACACAAATCATACATCTCTGACTACAGAAGTAGTTGCCAAAGAAAAATTAGAAATAATAGATGAGAATGGAATAGAAACCTGGATTGAAGAGTGGATTAATCTTTTTCCTAATCGTAAACATGGCCGAACATTTAAATGTCATCCTCAAGATGCTACATTAAGAATGAAAGAATTTATGTCAAAACATGGCTATACTAAAGAAGTAATTATTGCAGCAACTAAACGTTATATAAAAGAAGGAGAGGAGGAAGCTGATAATAAGTATACAATGGAAGCTTTGTATTTCATATATAAAGGAAAAGGACAAGAAAAAGCTTCTAAACTTAGTTCTGTTTGTTATGAATATGTAAGTAAGGGCCAAGAAAAAGAAATTAATAACAATTTTAGAGATTTAGTATAATGAGAGAATATTCCATATATCATGTATCAGACACACATTCCTTTCATAACCAGTTAATTATACCTGAAGCTGATATTATGATTCACAGTGGTGATGCCACTAATCCCAGGGATCCTTATGAAAATGAAATGGAAATGAGAAGGTTTTTAGATTGGTATCAAAATGTAAATATACCTGTTAAAATTTTCTGTGCTGGTAATCATGATACGTCTTTAGAAAAAAGATTAGTAACTAAGAAAGATTTTGAAAAAGCTGGGATTATTTATTTAGAACATGAACTTATAAAAATAGACGGTTTGAGTTTTTTTGGTTCTCCCTATACACCTACATTTGGAGTTGGTTGGGCTTTTAATAAAGCAAGAGAGAAAATAGATAGAACTTGGGAATCAATTCCAAATAATGTTGATGTCTTAATTGTTCATGGTCCCCCAAAAGGTATTTTAGATTTATCTGAAAATAGAAATCATGAATTAGAATTTTGTGGTTGCAATGCTTTACGTAAACATGTTTTATACAGGGTAAAACCTAGAACTATGCTATTCGGACACATCCACAATTTTAAAGAAATTTTAAATTCAGGTACAAAACAAGTAGCCGGTTATGAAACAATTTTTAGTAATGGTTCTTGTGTAGAAGACGGCAGATTTGAAAAAGGAATAGTAAATAATGGCAATTTAATAACGATAATAAAATGAGCACCTATGAAAAACTGTTAGAAGATATAATTCAAAAAAAGAAAAATAAAGAGGTTGGTAATCACAACATGATACCTATATCTTATAAAAGATATAATGAGTATTTTGAAGGGTTTGTTCCTGGTGATGCTATTGGGCTATTAGGGAGTACTGGTTCTGGAAAAAGCAGACTTACAAGAAGTTGGATGTACGATATGGTAGATTTTTCTATGGATACAGGATATAAAGTAAAAATACTTTATTTTGCTTTAGAAGATCCAAAAATACCTGTTGCTAAAAAAATAATGTCTCATTATTTATATACAAGACATAATATAAGTCTTTCTAGTAAAGCTTTAAACAGTCAATCTTCTCCTTTAGATGATAAGTATATAGAAATAATGGAAAAAGATAAAGGTTTTTGGTTTCAATTTTATAATATAGTTCATATTATAAATGAAGATAGCAGCCCTAATCAAATAGAAAACAGAGTTTTAAGTGCCAGGGAAAAATATCCAGATCATCATATTGTAGTTATTATAGATAACCAAAGTAATATCACAAAAGATAGTGAAGATACTAATGAATGGGCCGCAATTAAAAGACTTAGTAGAGATATTATAAGGCTTAAATTTTGCCCTTTAAAAATAACAACTATAACAGTTCTTCAATTGGATTTCGAATCGGAACGTAATACATTTAGAAATGCAGGTAAAGGGAGTCTTGCTAGTATAGAACCAAATCTTGCTTCTGTAGGAGACGCTAAAGTGGTGGTCCGATCTTTTCATTATGTGTTTGCACTATTTGATCCGTGGCGTTTTGAAATTAAAGAGTATCCTTTTGTAGGAGGGTATAAATGCGAAATACTAAGAAATAGATTAAAAATTCTATTACATCTAAAAACAAACGAAGGAGAAATAGCACCCAGGTTAGGTTTATATTTTGATGGTAAACATGAAATATTTACAGAAATGCCATCTATTTCTGATACAGAAGAATTACAACAATTATATGATAAAGTAGATAAAGAAGAAAGGGAAAAAATGGAGAAATTACGCAAGAAATTATTTTGATAATAACTTATTTTTTAGTACCTTTGTAAAAAGAAAACTATGAGTAAAAACGTGTTAATTATTGCCCCTAGTGGCGCCGGCAAAACATCAAGTGTTAGGACGTTAGATCCTAAAAAAACATTTATGTTTAATGCTTTAAAAAAAGACCTTCCATGGAAAGGAAGTGCTAAACAATATACTTACCTTAAAAAAGGTGAGGATGGAGAATTTACTGGTAATATGTATGCTACAAGTGATAGCAAAGTAGTAGAGAAATTTTTAGATTATATTAACACTAAAATGTTACATATAACTGATATAGTGATTGATGACAATACTTTTTTAACAGCGTTAGAATTGCATCGTCGTAAAAGTGAAGGTTGGGACCGCTTCGATGTTATTCTTGATAACTTTTTAAAGTTAGTAGAAAAAAGTAAAAATTTGAGAAATGATTTGACTGTTTATTTTCTACATCATACTAAAGTTGAAGGGGACGGCCTTTTAGAAGATAAAGTTACCAGTGCAATGAGCTATGGTAAAGCTTTAGATAAAAAAATGGGAAGCATGGAGGCTCACTTTACAATAGTATTGAGAGCTGCAAAAGAAAGTGATGGTAATACTATTGATTATGTGTTTTACACAAGAGATGCACATAGTACAGTTAAAACGCCAATTGGTATGTTTGAAACTGAAAAAATACCTAACGATTTAAAAATGGTTAAAGACGCCATTAATTGTTATTATAATGAAGAATGTTAATTTAAAACTTAAAAATAAAATAAAATGATAGATTTTAAAACAGTTACAAAAGCAAGTGAATCAACATATTTAACTCCAGGTATTTATAAGATGAAAGTTAAAGATGCAAAATTTGAACAAGTAGAAGGTAAAACCGCCTATGTAGAACTACATTTTGAGCGTGTTAGTGATGGCGCTATAATGAAACAAAAGTTTTATATTTCAGAAAAAGAAGGGACTATTAAACGTCTTAAATATTTGCATGAAGATTGGACCGGTAAAGCTTTAGATAAAGGATTTAATTCTCTAAAAGAAGTAGGTGCTTATTTTGAAAAAGTATTTCAATCTGAACCTTGTAAGAAAATTACTCAGTTTGTAAAAGTTGGTGGTACAGAAGAAGGTGATGGTAAAGTTTATGCTAATTTAGGATTTGCTGATTTTATTGTGCCGGCAGATAAAAATCCAGAAGAAATGACTTTTGAAAGAGGTGATACTAACTGGATTTTAAATGTAAAGAAAAATGCAAATTCTTCTAAAGTGGCTAACACAAACGAAGTTATGCCTGGTAGTGGTTCTAGTAGTTCTTCTTCAAGCGAAGATTCAGAATTGCCGTTCTAAAATGGTAAGAAAAAGTAAAAATAAATTTTTTTGTTTCCTTTTTAATTAGTATCTTTGTAAAAATTAAAAAACAATGAAAAAATGTATTATTTGTGGTGTCCCACAAGAGTTGTCTGAGTATTACAAACATTCTGAAATGAGTGATGGTCATTTGAACAAATGTAAAACTTGTTGTAAAGCCCAAGCAAAAGAACGAGAAGAATTACTTAGACAATCTTCTGAGTGGGTTGAAAAAGAAAAAATCAGACATCGAGAAAAGTATTATCGTCTAGACTACAAAGAGAAACACAAACCTTCTTTTGAAAAGAAGAAAGAAAGTATTTCAAAATATAAAGGAAAGTATCCTGAAAAATATTTTGCAAAAAACGCTTCTGGAAAAATAAAAAAGATAAAAGGTTATCATTTACATCATTGGTCTTATAATCAATCGGATTGGAAAGATGTTATAGAATTACCAAAACAAGAGCATTATCTTTTACATAGGTATATTAAATATGATCAATCTGTAATGATGTATAGAACTTTAGATGGTAAGCTTCTTGATAGTAAAGAATCTCACGTTCTACTTCTTGCCAAAATAAAAGAAATAGAACAAAATTAATAATTTATAACTTAACCCTCAGTAGCAATACTGAGGGTTTTTAATTTACATTTTACCATTTAAAAATAATAACTATGTACAAAACACAAAATGCAGTTAAGAATTACTTTGATCTTCTTATAAAAGAAAATGTAAAAGAAAAAGAAGTTACACGTTTGCAATTATCACGTGGCGATCTAAAGGTTATAACAAATAATGGTAAAGTAGTTAAGACAAATTATTTAAAAAGAAATTAAAATTACAATAAACTCATATTGTTCTGTAGAGACAGAAGAATACGAGCACGATTAAAAAATACTAATTGTTTGTTAGAATATTTGCTCAGATAGGGATTTTTCCCTATCTTTGCATTTATGTGGATATGTAACAAACAAAAAATATGCTCTATAGAGCACATACCAGCTAATTCTTACGGTTTTATTTACGAGATTGTAAATCTAACTAATGGTAAAAGATATATTGGTAAAAAGGTATTACAATTTAAACGTAAAAAAGCGTTTGGTAAAAAGAAGATTGAATCTTTAGAGGACAAACGTTTAAAAAAATACGAAGTTGTTGTAAAAGAATCTGATTGGTTAACCTATACAGGTTCCAATAAAGAGCTTAATGAAGACATTTTAAAAGGTGATAAGATAGAAAAGTATATTTTATGTTTTGCAGAAAATGCAAGAGATTTAACATATTTAGAAACAAAGTATCTTTTTATAAATGAAGTTTTAGAAAAAGACAACTATTACAACGGTAATATTTTAAGTAAATTTTTTAAAAAGAAAAAAGATGCAAAATGAAGAATATAGTTCTATGATTGGAATTAGTCAAAGTATGATTAAATACTTTAAAAGCAATGGGCCTTTAAAGTATAAAAAGAAATACATAGACAAAACAGAAAAAGAAGAAGAAAGTGACAGTTTTATTTTTGGTAGTTTAGTAGATACATTGTTATTTACTCCGGAAGTATTTTTAGACAGGTTTTATATTTCTGATAGTTCTAAAAAACCATCAGAAGAAGTTTGTAATATTGTAGAAACAGTATTTAAAAATGCCGGTGATTTAGATAGTATGCCTACTCCTATAACATTAGATATGTTAGAAGATGAATTATTAGAAGCAGCTAAAAATTGGAATGGTCGTTGGAAAGACGAGGCTAAGGCAGCCAATCTTATAAAAAATGGCAGTGCGTATTTTGAGTTTTTAAAACTTGCCAAAGGAAAAGAAATTATTACAACTTCTGATAATTTTCAAGCTGTTGTGATAAAAGAAAATTGTTTAAGTCATCCTATAGCCAGTAAATATTTTGTAAGTTGCCCAGGTGTTGATGTTTTATTTCAAGTAGAAATAAGTTGCCAAATTAACGGTATTTATGTAAAAGGTGCTTTTGATATACTTAGAGTAGATCATGAAGCTAAAACAGTACAATTAGTAGATTTTAAAACTACTCAAGATGTTCAAACTTTTATTGGAAGTATTCACAAATACGGTTACGGGTTACAACTATCTTTTTATAAAGATTTGTTAGGTTGGTGGCTGTTAGAAAAGAATCTTAGTGATTATAAAATTTTGCCTTGTTTAAATATTGCTGTTGATAGAAAAGAAAAAATGCCTTATATTTTTGAATACAGTGATAAAGATTTGGAACTAGAAAAATATGGCCATGGTAGTAAAAAAGGTTGGTTGCATTACTTAACAGAAATAAATTGGCACCAAACAAAAAATATTTGGACAAACAAGGAATATTATCAACACGGTAAAATATTAGTGAATTTATATGAGAAAGAACGAGAACAACTTTAAAGATATTATTACTGTAGATTGGCAACTACCATTAAAAAAATTAGAATCAAGTTGGACTAAAGCTACTCTTTTTTTACTACCCTTAATAAATGTACATTTAAATCAACGTAAAGATATACTTCCTTATGTAAACAATTGTTTTATTTGGGATGCAGAGAAAGAAGATTTTAATTTCTTTACGGCCCCATTATACGTATTGTTACAAACTAAAGATTACAATGATCCTATTTTTAAAGTAGCTTGTAATGTATTTAGAAACAATGGTTGTTATGTATACGAGTATGAAGTAGGAGTCCAAGATGGTTTAAATCTTACAATGATGGTAATGAATATACCTTTAGAATATGATAAAGACGTTTTACATTTTAAACAAGGGGCCTATTCCAGAATATCAGAAGAAGTAAAAAATAAGTATACACAAGAAATATATCAAAATGATTTAACCAGGGTTCAAAATCTGGCTTATCATGCCTGTTTTAAAACAGATGTGTTGAAAACATTATTGATGGAAAATTGTGCTTTAGAAGAAGAAGATTTTGAAATTTTAGAAGAATGGTGTGATAAGCCAGAAAAAGAAAGAGAGTTTTATAGATATAAAAAAGAGGCTAGATAGCCTCTTCTTTTTTTTCTAACTCTTCTTGTGGTACTTCTTTACCATTTTCATCTTCGTATTTAATTTTAATTGTACCAGAATTAAGATGTCGTCCAAAGATGTTTTCTAAAATAAAAAACGGTTCAGCAAAAATATCAAACGCTTGTTTGATTTTTAAAAATTCTGCACCGGTAATTTCAAATTTAGCATCAGATTCCCAAGTAGGAACTGGTGTAATGTGTTTCTTTTTGCTCATAATATTTATTATTTATAGCAAAATTACAACAAAAAAAGAAAAAAACAAAATTTAATACTAAAAATTTAGTATTTTTGTAAAAATAAATTAAAATGATAACAAACAAAGGAAAAAAATTAATTAGTGATTTAAAATTCTACGAATCTTATAGTAAATATAGAGAAGACCTAGGACGTAAAGAAACTTGGGATGAATCCGTAGAAGATGTGTTACAAATGCATCGTAACAAGTTTAAAGAGAACAAAGAAGTAATTAAACTTATAGACGAAATAGAAGAGGACTATAAAGGAAAGCTTATTTTAGCTTCTCAACGTAATCTTCAATACAGAGAACAGCAAATCTTACAACATAATGCGAGACTTTTTAATTGTGCTTCTACCTATATAGACAGACCAGAAGTCTTTAAACAAATTATGTATACATTACTTTGTGGTTGTGGTAAATAAATTTTGAAATATCAAAATAAAGTTTTAGTTTTGCATAAAATTTTTTAAATGCAAAAAGAAATTAAAATTTATGTATTATTATGTCCGTTTACTTCTAAAGTTAAATATATTGGTAGAACTGGAAATAATTTAGACGTAAGACTTAGAGGTCATATTTCTAAAGCAAAAACAGGCAACACCCCTAAAAACCAATGGATTCTATATTTAAAAACTAAAGGATTAAAACCTACAATAAAATTATTTAAAACTGTAAATTGTAATTGGTCAGAATCTCATTTAATTGAAAGAAATTTAATTAATAAATGTATTAAATATAGTTTTGATTTAAAAAATTTAGATGATCGTGGAGAAGGTTTTCAAAACAGAAAATTAACAGAAGATCAAAAGTTAAAAATATCAAATTCTTTAAAAGAAAGATATGAAAAGGGTTTGAAAATAAAAGAAAACTTTAGAAAAGTTTGTATTTATGATTTAAATGGAGTTTTTGTAAAAGAATTTGAGTCAATTAAAGACTGTGCTAAATTTTTAAATACAAATGTTAAAGCAGGAGTAAGCGGAGTTGAAAAATGTTTATATCTTCCAAAAATAAATCTTTCTTATAAAAGTTATCAAATAAGATACAAAGAAGATACTCCTCCTACAATATACAAAACAACAATGCATAAATTTAATTTAAAAAAAGTTATTATTAAAAATATACAAACTAACGAAATTCAAAATTTTAATTCAATTTCAGAATTGTGTAAATGGTTTAAAACGTCAGATAATAATATTAGACGTTATTTTAATAATAACAAACTTTATAAAGATATTTATTATATCCAAGTGCCTCAACTTAAAAAAACTCTGTTAAACGGTGAAACTCCTATTATATAGGACAATACCGTGCTAAATTCAACAGGAATGTTGATAAACGCCTAACGACTAGTAGTGCGTCCAGAACGGACAATAAGATCTACCACGAAAGCAGGGGAACGCTCATGTTAATGAGACGAAGATATAGTCTGATCTGTAGACATATATAAAACTACAGAAATACAAGATAAAGAGCTTGTATGATAACAAAATGATGGGATATTCTGTAGAAAGACGTTTTATAGACAAATTACCATTAATACAAAAAAGAAGTGAAGAAACTATAACTCATATTGTAGAAGACAGTATTGAAGGATGGGCTTTAGCTTTAAATTCTTTAATGATGTCATTTTTTAATGGTTCTTCTCAAGTAAGATTTGATGGAAGTTTAGTAAGACCGGAAGGAGCTATGATTGCAGGACAATTTAAAGCTCCTGGTTATGAGCCTCTTAAAAAATCTTTAGAGATTATCGAAAAGATGTTGCAATCTAAAATTAATAATGAAGATTTTAAATTAACATCTTTAGACTGTCATGATATTATTTGTATCAGTAGTGATGCTGTACTTAGTGCCGGCGTGAGAAGAAGTGCATTAATTGCTCTTTTTGATAAAGATGATGAATTAATGTTAAAATGTAAAACAGGAGACTGGTTTTACTCTTCTCCGTGGAGAGCTAGATCTAACAATAGTATTAAACTCCTTAAAGGGCAATTTACTAAAGAAGAATTTGACAATTACAAACAATCTATTAAAGAATTTGGGGAACCAGGGATTGTTCTTGTAGATGATATGAGATTCACTACAAATCCTTGTGCCGAGATTGGCTTTATTCCTATTAATCCTTTTACAGGAAACAGTTGTATTAGCTTTTGTAATTTGAATGAAATATCAGGTTTTGCTGCAAAAGATGAAAAAACATTTTATAGAGCTTGCAAAACGGCGGCTGTTTTAGGTACATTACAAGCTTCATATACAAACTTTGCGTTCTTAGGCCAGGATACTATTGATCTTGTAGAATGGGAAGCTTTAATCGGTGTTTCTATAACAGGAATTATGGATAATCCAGATGTTATTCTTAATAAAGATATTCTTAAAAAAGGAGCAGAAATTGTAAAAGAAACAAATTCTATAGTCGCTAATCTTATTGGTATTAATCTTGCTGCCAGGTGTACAACAATCAAACCCAGTGGAAATTCAGCAGTAATTTTAGGCACGTCTTCAGGTATTCATCCTGCACATTCTAGACAATATTTTAGAATCATGCAGATTAATAAAAACAATGAAATTGGTAAACTTTTGGCTGAAACAAACGAATGTCTTTTAGAAGATAGTGTTTGGAGTGCTGCCGGAAAAGATTTTGCTGCATTTATTCCAGTAGAAGAACCAAAATCTGCTCTTGTAAAAGATGATTTAACAGATTTACAATTTTTAGAAATAGTTGATAATGTGTATAATAACTGGGTTATACCTGGAACTAATAAACATTTAGGTTATTCTGAATTTCTAACTCATAATGTTTCTAATACTATTACAGTACAAGATTGGGATAGATGTTTTGATTATATTTTTGAACATCAAAATGCATTTTGTGGTTTATCATTTATGCCTTCTTTAGGAGATAAAGTTTATAAGCAAGCGCCTTTTACAAAAGTAATGTCTTTTGAAGAACTTAGTTCTACATATAAAGAAGCATCTATTTTTGCATCAGGTCTTATTGTAGATAGTTTACATGCATTTGATAATGATTTATGGGATGCTTGTGAGGCTGTTGTAAATATTAATTTTCCTCTTACAGGAGACAGATATAAAGTTCTTTTGAAAAAAGATATAGTTCGTCGTTTGAAAAAGTTTGCTAAAAACTATTTTAAAAATGATTTAGAAAAAACTATTACTTGTTTAAAAGATGTGCATCTTTATCACAAATGGGTAAACATTAATAGAAACTTTAAAAAGATTGATTTTACAGAAGTAAATTTAAAACCTACTTTTACTAATGTAAATGAAATGGGAGCTGTTGCGTGCAATGGCCCCGGCGGATCATGCGAAATTGTTAGACTTTAAAATATAAATATGAAATTAAAAGTAAAAAGAACTCATCCAGAGGCAAAAATTCCAAAATATGCACATTCTACAGACGCTTGTGTGGATCTTACTTGTGTTAGTATGGAAAAAGTAGATACGCCTGGTTATGGCTTCTTGGAGTATGATACGGGATTACAGATAGAAATTAGTCCGGGATTTGTTGGACTTATATTTCCTCGTAGTAGTATTAGTCAAACAGGAATGATTCTAGCCAATGCTGTAGGTGTAATAGATTCTAAAATAATTTTTCTATAAATTTGTTTTTTACAAAAAATTGTTGTAATTTTGTAAAAAATACAATAATGATATTAAATTGTAAAATTTGTAATAAAGAATTTAAAAGATTTGGTAAACAAGCACAAATTGCTAAAACTTGTAGCTATGAATGTCTAGGTATTTATAACAAAGGTAAAAATAATACTGTTTGTACTCAATGTGGTAAAGATTTTCATATAAAAGAATCTCAAAAAAAGAGATACAAAAGAACTCATGGTTATTTTTGTTCTACAACCTGTGTTTCTAATTTTAGAAAAAATAAATACTTAGGAAAAGAAAATCCTAATTTTAGAGTACAAGTTACAAGAGATACAAGTGGTTATAAACTAGCATATTTACCAAAATTTGGAAGAATTAAATTACATCATAAAGTAGTTTTTGAAATTTTAAATATAAACAAAATGCCAAACGGACTTTGTGTTCACCACCGAGATTGCAATGTAGATAATAATGACCCTATTAATTTAGTGGTTTTATCTAACTCTGATCACAGATGGTTACACAAACAATTTGGAAATGCTACTTTATGGGCATTTTGTAACAACAAAATTTCTTTGAATGAATTATTACAATGGACAAATAATATAGAAAAAGCTAAAATACTTTTACCTCTTAGTATTTTAGATCAAAAATTAACTGGAATCTTTAAACAAGGTGAATTGCTGGGAACTCCTGAAGAGGACAATCAGCAGCCAAGCTCAGATAGAAATATCTTTGAAGGTTCAACGACTAATCTCCAAATCCAAACAGATAATGCTGAGGATGGTAATGAGAACAAGAGCGCCTTGCCCGTATAATAATACGGTGATGATATAGTCTGAACTGCATATATAACAAAAGAAAATGCAGATTTATAGGATAAAAAGCTTATAAGATAACAAATGAGTTATAGAGGCAATATTAAAGCTCGTTTTAAAGCTATTCCACATACTAATGTTTATGCAATAGGTGATAGATGTTGTCAATTTATGGTAATACCTAAAATAGCTTTAGAATTTGAAGAATTTACAGGTGAATGGGAAGAAACAGAACGTAATGATTCCGGTTGGGGGTCTACAGGAAAGTAATTAAAAATATGGATAAAAGAACTAAAATAGGAAAATTTATACATAATTCATGGACAAACATGAATCTCAGATGTGGCAAATATCGTCATTTACAAACCAAAAACAAAAACCATTGTTATGAAAATATTTCTATAGAGTTTACACAAAAAGAGTATAAAGACTTTTGTTTGCTGAACAAAGAAAAAATAATGTTTTTAATAAAACCTTCTGTTGATAGAATAGACTCTTCTAAAAATTACTCTTTGACCAATATTCAATTTATAGAACTTAAAGAAAATATTAGAAAGAAAAAAGTAGGTAATTTATATATTACAAACTCTTTTGGTGTCAAGAGAGGTGTTAGAAGACTAAAAACTGGAACTTTTAACAGTAGAATTTCTTTTAATAATAAAGAAATTAATATAGGTACGTTTAAAACAGAAGCCCAAGCTTATGAAGCTTTTAGAAATAAATATTTTGAACTTTATAAAAAATATCCTTGGTAGTAGTGGAAAATAAAAAAGAAAAAGGTAGGAATTGTCCTACCTTTTTTGTATATTTACAAAATATTAGTATGGAAAAAATAACAGTTTATAAAAAAGACAGTAAAGGTAAATGTAGAATTATTCAATTTTGGTGCGAAGAAAACAAATTTATACAATTATCTGGTTTAAAAGATGGAAATCTTGTAGAAAATATTAAGGTTTGTAAACCAAAAAATGTTGGGAAAAGCAATGAAACTACAGCAGAACAACAAGCTATTTTAGAAATGGAATCTAAAATCAGAGAAAAGTTACAAGAAGACTATTTTAAAACAGAAAAGGAAGCTATGGATAGTATAGTTGTACTACCAATGCTTGCTAAAAAATTTGAGGATGAAGAGCACAAAATAGATTGGAATAATTGTTTTATTCAACCTAAATTAGATGGGCAAAGATGTTTAGCTATTTGTACAAAAGAAGGTAGTGTTACATTACTCTCCAGAGATGGTATTGACATACAAAAAACGCATGGTAGTATGCAACATATTATTGATGATTTATCTACTATTAAAGAAGATGTTATATTAGATGGTGAGCTTTACATTCATTCTACAGAAGATAATTTTCAAGATGTAATGAAAGCTATTAAAAAATATAGAAAAGATGTTTCCGAAACAGTTAAATATTATGTGTATGATATGGTCTCAGAAAAACCTTTTAGATTAAGAAAAATTAGAGGATACATTAAAGGATTATTTTCTTGTGAAGAAGTTTCAACTTATGATATTAAGAACAAGCAAGATTTAGAAATGTGGCATGAAGCTAATTTAGCTAGTGGTTATGAAGGGTCTATTATTAGATGGGGAAACGAAGGATACAAAATGAATGGAAGAAGTTCCAATCTTTTAAAATATAAAAATTTTCAAGACAGCGATTATCTTATTGTAGATGTTATACCAGCAGAAAATAGACCGGAATGGGGTATGATAGTTTGTCAATTTGGAAAAGAAACTTTTCCGGCAACACCTAAAATGTCTCACGAAGAAAGAAAAAACATTCTCACAAATAAAAAAGATTACATTGGTAAAACTGCTGTAATAAAACATTTTGGATTTACAGACAAAGGGCTTCCAAGGTTCCCTATTTATAAAGGGTACAGATTAGATAACTTAATAAAATAAAATTATGGCAAAAAAAGAAGAAAAAAAATTAGATTTAAAAGAAATAATAGCTGGAATATCTAAAGAACTAGGAGAAGGTGCAATCAATTATGCACAAGATGAAATGGGAACTTTAGAAGTAATTCCTTTCAGTATTCCTTCTTTAAATAAGATTACAGGTATTGGAGGAGTTGCCAGGGGCCGACTAACTGAATTTCATGGGATGGATGGTACATTTAAAACTACTTTTACTTTAGATCTTATTAAAAATGCACAGAAACTAGGTATTACTTGTGCTTTTATAGATGCAGAGTTTAGTTATAGTGCCGAGTATGCAGAACGATTAGGAGTAGATAACGAAACGCTTATTCTTGTTAAGCCAAATAGTGCTGAGGAAGCTTTTAGTGTTATAGAAAAACTGATTGATTCTGGCCAGGTTGGATGTATTGTTTTAGATAGTATTGCGGCTTTAAGTCCTGAAACAGAACTTGAGAATGAATTTGGTAAAAGTAATATTGGTGTAATGGCCAGGTTAATGAATCAAGCATTACGTAAATTAACAGCAAAAGCTGGTAAAAATAATGTTGCTTTAGTATTTATTAATCAATTAAGAGAAATGCTTGGTTGTGTTGGAGAGGAAACTAAAGTTTTTTGGACAAAATAAATATTTTATTTGGTTTATTAAATATATTGTTGTAATTTTGCTTAAAAAATTAGAATAATGTATGATTTAATTTGCTTAAAATGCAACTCTCCTTTTAAAGGAAAAACAAGTAAACAAATTTATTGCTCAAAACAATGTTATTTTTCTTCTGCTAAAAGAAAACCTCGGACTAAAGATCAAAAAGCAGCAATTAGCAAAAAAACTAAAGAGTTTTACAACGATGAAAATTTAGAAACAAATAAGAAAAGATGGGAAAATATTGGCAAGAATAAAACCAAATTCTTTACAAAAGAAGAATTGGATAGTATTTTAAAAATATATTCTTATAGATATGTGGTAGACTTTGATTCTGTTTTATTTCATGCTAATATTAAAAACAAATCTAAAAAAATTTTAGAAAATTATGTAAAAAACAACAAAGAATGGTATAACAATCTTAACTTAATTAAAGGTCTTCCTAAAAACATTCAAAAATTACCAATTGAAGAAATTCTTAAAATTCAAGAAGACAGTAAAATTTTAAATATTTCTACTTTTTCTTTTACTTATAATATCAGTTTTAAACAAATTTTTTCTTTTGTAGAAAAGGGTTTTTTAAGTTCTAAATTAAAAGAATCTTACAATAATAGAAAAAACACAAAAGAGACTTTTCCTGAAAAATTTGTCAGAAATTGTTTGGAGGAAAATAAAATTTATTTTCAAAAAGAATATTATTTAAATAATAATGGTAAAAGGTATTACTATGATTTTTGTTTAAAAAACAAAAAAATTATAGAAGTGCATGGAGATTATTGGCATGTAAACCCTAGAGTTTATACATCAGAAGCTATTCTTAGTAAAGCTCAAAAAGAAAATTTGTTAAATGATATTAACAAAGAAAAATTTTTGAAAGAGTTAAACTATGATCTGTTAATTATCTGGGAAGAAGAGATTTATAAAAAACCAAACGAAATAAAAGAAAAAATTAAAAATTATGCAAGAAAACAAGTATAAAGATTTTTGTAAAGAGGCTTTTGACATAGATATAGAAACTATTAAAGAAAACAGCTATGTAGATGTAACTTCAAAAAAAATTAAAATTAAAAGTTTTAATATAGAAACAGATGAAATAGAGTATAACTTTGTAAACAAAGTAGTTAGAAAAAAAGATGAGTATCCTTATTTTTTAAAAACTTTAAAAAATACAATTAAAGTAACAGCCAATCACAAATTTTATTGTAAGATAAATAATGGTGCCTCTACTTATTCATTTGTAAAAGATATTTATGAATCGTTTAAAAATGGAAATAATATTTTCATATTAAATGATAAAAAAGAATATGAGCTTATAACACACCTGGAAAAACAAAAAGAAAAGATAAAAATTTATGATTTAGAAATAGATAAAGTACATAATTACTTTACAGAAAATCTTCTTTCTCATAATACTTATGTACCAATGAAAACAACTCCCGGAGGTAACGGTGTAAGATTTTATGCCAGCATGCGTTTTGAAATAAGTAAAGCCCAAGTAAAAGATGGCACTGATGTTATTGGTGTTACACTTAAAATAAAGTGTGTTAAAAATAAATTAGCTGTACCTTATTTAATTACAGAAGTAGAGGCTATTTATGGAATGGGAATAGATGTACAAAAAGACCTAATAAGTGAATGTTCTGAATTAGGTATTATATCTAAAGGAGGAGCAGGTTGGTTTGAAATAGCCGGTCAAAAAATGCAAGGGCTAGACAAAGTAAAACAATTTTTAATTGACAACCCAGAGTATGAAGAAGAATTAATCAATAAATTAAAAGAAAAAAATGGACAGTAATAAAATATATAGGTTTGAAGAATTAGAAAGTATGTTTCCTAAAAGTATAGGTGAATTAAAATTGTTTATTAATAATTTTTTATTGGCCCAAAGTGTACCTGTAGAAATGGTAGATGAGGAAACAAATAATATTTGTAAATATACTATTAATAGTGCCAATCCTATACTGTTTCAAATATTTGACCAGAATAAGATTTACATTGTTATTGATTGTATGGATTATATAGAAGGAAAAGAATGGGTGCCGATGGTTATTAATACAGATTTAGAAATAAAACCAACTCGTACAGAAGCTATGGTTTTAGCTTTTAACGAGGCATTTGTAATTTTAGAAAAACAACTTGGAAACAATGAAATTTCGGTATCATAGAGGTGATTTTGAAGAATCAATGAAAACCACAGTAGAAGTTGCTACTTTTATGGATCTTTTTAATATTGTTAAAGATATGTTTCCTATTCGTGATGATTTTGGAATTACTTTTAAAAAATATGAAGATTTAAGAAATGACTGGGATAATCATTGGGTATTATATAATGGATTAGTTATTGGAACAACTGATGGTAAAATTTTAAATTAAAAAATTATGAGTCAAGCAACTAGATATGATGCTGAAAAAATAAGAATGGATTTAGTACCCTCTTCTCTTGTAGAAGGAGTTGCTAAAGTTCTTACTTTTGGAGCAAAGAAATACGACGCACACAATTGGCGTAAAGGTATGAGTTGGAGTAGGTGTATTGGGAGTCTTAAACGTCATTTAAATGAATTTGAAAAAGGAATTGATATTGACGGAGAAACAGGATTTAAACATCTTGAACATTTAGCATGTAATGTAGCATTTCTTATAGAATATTATAAGACACATCCTGAATTGGATGATAGATGGAAAGAACCTAAAAAGAAAATAGCTCTTGATATAGATGATGTGTGTGCTGCTTTTGTGCCGGCATATTGTAAAAAGGTGGGAATTGAAATACCAAACAGTTGGTATCTCGATTACAACTTTATTCCTAATATAGAAAAGCTACATCAAGATGAAGAGTTTTGGATGAATTTAGAGCCTTTATTTAACCCTACAGAGCTTAAATTTGAGCCGGTGATGTATATTACTGCCAGAGACCCTAAACTGGCAGAATGGACAACTAAATGGCTAGAAAAGCATAATTTTCCAAAGGCCCCAGTAATCTTTAGTAGAAACAAAGGAATAACTTGTAAAGAAAACAATATTCAGCTGTTTATAGATGACTCCCCTAAAAATTTTGACGAAATTAATAAAGAAGGTGTTGCGTGTTTCCTTATGGACACTATATGGAATAGATATAGAGATGTAGGGTATAGACGTGTTAAACATGTAAATGATATTGCATGTTAGTTGAAGAAAAAAAATTTTCTTAAATTTTGCAAAAAAGAGCAGCAAGAAAAAATTGAAAGACAAAACCAAAAAGAAAAAAGAATTAAAAATAATCTAAAACATTTAATTAAAAAATCTAAAGAGCTTAATGAGGAAATACCAGATATTGTTTTAGCTGTTATTTTTTCAGATGCGCCTGTTGGTTTTTGGTTTGTAAAAGAATATAAAAAATGGTTGAGTTAGAGATTAAAACAGAGCCATGGCAACACACTTGTGCAGATGGTTGCTGTTATACTTGGGGTACTGATGTATATATAAACAATGAGAAAGTAACACAAGGGGATTGCGATGATATACAGGCAATACTAGAAGAAGTATTAATACATTTAAATTTTAAAATAAAAAATAATGGCTAAAAAATATAATGTAGTATTTACTAAATCTTTTCTTGTAGAAGTAAATGAAGATCAGCAAGAAGAGGATGCTTTAGAAGAAGCTTATCAAATGTTTGAAAGACAAATGGCCGAAAATTATTTATGTATAAATGATTTTGGGGTACAAATAGAAGATTATGACAAATAAAAAAGATTGCCCTATTGTTTTTGAAAAAGAGGGCCACAAATATGTGTTAAAAGAAACCGGAGAGCTTTTGCTTTCCGGTACTTCTTTTATTAGTTTATTTCATGATAAATTTGATCCAACCGGAGAGATTACAGAAAAGTATGCTAAAAAGGTTAAAAAGACTGTAGATGAAGTTAAAGAAATGTGGCGGGTAGAAAATAAAAAAAGTACAGATTATGGTACTGCTGTTCACAATACTTTAGAAGATTTTATAAATACGGGTGAGATAACTAATAAAGAGTATGCCTGGGTTATAGAAGAGTTTAAAAAAGTGCCTGTCTATGGAAATTTAGTGTCAGAAAAAATGGTGTACAACGAAGATTTATTACTTTGCGGAACAGTGGATTTGTTTGATGTTTATAGAAATAAAAAAGGTGTCTTGTGTGCTCGTATCCTAGACCTAAAAACAAATAAAAAGCTTGAAAGATACTCTTATTTTGGAAATAAAATGAATTATTGTTGTTCTCATTTAGATGATGTAAACTTTAATCATTATACATTACAGCTTTCTTTTTATGCTTACCTGGCCGAATTAAAAGGATTACAAATAGATGAATTAGTTATTCTATATATAAATCCTAAGACTTTTAAAATGGAACAGCATCCTGTAGTTTATGAGAAAAAACTAATTATGCAGATGATTGATTATTATTTAAATAATTTAAGATGAAAGACTGGTTAGATTTAAAAATAGCATTTTTAAAAATGCGAAAATATCCTTTCTGGGATATTATTAAAAAATTGAAAGAAGACGGAATTACTATTGATAAATATGTACTATTAAAAAGAATTAAAAATGAAAGAAGTATTTAATGATTGGGTTTTTCGATTTAACCCTTATACAAAAAATTGGTATGCTGCGACTCGTGAAAACTACAGAAAATTGCAAAATGATATTGGTAATAAAGAAGTTATAAGTTCTAGTAAAATAGAAACACTTATAGATCTTATTAACAGAACAGATGGTGATATTAGTAAAATGAATAAACTAGCAAAATAATGAATAACTTAGACAAACAGTATCAAAGTCTTTTACAGGATATACTAGATAATGGATATAAAAAAGAAGATAGAACTGGTACCGGTACTTTAAGTTTATTTGGGAAAACTATTAGACACAAAATGTCTGATGGTTTTCCTTTATTAACTACAAAAAAACTACATTTTCATGGAATTGTAACTGAACTTTTATGGTTTCTTAAAGGACGTACAGATATACAATATTTACAAGATAATGATGTAAAAATATGGAATGGAGATTATGAAAAATCAGGTAGGATCGACGGACAATTAGGGCCTATATATGGTAAACAATGGAGAAAATGGCAAAAATGGCTTCATATTCCAGACGTACATTCTTTAGCTAGAGGTTCTGTTTGGATAGATCAAATAAGAATTTTAGTAAACACATTAAAAACTAATCCTGATTCTAGAAGAATGATTGTAAGTTCTTGGAATGTAGCAGAATTAGATGATATGGTGTTACCACCTTGTCATATGATGTTTCAATGTTACACTAGAGAATTAAAACCAAGACAAAGAATAGAAGTTGCTCAAAAAATGGGAATAATTTTATCAAAAGAAACTAAATCATCTGAAGAATGGGATAAAGAATGTGATAAGAAAAACATACCTAAAAGAGCAATATCTCTTAAATGGACACAAAGAAGTGTTGACACCTTTCTTGGGCTTCCTTATAATATTGCTTCTTATGGACTTTTATTACAATTATTAGCTAATGAATGTAATATGGTGGCCGATGAACTTATAGGAGAATTAGGAGACACTCATTTATATTCAAATCATATAGAACAAGCTAAAGAACAAATTAGCAGAACTAATTTTGAGTTACCTCAGTTAATATACACTCCAGAATATTTAAAATTAAAAAATAACAATTTTATAAACAATGTAGATGAGTATTTTATACCAGAAATGTTTAAACTAGAAAATTATCAATCACATCCGGCTATTAAAGCGGATTTATCAAATTAATAAATTATGAATTGGAAAGAATTAAAAGAGTTTGCAAACTCATTAAATGATGAACAACTTGAAGCTAAAGCTATTTTATGGAGAGAAGATGAAGCTATTACTGAAATAGAAACAAATATACTTGAAGAAGATCAATATATTATCCCTGGAGAAGAAGGTTGTTATAGTTTGGCCGATGGTGGATATACTGAAGAGGATATTGAAAAAGAATGACTAGTAATGGTATACGAGAAAGGTTATCCGTTATTAATGGAAGATTTTTAAATTAAAAAGGCTACCAATTATGGTAGCCTTTTCTTTACTCTTTTTCTTGGTTTGGAGATGTAGCTTCTTTAGCTTCTCCGGATTCTACTGCTTGTGCAAGCTTTTGTTGTAGAACCATTGAAATGTCTAGGAGTTTAAAACTGCTCTCAATAGTGATTGGAGCTTTCATGAACTGGTTTAGATGATTGAAGATCAACGCAAATTCAGTACCTGACAAAGTAAATTGTGTTTCTTTTTCCCAAGAATAGTTTTTTGTGGGATCAAATTTAATATCACTCATAGTTTTATTTTTTACAAAAATACAACTGTTTTTTTAAATTTCCAAATAAAATGAAATTATTTTTGAAATTTTTAAAGAAGAACTGTAACGAATTCGTAATTTCATCCTTTTATGGGCATCTAAAACAGTTTCAATTAAATGAGATTTGTTTTCTGATGTAGAAGGAGAGATATGCACTTGAAGTTTTTCTATAGATTTATGAAAACGGACACTTGCTAAAGGGTCTGCTAACATAATAGCTCCACTTATAAAATTAATGTATTCATTATCATTATCTAGTAATGAAATACCTTCTTTTATAATTTTCATAATTATATGTCAGATGTATCAATGTTCAAAGTAAGAGTGAGAGAATTACCATGTTCGTCTGTAACGATTACAGTGAATTGTCCGTAAACAACACCTGTATACTCATAATTACCTGAACTATCTGAAAAAAAGAAATTTGTTGGAGGATCTCCATCCCAAAAATCTATAACAGTAAATGTTAATACATCATCAGTGCTACAAGTAATATTAAATAAGTCAGTGAGTGTACCAGGACCTGTTGCTAAAATTGTTCTTTCAGTAAATTCTGAAGTAAGTGTTGATGTACAACATCCTTTAAGACAATCTGTAATGTCTGCCCAAGTACCATTACTTCTACGTGGTGCTACTCGGCGAGCCACCATACTTGACAACACAGGAACTCCTGCTCCAGATAATCTTACGAAATATCTGTAACCTTTACTTAAAAGATAATTTGTCTTCATTTTATTTTGTTTTTATTTGTTATTAATTAAATTCAATACTTGTTCTTTATTTATTTTTTCTTTATACCAAAAATATTCTTTATATACGTATTTTTTATTTTTAATACGGTTTCTTATACAACTATCCGAAAAATCTTCTGTTTTGTTTATATCGTACAAACATTCAAATATTTTAACAATATTTCCATTTAAGTCGTATTTATAAACTTTTTGCCTGTTGTGTGCTTTAATAAGCCCTAATTCAAAATTTCTTTTTTTAGAAATTGAAATATTTAATTTATGTTGATCAGAAACAGGTTTTTTATTTCTCTTAATGTGAAGAGGATCTAAAAGTAAATTACTTCTTAATGTTTTTAGTCTTTTTTCAGTTATTTCTTTAGTAGAAACAGGTGTTTCTCCACCTTCTGTCATATTTGTTAGTTTATAACAAGAATTTTTATAATTGGAGATATAATGTTTTTCTAACTCATATATTATCTTAATATCTTGAAAAGTATCAATAATTTCCATTTCAACATTAAAAGAATCTTTTAAAACTTTATTCAACCATCTATAAACGTAATATTTATTTTTAGTACTTTTGGATGTTGCATTTCTTTTATGTGCTGACAATCTTTTTATAGGGTCTTTAGTTATTCCTATGTATCTATGTAAGTCTTTATTTTCTGAAGATTTTAAAATATAAACATAATACATTATTTTTATTTTTTTAAAGATAAAAGATTATATGTGAGAGAAAATCCCCCACCAAATTTGTTTTGAAAAGGATTATAAAATACAGATGGACCCAATACAAGAATTACTTTTTTTTCTTTTATTTGTAAAGAGTTTTCCACTTTTATTTTATTATAATAATTTTTGTTTACAACATCCACATAATGTGTTCTTGGTTTAAACAAAGGTTTTTTAGAATGACCAATAAAAGATATAGTATCTACTGATTGGTAATTAATATTTAGTTTAGAAGAATCATGTTCACCTCTTAATGTAAGATAGTTATCGCTATAATTAAAATGAAACGTACCATCTTTTAAATAAACAGGTATTTCCTTTATTACAGTGTCAGTAACAGTAGTAGTTAATACTACAGTTTCTATTTTACCTTTATTTTTTAAAGACAGTTGTAAACTATCAACTAATTTTTTTAGTTGTTTTTTCTCAACATCTTCTGTTACAATTTGAGAATATTGATTCCCTTTAGAATCTTTATATTGTACAGATTCTTTATTTGCAGGTATCACAAAGGTTTCTTTTTTGAAAAGTTGAACCATAAATAATATTGATAATATCACTATAAAAAGTGTTTTTATCGTTTCTTTACTAAGATATTTCATCTTTTAATTCTTTTGAACGCTTTAAAAACTCTTTTATGTTTTTAAAAATATTTACAGAATACGCGGCTTCAAAATTTTCTTTAATAGAACTTCCTTCTACAAATATAAGAATTATAGCCATCACTTTTGTAAAAAAATAGTCAATCTGAAACCATATTTTAAAAAACTCTCCTAATAAATATTTATCCATAATAAATATTAAAAGAATAGAAGCTTGATATAATACAAATTTAGACGTAATATTTGAAAACTTTTTAGAGGAAAACTTTTCTCCTGTTTTATAAATTTTCATAAAACCTGTTAATGTATCAAGCCCTATAGCAACTCCTACTGATATAAGAAGTCCTACTACAGGAGCAAAAAAAGTACAAGTAGCTATAAGTGCATAAATTAAAAGTTCTTGTAAAGATTGTTTCATTTTATTTCTTGAATAGATTTAATACAGTGATTTTTATCAACAAAATCTAATAAATTAGCTAATAAAAGCCCTGTACGAGTTAATGTGTTTGTTAGTTTATTTTTACCTAACACACTACTTATTGTTTCTGTCTTAACACCAAATCTATAACTACCACTATGTTTAATAAGTGTAATGTTGAATAAATCTGCACATACAATATTTCCTAAAATATCAATAGTATGTGCAATTGCAAAAGGATAATCTGTTATTTTTGTAAACTGCTCTCTAGAGTCTTTAACAAATATTAAAATAACTCTGGTTAATACTCCTAAAGGAGCAAATAACAAAAATAAAATAATAGATATAAAAAGAAGAAGAACTTCAATCATTAAGCTAATATTTGATTTTTACCATTTAATATTTTAGCTGTTTCTATAGCTTTGTCTTGAGTTTTATATTGATTTATTTCAAGTAAAGCTTGAGTTTGTTCATTAGGAATAACTTCTGGCAAAGGAGTTTCTGTTTCTAAAGAACCTATATAAGTAAGATATTCTGTTATATTAGCTTCTGCTAATAATTGATTTCTAAGACTTTCTAATAAAGTTTCAGCCATATCAGTAGTAAAACCATAAGGGCTATTAGACATTGTTCTGTAACATTTCATAAGAATTTCTATAGAAACATCTAATGTTTGTTCAAAATCTTCATCTGAATTAGCAGTAACTAATTGATTTATATAGTATTTAAATTTATAATCTAAATTCGCCCATATAGAATCTAGAGTAAAAAATATTTGTTTATTAGTAAATTTTAAATTCATTTTTATTTTATTTTATACAATTAAGGAACAATTTTTAAAATTTCACCTGTTCTAAAATGATCACCACTAACTAATCCTCCTGCCATTGCAGCAGTAAGCTGCCATCGAGGCGTGCATTGCCGGTGCTGTGGTGGTGCTGGGGGTCCATAGGTGTAGGATAGGCTCTTATGTGAATTAGTGAATAGTAATACCTAGTTTAGTTGCTACGAATGAAAATGGGAACCTGTTGTCCCCAGTCCAGCCATTGTAGTCGTCTTTTTTGCACTCTACAATGCCCGCATCGAGGCCTATGCCGGCTGCGGAATGCAAGATGTAGGTAAAGGTGGCTGCGTCTTTAAAATTATCGGCAACAGACTTTACAGATAAGTATCTGGCCTTTGTCGTGTCGTTCCATTTTACCACGAAAGGAGTAGCAATACGCACCACAGCAAAGCCCTTGAATTTTGCCGTGTCAATTGTTTGGGCTTGTGCTGTACACAAGCCAAAAAGGGCCATAGTCAATATTAATTTTTTCATTTTTATGATTGTTTACCACGTTAAAAGTTGTGCACGCACCCAGGTATTGGTTGCTATGCAGACGTATATAAAATCAGCTGTCACCCTAATTTCTCCTCTTGTTCCTGTTGCTGTTGAGGATGCAGGTGCAGTGTTTAGGTCGCTCAGTCGGTATTGAGTAGCACGAACATTACCATCTACTTGAAGTTTATTTATTCCGTCGTCTGTTGTTGCGTTATTTGTTAAGATTCTACCTTCTTTTGTAATTATCAGAGCATATCCAACATCACCACCATAAAAATTAAGAGAACCTTGAGGAGTAAATGGACTTGCAGCGGTTCCTGTGCTCCAAATCTGCCAGTTTTTATATGAGATTGTGTTGCTTAGTAAAAACCCTGTGTAATCTGCTGAATTTGTTATTTCAAATCCGTGAGAAACAGCATTAGGACCTATAAGAAATTGGTCGCTTTTTGTAGGATTAGTTGGAGCAATTCTTAATCTTTTATCTCCTTGAATACCCATTAACCAACCATTTCCACTTCCTGTTTCTCTTAGTGTTATCGATGGAAAATTTGTACTCCTTGCTGATATAACATCGGCAAATCCTCCACTGTGGGTATAACCATCCCCTCTTACATCTAAATGCGCTGAAACAGAGCCGATAAATCCTACCCCAACTCCGTTGTATGCAGGATTTAATAGTAAAGGAGAGCTATTATAAGATTGTAAAAAAGAATATGTAGAGGTGCTGCCGGCAATAAAACCACCTTCGTTTCCTGTTCCCGGGTTGTCGTAAATTGTTCCACCAACAAATGCAGCTGAGCCACCTCGAACCATCAATGCGTTTGAACCAAGTTCAGATGAAATATTACCAATCCAAGTTTTCCCTTTGATTTTTGTTGTGCCTTCTGTATTGTTCAGTATTACATTTCTTTGAGCGTTTAAAGTATACCCTATTTCAGCGCCACCAACGTTTGTTACTTTAAATCCGCCAGGTGCTGTTACAGCAACAACAAAACCACTGTCTGTTATTGATGAATTGGCGATTGTAGTTGCAGATGTAGCCTTTGGAATGAAGTTGGTCGTTAAACCACTAATTCCACCACCACCTGGAATTGCTTGAAATCCTAAAAGACCAGTACTATCTGCTACAACCATTCTAGTACCAGTACCTGCTAAAGCAGATGCTTGTATAGAACCTGTAGATGTTATATCTACAGTGTTACCACCTGAAGCAGAAAATTCAACAATATTAGCAAAAGTATTACTTCTATGTACTGTTAAAGCAGGAACTGTTGAAGTGTTTGCTGCATTTAAAGATAGTGCTTTTTGTACACCTGTAATAACAGCACCGTTTGTTGTTCCGTAAACTCCAAATGCAAACGTTGGTTCAGAACCAACAGCTCCTATTTTTACAGTGGTTCCGTCTTCAGAAACTAAACTGTTTCCTAAAGAAGAAGCTCCTGTCCATTTACTAAGATAAGTATTGGTTCCAGAACCGCTAATACCACTACCATTAGCAGCAGCAGTAATTCTACCTTTACTATCTACAGTTATATTAGCTAAAGTATAAGAACCAGGAGTTACAGCAGTATTGGCTAAAGTAGCAGCTACTGAACCTGATCCCGAAGCGGTTACATCACCTGTTAAAGCAGTAATACCTTCTACAGATGTAGAACTGATGATAGGATTCAAAGGATCTGTATCATCTACAGTTATGTTTGTACCGGCTACAATAGATTGTATACCGCCGCCTCCAGAATTAGTGCAACAAAGAACTTTGTTTAAAGCACGTTTAAATTCTGGTGAGTTGGTAAAAGAACCTATAGGGTAATTAATAAAATCGTATAATTTTTTACTCATTGAAAGAGTTTTTGCAAAGGTAATAAAAATACTAATATAATGCGTTTATTTTATAAGATAAAAACACATTATATAGCGTTATTGAGCTATTTCTTTTTTGATAACTATACCGGCTTCTTGACTCCATTCCGGTAAGAAGATTGGTAAATATTCTAAAGATGCGTTAGCACCAGGAATAAGTTTCATTGTATACTTTATAGGTTTAGCTTTATCAACCCATTCCTCGTTTTGAAAGACTGTACCAAAAGCTTCTAACATAAAGTTGTTTAAAAGGCGTGTTAAATCTGTAAGCATACCAAATGCCGGGAATAAGTTACCATTTACAAAATGCTCAAAATCAACTGGATTGTAGAAGAACATTAACTCTCCTTTTAATCTATCTAAAGATCTAACAAACAATTTATAACTATTAGATTCTTCTTCGTCTTCCGGAGGAATAAATGAAGCTCCTATAACCATAGAGAATAATGTTAAAATAGCTAACATCTCTGTCATAAGATTTTTAAGATTTTGTCTTATAAGATCAAAATATTGTTCTTTTAAAGATTCATCTAACTCATGGCCGGTTTCATTATAATAAGCTTCTTTTCTTTTTTGCCATTGATTTTCTAAAAATGCAACACCTTCTGCATTACCTTCGTAAATATTTTTAAAATTAGAATAAGCATTTTTATAATCTTCTACAAGTATTTTAGCAAAACTTCTAACCCGGCCATATTCATATGTGTCCGTATTAGCATCGTATTTAAAATCTCCGAATCTTTGATCCATTAAAGATGGAATCCAGGTTTTAAAAACTAAGAAGCTATTGGTCCAGATATTCATTTTAGCTTGCATGTTATCCCCCGGCTGAATAGAACCTGAGTTTCTGGCTCCCACTGTTTTTGTAAGAGTAATATAATCATTTACAGATTCAGCATTAGCATTAATTACTGCTTTGTCATTTTTTACCTCTACAAATTTAGAAAGTCCGTTTGTTTCAATAAGTCTTGCTACTTCTGCTTCAAAACCAGATTCTAATTGTTTTGTGGTACCATTTTTATATCTGTTCTTGTAAACAGGCGAGTTTCTATAATAAACCCTGGCGTTAACTAATTGACCATTAATAACTATTGCATTTTTAAGGAAAGCTTTAAAGTTTACATATCTTGTAAATTCTTCCGGTTTTCTCATAAGAATCATTAAAACATCATCGTAATTATACTTGTTAATATTCTTACTAGATAGTTTATCTAACTCTCTTCTTATTTCATCTATACCAGAAGGATTGAAAAGTTTAAATAAAGCTAATTCTGTTTCAGCAGAAACAAATTTATCTCTAACACCAACTGTTTCTTGTTGTAGATGTTGTGTTTTAGTATACCAGGTACCGGCATTAATATGTGCCTGGGCCGAAGTACCTAAAAAGTTAACTAAACCTGTAGTTGGTTTTATACCTAAAGTTTTTAATGTAAACGCATTAGTTAAAGAATCTAGTATTTTTACAACAGATAATTGTTTAGTGCTTTCACTTTCAGATATTTCTGGAATAGAAGTACCAAGTTTTTTGTTAATGGCTTTTACAATAGAATTGTAACCTTTACCTAAAGTTACATTAACATTTAAACCATTTGCATCTGTATATTTTTGGCCGTAATAATAGTTTTTAATACTATCAGCTATAATATCAGCGTTGTCTTTATTGTTGGCAATAAGATTACCGGTAAGAACTCCACCAGAGACTTCCAAAGATTCTTTATTTCTTTCTACTTCTAAAAGTAGTTTAACAGCATGCTCTGCTTCAGATTTGTGCTCGTAGTTAATTACTTGTTGAGCAAATACCTGGAAGTTCTTAACAATATCATCAGAAAAGTTTTCTATTTCACTTGTAAAGTATTTAGGTACAACATCTTCTATCTCCCCTGTAATTTTGTTTTGAGATCCATACTGCCCATCTCTTACAGCTACAGAAAGATTACTTAATAATAACTCAGGTATAGCTTTAAAATCACCATCAGCTAAAGCTTCCATTTTAGATTTTTCAATCCATGGTAAAAAGTTTCTAGCTTGAGAGTAATGTAAATAACCAGTAGCGACAGCTTTTTTATTTACTTCTCTTACAAGAGTATAAAATTCAAAAGCTTTTGGATTTGTTTTAAGTTTATTATACTCCTCAGTTTGCCACTTTTCAGCCGGATAACGAAGATTGTTTTTAGTATTCAACCATACAAATTCTTTATTAAAGTCTGCATAGTCTTTAATCTTTTGTATTTTTAAATCTTTTTCAGCTCTGTTTCTTTCAGGATCAGCAAAATATGTAAAAGATTCTACATTAGCAATATCTTTATCACGTTCTTGTTCAATTTTTTGTTTAAACTTGTCAACATCAATATTTGCTTTTACCCAGTCAACTGCCAAAGTTAAATTTTTAGTTTCTTCTGCTTTTTTAAGAACAATCTCAAAAGCTGTTTTAAAATCTTTATAACGATATTGGTCAATCAGTTTGTTTACAGACTTGTTTTTATCTTTCTTTAAAAGTAAAGAAACATCCTCTTTTGTTAAACCGGTAGCTACTTTTTTAAACTTCTCATAGAAATCAGTAATGTCTTGTTCTATACGTCTTTGAGACCTTTGTATCATCTTAGTCAAAGCTTGTGCAGCTCTGGTTTGGATTCTACTTAAAACTCTGATTTTCATAAAGAAAGACTTTTGGCCTACCTCTGGTTTTAATAAACCATCTATTCCTGTTTCTTGTTTTACATAAAAAGCAGTAATATTGTTAATAGCTTCGTCTAAATCTTCAACAAGACTTCTTATTTTAGACATAGAAGCAAGAAGGCCTGTTTTTAAAAACTTATCTTCTTCTGTTTCTTCCGGTAATGTTCTTACAAGGTCATTATCTAAATCTTTTATAAGATGGAACTCAGCTTTTATTTTTAAAAGATTTTCAGCAAGCTTGTTCATTTCTTCTTTAGATAATTCTTTATTTGTAGAAATAATATCTTCAATAGCTTCAATTTGTTTTGAAGCTGAGAAAGACATGATTTCAAATTGATTATGTACTTCTTTAAAATCTTTTTTAAGTTTGATTTGTTGTATAGCTGCAAACAAGGATTTAAGTTGTTCTTTTTTAGCTCTATAGTCTTTATTTAAAGGTGGACGTTCTGCAATACTATTATAAACAGTTTGTAATTTTTTTACAAGTTTATTGATTTTATCATCTTGTGTTTCCTCTAACTCTGTAGTTATAGGTAATAAAAAATCTACAGTTTCATTTTCTATTTTAGGATCACCTATACGTATAAAATCCAATTTACCAAATTTATTAAATTTAGTTTGAATTGGAATGGCCCTGGCCAATCTTATTTTATCAACACCGTATTTAGGTTTTAAAATATCATTGATGTATGTTTTAATTTGTTCGTTAGAAGATCTGCTTTTTTCATGTATATTTCCCATAGGATCAAAGTCAGAAATCTGCAAAGATTTCCAGTCTACAACATCAATTTCTCCTGTAGGTAAAATAGCAATAAAATCCACGGTACCAGCCAAAGATTTATCTTCGTTAGCTACCATGTTTTCTAAGGCAAACCTAGTTCCTTCTGGATAACCATTTATCATAACTTCCATATAATCATATAGAACATTATAAAAAACATGATTGTCAGGAAAAGCTTGAGATATAATATTAGTTCTATCTGGATTTTGTTTTTTAAATCCAGTAGTAACGTCAATTAATCTTCCAAGTATATCTTCTACATCAGCGTGGATTGCAGTACCGGCATCAGAAAATTTAGTATCTTTTAAATCCTCTTTTTTAGAAAATGGATCTAATTTCTTTTTTACAAGTTCTGTTACACGATTGGCCATTTGTCTGGCTTTAAACATATAACCATCTTCGTTTTTCTGAATATCTTTTTTACGTTCTTGTAATGTATTCCAGATTTCTTCTGCTTTTACATTGGGAGCCACTTGAAAAAATTGTCCGTTGTCGGCCACTATTCCAGTATAATCATCTTGTAAAAGAGATGTTGCTGAAGTTGTTTCAAAACTATTGAGTAAAGCTTTTTTATAATCCAGGCCCAACTTATTTAAAAAAGTATCAAACCATTCTTTAAATTGATTCCAAAGAGATTTAGTTTTAGCTAATTTTTCTGGTTTTTCTAAAGACAATTCATTTTCTAAAATGAGCATTTCTACAAGAAGTTTAGCTACTGCTTCTTCTTTAATCTTTACAATATCTGGCTTGCCATCAATTTGGTATTGTTTTAGTTTACCATATTCTGCTAATACATCTTTATATAAAACGTAATCCGTGATGTCACCAAGAAACTTTTTATATAAAGCAGGATTTTTTTGTTTTAATAAAGCAACAACTACGTGCATAACTTCTTCCGGAAGAGATTTTTCTTCTGTCCCTTCTACAATACCTACAAGTTTGGCAAATGCATTAGCAAATCCATTTATACCCATCTTTTTACCATTTTCTTGGGTAATGGTAGTTATATCTATCCCAAGCCTTTTGGCAGCCTCTTTAACTAAATTAAGAGTTTCTGAAGACGCTTTAGAAGGTATTGTATTTACTCTATTTTGAAAATTACTGTTTTTTTCCAATTGTTCTCTAGTTCTTCCAGAGAACTGATTTTCCATGAGTGATTTTTCAAGTCTTCTTGCAGTATGTAGCTGTCTGTCTCGCTTGTTAAGAGTGGAGTTTGCACCGAAAACATCTTGCCAATTTTCTCCACTAATTTTTTCGGAATCTGGTAAATTTTGTCCATTTTGTTTTTTATTATTTAAATCATCACTTAAAGATAACACAATATCATTAGATAAGTAAACCCTGTCTCCAGATAAATCTATGCCAACTTCTTCAGAAAAAAGCTCTGCTGTTTCTTGTTTGTAATTAAACAAATCATTTTGATACTTGAAAATATGAGAAGCCACTGAGACAGCATCGTTATACAAACTTGTTTTTTCTTTTATACCTATAAGATTTAAAAGAAAATTGTAAAGTTGTTCAAATAAATTTTCATATTTTAAGTCAGTGCTTTGTATAGAAGACAGAGCATTTATAAACTTAGAGTTTGTAAATATCCCGGCCATAAATTCTGCTTCGTTATACAATTCATACCAACCTTCGTTTGTTTCCGGATTATATTCTCCTAAAGTTTCTTTAGCTGTTTTGTACAACTTAGAAAAATCTCTACTTACTTGTGTGTTAGTAGAAATAATTTCTTGAGTTAAAGCGTGTATTATTTCATGTAAGATTATGGCTTCAGATTGGCCGCTAGGATAACGACCAAATTCAGACATAAAAATTGTTTTTTTACTGCTATCAAAATAAGCAACTGCTTTTTTTATATTACCTGTTTCTTGTGTAAATTCTGTTACCGGAACAATTGTTATTTTTACATCAGAATTATAATCTACAAGTTGTTTTGCAAGTTTATTTAAAGGATGTTTAGAAGAAACTAAAGATTCAAGCATAGATTTAACAGTAACAGTATCTTTTGAAAAATACTGTTTTATGTTTTTATCTACCAGCCAAGTATTACTAAAATTAGAAAAAAGTTTTCCTTGAGTTTGTTCATTAATTATTACTTCCCCATTTTCTTTTAATTTAAAAATACGAGGATATTGTTTTTCTAATGTTTTAACAATATTAGTGTTGTAATTTTCTATCTCGTTTTTTGCCTGGCTTTGAACAGATAAAAAATCACTATTTTGCATACCTTTTGTTACATAAATTTTTTCATTAAATTTATGAACAACACCTTGTAAAAAATTAAGTATTCCTCTTAAAGGAAGATTTGGTTCTTGAGTTAAAGCAAAATTAATATTATTTAAAACTTGTCCTTTTTCTACTTTTATCCAATTTTTAATTTCTTGTTCAGTTGGTATTTTTATATTTTCTTTGTTCAACACATTTGTGTTATAACTACGAATAATAAAATTAGTTAAAGATTCCCCATATATTTTATGGAGAGCCTTAACTGCTGGTAAATTTGGATTTATGCAATCACTCATATTAAAGTTTACATTTTAATTCATTAATAAAATCTTCTTCTGAAATTGCAAAAGGAACAGCATTGTATTCATTTTGTAAGTTTTCTAAAGAACCTAATTTTGCTTGTTGCTGTGCATTTAAACTATTAAAAAAAGTTGATATTGAATTGTTAACAGCTGAAGTTAGAAATTCATTTTCAGGTTTATTTTCAGATTGAAGTTTATTTAATTCTTGTTGTAAGTATTCAAATAGTTTAGGTGCTTTTTCTTTTAGCATTGCTTTTCCTGTTCCAATACCATCACCAGGAATTACAATAGTTTTTCCACTGTTTTTAGCTTGTTGAATAGCTAAATCTACTTGTTCTTTAAACTCTTCAAAATCTTCGTCTGTAAAATAAGAACCATTACTTATCAATACTTTTCCAAAACCCGGACCACCGTCTCCGTATGATGGTTGTTCAGTACGTCTGTTTCTTTTAGTGTCGATTCCAATAGCATTTGGTAAACCTCTGATTACAGCTTGTGTCGAAGAAGGTACATATTTAGTATATAATCTATCTTCTGTGTTATCACCAAATAAAAACACTTTATCTGTTTGTTTTGCTACTTGAGCTCTTGTCCAAAAACCATTAAATATTTCTATATTGTTTTTAATATCTAAATTTGGAAATTCGTTTGTTCCTTCTAGTTGTTTTGGCATTTCAATGTAAGCAGTTCCTGGTTTATTATTAATGTAATAAGAAATAATAGCCGAGTTTGGTAACTCTGTTTTTACAGTATAAGTGTTATTATTGATAGAAGAAGGCTGCGTAAGATTTTCATAATCATTACCTTGTATTCCTAAACCTTTTAAATTAATAGCTTTAAACACGTATTTATTATTTACAACTAAAGGATAACCATCTTCGTTTTTTACTTTTTGATAACCCATGATTTCTTTTGTAGAAGGATCATTTTGTTTAAGTCTTTCTCTTATTGTAGTGTCTACACCACCAGTTACCATATCGAAATAACTTTTTTCTTTATACTGGTACCGGTTCATAACAATTACGTCTTGAGAAGATCTATGCAAAAGTAAGGGGTTTTTGCCATAATTCAAAGTATTTGTATCAAGATTATTAACACTATTTATTATACTGTTTAAATCATTTGGAAAGTTATTTATAGTTGTTTCTGTAAATTCATTTCCGTATTCATCAAAATAACCCAGACCTACAACGGAAATACTTGGTTTTACTTTAGATACAATAGTAGAATCACTCCAATTGTTTCTTTGGAAGGCGTTTTCTTCAACGTAAGTTTTTAAATCTGCTTCTGTAATGTTTTCAATTATTGGATTAACTGTAGCTACATAATCTTCAATAGGAATCATGTCTGTAAAAGAGAAAGGAGATACAGCAGAACCTTGCAAAATTGCCGCAGAAACAACATCTCTGTATAAATTGATGTCTTGTTCTTTTAACTCTCTTAAAGCGTCTGCTAATTGATTTTGTTCATAGACATCTTTTTTATTTACAGTAAGCTTCAAAGAAGTGGAACCGTTAACATTATCAGATACTACACCCTCTATATAATCAAAGAAAAGATTTGATATACCTTTAGCTTTAGCTTCTTGTATTCTAGACCAAATGTTGTTTGGGCCGGAGAACAAAGCATTAAATTTACCTTTTAAAAGAGAAGACTTAGTAATAACTAAATAATCTATTAAACTAGAAGATAATTTAATACTGATTTTAAGATAATCTTCTTCTCCTGTAAAACCTAAAGCGTAAGGGTTTAACAATCTGTTAATGTAATTCCTCACAAAAGGAGTTTCTGTTTTAAATATACTGCCCATCATTGATTGAGCATTATTTAAATTTTCTCTCATTTCTCCTACAAAAGTTGCATCCAACATTTCTTTAGCTGAAGAAATCATATTTGTTTGAGCTTCTTTGTAAAGTAGTTCTTTTTTATAAAGTACGTCCCCACTTCTAAATGAAGCAGTGTCATAGTTAGTTGCTTGTGTAATTTTAAAATTATACTCAGCTAATTTGGCATATTTTAAAAATTCTTCTAAAATGTATCTTTGTTCTCTGTTAAAAGAATCTTTATCTGTAACACCAGAAACATAATATTGTTTTATGTTATCTTTTAATTGTGCAGCAGAGCTCATTTTTTGATCTGCTTTAGGACCGTTTGTTTCAAATTGAGTTAAAGTGTTTGCAATTTGAGCTTCACTGAATACAGTTTTAGTTCTGGATTGGCTAAGATTTTCAAGATATTCTCTTACAATAGGTTGATTTAAAAAGTAACCAATTGTTTTTAAATCTACACCGGCTCTAACTAAGAACATAGCCGGCCCAATTGTAAATTTAGAAGAGATGATTTTAGTAATGAACGGATCTTTTGCAATATCCACTACAGCATTCGCAAACTGAGAAAGAATATCTGAGATTAAAGCTCCAGATTTATTTTTAACTTTAGACAAAGAAGTCATTTCTTTACCATTAACATTAACTGTATTGTGTGGCAAGTTTATAATTCCATCTTTTAAATATTTTTTATCTTCAGCAGATTGAAATTGTATTCTATTTAAATCTACATACGCATTGAATTTTTGAAACAAAGAGTGCCCAGTAATATTAGTGGCTACAACACCTACCCATTTTTTACCTGTAAGAAATGCATCTCTCATTTTTACAATATAAGTAAAATCAATAAGTGGCGAAACCACTTTAACACTATTTTCTCCTAGCACATCAGCTAACTCTTCAGAAAGAGATTCTAAATCTTTAGTAGTATTAGGTGTTAATATTTTTTCATAGTTTTCTGGCAACAATAACATTTGTTGCATTGTTTCAAAATATTTGTTTTCAATAGCTTGCTTTTGAAAATACAAAGCTTTTTGTTCTAAAGACAAAGTGTTAATTAAATCATCTTCTACATTATTTTGGTAGAACAACGCTTCATTTAAAAAGAACTCATAAGCCTCTTCTGAAGATGGGTCTATTTCTTCTTTTTGTCTATTTAAAGCTTTTACTTTTGTAATAGTTGCAACTTTATTTACATTTCTTACCCACACATTGTACAAATAAGTGTTGAGTTTATCAATATCAAAGTCAGAACCGGCTTTTGTTGTAATCTCAGAAGGAACCACAATAGATTTACCCATAGCTTTTGGTAAGAAAGCTTTTACTTTAAATACTTCAATAGAGTTCAAACCTTGGGTTGGAATACGGAAACCTAATCCTTGTAGAATAGATTTGCCTTCCTCTGTTTCATTTAAGAAGTTTAAAATCTCAGCATCGGAAGCTTTTCCATAACGTTTATGACTTTTGATAGTATCTCTAAACCACATTGGAAGCATTACTTCCATACCTTGTATTTGTTTAGTTACCCCATCTTGCATAACAGTTTCAGTATAGAAAGATAAGGCTGAAGAACCAAACTTAACATTTTTTTGTTGTTCTTCTGTTAAAGTGTTATATTCTTCTCTGGTTATTGTTTTATAACCATCTTCTGTTTTTTGTAAAAGTGTCTTACCTTCTATAGAAGATTCAAAAAATGCAACCGGTATTTGTACAGCTTGCATACCTGATACTGTAGGTTGTACAATATTTTTTCTTACAATAGACCAAAGAACATCTTTAATAACACCATAGAAGTTTGAAGCTTCTAAGTTAGCTTTAAATTTGTTTTTTTCTTCCTCTAGCTCTAAGCTTGACAATGCATTATCAGAAAGATTTCTTCTTTCTAATTCCTGTACTATTGTTTCTTGTAAACCTTCAATGTTTTCAACTTCAAAACGGTCGCCTAAATCTTGAATACCAAAACGATTTAAAAGAGATTGGTATCCGTTTAAAACTAAATCTCTACGATACTTATCGTTTAAACGAATCAACTTATAAATAGAAGAATTATTTTCTCTTTCTTCTTCTGATAATTGGGCCCATTCTTCTTCAGTAACTTTTGCATCAGAAGGATAACCGCCAACTAAAAGGTCCATACTGATAACTTTAGTTGCCTGGGAACCTACAGTATTTCCTTCACCACCTTGATACATAGTTTCTACTTGTATACCTAAGTTGTCTAATGGTGCAACTGTAATACTTTTATCTTTAAAAATTTCAGTATTAAAAGAACCGTCTTCATTATAAACGTAATGAGTATCAGTAATACCTACTTTTTTACCAGAAGGAAATGTATAATAATCTACATTGTTTTCAACCATGGCCAAAAACAAATCTTGTAAAATAGTACTAGCCGGTACATCTTTTCTGGTTTCTTCATCATATGACATAACTTCAGTCATAGAATAGAAGATTGGCATCATAGATGTTTTATCTAATTCTTGTTCATTATATCCTGCACTTTCTTTAGGGCCGGTAATAATTGGCTTTAGAACGTCTGTAATAAACTCAGGAGAAGTTGGTTTTCTTAACCTGGCTAATTCTTCATCTGAGTTTTTTAATCTAGAGCTAGTATAAGTGTATTTTCCTTTTTTAGCTAATTGCTGTCTAGCATAAGCCATTTCTTGTTGGTACCATACTTCTGCTGTATCAAAATCCCATTGACCAGTTTTAATTTTAATTTCACGGTATTTCATAATGGTAATACCTGAAGAAGCATCAGCTTCAGTTATTTTTACAAAATCTTTTAATGGGTTTATAAATTTTGGATTTTTTTTAACAAGTTCTTCGTAATATTTAAAGAGCTCGCTCATAACCATAGAACCAACTACATCCTCTCCATTTTTAGAACTCAATGCAATAGTAGCAGAAGTTTTTAAATGAGAGAAAGTATTATGGCCCAAATCTTTTGGTTCTAATCTTATAGCTCTTTCTTTTGTAGAAGTAGTTACTGTGTTGTAAAAATCATTAGCAAATGCGTCGAAACGAGAGTCTGTAAATAAAGTACGTCTTGGAGACAACCAAGATTTAATACGTTTAAATACGTCATACACTTTTAAACCGTTCTTTTTAGTAGCAATTTTAAATTGATAAGGGTCGCCAAACAATATTTTAAATAACTCGATATTAGACAAAGCATAGTTTATAGAAAAATAATCTAATAAAGCATTAAGATCTTCTTCTGTCATTTTATTTTTATCATAACCAGAAGATAAAACAGAACTTTTTCTATAGTTGTCATCTAAATTAGGATAAGAATAAAACATATTATCACCTTCTTTTTTAGAAGTGACTTCACCTGTTTTAATAAGAAGTTGTTTTACATTTTCTCTTTTTTCTTGTAAATGAGAAATTATTTCTGTTTTAAATTGTTCTTGGTTTTCTGCCCAGAACTCATCAAATGTTACTTCTTCGTTTATTACTTTTGCAACTTTAACTAATAAATCTTCAGATAACATATCTTTTAAAATACGCAAATCTTTGGCTCCATTTTTGCTAACATTTTCGTTTTTAGAACGATGTGTGTGCTCTGAAGCTACAGCTATTTCATCTTGTAAATAACCTTTAAAAATGTTTGCTAAAATAGAATCGTAAGTATTATCTAATATTGCTTTTATAGAAATAGGATTATTAAACGTAGTCATCCACTCTGTTGCAGAATCAGCGGGAAGAATTATATAGTGGTTTTCATTTAATAGGTTGTTTATCTGATAAGTAACTCTTTCATTTAAATCTAAAGAGTCTTGGGTTTTTACATTACCGTCATTATCTTTAATCTCATTAAAGATGCTGATTTTAAACACTTTATCAGTGCGTTCGCCGTTTTCATTCCAGTATTCATTTGTAAATTCAGCATCATTTTCTCTTAAAAATATAGAGTTTTTAGCCAAGCTATCTTTCAAATGAGGCATCATTTTATACAATTCTTCTCTGGTAGTTGCAGAATTAAAAGCAACTTCAAATTTAGAAGGAAAGTTGTGGTTGTCGAATTGTTGTTTTGATGTGCCAGATAAAGTATAATAAGTAGAATTAAAGTTTTCTGTATTTAAATTTACATGTAACTCAGCCAATTTTTGTATAGGTCCACCTACAGATAATGTATCAGGAGTTATTTTAAAGTTTTCTTCTGGCATAAGATATTTGTTAATATCTCTTGCAGTATTTAAAAATAACGCTGTTTGATTATTATCTTTGGCAATATCTAAAATATTTTCATCACTAAATATAATACCTAAAGTAGCTAAGTATTCTTTAGCTTCAGTAAGATTTTGTAAATCTTGGTACTTGTTATTTATTTCGCTGTTTAAAGAAAATTTGTTTGTTTTTACATTAAAAGAAATAGGGCTTCCTTCTCCTTTAGCAGCAACTTTAATATTTGTTAACCATTGATTTTTAATAAGTTCTGTTGGTCTTTGCAACACTGCATTTTGCATAGTTACATTACCTTCTGTAGTAATAAAGTTTACAGCAGTAGGGTTTTGTTTTGCAAAAGTTACAAAATGTTGAATAGATTGTTGCCATTGATAATGATCAAAACCTTCATAATTAAAAGATTGACTTTCAAAATCAAAACCTAAGTCTTGTAGTAGTCTGGTAAAGTTACTGTCTTTTTTAGCTAAGTTTATCAACTCTTTATTTACTTTATCCAATTGTAAAACCGGAGATAAAGTTTTCATTACAGTAATAAAACTCTTGCCAAAATCTACAGGAGTCAAAGAATTACCTGCTTTCATTTTAGGTTTGGCTTTTTCAAGTCTTCCTCTTTTGGTAGCTTTAATTTTAATTGTTTCGTACAATTTAGAATAAGCTAATTTTATAATTGGAAAAGCACCTTTACGGTGATCCACTTTCATTTCTTTAGCTGTGTAATCATTTTTATTACGGCCTTCATCGTTAATAGTTTGATCTTCTTCTTCTGGGTTAATTTCTACTGTTTTTTCAAAAGAAATACCCAAAGATTTTAATTTAGATTTTACATTGTTTACTATTGCATCAAAAGTATCTTTAGATTCTGGCAATGGAATTTTGTTACCATCTACATCAGGAACTAGAATACCGCCTAAGCGCTCTTTTAATTTGGAAGTAATGATTTCTTCATCAGTTATTTTTTGACTATTTAAAGTATAAACACCTTTAGGTCCATTTTTAGAAATGTCCATTAAAAACAAAACATAACCTGTATCTACAAGAGATTTAGTTTCAAGTTCCGTTAAACGTGGTGCCTTTTTAAAAGCTGTGTTTGTAGAGTTATTAATAGTTGCATTTTTAAATTTACCACTTTGTATGTCAGTAAATAATTGATCCAAAGCTACAAACTTATTACCTACAAAAAAGTTTTTTATAAAAGCCATAACTTTACTAAAAAAGTTGTTTAACTTTTCAAACACAGTTTCTCCTCCTTTTTTATAAGATGCAAAACGTTCTGCTGCAAATTCCTTTAACTGTTCCGTGGTTGCTTCTGAAAATTTTACTTTAGATTCTGTAATAATATCAAAAAACAAACCTTCGTTCATTTTAAGTTCTGCAATAATTTCAGCTTGCTGTTCTATAGAAAGTAACCTGTTCCATACAAATTCAAAAGCTTCATGGTACTCTGTACCTTTAGGTGCATATTTAAAGATGTGCAAAGCGTTGTCTTTAAGCATACCCCAAGCTTTACGATCGGTGCCCATAATACGAATCATTTCTTCTAATTCATGTATAGGCATATTTGGTAGCTTTTCAGCAGCCCATTGTCTAAAAATAGCCCAATCAGTGTTAGACATAGGTTTATCATTAGAAGAAAACTCTCTTCTAAAAAGACCTTCTATATTAGCTTCGCCTTCTATTCCTGTATTGTTTTTAACTTCTGAATCTATTTTATTTAGATCTTTAGCTTCTTCTGGGGTTATAGGTTCAGTTGTTTTTTCTTCAGAATCTTCCCAATTAACTAGGTCTAATACTTTTTTACCTACAGGGCTTGTACTTTTAATAACTTTCCCTTTAGAGTTAGTTACAGTGCCGGCTGTCATATCAACAGTATAAGAATTACCTTTATATTCTACTACTTGGGTATCAGAAACAGATTGTCCTAAAGCAGTTAATTCTGCATCATATTTAGCATTGATTTTATCTTTTTTGCCTGTTAATCTTGCTTCTTCTAATGATTGTTCTGATTTTTCAAAAGGTTCTGAAATATCAATAACTCCATCAATAGCAGATTCATCCGAAACTCCTTTTGGATAAGTATTTATAACCCCAAGTCTTTTTCCATTCTCGTCTAAAACTCTTATCTGCAAAGTTCCATCTTCCATTTCTCTAACCTCCGCAGTGTTAGAATCTCCATTATAATCAACACCTTTATATATCCTAACAGCCTTAGGTATTGTTGATTTGTTTGAGTCTAATTCTTCTTGTCTTCTTCTTTCTATATCAGCTTTTTTAGCATCCAACGCTTTAGCCGTACTCTCTACATCTCTTAATGCAGGGTTACTTTCAGATTGAGCAGTAGATGTAGGTTGTTGTTCTAATGCTTTTAGTTCTGCATCATATTTAGCATTAATTTTAAGTCTATCATTAATAGGTGCTAAAGTAATTATATTACCTCTACTAATTATGATTCTACCATCTTCTTGTTTAGCTTCTAATATTTTACCATGTTCATTAACTTTAGTTACTTTTGCTGGTAATGCTCTTACACCATCTTGTACTTGGAGATTATCACCAACTTCAAATTTTTCTGTTTTGTTATGCAAATTATCTACTGATACTTGAACAATATTTTTACCAAACCCTTTTTCTCTATAAGATTGATTATCAAAAAAATCAACTTTACCATCAGTAATTCTAAAAGAAACTCCTTGTGGTAAATTATTGTCTAATTTATCTGATTTTTTATCCCATTTATCCCAAACTTCATCTGATGCTTTATTATCAGTATTTTCTTTAAATTCTTTTTCAAGCTCTTCAATTAAATCTTTATTTTGCTGTTTAGCTGTTTCTATATTTCTATTAATTTCTTCTTTAGATAATTTTTGAACAGGTGTATTTAATTGTTTATCTGTGCTTGCTTGAGTTTTAGAAAATAAATTATCTAATTCTTCTTGTCTTCTTCTTTCTATATTAGCTATTTGAATATCTGTTTCACTAACAATTGCTTCTTCAAATGGAGCTCCGGTATCTGTAGGATCAAAATCCATAATACCAATATTACCAAACTCTGAAGTTATAGTAGTAGCTTCTTGTTGTTGTTTTGTAAGATTATACCGAGCAATTCTTAAAGCTACTTGTTCTTCCATATTTTCTGGTAAAACAGTTGTAGCTAAGGCTCCTTCAAAAAAGATAGTTAGTTTCTCTTTTTCTGTTTTATACTCATCATAAGCTTCGTTTTTTATAGCCTCTTTTATTTTATTAAAATTTTCAACTGGATATGGTACTACTTCTTCTGAAAGAGCGACTTCAGTTTTTGCAGCAGGAGCCGGCTCTTTAAACTTCTTATCTGTAAAGATGGCATATTGGTCTACAATAGGAGTTTCTTTTACTCCTTCTTGAGGAGTAATCATTTTAATTGTAAGAGGAGTTTCTTCTACTGGGCGAGCTTTACCATCTGGTTTTTTAGATGATAAAAGGAAAGTACGGTAGTTTGGCCAGGTTAATGTTTCTAATCTATAAGAACCATCTTTGTTCTCTAATAAGTTACCATCTTTATCTTTAGCTATGCCTGTTATTTCTACAAACTTATCATTTGCAAAAGCATCTATTGTTTTTATATTTACGTTAGTATAAGCAGAATTTAAAAAAGTATCTATTGCAGCAAGTCCTTCTACACTATTAACCGAAGCCTTATCAAATTTAACTTTGTTCGGGCCCATTTTAAGAAAGAAAGGTTTAGGATACACTTCCACACCATCTTTAATAGTTGGTATTGCTGTTCTATCTTCTTCTTGTACAATAGCAATCTGATTGTTTTTAAAAGTTTCAGATTTACCTTGGCCGTAATAAAGAATATGCTGTATGTAAGAAAGAATAGTTCTATCTAGTTTACGATTTCCAAACTGGAAACGAGAGGCCAAAGCAACTAAAAGACCTTTTATAGTTTCTTTTTCTTTTGTAGTTAGTTGCCTGTTATTTAAATTGTAAAGTTGGCCACCAAAGTTTAACATTGGAAAACCGGCTTTTACTTTTCTTTGTTCGCCAGTTGGTAAGTTAGTAACTCCATCAGCTCTAGGAACAGTAATAACATCAGATTTTGTTTTAATAACTTCTTCTGTTATAAGATTTGATACGTGAACACCAGGCAAAAAATTACCTTCTACATCTTTAGATATTAAAAAACCTTTAGATATAGCAACTTTATGTATTGGTAATTGATCTGTATCTGTAATAGCAAGAAGATCTTTTCTTTCTTGTTTGTACAGTTCTAGATTTTTATAAAATTCTTCTTTTTCTTCTGATCTATAAACAGGACCTCTTGCAGATTCTGCCTCTAAAGATGGAGAAACACTTAAAACTAATTTTTGTTTTTCTTGTTCTGTTAATACGTCTCCAAATTTAATAAATGAATTGTCAGCTCTTTTTAAAGGATTGCCATCTTCATCTGTATAATACAAATCACCAGAAGGTGCTTCAATTAGATATACTTGGCCAATAGTTGCTTTACCGGTAGAATCATCTGCATGATTTCCAGGTACTTTGTCAGCATCATAAAGTAAATCTAATACGTTTGGTAGATTTAATTTTTCTTGTAAAGCAGGAGTAACAAAAGCAGCAACAAATTTACGACTTGATTTTTTAATAGCATAAAAAAGATTTTGTCTTTTTTTAGCCATACCGGTTAAATTGTTGTCTTCTATTGTTGGTTCTTTGCTTGTATGAAAATAAGCAGACGCAGTTTTTTTAGCAGGCTCTATTTCTCCTGTAGTTGTAGTTGCATCAGAAGTAATTACATCTCCGGAAGCAATTTCAATATTTTCATTTTCTTTTAAAACCTCATTTACTTTTTTAGCATCAGCTAGAAAAGCATCTTCTTTTTTCTTTTGTTCTATTTCTTCTGGTGTAACAGTATAAAGAAAAGTTCCTTTTTTATCACCGGTTACTTCAGCATTTTTAGCAAATCTGAATGGCGCCAAAGCTTCTTTAGATACAGAATATCTTTTACCTAATCTATCTTTAATAATTAGAGTACCATCAGGATTTTCTTGTACTACAGTAAAGCTTTTAGGAAGGCCAAATTTTTCTGCATCTTCTTCTAGAATAGAATAAGGTTGATTTAAATTAAAGCGTTGCTCTCCTAAAACAGATGTTAATTGTACTGTAGCTGGTACAGTATCTGTATCTGTGTTTTTATTTGCCAAATCATTCATAGTTTTTAACTGTTCAGTTAAATAACCAGGATTCTTTGTTATTTCATTGTACTCTTCTAAAAAGTTTTTATAATCTTTTTCTAATTTTAGAACAGAAGTAAAGTTATCAATAACTTCATCTTGTACATCATCAGGTATACGTGTGTTTGCTTTTAGTTCTTTTTCAAATTTTTCTAAAGACTCGTTTGAAAGTTCTTTTTTATCTATAAACTCTTGAATATAATCAGTAATAGAAATACCATATTGGCCGACTTTTGCAGTTAGATCCCCACTTCTATCACTAATATCTTTCATTTTATATTGAAGATATGTTAAAGCTTCTAAGTGTTCTGGTGTAAAAGCAACACTTTTAGAAGACACCTTACCACCATAACTTAAATTTACTCTTTTATATGTTTCATTTACAAACTTGGCATCTTGTTCTAGTTTGTTTAAATTTTGTAAAAACTCTTCTTTTGTCTGAGTTTCTTGTGCAACACCTTGTTGTTTTAAAGTTTCAAAACCTTCTTCAGTTGCAGCTAAAGTTTTATATTGTTTTACATCTTCTAAAACCCAATCTATTTTACCGTATTTAATACGAGATTGTAAATAGTTAAAAGTATAATCAGCCTCACTGTTTTTAAAAGAATACCTGTCATTTTGTTTTAAAGCTTCTGCTTGCTCCTTAGCTATGTTTATACCTGCATTTTGAGTTCTTGCTTGGTCAGCTAAGGCTTCACTGATTTTAGACTTATTTAAAGCTACAATAGCTTCTTGAGTATTTTTTCCTCTTTCCCCGCCTTGTCCAAAAAAACCTCTTTGTCCTAACTCTCCGGTTTTTCCAATTCCTTTTCTAGAAATAATACCAGATTGCATTAATCCACCGGACAAACCTCCAAGCAACAGAGACTCCATTCCTTCTTTAGTATTAAACACTCTATTAACACCAAAACTTGCCCCGTCTTCTGAAAGAGTTCCTTGTGCTAAATCCCCTAAAAAAGAACCAAGTTGTCCTTTAGGATCTTCGTATTTCTTTTTATAATAATTGCCAACACCTTCTGAAATAGCAAACTGAGACCCCTCTTCAAATGATTCTGAAGGAGAAAAAACTACACCTAAAGCATTTTTAGTTTTAGTTAGTATTCTGGCCGGCTTACTCATTTTAGAAAAAGCAGTAACAACTTCACCAGATGTTTCTCTGGTTAAAGCATTTAGCTCTTTCTCTACACCATTAGATACAAGTTTACTAGCACCATATTTAGAACCTAATATTTTAGGTAATTGAATATAGTTGGTACCTGTAAGTAATGCTGAGTTTAAAGCAAAAACAGTATTACCGGTTCTATCAGCAAATTCATTTATTTTTGTTAAAGCATCGCCGGTCGGAGCAAAACCATTTTCTGAAGTGTATTGATCAATAAGTTCTTTTCTTTGTGTATTTAAAGCTTGTAAAGATTCAATACCAGCTTCACCAAAGGTACCCATAAGAGAAGTAATAATTCTATTAGAATTAGCACCAGCTTTCATAGCACCTAAAGTTATGTTTTCACCTAAAGACATACCTTCTGTAATAGACGCTATTTTAGAAGCTCTTTGTATAGGATCTGCAATAGTATTTGCTTCTTCTAAAGCTGTAACTAAAGGTTTTATAGATTGGCCAGCTTTTGTTAAAGCCATTGCTTTACCTACAATAGACAAAGCTTTAGTCCAGGCCATACCACCACCAATAGCACCTACAAAAAAACCTGCATTTTTTATAAGTTTATCAAATACAAAATTTGCTGTAAATAAATTGCTAGGTGTGTACCAGTCAGCATTTATTTCTTTATTTGTATAAAAATTAGGTAAAGAGTCTTCCATAGAAGTATTTACTTCATCCAAACCACGAAAAACTTCGTTATCATACAATGAAGCAAATCTTCCGTCTTTTATCCACTGAGAAGCACCATAAATTAAACCGGCTGTTCCTCCAACAAAAGTAGTTGCTGCAAGTCCAACACCTTTTAGAACACCATTTTTAGCTCTTTCTAAAGAACCTTGAGTTCTACCCATAAAGTCTTCTTGATTCACACCCTCTAGGTATCCACCGTATCTATCAAAATTAACATCCTTGTATTCTGAATAAGGCACATAAGGAGTGTCTCTACTGATATTAAAATCAGCAGAAGCTTGTCTATTAGCTTGATCTTGTAGTGTTGTTAAATATTCTAGTCCTTTGTTTATATCAGGCATATTTTATTTTTGATAAAGTTCGAATTGTTTTTGTAAAATAGTTGGGTTCTTTAAAGAATTTAAATAAGTTTCTGCCGCAGTATAATTTATAAAAGAATTATTTGCTGGTAAACTTAAAACTTCTTTCCCCCCATCTGGTTTTTGTTTTATAACATCTACTACTACAGAAATAGAGTTATCTGTTGGATTTACTCTAACATAAGAGTTTAAAAGAAAATCACCAACAACTGAAGATTCATAAGGCGGTTTGTTTTTATCTATTCTTATTCTTTCTGTTAAAGGCACAGTCATTAATTGTTTCTCCATTTTTGTTTTTGGAGTATATACGTCTTTTATAGAAGGATCTATTAAGGATGCATTTTTTAAAGACATTGGTATTTCTTGAACAACTCCTCCATTAACACTAGGATTAGATAAATAAACAATTACATCATGTCCTTCAGAAGTTCCTTTTTTTGTAGCAATACTTGTTGATTCTGCATTTTTAAAATATTCTTCAGGTAAAAGTTGTCCAAAACCAGTGCCATTAGCAATTGTATTTATAGTTGTTAAAGCATTTGCTTTATCATTTTTATCTTCATAGTTAAGAGGATGAAAATAATTGTTTTCGTTTTTAAAATGTTGGCCTAGTTTATTATTCATAAACTCTGTTTTCTTTTTAAAAACTTCGTTTCCTAAAACATCTTTTGTTTTATTAAGAGCTTTCCAAATTTTATCCCCTTCTTGAGAGTAATATCTTCCTGAAAAAACACCCATCTCTGGATGTATTAAAGAAGATTTGCTACTTGGATCAGCTGTCATAGCTGCTATTATAGGACTATTTAGAAAAGTCTTTCCAGGGTTATCTCTTATATATAAATTATATATTAATACAGCCTCTTTTTCAGGCATAGTTTTTAAAGCATTTTTAACGTCTTGATTTTTAATACTATTATATTTTGAAATTGCTCCTAAAATATCTTTTTGTGTATAAGATTGATTATTAAGTGTTCCTACTACAGTATTAGGATCATCTAATTTTAAATCTTTTATTTTTTCTTTTAAGTCTGGATTTGAAGCATAAAACTCTTTTTCTGCATTAATAATAGCTTTTTGGTTTGTTGAAACATTTTTTACATCGTCTGCATATTTTCTCCAAGCGTTAGCTAGGGCTAAATCATTACCTCTGTTTTCTTGATAAAATTTAGACCTTTCTAAAGCAAACTCTTTTGCTTTTATAGGGTCTGTTATTTTATAACCTTGTGATCCATCAGGATTTGTTACTGGTTGAATATATTGAGAACCTGCGTCATCCATTTGTAAAAGAGTAACAAGATCGGTCTCTACTTTTTTTGTTTGCATTTGAACATCATTTGCAAAATTAACAGCATCGTAAGGTTGTAGTCCACCAACGCCAAAAAAAGTGCTGTCAGTTCCTTTGTTTTTGTTTCTTGCGATTTCTTCGTCCTGTCTTAACTTTGCCCATTTAAGTTCAAACTCTCTTTCATCTTTTTGATGCTCATAGGCTATTTTTCCAATAGGATTTTCTACCAGTTTATGCTCTGATTGGGAATAAGCATAATGTTCTCCAACAGATGCGAAATAATTTTCTTGCTCTGTTTGGTACATAAAAGAATTTGGGTCTTTTTTGTAAGATTCTTTTATTTCATTATACCTACTGTTTAAAGAAGGAATTGAAGAATTTTCAAGATTTTTAATTTCTTTTTCATAAAGAGCAATTGTGGCCGGATCTGTTATTGTACTTTTTTCTTTAATAAGTTCGTCTTTTTTTTTGTTTAGAGCGTCTATATTTTTTGTATACGCTTTGTCTAGTTTTTCAAAATATTTGCTCGGGTCCTGTCCTTGTAGATTAAACTGTGTATTTATTCTTAACTGATTTGAGAGTCTAGGGTCAGAAAAAACCATAGCTCTAAATTCATTTTGAACATCAGAAGCAGAAATATAGGTCTCTTTCCCTTCGTTTAAAACATAAGCTGCCATTTCACCTGTTACAGGATTTTGTTTAACGATTGTATTAGGATGCTTATCTTTAAAATATTTTAAAGCTGTTTCATTTAAATCAACGTAATTTGAGTATTCTTTGTGCCCTAATTTTTTACCTACTGTTGGGTCTGTCATCCAAGAATTTACGTCGTTTAAATAATCCCATTCATTTTGAGGAGAATAACCATCTCCTTTTTCTCTTACTTTTTTTAAAGTTTCTAATCTATTTTTATACTCTGCTGTAGAGTACACAGCATTTTGTACGTATTCATCTTTAGCTACAGTTGTAGCAATGCCGGTAGCTTTGGAGACTAGATTTTTATTACTCCAGTCTCCGCCAGCTATACCGTTTATTTTAGAAGTAACTTCAGACACTTTACTATTAAGGTATTGTTTATCTACATCCCTGGCTATTTCTAGCCCGGCTACTGTAGATAAAGCAGTTTGTATTTGTTGAATACCTTGTTCATACATACCTTGCTTAAAAAGCCCGACGGCTGCATAGGTATCTGTAGGCATACCTACATAATCATTATATCTTCTATTTGGATTTTCAGCAAAACTGGCCATTATGCAAAATTAAATCTTTTTTGTGAATTATCAAAATTTTTGTGATATTAGTCTAATAAAATAGATTATATCCAGCCACCCCATTTCTTAGTTAATCTTTTATTTGCTTGTACAGACTCTGTAGTTGTAGTTTTGTCACCGTCTTTAACAACTTCTTTCTTTTTAGATGTAACCATAGGAGTCATCGTATTAGTCAGAGGATCAAACATATATCTTTCACCTTGTACAGTCATTTCATATTTACCATCTTCAGAAGGTCTGAAATTAGGGAACATGTTTTCTTTAAGACGAATATCAACATTTTCTTTTTTGTTTTTAGAAAACTTATTAGATATAGAAGACATTGCATCAAAAATTTGCTGTTTAGTATTTGCATCAGCTTGAGCTTGACGAGCATATTGTTGATCTCTCAAAGAAATGTTTTTCATTTCAGCATCATTTATAATAGAAACGTTTTTATTTATAACGTCGTTTGTTATAGCCTGATTAGCTCTAAATTGTTCTCCTAAAACAGAATTGTTAGCCTGGTAGTTTTGAGCTGCCAATGTTGCCATGGCCGATGGGTTATTAACTGCCAATCTTTCCATAGCTTTTAACTGAGCATTGTTTTCATTCAGTCTATCTTGAAAAGAAACCTGGTAAGGTGTATATAATGTTGGGTCATATTGTTGGCCTTGTACAAAATCAGCACCTTGTATATTAGAAAGAAGTGTTCCAACTTCAGGAGCAATGTCACTAAAAGAAAGTTTATTTGAATCAGCTAAAGAAGGAAGTTTTTTAGAATTATTATCTGTAGGATTTTCTATAGAACCACGATTGTTTAAATTAATTTCTTTTGGTAAAATTTGATTTTTTTGATTTTCGTTTTCTATAAATTGTAACATTTGTGAATTAGAATAAGGTGTGTTAGGATTTGGTGTCCATCCTGTAGGAACCTCTGTTTCATTTTCAGGAGACGAACTAAAATCTAATTCTATTTCATCACTAGTTCTTCCATAATAGTCTTTACCAAATTTATTTGCAGCAGACTTAACACCTGGTATAACATTTCCATTATCGTCAACAGGTATTGCACCATAAAAACCTCTGTCTGTTAATCCTGTAATATTTTTTACATAATCATAAGTCTGATTTTTATAAAGACTCCTGTCTTTAGAAGGAGAATTTATTCTTGCAGACTGTAAAGCAGCCATTGCGTCTTCACCAGTTACTTCAGAAATAGGCATGTTAAATTCTTTAGCTGCCATCTTTTTAATTTTATTAAGTCCACCTTCTCCTGCGTTATAAGCCATCAAAGCAAGACTATAATCATTATTATTCTTTTCTAATAATTTTTTAAAATGTTTAGCCCCTGCTGAAGAAACAGCGTCAATGTCTTTTTTATCTGTAGATTTTAATTGTTTTTTTGTAAGTCCATATTCTTCATATGCATCTTTTGCACCAGGTGCTTTTTTATCAGACACAAAAAATTGAACGTGTCCGTAGGCTCTTCCGTTTCGAGTTTTAAATCCTTCTATACCAGGTCTAAAAGAAGACTCCTGAAAAGAAAGTCTTTCATATACATCAGGATCAATTCCTTCTTTCCTAGCAGCTTCTCTTAAAGAAGCAACTACATAATCTTTTGTCCAATCTGTGTTTATACCATCTTCTGCAATAGGGATTAAACCACCATTTTTCATTTTAGTTTGTTCTTTACCTTTTAACATAACATCTTGTATAAAAGCAAGTTGCTCTTTTGTTTTAGCCGCTTCTTGTAGTTTTTTATCAGCTATTTCAGTAAGTAACTTACCAGAGTTTACTTTTAATGTACGATAAGCATTAATAGGTTCTATGTTTAGAAGTTGCTCTCCTTTAGACAAGATTTTGGAAGCTTTTAATTCTTCTTTTGCTAATTGTTTAGAAGCATCTTTAAATTTAGTTTTAGTACCTGGAATTTTCATATTACCAAATACTACGTTGCCAGTCTGAGTTTCACCACCTTCTACCTCTACAGGTGTACCATTGTAATCAATAGTAATACCACCATTGTCATGAGATTGACCATTGTATTGAATAGTTTCAGGAGTATATGGATTATTAGATATTACTTCTGCATTACCGCCTTCTAAAATATAAAGATTGTCCATAGTACCTTGATTAGGTATAGACATACCATGTTTAGCAATAGCTTGAGAACCAGTACCATATGCAAATTGATTGTAATTAGGTTTTTGATATTCTCTATCTAACCTATCATCTCTTTGGGTATTACCTAATACATTCATAGCCAAAGCATTACCGGCCATAATAGTACCTTTAGTAAAGTTTTGTAATCCTTTACTTACTTTGTCCATAACACCAGTAACTTTATCTACAACCATTCCGACACCACTCATATCAGGAGTACCTGCTTGAGCTGGTGATGCCATTTGATTAGAAGGGCCTTGATAAACCTGATTCATAGTTTCTGCTGAATTAGGCTGATTAATTTTCCAAGGATCTATTTGAGTGGGTTGTTGGCCACTCCATTGAGGAGATACTAATTCTGTTTGTCCTTGTGGAGCATAAATAGGTCCGCCTGGGTTGTATTTAGGAATTTGACCGCCTTTCTCATACATATCGTCATATTCAGTGTTATAGCGAGATCTACGCTTACCTCTGGTAGTTTTATAAGCACCTATTTGAGAAGGTTGTTGAGCTTCAAAAGAGCTTCTTTGTGCATTACTCCAATCACCTGTGTATTGAGGCTGTAATTCAACCATATCAACTTGATTTACTTTATCCCATTTATTAGTCTGAGGATTAAATTCTGTCCTCATATAATTAGGGGTAAGTATCCCGTCGTAATTAACCTGATTGTAAGGTTTAAAAAAAGTATTGTCTGACTGGTCTTGATTAAAGACACCAGCATAAGGGTTTTCCATCATAGAAAACGGTTGTGCTTTTTGAGGTTGTATCTGTTTTGCAGGCATACCTTCATCAAGAACCCACATTTGTAAATTAGGATCCCATCTTTCAGAAGACACTTTCATTCCCCCTTTAGCTTTAGGGATGTTTCCACCATTTTTAAATTTAGGAAAAGCTTTAAAGAAAGCTTCTTCTGATGGATATTTTGCTAAGAACTCTTCTTCAGATTTAACCTTAGCTGCTTTCATAAATTTATCTAACATTGTATTAGTTTTTATATTTGTCTGTCCAATTATTTATTTGACCACCATCTTTATATTCTTGTGTTGCTGCACCTGTTGCTACTGCCGCTGGAATAGTAGTTAATGCATATTTATTCATTGCCTTTAAAAACCCATTTTTATCTTTTAAAGAAGAAATAAAAGGAGTCATGTCATTATCTAGTTTTGTGTCTTTTGTGTAGTTTTTTAAAGCATCGTCTAATTGCGATTTTGTAACAGTAAAATCTTGATTTAAAGGTATCTTGTTTTTGTGTGCAATGTAATCTTTTAGCTGGGCAGCTCTTTCTCTTATTTCATCTCCCATTATATGACCTCTTCCTCGCATACCTTTTCCACCTAAATAATCTCTGGTTTTTTGGTTTAGTAAAGAAAAATCAAAAAAAGAGTTCCAATCTTTTCCCTCTTCAAAAGTATTTCTATAATAATGTCCTGCTTCGTGTGCGGCTGTTCGTGCTTTATTTGCCTCTGAAAGAGGGGCATCTTTATAAACAACAGTTTTTCCAAATTTGTTTACACCTAATGATTCTGGAGATTTAGCGTCATTGAATTTACTATTCCACTCAAAACTTGTTAAATCATCATAATGATTTTCACTAGCATTATTAAACTTGTTTATAAGTTCGTTATTGTTTTGACCTACCCATTTATTTTTTTGACTTAACATTCTTTCAGCTCTTGCTTGAACAGCCTGTTTTTGTGATAAATAATTATCAAAATTTATTTTAGGTGTTTCTACTTGTTTATATCCTTTTAGCCAATCTTTTTTATATAATTTTAAATTTGGATTATTTACAGCAACTTGATTTACAGGTGTTTGTATTAAATCGCCTGTAGAAAAACTACCAACACCTTTCATCGGTTCGTTAGTAAGTTCTGCAAAATAACCATTTGCATATTTATCACCAATCGCACCTTTTGAAAAATAAGGTTCTGGATAAGCATGTTGTTTTTTAGACCTAATTATTCCTGATTCTAATATATCATCAAGTCCTTCTTTACCGACTCCCCTATAATAAGCTTCAGGGTTAGGTTTAAAAGCCCAAGGATTTAATTTATAAGCATTAGAAAGTAATCCTGATTCTGTGGATTGAACAACTTTATTAACACCTTTCTCTAAAAGACCTGGTACACCCATCCCTAAACTATTTACAAAGCTTGCATCTGAAATAGAATTAGTCCACATTTTTTTAGAAAAAGGATTTATTGTTCCTGAACCTAACACTCTTCCCATCAATAATGGCTCTGCTAAAGCTGTCAGATAAGGCATATTAGAGTTAGATTGCTCTGCCTCATAAGGAGCTTTAGACATATTACCTGCCATAGAAGTAATCCAATTTAAAGGGTTTAAATAATCTATAATGGACTCTTCATTCGGAAACATTCTTCCTCTATTTTCTAAAGCAGTTCCTTCTACATATCTTTTTTCTCTAAAATCCATTTCAGAAAACTTTTTAGTTTGTCCTGAAGGAAGTGTAAAAGGTTGGTTTTTATCAACTGCTAACTCTGCATTTTTTCTTTGAGAGATTCTATTTTGTTCTTGTTGTTTATCATATTGTACACCAGAACGCATTCCTTCCATAAAACCTAAAAATTGATTTTGGGTGTACGGGGAATTATCTGTTACAATACTTTTACCTGTAGGCGTAGGAATACTAGTAGAAGCATTATCTGCAACTTGTTTATATTTATCGTACCAAGGCATTATTTAAGGAATTTAAGTTTATATAATGTAGAAGCGAATAATTCTTGAAACAAGTCTAAAGAACTTTGTATCCATGTTTCTTTAAACAAAGAACGATATTCATCTATACAAGAATACATTTTTTCTAAAAGGGCTACGTTGGAAGGATAATCATCACAAGGTACCTGTGTTATTTTTTGTATTCCGTATATTCCTTGTACAGATTCCATAAGAGTGTCCATTAAAGGAAGCATTCCATCATAAGCTTCATTTAAAGCTTTATGTTCTGCATAAGAATTTGTAGAAAGGTGTGCAAAATGCAACTTATCTCTATAGACAAAAAGTTTAGAGAAAAACATTCCTATAGAAGGAGTTGTTGATTGTGTAGGTGCTGTTCTTGTAACAGGAGGGATGATTGTTTTAAAAATTGGTTCCATTATTTGTATGAATTTACTGTGTTGTTAATAATAAATCTTGATATGATTCTAAAATCTGAAGCGTTGTCTAAAATATGCCTGATCTTTAAGTTTTTACCTCTTAATGTGGCTTTTTTATGATTCCTTTGAGTATAATCTAAGACTTCGTTTTTTAATGTGTAGTTAGTTAAACGTAAATCTATAGACGGTACAAGAAAAGCTTTATCTTCTTTGTTGTTAATATTCCAAAAAGTGTTGTAAAGATACAAATTATCTGATTTAGAAACAAGAATATCTTTAGAATCTACATTATATTTTGGATATTGAAACTGTACAGACAAGTTATTTTTTGGTCTAGGTATGAGATTCAATATACCAGAAGTTTGTTCTTCATTGTAAATCAATGCTTTATTAAAGTATCTTATTTCTTGTGGCTCATAATAAGTAGTTGGTGTTTCATATATTCTTACATTAGAATAATCTTTTACATTTTGTAAAATCTCGTCTTGAAATTTAAAAGCAAAAGGATACTCTATTATATAAGGATATTGTGTACCATAAAAATTATTAAATAATGTAAACGATTTATTATGGGACCAAAGGCTTTCATTAGCCATGGCCGATTGAAAATAAGTTATATTGGGCACATAATAATTTGGAGTATAAGAATGAAAAGAAGTCCAGGAATTTGTTATAAAAGAGTAGGAAATTGTCCAAGATCTGTTTATAAAATAAGTATTATCTTTTAAATCAACTTCTGTTTCATCTACATAATATTTATCATTTTTATATACTACATCTGTTATAGGTTCAAAATCTAATTTAGTAATGATCAATCTTTTATGCTGAGTATCATAAACTCCATGTAACCCTATATCTTTGTAATGATTGTCTACATTTACATCTGGAAAATAGTTTGTAATTATGAAAGGTAAATTCTTTTGAAAGAAAGATTCCATTCCTTTTGTAGCAATGTTGTCAATCTTGTTACCTTGCATTAATATTATTTGACCACGTTTAGCATCTATAGTTACATCACCATATTCTGTTTTTAACATGAACTTATGTTGAGAACCGGCGTATCCTAAATCTGTTTCAGACAAATCTATTGGTGGCGCAGCAGAAAATAATCTACCATTACCAAGATAAGCGTCTTGAGCTCCAGTAACTTGAATAGTAGTCATTGTATTGTAGATCTGAGATTTGTTCTCGAACCTGGCCAACACTTTTATATTCTCTAATTTATCTAAAGATGTAAGTTTACCAAAAGATTTAGGAAAATCAAAATAAGCAGAAGGTCTATAAATAAGCCAGTTGTTTTTTGTTTCTTCTAAATTTGACTTATCAGAATAGATAGTTCTGTTTGGAAATTTAGTATTACATTCTTTTAAAGGATCGAAATCTTCTCGTAAATGCGAAAAGTAATTTTCTTTGTTTTGCTTAGAAAATGATTGATTATAAGTATAAGTATTATCATATATAATAGGTACGTTAGCTTCTTGATTCCATTCGTCTGGAATAAATCCGCCTACGTTAGGATAAAAGTTTCCTTCTAATTCATTGTAAGCTTGTCTTGCATCTACATTAACTTCTGATTCTACAAAGAAAAAAGGTGTTCCGTATACATATTGATAAATGTATCCTTTTTGAGATAGTTTTTCTACGACATATTGGTCCAGGTTAAGATTTTTATTACCTATGCCTTCTACGATACCTTTCATTAATTTAAGGTAAATAGAACCTATTTTAAATGCATTTTTAGCAGAACCAAATAATCCTAACAAAGAACCAATAGTTTTTAAAGCGTAACCGGCTATACCTATAGGTAAAGGAGCTTTAGACAGTGTAGAGCCAATAGTTTTTAAACCGTAAGATATAACATCTACAGTTTTAATTCCACCTACAGAAGCATACACTTTTGCAAGATCTTCTGATGTAACACCTATATCTTCTGTTAAAGGCTCTGTAGAAATCCAGAACATAGGATAACCTAATTGACCAGATTCTTTTAAGTTTATATCTGCGTCATTAGGTAAATTTACAGTATTCCTTTGATATACGGATAGTTTTGATTTATAAGCAAATCTATTAATAAAAATATCACCTCCAAATATTGTTGGAACTGTTGTTAAAGGTTGTTTATTTTTGTCATATAGTTCTGAATAAAAACCGGTTTCAATAGTTTCATAAGAATACATTCTTCCCCACTGAGAAGGGGCAAATCTTTTTATAGAGCCGTAATAAGATGAAATATTTGATTCTAACTCCTTAGATAAATTATTATTGTCTTCGGAAGCAGTTTCATCCATAGCGTTATAAATAGCAGAACCATTTAAAATAGCAAGGAATGCATAATACTTAAATTGAGCTAAACAAATTGATTTTGTAGCCGGTACCATGTTTCCTGAAACATCTTTTACAAAATAATTAACTGTAATCATTGTTGTATCAGAAGCCTCTGGATATTCTAAAATAGAAGGGTCATATGTGTCGCATATAAACTCATAATCTTGCCAAGACAGTACTTCTTCAAATGAAGATGCATCAGCTAAAAGTTGTTGAATGTAAGATGTGACTGATTCACTGCCACTTGGAAAAGTATAAGGTATTGTTGTAAATAAATCAAAATCGTTTAAAAATGCCACCTGTACAGTATACAAGGCAATAGATTGGGTTAATTTATCTACAGAGTTTATATTTGGAAAAGCAAAAGCAAAACGATTTAAGTTTTCTTCATAAGAAGCTGCCGGCGTTCCATAAGTAGGAAATAATATAGTAAAAGGAGATGCCAGTCCAGCTTTATATAAATTATAATATTCTTCTAAATTAACACCACTTGTAGATTGAGATCTTATAAAACGAGAAGTATCTTTTTTTACAAGAGCTGAATATTCTTGTGGGAATTTTAAAGGTGTTGTTGTATTTAAATAAACAGATGATTCTCTATTTACATTGTTTAAAAGCTTACCATCTTCTATGGAATTAATACCATCATTTAAATATTTACCAAAATTAATAGTCCGTTGCTTAAACCCTTCATTTTTAACCGGTATTGCTTTATTATAAAGTCCAACTGAACTATACATAACACCATAGTTAAAATAAGGTAAAAGTCTTTCCATCAACTCTTTAGCTGAAAGAAAAGCCTGGGCACCATCCATACCTCTTACTTCCGGAAAATCCCCAGATAAATCAATAGCAAACATAATACCAATAGCACCAGCAGCAGCAAATAGTTCTTTAGCTGCAAACTTATACTTAGCATTTTGTTTTAACTCTACAAATTTACCATAAGACTCTCCATACTCAATTGTTTCCAATTTAAGTAAACCTTCATCTATACCAAAAGGTTGATAGAAATGAGTGTCTGGAGAATGAAATACAAATCTGGATTTAGCGTCTTCTTTAAAACCTTCTAGTCTTATAGCGGCTTGTAATCCTGAATGATGATTAGGTTTTGATTTTGCAAAGTACGGGTCTGGAGATAAGTCGTTATAAGGGTAATTAGGATAATACGTTTCATTTTCTTCTTTATATTTATATTTACCAACGTTATGTAATAAGCCTTTAGCTACTACAGATTTATTTGTTGCTCTGTTACCTCTTGCTATTTTAAAACCTTTAATCCTAGCTTTTTGCTCCGGAGTTAAAGAAGAGTTTGCAATAGCTTCATGTAAAGAAGCTATATCTATTTTTATACCTATAGGGTATATACTGTGCTCATAAGTTTTATTATCTAGATCATTATTATCATGTATATGAGTAATAAGAGAATCAGGAAATTTATGATGTCTTATAGGTTTATTTGCCAAAGGACCCCAAATATTAGGGTTATTTGGATAAAGTTCTTGTGACTCCCAATAAGCCATTTCTCCATACTCGTAAGGGCCTACATAACAATTATCATCTGAACCAGGATATTTACCTAGTTTTTTACCGGTATTATATACTTTCCAACGTGGATTAGTTTCCGGGTTTTCACAAGGATCTGTATCAGAAAAATCTCCATCTTTATTAGTTAAAGATATTACTTCTAAATCTTGTGTGTTAGCAATTCTTCCTGGTATAGAACAACTATGAGTTTGTTCTCCATTATCTAGTATAAAACAACCTTCTATAGCGTAAACTTCATCACGCATATAACCTCTTATATTAGCAGTGTTTGCGCCGTTGTTATACGCTTCAAATTTAGTGTAAGGTATTTTCCAGGTTTCCCAGTTAAGTTTTACATTGTTCCAAATTTCTTGGTAATTTACAACATCTGATTTTTCTAGTTGGCTCCAACCTAAAACGTTATCTACTTCATAAATATCATTAGCTACATCGTAATAAGGAAACTTTTCAAAAATGTCGTTAATAGTTAATCTAATTTGTGTTACAGTATCACCGGTATAAGTATATCTAAAATCATTTTCTTTTGTAACAGGAAAGGTACCTACTAATTCTACAGAAGTAATATTATTTACAGTTTTAATAACTGCAAGGTTAAAAAAATCATAAAGGCCAGATACATCTAAATTATCTATTTCTAATGTTATAGATTTAGAAGTTTTGAGATTAAAATCCGGAGTTGTTTTTGGTTCAAATATTGTTACAGGGTTAGTAGGGTTATAATAAGAAGTATAACCATCTCCTAAAGAGTTAGAATATTGAATAGCAAACTGATATGTGCCCATTTGCAAAGAACCACCAAGCTCTACAGCTTTAGAAGTTATTACTGGTACAGAGTAATTTGCTTGTACTAAAAGTTTGTTGGCATCTAACTGGCCTACAAGTTTTATAGGTTGATAATCATTAGCCGGGTTTCTTTCTTCTTTCCACGGAAGCTCTGTTAAGTCTATCCATCTACGAGGATTTAAACCATCAGTCCAGTATATTTGCACTGAACAGTTGTTTTGTTTTACTACACTTTTATGTACAGGGTAATTTATATTAAAATTAAATTTTTGATCATTACCTTTATCTGAAATAAGAGTATTATAAACACATTCATCATTATCAGAATAACCTATTTCAGAATCTCCAGTTGTAGGATTAGTTAAAAAATAAAGTATCCTTTTTATAGATGTTATATTTTTAACATGAATAACCTGGTATCCTTCCGGAAAAGAAAGACACTCTATATTACCTTGTTCATTCTGATAAGAAATAGCAGAATTTTGGTAATTAGATATTTGAGCATTCAAAGAATATGTAAGGGTCCCCGGTTGTATCTGATCTGGAATATTATCAACATTCAAGCCTACTCTAGCTACTGCTTGATTATAATTTAAAGGTTGTTCTGCCATTATCGAATATTGTATCCACGGTAACGTTGATGTGATTTTCTAATTTTATGCATGATGTCGTAAGAACTTTCTTTTTTTAATTCGATGTCGGCTACAACATAAGCCTCTTCAGAAAGTTGTTTATAGTACATCATTTTATTTTCTATAGTTCGTAAACTTTCGTCTGTTGTTTGATGCGATAATGTTTCAAATATTTGATACATTAAATAGTTACGAATGTATTCTTGTATTCTTACATTTTCCGGTATTTGAATATTGTTATCTGTATCATATACATCCGTATAGTAAGTAAGATGAACTATTCCGGATTCAAAGTTTGTAACAAGTTTGCAATCTCTTATATCAAAAATATCTTTAGACCTGGAAGACATGTTGCCACAATCTTGAGCACAATGACTCTGAGTTAAAATATTACCTGGTCTTAAAAGATGACTAAAATTATAACTTAAAACAGCGTGATTTGTTCTTTTATGTGTAACTACGTAGTTATCTTTACAAGGATCACAAGTACTATTAGTACAAGGTATAATTGGTATTGGGCTATTATCTGCTGTAAAACAAGGTTCGCAGCTATCTGTAATAGCAGAAACTCTACAATCTTTTTGATAATAAAAAGCGTGTGGCATTTGAATGTACTGTTGTACATTAGTACATAACCAAGCTTCTCTTACAAATTTAAAATCTTCAGGGAGAGGAGCCTCATAACCATCTACATGTAGAGTAGTATTTTCTATTCTGTATAAAGAACGTCTGAACTTATCAATGCATCTTTTGGTCCAAATAGGAAACATAAGGTCATCAATGGCCCCAGAGTCAAAATATGTTTTAAGTTTTTCTTTGATTTCTGCGTACATTGCATCCGCAGGTTCAAACTTTAATTTATAAAATTCGCTCATTATTTTTCTTTTACCCACTGTTTAAAATTATCTTTTCGCGTATCCTTTGGGTTTTTTAAATACTTTACAAGTTGTCGTGAATGAACCCTGGCCATTTCAAATTTCCAGATTTGTGAAGCTTTTATATAAGTTTCTTTTGGAGACCAGCACCAATAATATTTCATTCCATCTGTAACAGTATTTAAATGATATATTATTTTGTTTTCTTTTTTTGTTTGGTACCAATCTATTTTAAGATTAGGTCTTATTTTACCATCGTATTCATAATACTTTATTTTAGGCTTGTATTTAGAGACACATAGAGGGCCCAACCCAAAAGACATTTTAACTCTGTCTCCAGTATCCATTAAATAATTAGCAAAGGAAGCATTCCATTTTGTAATTATTTCATGATAAAGTTTGTAAGTTAATTCTACTTCTGGATTCTGTTTTAAAAACTTTAAGTATTGCTCTTTAGAAGCAGACCGAAAATCGCGATTGGGCCTCATGTTTATTTAGTTTCGTCTAATTGATTTGATGTTGCATCTCCAATACTTCTTTTATAAGTTTGAAGAATAATGTTGTAAGTTTCTTTTTCTACATCGGCAAGAAGAAAAGAAGGGCATTTAAATTCTGAATCTAATGGATTATTAGGACAAACAACTTTTCTTTTATCACATTGATATTGAGACGTATCGAAGTCTTCTTCGAAATAAGCTGCTATTGAAATAGATTCTACAGCCGCATCAGATACATATAAATAATCATTTAAAACCCAGAAATATTTTCCTTCTTTTTTAAGATTAAGTTTTAAAGTATTTGCATACCGGTTAGCAGTTGTTTCTGTATACTTTACTTTTTTCTCTAGGCCCCATACTCCTTGGACAAGTAAGCCATAAATACTTTCAGAAATCTTTGGTATTTTATATTTACTTCTTGATATTGTTCCTTGTGAAACATAATCTACACACTCAGACAATGGTACTTCTATCATTGGTACACAATCAAGTGGTGTAAACAAGTTAGGAGAAGCGAATAATTTTCGCCTCTCCACTTGTTGTTTAATAAACTTAATTGCAGTATTTTTTAAAATGTGACCTATTGCTCTATCTGATATTGAATCATCAAAAGAAGTAAGCTTAAATAAAGTTCTTACTTGAGAAATAGAATCTCTAAGAGTGTTTGCCATTATTAAATTTTTTCATGGTATATGTCTGTAATACCGTCTTTTTCTGATATAAGAAATGCCATCATTTCACCTTTACAAGAAAAACCTTGTTTATCATCCCATGTAGATTTAGAAGAAGATAATGCCGGCAATTGATAGAATTTTATTCCATTTAAATCTTTTGCAACTTCGTGATGTTTATCACCAACCATAGAAACGTAATGGTCACAAATACTCCATTCAGATTTAAAATCCATAGGAAACAACTGAGCTAACTTTTCTGCTTTTAAAACATCTCCATGGTTAAACTGTAAAGCTGTGTTTCTATAACGTTTGTATTTAGTTGCTTTTTGTTCAATATCAAAAGTTAAATTCTTTTGGTTTCTAAAATAAGCTGATAAAAATTGTATAAGGTGCCAACCTACAAAATGATCGTGATTACCTGGTATATAAACAACTTCTACGTGTTGAGCTTTTTCTAAAAGAAAGTTAATAACAGTTACTTCGTTTTTAGATATTCTTTCAAAACTATCTTCATATGTAAATAGGTTTGACTGCGGTGTACCCTTCGTGGTCGACCCAGCATATTCTGAATTAAACTGGTCAGAACCTACAACATAAATAATTTTATCTACACTAGAACCAAAAGAAGCTTTATTTACAATCTTACTCATTTTAGAGTAAACTGTTGAAAAGCGTTTGTTCATATCATTCTTACCATCATTATCGTATTTGTTCCAATGGGCATCTTGCATATTAAAAATCAAACATGCCGGTGATTGCGTAAAGCTTTTATCCTTTTTAATGTAAAAAGGAACGTGAGGTGTTTTAAAGTTTTTAAGTGTCTCTGTAAAAGACGATAATGCTTTTTCTTCTTTTGGCATTGCTTTAAAGAAAGCTGATACATAGTATCCGGAGCCTTTTTGTTTAGACCAAAAAGAAGATAGTTTCCATAATTTAAGATCTATTTTGTGATCTTTTATAATTTGCTCAGGTGTTGGGGCCGTAGCGTAAAAACCTGTAAATTCAAATGAACCCTTTTCAATATTGTGTTTAATTGTTGTCTCCTTTGAAAGTGGAGTTGCTTTTAATTCTTCCAGTAAATCTTCTACTTCTGTTATAGAAATATTAAGTCTGCTTGCATAAAATGCTTTTGACTTTTTAAAATAAAGCAATTCTTGTAACTGCTCTAATTTACTTGTGTTTTTAGACATAAGTTTCTTTTTATTTTTACAAAAATACACATTATTTAGTTACCAACCAAATATTTGTCATATTTTTTATGATATAGATTAATACTGTTTATTATATAAACAAAGAAAGGAAGAGATTTCTCCCTTCCTTTTAATGTAAAATGTTAATTATTAGGACGTTGTTTCTGTTGGTAATGTATAAACTGGACTGTTAGTACTAATTCCATTTACAGTGTAAGTATAAACATAAGTGGCATTGTATCCTGTTGCGGTTGTCAAGCCTGTAAATGTAGTAGATAAAGCAGGTCCGGCTGCAATCTGAACTCCTACAGTGACACCTAATGTATCCTTTAATGTCACTGTAATGTAATCAATAAAGTCATTGTTGTCAAAGTTGTAGTTTAATGTTGTTGTTGTAGGTGTTACAACTACTGGTAAAGGAGCTACAGAAAAAGCTTCTAACACGTTACTATCTGATTCTGAAGTGTCTGGGCAAATTGAGGAGACTTTAAATTCATAAATAGTTAAAGTAGTTAAACCAGTCACTAAAATTGAAGATGCGGCAATCGCTGGTTGAGGGTTAATTGGAACAACATTTGCATCTAACCAAGTTACTGTTCCTTTTTCTTTATAATAGACATTTACACCTGTAATACCAACTGGTACACCATAACCTATTTGAAAATTAGGTGAAATCCAAACAGCACTAAAATTAGAAGGAGCTAAACATGTAGGAAGAACCTCACAATCAATATTACAGAAAATAGAACGTAAAGTAGAATTAGACGTAATAGTTAAAAGAACTTTTTCAGTTAGAGAATACCAATCAATTGTTGGAGTAATTTTTGCTTTATAAGATGCAGGATCAGTTGTTGAATCTTCTGTCAAAGCAAAAGACAATTCAGGAAGAGAGCCTACAAGAAGTTTTTGTAGAAGATAACCTGTTGTAGGATCTATAGAAGATGTTTTTACATGTGCATCGTTAGCAGCAATTGTAACAGCACCTACAAGTGTAGTATCATCAATAGTGATATTTGTACCAGCATTTAGTTTATCTATAAGATAGCCAGGAGTAGTGTCGGAAGCAGAAGACTTTACCATTTCGTCAGGAAAAGCGTTTGGATCAATCTCCAATCGAACACCAGAGCAAGATTCAGGGGATCCCAATGTAACAAGAGACAATCCAGGACCTACTTCTTCAATAGATCTAAAAGTATTCTCTGTGACTCTGATTCTAATGTTTTCAATAACTTCTGTTAATGTAGAACCTAATCCTGTACATAAGAAAGGATCCAAATCCCCTATTTCTAAAGTTGGAAGAGAGCAAAGTTTTGCTATAATTTTACTTATAGTAGAAGTAAGAGAGTCAGTGGCTCCTGGCGTTGGCAAACAAGTTAAAGTATTATCAAAAGTTGGCGGTGTATAACCAGTTGGTATATCTGCCTTTACTTGGCAAATTTGATCTATTAACAAATCAAACGCGTCAGGTAATGTTGTAGGAGAAGTTAATACTGCAAAGCACTGATCCCAATCAACAGATGAAATATCTAATCGAGAATTAATATCACAAAACTTAGTGTTAAATTTTGTTAACACTTGTGTCAATGTGTCTGTATTAACCACTCCTGTATATGTACAACCTGAGATTGCTGGTACATAAGAACCCGTACCTGTAGTAGTTATGTTTGTTATAAGATTTGTTAATTCATTATAGTTGTTTGTAACTGTTTCTGAAAGATCACATACATACGCAGAAATAACTTCTGCAAAAGTTTGAGCAGTTGTTATTCCTTCTAAGCAAGCATAATCAAAAGTTGACCATGGTGTACCACCAGAAGCTTCGCAAACTAATGAGTCTATACTTTTTAAAATATCTTCTAAAGTTTTAGACTCATTAGATATACAACTAAAATTAGTGCTTGTATATTTAACACATAAAGCATCTGTTATAGATGCGCATGTGCTTTGTGTACAATTTACCGTTTCAATGGGGTTGCCAAAGTTATACGGTAAATTGTTATTTGATTGTTCTGTGCAAGTATCGCAAGGCATTTTATATATTTTTATTAGTTAAATCTCATAATCCAAACACCATGATAGGTAGCTTGTCTGTTTTCATGTGGTTGGTTTTCGCCACCTGTAGATGAAGAACCTGCTGAAATTGTTTTTGTTCTTACAGCACCTTTTCCTTCCCAAAAAGTAGTTGGTCTTGCACCATATGTCAAACCATATTCAAAAGTCCCTTGTTCTTGAGCTGCTGTTGAGTTAGGAGTAACATTAAAATTAAAATTTAATCCATCTATACCTTTATAAGTCAAAAACCCTGAAGCTGAAGTGCTATAAGGACTTTTTGCTGATTGTCCAGTACTTGTAGGAGCATAAACAACTGGTAAAGAAATACCACCAGATCCAGAAGTTGAAGATGGTAGTTGAGCTGTAGTAAGAACAACTTTTTGTTCTCCCACTTTATCTAAATAGTTGGTTGGAAATGGAGATACTTTGGCATCAAGGCCACCACCAGTCACACCGGTAGTTGCTGAAGCAAAAGTGTAACCTCGCATATCTGGAGTGTTATTTAAACCATTACAGATAAACCAACCACAATAACCTTTATTAGCCAATCCAGCTCCAGTATTATCAAAATTAGATAATGCCCCTACATAAGGTATAGGGCAATAAGGAGGAACCATACCATTAAATTGTAAAGTAGCGGTTGAACCAGATCCTGTTTTAGAAAGGCCAAATCCACCACAAGAAAATACATGATTTAAAAGATAGTTACCTATACGAGTATCAATTATAGAATTAATCAATTCTGTTAGTTCTTCTAAAATAGAAACAGACAATTCATCTATTTGTCTTTGAAGATCTATAACAGTTGTTTCAAGTATCTCCACTCTTGTTTTAAGCAGGCAAAACTCTCTGATAATTTCATTTATAACATTTCCTATGCTTGGGTTAGAAACAGTCAAACAACGAAGATTAAATGTCAAGTTTAATACTTCATTTACTTTATCTTCTAAATCAGTAAGATCTGATTTTAAAGAGCAAACAGCTTTAAAAAGAATAGTAAATAATTTTTCTAAGCTTTTATCCTCAGAGCAACAAGTAATAAATTCTTGTATAAAAGGACATTCTTCCAAGTTTATTTCAGGTACTTGAATACCTTTGCCAACCATGAAATCTAAAAGTTTTGCAAAAATAACCGCTTCTATTTCGTTTAGATAGTCATTTTGACAAATATCCAAAGCAGGTATTGACGGCCCTGTATACATCACTCCTTTATCCGGAATAGGTGTACCAAAGTAGCCATTTATATTATTTCCTGAACATCCAGAACCCATTGTTAATATTTTTGTTTGTTTATAATATTTTTTACTTTAGATAACAAAACATCCCAAGAAAGATGTTGTAATGATTCATTACCCATAATTTTAGCTTTGATAATGTTTTTATATAAAACAAGATCTTGAAAGGTATCAGAAGGTATTTCATTTGTTAATGAAAACCTTATGTTATTTAACAGTGCCAAAGATATGTTGGCCAGCGTTTTATCAATACTTCCTAATATACTGTTTATATGAGAAGTAGAACAACATTTATTGTTGAGGTGTGGGTTTATTAACATTTTGCGTTTGTTTTTCCTTTGAATAACAAGTAACACATAAACCTTTAATTAATTGACAGGCTTGATATACTTTAGCACATTTAGCGCATTTTGTAGATTTGCACATATTAATGACATTTAATTTGTTTAAGTAAAGACTCGGCTTTTTGATACCGGCTTTTAGATGTAACAAGATCACATTGATTTGCAGCAGCTACGGCGCCTTCAATAAGCATATTTACTTTTTGTAGTTCTTTTTTTAATTTTTGATTTCTTTCTGTTGTACAATTACATTCCATATCTATAGATAGAAACTTATTCATGTACTCATTTTTAAGTCTATCTACTTTTATAAAGTATTTTGTTATAGAGGCAGCTTTAGGAGCCGGAGTAAAATACTTAACTTCATAAATACCATCAGGCATATCCATACATGTTTCAGTACAAGTAAGTCCTAAATCTAAAGCTCTGTATATATTTGCATTTTTTGTTGTAAAATCAACAGTTACTTTGGCAAAACCTGGAGGTGTAATTTCTATTTGTAATGTAGAAGGAACTGTATAAGTAGGGGCATAAATAGAAATGTCTGCTATTCCAATAGTGGAAGCAGAGTATGTTTCTATTAAAAGTAAATCTAAAGTATTGTTAGTCATTATGTTGTAAATTTAAAGCTGTTAATTCTATTATTCCAACCTTTTTCAAAGGTTTTTAATTTAGGATTAGCAACAATAATACGAGCATAAAATTGTTTTCTAAATGTTTTAATTTCTTCAAACAATTGTTTAGCATCTTTTTTATTTATTTCAGCAAGTGTTTTAGGACCAATGTTTCCATCCTGGGCTACATTAACTATTTTTTGAATAGCTCTTGCTGCGGTACCTACTCCGGAATTAACTGCAAAGTCAAAAAGAATTTCAGCTACAGATTGAGATTTTATTTCATCTGCTTTTAAAGTATCCCAAAATAATCTTTTATAAATTAGCTTGGCCTGATCTTTTCGGAGTTCTTTTATTTTTACATCTCCTTTACCATCTCCATTTACATCTACAAGACCATCAGCTTTACCATCAAGTTTATCAGTAATGCCAAGATTAGTGGCACCCCCTGGATCATTAGGATGATTAACAAATCCTCCCTCGTGCTTTATAAGCGTTTCAAAGTATAAGTCGAAGTTTGCCATTGTAAAACAAAAAAGCTGGAGAAGTTAATCTCCTCCAGCTTCATTTAAAAGTTAGTAATAATTATGCTTTTTCTTCGAAATCAAGATCAAAGAACAATTCAAGACGAGTTTCAATTGCAGCAGCTTCAGTTGGAGGAGCAGCAATGATTACCATTTCTTCTTGCATAGCTTCATCTGTAAAAGCAGTGTTGCGTGGTTCGTAAAAACGAATGTAAAGCAAATCGTAAGCAGAAACAGAGTCAGAAACAAGGCTAGAAAAAGCATCATTGAACAATGGAGAACGGAAAATAGACTTGTAAGTTGTTTGATAACTGTAATAATCTTTCTCCATTTGACGGATTTGATCCGGAACATTTTTAGGATAATCCGAAGCTTGAGTTACAGTTGCAGTTCCAAAAGGATCACATGCATCGTATACTTCAAAATCTTGAGTAGTTTCTGGACCACGGTGCAAGAATGTTTTAAACCACATTCTATCGTATTGGTAAGGGAAAGCTGTCAAATCACAAGCATTACCATAAACATCAAGTGCTTTACCGGTAATAGTGATTTCGTTATCACCCTCACCAGCCACAGCAGCAGTAACAAATTGAGACAACATTGGTTCAGCATTAATAGCATCTACAAATTGAGCAACTAAAGCTACAGAGTCAACATCGGCACAATTGTCAGCACCACAATCACAACATGGAGTTTTGATAGTTACACTACGAGTAAGACCATTGTAAAAACCTACATTGATATACTGAGAGAACAAACGCAAAGTAAGAGTCAATGTTTCGTCACATTTACCAGTAATACCGGTAATAGTTGTAATTTGTACATTGGCAGTAGCAGAACCGGTTACTTTGTAAAGATCTATAATGTTTTTATTATAGATTTTATCAGAGCGTTTGCTACCCAATCCAGGTACAGATACATCACGGCCTTGGGCAATATAAATATACCTTGCAGCAGCAATATTAGCAGCCGAAGCTACAGAATAGTCTGGACGGTAAACACCTAGTTGACCAGCAGTAAGGTTTTGAGGACCACCAGTTGTAGGTAGAGTTGCTCCAGCGGGAACAACAAAAAGAATTGGTTTTTGAAAATCCATTATTTTTTAATTTATTCGTTAGTTTTAAGTTTTATTTCTGCACCTTGTATAGAAGGCATATTTTCTGTATTAATTGCAAGATCCAGTTGTATTAAATCTAAAAGCTCATCTTCTAAAAACTCATCTAATTCTGAGTCTTGTGTTATAGATGGATTACCTTCTAAATCAATGTAACCTTCTAAATCTATTTTTTGAGGATACTTTAAATAAGTAATATAGACTTTTGTTACTTCAAAGGTACCATCTGTATAGATGTAAATTTCATCTCCGGATAAAAGGGCAATTGTTTCTTGATATTCAAAAGATGGAGAATAATTGGTATTATTCATCATTGTTTGTAAATCGGCATGCTCTATTAATTTTGTAATAGCCAGGGCCCTATCTTTACATTCTCCTTTTGTACATATAGCTGTTAAGCCAATAAAGAAAAACCAATTGTTTTTTAGTTTAGAAGTATCTACTTTATAAAAAGAATAATTGTCATTGCCTTTTTTAGGCTTTGAATATTCTTCGCTTTGAACTATTAAATTTTGTAGGTCCTGGTACCTTTTTTTAAAACTGTCTAAACCTAACTGGTAAATATTGTTTTGAGATACTTTCTTTTTTACAAGTTTGATCTGTTGTTCGTTGGCAGAAAATAATATGTCTTCTACAGGAATATCTTGATGATCGTTTGTAGCCAGCTTATTTAAGCGCAATTTTGTCTTATATATTAACTGTTTTACAGGGATCATTATACTTTTTCTTGAGCTTTACGTTGACGTAGTTTTTCTTCTAGAGCTAAAAGATCTTCTTGATGTTTAGCTGTTGAATAATTACCAATTAGTTCTTCTTTGTCTTTTGCAATTACTGTCTCTCCTTCATAAATACGTTTTGCTTTTTCACGTAAAACATTGTACTTCAAAGCTTCTTCAATTGTGTATCTAACATGGAAATTGTCATCTGACATACTAACAATCTTTTCAAACAAAGTAATATTTTGTGTAGAATTACCAGTTTTTGGAGAAGATTTTATAAAGTTATCAATTGCGTTGTAAATAGCAGAAGGTTTGTCATCATTTCTAACGGGCAATGAAAGTAATCTTGCAACTTTATATTGGCGATCAGGTGACATTGATTCTAAAGTAGAAATAGCTTTATTTATTCTTACTTTTTTACTATGTTCTTGTTCTACTTCAAATTCATAATCATCTACAAAAAAGAACACATCTTGAATGTCTCTGATTTTACCTGTACGATAAGCTTCCATAGAAGGAGCTATATCATTATGAACTCTTAGCCAAGCGTATGTAATTGCTTCATACGGGTCTTCTAGGTTAAAAATATTTACACCATCTTTAAGTTTAACAACTTTTGCACGATTTGCTTGGTCGTAATTTTCGTCATAAAGTTTTGAATAATAGTCAGAGCGAGGACCTAAATCCAAACCTGTAACATATTGTAATTCATCACGAAGAGCCGTTACTCTGGCCTTTTCTTGTGCAGCTTCTTCCGGATTTGTTCTTTCTAATTGTTTAATGTAAAGAGCATCTGGATTTAGACCTGTTTTATATTCTCCATTTACATCTTTCCACGGTACAAAAGTTACTTTTGATCCAGGAAAACGACCATAACCATTAGCTGCAAGTGAACCTGCAAGAGTTTGTTTGTATTCGTTAGAATATTCTTTTTTGATAGATGTTATTTTACCTATACGTCCCATATGTAGTTAAATTTATTTTTAATTTTGTCTTTCGACTTTAGTTGCGAAGGTTGGAATCGAACCAACAATAATAGAGTTAATGAGACTCTCTAGCCTGCCAAGGCTTGTCTTCGCGATGTATTATTTTAATTCTAATAGATTATGATCATATTCCCAATGACAATTAGGGCACAAAGCAATCAAATTATCTATATTATTTATTTCTTTTATTAGTGTATTTTCATCAAAATCAGCAACTGCTTTTATATGGCATACTTGATAGTGTTTATCATATCCACAATTATAACAAGCTTTTACTTTATCAGAATCGCTATATACTATTCTTGCATGTTTTGCAATTGGTACTCTAGCGGTCCACCAGTTAGCTCTTTTTTCTTTGAGCTCTTTGTATGTTTTGTGCTCTACTCCATATTTAAGTTGATGGCACTCTAAACATAATTTTGATGTTTTTTTAATCTTTTTTCCACAAAAACAAGCACTCATATTGGAATTTTAAAGAGGAGCCTTTGTTTGAGCAAAAGCTCCTCTGTTGTTTGCTTAGAAAGCTGGAATCTCTTCAATAATAACTGTACGAGACAAGTCTTCAATAAAGATGTCAGAACGATCTTTCATCCAAATTTCATAGTAAGGGTTTTTGTTAGCCGATTGCATACCTTGAGAAGCAGCAAAACCTAAGTGATGGATAGTACCATCAATATAACCCCAAGTCATTGAAGGACGGTTGCTATGACGTACTTGACGAATGTTGTTTTTTGGAGTACCGTCACCATCAGGTGAAACGTCAAACACCATAAACACAGGAGTAGATTTTTTGTTTTGGCCAAACTCACTGTTAGTTTGAGGAAGATCTAGTTCTTTAAGGTGAATCAAAGAAATCATACCTGTTTCCATAGTTACCATTGATTCAAACGCATAGTTTACAACCATGTTTTGACCAGAACCTTGAATGAAACGATTATCAGCCATTACTGTCAAACCAGAGTTCAACAAATCTTTTTTAGCTGCGTCACGGAATACTGCAAAACCAGCTTCGTTGGTGTAGATTTTAACTTTACGATCTCCCATTGATACACGACGGTAGAACAAATCACCAAACACGCTACGAAGCAAGTTAATGTTAAATTCACCACGATTGTAACGAACTAAGTTACCGTTGTTACGCATTTGATGGTAGATACCTTCTACTGATTTTTTAACTTCTTGGCTAGAACCGTCAGTTTTAGCTGTACCGCGTTTGCCCCAAAGCATACGTTTAAGATTCAAGCTCATCATTTTTCTACGAGCCATCATATCTACAACAGGTTCCCAACGAGTACCCAACACTTCAGTTTTACCCATTTCGTTTCTACGTGTTTGAGCATAAACTTGAATATCAAGAGGATTACCATCTTTATCTTTTAAAGAACGAGCGTCAGCCCAATCTGTGATTTTGTGGTTTACACCAAATCCAGCAGACAAAGATTCATACAAAGTGATGCTATCACCAAGCTCGTCCAAGCCAGACAATTGAGTGTCAAATTCACCAATCATGTTGTCAACTTGCTCTAGTTCCAAACCAACTTGTAACCAAGAAGGACTCACGTAATCTGTAAGAGGAGTTGTAGATAAAAGAGTACAAGTGTACAACCAACCTGTATTATAAGGAACTGGATCTTTAGTTATAAAGAATTGAGGACCAAAACGTTTATCAGAAGTGATAGTATCATTAGCTGAAAAAACTTTTTTGTCAATTACAATTTCAAATTCTTGGCCATCAATACCTGGGGTAGACAAACCAGCAGTAGACGCAGGAATTTCTATAATAACAGGGAATTGATAAGGTACACCTACTTTCCATTGCCAATAATCTGAGTTACTATCAATGTAGTAAGGTGTTGCTTCATTAATCATGTTTTGTAAATCATTACTAAACATAGATGTTTGAGTGTACAAAGAAATGTATTTTTTATCATACATTGCTGGTTCTTCTAAATGTAGAGAACTAATGTGGTTGGCATCTGTAAATTTACCGATTGCCTTTTTGTTCATAGAAGACACTCTGGTTGCCAAAATACCGTTATAACCTGGTAATTGTTGCATCATTATTGTTTTGTTTTATTTTTATAAAAATTGAGCAAAATTGTTTCCACCTGTTGGGTTTGTACGTTTAACCACTTTTTCTTTACTAACCATGTTAGAAAAAAGCTTTTCTGTTTTATCTGATACAGCTTTTGTTCTAACTTTACTTAGATCTAAATTATTTTGTAAAAGAAGCCAAAGCTTAACTTTCATTTCGTAATTTTCTGGTTTGCGTAATTCAAGTATTTTTTTATCAAACTCTGTTAGTTTTTCACCTGTAGGGAGTTTGTATTTTTCTACAACTAGATTTTCATAAGTTTCTCTTGCAATTTTATCTGTAAGAGGTATTCCGTCAAATTCTCGTTGTTTTAATTTTTCAGATAGGATTTGATTTACGGTTTGTGCATAATGAGCTTTAAATTGAGCCTTAGCTTGTTCTTCTGCTTGTTTTTCTGCACGTTTAACTGAAAGTTCTTTTTCATCTAATTCTAGAAGTTTTTCGTGAGCTTCAGCGGCTTCTTCTTCTAGTTCTCCGTAATCTTTTAGTTTTTGGATTTTTTTAGCAATCTTGTCATCTGCAAAACCTAAACGTTTATAATATGTTTTATAAACTTGTTCTTGAGTTGATTCTTCTGTAAGATCTAAATCTTTTAGAGATTGCAATTCAGTGTACTTGGAAAGGTAATCTTTTGGATCAACACCATTTACAAATATAGAGTTAAAAAGCTCAACGCCTTCTTCACCATGCTTGTCTATAAGAAAATTGTAGATTTGTGAATTTGATTGTACTGTTAACTCTTTTACCCATCTTTCTTTAAACTCTTCTGGAGTATTGATTGTTAAATCATCATCTTCGTCAAGTTTACTAAAAATGCCAAGATCAAAAAGGTTTTTTGATAGTTTATTAAAAGTATCGTCGCTATCGTCGTCTGTTGTTTGATTTTGTTCTGGTTTTTGTTTTTGCTTACTAGCAGGAACAACATCACCATCTTCATCAACTTCAGAATCTAAGATTGCTGATTCTAAATCAATTTCCTCTTCTTTTGGTTTTTCTTGTTTTGGTTTTGGTGCCGGTTTTTCTTTTTCCTCGGTTATAGTTTCTAAAGAATCAATGTTTCCAAGAACTAGATCGCCGTATTGATTTCCTGATAAAACCTCTGTGCTTTGAATACCAAAATCATCTGGTATCATAGACGCATCCATGTCAAAATTATTATTATCCATATGTAGTTGTACTGAATTTAATGCAAAATTACAATGCTTTTTAATATTAACAAAGTAATATAATGCTTTTTGTGTGAAAAAATTTTGATATTATAGCATAATGTATTTTACTTCACTATATAAAAATAGCCTTATACCGTTTTGCTGTGAATTTTTGTAACCCATTACAGGTCATAGTTATTGTTTTAGAACATTTTAAACCTAAAAATCTAGCAGCATCTTCAAGAGTATTAAAATCTTTAGAAAAAGAAAGATCTTCTGTAAACACCCTTACTCTTCTTGCATTTCCAGGTATAAAACCGTTTGCATACAAATTGTTCATCTTCTCCCTTCTTTGTTGATTCATCTGTTCAATTCGTTCTTTACTTAAATGCTTACAACCTAAATTTAATTTGTTTTCTTTGTAATATTCCTTCATTATTTCAGAATGTCTTTTATTTCTTACTTTCCAACTTTCTGAAGTTTTCAAAGAATTTAATCTTTTCTCTTTTGATTCTTTTGTTTGAACAAAACCTCTTGTGCCTTTACCACCATCTGTGTGATTACAAAGATCGGTCATTTCTTTATACTTTAATATATAAAATATTTCTTTTTGATCTAATTCGTTTTCTGAAATAGAGTCCTCTAATATTTCTAAAACAGGTTTTAAATTAAAATTAAATAAAGATTTAATCCAAGAATTAACCTTATTAATTTTACTACCACATCTTTTCCATTGATAAATATGTTGATTATATCTATTTTGAGGTTTTACGATAGTTTGCCCAATATAACGAATTTGATCTGTTATTGGATCTTTAAGTACATAAATACAACCTGTTTTCATTATCTCTTCTTTTTAGAATCGAATTTACTTCTATTTTCCTTGGCAATCTTCATATTTGTTTCTATCTCTTCTCTTTTTACTTTAAGTTTTTCATATTCTAAAGCAAGTTCTTTATCTCTTTGAGCTTTTTCGCTATTTTGTTTTTGAAGTTCTAAATTATACTTGTTTGTAGAATCTAAAGATTGTTGGTTTAATTGAGCCACTTGTAATGCATCAGCTATTCCATCTCCATTACTATCAGCAGTAGCGTTTTCGTTTCTACCTAATTGGTTAATAATAGCAACTTCTTTTTTATTAATACGATCAAGTTCTTTTTGCCAAGCTTCGTATTGTTTATTTTTTTCGTCTTGAGCTAAAAGCATTTGTTGTTGTTGTTCAAACTGAGCTTGACTTTGTTCTAGTTGTTGTTGCTCTAATTGTTGCTGTTGAGCTATTTGAGCATCTTGTTGTTTTTTAAGACGTTTAAATGTGTCTTTAATTTGACGACGAGATTTAGTTGTATAAACTTCTACTATTTCATAAGGGCTGGCGCCATTTTGCAACATAGCTTGAGAAAGATTACGAAGCTCTTTAAGTTCTTGTGCATCTTCAGATCTAGATGTAACAAACACACCAAGGTTTCTTAAACGTAAATCAGAGCCATTTACAGATATAAATGATTGTTCTCCTTCGTTAGATATAAAAGAAAGAGTGGATGTTGGTTTTTGAGATTGAATATATTGGGCCGCATCTAAAAGAGCTTGATAATATTTGTTCATTGTGTATTCATGATGAGTAAACCATGGCTCTGTTTGGGCATAAGATTGTGATAGTTCAGTGTTTGTACCCGTAGCTGTTTGAGTGGCTGCAATAGAGCCTAAACGGGCCTTAGTAATACCTACAAGTTCCCAAGCTTCTTGTTTAATTTGAGCTGCCATGTTATAATAACCTTGCATTTCATTTACCCTAGAAAGGTCCAGAGACGTATGCTGATTAAAAGAAGAAGGAGCTTTGAGATTTTCCGGAGAATCATCTACAAAAATAACACCTTTTTCTTTTGCTTGGGCTTCCCACATTTCAAGAGCATCTTGAGAATCACCATCTTTAGGTGTTGGAATGTGTCTTATAGAAGTTAGAACAACTTTACCCCAATCTTTACGAAGTGAATCGTAAAGTTTATTCATAAAGATATTGTAAAGTGTTTGGAATGGTTTTAGCAAATCTACAAGAGATTTTGCTTCTGTGTTTTTATTTTCAAATATAGAACCTATAATAGGGCAGTACTCTAAAAGCTCAAAAGGCTTTACATAATAAACGTCTGGTCCTATTTTGTAACCATAATACCATTGGTTTACCCATCCCCATTCTAAAGAAATTTGTTGTGGATGCATACCATCTTTATAGTTTTCATCTACAAGTATTGTTTCTGGAACACCTTCGTCGTTTACAAAAATAAGTTTGCCCATTTTTAATTTAGAGCACCAATAAGCTCTAACAACAATGTATTTGTGTCCAAAAGTAGAAATTTCGGTTCCTGGTAAAAGAAAAGTGTTTATGTCTTCTGGAGTATTACCAAGTTCTGCTTCTAGCATCATTCTTTCTTGTAAAAGAATAGGATCATAGGTATCGTACTTAATACCACCATGTCCCAAAGTTGGATTTGTAATATTAGATGTTTGACCATGTAACAGATAATTCTGTTGAGTCATATCTGTTAAATGTTTAATTTCTTCTTTTGTAAGTTCAAACTTTTGAAGAATTTCAGATATTTCCATTATCTCAATAGTGCCGGCAGCATAGGCGCCTTTGTAAAGATCAAAAGGATCTGAAACGTATTTTTCGTTAGGTGTTGTTTTAAACCAAACATTTAAAGGATTTAAAACTTCAGTACCAAAACCTTCTTCAGATTTATCTTCATAAATATGATAAAATTCTCTGGCTGCAATCATAAGGTCCCTAAAACCTTCTTCTGATTTTTCTTTTATACCAAAACGGACTTTAATGTACTCCAGCATCCTGGAGCCCCATTTTTCAGCTAAAGACGTATAAGAAGTCAAATACTCTTGTACTTGTTCCTCAGTCATCTTAGTAAAATCTTCTTCATTTTCAGCGTTTATTTCAACACCTTCTTGTTCTGCTTTTTCAGCAAGCCTTTGCTGTACTTTTTGAAAAATATATTTTTGTAAAAAATCTGTTTTAAATTGAAGCTCTTCAGCTTTAGAGTCATCGTCGAAAGCTTTTACATAAGCATTATCCGGACGTTTTGACATTTCACCCATTAATGTATTAATAGGTGGATTTAAAATAGAATAGTGTTTTACATATTGTGGAAGATCTTCTTGTTGTAAAAGTTGATCTACAAATGTTCTAACTTCTTCTGCTTCATATAAATCCTCTCTTTTAAGGATGCCTTTTACAATTTCATAGTTACGAGAAAATGTTTTCTTGTTGTGTGTATAAGAAGATATAGCCACTGTATAAAAGTAGTCCATGTTTCTTTTAATCCACCAATCTTCTTTCTTTTCTTTTTCTGTAACGTATTGATCGGGATAAACATTGATTAATGCCTCCATAGGGGCAATAAAATCTTTGAGGTATGTAATGATAGGCATTATCTAAATAATCTTTTTTGTTTTGTGAATTGGGGTGAATGTGATTTAAATAAAGATTGTTTATTCCCTCTATTCATGTATGATTGCATACGGGTATCTTCTTCTGTAGTAGAAACAACACCCATACTTCTGTTTAAATATAAACCTAAAGAAAGGGCCAGCTCTGCTGCAACTATTCTATCGACGTTTAAATCTGGATTAAATTTAATTACTTCTTCTAAAAGCATTGGGTCCAGTATTTGAGAAATACCTAATGTTTCTTTTATAACAGAACCGGTTTCTTTATTTCTTTCAGTATGAATGACTTCTTCCATGTAAGACTTAAAAGTAGTATGGAGTTGATTCATAATTACTGCTGCCGATCGGTGAATACCATAACGCCTTCCTGCGACCCTGGAATTAGCAACCAAACCTTTTAAATACTGTGGTTCTGGTTCTAAATAGTGTTCATCTCCTTTAGCAATCATGTAATCTATAAAAGTAGATTCATCATTCTCTACAAGAGTTCTAGCGTTATAAAACTTAATAAGACTTCTTACAGTTTCATTCCATTTGTTTTTATCCTCTGGCCTGGCAACATAAGCTGCCACAAACATGTTTTTAAATTTTTCATCATGTATGTTATGTACACGTTTAAAAATATAAATTGCACCTAATGATGCTGAATCTGCTGAGTTAGCTTGTCTATAACTGTCGACACCTGCTGTATATAAACCGTAAGGTGCATTTGATACCGGCATTTCCCATATTTGTACAGGAGCATCTTTATTATCTGCGTGAGTGTGAGGAAAATTAGATATTGGCTTTTTATCTACAAATGTGTGTTTTATTCTTTCACCATCGTGTTCTAATGTAACACAAGAACCTGTTATATTGTTGCTTAAAAGAAAATTCTTTTGAGCTTTTGCAATTGTTGTATTAAAAATATTATCTGAAACAGATAAAAAACATTCGTCCGGTGTTAACGGATGATACATAATCACCTTTAAATACTCTTGCTGATCAGGATCTTGCTTTTTTAATTCTCTTTCCTTTTTAATTTTTTGTAACGCTCTTTCTTTATCTGCTACCTTCATACTTAAAGAAAAAAGATAGGAGTCTTTTGGAATATTTCTTCCTTGTTCTGTCAAATAATCTCCAAGAGTAGTTTCTGTTTTACAATCTTGCCTATAAATGCCGGACATAAACAAACAAGTTTTTTTATTTGTTTCTGGATCTACAAAACCTAAAAAATTATTTGCATCTGGATGATGAAAAAATCTTTCAGCGTCTGCTCCTTTATCAAAAGAGCCTCCAGTACCGATCAATATAGGAATAGCTCTCCAACCAAACTCTGAGTTTAACGCTGGTTTTGCTGCTTCAAATACTTTAGAAAAAGAATATTTTCCAACTTCATCCATAATGTAGGACTTAGCTGTTGTTCCTGCTGCTGTTTCTGTGTTTGAACCATCAGCAGCATTACGTATAATAATTGTAGACCAAATGTCGTCTTCGCCTGATGTAAGTTTATATCCTAATCTAACACTGTTTGACTTCCATGTTTTATCTAGTCTTGGTATATTAATACCTTCCCATAGTTTTTTTAATCCGAAATCAACCTTTGCTTTTAAAAGGGTTATATCTGGATCGTTACCACCAACAAGTACGTTTTGTGTATTTTTAAAAAGAACTGCATTATAAGCCAAATAGGAAGCTAGAAGCTCACTTTTCCCTGCTTGCCTAAGACCAATTTCCATGTATCCTTTTTGTTCTACTCTGCATTTTTCTAAAGCTTCAGCTCTAATCCACTCATTATCTCTAAGATAAGGAAGAGATTCTATTTTTATAATATTTTTATTTTCTTGTTTTACATCAATGGCAATATGCCAGTGATTCAAATGCCAATAGAGCCATCCAGAAATATGTACGCCATCTATAGTGATACCATTTTCTAATTTATAAACTTCTTCATCTATAAGTCGGTAAAAGTCATCACTGCCTCTTACAGGTTTATTTTCTAAAGTGTTAAAAAATAAAGGAAAATTTAAATCCATTTAGTTATCGTTTTTGCATCCTAGCTGGAATATCTCCACCACCTCTAGCTATTTGATTTTTTGCTTCTTCTGATTCTCTTAGTTTATTTACGACTTCTAAGAGTTGAGCATAATCTTTTAAAGCTTGCGATATATCTTTTCTTTGTGCTTCTTTAGAAGCAGTAAGGGTGGGAAGCATACCACCGTTTTTAGTTTCTTTCCAATGTATTCGATCTTCTAGTTTTTCTAAAGGGTTTGCCTCTATGTAAAGTTTTAACTGTAAAACTTGTTCTTCTAGAAAGTCAATTTCATCTACAATAAATAGTTTATTTTTTGCCATGTTTTTAAAATTCGTCTTCTTCAAATTCTTCGTAATCTATAAATGTTTCTATAGATTCGTCAGATTGGTGAGGGATTAACATATCTAATTCTCGTTCCGCAATGTATTTTTCTAAAAGGTGTACAAACTCTTTATCTGTAATAGATGCTATGTTTGAATAGTCTGATGTAGCTAATAAAAGATGAGTGCCAAAAGGAATATTAGGATAAGCTTTGTTTATATCTTTTATAAGAGAAGAGATTGTGTTTTTAAGATTCTTCTTCATGTTCTTTGTAATTTATTTTTGTTTGTAATTCTGTGTCTTCATCCGGTGTTAAGACATTAGACCATTTTTCCTGTGGGCAAATGCAAGATAAACAAGCTGTTTTCTTTTTTAACGGGCAACCGCAATCTTTACATCTTGTAAAAGCAGTTATTGTATTTGGTGTACTGTTAAAAGGACATGTTTTGCAAATGGCCAACCTTTCTTTCTGGGTATCTCTAATTGTTTGTTTTAGGTGCTCTGCTGGGAATAAATCATTTTTCCACCCCTCGAGCACTTGAGCTAAATTTAGCTTCATAAGCTTTTTGTTTTTTTAAAAGAAATGTTAATGTATCTGTAACAGATTTTATCTTTTTGTTTACTTTTACAATATCTTCTTCTTCTGTATAAGAGGCAAGTTCATTATTTAAATTAACCAGGGTTACTTCAAATTTGTGAATGTCTTTTTTAAGTTTGTTTCCTCTTATAAGAAAGGAGCCCAGATTTGTCATTTCTACAGATGTAATTGTTTCATCTTCTAAAGCAGCCCTGGTTTCTTTCCATTGAAATGTAATCAGTTTATCTATTAAAGCTTCAGAAACTATTAATTGATGCGACAATTTTCTTGTAAGTAGATCTAAAGTATTCATCTATAATCCTTTGTTTAATAAAGTCAATTCTATTCTAAAAGAAGATTGTGTAAAATCTAATTGTATAACCGGGTTGACTTTAATTTTTCCATTTACTTTAGTCATCAATTTCATTTTTTGTAATTGTGAAACAATATTGTAAACAGAATTTTTAGGTGTATTGTATTGTTCTATAAAAGCTTCTCTAACTTTAGGTGTAGAGATGGTACCATGAACAGCACAAAAACACAACAGATCCAACTCTTTAGGTCTGATTTTTATTTTGTTTATATTTGTAATAAACGTATAATAAACTTTTGCTAACTCTATAGCTGAAGAATATTCTCTATTTATTTTTTGAATCACTATACTCATAATGCAAAATTAAGACATAAAATTTTTATAACCAAATATTTTTTATTATATTCTAACAAAGTTTGTTATATTATTCGATAGTCCATTGATAAGTTAAAGAAAATTGTTTTTGACGGGCTGCATCAGATCCTCTCCAAAAAATTTCCGGATTTACTTCATACCAATTGTTTTTAATCTTTTTTAAAAGGTTCTTTTTTGCTAATCTAGAAATAGCTGATTTGATTGTTGCATAAGTTAAACCAGATGTTTCTTCTAAAGCTTGTTGTACTTTAGCTGTAATCTCTACATCTCCAGAGTCCCAGTTTATAACTGGCGCCAATGATAAAAGAACTTTTAACTCATAATGAGGTAATTTTGCTAAAGCTGCAATATGATGCATGTATAAAAGAACAAAGTCTTCCCTGGATTTAACTTCTTTTTTTATAAATTTTGATTCTATAATTTCTCCTGTTATATGATCTATTTTTTGATGAGTATAAACTGTTTTCATAATTTTGTTTTATGATACAAAGGTACAAAACTTTTAGTTACAAAACAAATCTTTTTGTATAATTTTAAATAAAAACTTTCTTTTTATAAGAAGATGCATTTCAATCTTACAAGAAGAAAAATTATTAAAACAATACATTACATGTAAAAAATCGGCTGAAAGCTTTGCTGGTACTACAATAGAGCTTTTTGGTTTTTGATGTCACCAGTAAAGTTTTTTGATGTGGTGTCAAAAAACCTTTGATGCTGCATCAAAAAACTAAAAAGTAAAAGCAAAAAAATAACCCCGAAGGGTTATTTAATTTAAGCGTTTTCTTTAATGTGGTCTAAAATTTTCATAATATCATCATTTCTATGTTGACTTGTTAAAACATGATAATTTACAAGATCTAAATTTTTAAGACATTTAATTTTTGGAATACAACTGTCTTTAATATCTATTTGTTCTTCAGAACCTGTAAAAATAAGTTTTGATCCTTTTCCCAGTCTTGTTAAAATGAGTCTAAAATCGTCATAATTAATATCTTCAAACTCATCTACAATTGTACAACTATCAGCAAAAGTCATACCTTTCATATAATCAATAGGGACGATTTGTATAATACCGTCTTTAAACAATTCATCTATTTTGTCTTTTCTATAACAAGCATATAAATTTTGTTTTATAGGAAATAAGTGAAAAGCTAATTTTTGATCAGCGTCTCCTGTTAAATAACCAGTAGCTTTAAAATCAATAGGTCTTGTAATGTATATTTTAGAAACGTGGCCTTTAAACAAAAGATCTAAAGCTATTTGGGCAGCACAAGCAGTTTTACCACTTCCAAATTCTCCCAGTACAATTGTTACATCTTTTTCATAAACACCTGTTTTTACATTCTTTTGTTCTTCTGTTAAAGAAAAACCATATTTAATTTCTGTTTTGCGTACTTTGTTTGGTTCTTTCATAGTTATAATTTAGATGTTGTTGTTATGTTGTACATTACTTTATTTGAATCTGGGCCACCTACAAAGGGATTTGTTTGTTTATCTTTCCATATAAAATCAGGTGGTGTTTTAGGTTTAGGCGGAAAAGAATGTGGATCCCTGATTTGGTAAAAGTCCGCCGTCCCTAAAATAATCAATTCTTGTACTGTAATGTGGCCATCTATAAGAAGGCGCTTTAAAATTGTTTCTTTATTGTCCATTTATTAATTGTTTTAAAAAGTTATCTGCTGCTATATTTGCTATTGTATGTAAAGAGTCTTCATCCATTAAATCTAGATGTTGATGAGTAGTGCAAGTTCTCCAAAATTCATCTTTAAAAGCCATGGCTATATTAGTTTGCCATCCATAATAATAACCCGGACTTTCTTTTAAAGCTTTAATAAGTATTTCTACAGCTTCTTTTGTTTTATTCTCCATATAATTCTTTTAAAAGGTTAAGCATTGTTTTGTGTAAGTACTCTACCATGGGGTCATCTTTTTTAGCATGGAAGCCAATTTGTGTTGGTGAGTTCATATAGGCATCTCTTACTTGTATAAGAGTGAGTACTTCAGTGAGCTTGTTACTTTTTTCTTCTGTTATGCCATGTTCCGGCTCCGGAAATAAAAGATCTAGTTCTTCTTCTGTACACACAGAAAGAAGTTCTTCTTCTGTAATTCTGCCTTCATCAAGCATTTTTCTATATAGTTCTACTTTTTCCATTTATTTTGTTTTAAAATTTGTGTTACAATATATTCTTGTAAATAAGTATAAGCTTCATCTGAATGGTTTGTTAGTTTGAGCCCGGCCCTGTCAAGGATGTAAATAGTAGCATGTAATATTTCATGGACCAGGATTCCTATGTGCTTTGGCTTATTTAATTTGTTCTTACATCTTATAAGAATGTTACCAGATTCAAATGGTATAAAGTAGCCGGCTGCCTCTTCTAAAAGGCAATCCTTACCACATTTATAGTTTGTCTTTTTAAGATCGGCCAGGAACTGTTTGTCTGATTGGTTGATTGAGACCAATAGTTTTACGTCGTATATGGGTATAAATATTTCAAACATATTACAAAGGTATGTAGTTTGGGGGAATAAAAAAAATATTTTTTTGAAAATTTTTGAGAGGGTATTTTTATTTTTTTGAAATTGAAAATATTGTATATCCCCTATGTTGGGTACCACCACATCTCTTAACCCCTATGTAAAATTAGCGATGGAGGGTTATCCCGCCACTAAACAAATCGCTCTTAACGTTATGATTAAATTAGATATTACTATGGCTGGACAAAGCCAGAAAGGCGAATTTTGGATTAGAGTATCCAAGCAAACGCAATACAAAACTGCATCGGGCGATATTAACGTTTTGCAGAACGCCTTTCTCACGACTGAAAAACTCGTGGACGCAGCAAAGGCCAAGCACATCGAGCTACCTGAAGCATTTGTTGACAAACTAACCTGGAGGTAATCCGGGTTAGTTTTAAAACACCTTTTTTATGTTTTATACTAAAATCATCCTTCTAGCATCTGTCATCGTATTTGCAGTATATGTATTAATGCTACTATACTTTGATTTAATACTTTGGTTGTTTACCTAATCTTATTGTACAAAGAATGGAATGTGAGATTTGCCTGTAGGCATATGAGCTTAGGCTACTCACATTCTCTTTGTATATAACTGTAAACTAAATGTTGTTAAAGTTTAGCGTCTAGATTTACTTTTCATAACAACCCCTTCTATGACATTCTGAGGGTTATCAGAACGTAGTAATGCACCATTCTCACTTCCCAAGGGTGAGCAGTTGTAATTCTTAATTAGTATTAGCAAGTACTCAGTCTATCCCTTAATCTGTAAAGCGGCAATTACCGTAAGATGCAAGATAAATGTTATGCTGTGCGGATTACAATTGAGTGCAGAGGGATTATTTTCAAGCTGTAGAAATACACAGGTAAGCCCTGAAATAAAAAACTTAACTCTTTCCAAGATGTTGAGGACACCAGTTTCTTTGATAAATCTATAATAGATATTTTTATTGAATATTGATAGTATAGTTCTTTTGTCTGTACACATAAGTACATATTAAGAATAGTCAAAGTTTTAGGTGTAAAACACAATTATTTATTCACACTAAAATTAAATAAGTAATGGAGATAATAGCACTTGCATACAAAACAAAAGCTAAATCAGATTTTGATAAATCTGTATTATATGCTTTCTTAAATCCTGCGTGGGCAGGTAATCATATAGTTGAAACAGAACTATCTATAACAAGAAATGATTTACTAGATTTTAGTGACCCATTGGTTTCAGATAGTTATAAAGAAGCTCATAAAAAAGCTCATTTGAGACATATGAGTGAACAAGATTATAGTCTTCTCTATGGTTAGTTGTAGGTGTCATCTATAAACCTTCATTTTTTTATTCATTCACACTAAAACACAAAACAATGAGGATATTAGGAGTATTAAATAACAATTTATGTATTCTATTAGAAGCGAGTCGAATCATCATTACAACTCAATTACGTAAAATAGATTTAGAAGATTTAATCGAATATGAAAATATAACAATATTTTCTAATTATGATGAAGTTCAGATTGCAGCTTTTGGAGTGTAAAAAACACATTATTATTCATTCACTAAACACAATTATTATGGCTATTAAAAGCAACGCAGCATTTATTACAACACAAGATTATGGTTTAACAGGTTGTAAAATAACCTTAAACTTAGCTCAATGTCAAAAACTATCCTCTTTACATAGTAAATTGACAAGTATTACAACGTTAAATAAAGATGGTCGCTTTTTTACAGATGTAGAAGAAGAAATGCTGCCGTTCTTATCTTTATTTAAAGATTTTGCAAATCCTGATTCAGAAGACTTATGGGCTAATCTTCTACAAAAAGATGCAGAAGAGGAATTGCCAGTAACAGTATAAAATAATTAAAGAAGAAGACACACTACGCTCTTATTAGAGTTGAAACAGCAAGTGGTGTGCTCTTCTTTATAAAGAAGCCATATTATGCGATTTTAGGCGTAATATAAGAGTGACCATTTCTATGGTCGCTTATTAATGCAGCTATACCTATATATATGGTATAAGAGTCCAAAGCCTCTATAAATGCAGATGGGTAATTAATAGTTGTTTCTAATGTCGGTCAGGTACTAGGTATCGGCCTGAATAGAAACTCCCAAACTATTACAAGATAATGTAGTGTAGCAAGGAGATGAGAATCGAAAGAGAGTATAATCCAAGCTACACTACATTTCTATTTACAAGAATCGTGTGTTTAACAGTCCTTTTATTGATAATAACTTAGGTATTCAAGCGACTATTGTATTGGAACACCATTTAAATCGGTCAATATTTCTAATACTTTTAAATCTAAAAGTAAAAGAATAGAATTTCTTTCTTGTACAGATAAGTTGTTTGACTTTATCTTTATACATAGATTAGGATAATCACAGCGCATTTGTTTGGCCAACCATTTAATGTTTCTGCCTTTAAGCTTTAAAGCCTTTCTAATAATACTATTTTCCATAGTGTTGTGTTTTTCAGTAGTTTTATATAAAGAAGTGTTGAAATACTCAACACTTTACAATGCAAAAGTAAGCTAATTTTAGTTATAAAACAAAAATAAAGTCGTTTAGTGGTGCCAAATCCTCAGAAATGAGGAGGCGGCATTGCTTAAATTCTTAAAAAATCTCTATAAGTTCTTTTCATTCCTGCGATTTGAAACAAAGTTTAATTAGTTACGAGTTTTTGTAGAGATTTCTCGTAACTTATTGATTATCAGTAGAGAAAATGGTGGGTATAGTACTCGTACATCTATTATCTATATGGTAAAAAGTTCATTATTTATTTATCTAACCGTATAATATAGCATTATATCACTAATATTCGCTCTTTTAGGTCTGTTCTTTTCTTTATACTCAGGTATGACTAAGAACAAAAAAACTAATAGCTTTGTCTTTTTTATACAATGTTCTAGGATTAGTTATCTTTCTCTTATACTTAGTAATTACTCTATAGTTCTTATTAATATAGCATTATTCACATTTGTCGCCAAAATCAAAAACTATGATACTCACTATCTTATTCTACTGTTTCTTCTTTGCCTTAATTGGCAGCAATAAAAAATAATAAAAACAACAAACAAATTTATTAACAAACAAACAAACAATTTAAAATCAATTGATTATGAAAAAAGGAATCATTGCCTCAATTAATGGCACAAACAACAATGTAGCTCGCCTTACAACAGGTGAAATCGTATTAGGTACAAAAGACCAACCAATGAAAGCTGGTTCTATTGTAACGTATACAACAGAAAAACAAACTCAACGTTATGCTAAACAAGCTGATGTTGATGCCGGCACTGTAACATCATTATACGAAGCTGATAATAAAACTCAAAAACTAATACCTATTCCAGCAGACCAACAACGTAATGTTAACCGTGTTCAAGGTGTATTTGCCAATGAAGAAAAATTCATTGAGCTTATGACACAAACAGCTCTGCTTGATAAAAAAGTAGAAATGTCTGTAAATTCAGCAGCAAAAGAATTAGCTGCAAAATATGCTGATATTGTTTAAACATCTTTATAGCATTAATGAGAAAAGTCTATTAATTTAGGCTTTTCTCTTTTTATTTACTGTCTCAATTTATTCTATATGAATCAACTTGAAATCGCATTGATTAATTTCAAAGCAAACCTTAAAACAAATGTTGTTAGCAAATACTTAGATGAAAAAGGAAAATATAATCCTCTATTATCAGAAAGCATTAGAAAACAATATAAAATAAATCATCCAAAAATTCAAAAAGTAAATACTATTATTAAGTCAGGTCATAAACATCCATCTCGACCTCTTATAACAAGTAGTATTCTTTTAAACCGAATATTTAGTAAATAGTTTCTTGTTGTTCTATTTACTTATAAAATACACTCCCGCACGAGTGGTTAACAAACGTAGCTCAGTTGGTTAGAGTAACAGAGGATATGGAAATGAAACATTTTCACTATGTAGGTCACGGGTTCAAATCCCGTCGTTTGTTCGAATGTGGTTCAAATCCAATCGTTGATTGAGGTTTTGGTAAGTAGGCGACAGCGGTTCGATTCCCTGCAAACAGTGGTCTGGCGAACAATCTGACAGCGTGGAAAGACACGTATTCATTCTAAAATAACTACTGATTAATACTAAACAATAACTATATCCTCTCTAGACGTAGGTAAGAGGGCTACAAATGATTCAATTGTCTCACAATCTAAGATGTGAGTAGTTTAGATTAATTACAATTAAAAATACAACCTTGGCTGTTGATCTCAGTGCTCTTGTATAATGTTGTACCTACTTAGAAGGCAGTAGTTATTTTTTAAACAGTCAGGTGGCGGAATTTAGTAGACGTCCCTTAATAGTAACCTTACTAATATATTCTTTATTAAATCATTAAGGGTAACAAGGCGTGGGAAGCTCCCAAAAGCAGTATTAAATAGGTAGATGTACATATCCTATTACCCTTAAATCATTAAAATTAACCATAAAGAGTCCAACCCACGTACATTCTTATTTATAAGAAGGGTTGGCTCTAGGAAATTTGTAATCCGAGCAGATAACTCTGTTGGTCAGAATGAGATTACAAATAATAAAGAAGGTGCAGTAAAGGGCTGCTTTAAAGGAGCTGATTGACTTCCTTCTTTATTTTACATTATTTAAGATAATTTGTTGCCTGAGCATGCCAGGGGAGATCAATGAAAAAACTGAAACACTAGTGAATGTGGTCAACATAGGCGTGTAAGTCTATTGGGTTATCTTATTTTACATTATTAAAACAAATTATTATGAAAAATATTTTAATAATTCTATTATTAACTTTATCATCTTGTAAAAAAGAACCAATTGATTTGTATTATAAATCTACTAATCCTTGTATTACAAACAAATGGGACGGGAATTATAAATCAATAGGGATTACAGGTGTTAATTGGAAATTTACAGACACATTATTCTTTACATCTACAACTAGGCAAGCTAAAATAGAATTTATAGGACAAACTAATGTAAATAGTTTTACTACATATTTTAAGGCTCCTAATAATTGTGGAATAAATGAATTTGCTTTTAAAGCAGACAGTATAGATCTCATACATTATATTATATGTAGAGATAGTTGTTTAACCGATTTTATTATATCTAATAATGACACATTAGGGATAAAATATTATCAAAAATATTAAACTTTTTATACTATATATGTGATAATTTATTATCCTGTATATTTATAAAAACAATATACCAGTCCAAATCAATAAAAATAATAGAATTATAGTCGAACTATATGAATATTATAAGTAGTTGAGAGTAGATTGGTATATTTTTAAATTAACTTATTAAAACACACACTATGCAATATTTAATGCAAGATCTTTTAAAGCTTTCTTTAGAAGATAGACTTACAGTAATTCTTGCTGTTTTAGAAAAACCTGAAACAGACAAAGAAAAACAAATTTACGAATTTATAAAACAAAAAACACAATAACTATGCACAAATTTACAGAAGAAGATGTAGGAAAATGGTTTAAATTTACAAATAACAAATTTGCTAAATTTAAAAAAATATCCAGTTTTGAAAATTTTTTTTATTTTTCTGAATATATAACGAATAGTAAACATAAGATATATGATGGAAACTGGTATGCAGTAAATGTCATTGAAAAACTAATAGATCTTTCAGAAATTCAACAATATCTTCCAGGTGATCATCCTGATAAAATTAAAATTGTAAAAAATACAACTTTTAAAAAAGGAGATTATGTTGTATGCTTAGAAGTACCAATAAACCCTACAGGAGAAGAAAACGAAAAACTTGGTGGTTATGGTTATTTAAAAAACAGATGTTTTAAAATAAACAAAAGAGTACATGATTATAAAACTTTTCAAATTCTTTTTTCTACAGATTTTAGTAATGGTGTATATGGCACTTCTGTAAGATATGCTACTGTGGAAGAAATTGCTGAATATAACAGACTTGGAAAACCTTTTGATGTAACTACTTTATCTAAAAAAGAATCTGTTAATACTACAAGTTTAAAAGATCAAGTTAAAGCTGGGTTAAAATTAAAAGGAAGATGGTTAAAATGTATTAAAGACAACTCTTGGAAAAAAAATATAGAAATAGGAGAGTATTTTCAAATTGATGAAAACGACAGTCTTGTACCTTATGTTTTATATAAAAATAAAATAGAACCTTTAGATTTAGAAAGAGTAGACTTATTAAGTGAATTTGAATTAATGCCTGAAGGATGGACTCCAGAAACAAAAGAAACAATTGTTTCAGAAGTACCTGAATATGTAGAGTGTACTAAAAGTAATAACAAAGATTTTACTGTTGGTGAAATTTATACTTGGCCCAGGCCTATAGATAATGATGGTGCTAAAAGAAATCCTGGTGTTTTAGATGGATCTGTGTGGACTTTTAAACCTTCAACTAAAGAAGCGTATGAAGCACAAAAACCGCAATTGAATATAGATGCTGTTATAAGCAGTCCTATTGAATTAGAACCAGTTTTAGCGGAGATAGAACACATAAACGACTTAGGTAAATCAACTTGGTATGAAGTAGTTTACTTTGATGGAAACTGGCAGTGCTATGCAGGTAGTAAAACTTTCAAAGATGGTGAAAAGGTTATCAAGTGGAAATATGCTAAGGATTGCTTATAACGTTAAGGTGCTTTGCGTTCGGTTTTGTGCGTGGGGCTTGTGAGTGGCAAAACTGACGCCAAACCCGTGTTATATGAAGGTGGAATTTCACGAATTTAATTTAGAACGATGAACAAGACAATAAATCAAGATGGAGAAATAATAATATGCGTAGGTCAAGAAGGGTCACATATTAGAAACAAAGAAGTTTATAATAAGACAATGGCAAGGCTTCTGTGTAGAATAAGAAGTGTATGGTCTTACGGTGGAGTTGATAGGCATTGCGACCCACAGGACTTATGGGATATAATGGAAGCTGATGACATTCCAAAAGATAAATGGAAGTCTTTGTTCAATTCAGCATATTATTATTTCGATGTTGAACGAGGTGTTCGTTAAAATGGCACATAACGTTTTGCGGCTTTGTGCAGTGCCGAATAAATGCACAAATGTTTAATTGAAA
>ERZ869921.14-NODE-14-length-121557-cov-11.153191_pt1 | contig 121557 bp, 137 predicted proteins | sample MGYA00579310_ERZ869921 | MGnify/ENA primary metagenome ERZ869921 (study PRJEB32216, sample SAMN09231816) | wastewater metagenome | place: USA: Maryland | collected 2016-06-21 | study: EMG produced TPA metagenomics assembly of the PRJNA472060 data set (Reclaimed...
CAGACCAGAGACGGTTTCACCGTGTGGCATCTAGTACCTTTTCTATTTACTTACATGGACAGGTAGGGACATGAAAATCTCAGAGCTAGTCATCTTCCCAATCTTCTTCAAGAAGCATCATGTTAGGAAAGAGTTCCCCTCCATCAAAGACTTCATCGAAAGTATCAAAACCAATGTCGGAGTATTCCATTGCCTCCATCAAAACATCCCAGCTCTCGTTGATAAATACTTCAGCACGAGGAGTTAGGTCGACGATTCCAGCGGATACTAAATAAGACAGAGGAAGTCCTAGGTCATTGTATTCGACAAATTCTGCAAACCCAGGGTCATTCTTTTTGTGCACCCAAATGTGCCCAAGAATCTCCGCCCGAGTTTCTAAAGGGGTAGCCATTTTACTGAGCGTCTCTCGACTTAAAGACCTTGATAGCAATCTTGTCTGTGGCGAATGCAAGCAATAGCGGAGCTCCACCAGAAATTATCGCACCAACAAGGAGCTGATAGTTATCGGTTGCCGTTGACACAACAAAGGTGTGCAAGATGTTAGCCGTTGCAGAGACAGCCGCAAACATAGCAATGGCAATCCATGTACCGACAACTTTCTCTCCACGCTCACGTTCTACGAACAGCGCCAACGTAAAAGCAATGATGGCGATGTCCAACATAATCGGCACAGCAAACTGCAACGGAGGATTAGGACCTACAGCCCACTCAGCTGCAGCATACAGCCCAGAGAACGATACATAGAACGAAGCAGCAGCCATCGCAGCTACAAGGAAAAGAAGCACACCCAATACAAAAGGCGTGTCTGCATGGAACCGACGAGCACGCTTGCGCTCTTTCTTTTCAGTCTTTGTCTCTTCTACTACAGCAACAGGAACAGGTCCAGTAGCTACAGGAGCATTTACAACTTCGGCAAAACCAGATACAGGTGCTTCTGGCGCAGGCGCAGGTTCGGTCAGCATAAACTCCCCATCTTCCCCGTCTCCTAAAGAGAACGTTAATTCGTTTCTGCTCATCTACTTATTGTACCGAATTTACCAGAAGCTGTCCATTTACTTACGGGTACTTGACAAGCATCATGCTACATGCTACATTCATGGTATGACAGAAATTACATGGGCAACTCCCCCAGAGGTAGAGCACGGTGGTCGAAGCCAGCGACGCTCTAAGGAGTGGGAAGTAGTTGCAGAAAAGCTAAAAGAAAACCCTAACCAGTGGGCAGTCGTCCGCAAGGAAACAGAATCCTGCTACGGATACTTCATCAAGACAGCACGTCTTGTTGCATTTAAGCCAGCAGGCTCTTACGAGTCAACTGTTCGCAAGAACAAGGACAACCCCAAAAAGTACGACATCTACGCTCGATATATAGGAGAGTAACTAAAGTGCCAAAAACCACAACGAAATCAGAAGAAGTAGAAGCCCTCAAAACAGAAGGCAAGAACCTCGACGAAAAGACTGGATTCCTCGGACTCACTCTGCGTGAGATTTACGACTGGGAAGCTCGTCACCGTCAGTTCTGCAAAACTGCTCACCGTCAGCCTTGTACCTGTTCGGCATGGGACTAACAATGCCCGTAATAGATATGACAGGGCTTAACACCCAACAGGCTCCGATGAAAGCAATTGACGAAATCCTCAAGGAATACCACCAAGGATTCCTCTCAGGACCAGAAGCAATAAACATCATTACCGCGATATCAATCGAATACCACCACTAGGGAGATAAAAATGTCCTACGAAGAAGAACTTGAAAGCGCAATCAAACGTCACCCTGCAAAAGGAACGAGGAAGAGCAAGATGTATACGGTCTACACAGAGACTGGCTCAGTCTACGACTTCGACCTTGACCAAATGCGTATGCGTCGGGTAAACGAACGAGGAGATAAATACTCCCTTCGACAAGACGATGATTGGATTAGCCTTGTGACTATTCCTAATTTTACTATCGGTGAATCAATGAAGTTTGTTGTAAGCGGACTTAATGAAGACCCTGACATCGTAACCATTCGCACAACCTCATATGTGATTAAGGTAGAAGAGGTATAGGTCTCATGGAAATTATCCTTATTATTCTTGCTATTTTGTTTGTAATTGGTCGCATAAGCACCAGTTCCGCAAGAGCAAGAGAAGAAGAATACAAACAAGAGTCAAAAGACGAACTCGTACAGAGGATGCTCAATGATTATAAATAAGTATTTTCAAGTCATTAAGCCTCACTTGTTTGTAGAAGAAATGTCTGGCTTTTCACTACGACATGTCCAGAGCATGTTTAGTGCTCCTGTACGTAACCACACTGCGTGGGAGGCATGGGAGAAAGCAGAGTACAAGCACAAAACTCAAGACGAAGACTACAAGCTTCCTGATGTCTATGTTCCTGTATTCTTTCGCTCTATTATTAACGGAAAGAATATCGGTCACGTAGTTGTCTGGGACCCCAAGTTAGAAGTTGTCCACTCAACTCCTTATGGAGGGTTTGGAAAAATGATAACTACCATTGAAAAGATTGAAAAGAACTCAGGCGGAACTACCGTCTGTGTTGGTTGGTCGGAAGACTTCAACGGACTCAGAATTGTACAGTAAGGAGTAACATCACATGTTAAAAGAAAAACCAGAAAACACACTAATGCTTTTAGAAAACCCAGAAATTTATGACGGCTGGTCAGCTGCTCTGCTTCAAAACGGAGAACTGGTCAACCGTTGGGACCCCGTAACAGAACCAGAAAACTACGAAGCAACCGAGGCACTTATTCAGCAGTTCCTCAATGCCTACGCACCGAAGGGATTTGAAGGCGAATGGTAGAGATAATATTTTTTCTATTTGCATTTTTGTTTGTAGTAGCATTTTTAATTGTAGTTAGTTTTACTATTGGATATTATGGACTAAAACTTATTGACAAAACAGAGCAGTGGTACAAAGGACAAAATAAGACCGATGACAAACAATGACAACTACATAACAATAAGAGTTTCAAAGTACTTTACATGGATTACAGGATTTGTTCTTGCTACAATTCTTAGCGGATTACTATTGACATGGGTGTTCACCGTAGAGGATAGAATTGCTCAGGAGAAGAACACAGAAATTGTTAATCTTCAAAAAGAACTAGAAGAGTGCCGAGCAGAAGCAACAGCATGGTACAACTCCTCCACAGCTTTGTCTGAGGCGATTGTTGACCAAGCTATGCGCTCAGGTCCAGCATCTAGTGTTAATACAGATATCGCACTTGCGTTTGCTATCAAAGGCCACGAGCTCAAGTGTATTCAGCCTAGAATTCCTACAGGATAAAGATGCCCACCTACTCATATAAATGCGAAAACGGTCACGACTACCAAGAAGTCCGAGCCATGACCGAAGACCAGAAGCAAACTACTTGCCCTGAAGTAGATTGTGGCGCTACACTTAAACGTATATATGAAAGCGCACCAGTGCAGTTTAAAGGTTCTGGGTGGGCAGGAAGAAGGAGTTACTGATGTCTCAAACATTTGACTGCCCAGAGTGTCACTCAGAGCTGACGGTTCCCACCGAACCAGAAGCAGGGGAACTGGAATGCAAAACGTGCCACAGCACTTTCCTCTATGGAAAGCGTAGTGAAGAAGATATTCCTTCAATTGAATTGGTGGACGAGTACCTTACGTTCATCGCCCCCGAAGTCATTGCTCTGCAAGAAAAGATTCTTCTTTTCAACGAGCAACACCCTGACTCAAAACTATTTACCCAAGAAGCAATTGAGGGCGCAGTGAACGCTCTCGAAGAAGCAAGAAAGTTACTAAAAGATGTCACAGAAAGAAATTAAGAAGTTCGTCCGCGGAATCTACTACGCACTGTTTTTTGTACTAGGTGTTCTAACTGTTTATGGTTTAGCGTTTTTTATCGTCGACACGTGGTCTAAGGCTTGGGATATTTACGTATCCATCCTTATTGCGTTAGGTCTTGTGGGACTTGTACAGCTAGGTGTTTGGGCCTTCCAAGAACCCAAGAACAACAACTACAAAGGTCTCAGCGACTTCCCCGCACCAGAACGAAAGAGAGACAAGAATGGGAAATTCATCTACGAATGAAGCCGTAGAGGCTCTCGACTTCTTAGCTAATCACTTTGAGTTTCGTGACTGGAATTACACACGTATATCCAGCATTGAGTCAATTCGCTACACACCAGAGCACGACCCAAACAACAAGGTTAGCTACCGAATCAAGCAAGCTGCCTATTGGATGTTTGGTAGAACTCCAGAGTGGTACGCATCTCTTGGAGAAAAGAACAGTATTGCCAAAAGATTCCGCATGGCTATTTACTCTCTTAAACGTGACCACAACCTCCCCGACGGAGTCCTCGATGGTGGAAACGTTATCACGTTCTGGGAAGAGACAGGTGAGTATCTAAACCTCGTACAGCCAACCGTTGGCGCACTCCTGGCAAACTTTCTTAAGGAAGAGCCAGAGCATCCACATGCAAAACTAATTACCTCGGAACTCGAAAGAATTCATGCTAAACTATATGAAGAGTGGAGAGGTCCAGATGTCTAAGCGTTGGTATGTCAAAAAAGATAACGAGCTTGTCGCTGTCTTTGACGACCAAGTTGACGCTGTCGAGTTTGTTGCCAAGCGCAATGCTTTCAATCAATCAGGCGAATACTACGCCGAAGAGCTTGAGCCTACACAAGTTTGGCACGAAGAAGTGCTTGGCTTCATAAAGGATAGAGAATGAGCTATTGCCGTTTTATAGAAGCTGATGCGTACATCTTTCAAAGCTACAGCGGATTAGAATGCTGTGGTTGTATTCTTGCAAAGCCCAGAGAGCTGTCTCAGCCATATAAAGACATGTTTGGAATTACTCACTCATTTGAATATGAGAAGGTAGGACCATTTACTACAGCTCAGGAAATGCTCGACCACATCAAAACCCATCGCGAAGCTGGGCACGATATACCAGAGTACGTAGACGAGAAGATTAAAAAAGACTTTCCTGACCTTACTGTTTCAATCGCAGAGACAGAAGAACAGAGAAAAGAACGACGCAAGCGAAACCTCTTAGAAACAGCAAGACGACGCGCAAAAATGAAAAAAGCTTACGAAGAAGAACAGAAAGATAAATGACATGTACGTTAACGCAATCATTGAAGATGAAAACCTTGCTCCCTTCTACGCCAACCCAGGAGATGCTGGAGCAGACCTCAAGTCTTCTATAGACACAGTTATCCCCGCTGGGCAAACTTTAATTGTTCCTACAGGAGTCTCTGTAGCCCTACCCAAAGGCCATGTAGGATTTATCACTCCCCGTTCAGGACTAGCTGCTAAGAACGGAATCACGGTTCTCAACGCCCCAGGAACGATTGACTCTGGCTACCGTGGAGAGCTAAAGATTATTCTTCACAACACGTCAGAAAATGACCACTACATCAACAAGTACGACCGAATTGGTCAGCTGGTCATTGTTCCTTTCGTACACGCACACTTTACTCCTGTAGACAGCCTCGACGACTCAGAACGTGGCGCAGGAGGATTTGGAAGCACAGGTGCATAATGCGCGTCTCTGACTACTCTCCCAACCCCGTCCTTATGACACAAGAGGATATTGACAAGCTCGTAGAGATTCAAAACCTCCTTGACGAAGGCTTAGCGCATTACCTCACCTATGAAGGACACGCTAAGTCTTCAGAAGGCCACGTCTCTCTCAACTTTGACACCAGCTGGGCACGCAGAGCTGGAGCTCCACAGCTCACCGTATCTGTCTACTCATACGTTCTTGGTCCGCACCGCTCACACGACTTTGACTCTATAGATGAAGCACTCGCAGAAGTTCGCAAGTGGCACGCAAACGAGATGGCGTATGACCCCGATACTGAAGAGAATCTCGCAGCTGCGGAAGAGTGGGACAACATCGCACATGAATTTATCACTCAGATGCAAGAAGAGGGTAGACTTCATATCGTTGAAGTTGGACAAGAAGACCCAAACATTTCGACCATATGTAAGAAGTGTGGCGGAACCGAAGTAGATGACCTCGGTTGTTTTGATTGCTGGTCAAAGGAGAATCAAGCAAAATGGTAGAAGAAAACCACCCCCTCAGACAACTTACCCAGGAAGAACTTCTCAATAGAAGAAATGCTGTCCTAAACTTGCTCGGTCTATCTCACACACAATATGTCCTGAAAGAAATGAACAACGGCCTCACGGACCCAGAGAAAGAGTTCGAAGCAGAGCTCGAAGCGATTGACTTTCTACTCGATGAATAAGCACGACATCAAAGAAGCTCATCTTGACCGTCCGTCAAAAGTTCATATTGTTTTAAGTCAATATATAAATCCAGACTTGTTAGAAGATGAACCTAAGGCAACACTTGGATGGGAGTGCGACATCTTCTATAGAGGCGAGTATATTGGTGGTGGAACTTCTCCCACCGAAGAAGGAGTCTATGACCTCGCTAACGAAATAATCTACGACTACGAAAATCAATCTGATTACTAGCTTGACATGAACTAAGTAGGTTGATATCCTACAGACATGCAAACATTTCTAACAGACCCCACTGAAGACTTTACCCACACTGCAAGTGTGCTTGACAACAAAAGACTCAACAAACAAGCATTGGAAGCATGGCAGATTATGATGACCAATCTCCAGCTAGACCCGCAGGGAAACTTCCGTCAGCCAAAGGGCTGGTACAACCACCCCGCTACGAAGATGTGGCGTGGACATGAAATCACCCTTCTTCGCTACATTAAGGCTATGACCGACGAGTGGGTAGCACGTGGCTACAAGACCACGATTCTTGACAAGGCTCAAGCAACTGTTGAGCGTGCTCTTGACCTTGGACTCATTGACTCAACAGAGCACCCCCACTGGATGCAAGATAAGAACTACTATGCTCAAATCGCTTCTAGCCACCGTAAGGCGTTGCTAGTGAAGAACTACGAGTGGTACTCACAGTTCGGCTGGAGTGAAGACACAGGACGCCCAGAGACTGAATACGAGTATGTCTGGGTTGATTAGTGATTCTTAAACAAAACCCAGAGACTGGCTGGTGGACTCAAGGCACTGGCATGGACGAAGGTTACTTTGTTAATAACATGCACCCCCTCAGAGCTTGCGAAGGCAGAGGTTGTGGAATGCACAACAAGCCAACTCTCCACCCACTTTATGATGCTCCGCTTCGCTGGACAGGCATACTGTCTCGCAAGTGCAAGCACGGTAATTGGCACGCTGACCGTGACGAAGTTCTTTTCTACGAGAGCCGTGGAGCTGAACGACCATGTACTGATGATGAAAAAGATTGCGACGGTTGTTGCAAGGAGTGGAACCACAATGAGTAGTAACGCAAACAGACAAAAAGATTACGGAAAATATAAAGCTCCACAAAACGTGACAATAAAAATTGCAAAGAATATTGAAGTTGGCGACATAACCGTAACTCCGTCAGGGCTTCAAAGCACTGTAATTGATAAGAAGCTGGCGTACAACAAAGTAGAGCTCAACGAGCAACACAGAGCTCTTTACGAGATTACCTTTGCATCTAAGACACAAGGAGTCATCACAAAGAGGTATACCCCAACATCAAGTATTTCGGTTCTAAAGACTGTATAAGTTGTCGTAGGTGTCACTACGCTTTGCAACAGACTTACGCTTTAGACGTCGTCTGTCGTTTTCTGTAGTTCCGCCCCACACACCAATTTCGTCTCTCTCCATTGCCCAGATAAGACATTCTGTTTTATAGACACACGGTCCGCAGATGGATTTGGCTTTAGCCACGTTCTGTTGATACTCAGGCTCTCTGTGGTCTGTAAAGAAAATATCTGGGTCTATATGAGGTGCTGAACATCTCGCTGGGCCTTTGTCGTGGAAGTCTGGATACAGGTCTAATGAGAGTTCTGGCATACCTAAATTCTATAGAAAAGCATCCTTTAACGCAACATTTGCTGGACGCTCTTAACAGGGATTGTAGCTAGCCAAGACCATGCGTCGTCGTGCCCCCAAGAGATGACTATCTTATCTTTAATTTGTACTAATCCTGCTGCAAACTCAACGGCTCCAGAACCAAAAATAAACTCTTCTGAAACTTTTTCTATCGACCCATCTTTAGCATGTTTAACAAAAACATGCGTGTAGTCTCGCAGAGCTGGAGACTCGTTGGAAAAAGTTCTAGAGTTAAAAACTTTAGTTTCTTTCTTCCTCGTTATGTGCCACACAGAAAGGTAGCCGTTTTCCCAAGGAATGAGCTGAGTCCCCCCACGTAAGTTTTTATATTTTCCAGCAGCTTTGAGTTGTTTGACCTTACCGTTTTTGTAAATAGCGTTTGGTCCGTAAACTAAATCAAACTCTGGAACAGATTCACCAGCTACAACTGACCAGTTTTTCTCCACTCGCTTTTTGTCTGGTCCTTCATATTTTTCGATAAACAAAGCAGTCATTGTTTCTGTATCAATACGAAACAGTCCAAGACGCGCCACGGGCGTGTGACCATGCTCAAGAATGACAGCAGTCATGTGCCACGCACCATCACGCCAAAAAAGACGAGCGTCTTCGATGCCCCGTTTGAATGATAGTTCACCCACAACTTTTAATTTGTTCATAGATGTGATGTTGAGCTCACCATCAAGCCGAGCAAACCAAACGTGATTAATAATGTCTTGACCCGTTGTCAACGACGTATAAAGCTGCATAGGCCCAAGCAGATAATTACTTGACCGAATTGCCATCGCAATCTGACCTTCAGGATTCATGGCAATCGATGGATTAAAAGCTGACCACAGCTTATTATCTTCTTCTACCCAGCGAAGTTTTTTTCTGATGCTTCCGCCATAAACACGTAGTTGAGGTGCAGATGCATTAGTCATTACTCTATTCTACCGCTAAACTATTTCTATGGATATTGAAGCTTTGGAGATTACTGAAGAAATTCAGCTCACCGCCAACGACCGCTGCGACGCTTGTGGTTCACAAGCTTATGTTCAAGTTTTTATTAATGAAATGCCATTGTTGTTTTGTGCACACCACTATACAAAGAACGAAGAAGCTATCAAGCCAGTAGCTACCTACGTGCATGACAGACGAGATATGCTATTTGACCAACAGAATCGCCAAGCACCCGAAGACGTAGAATAGAACTAAGCCCGCACGTGCGACACTTCTCGCTCTTGCCCGCTCAGGGTGATTCGCTACACCCTTAGGATGATGAGGCTGGGCCCTCTGAAATATGGGGGCTCAGTCGTCTAGAAGGAAAATATGGATAACAACACCACACCACAGAAAACAGATAATATTTGCGGATACGCAGTTCCCATCGACCCAATGGACGAAATTAACTGCTGCGAAAGCTGCCAATAATTATTTAACTTTCTACGATAAACTAGATAACCCTGGTAATCTTTTATAAGATGCCAGGGTATTCTATTTTACAAAGGACACACATGACAGGGTTTGAGCGATTTGGTGTAACACCAGAGACGCTGCTTCTTACCTCAAGGGGGTATGAGCCGATTGGCTCCCTCAATGAGCAAGAAGTCACCTTCTGGAATGGCGAAGAGTTTGATACTGCTACAGTTGTAAAAATTGCCAAAGACCAAAAAATAGTACGTGTTATAACAAAAAATTTGCTAGAGATTGAGTGTTCAGAGAATCAGCAGTTTGTGACACAACCAGGTCTTATGCCCGTCAACCTTGAAATTAAAGAAGCCACAGAACTCGAGTACGGGACTAAAATTCCACGAATACCGATGTGCCCTATCACGGAAGGCGGAGACAGAACTTTCCCACATGCGTACAGTCACGGTTTTTACACTGGAATGGAGAAGTACCACAGAGAGCGTTTAAAAGTCTCTAGAGCTGCAATTTACGGCGTCAGACACCCTATTCTGGAACACCTCGAGCTTGACAAGGAAAAGACCAGCCACACGTCTCTAGTGTTTGTTGACACGATTCCAAATGACTTTGACATCCCCCTCGACCCCTCGTACAGTACTAAGACAAAACTAGAGTGGCTTGCAGGCTTTGCTGATGGAGGATTCTTCAAACGCAAATCAAAGCCAGTGCCAATCTGGTTGGTGTACTCGGATAACCCTGACTTTTTATATCAGCTCAAGCTTTTGCTCCAAACTCTCGGCGTAGACTCCACTCACACAAAAAACAAAGATGCAGTGTCAAAGCATTACACACTTGTCATTAGAGGAAAAGCTCTTGAAGTTCTTCGTGACCAAGGACTTCCCACAGTCAAAACAAAGTTTGAAGATGTACACATCAAGAAGTACGGACCTAACGGTGTAAAGACGTCCCAAATTGAATCAGTAGAAGATGCGTATCGAATGTCAGACATCTACAACTTCGTACACACAGAACGTAAGACAGCAGTGTGTAATGGTCTCCTTATCGCAACAAACTAATCAGCACGTTCGTTCCGAAAACATACATATATCGTCCGATGTCGGACTATTTATGTCAATATCAGCACGTTCGTTCCGATTAAAAAGTCTAGAGGTGTTTAGTTAAAAACTAAACAGCTATATCATTCAGCGTATTGAGAATTAGTACAAAAAACTCTAAAATATGTGTATGTCTAAAATTAAAGTAACTCCGTCAGGAAGCTGGGAGCTCAAAGACGGCAGCACAGTTGAGTACTATGACGTTGGGCAGTGGAATAAAGAGCTGGACCCAAAACAAATTTGTAGTGAAATGCAAGATGCTAAACATGCTATAGCCGTTCACAAAGCTTGGTACAAATTTCTTAAAAAGCAAAGAAAGAATCGCACAGATACAACAAGCTAGAACAATAGACCGCCGTTTAAAATTGAATCAACATAATTCCACAATGGCCTTAGGCCAGTTAGGAGCTGAATGATTCAAATGTTCAATCCCGTCAAAACAACTGGAGGCAATCTAACCTAGGCGGTGGTCCACTATCTAATACAAACCCGTTCTGCATATATCGGCAGGGCGGGTTTTGTATGTCTACATGAAGAAACCCCCCGTACTATCGCACAGGGGGCTTTCTACTTATGGAGTAACCACTCTTTAATCCACCAATATAATCATACACTAAAAATGTGAATAGACTACTACTGAACTCTAATGATTACTGCGTAATTATGTGGGTTTGAAATACCCCCACCTGTTTCTATAGTTGTGCCATTGTATCCACCATGAATTGCAACTCCGTTACCAGAGTAAATAGCCACATGGCTACCACGCATCATGATGTCTCCAGGCTGAGCTTCGGCAGGAGAAACTTGTACTCCATATCCGATAAAGCTCATGGTACCCAAATCTCCTACACTATAGCCAAGCATACGTAGAGAGTTCTCGACAAGGGCAGTGCAGTCTTGATAGACACCAAGCTGTGCACGGGCAGCTCCTAGAATACCGCCACCCGCATAAGAAACAGGAGCGGCAGAAGATACTCGAGCGTAAGAATATGAAGGTGCTTCTGCAACTCCAATTTCAAAGCCATCTCGTGTTACCTGTATAGGTGCAACGTTTGCGCTGACGAGAGATAGTGTCTGTGTTTCAACAGGAGAATACTTTTCTGTTTCTACTGCTCCGACACTGGTTGGGATTGTTGTTGTGATTACTATTCCTAGCACGATTGCTAGGCTTGCTATGTTTCGTGTTCGTCCATGGAAATCCAAGGCTACCTCCGATATTTAATTAATGCTGTTTAGGTGGTTCTAAACAGACACATCTCCCAATTATACAGGAGAAAAAGAGCCTAGATAAAGGAACTATCTAGGAATCAAGCCATTCATTTTTAAAGTTACGTTCATAACAGACAGGTCTACCTGGGGCATACTCGTCAGTGAAGTGTCTCCACCAAGACAGATGCCAGTCACGCTCTGCAGCGTACCTAGCAGCCATCTGGAAGTCGTCGCAGTAGATAATGTACTTGACTCTAGTATCCAAACCGTGAGGCATTAGAATCCGTTTTCGTCTGCAATCTTTGCTTGACGCTCAGCTTCTTCGGGGTCATACTCCCATGCTAGAAACTCAGCCATCTCGCGCATACGAACAGCCTCAGCACCCTTTCCAACGCTCAGAGAGAGCTCCTCAGAGGCTTTCAGACGTGACTGAACGTGAGCCTTGTGTGCGGCTACTCCGTCGTCAAATCCATCTTTGTGGCCTTCTTGTAGCCCAGCAGCATAACCGACATCGTAGCCATCGCTCCAGCCAGCATCAAAAGATTTATCTAGAGCTCTGTCAAACTTTTGCTCTAGCTTCTTAAAAATTTTTTCAAAATTTGCCATTTCCACAGCATACTCTAAAAAATAAATAAAAGAAAGTCTAGAAGTCCCAGTCTTCGTCTTCGGTGCTTTCTGCCTTACCAATGACGTAAGAAGAACCTGACCCCGAGAAGAAGTCGTGGTTTTCGTTTGCGTCAGGAGAAAGAGCTGAAAGAATTGAAGGATTAACATCGCACACACTAGCTGGGAACAATGCCTCATAGCCAAGGTTCATTAGAGCCTTGTTAGCGTTGTAGTGCAAGAACTTCTTAACGTCTTCAGCAAGTCCAACACTGTCATATAGTGAGTGAGAGTATTGAACTTCGTTTTCGTATAGCTCCATCAAGAGGTTGTATGTGTACTCTTTAAGCTCTTCACGCTCTGCCTCAGAAACTTTCTCAAGACCCTTTTGGTACTTGTAGCCCACGTAGTAGCCGTGAACAGCTTCGTCACGAATAATCAGACGAATAAGGTCTGCGGTGTTTGTGAGCTTGGCGTGGCTCGACCAATACATTGGCAGGTAAAAACCTGAGTAGAACAAGAAAGACTCGAGCAGTGTCGAAGCAACCTTGCGCTTAAGTGGGTTGTCACCTTGGTAGTAGTCCATAACGATTTGAGCTTTTTTCTGGAGGTATGGGTTTTCCACAGACCAACGGAAAGCATCGTCAATGTCGTTTGTTGAACACAGCGTCGAGAACACTGAAGAGTAGCTCTTGGCGTGCACAGACTCCATAAATGCAATGTTTGTGTAGACAGCTTCTTCGTGTGGAGTAATAGCGTCAGGAATCAAAGACACGGCACCAACAGTTCCCTGAATGGTGTCGAGAAGAGTCAAGCCAGTAAACACACGCATAGTGAGCTGTTTCTCTTCGGGAGTCAAAGTCTCCCAAGACTGGATGTCGTTAGAAAGTGGCACCTTCTCTGGCAACCAGAAGTTATTTACCAATCGGTTCCACACCTCGACGTCTTTCTCGTCTTCAATGCGGTTCCAGTTAATGGCTTGTACTTCAGATACAAGTCTTACTTTTGGGGTTGTCATAGTTTTTATACCTTCTTAGTCGTGGTTCTACTAGAGCATACAGCTAACGCAGTTGTCGACCTCAGTACCTTCGAGGGCGAGCTGACGCAAGCGGATGTAGTAGATGGTTTTGATGCCCTTTTTCCATGCGTAGATTTGGGCTTTGTTAATGTCACGTGTGCTTGCAGTGTCTTTGAAGAACAATGTCAAAGAAAGACCTTGGTCAACGTGTTGAGTTGCTGCAGCATATGTATCAATAATCTTCTCGGGGCCAATCTCGTAGGCATCCTTAAAGTACTCGATGTTGTCGTTTGTGAGGAATGGAGCTGGGTAGTAGACACGACCAAGCTTGCCCTCTTTACGAATTTCAATTGCAGATGCAATTGGGTGAATCGATGAAGTCGAGTTGTTGATATAAGAAATCGAACCAGTCGGTGGCACAGCCTGCAAGTTCTGGTTGTAGATGCCGTACTTCTGGACTGACTTCTTAAGTGCTTCCCAGTCTTTCTGAGTAGGAATCTCAATCTTCGAGTCTGCAAACAACTTTGCTACGCGCTTGGTTGCTGGCTTCCACTCCTGCTCAATGTACTTAGTAAAGAACTCACCCGAAGCGTACTTTGAGTTTTCAAAGTTGTCGAATGTTTCGCCACGTTCTTTTGCAATCTTGTTAGATGCACGAAGCGCGTGGAACAGCACGGTGTAGAAGTAAATGTTGGTGAAGTCGATTCCTTCTTCTGAGCCGTAGTGAATGCGCTCACGAGCAAGGTACCCGTGCAGGTTCATTTGACCAAGACCAATAGCGTGCGACTTGTCGTTTCCATCCTCGATGGAGCGAACAGATTCAATGTGGCTCATGTTGCTCACTGCCGTAAGACCACGAATAGAGGTCTCAATAGTTTGAGCAAAGTCAGGACCGTCCATCACAGCTGCAATGTTGAGTGAGCCCAAGTTACAAGAAATGTCTTTACCAATTTCGTTGTAGCTGAGGTCAGCATTGTAGGTAGTGGGAGTGTTTACCTGAAGAATCTCAGAGCAAAGGTTAGACATGTTGATGCGACCCTCAACAGGGTTCTCACGGTTGACCGTGTCTTCAAACATGATGTAGGGGTAACCAGACTCAAACTGAAGCTCAGCAACAGTCTGGAAAAAGTGACGAGCGTTAATCTTTGACTTGCGAATACGGGCGTCATCTACCATCTCGTAGTACTTTTCCGTAACTGAGATGTCGCCGAAAGGCACACCGTACACGCGCTCAACATCATAAGGAGAGAAGAGGTACATGTCTTCATCCTTCTTGGCAAGCTCAAATGTAATGTCTGGAATGACAACACCCAAAGACAGCGTCTTGATACGAATCTTTTCGTCAGCGTTTTCACGCTTGGTGTCCAAGAACTTCATAATGTCTGGGTGGTGAGCAGAGAGATAAACAGCACCTGCACCTTGACGAGCACCAAGCTGGTTGGCGTAAGAGAATGAGTCTTCCAACAACTTCATAATTGGAATGATTCCAGAAGACTGGTTTTCAATCTTTTTGATAGGAGCACCAGACTCACGGATATTAGACAGTGACAAGGCAACGCCACCACCACGCTTTGACAACTGTAAGGCAGAGTTAATTCCACGAGCAATAGATTCCATGTTGTCTTCAATACGAAGCAGGAAACAGCTCACAAGCTCGCCACGCTGAGCCTTGCCCAAGTTAAGGAAGGTAGGAGTGGCAGGCTGGAAACGTCCAGAAATAATCTCTTCTACCAAGTGCTCAGCAAGCTTCTCGTCACCTTGTGCAAGACCAAGCGCGGTCATAACAACACGGTCTTCGAAACGCTCAAGGTAACGCTTACCGTCAAATGTCTTCATTGCGTAAGAAGAGTAAAACTTAAATGCGCCCAAGAAAGTTGGGAAACGGAACTTCATAGCGTAAGCCTTTTTGGTTAACGCTTTTACAAAGTCCCACTTGTAAATATCAAACAGTTCTTTTTCGTAGTAGTCGTTTTCAATCAAGAACTCAACGCGTTCTTCAAAGTCGTGGAAGTAAACAGTGTTTTGGTTTACATGCTGTAAGAAGTACTGACGCGCAGCTTCGCGGTCTTTATCAAATTGAATCTTGCCGTTCTCGTCATAGAGGTTTAGCATCGCATTGAGCGAGTGATAATCCATGTCACTTACTTTTGCTGTTTTTACTTCTGTTGTAGTTTCCAAAATTTTTCCAGTCCTTCTTTAACGGCACGTACATCTTCGGGAGTTCCAAATAGCTCAAACTTATAGAGCAGTGGAACATCAAGCTTTCTGGCAATAATATCACCAGCCATGCCGTAAGACTCACCAAAGTTGGTGTTTCCTCCAGCAATAACGCCACGCAAAAGCTCACGATTCTTTTCTTCGTTGAGAAACTGAATCACTTGCTTAGGCACAGCTTTTGTGTCTGGCCCTCCCCCGTAAGTGGGAAGAACCAAAACATACGGCTCAGACGCCACTATAGGTTCATCGTTTCGAAATAGCGGTATACGCTCAGCCGCTACTCCGAGCTTTTCGACGAACCTATGGGTGTTGTTTGAGACGCTTGAAAAGTAGATAATCCTACTCATGCGTCAACCCTCTAAGCGACGTATTTGTCTACAAGAGGAGCAATGCGGTCAGGCTGAAATCCAGCCCACCATTCGTCACCAGCATTAACAACAGGAGCAGCAAGAAAACCTTTCTCTTTGACAAGAGCAAGGGCTGCTTCGTCTTCCATGATGTCTACTGTCTGATACTTAATTCCCAGATTATCCATGCTTTTCTTAGTCATGTTGCACTGGACACAGTTGGGTTTGGTATAGACAGTTACCATGGTTACTCCTGATTTAAGTGGTGGGTATTCTATTCTAGCACGCACCACTCTACCCATATCTGAGCAAATATCAAAGTCTAAACTATGTGTAGAGGGTTAATCCATACTTGGTCTTGAATACCAAAACCCCACTCATAAGACACATTAACAAGTACAAAACCTTTGCTTTGCATGTACTCAGCGACAGCAAGATTGTCCCTATGACCATCAAAAAGTTTTCGAGTTTCAGTTTCAAGATGCATAATTTTAGTGTCCCAAATACAATCTCCAAGGCCGACTAAAGCTTGGTAGGTGTATCCCTCAATATCAATCTTGATAACATCAATTGGTTGACGCTCTCCAAGCAAAACATCAAGTCGAGTAACGGGAACAGTAATGGTGTGGTGATTAGATTTTTTAAGCAACTCTTCTTCATCAAACTTACTCGAGTTCATAGAAGAGCAGCCCGCTAAGTTTTTATCGTCAGAAATAATCTGAACAAATGTTGTCTCACCAACAAAGTCAGAGACAGCTGTTTCGTAAACTTCAAATGATGGATAGGCATTCCGAGTTTTATCTACAGCAACGGGATTGGCATCTATTGCAATAACTCGCTTAGCTCGAAGTTTATTTCGAAGAAACTCTGCATCGTCACCGTCCCGTGTGCCGACATCAATGACAAGCTTTGCTATCTTATTTCCAAAATATTTTTTGTAGTTTTCTACTACAGGCTCTAGCCAAACATTTTCCATTAGTCAAAGTAGTCTTGCGTGTGTCCCGTACCGTCGCACTCAGGGCATTCTGGGTCGATGTCTTCATCTTCACCATCAGAGTTGCATGTCTCACATGGGCCAGCCCATTCAGTATCTACAGAGATAAAAGTTTTCTCGTCACCTTCCCAGGGAACCTCACAAAGATACCAGCCCAGGTTACTCCAGCAACCACAGCTACCGCCATACTCATGAATACCATTAGTGTACTTCTCAGTTTCGCAGGTTCCGTGATGAGTCCAGATATAGTGAATATCGGCCTCTGCGATAAGTTTTTCATAAGTCTCATGCGAGTATTCAATAAACTCTTTTGGCTTGTATTGTTTTTCCCAAGCCTTATATGCATCAATGTATTCTTGGTGCTCAGACATTAGCTCTCCATGTGTTTGGCTATCAAAAGTATAACCATGATTATGACATGAAAGTCAAGAACTAATAAAAATGGCTGGCCTACTAGGACTCGAACCTAGAACCGTCACATTAACAGTGTGCTGCGCTGCAGATTGCGCCATAGGCCAATGGAGGAGAGTGCGAGATTCGAACTCGCGGTTGTTTTACCAACTCTGGTTTTCAAGACCAGCTCGATAGGCCACTCCGACAACTCTCCTTAGGGCCCCCACCCAGAATCGAACTGAGAACCACGCATTACAAGTGCGTCGTTATACCATTTAACTATGGGGGCTAGTCAACTTATGCTATCACTTTCTATTAAGTCTAGTGGACTTATTTAGAGCTCGAAAAGTGGGAGTCAGTGAGTGGCAATTAGGACACACAACTCTAAGATTATCTCGACTATTATTAAAAGCATCTCCATCTATGTGGTCAACCTCAAGAGGACACACTCCAGTTGTTTGATTAATTTCAGCCCACCCACATTGAGAGCACTGATAATTAGACTCCGCTATTAGATACATACGCACAGGTCTACTTACTCCACCATTTTTTGCGGTAGCAGTTGACGGGTCATTCACCCAAGCGTCTAGAACTTTTTTATTTTGAGCCTTAGCTGCACATGTAGAGTCGCAGTAAATATTTCCCTTTTTAAGGAATGTTTTCCCACAAAAGGCACAGTCTCTTGGAGCATACTGTCTAGCCCTTTTAGGACTTTTTAAATTACTATGTGTTGCAGAACAAGACATACTACAAAATCTATTCTTTTTGCTGTGCCTTGTTTTTTGAGGTATATCATTGCCACACTGCTCACACTTATTCATACATCAATAGTACAGCATAGATGAACTGGTGACTGATTTAGATATCTACGGAGATACTCTACCATTTTTTACAAAAGCTGTATACGTACTCGGAAATAAACCAGCAAACGCAAACTCCATTTGACGAGCTACAGTTTCGATTTCCCACTGAGGCTTAGTTTCAAACTTTGCATCTTCAGAATCAACACGTAGTGACAAGAAACTCATCAAAGAACGCGCATTTGCAGTAGCGTACATTTCTGAATAGATACCGACTGGCAACACAGCACGGGCTACCTCGTTGGCAACCCCATCATTGAGAAGCAACTCGTACATGTCCCACGAGTTCTTATAGGACTGATAAAGAGTTCCGTTGGTAGTGAGAACTAGACTTTCTGCACCATGTACCAACTTAGGGTGAGCAGAAGAGCCTTCTTGAACAAGAGGACGCTCTCCAGGGTAGATATAGAAACGTGGCTCAAGCTTTTTGTATCGAGCTGAGACTTCGTTGTATGACCAACCAACACGGTGGCGATGAAACTCTCGGAATACGAAGATAGGAGCAGAGATACGGAACGTCATCGAGTTGTGCTCAAAGGGCGAACCGTGACGGTTTTTAACAAGGTAATTAATTAGACCAGAGTTTTCTTCCTCAGAGTACTCGCTTAGGTCGAGACCAGTTGACACACGAGCGGCAGCTGCAATAGCTGCATCGCTTCCTGTCGACTGAACCAACTCAACATCAAATGAACTTGTAAGGTTGATTCCCAAAATTCTTATTCCTCAAAATCTTCTAAACGACGCAGTTGAGCAATTTCTCCAGTTGTAAGTTCTTCACCACTAGACTCACGCTTTACACGCTCAATTTCCCACTCAAGGTAGACAGCTGCTTTCTCCAGGTCTTGAAGTTCAGTGCCTTTATATGGAGCTCGAAGAACATACTTAATAATGTTCCCGCGAAGAAAAGTTTCGTACCGAGTAATTTCTATTGCCTCAATGCCGCTGGGATGCCTGTAATGTTTCGGGCTTTTCACCGCGTCTTCTACATCACTCATATGTCGTCTTTCTGGTAAGCCTGGCTTCGAATAAAACCACTGACTACAGTGCAATAATATCACGAAAAGTGAAATCCCCCTAGCTTAAATAAACTAGGGGGACTCAATCGTTAACCACAACGAAAGGAGGTCTAATGACCCACTACGAAGATAATAACATATTTAGTCTGACTTTTCTTCGCGTAAGACTTTTTTCTTTTCTTTATAAAGTTCCTTCATTGCCGTCTCACTTTGACGGTCTCTGTGAACTCGAACAATGCGGTCTTCGGAAAAACTTCTTAGCATCTCACATCCCTTAGGACCGCCATAGACATCTACCCACTGTTTCTCACCAGTGTCTACATGATGCAGAAACCGAAAGCGCCCACGCTCTCCTTGAATCTTAAGTTCTGTGCCGCGAACAACCCGACGACTGTTTATTGTCATCTCTTCGGTGTACACCCAATGAGCATTAGCCCTGGGGGTATCTATTTTTCTGCGTCTAGCCATCAGCATCATCTTACATATAAGTTAGGTAAAAACAAAACCCCCTACGAGAGGGGGAGTTGTAGTGAGGAGCTAGATTGCCTTTTACTAGCAAGGGCTGTCAGCGATTCAGTTAAGTACCGCACCCTACCAGCCGTTACTCCCGCTAAGGAAACCCGCTAGGGCCAGCTGTGCATTGGGCCCGCACTGACACGGACACATTCTGCCATTCCTCCGCTTGGACCGTCGCCCTTGCGTTAGCAATATTCTAACACATAATTTTAAAAAATTGGTCCATGTGTGGTTAAAGCTGGCCGATAAGATTTTGTTCCACGGTTTTGGGAGCCTGCTGGACTCATACCCATTAAACGAGCAAGCTGTGCTAGTTCTTGTCTACGTTCTTCCAAGACAAGAATAGCTTCTAAATAATCCTTTTGAGCTTGCTTACGGGCTTTAGAGACTTTAAGTGTTTCTGCTCTCCGCTGAGCTTTCTCTGCTCGACGTTCGGCAGCTTCAATCCACTTAAGAGTTTGAGCATATTGCTTCTCTAGTTTGCTTGTAGAGCGCTCGACTTGAGCCATATACTTTGCATCAACCTTACCCTCCATGTTTGCAGTAAGAGCTATGTCAGGTATTCTGTGCACAAGTTTCATCGAATACCCTTTGCACGCTGTAGAGAGTTAATTTGTTCTGGAGTCAGCTTAGAAACTCCAGGGTTATTCTCCCACAAGACTTTAAAGTCTTCTACAGTATCTCCAGAAATTCTGGTAAGTGTTTCAATAGCTACCTCACGAGTCATTCCATATGCTTGAAGTAAATCAGTAAGACGAATGAGCATAGTGTTGCGCTGTCTAGTACTCTTATTCTCAGAAACTCGTAACTTGCCAAGCTCGTCTTGTAGTTTTTTAATTCGGTCTTTGGAGACCTCCAACTCAAGAGATGTTCCTTCATTAATAAGTGCATTAAGCTTTCGAACAGTTTGAGCATTCGCATCTTTGATAGAAACAATTTCAGCCTTAAGTTCAACTACTTCTTTGTGTAGCCGAACATTTGCTCGCTTATATGCCTCAATCTCATCTTCTTTTGCAAAAACTTCTTTACGACGCTCTGCCATATTTGAGTGTTTCCCTCTAGCCACACTGGCCTCCTTTGTTTGGTATATGTACTATACCCAAAAGACTTAATAGTGTCAAGTAACGTAGAAACCCCCTTGGTTATATCTTGAGAAACTTAAATAATAAATATTCTCAAGCCAAGGGGGCTTAGCGCTGAAACAGCACTTTTACTTTGTTTTGGCTAGTTAGCCTTTGTACTCTTCACTTGTAACCTTGGGCACGTTTGCACGAGCAAGCAAGTTGGAGCCAGTACCCAGAACAGCTGCTGCAATAAGCATGACCTGTCCTGCTACTTCGTTGTTCAATACTCCCAGAATCACGAGAAGAGGAATGACAGCCATACAGATGTCATAAATCCACTTACGGGTGTCTGCGGAGAACAATGATGCGATTTTATCCATATCTCTATTCTATTCCTTACCTTTGAGGATGTTGCTGATTTCTTCTATCTTTTTATTGATAACGTCTAATGCTTCTGCAATAGCGATATCGTCTGTGTCAGGTGATGGCGGAGGTGTTGGATTATTTCCACCAGTGTTACCTGTCTGGTCTGGGTTCAAGTTTTTCTTGTACTCAGCCATAATCTCGTTTGCACGAGCTACAACCTTTTTGACATCAAGTCCGCCTGGACATGCTGTCGCAGACTTTGAGACATCCTTGTGCCCGAATACGTTAATACCGTATTCAAGTTCAACAGCCATGTTCCAACGCATACATGCACGAGCCATAGCGTGGGCTACAGTTTCGCATGTCTCATCTGATGGTGGCAAGAAGCCAGAAGAAGCAGACCCACCAGCATTGACCATCTCAAATGTAATGGAGTGAAGGTTTGACTTCCAGCGACCGTTTGTCCATGGAGCACAGTCCTCAGGAACCATTGAAACAAGATTCTTATCCTGCACGACATAGCTCGCTGTCGGAGCACCCCTAGAACCACTGAGGGTATTAATAGCACCGCTCAAGCTCGTACCAGCTACGTGGTGAAGCACAAAGTGGTTTACAGGAGGAAGTCCTGTTGACTCAGGAAGAGTCGGACGACCCACCGTGTAGCCGTTTGTGCTTACAGGAGCAGAGGTCTCATTAATGCTTGCAGGAATCTCGTAGCGTCCAGTAACCATCAATGGGCGAGGGAACGTTGGGTTAGTTGCAGGACCTGCCTCGTCCCAGTTAGGAATAATTTCAGCCACAGAAGCACGACCTGTGTCTGGAACGGGCCCAGGAGCAACAACTGTAGTATTCAAATCTGGTAACTGGAACGTGTCAGTCTTTGTAAATACTCCAGCCCATGCGTACAGGTTTGTATTAAACAACTTGTACCACGTTCCAATACCTTCAATAACTTCACCAGTTACCCAGCCAGCAATCTTGACTTTTTCGCCAGCTTTGAGCATCACAGGGTCAGCTGCAGAGTTACGAGTAGGAGCACTTCGACGGAATCCGTCTACAGTTCCAACTGTACGCTCGTCTGTAGCAGGAGGAGTCACAGGAGCTACAGGGTTTAGGTCAATGAGTCCATCTGTGCTCTGGCTTGTAAATGCACCAGCCCACGAGAAGAATCCAGTTAGACCCTTATACCAAATGTCAATGCCCTCAACGGACTGACCCCTAATCCAACCAGCAACAGTGATTGTCTCACCAGCCGAGAGCATAGGCTCAACGGCTTCTGATGTGGTGTTTGGCTCACGACGGCGACGTACTGGCTCAGAGCCAACTGTACGACGGTCTTTCGTGGGGTCTGGAGTTGGCGTTGGAGGAGTCGGAGCGGGAGCAAGGTTAGTCAAGTTAGCTGTGTCTGCACTTGTAAATGCACCAGCCCAAGACCATGTGCCATCCGTAGACTTAAACCACGTGTCAACACCTTCAACAGCTTCTCCCTTAATCCAACCAGCCATAGTTACAACTGCTCCAGGCTGAATCATGGGGTCAACTTTTGATGCACCAGTATTAGGAGCAGAACGACGGTTAATAGCCAAAGCACCAGCTCGACGCTGATTGCCAGAAAGAGCAGGGCTTGTCGGGTTGAGGTTAGTTAAACCATCTACGCTCTGAGATGTAAATCCACCTGACCAGAACCAGTTACCAGAGATTCCACGGAACCAGATATCAATACCGTTGACGTTTTCCCCGCGAATCCATCCGTCAAAGTTTCCAACTTCTCCAGCCAAAAGCTGTGGCTCAATAGGAGGACGAGAAGTGTTAGGGTCTAGACGACGGTTGACGGGAGCAGCCCCAGCTTGGCGCTGAGCAGCAGTAAGAGGAGCTCCGCTTCCACCAGTTACAGGACTAACACGGGGGCGAAGGTAGCCAAGCATGTTCTGCTTAGTGCGGTTGTAGCGTCCTGTGTAGCGCCATGTTCCAGCATTTTGTTCCATGGTTCCAAACGTAGAGCCATCCCATCCACGTACTACAACACCAATGTGCCCGTGGGTGCCGTTGTAGATACCGTAACGAGAAATAAAAATGTCTCCAGCCTGAGGATTATCTCCAGCTGCTACACGGTAGTACTTGCTTGTAAACTGAGGGTAACGGTCAAAGTCAGTCCACCACTGAAAGGCAGACTGAATGTAGGTACCAGCAAGTGTTCCGCCAATAACTTCCATGTGGTACTTGTTAGCCAGCGCAACACACTGGTCCCAACCAAAATTTAATACTTGGGTTCCGTTAGGTATGCTAACAAACCCGCCCCACGATAAAGTTGACACTTAGTCCTCCTAGACAAATAAAATCTTTTAATTCAATTCTACTTGTCTAGGAGTAAGTGATTTATTCAATCTAAAATAAATTACAGACCAAGAATCTCATTTACACGACGCTGAACTGCATCGTATCTGGCTCCAAGACGATTACGACGGTCTGGACCGTTACCGTAATCTCCACGAATCACTGCACGAGCTAGAGAATCAAGGTCGTCTGCGGGCTGAGCTGGAGCAGGTTTGACATTAAGAATCTCATTCACCCGAGCTTGTACAGCTGCGTAGTTATTGCCCAAACGACGGCGACGCTCGTCACCGACACCATACTCGCCTCGAATAACAGCCTGAGCAAGACTGTCAATGCTTGGAGCTGCAGGTGCAGGAGCAGGCTTAGCTGGAGCAGACACTCCGAGGAGCTGATTTACACGAGCCTGAACCTCATCAAAACGCGCACCAAGCGCAGCCTTGCGAGCAGGACCATTTCCGTAATCGCCACGGATAACAGCTCGGGCAATAGAGTCTAAGTCTCCAGAAGGAGCCGAAGGAGCTACAGGAGTTGGAGCTGGCGCAGCACCACCAAGCATTGCATTAGCGTTTTTTGCAATTGCGTCTAGGCGTGACCAAAGATACGGACCAGGACAAGCTGTAGCAACAAACTCACGGTGCCCGCGGACCTGAGCACCAAAAGCAATACTTCCCCAACCGTAACGACGGCCAAGGTCAGCAATTAGCTCAGTCAGCTTTGCCACAGCTGCATCGGAAACTGGCCAGTCTCCTCCAACAGCAGAGTTTTGAATTTCAATAGTGATACTGGGGCTATCTACTTCCCACGAACCAGAAGTCCATGCTCGAAACTCTTCTGGAACTTGACCGACCAAGCGACCATCAGAGTAGAGGATGTAGTTAGCGCTGACTTCCGCGTTGGGATTTGTCAGACGAGAATCTCCGCCAGTAGTGCCCGCCCAGTGGTGGACAATAATGCGTGAGATTGAGCGACCAAAACGACTGGTCTGTTTACCGTGACTTGGCACGGTGCTTGATGTTAGGGGTGAAAATGACATGCGGAATCTTACCTTCCAAAAGTGCGTTGCGTTCTTAATAGATTTTTAATCTACAAATCAATTATACGCCGCAAACAAAAAACTTATACAATATAAAAGTTTTTTACTTTAAAAGGTAAGATTTAGACACTAAGAGCCTTAAAAGTCTCCGATGTAGTCACCAGAAACGTGGAAGTTATCTTCTGCGTTTAAAGTTACAGGTTCTACAGAAGTAAAAGGCATATTAAATGCTTGATTTCCAGAAGCATCAATAGTTTTTAAAAACAATCGACTTTCTCCTGCAAGAACGTGCCCAAAAATTGGATAGTCACGCCCAGTAGAAATGTCGTGATAGCACCCAGAAGCAAACTGATAGTTATATTTAGACGGGAATGGAAGGTCAACGTAATACTGTCCTGAACCAAAGGAAGTGATGTTACTAAAGTCAACATCAATTCTAAAATGCACCATTGGACCAGTTACTACATAAGAGCCTGTAAATAATGGGTCACCATCAAATGTTGGTTGGGTTCCTAATGAGCCACCAACAACTTCAAATTCGGTGTCAACACCCAGGTCTTCAATCTTTGCAATTTTATTTTCAGGTGCAATTGAGTGAAGATATACTGTCTCATCTTCAAAACCAACAACAATAGTGTCAATGGGCGAGACAATTACGTCTGCAACCATCTTGTATGTAGATAGTTCTTCTTCTGACATTTTAGTTCCTTAGTGTATTAATTAGGGAATAATTTCTGAGATATCAGTAATAATTCCGTCTGTAACGGTGATTACCTTGTTGTCTTGAGAAACAAATGAACCTGTAGCTCCTGAGGGCAGGTCACCAACAGTTGCAATCTGGTTTGCAGGGTTTTCGTCATCATTTAGGTAGTGTCCACCAGTATTAGAGCTAATGACAACGTTGCTATCGCCAATAAGTATTAGACGGTTATCAGCACTGACATAAATGTTTTCTGTAGACCCGACACGAACATCAATTCCATTTCCACGAATATCAATTTCTTCGTCATCATTTGAGTCAATCGCAATACGAGAAGTATTTGTCCAATAGAAATACAAGGTGTCTACTGGTACTGGCTCTAGCACTTGTTCCACGAAAGGAAGGTAGATGATAAGTCCACCCTCATTGGTGTTGAGACCAAAAATTTGAAGTTCTTCTCCCAAATTGATTCGAACAGACGTCTCGTTAGAGACCTGAAACCGCGAGGAATTTAGAAACTCTATAAGGTATGGCGCTGGATTCGTAACCTGAACGTAGGTGTTGAACTCGTCACCAGTAAGAACAGCCGATTCCCAATCGCTTTGGCTATAAGAACTGTTATATCTATAGCTTCCTTTTAGGCCAGCGTAACCATAATTGTCTATAATTCTTAAGTTTGTGTCTTCCCCACCGACAATAAGTTCTGCGGTGGAGTTGTCCTGCTCGCCTCCAGCACGAATGTGAATGTGGTTTGGACCAGTAGGGTCAATAATTAGGTACTGGTCGTTTCCGTACAGACCAGAGTCTGGAACAAGTTCCATAGTCCCGTAACCGTTACCGTCACCAGAAGCTTCTCCTGCACCAATAATTTGTACACCAGAGAATGTGATGTCTCCAGTATCAGCACTTCCACCCGAACCGCCAGAGTTACCATCGGTAAGACTGTCTGTGTAGACAACTTCGTTTTCTGTTTCTGGGTCTACTGTGATAGTTAGGTTTTTTATGTATGTTCTGTCAGTTACACTGTCAAACTCGTCATCTTCAGGGTCATTGTCTGACGCAAAACCGATTCTGTAGTCGCCTTCTGGAAGAGTCTCGTTCAGGGATACAAGAGCGTTCAACTCATCACCAGCAAGATAACCAAAGACTACTTTATCTCCCTCACTATTCGGGTCATAAGTAAATACAAAACGGTACACTCCAGGACCAGGGATTGGCACACTACCTTCACCTACAGTTCCTGTTCCTTCAATTCCACTTATCTCAGGGTTAGGGCAGTTGAATTGTAAGGCAATTCTTGTTGAGTTTGGGTCCCAAGACCACAAAGGAGTTGTTCCGTCAACGAACAAGGCAACACCCATATCACTGCAAAACTCGTCTACGGTGACATCAAACTCGACTGAAATAGCGCTGTTTTGGGGAATCGTAAAGTTTGTAAATACTGGGTAGGACTCTTGGGCTTCTTCGCTGTCAACAGCAGTAGGGCCAAACCAAAGACCTTCAGAGTCCCAGCCAAAGTTTGTGTTAAGAACTGGAAGAGCTTCTCGTCCCTGTACATATGTTAAGAATCCAGGAAGGGGAACAATTAAACCTTGATTTGATGCTGCTTCTTCAGCTCTTTCTGCTGCATCTTCAGCACGAACAGCGTACGACTCAACCAAAGCAGCATAAGCTGCAGCTGCACTTGTTCCAGGGTCTGGTAGGGCAGTTCCAGGGTCTACATCAATAAGCTCTTCAAAGTCATATGGCCCAACGTTTCCAGGAAGCACAACATTGCGACGTAATGGAATTTTATTGTCAGTAGCAATAAGAATCTTCCAATATACTTCAGCTGGAAGAACAAGAAGCTCTAAAGGCTGGACAGGAACGCCATTTACAACTTCAACTACTACAGGAGCAGGAAAAACAACCTCGTCACCGTCAATACGCACCACACGGGAGCCGCCTTTGCACACATAGGCAGTGACAGTAGCATTGACTGGCTCTGTGCCACCAAGAATGTCCTGCAATGTGGTTAAGTTGACAATAGCCACTTTAGACCCTTTACGGTAGACGAAGAATTAGATAGTTAGTTCCATTCTACCGCTAAATAGTGTACCTGTTACTGAGCAAACCTGCCGAGAATGCCCCAGTCTAAATCTGAGCCAGCACTAGCAGAACGAGTCTTTAGAGTGTATCCAAGAATGTCTGCGTCGCCACTTTCACCAGTAACCTCGAGCCCACGGTCGCGAAGCATACGAATCAAACGAATTTGAGACATAGGCTTTTCACCACGGGACTCACTCCAGATACGGTAAATGCCATAAACAGATTTAACAGGAACTGCTCCACCAGGAGTTTCGACAGTTTCATCTTCAAAGAACATACCCAAACGGTCTTCTGACTTACGGTACATTTCAGATGCGTCATACACAACCTTGCACCAACCTAGTGGGTCAACTTCTTTAGAGTTTAGGTACTTAATTGCACCTTCGACTGCCCACGAAAGAATTGCAGGCATACCACCCTCTGGGTCGAACAAGTATTGCTTAAGCGTGGGGTCAGGCATCTGAGGTACATTCATCCAAGGAATTGGACGAATACGTCGCCACATAGCGTCGTCAGTAATAATCGGACGGTGGTTAGTTGTAATCCACATCTTTGCTTGAGACTCGAATGTGAATGGACGCTCTCCAGGAGAACGAGCTGAGATTTCAGATGAACCAGTTAACTTCTTAACGGAGTTCTCCTTAATCCGCTCACCGTCGGGAAGCTCGTCAAACCACACAACGCGCTTGCCACGAAGCTCAGCCCAGTGATATAAGTCGCTTTGAGAAGTCATACCTTCTTGCTGAGCCAAAATACTTGAGTCCATTGGCCATGCGTATTGCTTGGTACCCATAGACTTTACAAATGCTTCAACAAATGTGTTCTTACCAGAACCTGGCTTACCATAAACCAAGAACATTAAATCCTGAGTGTTAAGTCCAGTTAGCGTATACCCAACAGCACGCTGTAGCCATGCTTGGAACTCTTTGTCGCCATTAGTGGCAAAGTCTAGGAATTCATTAAACCTAGGACTTTGAAGCCCAGGTGTGTAAGCAACAGGAGCGTGCTTAGTAATGTGTAGGTCAGGACGACCCTTAAAGAGCTCTCCAGTGCGAAGGTTTACAACACCGTTAGCCACACCCAAGAGCTCTGGGTCATTATCCCACTCGTCCACACGAACGTTAATTCGAGGGTCTGAGTTGGCATTTTTAATTGCGGCATCAATACGAGCAGTTGACTTTGCGTTTGTCGACCACTTGAGAACTTCAGTCCAATCCTTTTCGTCATACTCAACAACTTCACTAGCAATAGCAGAAGCCATTTGCTTTGCAAGCTCCCGAAGAGCAAGGTTTTCTACGTCAACTTCCCAGTGCTTACCCGTCCACGAAAACCAACCAAGACCAGGAGTGTATCGAATAATGGGCTGGTATGCATCAACAAGACGACGACCATTTCCAACATCTGTAAGTGTACGCTTACCAGGAATACCACCCTCTTCGGAGGTTAAGGCATCTTGGTCTTTGACAGTGTCAACGTTGGTAATCTTGGAAGCTTCACGAGCAGACTTCCCAGACATCGCGGCGGCAGCTACTGCTCCACCAACTGTTCCAGGAGCCGCGTAGGAGTCGTCATCGTGATATTCATCGTCTGGGTCACTGGTTGACACCACGCTGGTGGCTCCAGCCCTGAACGTGTTCTCACTCATTTTTGCAGCGGCACTTGCTTTCCACTCAGCCACTTCATTCCACGGACCTCGGCTAGGAGGGTTGTCCGAGACAAACTGAATAGCACGACGAACGTGGCTTAGCAAACCTCCTGGCCCTTCAAGCTCGAGAGGTGGATTTACTTTTTCAGCGTTAAAACGAATCATCGCTGTTTCGATAAAGAACCTACCAGCATCGTCTGTGCCGTACTTGTTAGCCAAAGCGCAAGACATCGCATAGATATCTACAGCACGAGAGCCTTCTTCAATACCCTCAGCAAGAATTTTTTCAAGGTCAAACTTTTGTCCGTTGTATTCAAGACCTTCGAGGAAGCCCCAGTCAGAGGCACCCATACTTGTTCCTGTAACTGCTGAACCATCACGACGTCGCTTGCGAACTGACTCTAGAAGCTCTTCAGGAGCCACAGCCATTTCAATTTCCCAGGGAGCGTGACCAGACTTCCACTCATAAACTACGCCAGACTGGTGACGAGAAGGAGCGACCATAACGTAGCCGTTCCATTTAATATCAATACCCTTGAGCCCAGCTTTAGCTAGGTTACCAAGAAACTGCTCATTCTGGTCAGCTTTGTAATAAAGGTGACGCCCACGAACTTTCTTGCCGTTGTACATGTACTCACCAGTTACGGCTTCTACAGTTGGAGGAAGATTTCCCTCAACCATAGTTTCAAACTTTAGAAATGAATCGTCTCCACCACTTCGTGGGTCAATGTCAATAACAAAGAATCCTGAGCCCTTACAGTACACACCAATGTTGTAGTCGGGGTTGTCTAGCCACCAGTCAGTAATCTGACTACGGTCTGAGGTAGCAGCAGTATTCCACCCAGAGATAACAGGGTGTTTTGCGATATCTTTTGCGTCTGAGTGACGACCCCCACAGGTACACATTCCATGTTCAGTAAGTCCGTGACAGGGAAGGATTTTCCATCCAGCAGCTGCGTACCAATCTGCCGAGCGGCCTAAAAGCGAGAGTTCGTCCATTTAACGTCCGTAAGTATATAGAGGTGATTTAAAAGAGTGGTTCTATCATCTTAGCATGAGCAATGCGTCAGGGTCGATAGGACAAAAATCGGATATTATTGAAATAACCATTCTACCCACCGAAAGATACTTTACTCATGCCAATGGAAGTTCCTTCTGAGCCCACTCCTGGGGAGACTAAGCTCGTACTGGACAGTATTCTCGAAACTCTGCGTGATGTCAAGTCCGAGATGGCCACTAAAGAATTTGTTAGTACAAAATTTACGGCTTTTAATGACCGCGTAGACCGCATTGAAACAGACATGAAAAGCCTGCGTGACGAAAACGCTCGCTCTACTACTGAACTTAAAACAATGATTACCGACCGCGTAGAAGCTGTTATTGCTGACTTCGATGAAGAACAGCTAGAACTGCACAAGCGCATCGACGACATCATCATGACAAAAGATGAAATGGAAAAACAGCGTCGTAGCAGAACTATTGCTGTTTACATGGCGATTCTTGGTGCAGGACTTTCTCTGCTTGTCAGCATTGCAACAGCAATTATTGTAAACAGTATCGCGCCATAGTTGACGTCTTCTCCAAACATGCATTAGTATGTTAAAGGGTATATTTGTGCCCGTAAGGAGATGAAATGACAACAACACTCTTACAGAAGCTTCAAGAAGCCACGAGCGTTCAGACGCGTAAATGTAGATACGCATTTATTCTTGGTAACCTTGACGTAGAAACTCAAGAATTTATAGCTGAACGTATTGCCCTCCCCGTGAAGCATCCCAACAGAATTAGCTACGCAAAACTTTCTCGGGTACTCAAGTCCGAAGGCCACAGTGTCTCGACAACCACGATAGGCGAGCACTATACAAATGTTTGTGCCTGCAAGAGTATGAAAGAGGCTCTCGCTTGAGCGACAACATTAAAAAGAAACTGGAAGAGCTCTCAAGCCCAGGCATATCAGGTTCTGACACCAGACTCACCAACACACCAGAAAACTGGCGTCCTCGTTCTGAGATAGAGCCAGGCGTAGGTGGTTGGGCTATTTCTAGTCCACACCCTATTGGCAACACCCCAGGTGCAGAAGAAATTCTTATTGAGCACAACCTCGACCCAGAAGAGTGGATTGTCACCTCGGCTCGTCACGGCAAGTGGCAAACATTTAATGGTGACTGGCTCGAGTCCTCTCGAATTAATATTGCACCACGCTCCCCCCTCGCATCTGTACGTGATTTTGATTTGGAGCAGTTAGTTGACGAAATCAAAAAGTGGAAACCAGGAAAGTCTCCCAAGCGAATCAATGGAGATGGAGCCTATATCCATGTCGGAGCTGACAAGCAGCTTGGTAAGAAAGCTGCCAGCGGAGGAAGCGCGCAGACAGTTCAAAGAGTTCTTGATGGAACAGAGGCGTCAGTCCACCGTCTTGAAGGACTACGACGCTTTGGGCTCTCTCTCGGAACGATTGTCTTACCTGAAGTCGGAGACCACGTTGAAGGAAACGTCTCACAAAACGGACGACTCCAAGGACAAGCTGCCTCAGACCTCGGACAAACAGAACAGGTTCGAGTAGGTCGTCGTCTTTTGCTTCAACAAATTAAAACGTTTGCACCTCTTGCAGAGCGCATTGTCATTCCTGTTGTTAACGGCAACCACGACGAGGTAACTCGTCAGGTTGCTGCTGACCCATCAGATGGCTGGAACGTTGAGATTGCCTCAGCAGTTCAGGATGCGTGTGCAGAAAACCCAGAATTGGGACACGTTGAGTTCAGATTCCCATCTTCGGGACATCAAACACTGGCTGTAGACATTAACGGAACCATGCTTGGTCTATTTCACGGGCACCAATTCACGACAGATGTAAAGAAATACCTCTCACAGCAGATGCTAGGACAAACTAGCCTTGGTGGTTGTGATGTTTGGATTTCTGGACACTACCACCACTTTAAGAGCCTGGACATTGGTCATCGATTCTGGGCACAAGCTCCAACCGTAGACCCAGGGTCTGATTGGTTCCGCGACCGTGCAGGTGACCAGTCAAAGCCAGGAATCCTGACTTTTGTAGTAGGCGGAAGCTATGACCCTAGGGAATTCCTTGGCGTTATTCCTCTGAATTAGTGCGAGTCTTCAGAGCAATGTAAGATTCAATTGCATTTGCACTGGTACGGCTCGTCCAAGAAAAGTCGCAATCTTTACAGGTTACGACTTTTTTTGTTGTCCAACGACCGCCACCAGGAACATCAACTTCTTTTGTAGCTAGACGGTCTGTGTTTGCTCTACAGCTAGGGCATATAGGGGCCTCACCCTTGCGAATACGACGAACTTCTTGGCCGTCTTCGTCCACAGACAAAACGATGCGTACTTCTTCCTCATCAATTCCACCCCATACGCCCCATATCTCTTTATTGTCTAGAGCCCACTTAAGACACTGTAAACGTACAGGACAGTTGCCACACACTAATTTAGCGTCGGTAATGTCTTCTGGGTTATCAGAAAAGAAGATGTCTCGGTAAGGCTCCATACTTGGTTGAGCACATACAGCGTCTTCTTGCCAATCTTTATTGGTATCCAAGACCAAAAACCTCCACTAAGGTTATTTCAATGATGTGGTCTACTTTGTCCCCATAGAACGTTTCACCATTAACATCACATATTGTTAAATCAACATCTCCATCTACGGAACCAGCATAGCCATGAGCATTAATACTTGAAACTTCAACCGCATACTTTCCTTGCGAGAGAGTGTCTACAAGACCGTCTCTTTGAATAGCGGAAGCAAGTCCACCCATTACTACAGGATGCAGGAGACTTACGTGTCCAGCTGTAAAGTACGTCACACTCTTATATCCTGTTGGTTCATATCCGTAGCCAGACCACTCAGCCCAAAGTTGTTCAGCAGAGCGAGTAAAGTCCATACAATGATTATATATGCTTTTTATACAAAAATAAGGCCAGTCTCACAACTGGCCTTAAATTTATATAATTTACTTTATTCTTTTTTCAAGATGATACGGAGAATAATGTGCTCCATCTAGTACTGGAAGTTTATTATCAATTGAATTGACAATAATGTCTCCGTACCGAATAGCAATTATCTTGCCTCGACGCCCGTTGTGGGTCTTACCAAGTTTGCCATCAAATGCATCAGATTTAACTCTGACTTCATCAGCTACCTTTAGCTGTCCAGGTTGGGCAGGAATCCAGGTTTCATTTTCATCGTCTTCAACCAAAGAATGGTTAAGAGCAAGCTTGCTAAAAATTTCAACGGCTTCTTTAGAAAGCTCGTCAGAAAGTTCGATGCCCTCCCACGTCTTGAGCAACTCGAGAACTGCATCACCAGGACCACGCTTTACGCGGCCTTCCGTTAGCTGGGCCTTCACCCAGTCATAGTCAATATCACTCATTAGTTTATTTATCCTCCCACTTTTGTAGGTATTTTAAAGCTTTCTCCAGTATACCTTGGTCATCCTTAAAATTCCCAAGTCCTTGGTTACAAGATGAACAGAGCAAGTCTCTAATTTTACCACTATTATGGTCGTGGTCTACGTGGATTTGCTTTAGTTCAAAATTTGAAAAATCTTTTTCACATATAGCACAAGTTTTTTGTGTTTTAAGCTTTGTAGCTTTCCATATTCTTCTGTCTCTAGGACCTAAATCATCAGGAACCACTCCTCGCTCTTCCCATCGCTTAAGTGTCCGATTGTTTTTAGCCCTAGATTTACATATGGTACTGCAGTACCGCACTGAGGGGTGATGCGGGTAAAATGTCTCCTCACACTCTACGCAATCATGAGATTTGTCATAGGGACCAGACTTTGAGAAGGGGGCCGTCACTACTCTTCTCTGACCGAGCCTTTGATGCTCTAAGCTACAAAAGCAGTTACGCCCTTCCTCTTTCGGATGGGACCGCATAAAGGTTTCTCCACAATACGAACACACAAGAGTAAACATAAATTCCTAATAAAAAGCAAGGTAGGAATTTCTTCCTACCTTGCTAGTTTACGACACTCGGGGCGCTATATGCCTATAAAGCCCTCGTGCCTTAGTTAAAAGGTGGTGCAGGTGGTGCAGACTCGGCCACTGGAGCAGCTACAGCTGGCGCTGGCGCTGGGGCAGGTGCAGGAGGAGCAGAAGCTACAGCTGGCGCTGGAGCTGGTGCAGGAGCACTAGAAGGCGCTGGCGCTGGTGCAGGTGCACTGCCAACAGGAGCCTGTGCTGAATCTCCGAGAGGCATGTAACGCTTAATTTCGTTACGTGTCTCACCGTTCCATACACGAGAACCAATTTGACCACGGAACACACGGTTGTTCAAAGCAGCAGCAACCTGGCTATTTGCAGGACCCTGAGCAAAGAACTCCTTGTTGAGTCCGAGTGCGTACATCTTCGAGAAGAAGATGTTCATCGCGGTACCGTTGTCTGGGCTGATAACCAGGTTATCCCAAACCAAACGACGTGCGTGAGGGCCAGACTGAACTTCAGCCTTGACCTTGAACATTGCCTTACCCGTCTGGGTAGTGGTGTCACTAGCTTCTACAACCTTTAGGTCGTAAACGCCATCGGGAAGAGGCTCGTAGTTGCCTCCGCCAGTTCCTGCAGCATCTGATGCTTGCAGGAGCTCATTCCAATTGAGCTGACTCATATGTCTTTTTCCTTCGTTATGTAATGGACTTATTGTGGGTTCTTGGGTCCGAAGACTAAGTCTAGCATACGCTCGACTCCAAGGTTTTCTTGCTCGACAACAGCACCCAGGCGACCCTGGACACGTTCTCCAGCTTCGTACTTTTCAGTACGTTCAACATACATCCTACGTACGCGGTACGAAGGTTGCATGGGGTCTGGGTTAGGCACGTTCTCAACGCTAAGCGCGCCAAGAATGTCGTAGAAATACGGAGCCTGAACTTTCAGTGCACCTTGGAGGTAGGGGTGGTAGCGACCATCCTTGTTATCCGTGTACGCCATCGCTGTGAGGACGATTGCCTCGAGCGGTGCCGTTGGGTGCATTGTGAGGTCACGAATGTCACGAAGAAGCGAACCGAGACGACGAAGAACTTCGCCCCACTGTTGCATCTTAATTGCTTCGGTACCTGCAATCTGGTCAAACAGCTTCACCTGCAACTCCGAGATGGAGTCAATAATGAGGCTCTTGAATTGGTGCTTACCAGCTTGAAGCCACTGATAAGCCTTGAGGACCGTGTCGTATTCGTGAACGACTACAACACATGTATCCCAAGTTCCATCGGCCACGGGGGGTTCTTCCCGCATGGGGTCCCAATACTTGACGTTGATGGGGAGGAATCTGTGTCCACCCTCTACATCTAGCATGAGACGAGGGTACGGTGCCGTGGAGGCAAACGTGGACTTACCCACTTTTGACTCTCCGTATACGAGCATCGTCAAAGAGCGCTGAACTTCAGACACTATTCACTACCTTTCTTTTCGTCATTTCCATAATATGCGTATGGGTCTCCTGTGTCAAACATGTTTTCAATTGCTTCTTCTACAGCACTGCCGTCATCAAACATGGGGCAGACAGAAAAGAAGGGACATTTCCACGTACAGTCGCGGCTTGGAGTCGGGTACGCAACTTGTGAATGATGTGTACCTTCGTCTAACGCGGTTTTTACGCGCATCAAGTCTGTAACTGTAGCATGAATTCTGTTCCAAAATGAGCGCAACGAAAAAATATTGTGTCGCACTTCAAATTGGTCATAAAACGGAGGTTTTGCGTTAGCAGTACGCTTTACCTTTTTAAGAAGAGTAAATAGTCCACCCTCGGAGCGTTCATTAGTTCCTTGGTTAGCGTGCTGCTCAAGAAGCATGTATGTAAGAATCTGCTCGTTCATATGAGCCGTTGAGTAAAACTGGTCAAATGACCCACCGACAGTCTTAAAGTCACGGAACATGCGTACATTGTCAGATTTGCGACGTACACGCATGTCAAGCTTTCCTGTTAACTGAACAGAACCATCAAACATAGGCATATTGAGAATTTCTTCAGTAGAAATCATCTCAAGCTCATTGTCGATGCCTTCTTCCTCGACCCACTGAAGATAACCTTCAAGCATGATACGCCCAAGGTCTGCTTCTCCATCAATTTCACTAGGGTCGCGATAGTCCAATGCCAAAAGCTCTCGGTCAGCTTCAACAAGCTTAGCGTGTGCTTCCAAGAGAGGAGTTCCCGTGGAATAGTACTGGTCTAACGCCTCGTGGATACGAGAACCAAGCGCCAGCGGACCTACAAACTTTTTATCTTTTGGCTTTAGACGACGGTAATATGTCAGCCACCATTTACGACGACAATCCTTAAACGTCTGAATCTCAGAGTTAGATAATGTATAAACTTCTCCTGTACTCACTATAGTTTCCCTTCCTTATCTTCTTTAAGCAGTGCCAGCAACTGAGTCTGGTCTTTTACAATCTGCTCGAAGCTATCTGCCTTGGCTTCAAGTACGTCACGCACACGCTCTTCGACAGTTCCCGAAGTCACGTAGTCCGTGATAATGATGTTGTCATGAATTTCCGAGCCAATACGGTGGACGCGGTCGTTGACCTGTTTGTCATCCACGAGTGACCAAGGACGCTGGAGACGAATAAGCCGACGAGCAGCTGTCAGAGTAATACCAACACCACCAGCCTGAGCCGTGAATAAAATCCACTTTGTACGACCTGACTGGAAGTCGTCTACAGCCTGCTGACGCTCGTCCGCATTTTGCTTTCCAGTAATCAAACCATGAGCAATGCCAGCCTTGGTTAGACGAGCACTGAGGAGCTCAATCAGCTGACGAGATACAGCAGAAACTGCAATAGAGTCTTCGCCAAAGTCGCCGTTTGAAATATCATCCATTAGAGCATCAATCTTACAAGAAGGCTCTGACAATACCGCTTTGGGCTCGCCTGTGGTTGGATTAATTTCCATAGTTGCGTACGCACTAGCAAACTGCAAAAGACGCAAGGTCTGAGTAAGCACACTTGGAGCAGAGAGAACCTCTCCACCTTCAAGCTCCGCAATCATCAAATCACGCATATCGTTATATGCCTTCTTTTGCTTTGCAGACATTTCAACATCGCGACGCTCAACAGTTACTTCAGGTAGCCAGGGAAGCACAACCTGCTTGAGCATACGACGCATACGAGGATTCAAAGCAGCGTAGAACTCGTCTGACATGTGGTGCTTTACACCCATAACCATGAGACCGCCAAATGCGTTCATCATTGTGTCAACCATGCGGTCAATCCAACGAGTTTTGCTAGGCCACTCTTCTGGAGATATCCAGTGCAAGATAGTCCACAAGTCTAAAACGTTGTTTGCAATCGGAGTACCAGTGAGAGCAAAACGAATATCTGCATCTCCTGTAGCTGCCCAAAGCGCACGAGTCTGCTTAGACTTAGGGTCTTTTGAGCGGTGAATTTCGTCAGCAATCACAGACTTAAAATCAATCTCGTTGAGCTCACGCTTGTGGACCTCACAACGACCAGGAGTCACCTTACCGTTGAGGCCATCACACTCAGTGCATCGTGCAAGAGCTACAGAACCATAAGGAGCAAGGCGTGAGTGAGTACGAAGTGATTCCCAGTTAATAACCAAAACGTGAGGCTTTGGTCCTTCGTACTCGGGGTTGATAAGCGGGTCAAACTGCTTACGGCGTTGTACAGAGGTACCGCCGATAACCTGGACACGAATGCCAGGCCACCACTTTTCAAACTCGCGTTCCCAGTTCTTCTTTAGGGTATTAGGACACACAACAAGAGCTGGAAAAACTTCTTCACCTTTTTCATGAAGACGAGCAAGTGCGCGAATGGCTTGAGCAGTCTTCCCTAATCCAGGCTCGTCGGCAAGAAGAGCACGTTTAGCTGTAGCAAGAAACTCAACACCAGCACGCTGGTGAGGAAAAAGGTCTTGGTATCCCTCTTCCATGTTTGTAATTTCACGGAGAGAGTTTGAAGGGTCCACCCTAGAGGCACGCTCATTTGCAGCCCATTCGGCTAAGCCAGGACCAATTTCTAAGTCAGTCTTAAAGGTCGAGCGCAAGGCAAGACAGCCCGACCATGACACAGGCATGTGCCAGATGTTGGTCTTAGCGTCCCACTTAGCTCCAGGAATGCTTTTGCACAGCTCTTTATAGCGCCATTCAGCACCAATAATAATGTTCTTACCTGATTCATCCAGGTCTACATTAATTGTCATTTCATCCTTCGATTGTGGTTAAGCTCGGAGTCTATCCAACGGACTCCAGCCTAACTTTACCATATATAACAGTCCATGTCTAATAGCGTCGAGAGCGTGTCCTTCTCCACCTCTATGCCAATAGTCAAGTTTCTTTAACTTTGGGTTGTCCCACATTGCTTTTGCATCTGCAGGTGATTGAAACTTAAGGTCATCCACTGACATTCCCGCATCCAGCATCAACTGTTTTAAGACCCCAATCTCTTCCAACGAAAAGGGAGCCTGAGAATTCTTGGTGGTTTGTGCGTTAATAGTGAATCGCTCACAGACAACATGAATCTGGTCCTCAGGTCCGTAGGACTGACTTAAAACATTCCTAATTGGCTCTGCATACGTCTCAAACTGCACTTCTTCAGACCAATGCATGATTGGCTCAGTACCTTTAGTAAACTCAAACAGAGCCAGCCCTGTGGCTTTACCAGGGTCAACAGCAAGAACAAAGTGACGAGTATCAGTCATACTTTTCACCCCAGTTAGCAAAACCGCCTTCAACTCCAGCAGTGAGAGGAACAGCCCAACCGTCCCGAGTGGTCATACATTCCTGCACAACAGCCATGACTTCTTCAGCTTCATCTTTTGGAGCCTGAAGAACAATTTCATCGTGCACAGGGACAATAAGATACTCAGTTAAGTCAGCTTGGTCAAGTTTTACAAGGTTCTGCTTAAAAACTTCAGCAGCACTTGCCTGAATAAGATAGTTTGTGAGGCTATACACTCGGTCATCATCACAGGGTAGACGACGACCTGTTTTAGTCATAACGTATCCCTGACCTTCGCTACGAAGACGACGCATACCTGCATCCTCAATGTTTCTTTGAAGTTCTTTAACTCCTGGATACGAACGGTCAAACCCATCAACGACGCCCCTCATAACTTCAGTAGTAACACCAGCAGTAAGAGCCATCTTGTCTACACCTGCACCATACAGCTTTCCATAAACAACACCCTTAATTAGCTTACGACGAGGGTCTTCTTTAGTCAGCGTTGGGTCTTGATAGACCTCTTGCATGATGGAGGTAAACACGTCTCCGCCAGTGCGGTCAGCTTCTTGAAACAGAGTAATCAAAGATGGGTCACCGCTAAAGTTAGCCGTCAGACGAAACTCAACCTGGTCAAGGTCAGAAGAGATAATAACGTGGTCCTCGTCTTTAGGTAAGAACGCACGACGGACTGTGGCGTCTCCTGACGGGAGCGTCTGCAGAGCAGGCTCAGTAATAGACATACGACCAGTGCGAGCACCAAGCGTACGGATAGATGGGTGTACGTATCCATTAATGTTGTCTGCAAGAAAGTTGCTGAAGTAAGAGCTAGCAAGCTTGTCAGCCTTGCGTTGCTTGAGAACAGCGTCTGCCAGCATTTTTACTTCATCGTTTCCATCACGAAGGAGCATCTTTAGTTGGTCTTTTGTCATGGACTTTTGACCAGATGGAGTTGTTTCAGTAATAACAGCACCGATGTTTTCAAATGTACGAACAAGCTGGACGTTACTCGTGATGGACGTACCATGAGTATCTTTTGCCCATTGCTTAACGCCATCTGTATATTGAGTAAGCTCGTCCAACTTTCGCTGAGAGTACTCAAGGTCTACACGAGCACCATTAATTTCCATACGGGTCGCGATACGTCGAGTAGCCATCTCTAGTTCATACGCAATGCTGTATGGCTTGCCTGGACCACACTGCTCATAAAACTGCTCCCACAGTTTCATAGTAAGTACAGTGTCAAGAGCACCATAAGCCCAGTAGGGCTCAAAGTTGACGGGAACGGTCCCCCATGTCCACCCATTTTCAGCAAACTGCTTATCAAGGGTGTCCTGCAAAGCGACAGAACGACTATCCACATACTGTGCCGCAAGACGTTTAAGTGCACCAGTCCCAAGAGGGTCAATAACCTGTGCCATAATCATGGTGTCGTGTGCTTGATACCACGGCAGGTCCCACTCGGATTTGATTGCAAACCATTTCGCTTCAAAAGCGATATTGTGACAGACAATAGGCCCGTCATAGTCTTTCATTCCTTGATAGAAGACTCCCTTCCAAGAGTCCCAAGGAATTGCCCACCCCTGTTCGCCATCTCCAACCTGAACAAGACGAATATCACCGTGCCAGGGAGATAGAGCGCCTTTTTTGTGGGTCCCTGGATACTCTCCAGTTTCAATGTCAATGGCAACAGCATTGTAAGGTCGTCGCTGACCTAGCCAAGAAATAAAATCTGCAGCCTTTTCGGTGCTGTCCACCAAATGAAGCTTTACGTTACTCAAGCCCTCGCTCATTGTTGTTGTCGCTTTCGTCGTCGTCGTTATAGTCAAAGTCTTCGGAAAATTGTTCATCTCCGCCACGGAACACCATGGCATCAGATATCATTTGAGCTACTATATCAGTAGCAACAGATTCTGTAAATCCAACAGCTCTGAGCTCTTGATATATTTCATGAAACTCTGTGATAAGGCTGCGTAGAGGACTCAGGTCTGAGCCAGGCAAAGACTCTGCTGGAGTCGGTACTTCTTCACTCACGGGATATGCTCAAATCTATAGACTAAGTCAATATTATCATCATTGTCTGCTGCTTCTTCAAGCACGCGTTTTGCCACAGATGTGAGATATCTTGTCCCTCCTTCGTCATACTTATAGAGTGCATCCAAGACAGCCTGAGGTTCTTCGCTTACCTGAGCCCAATAACGATACTTTTCTGGGAAGACAATAGGAGCTTCCAGAGTAGGTTGACATATTTCGCAAGGAACAGCGTCAGGATTTAACTCATCAACACTGATATCAGTCAAACGGTACTTATCAACTAACTGACAAGCTCCAGAATGGAAGACTAGGGAAACGCCAACACGAGACAGGATGTAAGAGCCATTTTCAGTTTTATATAGTTCAAACTCAATCCAACGTGTAGAGCCTCGTCGGTAGGAAGAAGACGAACCTAAACGAACGCCATCAAACTGCAGCGTTCTTGCTCCGTCTTTTACTTCATACATATTACTATTCTACATTTTCTTTGAGTAGTTTAAGTTGTTCTTCATGCATTTTGATAGCTAATTTTAATGATTCAATAGCTTCTTGTGCCTGTTTTACGCCTTCTTTATCATTTGTTTCAATTGCAAATTGTAGATTTAGTTCGTATTGATACCCTTCCAAGGCAAACCGAGAGATACGCTCCCGAAGAAGCGTCTCTCGGTCCGACCTAGGAAGATATGAGTCGAACTCACCCATGGCTACGCCTGAGCTTCAGTCCAAGAAATACGACCAAGAACGTCAACAGATGCGCCAGAAAGGTTGGTTACAACAACTGTCAGCACGTCAGGACCATCAGGGTAAATCTGAGTGTTAGCATTTGCTCCACCACCACCCATGATTGAGTTACCAAGGTCACGAACTTCTGAAAGGTCTAGTCGGTCAGTACCCTGAATGAACAAACCACCAGTTACCTCACCGCCAGTCACAGTCGTGTTTCCACCAGCATAATCAGCAATCTGAGCTAGAGAAGAGTTAACAAGACCAGAAACGTTACCTACCGCGTTTGTCCACGGAGTTGACGTTGAGGGAACACCATTAATGAACAAACGAACAAGCAAGTTTGCATTTGCCGAACGAGTAGAAACACCAATTTCATTGAGCGTCAACTGCATACGGTTAATGAGCTCTCGACCGCCAAAGTTTGCAGTAAGACCGTTGTCTACCGACGGTGCAAGACGAATAGACATCAAAGCCTTAGACGCGTTGTTTGCAATGTTGGTAGTTGTAGTCTGACCGTAGGTAAACACCAGAGACTTATCAGCGTCGAAGCGACCATCCATAATTACTGAGGTGCCCCAGTGGTTAATGGAAGGGCCAAAGGTAGGTGAAGCCAACTCAACAATCGTTGGGTCCACTGCTGAATAAGTAAACGTCTGAGGAGATGTAGAACCCATAGCAGGGAAGATAACAGTTGGGTTGGTAGCTGTCGCAGCTTGGCTAAATTGAATTGTGTTGCCGTTAATGCGATAGATATATGTAGTGTCTGGGAAACCTGTAGAAACCGCACGCTGTCCCCACTGGAGTCCAGTCGTTGAGGAAACGGTACCACTTGTTGCACCAGCAGACATTGTGACAGTCTGCGCAGCAGCACCAGCTTTTGCACGAGTAAGACCAGTCAATGTAGTAGCTGTTTTAGCTGTGTAGTTGATGTACTCATATGTATTAGCGTTTCTAACCAAGATAAGACCAGCTGGAGGGAACTGACTGGTGTCCTCGAGGTTAAGAGTATTAACTTCAGAGTTGCTAAGCGTTGCTGTTGTCTTGGTCATAACAGTCATCGTGTTAGCTTCGTAACGAGCTGGCAAGTTACCAGAACGCATATAAGCTTCTGCGTTAACGTTGTTGTTAGGCTGTTTGTGGACATAAATTACGTCACCACGAGGACCACGAATACCGTAACGCACAAAACCAGCACCGTACCAGGTGTAGTCAATGTAGAACATTTGCATCTTTGATAAGTCAAGGCTATAGCCAGAAGGTCCAGTCCCGTCTACCTTGTCAATGTTAAACTCAGACTGAGGAACCTTTGTATCCTGAGTCTTAGAGATGTTCACAAAATCTGCGCTTCCTCCGCGGTAAGCAGGGGAGACAGTCATGCTTGTGTCAGATGCAATGTCCTGGATACGGTAAGACTGACCACGAATAACTACATAGTCCCCAACTTCAAGCTGTTTCGCAAAAGCAGTTGGGTTAATTGCGTTACTCTGAGTGACGACGTTTGAGCCGTTAACTACAGAGACCTTACCCGAAAGCTGGTAGGTCGAGGAACGAATACAAGCAAACAATGTTCGACCGTCATACTCCCAGAAAAGACCGTTCTGTCCGTCAAACATACCGATACGGTTTGCACCACCGTACCATCCAGAAACAGCAATCTGGTAGTCACCAGAAGCAGTTGTCTCAGATGGAGCACTTAAAGCCGTGTATTGGAATTTAACGGGGTCAATGACAGCAGTAACAATAAACTCACCGTTATATGCGGACTCTCTTGCACCAGTGACAGTAACCTCGGCACCAGGCTCAAGGTTGTGACGTTCTTTAGTGATAACCGTGACGGTCGTACCTGAAGAAGTTAGCGAGTCAAGCTGGAACGTAGGCTTTAGTACGGTACCAGAGGACATCTGAATACCCTTACCAGACTGGTAACGGAAATAACGTCGAGTCTGACGGATAGCCTGCTGGTTAGCAGATGAACCGTTACATGAAAAGAACACGCCACCATCAAATGGACGGTGCATGAACAAAGACTGCTGACGGTTATAAATTGCAGCAGAGCCAAAGCCAATAGTGCCCGTCGGGATTGCAGTTACGTAGTAAACAAACTGAGTAGGGCTAATAATACGTGCAACATAGAAGTTACCATTAGGTGCGTTAGTCGACGCCGTAGTTCCCGACACAGAAATTTCATTACCCAGAGACATGGAGTGAAGTTGTGATGTGGTCACAGTAATTGCGCCATCAGCTGCATATGTCATAGCGGTAGGAGCTCCACCAATTTGAGCACCAGTATAAAACTCATTTCGAGAAATAGAAGTTTTTTGAGCGTCAAAAATACTTGTCACCGCAGTGTTATTTTGTGCGTAAGAACTGTATGTAAAAGTGTGCGGAGACGATGTAGTCACAGATTCCACAACAAAGTTACCGTTAGCAACAACAAGGTAAGTGTCAAGAACAGTGATTGGAGTACCAACAGTAATACCGTGAGCAGAGCCTGTGGTCACAGTCACTGTTGTAGACCCAGTAGGCATGGAAATTCCAGTGATGTTTGGAATCTGCAATACAACAGGGTACGAAGATGGGCGGTTATTTACCAAAGCCAAGTTTTCCCACTTGGTAATCTGAGTACCAAACTCGAAGTCAGTATCAATAAGAGCCTCTGGCTGAGAGACACGAAGCTTGTTTACTGGGTCAAGAGTTGTCTCGGCTGGCTCAAACTTTTCTGTGTACTCATCAACAACAACCTGTAGTCGGTCAGAGTTGGACATTGTCGTAGTGTCATAGTTTAGAACAATAACAGTAGACTCGACGTTTTCTGGCGAAACAGTAGATGTGTAAGAAGTAGCTCGCAGGCTTGGGTCAGAGAAGTTATAGATTACCTTGTTTGTAGTAACGTTGGTAATAAGAATAAGACGCTCTCTCGGAACGAATACGGGAAGGGTTACCGTTCGGATAGCTGCATTAAATGTGTATGCAGTATCCAGAATTATTTTTCTGGCCATGTGCTTAGGCTCCTAGCATAATGTCAATGGGTCTAAATGGGTAGTTTGTAGTTTGTGTAGTTGTATTTTGTCCTGGCATCAGTCTACCACTGAAGACAGCACCTGCTGGTGGAATTGTGGAAAAATGTAAATAACCATCAGAGTCTACAAAAACCCCACTACGCTCAAATGGAGATTGCCACACATACTCTTCTGTGAATACATCTTGAATTATACCATCTATGTAGATAAGCAAACGGAAGGGGTTATCTACTCGAAGTGGTTCTCCCTGATACGTAATAGGAAATCGGTCTTCAAGACCATCAAACAAAGGAGATATGTCATCGAGCTGCGTTATCTGCATAATGTTGCCCGTAAAAGTATCTACAGTAAGGTTTCCCGTAGACATATTTTCAGCATCAATTTCATAGCCAAAAATTGAACCATCTGCAGTAACGCCAGCCAGCGCGTACCCGAGACTGTCTTGCCACTCCATAAGGTTGGCAGTCTGATTTTCTGCTCCACGAACAGCAATAATTAAGTTTCCTGGTGTACCTCTAAAAACTACACCAGAGTCGGTAATAATTTGATTAATAATACCTAGATGTTCTGTACCAATAGAGCCACGACCAACTTGCAACTCTGTAGTAGCGCGGTTGGCAATAGCGTCTGTTGTAATGCTGTCTGTAGATAAAAAGTCAGAAACAATAAAGTTTGGACTCATGTGGGGATTTGCAGTGTCTTTCTGCGTATCACCCAAACGGGAATCTATAAAGTTAATCTTGTTTCCAAGAGAACGATTGGAACGGTATCTATTACTCGCCACGCTTGTCTACCTCCCACTCAGGGACAAGGATAAGGTCCACCTTTTCGGGGAATGTGGTTCCGTCAGGAACAGAAACCTTCAACGAATCAATCTTACGAACAATGACATCAGTACGAGGCTCAAGACCAGAAGCCATACGCTCAAGAAGGAATCCGTCTTTTACAATAAGTGCACACCAATCTCCAGGAGCATAAGACCCAACCACGGGCTGCAATGAACCGTTCACAGAAACACTTAATTTAGCGTCTGGGGGACGAGACTCGGTAAGGTATCGCTCTGCATATGCGTACAATAAATCTTCATTGTCTACACCAGAAATTTGTGCATCATCGTCTAATAAAGGCCAACGACGAACCCTAACCGAGCCGTCAAGTAGTTCGGTGTTAGAGGCGACACCCATAGGTGGACCTGCATCTGGCCCAAGGTCATTTTCACCAACAGCAAAAAATCGAGTAGCTGAGTTTTCAGCAGACTCTTCAATTGAGACGTTGATAATATTTCCTGGGTAGTCAAATACAAACTTATCTGCGCCAAAACGACTAATAGGAGATAGCTCGCCTTCGGCAGGAGGGTCAGGAAAGTCAATAGGAATCAAAACAAATGTTTTTGTAAACTGTCTAGTTTGCTCGTCATACCCACAGTCAATTCGGTACTCAAAACCGTAAATGCTGTCTGAGTAAGCGTTGAGTGCTTCACCTACATTTTTAAGCTCAAAGCCACGGTAGATGGTGGGTGTAATACTTATGCCTGAATATTCCTTAGTGGAAAATCCAATTCCAATGTTGGCATTCCCAGGATATGGACCAAAAGAACTTACTACTGCCGTCGGGCTTACTACAGCTTCTCCATAGCCAATTACTTTTTCTGCTGTTCTGTTTGCGTGTGTTTTTGCATAGCTAAAAGTGTTTGCAACAGGGTCTACAGCTGTGATAGTGAATGTCCCATTAAAAATTTCGTATGCTCTTACGTAGGAAAGATTGTTTGCTGCAGTCTCTAAAACATTGCTAGGAGATTCAAGAGCATAGGTAAAAATTGTGTTATCAGATGTAACAACAACATGCTCTCCGTTAAAAATACTGTCTGCAATAGCTGCACCTGAAACAGCCTCTAAAGCAACATCATTTTGAATTCCTGGCTGATTAAAAGTAATAGTGTTTCGAGTGACAGAAGTTAAAGTGTGCTCACCAAGGTGAATGCTTGGAATAGAAGCAGTAGCAGGAGGCTGCTGGTCTTCTCCATCCTCAGCAACAACAGGTTCTGGGATTGGCTCGGTAGCAAGGTCATTAAGTTCTTTTTCATACCTAAATGTTGTACTACTTGGGGCATCAAGTACTGTATATGAACCATTAAGTGCGCTAGACCCCAGAGCAACGCCACCCACAACCGCCGTAGTTTCAACAGAAACTGCTTGACGATTGTAGCTAATAGTTGTGTTTGTTACGGCACTAAGTGCGTAGTCTCCATTAAATACAGAATTAGAGCCAGTAATGGTTCCACTCGCGGAAGTCAAAGGAATGAGCTCTTCAGGGTCAACTTCTACGGCATATAAAACTTGAGCATCAGTAAAAGAAGCAATCTTAAACACACCATCGTATGGTGCGCCAAGGCCAGAAACAGTAATTTCTTCTTCTTCAAGGAAGTTATGTCCAAAACGAGTTGTAAGGACAGCTAGACCGTTTTCTACAGTTTTGCTAATAACTTCTGAAACATCAATTATTCCCGCGACGGAGATAGTGTCGTTCACTTTAAAGTTGTGAGGCTGAGACAAAGTTAGTGTTGCTACGTTGTTTGTAAGACGCTTAGAAGTGACGGCGTATGTGTCAAACACGTCAGAAACGGTAACTACATCTCCAGCAGATATATTGTGCGAAGTAGCAGTAGTCAAAGTGACAATGTTGTTTTGAATTGATTTAAATGTTAATTTTGTTATGTCAACAAGGTCTGTAATTGTCACAACATCTCCCACAGCAAAGTTATGCGCAAGTCTTGTTGTAAACGTAACATTAGAGTTAGACACAAGCCTCTTTGATACATCAGAAGCATCACGGAGGCCACTAACTGTAACTATTTCTCCAACCTGAAACTCGTGGGGTCGGTCTGTAGTGATAGTAGCAATTCCACTAATAGCGTCAAATGCTTTTTCAACAATGTCTACCTCAGGAGTTACACCTTCCACAGTCACTTGACGTCCTACATGGTAATTGTGTGGAGTCTCTGTCGTTAAAGTGATTACGTTATTGGACAGCTCACTTCGAGAAATTTCTGTCTTTGTAAATCTTTCTGAAACAGAAAGATGAGGAACTCCAGACCACCCATATATAAAGTTGTCTCGCGCAGAATCGTCTCCGTCAAAGTATTCAATATTAATTGATGCATCATCGTTTTGGACAATCAGCAGGTCGTCCCACCAAACGTCACCGTTACCCTTTGATGCACCATTAAATAGGTCTACTCGAATAGAAGTGGCGTCAGCAGGAACAATGAAAGACACTGAGACTTCTCTGACGCTGTTCTCTGCATTAGGAGCAGCATCAGAGCGAGCAATTTGCACCGTATCATTTTTCATAATACGAATACGACGAGAGTTAGTGGCCAGCGTGCCCGTAAGCTGCTCTTCGAGACGAATCTTTGCTTTAACTGTGTAACGAGTTCCTGGTGTAGGGCTGACAAGATACCAACCCAAAGCTCGAGAGTCATTAGATAAAGAGTTTGTCGGAGTTATACGAAGACTAACATCGCCTCTAGAACTCCACTCTGTCGACTGCACTGCCGTTGATTCGTTGGCCGTCATTGCAAAAACGCTAGGTGCTAGCTGGAAGCTGGCAGAACCTCCTGGAGTTCCTGCCCAACCATAAATAAAATCTCCAAGAGCAAAAGTGTTTCCGTCAAAGTAAGAATTAACTGTTGATGATGCTTCTATAAGAATGTTGTCTACATATATCACGTCGTCTGTCGACCAGTCGGTAGTTGGATAAATCTCTATTGCGACAGATACGGGACCAGTTTGAGTGTTTGGCACGGTAGTGGCAATACGAACCCAAGAATCTTCTGTAGCGTTAAAAATAAAGTCAGTGTACTCCACACCAATTTTTATACGACCAGAACCAGAGGCAACGCCTATGTTAGTAGAAGGAATAAAAATCTGAGCACTAACGGCATAAGTTAAATCTGGAAGTACAGAAATATTTTGCTGAAGTCCAATTTTATCCGTACCAGACAAGCCTGTATGTGTAGAAGCAAAAGAATGGGTACCAGAGAATTTTTGAACTGTAGATTGCGTCACAGTTGTGGCAAATTCAAATCCGTATGTGTCTGTTCCTGGAGCAACATCAGCGCTGGGGTTAGGGGAGAAATTTGTACGGACTGGAACTGGAGTGCCAATAGCAATAGATGTGCTTCGGTTGGCAGGACCTACCCAGTTGTAGTCGTATCCGTACTTGTTGGGGAGGGAGCCATCAAAGTACTCACGAAGCTGGTTGGTCTGTTCAACCATATGAGATGTAAATTCAAACCACTGGCCTTCTACAGTCCCCCGAGAATCATGAATAAGACGAACCCCACCAGTCACAGCATTGGCTGGTGCAGCACCCGTAACACTTAATCGAGTAAGTGTGTTTGCTGGAACGACTACAGGGTCTCCTGTTATCACAGAAATTACTGCACCCAAAGAGTTTACCCAGGGGATAGCAGGGGTATAAGTGTTTTCAAAAGAAGAGTAAACGTAAACAGAAGCTGTATATGACGCGCCAACTTTTGCATCGAACCCAGAAGCGTTATCTGGTTTTGTTCCAATAAAACTGCCAGGACCTGTCGGAGGAGTAGAAACTATATAGCGAAGAGCAAACCCAGATGGGTACTGCGTGTTTTCTGTGTAGGCAAAACTACCAGTCCCTCCGCCAGCAGTGTTGCTGAAAGAAAAGAATGAAGAGTTTCCAAAGAATGTTGTCCACTTTACAAGATTTGTACGAAGAGTGTAGCTTCCAGGAACAACACTTTCAAAACTTGGGTTTGGAAATAAGTTAATCTCAGAAGAAGATATTGAAGTAGCAGGAACCAAAGAAGTGGTAGGAATATTTAAACTTGAAATTGTTGAGTATTTAAAAGTTGTAGGCGTAGGAGTTTCTGTAATCCTAAATGTTCCGTTTAGATACGGACCAACCCCGCCAGAGTCAAGACCTGTCTCTAGAAAAACATTTTGATTGACCAAGAACCCGTGCGGCTCAGTAGTGGTAACAGTGACAGTTCCGCCAATAGAACTAACAAAAGAAACATTATGCTGATTAATTGAAACAGGTTCCTCGGCGAGAGAGCCGCCAAGTTCAAAACGAAACTCTGTTTCTGTCGGAGTTTCTGTCACAATATGCTCGCCGTCCCACGAGGGGTCTAAGTCTTTAATTTGGACAGCTTGACCAATAGACAAGTTGTGGGCTTCGTCAGTGTCAATTGTTGCTAGTCCATCGTCTACTTTTCTAGAGACAATGTCGTAATTGAAGCTAACTCCAGGCTCAATATATGTGTTTGGGAAGTCCAAACCAACAAAATCGCTAAAGACAGAGTTAACTAAACTGCGGATGTAGTCGTAAGTATCTGTTCTCACAGAAACAGTTACATTAGTGTAAGTTCCATCTGGAATAACTCTGGAAGCTGTCCCTGTTATTTTTGTAAGAGGAGTAGTCCCATTTGCTTCTAGGTACGTAAATCTATTTAAAGATGGCCCACCAACAGCAGTAATCGCGTGTGTTCCGTTGTAGAAAGAATTAGCTCCGTCATCAATGGTAACTAGGTCCCCAATTGCATAATTATGAGGTGTAGATGTCTGAATGGTTGCAAAACCATCAAAAACTTCTATTTGCTCAAGTGTGTTTGTTTGGACAGCTTTGTCAACGTAAAAAACATTTGTTGTAGGAATAGGAATTCCCGCGATAGTGTACGTTCCGTCATATCTGCTATCATCTCCAGGAAACTCGAGGCGCACGGAAGCTTGAGGCTTGAGAGCAGATGTAGAAGAGCCAAAGTTTAAAGTAACTTCGGCAATACCGTCAGTAACGACAACGGTGGCCCCATACTGATGGTTCCACGTTTTCCAGATACGTCGATGATAAAAGTAGCTGGTAAACTCAGCAGCATTAACCTGAAGAACTCGGTCGACAACGTTGTAAGAGCGAGTCCAAATAATTCCACCCCACACGCAAACGCCATTTCGAACTACGTAGAGAGCTGTCTTGCCAGGAAGAGTACTTTCGTAAAGGTCAAGATTGTCTGTAGCATCAATAACAGGAATACTTCCTGTAAAACTTCCAGCACCTTTAATGGCACGCTCATAAGACACACCGCGGAAAGGCACCTCTGCAAGGATTTCGTTGGTGAGGAGGTCCGCTGTGTAGTAGCGGTATACGGGAGCTAACTCCGTATTTTCTGCCATGTCTGTCGTCTAACTTTCTCTTATTGTCGCTAATGTAATTGTAGCATTAGCCGAGCCAGCCAGACCTGTACTTAATCTCGAGAGCAGAGGTACTGTTTACACGTTCTGCGTCTCCATATGGTGAAAGAATTGCAGCACCACCAGCAGGAATAGCACCACCAATATCACGAACTGAAGTGGAGTCGTGAGGAGTCCCGTTCCACAAGTAAAGAATCGGGAAAGCACCAGCTGTTGAGTCCGAGTCACCGTCGAAGTAGTCACCCGTGTACTCACCCTCAACAATCATGAAGGTGTCAATCCAAATATCTGCAGAACCGCGCTGTTGGTTGTTGTAGACACGTAAGTATGCTGCTTCAATGTCGTTGTTGACAGTGAACACAATCATTACATCGTGAACTCCTGCGGCTGTCGGAATTTGTGCTGTGACATTTTGTGTCAAAGTTGTGCCTACAAATCCTTGGTAGGCAAGTGAGCCTACAACAGCACCAGGCTCAGCTCGGAATGCTTTTGCCATGACAGTGTATGTTTTTCCTGGCTCAAGACCAGCAGTAATAAAAGATGTAAGGTCAGCGTGAGATACGTTATTTGAGGTGGCAGTAGAGATAATGCGAAGTGAGTTTCTACCACTTGCAACCCAATCAGACGACTGAACCGCTAGTGCACCAGAAGCTGTTACTGCATTAACACTTGCAGCTTGGTACTGACTTGTAGAACCATCTACATCACCATTCCATGTGTAAGAAAAGTCTCCACTGGCAGGAAACGAACCATCAAAGTAGTCTTGGAGCGTAGAGCTTGCTTCAAGCAGTACGCTGTCTACGTAAAATGTGTGAGCAACTGCTGCAACGTTTGACACAACAACATTTGCACGGGCCCCTGTCGCACCAATTACACGGGAAACGGAAACACGCTGCCAAGAGCCTGTAGCTGTAATGTTCTGTGTTGTCGTCGAGCCAATATAAGTACCAGCAAGTGTCCACTCTTCAATTCCAAGAGTTACAACTTTTCCAGCTTCACCCTTGATGTAGGCAGAAGCAAAGTACTGAGTAGAAGAAGAAACAGTAGCTCTGTCAATTAGTCTGACTCCTTGTAGACCGACGGTACCACTACACAAAACAAGAGCAGATTTAGCACCAGCAAATTTTTCTGACGAGTTTTGGTAGACAATAGCTCCGTTAATTCCTGTCCAGTTTTTGACAGGATTAACAGTAATGTTTGACGTTGACTCCTCTTCAAGGCCATCCCAAACATATGAAAGGTCTCCAGAGTTTGGCAATGAACCATCAAAGTAAGAGCCAGCGTAGACGCCCTTAACAATAGCAACGCTATCCCACCATGCGTCTCCGCCACCAGCTTCAGTTCCACTACCCAAGTAGACTTGGTTGTCGCCAGAAGATGTCGTTGTAAAAGTTAAAGAGTGACTATAGATTCCAGCAGCGTTTGCAGACTGAGAAGAAGAGCTTGAGACAGTAGCTCCGCCGTCCAAAGAGAACCAAACACGTCGGGCACGACTAGAGTCGATAGTTCCTGTTTGCGTAGCGTTTAGACGTAGGGTGGCAAGAATTGTATAAGTTTGATTTCTTTCCAAAAGAACTGCATCAGAAGTTACATTAGTCCCTGCGACCACAGCACCAAGCTCTGAGTCAGTGCCCGTTGCGCCAGAGATAGGAATAATTCTTGCGCTTCTAGAGCGAGTATTTGCCCAGTCTGTTGACTGAACAACTACTCTACCTGGTCCAACGTCTACAGCGTTGACTCCGACTCCATAAGCATAGCTAGTTGACTCATTAGGAGAGCCAGTCCATGCATAAGAAAAGTCTCCTGAACTTCCAAGATTTCCATCAAAGTAGTCTTGAGGAGACGACGAAAGCTCAACGAGAGCCTCATCAATATACATAATGTTTGTGGTGGCATCTACGTTATACACAAAAACATCCGCTTGAGCACCAGTAGACCCGAACGAGCGAGTCACAGAAAGTCTTTGCCACGAACCAGTAGCCGAAGTATTTGAGCCTAGAGTTAAACCTACAGGTGCTCCTGTTGCTGTTTTTTCCTGCAAGCCAATTTGAATGTTTTTACCTGACTCTGCCAGAATCCAAACAGAAGCAGTGTAGTTGTTTGACGGAGATGTTGTGGGGAAACTGTATAAGTGTACGCCCTGTCGAGCAATGGTTCCGTTACATACAACTTTTCCAGAATACAGTCCAGACTTAATTTGTTGGGTGCTGCGATATACGTTGGCACCAAAAACTCCAGTCCACTTTGCAACAGGAGTGGTGTTGATAGTTGACACAGAAGCGTGAGGAGTTCCCACCCATTCAGTAGAGTAGTCACTGTTCGGGGCCGTGTCTCCATCAAAATACGACTCAATGTATGTGCCCTCGACAACAAGAAGGTTGTCTACTGTGTATGACGTCCCGCCTGGGTGACGTGCCACAGTTGAAAAAGCTAAGCCAGAGGAAGAACCAAAACTTCCAGTAGCAGACGCCACTCCTACAAATCTAAATGTAGTAGGAGTTCCTGCACTTAAATTTAATGTTCCCAGTGTTGTCTGGTTTGTAGCAGCAGAGACGTCTGGCCTTAATGTAATTTCAATACTAGACGTAAGGTTTGCTGTAATTGTGCCCAATACCGTGTAGGTCTTGCCTGCAGCTAGGGTATTCCCAATAATGTATGAGCCTCTAATGACAGAGGCCGAGCCATTCACAACTTGGTACCGAAGAGCTTTATTTCCTGAAGACAAAGACTGATAGACAGCTGCATCAGTACCAACAAGAGAAGCAGCACTTGCCACAGCCGCACCGCTTTGAGTGCTGGTAGATAGATTAGCTGTGCCCGTCCAAGAGTTAATAAAGGCGTTTCCAGTTGCCCCAGAAGAACCGTCAAAGAAACTGTTAAGAGTCGCAGACATTTCTAGCATAGTTGCGTCGATAAAGAACAATGATGTTGAAGAAGTATTTGTAATAGAAAAGTTTGCTGTTGCTCCAGTAGTACCAAACAAACGAGTAGCCGAGATACGCTGCCATGCTCCAGTAAGAGTTAAGTTAGTCGTAGTTGTTCCGACAAGAGTTGTATCACCAGAAGTGCGTTCGTTTAGCTCAAGACGTATATTATCTCCAGCAGAGCCTCGTACCCAAGCTGAAACAGTGTGTGTTGCACTTGGTGTTGTTGTGGCAAGAGGGCTTACAGCACCCCCATTTGAGGCAGATGGTGTCACCAAAAGACAGGCAGAGCCGACATAATACTGAGAGGTGGTTCTTGCAATAGACGAGCTAGAAGCAGTCCACCCCGTGGTGTTTGTTTCAAAACTAGGGTTTGTTACTAAGTTTGTTCTAAATACCACAGCTGACGCTTTGGCTGTAGAAGTGCTCTCGTCTTGGGTACCAACCCACTCGTAGTTCCATCCAAGAGCATCTGTAGTAGAACCGTCAAAGTAGTCGCGAAGCTGGTCAGTCTGTTCAAAGAGTGCAGAGTCAATATATGCAACATCAGAAGCAGCAACAGCTGAAGTAAAGACAACGCTAACCTCTGCAGAAGTTGCAGTATCAGGAGCCACCGCAGTAATGAAAAGACGAGACCATGTGTCAAGAGGAGCTGGAGAAAAAGTCTGGCTAGAAAGAGTCAAAGGAGTAGAACCACTTATCCATTGAATTTGAATAGCAAGGGACGACTCTCCAGACTCACGAAGAGCCCAAGCAGAGAAAGTGTATGTAACTCCAGCAGACACAGATGAAATTGTTGTTTTAGCTCCACGAATCCCACTTGCGCTAGGAGTTATTTTTGTAGAGAGAGTGCCATCTTTTGCCTCAGTAGTAGATGATGACGCATTTGAGTCAGCAGAGTAGTCACTCCAAGGGTCTGCTTCCATGTTTGCGTTTGTCAGCAAGTTTGTTCTAAGAATAGTAGACCCTGGGGTTACCGCATCCATTGAAGGGTTGGTTGCAAGGTTTTGAGCGTAAATCTCGTCTGTTACAAGTGTTGATGAGCTGGCGTTGGGGGTTCCTGTCCAGTCATAAATAAATCCATTAGAGTCTGTAAATGAACCATCAAAGTAGATTCCTGAGTACGCGCTGTCTGCAAGCATAAGAGCGTCCGCATAAAACTCATGCTGTACAGATGACCTGCTAAGAACTGACATCTTGGCTTTTACGCCTGATGCCCCAAAACCACGGGATACGCTAATTAGCTGCCAAGAGCCCGTAGCTGTCGTGGTTGCTGCAGTTGTTGTACCAACTAATACATCCCCAGACGTAAATTCAGAAAGAGTAATTGTCAGAGTTTTACCAGATTCTCCTCTAACCCAAGCAGATGCCGTATAGGAGGTATTGGCTGTGACAGTCATAAAGTCACTTGTTACAAGACCGTGGTCTACTCCAAGAGCTACAACGTAGGCGGACCTTATGCCAGAGTATGCGGCAGTACTTGTCTGAGCAAAGGCTGTTCCAACACCAGTCGGGGTATAAAGCGTAAGGGCAGGAGCAGTTTGTACAGAAGTAGAGTTATTTGCTGTCCCAGACCAGCTATAAGGAACGTCCGATACAAGAGACGTTGAAGTGCCATCAAAATAGTCACGCAGGATGGGCGAGTTTTCGACAAGTATGTTGTCTACATAAAAGAATGTGTCTACTGCGGCAGCAGCACTATTTACCAGCAAAATGTCATATGTTTGAGTGTCTGTAGTTGTGAATGTAGCAGAAATACGTTGCCATGCATTGTTGGTTGTTGCGGGAGAGCCATTGACAGTTGTAAATCCTGCTCCTCGAATACTAAATTGTGGAAGAGTTGAACCTACTGGAGTGAAGACCCAAGCTGAGACAGTGTAAGTGGTCGAGCCTTGCAGCGAGCGTGAATATCTAAGACCATTGTCTCCTGCGGTGGATGCAAAGCTATAGTAGACCTTTGCACTTCTTGTGCCAGCAAATTTTTGAGCAGTGGTGCTGATAACTGCTCCGCCATTAAAGCCTTCGTATGTATTTGAACCTGCTCCTTGTAATGCGCTAGTCGAAGCATTTGCGGTTCCTGTCCACACAACAGTAAGGTCAGAGTCTGTAGACGTGTCAGTCCCATCAAAGTAGTCTTGCAAGACAGGAGACTGCTCAAGCATAAGGTTGTCATAGTAAAAAGTCTGACTTGTAGTTGCTCCGTTTAAAACACTAACTCTTGCTTTAACTCCCGTTGCTCCAAATGAGCGTGTAGCAGAAATGCGTTGCCATGAGCCAGTCATCGTTACCGCAGTGCCATTTGTTGAGCCTACTGATGCGTCAGCAGAAGTAAGCTCTTCAAGACGAAGATATACTGTCTTGCCAGACTCACCTAGGACCCAAGCAGATGCCGTGTAAGGAAAAGAAGCAGTCAATGAAGAAATAAGAGATGTTACAACACCGCTGTTTTGATAAGGAGCGTTGACGATAGTGCTGGATGTTCCCGTACGATACTGAGTTTGTGACCGAACACCTGTACCACCGTTCACTCCTGCGTTAGCAGATGCAACAACAGAAAGACCACGTTGGCGGCTAGTGCTCTGATTGGCCGACCCCGACCATGCGTATGTAAAGTCGCCTGCTGCAGAAGTAGAACCATCAAAGAACGTGCCAGCAGATGTCCCAACAACAATTTGCATACGGTCCACGGCTACTCGTCCACCAGCGTTTGTCTGAGGGATAAGACGAATATAGTCTGTTCCAGTGGCAGTAAATGTCACAAATACGTCGGTCCACACGGTAGACGAAATGGTAGAGCTTTCCGTACCACTTGCACTGATTCGAATTGTAGGCGCGTCAGAGTCACGCTTCACAGATACGAGAGCGGTGTAAACACTTCCCGCTGTCAACGAAGTCAGATTGGCCAGCGAGACATAATCAGCTGTGGTTGGCACTACGTCTGCCGTCCTTCCTAGTTATAGATACTATTTTACAGTTCTGCCGATATGTCTATAATTCCGCCACCCGAGCTATTCCACTGTAGGTCTACGGCCTGACCAAAAGTAAAACTACTACTTCCAGAAGTACTAATTTGGATAGTTCTAGGAGAGTTATCAATAGTCAATGAAGAAATTGCAGTTGGAGAGTTGATAAGTACGCCTGGCACATGGGTTTGAAATGTAGACGGAGCAGAGAAACTTACAGTTGGAGCAACTCTCATAGGAACTGGCAAAAGTAAAACACCATAGCCTGCCCCTGAACCAGTTGGCGATAGCTTAGTTATGAAAGGTTTAAGGTCGCCATTAGCAAAAGAAAAACGATTAAAATATCTTAAACACGTAGCAAACTCACCCTGTATTGAGTTAGCGTTACGACGGAAGGGAGTGGCTACGGAGCCTTCTTCAAGTTGAACTCCAGTAATCTCAAACCAATCGTCAGCACCAGCTGTCCCAGTAGGTGTCATACCAATTTGTACAGAAATTTGTGTAACGTTTGCAGCAACTGGACCAGTATAACTAAATCGTTGCCAAGAACTTGTTAAAGAAGCTGAACCAGTTACGGCAACAGCGTACCCAGTGTAAGTACCCCACAGGTTTTGGTCAGTTCCCGTTCCAGTAATAACGTAAGCGTCAACATTTCCACTAGTTCCTGAAAAGTTAGCCCCTCTGCGAGCATAAAAACTGAAGGTAACAGTTTTACCGGCTAAAGGCAAAGAATTCACAGTTTCAAAAGTATTAACAGCAAAAATTCCAGCAGTAGACGTGTTTCCAGAGCTTCGTTGAACTCTCATGCCGTGTTGAAAACTTGTTAATCCAGTTAATTGTCTGGAAGAACTAGCTCCTGCAGCAAACCCCGGCCTAAAAATACCCCACCTATCAGCACCGTAAATAGCAGTATTTATATGACTAAAGGTTGTGCCTCTTTGCCAAATATCGAACGCACCGTTAATGATGTAGTTGGGAGAAATATACCCATCAGCCGTAATAGGAGCACGGGACTCGACCCACTGGCTAGTGTTAGCGTCAGTGTAGTAAATAAAGAGCTGTCCTGTGTCTGTGTTAAACCACTGGTCACCAGCAGCTGGGCTAGAAGGAGCGACTGGGCTATTAACCGTTTTGGCAGGAGTCAGCGGGCGTGATTGCCACGCTTGCTTGGCTGAGCTATAAATCCAGTTTTCAAAAACTTGCCCGTCAGTTGGGGTAGCTGGAAAATCTAGTGCTGGCATTGTGCGAGTCTCCTGATGTGTTGTACGTCTTTAGATAATTATACAGTTACTAGAACTTAATGATGTAGTTGACGGTGTTATATGGTTGCAAGTTGTTATGCGCCTGACCGCCGCCCTCATTTTGGTTTGTTGCGGTAGCAGGTTGATTTGTTGCAGTGGTGGGATTGTTTGTTGCAGTATTTCCAGTGGCAATAAAATTGGAACCAGAACCTCCTGCCATAGCACCTAAGCCAGCTCCAGACGTAGCAGTCGTATTTAGATATCTCAACCTCGTGCCAGTAACATCAATAGGGTGCTCGTGGCTGTTTTGCGTGTGATTGTGCGGATTTTGAGTGTGGTTGTGGGAGTTTTGAATGTGCGTATGGCTAGGCATTTGAGCGATTGTCAGGACATGAGTCTCTGCGCCACCAGTAGCAGCTAAATTTGCAAATGTCCCAGATGTAGACCGTCCTACAGAAACACGTCCCCTAAGGTCTGGAATATTGAATGTGGTCGAACCGTTACCTGCTCCGTATGTTGCACCCAGTACCGTAAAAAGTCCTGCAAAATCTGTACGAGAGATTGCTTGACCTTCACAAAGTAGATATCCTTGCGGAGCCTGGCTACCAGCAAATTGATGAATACTGCCTACAGGAACAAGAAACTCAGCGTTGCTTACTCTAACTGCTAAAGCTTCTGGAGAATTAGCAGAGACCCAACTTTGTCTAGCTAAGATGTAGACAAAGTTATCATAAACCTGTCCATTAACAGGACTAGCGGGAAAGTCGTATGGCATGAGTATTCCTAGGTCTTAATAATGTAGTTGAGGACAATATAAGGCTGTAGATTATTGTGGGCTCCACCGCCACCTTCATTTTGGTTTGTGGCAGTTTCAGGATTGTTTGTTGCTGTTTCTGGGTTATTAAGTGCCGCGACTCCAGTAGCTCTATAGTTATCAGTACCCGCGGATTGACCCTGTAGACCACCTAAACCAGAGCCGACTCCAGCAGTCCCAAGCAAGTAAAACAAGCGCGTCCCTGTGACTTCAATATTGTGCCCGTGAGCATTTTGCGTGTGATTGTGTACGTCTTGTGTGTGATTGTGGGGATTTTGAATGTGCGTGTGAACAGGAAGTTGCGTTAAGTTAAGGGTTACAGTTTCTGTATTTATATCGTTTTTATTATTTAAAGTCGCAAACGTACCAGAAGAGCTTCTACCTACAGGGACTCTTCCTTGTAGGTCAGGAAGATTAAACGTTGTAGACCCGTCTCCTGCGCCATACAGTGTGCCTATGGCAGCAAAAAGGTTTGCAAATTGACTTCTAGAAATTGCCTGACCTTGACACAGCAAATATCCGTTAGGAGCCGTTGCCGTCGGCCACTGATGAAGAGTCCCTGAAGGCACTCTGGATTCGATGGCAGAAAGCCGTGTGCCCAAAGGAGTTGTAGTACTGGTGCTTTCCCACGAGCCTACTACAGAATCGTAGATAAAACCTTCATACACCTGTCCATTAACAGGGCTGGTTGGAAAATCTAATGGCATCTTTTTATCCCTCAGGTCTTAATAATGTAGTTGAGGACAATATAAGGCTGTAGATTATTGTGTGCTTGTGTCACACCTGCAAGACCGCCAGCATTTTGGTTTGTGGCAGTTTCAGGATTGTTTGTTGCTGTATTGCCAATATTTGTTGCAGTAACTGCAGTAGCATTAAAGTTAGAGCCCGTGGTTGCCATGCTTCCCAAGTTTGCTCCAGCAACAGCAGTTCCTAGCACATAAAACAGACGCGTTCCTGTTACATCAATATTGTGAGAGTGTGGACTCTGCGTATGGTTGTGAGCGTTCTGCGTGTGGTTGTGGGAGTTCTGAATGTGCGTGTGGGAAGGCATTTCTGCAATGGTAAGCGTGTGAGTCTCTGCACCACCACGGTTATTAAGAGTTGCAAACGTACCAGAAGCAGCCCTACCTACAGCAACACGTCCTTGCAAGTCAGGAATTCCAAAGGTTGTTGAGCCATCCCCCGCTCCGTAGTTTGTACCGACAGCAGCAAAAAGCCTAGGGAAAGAGTTTCTAGAAACCGTCTGACCCTGGCAAAGAAGGAATCCTGCTGGGGCCGTAGCTCCTGCGTAAAGATGGATAGTTCCTGCTGGAACTATGTCTTCTTTTGCAGCGATGCGCTGCTGAAATCCTGTTTTTTCCGCGTCAGATAGCCAGGCAGTATACGGGACTTGATACTTGTAGTCCTCGTACTTTTGGTCCTGAGACGGGTTGGATGGGAAGTCTAAGGGCATTACTTGTCCTTAGGTGTAGTCTTTTTTGCCTTTGGCTTTGGCAGGGGCAGTCCGCCGTCTGTGTCGATAAGATACTGCTGATAGTCAGCGTTAGCTTCGTCGATAGGAAATATATCTGTTAGACCATCTTCTCGAAGACGAGTAATAAAAATGCTTAAACCAGTAATTGTTTCAATTTCTACTATTTTGTACACTATAACTCCGAAGCAATAGCAAAAAAGGCTGACGCACTTTGGGTTGACAAAACTGCTCCCTGCCCAACGGTTAGACCAGATGATACGTTTCCATCAATTCTCATACTTTGAGGTGTCACGCTTTGTACAGAAAAGGTAGAAAAAGCTATACCAGAACCGTTAGCACTATAAGTTCTAAAATGTGCTGGTGATGAGATAGTTACTGTAGTAGTTGAACTTCTTAGCTGTACAGGAAAAATATACGAGGCAAAAACGGAAACGGTAGAGAAGCCATGACCCGTAGCGAAAAAGCAGTCATTTCCTGAAGCAATAACCTGATAGTAGCGTTGGCAAGACGCAAGCTCACCTTCTACAGAATTAGAATTACGATGAAATGGGGTAGCAACTGAACCTTCTTCTATCTGTACACCCCAAATATCAAAAGTGTTTGACTGAATACCCAAGGAACTGGTACGAGCATTAAAATCAGTTCCTGCCGAAAGCCATAAACTTAGCTGAGTAAAACTAGAATTTGCAGCAGTGCCAAATGTTTTTCCAGAATTAGACGGCAAATTAGTAGTGACAGAATATCTAGCCCATGTCGTAGACAAAGTAACCTGTCCAGCCAGATAATTATCGTTATTAGATGGACTACCACCAGTACCGTAAGATTGATTAATTTCAGCAGTAATTTTAGGAGCCCCAGAAGCAGCCTTAGCCCAGAAAGAAACAGTCACTGTTTTTCCAGCAAGCAACCTAACGTCTTCCATTTTTTGTCTAAAAATAGTTAAAGCTGTTGTACCAGACTGGCCAGTAGTGATGATACGAGCAAAGTTTGTCGGCTCATCAGTTCCAAGAACCGTTCCAGCTGTAAAAGCTTGTGTAGAATATGTAACAGTTCCGCTCGCTGTTTCTAGCGACCACCTGTCGTGGCCAAAAGTTCCGTTAGTCGTAGTGCTAGTAAAATTACGTTGATTTATGTCAAATGCACCGTTAATGATGTAGTTTGGTGAATAATCAGGAACAGCCTCAAGCGCAGTTGCGCGTCCCTCAAGCGCCCCAAGGCGAGCAAGAATAGTGCCCTCAAGAGCAGAGTTGGCTTGTACCTGAACCCACTGAGACGTGTTGGCGTCTACGTAAAAAACGTACAAAGTTCCGTCGTTGGAGTCAAACCACGCGTCTCCAGCAATAGGAGTTAGAGGCCGAGAGTCTGAGACTGTCACACCACCAGAAGCAACCTTGTTGCGCCATCTTGATGTAGAGCTTTCATACTGAAGAGTGTGCTTGTCGGCAAGGGCGATACCGTTTGAGCCAACAACACCAATTTCAACATCGCCAAGCTCATCAATTCCATTTGATGTCAGGCTAGCAAGTGTGTGGTTGTGGGTCGTATTAGATTTAAGAGCAAGAGCGGGACCGAGTGCGTCAATAACTGCAAGGTTCTCTACAGAACCAACTGTCTCAATGTTGTCTGCAATGCGCTGACGAACCACAGAAGGAAACTGGTACGTCGTACCGTCGACACCTACAATTTTGTCAAATGCCATTATTAGAATCCAATCGTGTAGAGGCCATCTTCACCTGATACTGGTGTGAGGCTATTGTCGGGGTGCAAGCTGTAAACTCCGTCTATAAACGTATCTGTCAAGTCATACGGTGTAGTACCTGTACTGAAGGGGTAAATTCCAGTACCAGAATCAGAAGAGACTCCGTAGTACTGTAACCATTCTACCGCAACTCCGTTAGTCCCATGCAAAGCCGCAGAAGAGTCTTGCCATGCAATAGCACTTGCCGTGGCAGTAGAAACTCCTGTAACTGCTGGCTTAGTTCCGATAGGTGTAGAAACAGTTCCTGTAGCGTGCTCAAAGCTGGGGTTTGTAGTCATGTTTTCGCGGAATGTGGTCGAAGCTGCGCTAGCAGTAGAAGTACTTGCATTAGCAGTTCCACTCCAGCTATAGTCATACCCAAGAGCGTCAGTAGTAGAACCATCAAAATAGTCACGCAGCTGGTCAGTCTGTTCCACCAAAACCGCGTCAATCCACACATTAAAACCTGTCATGGCATAAGCTCTAATTTGGAATGTTCCGCTAGTGCCAGCTATAGCAGTTGCCGAAACTCTCTGCCATTGGTTTATTTTTGTTCGGTCATAATTTATCTGACCAATGCCACCACCAGTACCACCAAAAACAAGAATTCCACGACTATTTTGGGTAGCCCCATCTCCAGTTATATATGCATAAAATGAGCCAGTATAAGTTGCACCTGGAATGAGCCCCGTGGCAGTGAAAGACACAAAATCATCAGTTGATGCTGTTCGTGTGATTAAGAGTGAGGCAGAGCCAACGTAGAATTGAGCAGTGGACCTGGCCAGGGTTGAGCCAAGATTAGCTGACCACCCTGTTGTGTTTGTCTCGAAGCTAGGGTTAGTTACTAAGTTTGTCCTGACAATAGTAGCTCCAGGAGAAACTGCCTCCATATTTGGGTTAGTAGCAAAGTTTTCACGAACGTTGACAGTGCCAGAGGATGCTTCCATCGCGGGGTTAGTTGCAAAGTTTTCGCGAATGGTTGCTGTACCAGAAGTGCCCCACATGTTTGGGTTAGGAACAAAGTTGGTGGCAAGAGCGTCTCCCGTGGAAGATGCTTCTAAGCTGGGGTTAGTGAGAAGGTTTGTACGTGTTGTTACGGCTAGTGCTTTAGCTACAGAAGTTGACTCATTTTCATTATCAGTCCACTCATATGACCAACCCTTTGCGTTTGTACTATTCCCATCAAAGTAGTCTTTAACTTGGTCTGTTTGTTCGAAAAGTGCTTCTTTTACTGTATAGGTCGAACCCAGAGTCCTCAGAGCTGCGTCAGGACCGCCAACACCATTCTTTGCAGCAATAAGAGATGCCGAAGATGCACCTACAGGAGCCAAACCAGTAACTGACATACGACGAGCCACATTTGGAGTCAAAGCAAAGCGAGTGCTAAGTGTGGAACTGATAATTGAGCCGTCAGCACTGTGCCAGTTGATTCCAACTGAACGAGCATCTGCAATAGAAGACGTAGCTGTCACAGAAAAACTATAAGGAATTCCTGGCAAAACATTTACACGGCTTGTAAGGCCGTCAACATTACCAATAGTAATTGTAAATGTAGAGTCGTTGTTTTGCGTAGTAGTTTGTGCTCTAAAACCATTTACAGTGTACGTCTGAGTGTAGACACCCGACACTCCAGGCTCAGTAACTGCCCAGTCTAAACCAAGACCGTCAATAGGCTTTGGGTTGTCAAGTAAGTTTGTGCGGAGAACATCTGTTCCTTCTGCAACAGACTCCATGGATGGATTGATATGCAAGTTTGTAGCATAAACAATAGATGTTATAACAGTTGACGTAGAAGCATGTGCTGTACCTGACCAAGCATATTCTCTTCCGTCAGCGTCGGGAGTATTACCGTCAAAGTAGTCATCTAAGAATGCAGTTTCTTCAAGCAGTGTGTCATCGAGGAAGAATGTCTGACCAGCGTTAGCAGCTCTGGTATCTGACACAGCAACTCTAACCGTGGAAGCTCCCGAAGTTAGGTTTCGAGAAACGTTTATACGCTGCCACGAACCAGTGAGAGACGTAGGGTTAGAAGAAGTAGACCCAACCAAAGACTCAGCCGAGTTGTACTCATAGATAGTAATGAGAACTGTACTTCCCGAAGTTCCCTTAATCCACGTAGAAGCGGTGTATGTTGCCCCAGCATCTACAGAAAGAATAGGTGAAAGGGCTTCAGAGTTTGTCGTAGTAGAAACACAACGGAGGGACGCTCCTCCCAAACGGAACTCAGCCGTTGAGCGAGTAGTGGTCATCCCCGTTGTCGCAGACCAGCCAGTAAGAGTAGCTTCAAAACTTGGATTAGGGAATAAGTTTGTGCGGACAAGTTCTCCAGCGACAGAAGATTCAAATCCAGGGTTGGTAATTTCATTTTTACGAACAACTACAGCCTGAGCTTTAGCTACAGACTTAGAAGCATTTTCTGCTCCAGACCATTCGTAGTCCCAACCAAGGGCAGATGTGCTTGAGCCGTCAAAGTAGACACCTAAGCGGTCAGTCTTTTCAAAGATAGCGTTTCGAACTACAAGCCTTGAACCCGCAGAAATAGTGTTAGCTGTACCAATAAGGTGTCTTGCGCCTGTCGATGTACCAGTGGTAAGTGTGGTACCTGACGTAAGGCGAACTGTCTGTCCAGGTTTAATTACCACTGTTTGTGTTGCTGCATCGCCGACTCCAGAGTTTCTAAGAATCGACGTGATAGTGAGCTCGGGGAACGTAGGAGGAACAGTTAGTTCAATAGAAGCAATACCATACTCCCCCACGGACATAGGGATAGAGCTAGTTTCATAGAAGAAAGCTGTTGTAGGAGCTACGTCATCACTAAAGTCAATGACGGTACCGTTGACATCTGGGGTCTGCGTAGCACCAGGAGCAAGAAGTGTCCAACCAGATGTGGAGTTTGACATACGTGGGTTGGCGTAGTGGTTGGTGCGAAGAATGTCTGTTCCCGCGCCAACGCGCTCCATAGAAGGATTTTTAGCGAGGTTGGTCTGTGTGACGTCGTCACCAGTGCTGTAGGAGAACTTATTGTATCCAGAAACATTAGTAATAGTGTATGTACCGTTATAGATTTCTCGGTTTGTATTGTTAAGAATGACACCAGAAGCTGGAGACTCGTCTAAGTTTGGAGAAGTCTTAGGGTACGAGACTGTGTTCTCTGTGACTTCTGTAATAGACACATTGTCAGCATTAAATATAGTGCTAGTTGTGTTCGAGAGTGTTGCTTGAGGAGATGTAGGAACAACACGAGAAGAAATATCAGCATTAACTTTTTCGTAGCTAACAGTCTTTGTAAGCTCATTAATATCTGAAGTGTCGTAGGTTCCATTGAAAATGATGTTTGTTTCGTTGGTAATTGACCCGCTAGGGACAGCAGTCTGATTAAAGTTAGGTCCAACTCTGCTATATGTCACACGGCTAACGTCAGGAGTGCTGGTTGCAGTGTACGTACCGTTAATTGTCGTGTTTGTGTTGTTGACAACCTGCCCTGCCCCAGCGGGGACCGTAGATTGCGGGATGTTAGCTGCAGGTTTTGAGTAAGAAAACGAAGCAGAAGTCAAAGACGTAATGGTGGCATTGCCGCTGAGTGTTGTGTTTGTTTCGTTTAAAACTGAGAATGGAGTTGGAAGTGTCTGTAGTGACGTACTTCCTGGCACACCTGAGACAGTAACAGAAGCAGTACCACCGTCTGTCCCTGCAGCATCAGTAACTGTATTACGAGCTCTCACAAAGAATGAATAAGTCTGCGCACCGACGAGCCCATCTACAACAAAGCTAGTGTTTCCCGTAGTGCCAAGTCTGGTGCCATTTGAAAGAAATACGTTATAACCGACAAGAGTTCCTGAATCAACAGGAGGAGTCCAAGACAGAGTTAGACGACCAGCAACAGCTGAAGTAGCTACAACAGAAACGTTTGTTGGCGCGCTGGGCTCACCACGAGCAATAGTAGTAAACGTATTTGACGGAGCACTGTCGTCTAGACCTGGTTGGTCAGAGAGAGCATTACGTGCGCGGACAAAGAATGAATACTGAACAGCTGGAGTCAGACCTGTGACGGTGAAGCTAGTAACCGTGTTAAAGGTATCTGCAATAAGCGTGCCGTCTGAGAAGTAGATACTGTATCCAGTAATCCCGCCAGCGGTATCGGTAGGAGCGAGCCACGAAAGCGTAACTGAACCAGCTACTAGCTCGCTGACAGTACCTGTTAGGTTTCTTGGAGCAGACGGTGGGCCAGGAGCAATCTGCTGGATTCCATTAGATTGCGGACCAGGAGTTCCGTTTTGTACCGAGTAAATGTTACGCGCAGCAACAGTAAATGTGTATTGCTGTCTAGGAATTAAACCAGTAATTACTCCTGTAAGAGTGTTTTCTCCAGCAACACTTGTTTGAAGCAGACCGTTAGCGTAGAGGTAGTAATCAATGATTCCACCACCAACGTTTGTTGGCTTGTCCCATGTCAGAGTTACTCGACCAAACGCTGTGGTTGATGGGGTAACAGCTGTCAATACAGGAGCACTGGGGAGACCAGGAGAAAGGATGGCAAAAGTATTTGAGAATGGGCTCTGACCGCCGCTGGTATCTGCGTATGCGTTACGAGCAGTAATTTTAAAATCGTATGTTGTACCAACAACTAAGACAGGAACCCCAGGAAGCCCTGACTGCCCATCAATAGTTAGGCTAGTAGAAGTTCCTGTTGTTGTAACTGACGGGGTAGAGGGGAAGGTAGATTCGCTAGCAAGTTTAATGTAGACGTTATACCCAGTAATAGAGCCTCTTGGCTCACTTGGAGCTGTCCACGTAAGAAAGACTCTACCTGCAACAGTAGGACTTCCAGTAATAGATAAGTTTGTCGGAGCATTAGGAAGACCTGGAGCTAGTGCCGTAGCTGTTGCTTCTGCACTTCTCAGACCACTCGAGTCTGCGTAAGAGTTACGAGCAACAATTCTAAAGTTATAGGTGACACCTTCGATAAGTCCTACATAGCTTTGTGTGAGAGTTGTGTCACCATTGATAATAGTTGTTGGCGTGCTCGGAAAGTTGGCGTCCGTAGAAAACTTACGGAAAATGTCATAACCCGTAATGGTTCCATTTGTAGATGCAGGAGCTGTCCAGGAAAGATTTATTTTACCTGCCTGGAGCGGGTCTGGGGTGGCAGTAAATGTCCTAGGAATTGAGGGGACACCAGGAGCCATAACACTAGAAACAGTGTTAGAGTCTGGGCTGCGAAGACCGCTGGAGTCTGCAAAAGCGTTACGAGCTTGAACACGGTATGAGTAGAGCGTTCCAGGAGTTAGACCTGTGTCCACAAAAGTAGTAGCTGTTCCGTTGAGAACAGGGGTAATTCTTACACCATTACGGAAAACATCATAACCAGTAATGCTTGGGTTTTGGAATGTAGGAGCGGTCCACGAAAGATAAATCTTACCTGTGTCCGTGGAGTTAGTTCCAGGAGATGCAGTAAGTCCCGTAGGTGCACCAGGTACACCAGGAACAGTAATGTTTGAGACAGTGTTAGAAGCGTCGCTAGAACCCCCTACAGCATCCGCGGCACTGTTTCTTGCAACGACAAAGTAAGAGTATACGGTTCCAGGAGTTAGGTCAGTGTTGGCAAAAGTGGTGCCTGTACCACTTGTGTTTGTGAGAACTGAACCATTACGAAAAATTGTGTATCCAGTGATACCACCATTAGTTGTACCTGGAGCACTCCAAGACAGGTCAACTCGACCAGAAATCGTGGAACTAGGAGTAACAGTTAGTCCAGAAGGTGCAGAAGGAAATCCAGAGCTATATGAGGCAGAAGAGTTAGGACCGTATCCATCCGCATTTCCTGCTCTGGTTATAATCCAATAATTTGTAGTTTTAGCAACTCCTACAGATGTTGACCTAGTATCTCCTGGGCCAAAATCATTCCACCCACCGTAGTTGGAGCCGTCTGTACTAGATGCCCACTGGTAGTCTGTAATTGCTATGGGAGACGACGGAATAGACGACGTAATATTGAGAGTTGTTCCAGCTGAATTTCTTGAAAGAGATGGAGCACCTGGCGTTCCAGGGCTTCTAACATAGTTTGTTAGTCCCCAGGAAGCAGAGCCACTTGACCTGGAGCCTCCAAATACGGTGGCCCCACCACTCACACTTAGACTAGCTTCACCCGCGGCATTATGGTCCACATAAAAGCTACCTGAAGCAAGGAGCTGGTCTCGGGTGGTAAAGTTTGACGCAAAGCTATAAAAGCGTCCGCCTGCAGACCAACGTCCACCATTTAAGTCTGCAGAACCGTCGTTTAGCTGAGAGTCAGAGTTTTGAAATCTCCAATATGCTCCCCAGTAGATGAGAGTTCTGTTGTTACCAGGCTCATCGGCGCTGGACCAGTCAATAAAGAAATAGTTGGCGGTTGAACTTCCGATGGTAACATTGTTACCTTGCATTCTTGGCATCTACTACACCACCTTCAAGTAGCTAAACTGATTAGCTGTAGGAGTAGACACAATAGTCACAACGCCATCGATAGAAGTATTTGTTTCGTTAATAAGCGAAGGGTTGCTACCGATAATTGAGCTTGCCACGTTACCGTCTTGTCCATAGTAGTAGTACGTCAGAGTGTGGGGAGATGAGGTTGTAACAGACTCAACTACCTTAGTACCATTATATCCCGATGCAATTGTGTTGTTAGTGATAGTTCCTGTAGAAGAGCTTGCTGCTTCCGTAGTTGTTCCAAATGCATATGTAATCGTACGAGAAGGAGCATTTACGGCTGTAATAGTATGAGTTCCGTCATACCGAGCTCCTACGCCTGACACAGTAATACGCTCACCAACAGAGAAGTTGTGGGTCGAAGCTGTTGTAAGAGTGCATGTTCCAGGGGAACCAGCAGAAGCTGACCTGTTCGTTACGGTGGCTGTGGGATTTACTCCTGTATTTACAGAAATAACATCGCCAACAATAAATCCGTGAGCTGTAGAAGTAGTCAGCGTAACCCTGTTTGTAGAGCCTCCAGCATAGGAAGCAGCAATAGGAAACGCGGTCGCTGGAAGATTAATGTTGACTCTGTCGTTCACGGAGAAACCGTGCGAAGCAGATGTGGTTAAAACCACAACAGAACCAGAAATAAATTTAGAAGTCACGCTGGCTGTAGTTGGGAGAGTAACAGAGACTGAGTCACCAATAGAAAAGTTGTGAGAAGTTGCTGTTCCAATAGTTGCTACACCACTAGACAAAGATTTAGAAGCAAGTTGAGCAGAAGTAGGAAGCTGCACACGGATTTGGTCGCCAACTGAAATTCCATGAGGAGACTCTGTTTGTAGAGTGACAACGTTTGCTGTAGAAGACTTTCCGACAATAGCAGAGCCTACGTTTAAAGCAACAACAATTGTGTCACCAATTGCAATACCACTGTCTTCTTGAGTAGTCAGTGTAGCAATGTCATTTACCAAAACCTTATTGACAATTGTAGAAATTTCTGTAGAAACAACATCAATAGAGTCTCCAACAGAAAAACCGTGTGCTTGGTCAGTTGTTAAGGTGATGACGTTATCAAAAAGAGCTTTCTTTGTAAGAACAGCTTCCTCGTTTAGAGTAATCGTGATGTCTTGTCCTGGCACAAAAAAGTGTGCTTCAGAAGTAGTCAAGGTAGCGATACCCGTGCTGTCGTCAAAGTCTTTGAAAATAATATCCAGCGGGTCGATGCTGTCTTCAAAGGAGATAAGGTTGTTTCCTGGAGTCAGCTTAATCCAGTCAACAAGTGTGTCTACCTTAGAGCGGTGGCCAATGATGTCTCCGTTATATGTCACACTTCGGTCGTAAGTGTTGATGGAGAGAAGGTCGTTGTTCTTGAGGCTAACTCCACCCTCTTCTACACTGCTGGGAGTGTCTGGAGCGTTTAGTTTATAACTAAACGTGTGAGGAGTCGTTGTTGTGATTGTGTCTACAACCGCTTCTGTAATGTCGTATGGCTCACCAAGGCCGTACACTTCAATGATGTCCCCCACCAATAGTTGGTGAGCTTTTTCTGTCTGCAAAGTGGCAACACCATTAAACAGTTCAGATTTAATGACTCGGGCAATAGGGCCTCTACCACGCAGAGCTTTAACAAGCGTAAGAACTTCACCCGTAGTGGTGTTGGTAATTGTGGAACCTGAACCGACGGGGCCAGATATGTTAAACACAGCTGTGACATCAGAAGTTCCCTCGTTGTAGACCGTTACCTGGCTGAGGTTGATGACTGTTCCGCTAGAAGAACGTGAACTTTCTGCAAGACCAGCAAAGTTGTAAGTGATAGTGTTGTCTGTTACAGACGACAGTTTAAATGTTCCATTGTAACGAGTTCCTACACCAGACACTGTTACGGTCTGCCCAGCCGAGTATCCGTGACTGCTTACAAGTGTAAGAGTACACGAGCTTTCTGTTGCTACTCTGTTTGTTACGGTAAAAATGTCTGTACCTGAAGTCGGCAGTGTAGTACGTGGAATGTCTACGGACTCGGTGCCATCAAGTGCCGCGTCATTCCATTTGTATTTAATAGGGTCTGCTGCTTTAAGAGGGATGGCAAACTCTGTACGACCACGGGCGTTTACGGTGGTAATCTGCGGACGACCACCAAGACGAACAAAAGCAGCTCTAGTAGGCTCTTCGTTTGTTCTAAGCCATACGCCCTGGCGAACAAGGTTAGTAGCAGAGATTAAGCGGTCACGAGCATCTTTAATTTGCTCAATGTTCTGAGGCAAGAAGACACCAGTAAGTGTAAGAATACGAGCCTTGTATCTTCCAGTAACGTCGTATGAGCCGTCTTCAACACCTCGCTGAATGTCAGGAATTTCAGGCTCGGAGTGTCCCCACCAGCCCTGGATGTCGGTACATACCCACACAACCCCTGACTCGTCAATGGTATTTAGAACAAGGTCGCCAACAGTTACGTCAGCATTTAGCTCCATGCCATTGAAGTTGTCTGCATCTGGCTTTACTGACAGAGCAGTATTTACAAGATAGTTTTCTTCATCCTGAGATAAATTGTCTAGGTATCCACCAACGAATGAGGATTGCTCAAAAAGGAAAGCGTCGGCATGGATTTTCTTTCCAGCAGCCTGGTCTGGAAGAAGCTGAGTCAACGATAGCTTTGCTGCAACAGCACCAACAGGGGCTGACCCAACTACTGATTCTCTAACCCACAGGTTGTTAGCTTCTACCGTAAGAAGCTCTGAAGCGTCTTCGGATATAGAATCACCATTAACGTTATACCACAAAATTTTAAGAAGCAGCTTAGATGGCTGAGCTTCAATAAGAGGAACTCGAACGTATACTGATGCAGCATATGGTTTTCCCGCGTTTCCTGTAGGAATGGGGATAAAGTCTTGAGAAATAAGACCGCTATCTCCGATAGCAGACTTTGTGACTTCTAGATAGGAGTCACCATAAAAACCTCGCTCGGCAACTCGGGCAAGCGTAGCACCGTTTACGGGTAACCATCCCCGAGTATCCGCCTTAAAAGACGGATTAAAAACTAAGTTTTGACGTGTCACTATGCTACCGCGCCTCTACGCATTTGGAATGTAATCTCTCTAGAAATCGCTGCTGCCAGCTCGGATTCATCCATACCTGCGGAAGGATTGACCGTAATATTAATTGTACCAGGACCAGCCTGAGCTTTAATGAGGTCAACCATAAATCGGTCACGCTTTGACATACCGTTAGCGTCCAAGGGTTCGACACGCTCTGGACGTCCAGCTTCAGCAATCTGAGCAAGAGTACCACCAGCAGTTGGAGAAACGATACCACCCATAGCAAGCTGTGGAATGTTTGGAATGTTAAATGCAATTGTTCTTCCGCCAAGAAGTGGTACCCAATCAGGAATATTAATTCTAATTTTGTTAAGACCGTTAATCATTCCGTTTATGAGACCAATGATTCCGTTAATTGGTCCCTTCATGATTCCAATAAGACCGTTAAATACGTTGGAAACAAATGTGCTAATTCCATTGAATGCATTTTGCCAGAAGCTCACAAAGCCATTGATAGCTCCTGTAATCCAGCTGTAGACGGTGTTCCAGCCTGACTGGAAGAATCCTAGGATGTTGTTCCAAACTGTAGAGATAAAGTTTCCAACAGCAGAGAACACAGCGCGCCATACAATTACAAAATTATCAATGGCACCTTTAATAAAGTTATAGACAAAATCCCATCCAGTTCGGAAGAAACTTAAGATATTGTTCCATACGGTCGATATAAAGTTACCAACAGTTGTGAAGATTCCAATCCAAAAGTTTACATACGCAGTTAGGGCACCGACAATGAACCCTGACACAGCATTCCAACCTGCTTGGAAGAACCGAACAATATTGTTCCATGTGTCTGAAATGAATCTACCAACGTTTGTAAATACTTCAGACCAGAACCCGAAGAAAGCATCGAGAGCTGGCTTTAAGAAGTTGTAGATAGCGTTCCATGCGTCAGTAATAAATTTGACCATGTTGTTCCACACATCTGACAAGAACTGGAAAACAGAGGTCCAAACAGTAACCCAGAAGGTTACATAGTTTGTGATTGCATCGACAATGAATGAGAAGAATCCAGAGAAGAAGCTAATAATTCCACCAATAACGTTGATTACAGTCTCAAGCAAGAAAGTAAATACAGGAATTAATATGCTTAATATTGTTGTAACAACAGCAATAATTGGAGGAATAATTCTAGAGAAAACTTCAATTACCGTAACGATGATGGGGACAAGTAAGTCTATAAGCATTGTAATAAGAGGGACAAATGCTTCTACAAGAGTGAGAATTACGGGTACAAGAGACGAAATAATCATCGTAACTAGCGGCACAAATGCTTCTACAATTTGCAAAATCACAGGGACTAAAGAAGTTACAAGAGAAGTAAAGACTGGAATAAGGCCTTGCAGAGCGCCCATAATTTGTCCGCCAGCCTCGGCAAATGCCGCCCCGAGCTGAGCAAATACTGCATCCATACCGACACGGAACTCTTCAGAAGTGTTGTAAAGAAGAATAAACCCAGCCACAACGGCAGCAATAATTCCAATTACAATGCCAGCTGGGCCTAGCAAGAATCCGCCAAGCAATCTACCAAAGGGAAGTAGTGCTCCTCCCATTTTACCGATAGCTGCCACAAAACCGTTACCAGAGTATGTCATTTGAGCAAATGCTTGCGCAATACGGTCACCTGGACCAGTAAGTCCGCTAAATGCTTTTACAGTGTCGCCAATCCCACCAACAAGTCCGCCAATTGCTCCTGATAGAGTACTAACATTTCCTGCAACTACCTTGAAAGCAAATCCACCAACTTGCCCAATAGTTCCCAAGGCGAGAGTGAAAGCAAAAATACGTCCAACAACATCAAGAATTGCCTTAACAACATCATTGCTAAGGAAGTCTGCAACTACACCAGCAATTGTGCTTAGAGTGCTAAAGAATATTTCTAAAGCACCCGTATCTGAAAGTGCTCTACCAATCTCCAAAAGATTGACAATAAGGTCAGCAAGAGCAGGACCCGCACCTGCACCTGCTGCAAGGATGTCTCCCAGGATTGGAGCACCTTCTTTAAGAATGTCAAAAGTCTCGCCAATTGCTTCGTTAGCGCCTAGCTTAAGAATTTCTGCGATAAGCGCACCAATTGAGCTAAGAACGCTAGTAGCGTTTTCTGCAACTGCAACAAAGTAGTCGCTAAGGCTTCCTACGCCTTCTACACCTGAATCTTGTAAGTCTCTAAATGCTCCTGTAGCCTCCTCGAGCCAGTCCAGCATAATCTGACCGCCTGTGCCTGGGCCCAGGTTAGCCATAATAATTCCACCGATACCGCCCAAGACGTTATCAATAATTCTTCCGAACTGAGCAGCAGCGTCTTCGGCCAGCTTAAAGAAGTTTTGTACAGCAGCAGAGCCCGCATCAGACTTAAGATACTCATCAAAAGACTTGAGTCTTGTATTTAAGAAGTTTACGTAACGCTCTGCCGCAGGGAAAGCAGCATTAAGAAGAGATAATGCAATTCCGTATGCAGAACCTGCAGCTGTACCAAGCTTTCCGATAATTGTCGCTGAATTTGAAAAGAGTGTTGAAAGCGCAGCAACGTTTCTACCTTCAGTTGCCATATTGGCAAAATCAATTGCAGCAGCTCCTGTAGCAGAAGCAACCTGTGTTAAACCATCACGAACTGTAGTGAATAATCCAGCAGCTAGAGTACTTACTGCAATCCAAAGACTTGGTAAAAGAGCATTAGAAACAGAAGTTCTTATCTCGTCAAGTAGCGGCTTGAGCGTCTGTAAGTTTTGAACAAACTGAATTTGTGCGGCATTTAGTCCTTCAAATGGGTTGGTGCCTCCACCACCTCCGCCTCCCCCAGCGGCTGCAGCCTCTCTAGCACGAGCCAGCTCTCGCTCAGCGTCTGCTTGCCTACGGGCAGCGTCGCGAACAACTTTAGCTTTATTTGCTTCAGATTGAGCAAGGCGCTGGTTAGCGGAGATAACTTGCTCGGTACCAGCAACTCCTGTACGAGCTAGACGGTCCTGCTCTTTGTTGAGGTCAGCAGAACGGTCTTTAGCCTGACGTAGGCGAAGCTCTGCTTCCTGGAATGCAAGTTCTGCTTCTTTACGGGCACGAGAGTTGGGTGGAAGGTCTTGTGTACGTGCGAGCGTTTCACGAGCTTTATCTAGCTCAAGTGCTGCTCTACCTTCAGCAAGTGCGGCTTCTTCGGCATCAAACCCAAGCTGTTGGATTTGTTCTTGGCCTTCTTTGATGGCCTTGTTAAGTTCTAGTTGAGACTGACGTACTTCGTTATTTGCGTCTATAAGGTTTTCACGGTTATCTTCAATAACCTGAGCAAGATTGCGTTCTGCGTCTGCAATTCGCTCGGCTGCTGCTGCCCTAGCTGCGGCTTCTGATGCGGCATTTGCTCCACCACCAGCTTGCCTGTTGAGCGCAGACAGCGCTCTTCCGACCCCAGATAAGGCTAGTCGCGCAGAAATCATTGCTAATCCGAGAGAAGCAAAGATAGTTCCCAAGGAAGCTAAAGAAGCGGCTGCTCCCAGGGCAGAGCCACCCAGAGAAACAAGACCGCCAACTAGAGAACCAATAGCTCCAAGTATGACACCCAGAGCAACCTGAAGTGAGAATCCAGTTCTAGTTAGGTTACGAAAAGCAAGACGAGCAGCTTCTGCGTCTGGAACCATTGCTCGAATGCCATCAGAAAACTTACTAAACACGTTTGCATTCGCGTTGTTGTTGAATCCACGGGTAAACGCTTTACCCATGTTTTCACCAGCTTTTCGGCCAGCTGCACCAGTACCACTAAACCCGCGTTGGATATCACTGGCAACTCTATCGGTCAAAGCGCGTACAATAATGTGCGCTTCACCAACAACAGCCATCGCTATCTCCTAAGCAGAATTTGTAAATGTGTCTATTACTATTATTTCATAGGTGCGTCAAGTGTTCCCATAAATGGGTTAGCTGAGTCAGGATTAAACTCTGTCGGAGGAACGTACGCTTTTGTGGGCTGCTTTTTTGGGTCAAACGGCTTAACGTCGTCCAAAGAAGGCCCGTCCTCGAATGGAATTGTGTCAGGGTCTATGAACTGAGTGCTTGGTTCGCTCTTCTTGTACGCATATTTGTAAGTTCTGTCGTACATGTTTGCATACATGTTTTCACGTGTCTTTGACTTAGCTTCTGCTGATTCTGCAGAGTAAGCAAACATGTCTTCTTCAAATATGTAATGAATCACATCTAACATGTCATCAGATGGTAATTCACCAAGGCGAATTCCGCTCATCAACGCTTTACCGTTGACATAGGGCCAGAGGTCTATCGCCCAGCTAATTAATCCTCTGGCTGCTGATTTGGGCGTGCGGTGTACTCCTCGACAAGCCACCCAGTGATTTCAGCAAGAGTCTCAACTGAAACAATCTTTTTCTTGTCTTTAAGAAGAGCATTGAACCGTTCTGAGCTCTCGTCTTCGAGGACATAGTCAAAGAACTTTGTTACAATTCCAGCAGACTTTACGGGGTCGTCGCTTGACGATTCTGAGACAAGGTCAAGTAGAAGCTTTCCCTGAATTTGAGAAACGCAAGTAAACTCTTCTCCGTGTAGCTTAAATGACAGAGGAGATGTGTCTTCCTGAAGCCCTGAGCCAAAGTCTTTAAAACGCTTTTCAGCGGTCATGTTTCTTTTCCTTAATATGTGTCGTTTGAGACTTTTTGTCTCTGTAGTTTATTGTACTAGATTTTTACTAAATAAAGCTGGTCTGAGAGATATCTGTTTGGACGAGTCCCTGGGTGATTAACGTGTCGTGTGTAGACTATTCGTGAGCCAGAAGAAAACCTAAGAATGGGAGCTTCTCTCGGAACAATAGTGTGCGGACGTGTACCTTGGTGGTGCATCAAAGCATGTGCTTCTCTGGAGCCAATCCAGGCGTACTGACTCCTACCATCACGTAGGTGCATAAACTGGATAGAATCACGCAAGCGACCAGTATCTACGCCAACCTGACGCCTTGCCGCAGCAACAATTAAACGAGAGCGTTTCTTTAAGTAGAGACCAACATCACCCTGCGGGTTGTTTAAGACGTAATCAAGAACACCTGGATAGAATCGAACTCCAGTAAACTGCCACGTAAAGTTTACGCTGTTTCTGGCAGAAGGGACATTACCAGAGTATGGAGATAAAGAGTTCCTACTCCAAGTCTGGGCTCGCCTAAACGTCCCAACAATGATGCTGTCAGGAAGTCCGTACATTAGGGAATAACCATCGTAACTTGCATCACAGAGCTTTGGAATCCTCCAGAAGATTCTCCAGCAGTGACAGTTGCAATAACACCAGGGCCATATAAACCATCGTCATCCCACTGGTCAAGAAGGTTGAGGGATTGCATAAGAATCCACGCATCTACAGCAACAATTTCAGAAGCTTTTTGAATCTTTTCGGGATTAGGTGCTTGTCCAGACTGACCTACAACAGGGACTGGACGCGCAAGCATAATGTTGAATACAACACTCCTAGGAACATTACAGCGCTGAGGTTCTGATGCCTGGTCTCCTGGCATACCTAGATACGCCTGAGAAAAATACACTACAAGCTGCTCGCAGTCCACAGCAGGTTGTGTCATTGTCCAATAACGTCGAGATGGAAGTGGTACGCCGTATGACTCGTAAATTGCAATAACACGCTCAAGAACCCCATCAAAAAGCTCTTTTAAGTTAAAAGCATCTTCATCTACAGGGTACTTATCAAGGTCGATAAGGCTTAGCGACATGTGTCTCTCCTAGTATGTTGTCATATCTATACTAAGGTTACCAGAAGAAATGAGTGAAGTTTCGTCATTCTTAGTAGCGTAAATGTCCCAGGCTCCGTTTTTAGTGAGCTTCAAAACAGAATGAGCCTCACTGTAAGTGACAGAAAGAGTAAGAACTCCACCAGCAATGTTAATTGCCTCTGCAGGCAGAGTCAGTGAGTAAGTTCCACCAGCACTACGCAAGACAGCTTCAGAAGTCCATCCGCTCTCTGTTACAAGAAACTCGGCATCAATATCCGCAAGAGGGATAGAAACAGAGCCTCCTGTTTTTGTGACAGCAATATCTAGAACTGATGCAGGAAATACTGAAGGAGCAGGAGTATAGCGACGTGCACGGGGAATGTCAGGTGAAAATACTTTTGAACGCTTCTGAGCTTTGTTTGGATTAGTAGTTTTTAAGAATAGGTCTACTTCATAGATTCCAAGACGCATCTCCTCAAGGAAGTCCTGGGAATCAAGAACAGTGTAGGTTACACCTTGTCTTGTAACGTTTGTCACACGCTGAGGTAGAGCACAGTCCGAGTCTCCAGTCCACAAACGGATAAACTCAATAGCCACACGACGGGCAGCCATTTTTCCAAGTGTGGGTGGCTCAGCACCGTAGGTGTAGCTAATTTCAATGTCGGCAGGAACGATAAGAGCGCCTTCAGAAAACTGAATAGTTGAGTGGTCAACAAGGTAGTATCGGTCTCTATTTACAATGTCGCCAGCAACATTGCGAACAGTTTTAATTTCTTGTACAGGCTGTCCGCGAAGGCGAATTCTTGTTTCAGCAGACACCCAAGGCTCGACAATTTGAAGTGCCTTATTCACACGAGAGTTAATAATTGCAGCTTCTTGCAGAAGGCGAGTATTAATCAAGGGAGCAAAACGTACGTAACGCTCTGTAACAGTAGTTACGCCTGTGTATTTACGTCCAGAGAGTGCCCACATAATGTAGGAAGCTGTTTTAACTGCTTCTTGAGCATAGTCAGAGGTCTCCCATTCGGGACCTAAGTCTCTAACAGTACACCAGAGTCCTGATGTCATAGCTAAACTCTCCTTTTACGTAGAACGGGTGACACACTGTTTTCAGCGTGCCACCCGTCCGACCAACTATTGTTTGCTAGGCTGAGGGGTCCTCAGATGAGCTGATTACATAGTCAAATGCGTCATCAGCGTTGTAGTCCTTGTTACCAGGAACGTTGTATGTTCCAGTTTCATTGGCATCAGGGAGCTCGTTAACAGCGCGGCTGTCAGGTGCTACAACTGCTGTACCAGCAGGTGTTACTGCAGTAGAAACAATGTCGTCACCTGCAATTGCAACAGTGAAGGTTGTTGGGCTGAGAATGTTTGCAATCTCATAGTCACCTGTCAGACCCAAGAGTGAGTCGAAGGTGGCAACACCTGTACCTGATGCAGTAGCGTCAACATCAGAAGTTACTACAAACTGAGTGCTTGTTGCCGATGCAATAGTTACAACACCGTTGAACAGAGCGTTTGAGAATCCAGTAACTGTTACAACATCTCCACCAGAGAATGTGTTGTTGGCAGTGTAGACAATCTCTTCTCCGTCACCAACAGCAGCTGTGATGTTTGCTGTGGTTGTGCCACCAGTAATTGTAACCTTTTCACCAGCTGCAAAGTCGTGTGCAGTTCCAGTTGTGAAGGTAGCAATTCCACCAAGGCGAGCCTTGTTTGTGATGGTGTTAGCAATTTCACCGTGCCATGTGTAGAAGCCGTTGCGTCCAGTAGGTGCCCATGTGGTGCGAGCGTATGAGTAAGGACGCTCTGCAGCAACTGGGAACTCCCAGCGGTCATCAATTCCGTCACCGAAGTTGATGTTTCCGAGGCCGTAACCTTCGAAGGTGTTAGCCAAGAGGCCGTTCTCAATTACGCGGTCACCGCTCTGGCGGAGCTTAGCGTATGGGAATACCCAGTGGAAGTAAGGAAGAGTTGAAGACTTCTTACCGTCCTTGATGGCGAGAGACCAAACTTCAATAGCAACACCGTTACCAGCAGGGTCGTCACCAACAGCAGGTGCAGCCCAACCAACAGACTTCTTGTCTGGTGATGCAAATGTTCCGAGGTTCTTGCGAAGGAGCAGACCACCAGAAATGAGGCTTGTCAATTCAGGGTCTGGCTCACAGATAGCGAGTTCCATGGTGATACGCTTGAGGGTGTCAGGGGACTTGTAGGTGACGCAAACCGAGCCATTAGCTGACTTTTCGGTGATTTCGTCGCCTTCTTCATATTCAGGCGTGAAAGAAACACGCATGAATGCGGATGTGGTGTATGAGTCACCAGGTCCGTTGAGCAGGTTGCCGTTTGCGTCCAGGCGGGTAACGCGAATGGATACACCCTGGATGCTAGCAGCATAATCTTGAGTAGCCATATTAGCTATTCTCCTTTGGGATAGTTAGTTATATTAATTGTACAGTTAGACCGACAAGTCGACTCGAACTGCGAGGTGTATCGAAGGGTCAAAGTAAACCGCAGCTGGGCGGATTGCTTTTAGCTTCATGTCATTCTTGTTGCCTGACACATCATAGGCTTGTGCCAAGTTATCGTTCACCACATCTGGCTTGCCAAGATATGTCTTGACTAATCCTGTGGCGTACATCCATTTGTTAGTAGCAGATGCAGCTGCATTTGCATTTCCGTCTGGGCCCACACCTGAGTACCCAGAACCGACAATTACAGGGGTTCCTGCAAGAGTCTGCAGGTGGTCTTTACCTTCTTCGTGATAGAAAGTCTGCCCATTTGCGCTAATAAGAGCAAATACGTCGCGGGTCATGTGAATGACTCCCTGTTCTCCACCCTGAGAAGCTTGGCCAATTTCGAACTCTAACATGGCTAGAGCACGACGAGCACTTAGCGCTGTACCGCTGTTAAGTATGGTAGCCGCAGAAGAAGAAAGAGCCAGGTTGTCGTGGCTTTCACCTTTACGGATTGTCCCATCCCACAGCTCTGTTTCCATAGCGTGTTGAGACATTCCCTCAATCTGTCGAGTAATGCGAGCAATGCGGTCAAGACCTAGGAAACCGAGTGTTGAAAGATTGTCTTCAACTTCAATGAAGAAAGGCTTAATGTAGTCAGAGTAGTTGACAGTTGCATCATTAACTAGAACATCTGATGTTGTGTCAGTGTCATCCCAGTTAGAAAGATAGTTGACAGTGGTTTCCCATTCTTGAGCAAAGCCACGAATCCACATGTCTTCGTCAGCTGAGTTTTCAGGCTTAGCAACAGCCAGAAGCCCGAATGCCGAAGGCATGATTGCGGGTGCTGTTACGACGCCGTTCTTTGGAAAAGCCATGTGATTAATCCTTAATAAAGTCTAATGTTGTCTGGGATTCCCCAGGGGGCCGAAGCCCCCCAGGGTTCCACAGGGTTTTTAGTCGATTTAGTATTCGACTGCGGCAGCAGTAGCGCCACCAGTTGTGTCGCGCAGAGCAGCTGCAACACCGTTGACAGAGATTGTCGAGGTGATTGCGAGTGACTCTGTTCCAACGAATGCAACGCCTTCGAAGGTTTCTACGAACATCTTGTAGTCGTTGGTTCCAACGAGTCCAGAGTCGCGGATGATACCGAGGTCGAGAGTTCCACCATCAAGGAAGATGAATGAACCTTCTGCGAAGAGGTACCATGTGAAGGAGTCAGCGAACTCGTTGAGTGCGCCTACTGACTGTGCACCGAAGACGTTGGCGTCCAAAGAAGCAACGAGAGATACGTTGGACGAAGCCAAGTAACCGTTGATTTCTGAAGCACCGAGTCCGATGGTACCGTCACCAGGCATAGCCAAGGTCAGGTCAGCGGACATAGCGTCGATGACCCATGATGGCACAATAGCGCGGAGCTGTGTGTTGGGGTCAATGCGGTGACGTGAGCGGTAAGCTGCCGAAGCACGCTTAATCTGCACCAAGAAGTCACGACCGAAGCCGATGAGGCTTGTGGTTGTAACAGCAGTTGATGCGTTACCAATGCGAGTCAGGATGTTCTGCTCTGCCTCACGAGCGTGCTGGATAAGACCAAGCTCGTTGTGGCGGGCCAGAAGTTCTGGGTATGCACGGGTAAAGAGGTTACCGAACTGCATCTGCAGAGTAACAGCGTCAGTAACAGCTGTCTGCTCTTGAGCAGCGGTAACGGTCAGGCTGGCCTTAACAGCTGACTGAGGGTCAGCGTCAACTGCAGCGGTCCAAACGCCTACAGCGTTAGCGTATGAGCTAAGTACTGGAGGAGTTACGTAGCGGATTCCGCCACGGTCTGCCTGGAAACGAGGAAGTGAGTCGCGCACTGGACGGACAGCGGTACCAAGACCGAATACGTCGTAGCGAACCTCAAGTGGTGTAGCGAAGCCACCAGAAGCAACAAGTGCCTCTGCGCCAACTACATCATTGATTTTTGCGCGGTTCTCTTCGGGGTCTGTACCAAGAGTGCGAGCCTCTGGGTACTCTGTAGTGATGGATGCAACAATGTGCTGTTCTCCATCGCCACCGTTGACACGACGAAGTGAGTGGAGACGCTTCTCCATTGCCTCAGCAACTTCATTCATGTCTGTTAGTGTGCTGCCAGCCGAGTGTCCAGGGATGTCAGCACCAGCGGTGATAGCCACTGGAACTGCTGTTGCTGGGGCCACGGGGCGGCGGTCTTCAGGAGCTTCAAAGCTCTCGACTGCGGCGGTCACGGGTGCCTCTTCCTGAGCCTCTACTGGCTCAATAGTTGATTGTGATGGGGTTTCTGCTACAGCTTCGTCAGCGGCGAGTTCTACAACTGCCTCTTCCTCTACTGCTGCAACTTCAGCTTCTTCAGCAAACTCAGCTGTCTCAGCGACAACCTCAGCTACCTCTGAAGCCTCAGGTGTTTCTTCTGTGTCAGCAGCAAATTCCTCGATAACTTCAGTTACTTCAGTTACTTCGGTTTCTACTTCTTCCACGGGGTCGGTATCTGCAGTGAATTCTGCAACCTCTACCGAATCTGTTGATGCTTCGGACACTTTTTTCTCCTTGTCCTCGTCGTCCTCATCTTCGTCCATGTCTTCCATAGGAGCTTCTTCCATTTCTGGAGCTTCTTCCTCGGCTGGCATGTCCTCAGCTGGGACTGTCTCGGTGACGTCTTCCTCTTCTTCGGCTACAGGGGCTTCGCCCATTGCAGCTTCTTCCATGGGAGCTTCCTCTTCAGGGGCTTCCTCGGCGGGGACGTCTTCTTCCATTTGTTCGACTGGTTCTGCAGCTGCGCTGTCGGCATGTACACGAGCAGAAGCTTCTGCGGCGCGTGCTACAAGCTCTTCAGCTTGAGCGATACGACGCTGAGTTTCTCCACGAACGCTGTCAAGCATCTCTGCAAGAGCTGTCATAGCATCAACCGACTCTTTGGTTGGTTCACCAGATTCGACCGACTCAAACTCAGTGACGATGCTTGCTTCGAGCTCGGTGACTTGTTCGTCACTCAGCTCTGACAGCATGTCAAGCTGCATTTTGATTTGGTCCACTGTACCTCTCCTTTGGGCCAGTTACACATACAGAACTTTTCTATATGCTTCGGATAGTCTGAGGTATAGGGACTACGACACAATATTGTGTGAGGCACTACACCCACTAATTTATACTACACCAATTTTACGTTAGTAATCTGAGTAATCTATTTAATTGTGCTGAAACTTCAGCTTGGTTATAGACATCAGAACCTGACATAAACCCACGGAGTTCGGCAGTAGCCTCGTCCGCGTCTTCTTTTCCAATTTTCTGCTCCACACGGTCAATAAGACTTTTCGTGAGTCGCTGCAAGGTAGGAGGCAAATCGCTGTAGCGAACCTTCTGCGCTTGGTTTTCGAATGGGAGGGGAAGATTAGCAATGACCTTTCCTAGGTCAGATGTTGTCTCGCGAACATTGCCAACGGACTTTGCGTTGAGTGCTCCAGAATCGAGACGGTCAATTTTATCAATAAGTTCTGAGGAAGCAGCAGCAGCACCTGCGTAGTCTCCCACGTTGTCAAAGTTTTCTGCTTCTTGAATTTTTTCTATAACTGCTTGGTTACCAGAAGTACCAAGGTCGTTTTTCAGTCGAGCAAGAACTAAACGAAACTTACCTTTGGCGTCTCGAGGTTGCGTCTTACCAGAGACAAACTTTTTACGACCCTTTTCGTCGTAGCTGTCTTTTACAGTGTCGCCTTCTAAATTTTTCTGTGCTTCTTCTTCAGCAGCAATTTGGTCAGCTTCTTCTTGCTCTACTTCATCGGCTTCTTTTTCTGCCTTAGCCTTGAGCTTTGGGTCAACCTCATCGACGAGCTTACGAAGCTCCGCGTCAGCAAAAGCTGCGCGGGCTCGTAAGTCATCGGCGGTAACCATGGGGTTGTCCATTATTCGGCTGTCTCAACCTTTGCGCTGAACTCAGTAATGCGTGAGCGTAGGTCGTCTACGGAGATGCTGCTGAAGTTCCATTCTTCTGGAATCAACTCGGTTTCTCCGAGGGCCTTTGCACGCTTGATAATGTGCTTCTTAGTAGCTGCTTTGTTCTTAGCGCGACCGTATGCCTGGATAGCATTCTTCAGGTCAGCTTTGTTGCGGATGGGGTATGAGCCATCTTTCATAGCTTGACCCTTCTTTGCGAGTTCTTCGCGCTCTTCAGGAGAGAACATCTTGAACTCAGACATGAGGGAGAATTCTGCAACCAGAGCTGAGCGGTCTGAAAAGTCCATCAGTTCGAAGTACTCTTCGTATGGCTCTTCTACAACAACCTCTTCTACAGAAGCAGGCATTTCGTGTCCCTGTGACGAAGCCTTGAGCTGCCATCCCCACTTCTGGTGCATGTCGATGCGACCAGCTAGGAAGTCTGCAACACCCTGCTCGTTAGCAGCATCTGCAACAGCAAAAGCTTCTTTGAGCTTTTGAGTGACCATCTGGTTAGAAATGTACAAGTCATAAGCCATTGCCTGGCAAGAATTGTCCATTGTTGCAGATGCAGACAGCTCGCTCATAGCAGCGAAGGCTGAAAGAGTGAACGGAGCGTCGTAGCCCATCTTGAGAATGTTTTCAGCAAGAGGGTCAACAGAGCTATAAATGTCTTCGTAAATCTCACCGAACAGTTCGTGGTACTGAGGGAAGTTAGAACCCTTTACGTTCCAGTGGTATCCCTGTGCAATGAATGAGACTGATACAACATCTGCAAGCAGATTAGCAAGAGAGTCAACTAGCTGAGGCTGAACATCTTCGTAGAATGCATCTGCAGTTACTGCTTCAGCAACTTCTTCCTCTGCTACAAACTCAACAGCGGAAGGACGAAGAGCAGCAAACTTTGCACGAGCTGCATCGGCAGCTGCAAACAGTTCAGCGTTTTTGTCTGCTTCAAGGCGAGCAACGCGCTCGTTGAGCTCCTCAACGGGATTGGAACGCATCTTTGCAAGAGTAGATGCGCCAGCTGCAACAAGAGCAGTAATCTGTCCACCAGCAACCATTGCACGAGCAATGGGGAATCCAGGAACGTTTACCTGGCACACAGCAACGAGTTCGAGAGAACCGCGAATGGGTCGCCAGTCACCTGAAGGGGCTGATGCACGAAGTGCGCGAACCTGCTCGGGTGATACACCTGGACGCAAAGAACCTGCAACCCAGATACCGTGGCGGTCTTCACCAGCGTGTACGTCGATAACAGCGGATGCTGTGTCATCGTAGTGCTTGACTGCTTCAGCTGCGGAAGCGCGGATGTCTGCGTGTCCACCAGCCAGAGTAATCTGACCAACAGGCATGTCGACACCTTCTTCAGTGCGAACTACACCAGTGTGGAAGTACTGGTAGCCAGAGCGGCTACGAGGAGGCTTGGTGCCTGCAACCATACCGATGTGGTCTACGTGCCATGCAGCGATGTGTCCGTAGACTCGTCCATCGTCAGTCACAGTAAGCGGTGTGGGCTGGCTGAGCTTAGGGTTCTCAAACCATGCCTTGGGTGGTGTTGTGGGGATAGCTCCAGCAATAATGCCCGAAGCTACAATAGCTTCTGCATCGGCTGGGTCTACGTCCTCTACGTAGATGCCATCGGGAATCATCTCGTCCTCCTCAGGACTCTCGTCAGTTTCCTCGTCGAGGAAAATCTTGCATTCTTGGAAAGCAGGCTTAGGTACTATTGTAACCGCCATTACACGGGCTTTACTGATTACAATCTTTTCTTTCTTGATTGTTGTATCTTCTTCACCCTCTTCAGACGCTGCTACAACTTCTTCTTCAACCTCTTCGGCTGCCTCGAACTTGTCCATGTCTGCTGAAACCCCACGGAGGAATCCTTCACGTACAAGACGCTCTGCTTCTTTTCCATACTCTCCAGTGTCGAAGTAGCCATAAGCATTTCCGATACCGTCATCAGTACGTTCCATGTGGTCGATACGTCCCACAACAACAGAACCGTCGTGGCCTGAGCCAGTCTGAATCTGCCACAAAAGTGGGAGTGGAAGTTCGCGAAGTTCAATCGCGCCCTTCTTAAACTTGCGTCCGTCTCCAGACTCCATCTCCTCAGGAATTACCAGAGGAATCTTGAAACGAGAACCTTCAGCTTTGTAGGTGTTCTCGTTAACTTCATATGCTCCAGCTGCAAGAATGCTGTTGCTCTTCTTTGAAGACCTAGGGTGGCTTGCTGGAAGCAAGTCATTGTCCGTCGTGTACTTCTTATTCTTAGGAGTACCAGTCTTTAGCAGGTGAAGGTATGCGTTTACACGTGCCATTGCCCAGCTGTTGCGGTTCTGGTCTGGACGGTGAGAAGTTGAGAATGCACCAGCACCACGGCGGTAGACAGCCTTCAGGGTGCGGATGTTGGTCTTACGACCATCTTTAGCGTCCTCATTGTGCTTCTTTACCTTTTTGGCAAGAGCGTCTTCAATTTTTTGTGTGAAAGTGACTCCAGCACCAGTGTCTGCAGAACCTGGCTTGTTTCTGTCAGAACCCTTAATTTGTTCTTTCTTAGGAGCTGGCTTTGACCCAGCGGTTGCGGTCACTGCACCATCTGGTAGAACAGCAAAACGGCATAGACCGCCGTCTTCTACTTCAGCCTTAATAATCTGACATCCGTTGGGTGCCTGGAAAAATACACAGTTACCGCACTTAACACCAATCTTGGCGTTATCCTCGTTCTCAGACGCAGGAGTGTAACCAACCCAAACGCCTGTGTTGTCGTCATCAAACTTGCCGTACTTTTGAGTAATCAGAAGTAGATTTTCAGCGAGCTCATACTCTTCAGGAATGAGGTTGTCTTCCATAAGACTGTTGTAGAAATCTTCCTCGGGGCTATAGCCAAAGTCAGAGTCAAACTTTCCTACAGAAGCTGCAAGAGCTCGGTAGATTTCAGCAGGGATTTCATCCTCACCGCGGAGGCGGTAAGCGGAAGTACGGTGGTGACCATCAACAAGAAGAGGACCGTCTTCTGTAATAAGAACAGATACGGGCTTATCGGAGTCCATAACCTCTTCGACGTTTTCCAGGTCTACGGTGTCCTGAGTAGGAATCAAGTCGTCGATTTCAATTTCTTGTTCATCAACTGGCTCGAGTTCTTCAACCAGGTCTTCCATGTCTTCTGTGCGGTAAATGGGCTCAGGAATGAAGAAGTTAGAAACGCTAACCTCTGCTCCTGCTGTCATACCAAACTTAGCCTTAAGCTCAGCTGCGCGTGCACGAAGAGCTGCTTCTTCAATAATCTGTTCTGAAGTCTTGGCAGGAATGCTGTAACCGTACTGGTCAGCAGATGCCATAATTCCAGCTTCTTGGTTACGACGGTCTCCAGGCCAAACACCGTTCATTTCCTTGTGACGGAGAGCGCAGTAACCCTTAGCGCGTGGGCCAAGATACTTCTGGAGGTTACGGACACAACGAGTCCAGTCACCCTTGGTTCCCCAGCGAATCTTAAGTCCACCCTTGCCAACAGTCCAGTAACGGCGAAGCTTCTCTGCGTTTCCGCGATTGCGGTCAGCACCTCCAGCAGCAACGAGTGAGAACTCTTCTTCGTAGAGAGCTTCTGGGTCAGAAAGAATAAGAAGAATTTCCTCGTCTGGCTGCCAACCATCTTCTTCGTCTGCGGTCTCAGCAAGGATTGCCTTGAGAGGAATGTGCATGTCTTCTGGCTCTACAGTGGTGATTGATAAATCATCATCGTTTTCGCCAGGAACAGCAATAGAGTTTTCGGTACCAGGGTTTAGACGGCTACCAGTGTAGACACCAGTTGCTTCTTTGTGGCGTAGCTGGCAGTAGCCCTTAGCGCGAACTCCCATGTACTTGGAAAGCTGACGAACGCAACGCTTCCAGTCACCAGGTGTGCCCCAGCGAATCTTGAGCGCGCCTTTACCAGTTGTCCAGTAGCGACGGAGTGTTTCGGCATTGCCACGGTTGCGGTCTGCGCCACCAGCGGCAACAAGAGCGTCTTCTCCAAACAGGATAGCGAGAGCTACAGAAGCAGTAACAGGTTCTTTAGCTACGCCCTGAGTCTCGTCTACCTGCTGGAGTACGTCATTGAGTGTCTCGGAATCGAGAGGAATGACAGGTGGTGGAGTGGCTGAAGTCAGGTCTGCAAGAGTCTTAGGGTCACGTTCCCATTTTCCTTGGTCACGCTTGTAGACCATAGGAGCTGTAGATTTGGTGCTTGCAGGTACGAGTGAGATGAGTGCCATCACTGCACGAGAGTCGTCTGGGTCGACAACTGCCATGTAAACGGGCTGAACATCAGAAGTATCAGGGCTTACAGTCTTAGGAGCGTCACCAGCAGCAGTAATGGGGTTGTACCACATCGAGTTTGGTCGACCAGCGCTGTCTGACTTAGTGAGCCAGTCCTTTAGCAAGGGATGGTCATACGCATCTTTGGTGAAGTTGGTTCGTCCAGAGTCTAGGCTATCTTTTTGCTGAACTGGAGTGGGGTCCATGCCACGGGACGGAACAAACGCATCGCGCTGTGTCTTAACCCATGCGTCCCAGTTAGAGAGCATGTCGGATAGGTCCTTGCTTGTCATTGCAGGCAAGGTTCCAGGAATCTGAGCTACGGCACGGTTGATTGGTGTGCGAGGCTCTCCGAGGATTCCAGAAGTATCAATGGGAGGAGCAGTCAAGTCTGTATCTGCTGGCCACCCCTGTGTTGGGTAGAGGTCAGCGCGCTCAACAAGGGAGCCGTCAACGCTTACTTCGTTTCCGTTACCTAGTTGTACGGTAACCTGACGAGTCTCTGGGTTGACACGTGTGATAACTCCTCGACCGTTTACGGGGTCGCGTCCTACAACAACAGTAGAGCCTACCTTAGCAAATCGTCCTTGTGCGTCACGAACTTGCTCTGCAGCGTTCTCTGCACGCTCTTCAGGAGTGTACTGGCCATCTGCTTCTGCTGGAGCTGCAGCTGTAATCACGCGGTCTACAAAATCCCAGTCAACTTCTTCCATGCCAGCAGCAGCAAGCTCTGCTTCATACATGTCGATGTCTTCAATAGTTACAGGCTTAGTTGGGTTGACAAACAGACGAGCACCAATAATGATGGCTGATTCTGGGTCAATGAGAATGTGAGACTTTTCGCAGTCATCGTTCTCGTAGTCTAGTTCTGAGTCGTAGTCCCAGATGTTTGCATCCATGATGCCAAGGTCGTCCCACTTACCGTCGTCCCATACATAGCTCTTGTAGTCTGGGTCAATCTTGTAAAGGCGGTCCATTCCAGAACCATCGAGACGAACACGGGTTAAGAACTCTGGACCCATTTCTTCATCGTCGTAAGAAAAGTCTTTAATGTCTGGTCCAACTTTGTAGACCTCATTGAGAGCGTATCCGTCAGCACGCAAGGCTTTCTTTTCTTCGCGCTCAACAATGGCACGAGCCCAACGCCATGCAGGGTCTCCACCCCAAAGTGCCCAAGCGATACGACTGTTAGAGGGGAAGCCATCTTCGCCTGGCCTAAATCCTTCAGCTTTTTTGTATACCTCATGGCGGGGAAAGTACTTAGCAATGTGGCGTACTTTTTCGATACCAATCTGCCCACCCTTAGCAAGAGTGCGAGCAGTGTTGAGTCCAACTGACGTTCCACCACGTTTGTGCTCTTTACGCCATTCAAGCGCCTTCTTAGCTTCGGCTTGAGCAGACTTGGGGATGGTGTACTTTGAGCTACTTCCCTTTGCAGATGCAACAAGAGACTCTAGGCTAGTTTGAGCTAGTTCTTCGGCTTCAATATTTGTTTCTCCAGCAGACCACTTACGAGAAGTAGCCAACACATTAGCTGCCCCAGACGCAACAACAAGGTTAATTTCTGAGTCAACAACGACGCCCCATGCGCCCTCTGTAAAGAGGTGGAGCGTGTCGGAGGAACCAATAAAGTCAGCCATATGGACTCTCTTACTCGACGGATTCTAGAAAGTCTTTAGATTCTTCGTATGTGACATCGCCGTCGTCGAACAGGTCAATAAACTCTTGAGCTGTATCTACCTTGACGTTAAAAGGAACTGTACCTTCTAGGCTTGTGTCAGCAGGAGAAACTGCGACCCATGTCTCGTTAATGCGTGCAAACGCTCCGTAGTTGTTTAAGTACATGACACTAAGAATGTTGTCGTCGTCAGGGCTTTTTACAGCAATGAGCTTTTCGTTCTCATTCTCTAGATATGGCATCTGCATGTCGACCTCTGGTTTTTCAAGTAAATCTGTGAGTGTGAGAAGTGGTAATTCAATTTTATACTTGGACACCCAAGTACCATCTAAATCAGTCACTTCGCGGATGACATACTCTTCTCCGTCATCGGTGGAGAACAGCACAATGCCAACTACGTATGGTTCTATACTACCTTGTTTCACAGGAAATGACTCTTGTGAGTAATCTAGATACTGTACTACAATATCATCATCATTTGTGACAACTGCTAAATTAATAGCTTGAGGAGCGGAAGATATATCAGTTCGCTCAAGAATCCCTAAACCAAGATATAAAATCTCTTTTGTATTCTTAATCATTTACATCCTTCTCAGGGTTCTCTGCATTAATAAGCTTTTGAGCATACTTGTAGTCTTCTGCATTATTAAGCGCGTAGTCGGGAATCTCTACAGTCCCTTCAGCAGATTCAAAAGTTCCATCTTTGTCTGAGTAAATCTTTCCGTCAGACATGAGATACACGCCTTCAGACACAGTCATGCCAAGAAGGTCTCCCATTTTTACGTCAGCTTGTACTTCAGCCATTACTCGTCTCCAGCTTCTTCTGGAGCGGTTTCAATGTCTGAAATAGCAATACCAGTCTCTTCAGAAAACGCTACTATGCCAGTAAGCTGCTCATTAATAGAGGCAGCCCAAGCTTCTTGCTCTTCGGTTACGTCAACTTCTCCAGTGTCGTCAGGTTCCATGTCTAGCTCAATGTTGCTACCAGGAAGCTGCTTATACACAACAGTCCCGTCTTCTAGAGCAATAGCGTATTCGCCAATTTCGACACCATACACACCGTCAACTTTGTGGGTTGATTTCATTTTTGCCATTAGTCTTTCTCTCCTTCACTGTCAGTATACAGGTCAGAAGATGCCTCGTCGAGTCTGTCTGCTTCCCTCTCTCTAGCAATTTCCTCTCCTGTACGACCAGCAGAACCAAGACGCTTAATACCGAACCAGTTTGTGTCTGTCAGAATTAGACGACCAAGAGAAGTAATGTTTGGGTCCTGGCTTTCGAGAGATGCGATTTCCAAAGGAGTTGGATAGTCTGGGTCATCACTAGAGAGTGTGTCAAAACGCTCAATAATGTCACCAATCCTGTTTGCATCCTCTGGACGGTTGTCGAGAATAGCTTGCTCAAGAGCATCGTCTAGTGCTTCAGGAACTGCACCAAGAGCCATACGAACTGAGTAGTCATCTAAGTTCCAGTCGTATCCTGCACGCGCCCAAACATATGAGCCGTCCCATGCAGCCATGACTTCAATCTCTGCAACGTTCATACGCTCGTATAGTTCTTCTGATGCTGCAGAGAACTGAGAACTAAATCCTGTGCCCTTGTTCTCGTCGTCGTAAATCTTCATGAGAGAGTGGACAACACGGATATCACCGTTTCGGTTTATCTTTAGCGTACGGGATATCATCCCAACTTCGCGGCCTTCACTGTCTACAATCTTTGCATTGACAACAACTTTTGGTTCACCCGTAGTTGTATATGTAGAAGGATTAACCGAAGCGTGCTTGATAAAGAAATCACCGTACTGGCGCTCTCCGTTTCCAAAAAGCTCGGAAACAAAGATTTGTCCTATTGCTCCCGCGTCTCCATCCTGGATGGCCTGGATAATAGCCATTTCATCTATGTTTACGTCCTCAATAATTCCTTTAGCAAAATTATCGTAGGCTTTAAACTCTTCTGGGCTAGAAGATAGCTCACGGAGTGTGCTTCCATCATCTCGACGGTTAATAATGCTCTCAAAGTAACGTTCTGGAGTAGCGCGCTCTTCGGCGTCTAACTCGTTATCTACGTTGAAAGATAATCTCTGCCATCTTCCATCTACCTTGCGGAATAGTGATGTGTCACCAAAGTCCGTGGTGTATTTCAGAATAGAACCGTCGGGTGCGTCAAACGCCCACTGAGGTGACGTGACATTTCCGTTTTCGTCCATGTACTCTGATAAATCTAGACCATCAGTTTGTGCTTCTGTAGTGGGTCCTTCAGAATCCTGAGGGCTTTCTACATCTACGTTAGAGTCAGGATTTTCTTTTTTGCTTTCCTCTACAGGAGCTTCTGCCTTGCCCTTGTTCTTTCGGTTTTCAGGGCGAGGGTCCATGTCTGGGTTCAGGTAACGAATACCGTTCCAACCAGTTCCTGTCATGATTTCACGGCCCCAAGGAGTTCCATCTGCCTTGGTCATGTTGGCAATGTCGATGGGGTCTGGGAACTCAGGAGACAGGAAGTCGTTGCGGAATCGAGCAATCATTTCGTCAAGAATCTGACCGTTCTCAGGTTCTGTAGCAGGAAGTCTGAGTCTAGTGTTACGCAAAGACCTTAAAACAGCTTCAGCGTTAGCTTGACTCTGCCAGGTGTAGTTTGCCTTACCCCAGGCGTAGGAGCCATCTTGAACTGTCGAAATCTTGATGTAGTCAACACCGACAGAACGGTATAGCTCATCTGAGATTCTCTTGAACTCTGTAGCAAATCCTGTTCCTCGGTTTGCTGTAGCGTCAATCCAGAGGTAGCGGTGGTACACGTTCAGACGACCATCTCTGTCAATAGAAATGTCTCGAGCTACACGGCCTACCTGCTGTCCAGTTTCTGGGTCAACAATGCTTCCAGTCCACTGAATGCTGTTAGGACCGTCGTATGAAACCTGAGAGACATCAATAGAGAACTTACTACCAAATACTCGGTTGGAGTAGACGTCTCTTACTACTCTTTCAAGAGTCTCGGTGTCGCCATCCCTAAGAGCCTGTACAAACTCTTCAGAGTTAATAGAAGATGTACCTGCTCCTTCAGGGTATGGACCGCGCTGAAGAATTCCGTCAACAAAGGCACGCTGTGACTCAGATGTGCGAGTCGGAGCCACTCTTCTTGTGCTTGAAGTGACTCGGTTGCCATTTACTTGAGCAGAGCGTTGTCTTGCTGCACGAGCAGTAGAGAGCAGTCCCTGAATGGTGTCAGGAGTTCCTTGACCTCTACGCGCAATTTGTTCAAAGACACGAGCTGCTTCTTCTGGGGAGACTGCTCCTCTAAGGTCAGAGTCTTGCGCTTCAAGCAGCTCTCCAAAGATGTCAGCATACTGACGTGGTGTGTATGGGAGCTCTTCGGGAGTGGTAGAGCTTACAATCTCACGTACGCGGTTGATGGTTTCTGAGTCTACTTGAGATAGGTCTGCCTGGTGTGCAAGTTCTGCAAGTCGAGCAACCTGGTCGCTTGTCAGTCCAGGAGCATTGAGGTCTACCTCAACTTCTGGAACGTCTGCTTCTCGGTAGACTTCCAATGCCATAACATCGTCTGGTCCATACTGAGTGCTTGATGTACGGCCTGAGAACAGGTCGAGAGGCATGACAGTGTGGACAAGGCGTGAGCCATCTTCCAATTCTTCGATGCCAACTACCTCGTTAAGACGAGCTGTTGGGTATCCATCGATAGTTTCGTAGGTGCTGATAAAGTCTCCGACCTGAAGGTCTGCAGGACTCGCAGCAATCTTTTCGACATTGTCTGGAATCAAAGACGCACGAGAAAGGCGTACAGGATATGTTGTGCCATCAATGGTTACTGATGGGCTATCCAAGCTGTCTCGGTCGTACTGGCTTACGTAAGGAGCAACATCGCGGAGGCGACGACGACCTGCGTATCTGTTTACAGCACGACGAGTAAGCGCAGGTGGAGGAACGGGCATACCGTAGGGACCGCGACGCTCAGAGCCATCAGTTCCAGCTGCAGTCTTGGTAATTTCCAAGTGCTTGGCTGGGACAATACGATAGTTCTCGCCTGTGGGGACACCATTCTCGTCGAGCATCTGCAAGTAGACCATGTCTGTGTAGGTGTACTTTGCTCCAGTGGTGGAATCAGTTACAGTGTGCTCAAGACGACGAATCTTGACGATACCGCTACGTCCATTGAGCTGCTCAAAGCCAGGCTGGTCTTCAGCACCAACATACTTAACAACGTCGCCCTCAGCAATAGGAGTTCCGTTGCTGGACTGCCACTTACTGAATGAGTTAACTTCATCGAGTCGGTTATTGATGTTTTCGTTGATGGCATCAATCAGTCGGTTCATGGTGTTAAGGTCTAGACCGAATGACTCGTAAATTGTTGCAGCGACTTCTTCGCCGTTACCCATGTTGAGAACATAGTTGTAGAGAGTGTTAATCATCTCTTCGGTAATGTCATCATCATTGACAGCTTCTTGAATCTTACGAATAGCTTCGTAAGTGAAGACGCGTTGCTTGGCGTGTGTTGCAACACCGTTCTCGTCAATCTCGTCGACCTGAACGTACATTCCTTGCTTGTTACGGTTTCTACCGTCGTTGAACCAAGATGTAATCTTTACACGACGGTCTGTCTCGTAAATCTTAGAAAGAGCTTCAGTTACCTGGTTGTTTATGGCGTGAGCAGACTGACGCATCTTTCCGACACGCATAGAGCGTACGGAGCCAGGCTGTCCTTCAGCAGACAAGTTTGTCTCACGGATGTACGTGTAGAACATGTCATCTTCAGTCTTTGTGACAATAACGTCATAACGGAAACGGTTACCGTTTCTGTCAGAAACTTCGTTAGAGCCTACAAGCAAGTCACCATTTGAAAGAACTTGTCCTTCAGGGAACTTCCTACGCATGGCCTCAAGAATGAGGTCAGGGTTGTGAATATCTGGGTCGCTGTTGTCCCACGAGAAGTTGTCTAGGTCGACTGTTTCTACCTCAGAAGTGCTGCGGAATCCCATGCTTTCGAGACGACGAATTGCTCGGGTCATTCCGTTTCGAGTCTCTATAAGAGAGTCAATCTCTTCTTTTGGACGACTCTGTGCCACAGCAAGGCGAATAGCAGCTTCTACCTCGTGGCGCGTCTGGTAGAGGTTGTCTAGGAACTGTGAACGGCTAACTTCGTCTTCAGGTCCGCGCTGTGATACTGCATAAGCTTCAGGGTTGTCTGCTTCGCTTACAACGTCACTGGCAACAACGTTAGTGTTGATTCCTTGGAGCTGAAGTGCATCGCGAATAGCGTCAATAGAGATGTTAGCTCGAGGTCCTTCTTCACCTTCTAGTCCTGGGAACTGCAAAGCAACAAAGTCACTAGAGTTGGCAATAGCTTGCTGGTATGCCTTGTTGAGGTCTGCTGTGTCGAACATCTGAGCCAGAACTTCTGGGTCATCTGTAGCACCATCTCCGACATCGCCAGTAGGCTCATAAGGCTCTTGGCTGATACCAGCTTCTGGAATGTTTTCTTCGAGTGGTGGAGCAATAGGTCGACGACGCTGAATGTTAGCTGGCTCTGTGGGTTCTCCAGCCTGCTGGTCTTCAACCAAACGTGCTTGAGCAGAACGACGGCGAGCTACAGGCTCTCCACGACGACGAGCGAGTGCTCGGTCAATTAGGCGAACAGTTTCCGTGGCACGGAGAACTCCGCCTTCATTGGTGTCGGTGTCTACCTGGTTTTGGTAAATCTCACGCAAGCGCTCGAGCTCGGGCTCTGTTGCGCCACGAGGGAAAGCAAATGGCTTTGGGCGGTAACGGTCTACAGGTCCGCGTGCTTCATCTGCTGATGGAACATCAGCATCTGTGCGCTGAACAAACTGAGCCTGGCCACCACGAAGTTCGTAGGAGCGGTAACGCTTCTTGTCGTCTGGCTTGTCAGTACGCTTCCAGGTGTCCTTGCCAACCTTGATAAAGCGACGCTTGCGTCCGTTACGGCTGGTAGCTTCTACAACCTGTCCAATAGGGGAAAGCTGGAGAGCCTGGTTTGAAATACCACCGCGTGCGTTCTGAGGGACATCTCCTTCGAGAAGTCCATCTTCACCAGCAAGGGCGTTAAGTTCTTCTTGTGTCGCTTGACGGCGTGCCTGAGCTGCTCGTTGACGCTCGGTAAGCTCTTCAGTTACAGCCTCTTGTGTTGTGGCTTCTACAGCAGCCTTTTGGAGTTCTACGCCCTGGTCATACTCTTCGACATACTCGCCCTCTTCAGGGTTGTATTCGCTCCACAGACGGTCGGGTTCGTAGACCATGAATACAACGTCGGGCTCACCATTGTTGTACTCTTCGTAGTCAGCCTTGTCCCAATCGCGGGCAGCTCCGTTTTCTACAGAAGGAGCGAACTCGTCGTTCCAACGAACGCGAGCAACTGGACGGAATCCATTGCGTGCGTAAAGCTGTGGAAGCTTTGTGTCAAATGCGTCAAGACGGCGGCCACCAAGCTCAACCATCTTGGAAATCATGGAGTAGATGGCACCACCGTTTGCGTCAGCAGCATCACGGGCCATGAAGCCAGTGACAATTTCATCACCGTTAAGTGTGATACCACCCTTACCGTCTTGGGTAAGGAACATACGAACGCCAGGCTGACGGTAGTAGTCTTCGTCGTGGATTGTTACGGATGCACCCTGTGGGTGATTCTCCATTGCTTCAATGAGAGCTTCGCGGTAGATTCCAGCATATTCTGGGTCTACCTCAAAGAGTTCGGCTACTACATAGCCGTTTTCTCTAATGTCCTCAGCGTTAAGAGGCTCAGAGACCTTTTGGGCAATTACATTCCCGTCAGAATCCCTGAGAGTATCTCCTCGTCGCTCCACTCGAGGACCTCGGGCATCCTCTCCGCCCAGTTCGCCAGGAATTGTTCCTTCTCCGCCTCCGTCAGAGGGAGGGGCTGCTTCTTGTCCGCCATCTTGTTCTCCTGTTTCAATTAGAGCCTGTCGCCTTTGCTCCAGGTCATCAACTTCTTGTTCTAAATCGTCCGCATCTTCGCCACGGTCGAAACGACGCTGAATCTCTCGCTCAAGGCGGTCAATTCGACGTTCAATTGAGGATACCGTATTTGGACCTAATTGCGCAAGTTCGTCTTCAGTCTCTCCAATTTTCTCGTTTGTTTCGAGAAGCTGGTCAACAATTTCACCCTGAGCATCTACGTCTTCTGTAGCATCTAGCTGGTCTTCAAGCTCTTCATATTCAGCTCTGGATAAGTTTAAATCGTTCTGTGCTTGCTCAATACGGTCAGAAACACTAGGACCAGCATCTTCAGAGGCAGGCTCTTCTACTTGTGCTTGTGGTTCTTCATCTTCTTCGGGAGCGTTAAAGAGTACTCGGTCAATCTTGGTCTGGCTTGCGCCTTCTTCACGAAGAGTTGCTACACGCTGTTTGGTTTCTTCATCTGCAGTTTCTTCTGCATCGAATGCGGTTGCACGAGCGATTGCCGTGGCAGCATCATTGTAGGTGTCTTCGCGTGCTTCGCCGTTTTGGCTGAGTGACCACTTACCATCTTCTGTAGGAGCAACGGACCACTCACCGTCTTGCGTAGTGTAAGAACCGTCGTCGTTCTTAACCCAGTCTTCAGGAGCGTCGCGACGGGTAAGAGAGTCAAAGTCGACAATGCGAGAGTCTGTAGGTGAGCCCTTCCAAGGAGCCGATGCAGCTGAGCCAGGAAGAATAGCTACAGAAGCGTCACCGCTTGCGCTAGGAATGTCGTAAACACCTTCTGGGAATACGGGGTCTCCCGCAGGAATCATAAGTTGAAGGAAGCCGTCTGCATTTGATGCACCAACTGAACGACCAAGAAGGTCATAAACTACACCATCTTTACGGACAGGGAGGGAGAATCCTCCACCCATCCACGCAAAACGACCCTTGCTATCACGGCGTTGTGCACGAGCTCGCAAGCTACGCGCAATCTTTGAGTTACCGCCCGCGTAGGGGTTCCCAGCAGCAAACAGAGCGTCTAGTTCATCGTCTTGATTGTTGTGCACGTTGTAACTCTCCATGATGTGTTTGTACACTAATTATTCTAGTGCACAGACGTTACTTTGATAATTAGTTTTTAACTGTTTTCTTGTCAATAACAACGTCTGCCTCATCAATCGTGGCAAGCGCATCAAGACTTGTAGTTTTAGCATTGAGAGCTTCAACATAGAACCTACGTTCGACTGTCTCTGGCTCAGCTGCGATAGCAGAAGCAATAAGAGTACGAAGCTCTGCATCTTCAATTTTCGGGTGGTTAGCGTAGTATTGCGCGGTTTCTTTACGTACCTGGAAAGATGAAATCCACTTTGTGGATAGTGGGTGGTTACGAGGCAACAAGTCTGTGTGAGAAGTTGGTACCAACGTGTTGGGATTTTCTACAGTGTTGATGTATTGAGCCAGTTCACGAAGGCGAACTCCTTCTGGCTGCTCTTTGGTACGCTCAAGCACTGCGTCAACTGCTTCCGCAGGAATGTGGTGTGGCTCAGCAAGGTGGGTGTTTGCTTTTTCTGCAAGCTCATGTGCCGATGCAACAAACCCCTTCTGAGGAAGAGGGGCTGCGTCTGAACGTGGCTTTACGGGTTCTTGCTCATACAAGTTGATGAGAGAATCCAAATAAGACATAAGAGCTCCTAAAGAATGCGCGCTCTTACTATATTACAACGTAATTGTGTACTCTACTGTGGCTCAGCTAATGGAACAGGAGGTTCTTCTGTGGGAGGCTCTTCTGTCGGTGCCTCTTCCGCAGCTGGAGCTGCTGGCTCACCCTGGAGCATCTGCTGAACCTCTGGTGGAATAGGCGCACTTGATGCTGCCTGTCCAGCGGTTTTCACAGCATCCATCGCCTCGGGAGCGAAAGCACCAAGCATGGCTTCAGTGAGTTCAGGTGTGATAACACCCTTCTCAATCATCATGCGGATTGCCAACTCAGTGGGGCTTGGAGCGTCTGCATCGGAGAATCCGTGAGCGTTACGCCATGCTTCGTAGGAGACTGCGTACTTGTCGAATCCCATGTCAGCATCTGCAGCACGGTCGTTACGTGTTGAGATAGCGGAGGGGTCATACCAAATAACCAGCTTGTCAACCTCAAGTGGGTCGTAGCCGATTGAGATGAGGTATGGGCGAAGGTAGACAACAGTCAGTGCGTCGCTAAGCAAAAGGAGCAGGGGCTCGATGTGAGCCTTATAAAGGCTCTCATCAATTTGTAGGGCGTTCGAGTACTTGACATTGGCTAGTCCAGTGACTACGTCTTTGGGTACGTCGAGCCCCTGCAGTATACGCTCGAGCACGCGGTCAGCGCGCTGAGCCAGCGCAGGGTCGAAGCTGCGCTCAAACTTGAATTGCTTAATCTTGTCACCGAGGTCAGCAGGACCACGGATAATCAAAGGAACAACTGCGCTAGCGGAAGACTCGTCCGAAATTGGAGTAGTCATCGCGTCGATGAGCTGTTCTTCGAATTCGTCTTCTTCCTCCTCTGGAGTAGGAGCAGTGATGTCGATGTCATCTTCAAACTGGTAGTCGCTCTCGGGACCAGCTGATACAGAAAGACCGTCTGGCAAGTAAAGAGCACCAGCGTTGAGACGGCTACGAGCTGTAGCGCGGAAAGTTCTGTTCAAAAGCAATAATTCTGAACAAAGGTCTAGAAGACCCTTGAGGCTCGAGTCTGGCTCGTCAGAGTAGCGAGGGTGGGCACGCCAGATGCGTCCCACAAAAGCGTTGCTGGGAACGGGGATAGGAACCACGCCGTTCAAGTCGCGGCGGGTTGAGATAATGTACTGCCCGCGTCCGTCGACCTTGAGTTCGTCCACAGAACGGATGTCCCAGCTTTCCTCAAAGCCTGAGCCTTGACGAGCGGGCATCTGGACGAGATAGCACTCACCAGCAACTAGGATATTCAGACCTGCATCTCGCAGGAGTCCAGCCTGTCCGCCGTATGCGGAGTCAAGACGAGCCAATGCGCGTTCTGCAGCATCTGCTAAGTCTGGGCTGACTTTATCTGAAATTCCTGTTTCTACTGGTGCGTCAGAGGGATTCTCAATGACAGCTGTGTAAAGACGGACACGTGAGATGACTGACCCCACGAGAGAGAACGCGTATTTGATTTCACCAATCGCGTCATAGTATTCCCAGGCTTCCTGTTGCCACTGGGAAACAGAAGAAGCTCGGCGAGTTTTAAACTGCTCGGCTTCGGCTTTATCGTTCAGCTTGATTTGAGCTGCAGCAGCCGTTAGAGCGCGTGGAGCTGAGTACACAGCAGGAGTTGCTGGTGTCGATTCTTTCCTAAATACAGCCACGTTCTGAAGGCTCCTCTTTATCTCTCACTTATCAAGCCAACGATTGCAGAGACTGCAAACGGAAAGCAAATGATAAGCATAACACTAGGTACAAGTATAAACCCTATTGTGACTAGCGTTGCGAGCCAGATGGACGTACACCAATAGCAAGTGAAGAGATATCCAATTTTTGTCGACTCTGGAGGGAAGCGGTTAAAGAACTTTTCTCTCGGAGTCTCAAAGATAGTGTCCTCAATCAACAGCCTCGAGACACGATACACAGCGAGCGCAGCTACGGGAAGCGAAAGCGCAATCGCAATTACAAGAGACAGAAGTTGAGTGGTCATCACACTAGCTTACTGGAAATGCCGATGATGTGTTCTAATGCATCTTTAAGATTGTCAACAACTGTCGTCGCGTGCTCGAGGTCATTGGTTAGGTTAAGTACCTCCCTCTCCAGGTCAGAGAGTTTGTCCAAGAGGTCAGTATTCTCTTCGTCAAGTTCTTTGATTTGATTTTGAAGAGCTGCAATCTCGTCGAGGTCTTCTATGTTAGATACTTCTTGCATTAGTCAGCGCATCCATATGCCTTGTGGTCTACAGCGAGTGTGAGACCTGCCTTGTTGAGTTCGCTGAGGTGGAAGTCAACAGTGTCTCGAATGAGGTCACGGAACTCTGGCTTCATGTGGCCGTAAGGCTCTGGCTGTCCGAAAGCTTCGCTCATCACGCACTCTGTATAGAGTCCCGAGTCCTTCTCAATGCTGATGTTGAGAGTGGTATCTCCTGCTTTGTCAACGCGTCGGCAGAAGTACCAGCGGGTATCTACGTTGTCGGTAAATCCGAGAGCACGCATCTCGTCGTCTGAAAGAATTGGAGTCTTCCCGTTGTACTTGGGCACTATACTACTTCCTCGTAGGTCTGGTTAAAGATATCGGGGTCGCAGATGTAGTACTCGCCCTGTACGCCACGGATGATGTAGCAGGGAGCCTTTGAGGACATCAAACCTTCGAGGGTTTTGATGTAAATCTTGGAGGTGTCGAGGTGCCACATAGTCTCGCCAACAAAGTCGGTAATTGCATCGAGCATCTCGTCTGAGTCTGAGCCGTCCCAGTAGAAGGCTTGAATCTCAACGGGGAGTTTACGGTAGGTCTTAGCGGACATGTCCTAGCTTTCTGATTGTGTGGATAAGTTCTTCTTGGAGGTTGCTCTCCCAGAGTGGGTTGTCATTGTCTTCTACGATTTGAAGGAGCTGATTGGCCAGGTCTACGCGACCCTTTTCAATTCCTTTGGAGTACATGAGATATTCTCGGTACTCGGGGTAGTCAGCCTGTTCAATATAGTCAGCAAACTCTGCTCCTGTCATTTCAGGAGTGATGGGTTCTGATTCTTCAAAGACCTCAATTTTTTCAGCCTGTTTAATGTCTGGACAGGTTCTGTTGTGAATCGAGAATGCAATGGACGTAATGACTGGGTATCGGAATAACCAGCCACCTTTGTTATACTGGTCGCACATGTAGGGGGTTTTCTCAGTTTCCAATGAACACCTTCAATGTGCGCTTGTTGTCCTGGTAGTGAACCTGGACGTTGTACGCGTCGTAGTTGACATAAGCGCGTCCGTTGGTGTCATCAATGACCTCAACGCGGTTGATTTTGCTAGTGTCATACTCCTGCTTGGCTTTTGCATAGCCAGCTTGGTAAGCACGCTTAATACGTGCTCTAAATGGATTCCACATCTTCAATCTCCTCTACTGAAACGATGGGGGTGGAGAGCCACCAGACATCTTTAGAACCGATGTAGAGGTGAACCCCTTCGGTTATGGGCTGGTGGTCGTATGGCTCTGTGTGGTGCCACCTGATAAGGTCTTCGCGGTAAACACCGTGGCAGAACAAGATGCGCTCAACGGGGTCGTTATTCTTCTTCCAGAAGCCACGTTCCTCGTCAATGAGATAGACGGCACCTGATTTGGTGGTTACCTTTTTAGTCATGGTATTCCTCTTCGCCTAGCTCTTTGAGGTACTCAGAAGCGGACATAAGAATTGAGGACACTTGCTTGTCTTCTATTCCGTCACGGATAAATTTATCTGCAAGCATTTCTAAATTGGTCGCAATACTTTCTCGACGCTCTTTCTCGTCGGCTGAGTTGTCGAAGAGGTCTGTAACTGCCTTGGTAGCGTGAGCGTATTCGTGCCCCTGGGTACAGCACCACGTGTCGTAGGTCACCTTGACAGTGAGAGTTAGCTGGTCACCTGGGTAGGTTTCTTTAATCTTGTCAATGGACTTGATTGTGAGACGGCGGGGGTCGTTAGGCTTGAGGGATTTCATATGCTACCCCTCCGCATAGTGATAAGCGGTATCGTCGAAGCCTTCGTTGTTTTCACCGCAGACATCACATGTCCAGTGGTAGGTAAAGTTACGCCAATTTGAGTCGAGGGTTACTTCTACTCTGTCGGTCTCTTTACAGTTAGAACAGGTCTCTTTACTTGTTACTGTTGCCATGACTAGACGTTCCAGCCTCGGCAGTGAGAAGTAGTCTCTTCATGCTGGCAGTTTGGGCAACTTTTATCTAGTTCGCATTCTTTACACATAGTCTTCTTCCTGATATTCGTGAATGTCTTCTAGTTCAGACCAATATCTGGCCTCAACCTTGGTGATTTTGGCGGGGTTGATTGAAACAGGAATTAGCGGGCGTGAATGAGCCCACCACTCAGAACCGTCATACTCTTGACGATAGAGGAACGTGTCGTCCTGGAACTCTACAACGAGGTCTTGGGCAACGTGAGCTGCACCAAAGCCTGCGTCGTAGTTAAAGTTTGCAATCTCCGCAAACTCTTTCCAGGTCGTCGCATAGCGTCCATCCCGAGAACGGACACACTTAACATCTTGGATGCTATGCCCTGAGGCAACGACAGCCTGAATTGTCTCTGCAAGTAGGTTCGTCATTTGATTCCTTGGTTACTCGGTAGGGTCCTTGGTTGAATCTAGTGTACGGTATGGATTCCACGAGCGCAAGCGTGAGCCACAACCGCAGGCATCATTTTTCTTAAATGCAATCTTTACGCCTGTGTCCGTGGTGAGATATGAATCTTTGGTGCGGTCAGCGGAGCGTTGAAAGTGTCCTGGGGTGTAGGACTCTTGGAAGACAACGCGGGGGCCTGAGTCTCCGTCTACGGCAATCGTAACTTTGTCGCCAAAGACAATAACCCGAGCCTTGTCGAAGTGACGGGCGTCGCGGGGACGGGGTGGGCCCGAACCAATCTCCGTAATAGGAGTGGGGTCTGTTGCAGGAATAAATGCAACAAACGCTGGGAATAAATCGTACTTAACGGACATTTTTGACCCTTCTATACATGGCTCGGTAGGTAACGCCTGCCGCATCGGCAAGCTCTTGGAGTGGAACACCAGACTCGTGGAGAAGGGTGCAGAGGGATGTGAGGTCTTGGTTAGCAATCGTTGCAGGGTGGCTCTGAGAGAAGCGAGAACGATACTTTCTTGCTTGAGGGGCTAGCTCCTGGATAGCAGCAATTGCTTCGGGGGTAAGTCCTGGGTTGTGGGGCTTTTTCGGTACGTAAGAGCGGTCCTCGGGAATGGGGGTCTCTTGCGTGGGGTATGGGCCCGACTGAACCCAACTGCGGACGGTGGAGCGTGGCTTATTCAGCGGAGCTCCAATGGCAGAGAGAGTCCAGCCCGCTTCGTAGAGGTTATAACAGCGAGCTTTGAGTTCGGTGTCCTTGAGGGTGAGAAGGAACTCTGCTTCCTTACGAGGAAGGGATTGGTTACGGGCTGACTTACGCATGAAGACATTCTATATGAGAAGTGGGCGGATGATTTGATACTGTGCAAAAAAATCTGAACAGTTAACGTTTAAATTTTTTGTAGTAGAATCGGGGGGTATATGTGCTTCCTGAAAAGGGGGGTGCCTAATTTTTAGGAGTTATTGTGATTACAGAGTTTAAGTCAGCCATTGAGTACAAGGGCTACCTTCTTAACATCTTTGCAAAGGACGGCGACAAAGAAGGAAAGATTTATCTTGTTGCTAAGCGTATCCCCGAGGGGACGATTCCATCAAACGATGGCGAGTTTGTTGTTGACACCTTCAAGCTTCTTTCTGAGACCTTTGACCCCGTTGAAGCTCACGTCAGCTTTAGCGTATACGTTGCTAAGGACGAAGACGCACTGTTGAGGAAAATCGAGCAGGTAGAAGCAGAGCTCTTCACTGAGACAGCTATTCCTGGTACACCTCAAGAAGCGGCTATCGAAGAAGTTGTTGCTAACACGTCTGTCAATGTTAAAGCTGGAGATTCTGGTATCCCCGAGCTGGAGGTTGTGGTCGAAGAACCTAAGCCTGTTGCTAAGAAGGCACCAGCTAAGAAAGCTCCTGCTAAGAAGGCTGCACCTAAAAAGCCAGCAAAAGACTAGGGCGGAAGTATTTGTACATAACGTAGGTTTCAGTACCTAACGTTGGGTGCTTTTGACGGGTGAGAAGGCAGCGCATACTTTGCGAGCTGTTTCAAATCGTTTCCAAAAATCGCCATGACTGCATGTTCCCGCTAGGTTTTCTTACGTTCGCCTAGGCATCGCAGGCAAATAAAAAAGCAATAAACGAACAAATATTTTTTCTTTTGCAGCTCTGTGACACATATGCATAATAAAAAAGCATTACATGTGTGCAAATTCTGTGTGTACATGTGTCTATGTCATTGTGTAAATAATTCTTGGTCATTATCTAAGACATAGACAAGCTAGTCATGTCTATGACATGTGTGTATGTGTTTGTCATGTGCTTATGTCTTCTAGACATGTCAAAGATATCTAGACAAGGCTCAGGCAAGCTCTCAAGCTCATCTAACAGGCTTATAGGACATAGACAGGCACATACACTCTCATCTGCCTAGACAAGGCTAGACAAAGCTAGAACATGCCTAAGCTCTCAATACATGCCTAAATTGCCTACAGGGGGCAGCTACAAGACATATATGTGTCTTCTACATGCTCAAAAAGCTCCAAAAAGCGATAAGCGACACACCTAATTATTCGCCTAGAATCAAGGTTTTTGGGGCAATATCAAAAAAAGTTTGCAAATAAACTTGCATTGCTATTGTGCATGGTGTATCTTTTTCATATAAGCACAATTAACCGCAACAAAGGGGAAGACATGAACAACAACACCGCAACCGCATACGAGGTATCAAAGGAATACATCGACGGGCTACGTCCCTTCTATAACATCTTCGCAGCAGGTGGATTTACTACTCTCACCGCAAGTGAGTACCCCACCTTCGAGTACTGCCTCAACGAGTATTTCAGAATTGTAGGCGACGTGTATCAAGGAAAAGCAGTAATCATCTAACGAAAGGAAAAGCCCCCTCGAAAGAGGGGGTTCTTTTCGTATCGCCTAACGAACTCGAAAGCGACCGCGCATTCCCCCGCCACCGCCTGTAGATATTCTTCTATGTGCAACAGACTTAGCCGTAAGGTGTCCGCCCACAAAGCCCGGGGGGGGCTTGATAAGCAAAGCCGTAAGCCCGTGTACCAAAGCGTCCACACGGTCAGGTGACTTGCCTTCTCCAGGTACCCACGAGGTCATCTGGCTCTCTAGCTCTGCAAAGTATCCCACATGGTGTACACGTCCTTGTTCGTACGCAAGCGTTACAGGCTCTGCCCGCAAAGCCTTCCCGTACTTGCTGTGTACCTCAAGAACTCTCACGCTTGGGTCAATCGTGTGGATAGCATTCTTCACCAAAGCTCCACCTTGGTTTACCTCGGCGACAACGGGGCATCCCCACTTGCGCGCCATCTCAACAACGCGCTGTGCCCACACCGTAGGTGAGCCATGCACACTTGCATCTTCCAGTACCCACGACTGACGCTTGTATAAATCACGCTCAGAGGTAGAGGCAACAACAACAATCCCACATTCGTCCTTAGGGTTTTCTGCAACAGAGGGGTCCACCGCTATACAACGTAAAGGAATCCCACTTGGGTAGCCGCCTTCGCGATACTGGTCAATCATCTCATCTGTCCAAAGCGCACCTTCAACAGCGTCAAGCATTTCGCCATAAAGTTCTTGCGAGGCAAGACGTGTGCCTTCATACACGCCAGTAATTGCATCGATATAAGACTCTGCGAGGTTACCTGCGTTGTCCATCGTAGACCCACGGCTAACAACAATCTTGCTTGGGTTACGTTCATGCTCTGCCAACAACTGATATAGCAAAGGCACACGCTTAGGCGTAGTAGTGACAAGTATCTTCGGGTTAGCACCTAGACGAGTACCAACGCGCAAGTTATCAAAAGCTGTCATGCCCGCGGCGTCAGGTGTCTGTCTCCATGCAGCAACCTCATCACCCCACGCGTGTGTGAACTGTGGTCCACGTAGAGAGTCAGGTTCATCCGCGGTGAACGCTGTGGCAATATTACCGTTAGGCCACGTAAGCCTACGCTTAGACGGTTCATATAAAGGCATCTCACTCGGGGCAGTGACGTTCATAATCCCCGATTCGCCTTCAATCAAAACGTCACGTACGTCCGCGGCAGTACGAGCAACCAAAGCAAAACGACGCTTCCCGTCACGAGTCACGCGAGCTTCTTCACGCACCCACTCAGCAGCAGTACGAGTCTTACCAAAGCCACGACCTGCGAGTAGTAACCATATGTTCCAGTCACCCTCGGGGGCTATTTGCTCAGGTCTTGCCCAAAACCTCCAGTCCCAAACCAAACCTTCAGAGTCGAGGTCGGCAAGAACTTTCTCTCGCTCAGCGTCAGGTAGCTTGGCAACTATTTGTGCAAGTGATTCGCCCACAGCACTCTCCTAAAAGATAAAAGCGGGGTCAATGCCCCGCTTCTATCATACTCTATTCGCTTGTACTATCGGCTTGTAGACGCGTGACTCTGACGCTGTCTCCTTGTATCCATAACGCACGAGTCTAAACCTCAAGGCTCCATGTGTAACGCCCAACTCCTTGGCGAGACGATACAGAGAGACTCCACGGTCATTGTGTTCATGTGCAATCAACTTCGTATATTCCTCAGCCTCAGCACGATAGCGAGGTGAGTTCGCACGCACCTGTTGTACCAAAGGTTGCAACTCCTTCAACCGCGCAAGGTTCTCATCAGTGGGACGAGGGCGGGGGGAGATTTCTTTACGTTCACGTACGGGGCGGGGTGGCGGCGACGGAATGTCCGTAAGTCCATTTGCGAGTGAGTCACGGCGAGCGCCTTCTTCATCATGTACGAGGTTAGCGATTTGTCGCACGCGTTCGCGAGACATTCCTAGTGGCGAGGCAATACTCTCCAAAGTCCATCCAGCTTCCCGCAAGACAAAGACATGTGCACGCAATGCATCAGTGTTGTAAGCGTTCGCCAACAATACATCGACTGTATTGTACGGCAACGTCATAGGCTTCCTAGTAGTCATACTTCCTTCTCTTTCGGGTAGGTCAGGTCAAAGCATAACACAAAAAGAAAACCCCCCGCAATGCGAGGGGCTTCTAAAGTTACGAGCTAGTCAATAATTACCTGCACGTTAGTGTCGCCTTCAAAGATTGCAGAGAATGTTTGCGCATCAATGGCGAGGTCAGAGACAATGCCATGGTCTTTACGGAACTCATTCACAGACTTCAAAGTCAAGTCACCAAAGTAGCCATCCTTGTCGAGGTAGGCATCCATGTAGCCCCACTCTTTGAGACGACGCTGTAGGTGGTGAACCGTAAGCGAACGCTTGTGTGTGAGACTCTTGAACACACACTTCGAGAGGTGTACAGGGTCAATTGAGCCTCCGCTAACTACTGCGTAAGTAGTAGTGGGGACGTTAGTGTTGATAACTACAGGGGGAACTGTAACAACAGGCTCAGGTGTTTCCTCAACCGCAACGATTTCCTCAACGGCTTTAGCTTCAGCTTGAGCTTCGTCAGCTCCAACTTCTACTTCAGCTTCTAATTCAAGTTCGAGTTCTTCTTCGACGGTCTCGGCAACAGGCTTCTGAACAGACTTGTTTGCCACGTTCTTGGGGGTGGGTTTATTGTTTGCCATAATTACCAACTATACCAAACTATTGTCTATTTGATAGCAAGGCAACAGCAACCGCGCTAATAGCAGTTACAACTGCGAGCGCATAGTTCACAGTTACAACAGACAGCACAATACTAGCAACTACTAAAACAATTGTCAAGACACTAAGCCAGACAACATCCCGCAACCAGAGCCACAGTCTACGCATCATTTTTCTCCTCAGGTAGTACAACTCCCAGTAGGGGTTGCACGTTACGGCGAGCGCGAGAACGCTCCATTACACGAGTAATCAACAGAGCAATTCCCGCTCCAGCAAGAAGGCTTAGAACAATGATTGCCATTACACCGATGATATCCATGGTCACAGTCTACCTTGTCTCACGGTAAATTGTCTCTACAACTTCAGACCAAATTATCGGCGTCCAAGTTTCAGCTTGATAGCCTCCAGCGCCTCCAATAAGAACGCGCCCTTCAGTGTGTCGATTAGCCATACGAGCTACACGACTGGCACTGTCTTGGAACCCAGCAAGTGTGTATTGCAAGCCCCAGTATTCACCTTCATGTCCATCAGCTCCAGTAGCGAGCAGGATAACATCAGGCTCATACATATTCACAATGTCTTCGACTTCATCAAGGGCAGTAGCTAACTCAGCATCGCCAGAACCTAATTCAAGATTCCAGTTATACCAGTGCTCAGCTTCGTTATGCCATGAGTGTGTGGTACCAGCTACACCGCGCTCCATCGAGTGATTATTATCACCGTAGGGATAAATACCAGAGCCATGGATACTCAGCGTGGGAATGTCAGTACCCGCAAGTAGATTCTGTACTCCATTACCTGCGTGAACATCCCAGTCAATGTACAGTGGCTTCAGTCCAGACTCTTGGAACTCAATCGCTGCCCAAGCCATGTCGTTGAAAACGCAAAAGCCTTCCGAGTGGTTGTACTTCGCGTGGTGCTTCGCTCCTTGTGGATTGAACGCGACTTCGACTTCTCCTGCAAGCATATTCTCCACCAGTCGAGCAGTGCCCGCAAACATCTTCAAAGCAGTCTCAGCATTATCCTGCGAGCGCCCAGACCAGTCACTAGCGAGATACTCATCGAGTACTTCGGCAACATAGTCGGCACTGTGGATAGACTCAAGGCTAATTCTGTCAATCGAGCGAACGGCAGGGCTAATCACCTGCGCGTCATCCCCAAGGGCTTCCAGCAGGTATTCAGTTGCTAACTTCGCACGAATAGGCTTAGTGGGATGAGAACCATCACCAGCGCCTAGATTCCACTTCAAATAGTCAGGTGTGTATGCAATTTGCAGTTTGGTCATAAATCTCCTTCTTATGGTCGAGTCCTTACTATATCACATAGAGTTTGTCAAGTCAAATCCCTTCAAGGTGCAGGTTTCTTTACGTTCGCATAGCAGCGGCCTCGCAGCGGGCAACTTCTTATATACCGCACACCAAAAAGCCCCCGCACTTGGCGAGGGCAATTTGGTTTCAGGGGGTGGGGGTAAAACTTAGCGGTAACCCAACTGGCGAGCGCAGTCAGGTCCGAGGTAGCGCGCACGAGACTCTGGGTCAGTCAAGGGAGCACCGCACTTGCCACAGCAGGTAAAGTGTTCGCCGAACAAGCGAATGTACTCACGAGCACCGCCCGAGAGCACGCGCAGTACGGCGAGCGCGTCACGCACGCTCAGGCGAGAGCGAGTAAAGTCACCCACAGAGCCAGTCAAGCGACGCAGGTAACGAACTCCGCGATACTCACGAATCTCGAGGAACAAGAGGTCACCCTCGAGTTTGTAGTCAGCGAGCGCGCCCACGAGGTGGAACGCAGGGACGGCGTACTTAGACTTAGGGAGAGCCTCGAGCAACTCACGAGCTTCCGCACGCTCAGGCGAGTCAGCAAAGCTAACGCGCTCAGCACGAGGTTGCGCGAGCAAGGTCTCGATGACGTTCGAGGCGTCAGCGCGAGAAAAGAACTGGGCACCGCGCTTGAGAGACTCAGCGAGTCCAGCAGGAACAACGCGTTCACTCGCGAGCGAGTTGATGAATGCGACCTGTCGCTCAGTGGCGTAGATTTCGGTCATGGGGAACATCCTTTCGTTGGGTTATAACGTAAGCCTATCACAAGCTACACATAAAGTCAAATACAAGTTGTGTTGGCGTGTCACGGCGAGCGCGAGCGGCCAGGGGTGGGCGAACGTAAAGAATTCTCCCCAGGCAAGAAAAGTGCCCCGCCAGACCAAGGGGGTAGTCTGACGGGGCGTTAGGGGGGAACTATACGAGTACGGGCAGACACTCGGAGTTGTACCGCGCTACGCGAACTCCTTCTGTCTTTCCATTAACGTAGGTGACAACTGACCAGTTCTTCGCGTAAAAGTATCCGCGGTCGTCGTCGTAGTATTCGGGCAACTCTATCTTCTGATTACAGTTCACGCAGTAAGAGACCAGCGTATCTAAGTCTCCACCTTGAGCGAGTACTGGAACTACTTCTGTTGGTTCATGCTTGTTCATGGTATCCCTTCCCTGTTGTTGCTTATGATACAAGTATACACCCTGAGAGAGAAAAGTCAAGTCCGCACACAAAAAAGTACCCCCGCGTTAGCGGGGGCACTCCCTTGAGCTACGAGTAGCAGAACAAGCAGTTACACTCGGCATCAATTGCGCACTCCTCCTCGGGGCACTCCCCTGAGTAGTGGTGGCACTGTTGAGTGTTACCTGAGCAGTTCACCGCATACTCTCCGCTGAAGCTGAAGTGAGCAGTTTCTCCGCTAACCCACATACCTCCGCAGGTCAAGCAAGAGTCATACTCCGCAGTGTCCGTAGATACCCACTTGTGAAAAGCCATTAGCTTCCCCTCCCTGTTGAATTATCAATAATTCTAGTGTACAGGGTCATTGTGTATTTGTCAAGTCTGTATCATGACCGCACAAAACCAGTTGAGTCCGCAAAGCAAAGACCTCCAGCTCCATTACCTTCCTCATCACACATAGGGATAATGTACGCGCCATCAGAGAATTCGATGACGATAGGTGTCACTCGGGATGAGCTCCACATTAGCGTGTCTAGTTCGCCGCGTGAAAGCTGCCGTACTCGAGCTATCTTCTTCCCAACTAAGTCTCCAAAAGTTTCTTGAACATAATCCATAAATATACCCTTCCTGCTACAAAGCAATAGTATTTCTAGCGTACTACACTAAGTACCTGAAGTCAAGTCCGCACACACGGCGAGCGCGTGTAAGGTTTCTTTACGTTCACCTCGGCAGCGGGAGGCCCCTGGAGACAAAAAGATACCCCCTCATTTCTGAGGGGGCTCTTTAGGGTGTACGCCTTAGGCGAGTGTGAGGCGAGGCGAGGTGCTCTCCTTGCGAGTTGCCTCGTATGCCTCGGGGAACTTCTCGGCAAGTGCCTTGGAGTCGATTGTCGTGCGAGTGACAAAAGACAGGTTAGCGATTTTCTGACCGCGGAAGATAGCTTCCTTGTGGTCGCCCAGTGCGCTAACGATTGAGTCACGCAGTGCGCGCTCCTGCTCCTCAAGTGCCTTGATAGCCTTGCGAGTTTCAGCAAGCTTAGCGATAGCCTCAGCAGTTGCTGTGTTGATGGTCTTCTGAGTCATTTTGACTCCCCTCCCTGTTAGGTGTTTCCTAACTTGTAATAACTACCTTACTCCTGTTGTAAAGTCTTGTCAAGTTGAAATTGGCAATTTAGCAAAAAAAGTTTGAAAAAGTTTTTCGCGGCCTCGCTGCGTATGTGAACGTAAAGAATTCTTCGCGGCGCAAGAGAGTGCCCCCACTCTCAGGGGGGGTCGAGAGTGAGGGCGTGGGTCTCTAGCATTTATTTTGGGGGAAGGGTGCTAGAGAAGATTTACTATCCGCGCAACATGAAAGAGTATTTTGCGATTAGTTCTTCGGTAAGTCCTAGTGTGTCACCTTCGTCATCTACTCCACCAGTGAGAATGATATTCCCAGCAATCCAGTCTTGAGTATTGAACGCGGCTTGATAGAACCGCGTAGCTGACGGGTGAGTCGGCAGTCCTTCGAGCTTGCCTTCTTCGTTACACCAAAGAGTCACTTCGTCGTTGAGGTCTACGGCTTCTACCCAACCGCCAACGGCTTCTTGTAATACCTTTAGTGAACCTTCTGGCGCGTCAAGGTCTACAACTTCAGTTGCGCCTTCCACGCTAATTTTTAGTGCTTGTCTCATTAGGGGTTTCCTTCCTTCCTTATGTGTTTAGTATATCATACTATTGTATATTTGTCAAACTTAGTTCACAAACTCCACCGCGTTATAGTCTTCAACTCCAGCACCTAGTTCATGCTTCAATTCCGCGAGCGCACTTGTTTCCGCTTCTTCTTCTGTGAATGCGCTCACTGTGGTTGTGACAATGAACGTGTCATAGATAAAGTTCAGTGTGTAGTCTTTCACTTTTCTTCTCCTGTCGGGCAGTCCGCGTATGGTGCTAGGTCGTCTTCGCACGAACACCAACCAAACTTCTCGACCTGTGTCTCGTGAGTGAGTTCTGCTAGTTCGCTCCAGTAGTAAGTGGCTTGAGATTTGTCCTCGTTGTCTCTGTCCAGTAGAACCTCGGAGCAGTCTACGCACTCCACCGCGGCGTTAGCTTCGCCATAGACGGCTACCTCGATATTGTGCCCTAGGTGACGACTGATGTCTTCGTAAGTATCCGCGCTCATTAGAGTTGCTCCTCGTCTTCGTTGTCCGCACAAGAGTCACAAGTAAAGTCTTCGCTCGCGTGAATGTCAGGCTCACCGCACTCGGTACACTCGGCAATCTTTTCAATCTCGAAAGAGTCTGTGCCCATGTAGTAAGAGTTCAGTTCGTCAAGAAAGAACTTCTCTGCCTGTTCGGGTGAGTCCGCTTCGACTTCACCTTCGTACTCGTATGTTGCTTTGATGTTGTAAGTAGCCATTATTTCCTTCCCTTCGGGTAATCCCCGATTTCCTTATATAACTAACCTTAGTAGTTATGTGGCATTGTGTCAAGTTCAATTTTTATCACGGCGTGTCGGGGTGGGGGTGGAGGGGTGAAGGTTTCTTTACGTTCAGTGATGCGGCGAGCGCGCGGCGGCAACTTCGCACATAAAAAATACCCCCGCATTTCTACGGGGGCATTTCTTAGGGGGAGTTACTTGCGTCGCTTCACCGCGTACTGTGTCGCATTCCACGCAAACAAAGATACTGCGAGCGTGAGAAGGGCGAGCGAGATAAGAGCGTACACGGCGTAGTTGTAGGGCGTTCCTGTTGTGCTGTGTCCTAGCATGTCCGCGCTCAATAGAGACACGGCAACTAAAGACATAACCGCAATAACGGCGCGTAAACTTCTGTTCTTGTAGTTCATGGTTTCCCTTTCCCTTGGGTTGTTACTACTACACTACTACACAAACGGCGGCATGTCAAGTACCGCAAACAAAATACCCCCGAGCGTGTCGGGGGCATTCTGTTGGGGGGTTATTATGATGTAACGAGCTTTGCGCCCATGTCCACCGCAACGTCGGCAAACGTTGGGTTATGCTCCGCACCGCACATTGTGAAAGTCTCAAACGATACGGGGGGCGTAATTGGTTTGAGTGGTTCACCCCACGGCGCATCTTCCAAAACTACTGTCTGTGTCTCGGGGTCGAGCACGATAACGGGATATTCGTTGTCGCACATATAGGTCGAAATTCCGTACCCTGTCGAGCCTGACTGCCCCTGTGTCATTCTGTCGAACAACATACGAGCGAGATACGGCGCATCGTTCCAACGCTCACGCTGTGCGAGAGTGTCGCGCACGACGTTGATTGAGTCTGTGCCCATCCAGTGACCGTACAACCAAACACGATTTCCATCGTGCTGCTTGATTACGATATTGCTTCTGTCTCCCATTGGAGTTCCTTCCCTGTGGTTTGGTGTTGCTTGTTCTATTACTATATCAGGTGTGTGTCATTGTGTCAAGTCCGCGCCAGAAAATTATTGGTGTGGAGATTTCTTTACGTTCGCATATTCGCTGCCGCAAAAGAAAACCCCGCGCTAGGCGGGGTCTCTCTGCTCGGGCTAATCCATGTAGGGTTGTGTGTAGTCCGAATTTAGAACTAGGCGTGACGCGTACCATTCACTGTGGATACGTCCCGTGCTGTTGTCTACCGCAACAAGCTCACCGCTTCGATTCATGCGAAACCGATATCCGCTGTGGCGTGACCCTTCACGGGCTACCAACTTCCCGTCGATTGTATCCCCGTGGGTTGCCACAACTTCTTTGATACCGCCATGAGCGTATCGTTCGATTTCCGTGACGACAACCGCGTACGCTGCGTATGGATTCCGCATCGACGCTACCGCGCCTACCCAAGTTTCCTCGGCAGTGATGTTAGCTATGCTCCTCATGTGAGCTCCCTTCCCTTGTGGTTATAATTCTATAATACACTATCATTGTGTCTTTGTCAAGTAGAAAACCCCCCGATTTCTCGGGGGGCTATCCGCGCTCTCGCTAGGCGAGCGTTAGGCGAGCTGACGTGCTCTCGCGCTTTGTAGCCGCGAACGCTTCTGGATACTTCTCCGCGAGCGCTTTGCTGTCTACTGTCGTCCGCGTTACGAACGCTAGGCGGGCGATTGTTTGGTTACGGAATACCGCAACTTTGTTCTCGCCTAGGGCTTCGACAACCGCGTCGCGCAATTCGCGCTCGCGAGCTTCAAGCCCCTTGATAATTTCGCGAACTTGTGCGAGCTCCGCGATTTGGTCGGCAGTTGCCTGACCTACTGTTTTGGTAGTCATAATGACTTCCCCTTCCCTCAGTCGGCGGTACTTCCGCTCTAACTGATAGTTAGAGTATATACCCTAGATTTTCTCATGTCAAGTCGAACGTGAATCTCGGGCGTGTCGCGCTGGCACTATCCCGCGCTGTAAGATTTCTTTACGTTCGATAGGTGCAGCGGGCATAAGAATGCCCCGCGCTTTGGCGGGGCAATTCTTTAGCTTTCGCAGTCGTGACCGTAGTACCATTCGCCCGCGTCATCTTCATCTAGCAAGTCGAAGACTCTTTCGCATTCGGCGCATTTCGCTTTGGTTTGAATTTGCATTCTAACCCCTTCCCTTGTGTGTATATACCCACCGTACCAGATATGTGAACTTGTGTCAAATTGTCTTTGCATCTCGGGCGTGTCGCGAACTAAGCCGCGTCCCGTAGGTCACGGCGTAGTTGCGCGCTACGAGTACGGGCGCGCTTGTTGCGCTTGTCCGCATGAGTGCCCGACGCATTGCTACGGCGTAGCTCTGCCATGGCTTGCGCGTAGGCAGGGTTCGCAATATTGCGATGCTTGTTTTGCTTTGCCATGACATTCTCCTCTCTGTGGCAATAACACAATAATACACTATGACACTGTCATTGTCAAATTGCGCTCGCCGACTTGATTTGTCGAACGTAAAGAATCCTTCGCGGCAAAAAAAAAATAGGGAGCCGATTTCTCGACTCCCGTATTTTTTCCTTGTTTAGTATTCTTGGGGAATGAACGCGCCTAGGTGTAGCCCTTCCACGATTTGCCCGACTGTCTTTGTAATACCATTGGGCATCTCAATTTCGACGTCCCAGTCTTCGCATGACGCGTAGTTGATAGCTTCAATACACGTTGGAATGAAAATTGGGTGTACGGGTGGATAGTGGTTGCTTGATAGGTGGATAGCGATTGCTGTCTCCAGTGTCGCTAGTTCGCCGACTTCCTCAGCGAGCGCGAGTGCTGTCATGTTTCCCATTGTGGTTCCCTTCGTTGTGGTTGTGACTTCAGTCTATCGGGTCATTGTGTCATTGTCAAATTGACTTGACTTGCCAGAGTCCGACTGTGTTGCCGTTGAGGTCGCGAATGTTCTTGAACGCTCCGACATGCTCGGGCAGGGGGTCGCTCCCAGTGACGTTGATAATACCGTCTGCGGTCGCGTAGAGAATCTGCGCGATATCGTCAGCGGTCTGTACTGCGTCGTTACCTAGGTCGATTTCGATAGTAAATTGTGCGGTCATGGTGTTCCCTTCGGTTGTGGTACCTTCACTGTATCAGGTATGTGTCACTGTGTCAAGTTGACACGGTCACGCGTGTACGCGAAAACCCCTCACGGGGAGGGGGCTTGCGGTTACGGTTAGTCCTCGTCGAGGATGGGGAGCAGACGGTCTACGGTCTGTAGGTGCTCGGGGTAGGGTGGCACGCCACCTGCGGTTATGCTTCCCACGAGCGCGATAGGCTCGGTCTCAGGTAGCGGTTCGTACGCGTACGAGTCCGTCACACTTTCTGCGCTCGCCGTTACGGTTTTAGGTGCGCTCGCCGTTACAGGTTCTGCGCTCGCCGTTCCAACGTAGCGTGCATAAATTTTCTCGGCTCGCCCGCCGTTGTCTGCTTTCGCTCCAGACACGCGTGCCTCGAAGGTGCCTTCTGGCGCGAACGCCGTCAAGCGTCCGTGGCGAATGTGCGTACCCGTTGAGGCACTTACGTTCTCAGCTACGACAGCCCACTTGTTTGGGTTCGCCTTGAGGCTCGCCGCGATTGTGTCCCAGTCGTGGCGGTTACGTCCTTTGACGGGAGGTTCCTCCCAAGTCAATTCAGTCATGTGTATTTCTCCTTTGTTGTGTTTGTGTTTGTGGTTACGGTTTGAGAGTAACACTCTCGCCGTTGTGTGTCAAGTTGTTTGTGTTACTTATTTTCTAGCTGTTCGTATACCCGTGCGTCAAGCTCGGAATTCACTTGCGAGATAACGTAGTCGCTTGTGCTGTTGTCTAGGTCGTCTACAATTGCTTCCCAAATATCGCTCGCCGTTGTGTCCGTTTCAACGTCCGCGTCGGAAAGTATGTATCCCACGTCCTCGGCGCTCCACCAAGTAACGAGAAGTGTCTCGTCGGGTTGGTAGTGCTTCAGTGTTTCGATAAGTTTTTCAGGTGTGATAATTAGCATGAGGTACTCGCCTTCCTAGTCTTGTTCCGCGAACGAGATGTTCAACACACTAAACGCCTCGCCTGGAGCTAAGTCCGCAAAGTCGCGAGCCGCGTTGTCTGGCGTATACTCAACGTTGCCCGAGTCAGTCTCAATGAGAATGCTACTTGCGTTGTTGTCTTGCGCGAAACGTATCGCCTCGCCGATTTGGTAGTAAACGTGTATTGCCATCTTGTGTCCTTTCGTGTGGTCGTTGTGTAGTACACGTTACCAGATAGATGTCATTGTGTCAAATACATATGAGAAGTTTCGCATCTGATTTTTGAGTGGACGAACGTAAAGAAACCTTACAAAACAAAAATACCCCCTTTCGGGGGCATCTCTGTTCTACACACTCAACGCGATTATCGTCACCACAACGAGCGTCAGTGCGAGGTATATGGGAATTAGCGTGCGGTGCTTTTTCCAGCCTGTCGGTTCTTCCCTACGTGTCTCGGTTAGGTATATCGGTTCCAGTCCGACTGAGTCCATCGCTCTCTTTGGTGGGTAGAGCAACGAGGGGTCGGTTGGTATCTCGATGGTCTGCGTGTCGACAGTCACGATGGGCTCGGTTATCGGTTCCACCTCAGCGGTCTGCTTTGGTTTGCGCTTGCGTATCTCGGTCATCGGTTCTCCTATCGCTGTTCGCTTGCTCGGGTCAGTGCTTCCTGCGCGGCTTTTCCAATCGCGTCTGCGGCTTCTGTTACAGTCTCGCCGAGACGGACGTACGAGGCACTTGAGGCAGTTGTATAGCGCTCGCCGTTCGAGCCGTAGTGCCCAGCTCCTAACCAAAGTACACCCACGCCTGACTGAGCGCAACGCTTAGTCCACTGTAGAGCTTTCTCGCTTTCGTCGGCAGTGTAGTGTCCGTCGCTCACAACTACGAGCAAACGAGCACCCGAGCCGTTGAGCAAGTTGAGCGAGCCATTCAGAGCTTGGAACGCCTTGTCGAACTTCTCGGTTCCGTCCGCGGCTGTGTAGACGTTCACCTTGTCGAGGTGCTGTCCAGCCTTGAGCGTAGCGAATACGTCCTCGCCGTAGTACACCATCGCAACCTTGCCCTGAACGCGCTTGGTCGCTTCGGACAAAATCCACGCGGCACTTGCCATCGGTTCCATCGCCGAACGCATTGAGCCCGAGATGTCCACCATCACGCCGATAGTGAGGTTGGGGTCGTCGGTGTGCTTGCGCTGGACTCGGTTCCATGGCTCGGTCTCGACCATCACTCCGCGAGCGCGAAGTGCGTTTCCCTGAACGAGAGCACGAGTGCGAAGACGTCCTGGAGGTGTCGCCGAGTGAGCCTCGATACGAACTCTGTCACGATACTTGGCTTTCTCCAACGCCTGTCCAATCCGAACCGCGCTCACGCGCTCCTCGGCAGTTGCTGGACGAGACTCACGAAGAACGGAGTTGCTCTTGCCAGTGTCAAGTCCAGAGCCATTCGAGAAGACTTTGGAAGCCATGTTTTTGTGGTCGCGACGTTCGTTTGCGCTGGACTGCTGTTGGGCAGCTACCTCTTGGAACTCTTCCTTGGTCTGCTGTTCTTCAGCTTCGCCCATCGCACCGAGCTCGGCATTTTCCTGAGCTTCTTCGAGTGCTTCACGAATTGCCTCTGAGAGTGCTTTCGCCATCTCGGAAGCTACGCTACCTGCGCCACCATCTCCGCTTTCGCCCTCGCCAGAGTCGTCGCCCTGTTCAGGCTCACCAGCTTCTTTGGAAGTCTCAGAGACAACGCGCTCCCACTCACGAGCAAGGTCGTACATGCGTTCGATGTCAACGCGAGCGTCGAGCATTTGGAACTCAAGCCAGATGTGACGTAGAGCGTCGAGCTTCTCCGCAGGGAAGATTGTGTCGACAATCTCGCGCAATGGCTCGATGTCGTTGGGGGTCAGTACGCCAGCAGAAACACGAGCGTAAGTCAGAGCAAGCAACTGAGCAATCTGACGAACCTGAGTAAGCTTTTCAAGCTTCTCAGAAGACAGGTCGCCGAGCACAATCTCCAACGCGCATGAGCGTAGGAACGAACGATTGTTTGGGTAGACGCGAACGCCGAACGCCTCAATGCGAGACTCCTCAAGGAGGTTTATCGCCTTGTACTCGTTGGGGGTAAGAATGTCATACGCGGCACGCATGTCCCACGTTGAGAACCGAGCGTGAAGTGCCTCGTGGAGAATTGCTCCAGAAGCCTTGGGGAACTCGAACTGCTGGCGACGTTCAGTCATGTCGCCTACGTCCTCGGGGTCGACGTAACCGAAAGCTACAGAAGTGTTGACTTCGACCTCCGCGCTCGCAGGGTCAAACAGAGCAGGTGCTCCAAAGTCAATCGCGGCACGTTCGCCAACGTAGGCAACGAGGTCTGAGCGATTAGCCCAGTCGTTTACGAGCTTGCCGATGTTAGCTCCAACTGCTAACCATTCGTTGGGGGTAGTGCGAGAAATCTTGGTGTCATGTCCAAAGTGGGTCATGTTCGTCCTTTCGTTGTGGTATTACCAGTATACAGGTCTGAGCCTGTTTGTCAAGTAGGAAGTGAGGGAGGGGGATAGGTGAAAGGACGAGTAACTCCTATCCCCTCCCCCTCGTGCCCTACTCGTTAGATACGAGCAGGGAGCACAGCCTCACCATATGCCCGAGCAAAGACATCAGCCACAACTGGTCTGTCCATCTCTGGGCTCGCGGCGAGTAAGTTCTGAATTGCCCACTTGGTGCCGAAGACCTTTTCGAGGTCACGGAACGCGAGCAGTTCACGGAACTGAGGTGCCCAGCTCACTTCGCCAGAAGATTGCTTCTTGGCGAGGTTCTGCGAGGCAGTCACGATAGCAACGGGAACACCGAGCTTCTTGGCAAGACCCCAGTCAGTGGTCATCTCAACCTGAACAATGAAACGGGAGAGCAGAGCCTCAGACAGGCGAACTCCTGGAGCATTGGGGTTGGTCGCGGCGATGACGTAGAAGCCATCTTTTGCCTTGACAGTACCGCGCTCTGGGTTGGCAGTCACAGTGTACTCACGGCGTCCGTCCATCAGACCATAGACAATGCTCAAGACCTTGGGGTCAATGAGACCAATCTCGTCAATGAGGAGAGGCGAACCAGTTTCCGCAGCTTTGATAAGCGCACCATCAGTCCAGATGAAACCTCCATCGGGAGTCTGAGAGTAGCCACCAACGAGGTCAGAAACTTCAGTGTCGCCAGAGCCGAGCACAGTGTAGAGCTCTTCGCCAAACGCAGCTTCGACAAGGGCAGTCTTACCACAACCTGGAGCTCCATAGAGGAGCACGAAGTGCTGGTTTTCACGAGCCTTGCGGAGCACGAGAACATCATCGTGTTCGCCCCACTTGCGAGAGTAGTAATCCTCGCCATTGGGTCGAAGCCACTTGTTAGTCTCGGCAGAGAGGTCAGAGGTGTCCACAGTTACGTTGCTTCCCGAAGTGCTTGCGCCAGAGCGTCCACGCACCTTGCTGGCTTTGTTGCTGTACAAATCCAGAATACCAACAATCTCTTCGTTGATACTTTGCGAGATGGTCGCGGCAAGTAGGGCAGGGAGCTCAGGGGAAAGCTTCGAGATGTCCTCGAACTTGGTCAGTCGCTCTCCGAGAGAGCTGTTTACGCTGTCAATGAGCGTGGTCGTGGTGGTCATGATTTCGTCCTTTCGATGTGGTTAGTTTAGTAAATTACAGTTTCGGGGGTCTCGAACAATTCTTCCGAGTAGCCAGCCTCAGTGCGAGCGCGTAGGATACGTCGAATGAGAGCAGTGGGTGTGTTGCTCGAAGATACCTCGGCAAGGTCGTCAGTTGACATCTCAACAACAACTGGCTTTTGGTACACTTCCCAACCTGCGTTGGCAAACCCAGTCAGGAATGGAGTGATGTCCTCAATGAGGGGAACCGCACTCCAAGCCGCGAGGCGAGTGTCAGTTGTGGGCACGCCATCAAGACGAGTGGGTGAGGTGTAGAACCTCCACGAGCGTCGTGGGTTGGCGTAAGAAATCTGGCGAGTCAGGATACGCAGTGGCTCGTAGCTATCAGCAAGGGGGTTCTTTACTGGTGGCACCAGAATTACCTGAGCAGTACGAGTGGCAGAGCGCAACTCTACGTAGAGTGCCTGTCCTGTGGTCTTAGTCATGGTCGTCCTTTCGTTGTGGTTGGTGTTACATGTTTAGCATATCAGTTCGTAGTACTTCTGTCAAGCAGGTTTCGCAAGAAAGTTTTGAGAAGTTCTCAGTGACTACAATTGCAGCAAACTGTTGTTGCTTCTGGAACTGTATCAGCTGTTCGCATATAACGCAAATCGTGTCAAAAAGTTCAGGGTCGTCATCGAGTAGTCCTGCAATATTGGCAAGCTCTACATCATGCTCATTCTCAAGTATGTGAAGTTCAATGTGTTTCATGTCACAGAGCCTATCACTTATATGAGAAGTTGTTCCGCTGCGGGAATGTCAGTGGGTGCCTGTAGAATTCTTTACGTTCACGAGTGCACATGAGAAAGCCCCTCTGGCGGGAAGGGAAGGGGGTTACCAGAGGGGCCAGCACATGAAGAAAGAATAAGAACTGTGCTGAAAAAATGTTAACACATTCTAGAGCGGTTTGCGCCAGATGCTGGGGGAATGATTCGATTCCACCTCGAGACGTGTGACGGTGTCAGGGTAGGCACGGTGCATGTGAATGCATGGGTCCTCCCCGTCATCGAAGGCAGCATCCTCTGCTTCGGTTGTGGGGTACCCGTCATGGATGATACACACTGCGGGACCTATCCACCCGTTCACGCGTCCTACCCGTTCCCACTCTTCGTAGCTCAGCTCATCGGTTAGTGGCACGAGTCTTCCACTCCTTCGTGACGTGGTAGTGAGTGCGGTCAAACTCGCACTGGTACACGCGCATGGTTTTCCCTCCACGGTGCTTTACTAGCGCTCGCCGCGCCTGCTGCTTGGAGGAGAACGCGGTCTTGTCAGCTGGTGCGCAGTACGGTATGTTCATCGGTCCTCCTTCTGTCATGGTTGACGCTTACAATACCAAGCGCTCGCCGCTATGTCAAGAAAGGACACGCCGTGCAGCGGCCAACTTC